>Ga0247766_1000005_pt1 | contig 483499 bp, 507 predicted proteins | sample UWRJL223509R6_FD_179946 | JGI IMG/M metagenome (GOLD analysis project Ga0247766, IMG submission 179946) | Plant litter microbial communities from Arlington Agricultural Research Station in Wisconsin, United States - UWRJ-L223-509R-6 | ecosystem: Environmental > Terrestrial > Plant litter >... | reverse complement strand
CACGCAAGGCACTATGGCGACCACCGCTTCACGTCGTTACATAGAAGTTCTCGGTGATATGTTACGTCGCAGGTACGGAGTGACCAATAACACCCACACTCATATTGCCACATCAGCAGAAGATGACGTCATAGTAAAAACGGGCACATTTACTCGCTCTTACGCAGGGCTCTCTCACCAGCACTATGTTTTATCTGCGGGTGCAACGCTCACGTTTCCGTTTAGTGGGCAGGCGCTCACCGTTTTACATACTCAAGGGACAGGCACGGGTGCATTCACGGTAACCATAGACGGTGGCCTGCCAACGGTTATTACACCAAGCACTTCAGGCGCAAGTGCGCATTCTGGGTCGTCGACCCTTACCGGCCTCGGTGTCGGCGCGCATACTGCCGTAGTGACCGCTACAGGAACCACGCGGTTTGGTGGCGCGGTTGCTCATGCCAACCAGACAGATAGAGGGTTTTTTATATACAACAGTGGCATTGGCGGAGCGACGGCACAGGCATTCGCCGAAGACACCGGTCACGCACAACGGCTCAATGCGCTTTCGCCGCACTTGGCCGTCATTATGCTAGGTTCTAATGACTACGCCACCAACGTACCCATTGCAACCTTCATGCAACACATCAAAAAAGTTATCACCGACATTCGCAGCACTGTTGCCTCACAACCAGACATTTTACTCGTGCAATCTTACCAGCGCTTCGATGTAGCAGCGCCCCTCGTTTCTTGGGCAACATACGGCATCGCGCTTAAAGCAATGGCGGCGCAAACTGGATGCGCATTCATCGATATTTCAGCGCCCTACCCCACTAGCCAAGCCACCGATATTATTCGTCCCGGCGGCGGTCATATTACCGAAGGGCTTATTAGTAACGACGGCATTCACCAAACCGACTACGGCTACTCCTTTATGGCGCGATTACTCCTCGACACGCTTTTATAACCAGTTCTGGTTACTTGTGGTAAAATCCGAAGGTACCCTATTCGGGCGTCACGCGTCCAGAACGGAGCGTCACGTGTTACTAGGACCCATGTCGGTATCTCCTGGCACCGAAACATACGTGGAGGGCAGTGTCCTCTCCGCTCGTTCGCGCAGCAATTACGTCACGGCGATTTTTCAGCTGCACGCCATTCTGCGTTTTCACCTGATCAATTATGCAGACGGGCTGGAGTCGTACCTGACCGAAGATGAAGACCTCATCCCGGCTGTGACGTTCATTGGCGTGGAGCTGCAGCAAATGCTGCTCGCAGCACCGCAGCTCGGCATTGAGATCGACGCCGAGATCCGCGAGAAGATACTCGCCTCGTTGCGCTCGCTCAAGTCACAGCTCACCGATCTGCGCGAACTCCACGAGCGCGATCATGGCCCGTCCATGCCGTACCAACACGACTACTTCGCGTTTATCGAGAAGCACCCGCTTCCCGACGGCGAAGCAGCGTGACCCGGCCCTTCGCACAAAAAACGACCCCCGGTCGGTAGGTGCCGGGGGTCGTTTTTTTATTTAGCAGTTTATTGCGGGTCAGCGGGGCCGCCAATGACGTCGTCTAGGTTACTTACCAAAACATCGCGCGGGCGGGCGCCATCGGCAGGGCCAATAATTCCCTGTTCTTCCATTTGTTCAATTAAGCGGGCGGCACGAGCATACCCAACGCGCAGGCGGCGTTGCAGCAAGCTGGCGCTGGCTTTGCCACTTTCAATCACACAGCGAACCGCATCTTTATACATGTCGTCGTCGCCACCACCGTCGTGATCCATAACCACACTCCCCTTGCCATTGAGCTGCACCGGTTGCGCCACAATTTCTGGGTCGTACTGTGGTGGGCGCTGCATGCGCAAGTGGTCGGTTACCTTCACGACTTCGGGGTCGTCTACGAATGCACCCTGAATACGTTTTGGCTTGTTAAACTCAGGCGTTAGCAGGAGCATGTCACCTTTACCAAGCAATTTCTCAGCACCACCTTGGTCTAAGATGGTGCGGCTGTCGATCTGGCTGGCCACAGTAAACGCAATACGAGCAGGCACGTTGGCCTTAATGAGACCAGTAATAACGTCCACGCTTGGGCGCTGCGTAGCAAGCACCAGGTGAATACCCACGGCGCGGGCTTTTTGCGCAAGACGCACAATGAGAGCTTCAACATCGCGAGCAGCCATCATCATGAGGTCGGCAAGCTCGTCGATCACAATCACAATATAGGGCATGCGTTCGTCTTTTTTGAGATCGTTGTAACCGGTAATGTTGCGCACTTTTTCTTCGGCTAGCAAGGTGTAGCGGCGCTCCATTTCGTTGACTGCCCATTTAAGTGCACTAATACACTTTTCGGGTTCAATAATCACTGGGGTCAGCAAATGCGGAATATCGTTGTATGGTGTGAGTTCCACCTGCTTTGGGTCAACTAAAATAAGTTTGAGATCAGCCGGGCTGTTACGGTACAGCAAACTGGTCAGCAACGTGTTAATCATGACCGACTTACCCGAACCAGTCGAACCGGCAATCAAAAGGTGCGGCATTTTGTCGAGCACGCCAACAGTGGCATCACCGGCAATATCGCGACCAATCGCAAAACTCAGGTTACTCCCCGCCTGGTTCCACTGCGGTGAATCGAGCACGCCATACAAACGAACATCAGCAGCCTTACGGTTCGGCACCTCAATACCCACAGCACGCTGGCCAGGAATTGGCGCTTCAATACGAATTGCCTGAGCAGCCAAGTTCAGCGCAATGTTTGTTTCAAGCGCAGTAATACGCGTTAATTTTACACCAGCCGGTGGTTTTAAGGTGTACTGCGTTACCTTCGGACCAATGTTGGCGCCTTCCATTTCTACATCAATATTGAACTCGCCAAGCGTGTCGTGAATCACCTGGGCATTGTGTTTTACATCACCGGCATCAGCGGGCGATTGCTTTTTCTCGAGCAGGTCCAGGCTGGGACGCTGCCAATCTGGGTCGGTTTGGCTGGTTAATGCAGATTGCTCCGTAACGGCCGCAGGTGATCTTTCGAATGCATTTTTAAAGCCGCCCTTACTGTTAAGCGTGGGCACGCCTTCATTTAACTTAAGTTCGCCAATAAGTCCACTCTTTTTGTCGAGTGCTTGCGCCTTTTCGGCAACTTCACGGTTGTGGGCTTCAGAACTGACTTCGCGCTGGAAGAGGTTAATGAACCACTGCACTACCGTCATAGGCGAAAGTTTGAGCACAAATAAACTGGTAATGAGCGCCATTACCGCCAGCACCAGACCGGCAGTTTTAGCATCGAGCAGCGCAAGCGTCGCCGTTGCCACGCCATACCCAACAAAACCACCACCATCTATGCTGTTTACCGCCGGATCGGCGCTAAATAACTGAATAAACCCGGCAATTTCGCCCATAAACAAAATAGTCGCCAAAATAACTACCACCGGCAGTCGATTGTTTTCGGCCTTAAAAATAGCAACCGCAAGGTACACGGTGATTACTGGCAAAATAAGCAGGCTCCACCCCAGCAACCATTTAAGAGCGCTATGTAAACTAGCGAGCAATGGGCCGCCGGTGCCAATCATGGCAAGTAACATAAGCAATGCCAGCACAATTAATACAAGCGCTGTCGCCTGTTGCCAAAAACCATCTGGCAGTTTATGCTGTGCGGTCTGTATTTTTTTGCTTGAACGTCGTTTTCTACCCATGGATGTTTGTATTCTACCCCTTTTTACAAGGGTTTACCATGAGCATATTGTAGCAGTTTTTACACTAAAATGCAAATGATTAAAAACAAAAGGTGGTACGGCAGTTTTGTGGGCGCGCGGGCGTGAACCCGCGCGCCGTCCATCAGTTGGGAGTATCCGTCTTGGGCCAATAGGCCTTGATGCAGGCACCCAGGCTGTTCTTGTGGAAGCCGAGCCGCAGTGCCGTGATCTTGCCCTCCAGCACACGATCGGCTTGGAAGTTAGGCGGCAACGCCTGAGTGATCACACTCGCGTCGCCGGTACCGAAAACCGTTCGGCCCATGGCACCGGCCACACAGTAGCCGAACTCGTGTGCACGGCCCACCCGCTCGAACACGGGAAGCTGCGCGCCCTTCTCGGCAGCCAAAGCGCGGAGTTGTCGCGGCAACGCGTCGGCCCAGCTTGCGGTCAGGTGCACGAACGCCGCCTGCGTCACCTGCTGAGCGTGCGTCGTCTGCATGCCGCCGCCCATGCGCACCTCACGCCACAGCCGCATCAGCTCAGCGATGGGCACCCACAGTGTGCCACGCTCGTACTTAGCTACCTCGTCATCGGAGCGAAACGGACGAATCGGGTCGGCCGCACAATAAAAAATAGACAGGCTTTCGGGTTTGACCTCCCGGTTGTCGTTGTTGAGCTTCGGACAGGTGGTCGTGCCGGTGTCCGGAGAATCACCCTTGGCACTGGTCATGAACCGAACATCGCCCGGCCACGCGCCGCTCCCGAAGTTGCGGGCCGCAAGCATCCGGTTCCAGTTGCGGTTGAACGCTTCCTCCCAGGCAGCCTCGAAGCCATAGAAGTCCAACTCCTGGGTGTTTTCTGGGAGATTAAGCTTCTGGTAGGTGTTCGGGCCGGTTGTGTTGAGTGGAACATCGAGCCACCAGGCGACCGCCTCGATGGCTCTCGAACCCTTGAGTCCAGCCATGCTCGGCATCGTGCTCGGGGTCTGAGCGCGCGGCGCGTCGTTGTCGCGGAGCAGATATAGCCCGCCACCAATGCCCAGAGCCAGCACGAGAGCTGCAATGAGCAGCTTCAAACGGCGTGACAAAATGCCTCCCTCAATTGAATGTAACTGACGTACTGAACTATTCTAACAAATTTTTCTCTTTAAAATGCAAATGCCGCCCCGGAGGGCGGCATCGCACGTCAGTAGCTGAGGGTGACGAAGAACATCACGATACACGGCAGGAACACGGCGATTGCCGCCAGCACCACCTGCGTGTAGCGCTCCTTCGTGGTACGAATCTGCTGCAGCAGGAAACCCTCGCGGTACTCCCCGTCGATCGGCAGCTCGGGGCTCTCCCGGACCGCCTGGGTCATTTCCGTCAGACGGCGCTGGTACGCGGCCTCGTTCTTGTCGTGTGGCAAATTGCTCAGTCCGCGCGGCCACAGAATGGCCGCCTTGGCGAGCAACTGCACCGCAAATGCCAGCCCGGAGAGAACCCCGAAGACAACACTCGCGTCGGTCATGTGAACGTTCGGCTTAGACAGGATGTACACGGCGACGATGCCGGTAGCCGCCCAGACAGCCGAAAGCAGTTGCGAGATCGACGCCGACCGCGCGTTGGACTGGGCGATGATGCCGCGTTCGCGGTTCACCTCGCGGTCGAACAGTTCGCGGGGGGTCGAGCCACTGGGAACGGCCATTTCCATGCCTCCTCATACTATAAATGTGCGTATGGTTATTATACCATAAAGTTTATGTTTTTACAACTATCTAAAGTTTACAAAGCTCAGCGGGAAATCAAAATCTTGAGCTTCGAGAAGACGCATCACCCCTTGTAATTCGTCTTTTTTAGAGCTCGTAACGCGAATTTCTGCACCTTGAATTTGCGCCTTCACCTTGGGGTATTCTTGGCGCAACAATGCGGTTATTTTTTTAGCTTTTTCTTGATCGAGACCCTTTTTAAAGGGTACGTTCAGTGTGGTTTTTAAGTTGCTCACGACTGATTTTGCGCTGGTGTCGAGCACTTTTTGGCTCACGTCGCGGGCAGCGAACTTCTTACGCACCACATCTAAAATTGCGTCAATGTGGTAGTCGCTGTCGCCCACCACAGTTAAACCAGTTTTATCGGCGTCGGTAAAGTCGAGGCTGGCGCTGGTTCCTTTAAGGTCGTAGCGGTTTACCAGTTCGCGCTTAGATTGGTCGACGGCGTTAATCACCGCGGCCAAGTTGTAATCAGAGACAATATCAAAAGAAAATGTTGAAGCCATACCTCTAGTATGCCACAGGTATCCCCTGATTATCCACAGGCTTTCCACATGGATGGGGTATTTTTCAGCCCCCGCCTTTCGACGGGGGCCTTCACTCATTCTGCCGGGACGATGCTCACCAATTCGATGTCCGGCACAACGGCACGGAGGTCGTCGGTGAACATCTGGACGGCTTCCTCCCAGGTTTTGGCCTCCCGGTCAGCATCCATCTCACCCACTCCGGGGCGAGCACGCCCGACCGTCCAGTCGCGATCTTCCTCTCCGAGCCTTTCGCGCTCTTCGTCGGTGAATTCCCGATCGAACGTCGCCAACATTGCAAAGGCTGTCATGTGTCTTCCCTTGGTGTTGAGGTGTTGCGTGGAACTTACGCGGCCCCACGCAGGATTCGCGTCACAGATGCGGGAAGCATGAACTTCAGGCCACCCCCACCCAGCTCGTTGGGGTCATCATCGGGGCTGAACACGACGTTCGTGCAGCCGATGACGTTGCAGGCATGTTGTAGCTGTTCCCATACGCACCGTCGGCTCACGCGCATCAGAACTCTGGTGGCACCTTCATCCTCGGTATCCGGACGCACCGTAATGCCGGGGAAGGCACAGTCGAAGCCAGCCCAGGTCACCGCCAGGTACACCTGGGTAAGAATCCTGCCAGTCTCGGGGTACACGAGCGAATGCTGCACGTGCGTCTCCACGACTGCCGGCGCTGGGTTCCCGCCACCGAAAAGCATTCGCGTGAGAAGCCCCACCTCCATGAACTGGCGTGCGCGGTTCTTCTCGCTATCGGGAATATGCGACATCCCTGCCTCCGCTCTCGTTGGGGATTGCCAGGTTACTATACCACCGTTTTACTGGTGGCGCAAAACTAGATGATTAAAACTGTAATGAGTGTAGCGCCAAAAAGCGCTCCACTGACAAGAACTCTGGCTTTTACGTGTGCTTTAAAAAGCTCTAGTACCAACCATGACGTACTAGCTGCAATTGCAGCCAAAATAATAGCAAAAGTCACAGGCTGGAATGGTACGCATGAACGCCACACCATGTAGTGGCCATCCACTGTGCACGAATCTACGGTCAGCGGGAGTAATGCAAAGTAAAATGCAGCAGTAACGATAAAAGAAATAGCCGTTGCAACTACTGTTTGTAACTTTAGATTTAAACGCTCCTCTGCCATTCTTAGAGCTCAGGCAAGAGTAAAATTGTCCACTCACGAATCAATGGCGTAATGCACAAAACCGTCAATACCACCACCGTTAGCGCAACGACAGTCTTGTATCGCATTGGGGCTTTCCAATAGTTAAAGATTACATACGCGCCACCGTAACTAAGAAGCGAAATAGCCACAACAAGCAGGCACTTCCAAATGGAGTTGATTGGCACCCAAACTACGCCCCGTAGCGCAAGGATTAGGCTTACCGCTAAAATACTCATATTTAGAGCGCGTTTTGTCGCAAGCATCTTTAGGGATGCAAAACTCACAAGCGTCAAGATCACACCTGAAAATAAAACGCTCAAAAAGAGTGCGTCGGCACAGCCTATACCTACTGCACTCATACCATAGCACTGCACAGAGTTACTCAAAAAAATTGCAAAGAACCATTGGAGTAGGCCTACGCCTATCGCTATCAGACCAAGATATAAAAATCGTTTTGTTAACACACATGTATGCTAGCACACCTTCCCTGCTGCTAACAGGGCCTTGATTTGTGAGGGAACCTATTATAAAACTCTGAAGTCCGTTCTTCACTTTGCCTCGACACTACTTGGAGCCGTTTTGAAAAGAATCATTGCACTGCTCTGCAGCCTAGGAATTATTGGCGCCCTGCTTCTACCAGGGCAGCCAATCAACCCTGTGGAAACATTCCACGCAGTGGCTGCCGCATGCTCTGGCGAGAGTTGTATCGGGCTCAACCCCGAAGGCAATTGCGACGGCGACGCCGAAACGGTCGCCTCCATGGCGGTGCCCTCGCTGACAGGCGGCTTCGCCGGCCAACTTGACCTGCGATACTCCGAGTACTGCAAGAGTAACTGGGGGCGTTACACTCCCTATACTCGCAATTTCATCGGAATTCCACTCGGAGTGCCGGTCTCGAGTTACGGGCGTGTAACCGTATGGAACCCGGGCGCACCGAGCCAACCCGGAGTCCACGGATTCAAGGAGGCTAGCAGTGTCGGATCGGAATGGACCAAAATGGTCGATGGGACGATGACAGCGTGTGTGGGCGTGGAGCTATTCATGTACACCTACGATAAAGACTCCATGCGCCAAGGCGATCTGGAGTCTGAAGGCTGGACGTGGGGTCCCTGCGTGTGACGTACGGATGGTAGGCGGCTCGGTTGAGTCGCCTACCAAAACAACGTTAAAGAATACCGGCGCAAAAACTAGATGTCTTTTTCGATGCCAATCTTTGGCTCTGGAACGGGGCGTGGGGCTGGTGCGCGGAATGGCATTGGGCGAGCTGGCGCGTCTGCCTGTTCGGGACGAATTTGGCCGTTTGGTGTGGTGTTAATTTCGTTCACCACAGGAATCACAATTGGGGTACGGCGGGTTTGGTCGTACAAAATGTGGGTGATTTCGTCTTTGAGTTCTTTCTTGAAACTTTCGAGATCACCTTTGCGGCTTAAGCCGCGCGCGACTTTTTGCTTGAGGTAGCTACGAATGGTATTCATGAGTTCTTCACTGTCGCGGAGGTAAATGAATCCGCGGCTGATGATATCGGGGCTGGTGAGCAAGCGGCCAGTTTGGCGGCTAATGGTCAGCAGCACAATGAACATACCTTCGCTGGCCATGTGAATGCGGTCTTTCAGAACCACTTCGCTCACAATTTCGCCGCTGTCGTCGTACATAATACCGCCAACAGGAATGCGCCCAGCTTTGCGAGCTAAGCCATGTTGGTCGAGTTCTACTACATCGCCGCTGTCGCAAACAAAAATGTGGTCGCGGGCAATGCCACATTCTTTTTCGGCAAGTTCGGCGTTATGCACAAGCATGTGGAATTCACCGTGAATTGGCATGTAATATTTTGGCTTGATGGTGTTAATAAGTTTGACGTGGTCGTCGTAATACCCGTGACCGCTCAAGTGAATGCGACCAATTTTGTGCAAGTGCGTGCGGCGGTCCTGAATAACGTCTGAACCTTCGCGCATAAGGTTGTCTACCGTGCGCACAATGTACTTTTCGTTACCGGGAATGCTGCTCGAGCTAAACACAATCACGTCGGTGTGTTTTACTTTGAGGTTTTTGTGCGAGCCATTCGCCATGCGGTTCAGCACGGCGTTGAATTCACCCTGGCTCCCCGTACAAAGCACAGTCGCTTTACCGTCCGGCAGTTTTACCACGTCTTCCATTTTTACAATCACATCTTTTGGCACTTTAATGGTGCCGGTGCGCAGAGCGACTTCCACGTTTTGAATCATGCTGTAACCGGCAATCGCAACTTTGCGACCGTGCTTTGCAGCTTCTTCCAAAATAAGTTGAATACGGTGAATCTGACTACTAAAACAGCTGATGATAAGGCGGCTCTTCTGGTAATTCTCCATGATCTGGCCAATGCTGGCTTGAATATCACGCTCACCGTGCTGGTGCGTGCCTTCGTCTTCGCAGTTGGTGCTTTCGTTCATGAGCAGCAACACGCCTTCTTCGCGGGCAATTTGCGCCATGCGGTCAAGGTCGAATTTAATGCCGTCAACAGGGTTTTCTTCAAAACGCCAGTCACCGGTGTCGATGAGTACGCCAACTGGCGTACGGACCACCACCGCAGTTGCATCGGGGATCGAGTGGTTCACACGCACCAGTTCAATGCTGAATGATTCACCAAGCTGCACGCGTTCGTGCTTTTCGGGGTCCATAACATTGTAAATGGGGCGGTAGCCGCTTTCGGATTCTTCCATGACGCGCTCAACCATGGCGAGGGTAAATTTACCGCCATAAACTGGGGCCGGAATGCGGTGCAGCAAGTGCCGCGTTGCGCCAATGTGGTCTAAGTGACCGTGGGTAAATACAACGCCACGGATTTTGTGTTTGCGTTCTTCGAGGTAGCTAATGTCGGGCACAATGTAGTTAATGCCGGGGTAATCGGCACCTGGGAACAAGAAGCCCATGTCGATCACAATAATGTCATCGCCATATTCAATGGCCATCATGTTTTTACCAATGCCCGCTTCGCCAAGGCCGCCAATGGGGATCACTTTAAGCGTTGGGCCGTCGCGGCGCGGAATGGTTTTTTGCATGTTCAGCGTAAATTGCTGGCCGCCATAACCATTAAAATACGATTTGTTCACCGGCACATCAATAACGTGCTGGCTGGCCTGAATATTAACGTTTTCGCTGGTACGGCGAATGGCGCGCTGCACTTCCCCGCGGCGCGTTTGTGTTTTAGCAAGCACGCTGTTATTTTGCTGCGGGCGCTGGCCCTGCTGCTGATTTTGATTGTTATTTTGGCGCGAGTTACCGCCGCGTTTGTTGTTGAGCGGAGGACGGTTTGGTTTCCCGCCTTCCTGTGGTTGGTTATTAAATTTGTTCATATCTAGTTATTTCCTTTCAAATTTTTGAGTGTGGCAGCCAGTGCGGCAAAATCTTGCTTGAGCACTGCCAGCGTATTACGGTTGTACAGCGCTGCTGCCGGATGGTACACCGGGAGCACCGGCCACTCGCCGCCTTCGACGAGCTTGCCGTGCACCTGGGCAATTGTTTGGTTCGGTACAAAGTATCCCATGCTGTGCCGGCCAAGGGTCACCACCAATTTTGGTTCGATGACTCTGAGTTGACGCAGCAAATACGGCCAGCTTTCTTCTTTTTCGCTCGGTTTTGGGTCGCGGTTATTTGGCGGCCGGAACTTTACAATACTGGTAATGAACACGTCTTCGCGCTTGAGGCCAATGCCTTCGAGCAACTGAGTGAGCAATTTACCAGCGGCGCCAACAAACGGTTTACCCGTAATGTCTTCGTTGCGCCCTGGCGCTTCACCAATGAGCACAATGTCGGCGTTCGGGTTGCCCTCGCCTGACACAATGTTCGTGGCCGTCTTGGCCAAATCAGCACAGACGGCATCTGCCAACATATCTGCGGTGATCTGGTCGAGACTTTTTTGTTTATCTTTGTTCATTACAAAAAATTAGTATCATCACACGTGCAATTCTGAAAATCTATACCCTGCTAATTTGTGGAGTGAGCACCTGTTCGAGGTGGATGATATTTGTAGTATACACTTAACTTTGTTATTTGTCACGCGTTTTGCCTGTTATTACAACGCAATTCTGATACAATACGTCGGTCAGCTCGGCAAGTACGGAGGCATAGGTATGGACATCACCGCGAACCGCGAGTTCGGCCAGCTCATGTACGATCTCGTACGTGGTCGTATGGTGGAGGTGGGCTTTGAACCCCCTGCCCTCCGTATTGAGAGGCTAGGAGATTTCCTGCACACCGCCGCGCGCGAGGTCGGCAAATACACCTACCACGCATGGTGGTCAGGGCGTAAAGAGGGTGAGGTACTCGACTACGAAAAACCGCCAATTTGGCTCGAAGCACTCGTGGAGCTGAACCCCTTCACCCATCTACTGGTGCGGACGTTCCTGTCGATGGTCTGGCTGAGCCTGCTCACGCCCGATGACGAACGACGGGCGCAACAGGTCATTCCCCACACCGCCGAGTATTTCGAGCGGCGGAAGTACCGGCCGCTCAGCGACGAGGAAACGGCCCACCTCATCGCGCAGGTTATCGAGCTGAACGCGCGCCAACAGCGGCCAAAGCTGCTGGGTGCGGCTGGCGACGCGCTGCTTATTTCGGTGCGACGGCCACTCTCGCAACTTTCGGCCGGCAAAAGTACCAGTGCAAAACGGCGGCGGCAAACGTTCATGCGGACCTCGTGGCAACTATGTCACGACGTGGAAGTAACGCGCGAATTAGCCGAGCGCAAAGCACTAGCAGCGCAGCTCGGTGAAAAGCTCGAAGCCGAACTGCGAGCCAGCCACGCCACCGAGCTTAGTGCTCAGATGGACCGATTTGGTGAGGAGTTCGACCTGTTCTTTAGTGGTAGTCAGCTGGCAAAATAGCTAGCGAAAATGCACACCACACGCCGAGCACCCGCCCGGCCCAACCGAAAGGCTTCCATGTCCATCGTGGACACCAAACAACGGAACACCGCAGTTCTGTACGGCTGCATCGCGACCGTCATGGCCCTGCTGGTGTTCGGTACGGCAACGCGCATCGTGTTCCAAGTATTCACTGGCCCGACAATCGAACCAATCGGGCTGGGAATCGCCGTGATCAGCATGATCGCGCTGGGGCTTACAGTGGTCTCGGCCGGTCCGTTTCGGGAGCATCTGAGCCGTGGCTTCACGAAAGCGGCCACCGGACTGATCGTGTGCAACCTCGGTTCGCACCTGGTGTGGCTCGCCACGCTGACCTTCGGCGGCTACATCTGAGAAGCCGCCGAACCAAAGGGGCGCCGGAAATCCGGCGCCCCTGTTAAATATCTAAAGATATTTACATAATCAAACAATTATTGTTCAATAAGAAACGTCTGCTACAGGAGGTAGGAGCAATGGTACCCATGAGGGTTCGTACGGCGGTCGTCACGTTCGACCACGAGAAGTTCGAACAAGTGCTGGACGCATACCGATCGTGTATCGGTACGGGCCGACTGGCTGAGCTGCACGCACACTTCCCCGTCACCATCGACGGAGAGAAATACGACGGCGTCATCGCCACCACCTTCTTCGACTACGTGGGCAAGCTCACCGAGGTACTCGTGTTGGGAGACATCGACGACCGCAGCGTCGAGCACTTCATCGTACTCGTACGCAACAGCGACGACACCGATGTCACCTGGATCGCCAAGCAGGAGCGCCAAAGCGGTGGCTCAGGCTGCATGCCTGTCATCGGGAGCTACGCTTCTGTAGAAGTCGAGCCGCCGACGCACTGACGAACGCCCACTCCCCGCAGCACTACCTGTGTGCCGGGCGGCTACCACGCTGCCCGGCACACCCCACCCGACTACAAAAACACCCGGCTTGCACCGGGTGTTTTTATGGAAACGCATTTACGCTACTTCGCGTCTTTCATGCTCAAGTTTAACCGGCCTTGTTCGTCGATGGCAGTAAGTTTCACCTTCACTTTGTCGCCTTCGTTTACTACGTCGGTTACTTTTTCGACGCGGCGGTCGGCCAGTTGGCTAATGTGCACCAAACCGTCACGGCCTGGCATAATGTTCACGAATGCGCCAAATTCCATGAGCTTAACCACGGTACCATCGTAAATTTTGCCTACTTCTGGTTCTGCAACAATTGCCTGAATCATGGCGATTGCGGCTTCGATGCTCTTGCCGTCAACGGCAGCAACCGTTACCAAACCGCTGTCTTGAATGTCAATTTCAGCACCGGTTTCGGCAATGATCTTGTTGATCACTTCCCCGCCCTTACCAATGACTTCACGGATCTTCTCTGGCTTGATCATAAGTTTTTCGATGCGTGGAGCATACGGGCTGAGTTCCTTGCGTGGTTCTGCGATGGTCTCTAGCATGTGCGCCAAAATGTGTGCGCGGCCTTCTTTACCCTGCAACAATGCTTGACGCAGAATGTCGACGGGCAAACCGTGCACCTTCATGTCCATTTGCAGCGCGGTAATACCTTTGGCAGTACCAGCAGTCTTAAAGTCCATGTCACCGGCAAAGTCTTCGGCATCGGCGATGTCGCTGAGGATCACCACTTTGTCGTCGGCCTTCATGAGGCCCATGGCAATACCACTGACTGGAGCCTTGAGTGGCACGCCGGCATCCATAAGTGCCAAACAGCTACTACAAGTGGCAGCCATGCTGGTTGAACCATTCTGGCTCATAATTTCGGTCACGCTGCGCATAACGTACGGGAAGTCTTCTTCGCTGGGGAGCACGGCGCTCAGCGCGCGTTCTGCCAAGTAGCCGTGGCCGATTTCGCGGCGGCCGGGGCTGCCGAGGCGTTTGACTTCGCCAACGGTGTAGCCAGGCGCGTTGTAGTGGTGTAAGTAACGGCGCTCACCTTCGCGCTCCATGGTGTCTACCATTTGGGCGTAGCTGAGTGGTGCCAAAGTTACAATGTTCATACCTTGGGTCATGCCGCGAGTAAACAGGCTTGAGCCGTGGGTGCGGGGCAAAATGCCAACTTCGCTGCTGAGGGGGCGGATTTCGGTGGCTTTGCGGCCGTCGGGGCGCACGCCTTCTTCGATGATGCCTTTGCGCACGTCTTTGTGGATCGCCATGGTAATTGCGTCGTCGTAGACGCGTTTGTGTTCGGCGTATTCTTCTGCGCCAATTTCTTGCTCAAAATGGTCATGTGCTTGGTCGCGAAGTGTTTTTACGAGGTCGTTACGTTCTGGGTACGGTGCGCGCAGTGTTGCGCCCATTTTGCCTTCGAGCCATGCAGCGACTTTTTCGGTAATTGCTTCGTCTGGCAAGGTCAATTCAAAGTCTTTCTTGGTCACGCCAAGTTTTTCAACGAGTTCAGCTTGCAGTGCAATTGCGGGCTGCATTGCTTCGTATGCCCAGTTCATGGCTTCGAGCACGACTTCTTCATCGACTTCATTTGCGCCGGCTTCAACCATCATAATGCCGTCTTTGGTGCCGGCAACAACAAGGTCAAGCTCGTTGTTGTTCATGTCTTCGAGTGGCAAGAATGCCTGTGGTTTGCCGTCTTTGAGGCCAATGCGGAGGCCCGCAACAGGGCCTTCAAATGGTGCGCCGGTCAGCATAAATGCGGTGCTCATGGCAATCATGGCAATCATGTCAGGGCGGAAGCTTGGGTCCATGCTCAAAACGCTGGCAACACCCTGCACTTCGTTGTGGTAGCCTTTTGGCCACAGAGGACGAATCGGGCGGTCGATGAGGCGGCCAATAAGAATCGCTTCTTCGCTTGGACGGCCTTCGCGCTTAATAAAACGGCTGCCGCTGATTTTGCCGGCTGCATACATTTTTTCTTCGTAGTCGATGCTCAGCGGGAAGTAATCGAACCCACGGGCTGGACCTTCGCTAACCATTGAAGTACCGAGAACAACAGTGTCGCCGTAACGGACCAACACACTGCCGCTGGTGCGGAACCCAACGCGGCCGACTTCGAGGCTCAAAGTTTTACCCAAAAAATCGGTTTCTACCTTAATAATATCTTTGCCAAAAGGGTTAATCGTGCCCATATTGGTATCCTTTCGTTCGGATAGGCACCAGGCGCGGTAACGGGTTTTTACGCAAAACGCGTTTTGCATACAAATCCACCACCACCGTCTGTGTTCGCGTGCCCACCAATTAATTTATGTAAAGAACGAAACAGGGGCCGCTTATTTGCGCAGCCCCAGTTTTGCGATAACAGCTTGGTAAGCTGCGTAGTTCTTCTCTTGCAGGTATTTTAGAAGGCGCTTGCGGCGGCCAACCATCTGCAACAGGCCACGGCGACCGTGGTTGTCATGCTTGTTCTGCTGAAGGTGGGCAGTCACTTCCTTGATGCGTTCGGTCAACACTGCAACCTGCGCTTCTGGGGAACCAACGTCAGTTTTGTGACGCTGAGTGCCGGCCATTACCTTAGCTTTGTTCTCTTTAGTAATCATCTTTGGGATTTTAACAGATATTTTAACTCTTTACAAGGGGTGGCAAAAGTTTGAACGGCGGCCCGCTCGCCCGTGGGAGGTATCGAGCGGCACTACAACTGTCGCAGCGCCGCAGAATAATCTTGTTCATCGCTTAGCGGCACGGCATCACGCGCATGCCACTTACCTACTCGAGTACGCCGCAACTGGGATGTATAGGCACCCGTACCGAGCACTTCGCCAATATCAGCGGCCAGTGTGCGAATATAAGTACCACTGGATACATCACAACAAATTTTTAACTCGGGGTATGTGTAATCAATAATTTCGAGGCTGCTCACCGTGACCTGGCGGCTCGGCATCTCGACAGACTGCCCGGCGCGCGCCAATTTGTAGGCGCGCTGGCCATTAATTTTAATGGCGCTGTACGCGGGCGGCGTTTGAGTGATTTCCCCGCGGAACTGTGCGACTGCTGCTTCGACTTCTTCGCGGGTTGGCTGGCGGTCGCTGCGTGGGGTAATGTCGCCTTCCGGATCGCCCGTGGTGCTGGTTTCACCCAGGCACACCGTGGCTTCGTAGGTTTTGTCGAGCTTACTGAATTCCCCGGCGCGCTTTGTGTAGTCACCCACCATAAGAATCATCAGACCTGTTGCGAATGGATCAAGCGTGCCGGTGTGACCGACTTTTACCTTTTTGCGTGCCACGTGGCTGAGCTGCCAACGCACACGACCAACAACGCCAAAGCTGGAAATTCCCGCTGGCTTGTCGACTAACAAAAGGCCGCTCTGCGTTTGCATAACGGCCTTACTGTACGTGGAGTTCGCGTAGCTGTAAAGCTACGCGCCCGGAATCTTAAACTGTTTTGGATCGTCAACTTGCGGGGCCACGGGTTCTTGTGGAGCTTCTGGCGCAGATGTTGCGCTGATTGGCGGCAATGGTGCGTTCAAACCGGGTAAATCAGGAGCTGGCGGCAATTGTTCACTGCTTTGGGGAAGCGGCGGCATTGGGGGCAGCGGCGGCAAATCGCCCACCGGCGGAACAGATGGTGCGCCTGAATCTGGCGCGGGTTGCAACGACTGCAAAGCCGCAGGGCTGAGCGGTTCAGACACGGGCATGTCTGGCATGGCTGCCATCGGCTGAGCGCCAACACCTTCCAGGGGTTGGCCCGCCGGGTTGAATGGCGCAGCCTCCAGAGCAGCACTGACTGCCTCGCGAGCACTGTCGACATCGCCCACTACGTTCTGCACTGGTTGCGCAACAGCAGCAGCCGCGGCGGCAGCAGAATCAGCAACCTGCGCATCGGGCGCTGGTTCCGGTGCTGCGGGAGCAGGAGCTGGTTCAGGTAACAATGCGAGTTCAGGCTGTGGCGCTGGCGCCAAAACCGGTGGTTCCGGTGTGGGTGCTGGTTGTGGCAGCGGAGTTGGCTCAGGCGTTGGCGCTGGTGGCAGCGGGGCCGGGGCCGGAGGCACTTGAGGCAATTGTGGAACAGGGGTTTGTTCTGGGATTGGAGCCGGAGCGGGTGTCGGTTCAGGTTGCGGAACAGATGCGGCCACTGGCTGTGGCGGCATAACAGGTGCGTCAAAAACAGGTGCTGAAGGTGCTGGTGGCAACGGCGACAAAACTGGTTCAGCAGGCAATGCAGGCGTTGCAGCAGGAGTTGCGGCAACAGTTGGGGCAGGTCCATTTTGGCTTGCTTGTGCGTCGTTTTGACCACCGTTACCTCTCCCCTTTTTGCCACGATTGCGTTTACTCTTTTGTGGCTGAGCGTCTTCTGGATGCGTGAGCAATTTTTTGTTGCGGTCGGCTTCTTCGGCTTTCAACTCGTCGTTGTGGGCTTCTTCGGTGGTTGCGTTCAGGGTGCCACCAAGTGTGGGCGGCTCCAGGCGCTTGCCCTTCCATGAACCATGGCTACTAATGTAATCACCTTCGCCGTCTTCTTCTTTTTTTGCTTCATTTACAGGGGGTGCATTGTCGACCGATTTACCGCCAGGAGCGTCAGTGCCCACGGCTGATTCTTCATTGGGGATGGTTGCCACCAGCTCATCTTTGACTTCTGGCAGCAAATTGTGCTGGACTTGCGGTGTCGGCAGTGAAGCTTCGAGCTCTTTTTCTTGTTCAATCAAACTTTGTTCGGCAGGCTTTGGTGCCGGAACAGGAACACCAACCGACGTGGGTTTTGCCTTGTCTTTTTCATGCGCAATATCGAGTTCGCCTGGTTCTTTTTTAGATTTTGGCGGCTCTTCAGGCATTGGCGTTGGCACGGCAGCCGCTTGTTGCTTGGCAACAGGGCCGGCGGCAGGAACTGGCGCAGGCGCGGCGATTTCTTTGGCTTGTTCGAGATTGGTGGCAATAAGTTGTTGGTTTGCGCCCGCAGCCATGAGCTGAGCGGCCATGGTCATCACGCGCGGACTTGTGCGAGGGTTGCTAAAACGGTCGGTGGCGGCAACAATACCGGTCAAAAGCGCGGTGCTAATTTGCGCGTCTAAAATACCCGGCTGCTGGAACGCTTCAGATGCACCCACCAGCATTTCACACAAGCTGCTCGCCGCTTGATCATTCCAGTCAATTGAGCCAAGCGTGCTGCGCTGATTGTTGGCGTTCACCGTAATCACCGTGGCATCGTGCAAAATGCGGCCATGCGCCACAATTGCTTTGTCGAGATCTTCGCGCTTCTCTACCCCAAGGGCAATAATTAGGTCAACATTAAAGTCGCCTTGGCTAAACTGTAGGTCTGCCTGGGTAATACTTGTTTTATACGGCGTAATAAAAATGCGCACCACGTCGTCTTCGACTTTGTAGCGCAGGCGGTCGGCCTTTTCTTTGTCGAGCGAAATTATAAAGTCACGCAGAGCATCAACATTATTCTCGAAGCTTTTATTTGGCTCCAAAAATTGAATTGCCTGAGGAATCACCCCGCTAAAAACCGCAGTTGTGTGCTTGTTCAATTTGTTGAGCATAAGTGTGAGGCCGAGTGATGCAGCAAGTGCATCGACCGAAGGACTATTGCCTACGGCAACGAGGATACTGGTTGACTGACGAATGCGCTCGACGACTTGTTGTCTGGCGTTATTGCCTTCTTGCATGGTTTTTACCTGTTTTTTGTTTTAAGGGTATACGCTTTTGCCTCACTTTAGCACAAGCGTTATTTGGCCGTCAACAAAATTACTTCCAGCGCTTTGTGTTGCGCAAATATACCAAAGTCAGCACATACGCAACAGTGGTAATGGCGACGGCAATTAAATCGTATAAAATAAAGTTCACGTAGGCATCTATGCCACTCGCTAGTGGGAGCGCCTGCTGCACCACCATTGCCGCTTGTACTGTCCACTGCATGAGCATTTGGCCGACCAGCATAATAATCAAGCTCTCAAACACGCGCCCAAGTTTAGAAATTTTGCGTGGATTCAGCAAAAAGGCGATGGCAAAAAACACCACCGGCACTACCACTTGGCCAATAAAAAAGCTCGCGTAACTGCTGAGATTGGTGTTGTATTGCAACTGTTGCAACACCGTGCTAAGCGTAAGTGCCCATTGCAGCGCGTAGGTGCCACCGAGAACAACAACGGTAATCAGTTGTAATTTTCGCGGGATTGCTTCTGCTTTTGCTGCCATTATGCCCTCAAGTTATTGATTAAATTGTAGCATAAGCTGTATGGATATCGGGGAAAGCTCATACCAGGGGCACCGGCAGACGCAAAAAGCGTCCGCCGTTCGCGCGGGAAGCTAAATCCCCTGAAAAGGAAGGGTATGAGCTTTCCCCTCCCCCTTTACAGATTACCGGGCTTACAGTATAATCTTCTCTTGAACTTAAAAATAATTCTTAAACGAGACTACGCATAGTGCCAATCATCAAATCTGCCATCAAGCGTATGCACCAAGCTACCAAGCGCCGTGCACGCAACGTGACAACAAAACGCGACCTCAAGGCCGCAATTAAGGCTTTCATGGCTGAGCCAACTGCCACTAACCTCAGTGCTGCTCAGGCTAACCTCGACAAAGCAGTTAAAAAGAATGTGCTCGAAAAGAACACCGCCAGCCGTCGCAAGGCTCGCCTCGCCCGCCTTGCAAAAGACGCCGGTGCAAAAACCGCAGCACCAAAAGCTAAGAAAGCTGCCGCTCCAAAAGCCACTGCCGCAAAACCAGCAGTCGTTAAAAAAGCTCCAGCAAAAGCCAAGGCTCCCGCTGCTAAAAAACCAGCAGCAAAAAAGCCAGCCGCTAAAAAAGCTGAATAACCCTACAAGAACAACCCTCCAGATCACTGAGGGTTGTTTTTTATTTACAAACATTTTATAATTTGCAAAGACCCGCCGAAGAGCGGAGCACTTTTCGCGCCAGATATTCTACGTATGGAGGCACGCATGCACCCTCCCCAGGATCCGCGCGCCTACGGACCCGCCACGATGAAGATAATCTTCCAGAAAGTGGTGCCGCTGATGGCGACCGTGGTTGCCACTTACCTGAGCCTCGCTGATCGTGAGCTGGTGGTCAAGGCAACGTCGGAGTTCTCCGTAAGGTTCGCACGCGGTCCGCAGACGCGTACCCTGAGCGTCGCGGCAGAGCTGCACAACTCGGACGACGGGCCGGTGTACCAGTTCACATTGACGGCACCGGACAACCCGCACGCGTTCGGGCAAACCAGCAATCTGGACTTCGCCGCGCTTATGAGCGATTTTGGCTATCCGCTCATCGTGACCGAAATCACGCGGCATGCCCACAACAAGATCTCCTTCTTCGTCAAACTGGAGGCAAAATGACCGAGACCGCGCCCGCCAACAGCACCAGCCCGTCGGCGCAGCTCAGCAACCTCTGGCTGACCGCAGTGCTGCGGCGACACCTCAACATCGCCCGAGCCGACGTCCTGGAAGCTATCGGCGAGGAGCATGCCGAGGCCCACACTCACACCTTCACGCTGGTCGGCAGCACGTGGACCATCATCCACACGCCCATCGCGGAAGGCGGCGAGGTCGCGCGGTTCGACCTGCAGATCATGCAGAGTCTGCGCGGTGGTTACGTGCCCGAGCACGTCAGAACGGCGGAAGATGTGGTGAAAGCCAGCCTCCACTACGCCGGAATCAAGACCTGTGGCGACACCGTCATAGCCGTCTGGGCACTGGACCGTTCGTTCACGCCCAAGACCACCTACCCCGGCAAGTCGTGAATATCGAGCAGCCCCGCGGTGCCTTCCCGGCCCGCGGGCTGCTTGCCCCAATTCCGGCCCTCACGCCGGCTTTTTTATTTAGCAGCAATTTTTTGCAGGCATAGCTGCAATAAATCCCAAGGGTCAGTGCTGGTACTTTTTAACTGAGCATCGCAGGTGGCGACGTCGGCAGCAATGCGCTCCACTCGAGCCCCACCCAAACGCCGAGCGGCCGTTTGCGTTTTGCGTACCACAAATGGATGCAAGCCAGAATCTTTAGCGATGGTATCGGGCGTGCGCCCGCCAGCCGTGGCTACCACCGCCAGCGCATGCACCTGACTAGCAAGCAGGCCAAATAATTTGTACGGGTCTTCGTTTACTTTGAGCGCCCCGACCAATCGCGCAAGCTCGGCAGTTTTACCAGCAAGCGCGGCATCGAGCAGCTCAAACGCCGTGCCTTCGGGGGTGGGTTCAACCAGCAATTCAATTGCGCCGTGACTGACTTCTTTTTGGTAATGCACTAATTTATCAATCTCGTTGGCGAGCCGCCACTGGTCGCGGCCAGCGCGTTCAACTAAAAAGCGAGCTTCGGGACTGCCGAGCGCCCCGCCTAAACGAGTCGCCTCACCCTGCACCCAGGCGGCGAGTTGCTGGTCGCTGAGCGCAGTAAATTCTTTAAAATTACTGCTGGCTTTTAAAAACTTATACAGTTTTGTGCGTTTGTCGAGGGCGGCGTCGGCAATAATCAGCGTGGTGCCATCGGGTACATTGCCCAGCGCCTGCATCAGCGGCTCAAGCATACTTTTATTGGCGCCTAAATTTTTAAGCACGACTAACCGGGCAGACGCGAACAGCGTTGCGCCTTGCAACAAATCGGGCAAGCGCGCAAGCGTGAGGTCTTCGGCATCCACACGTTCCACCCCGTTTGCCCCATGCTTTTCGACGAATGCCGCCACCAATTGGCGTTCGGCGGCGGCCACGGCAAAACTATTTTCCCCGGTGAGTGTGAGTATCATTCACCTATTGTAACAGAGGCCGGAGTTATTTTTGCTGGCAGTGCGGGCAAATGTGCGTGCCGCGGCCAGCAACGCGCAGTTTTATAATTTCGGTGCCGCAGCGCGGGCAGGGCTGGCCTTCGCGCCGGAATACATTGGCGAAGGTTAAATAGCTGCCATGCTTGCCTTCGGCGTCAACGTAGTTGCGGTCGGTTGAGCCACCTTTTTGAATACTCAGGCGCAGCACGGCTTGCAAGCCCGTAAACAGCGCTTGCAGTTTTGCCGCTGGCACGTCTTGTACGGCAACCTCTGGGTGAATTTTACCCGCCCACAAACTTTCGTCGGCATAAATATTGCCAATGCCTGCTACCACTGTTTGGTCGAGCAACACGGCTTTTATGCCGCTCTTTTTGCGGCGCTCGAGGCGTTCAATAAATTGGGCAGCAGTGAAATCTGAGGCCAATGGTTCAGGGCCGACTTTTTTAAAAAAATCTAAGTTTTCTACTTCGGGCGTGGGCAGCAAGCGCATCCAGCCAAATTTGCGCTGGTCGTTAAAAAACAGCTTTGCACCATCGGTGAATTCCAGCGTTACGCGCGTTGATTTATCGGGGAGTTCGCCCACCAAACTGTGGTTTGGGTGGCCCGCGCCAAATGCCGCAGTGCTGCTGCGGAGCACCAACTGGCCAGTCATTTTTAGGTGAATCACCAGCGAATAATTGGTGCTGAGATCAATAATGAGCACTTTTGCGCGGCGACGCACGCCGGTAATTGCGGCGCCCACCAAAAATGCAGCAATGTCGGCGCTGCTATTCGGGAAGCCTTTCGGCCAGTCATGTGTTTCGCGCGCAATGCTACGGCCGGGCAATAATTTTTGCAAGCCAATGCGCACGGTTTCAACTTCAGGGAGTTCGGGCATACCACCAGTGTACCATTTGCAATAAATCAGTTTGCTACGCCGCACGTGCACACGCTATAATTCATGCACCCCAACACCGTTGGATGCACCCTTCCTCACCCCGGAGTTGCTAATGACGTACCTGTGGGATCAGTTCTCACTGTTGCTCGCCCTTCAGGCTGGGCCGCAAAAAGTCGCGGTTGGCGATAAAATGTACCTCTGCCGCGCATGCACCGCCGACGGGCGGCTCTTCGCCACCCTGCCCACTGACATCACGGTGTACGAGCTGCACCTCAAGCCAGAGCACGCCGCGCCGCTCGAGCTGGACACCGCTCGACCCATCGCCACGACGGCATGGCAGGTTACCGCAACAGACCTGTTCGGGCGTTCCACCCAGGTGAAAAATCTGAACACAGAAATCGCCCGCACGGCGATTGCCACGCACTTTTCTACCGGCCTCGCTACTCCGGAAACGCTGGCCGAAGAGCTGCTCGCGATGGTCGTGGAATGCATGCCCCACGAAAAAGATCTGGCGCAGCAACTCGCCCTTTACAGAGGCGACATGCCGGGTTCAACTCGGCGATTGACAGCCTGCGCGGCCGCCCTCGCCCTGCTGGCCGAGTGGGTGGAAGTCTAAACAGATGGGAAGTGGTGCATGGTCGGCGGAACTCCCGCCGACCACACTATTGCAATAATGTTTCAAGATCTGGCTGCAAGTCGCGCATGCCAGCATACACCAACGCTTGCATGCCTGTGGCCCGTGCACCTTCACAATTGGCTGGCAAATCATCAATAAAAATTGCCTCGTTCGGCGCAACACCAAGGCGCTCGGCCATGAGTTTGTAAATCTCGGGCTGGGGTTTAATAAGGCCGACTTCAGCACTAACCACCACGGCGTCAAAATACTTTGCCCGCTCCGCTTGAGTAAAATATTTATCCATTGCACCAGGGCTTACATTGCTAAGTAACCCCAGTTTGTACGTTGTGCGCAAGCTTTCAGCGTAGTCTAAAAGTGCCTCGTTGCGCACCAAACGCACGCCGTATAATTGCTGCTCAACATCGCTTTTTGGCAAGCCAGTCAGCTCGCTGTAGCGGGCAACAATTTCGGTGGCGTCAACGTGGCCGAGGTCTTCGGCAAGCATAAGATCACGCAGTTCCCGCTGCACTTCTGGCTTTGCCGCAGCAATAAAATGTGCAAACGGGTCCACGTAAAATACGCCAAAGCAGTCAAAAATAATCGCCTTAACGCTACTTGCCGGTACTGCCAAAACCGCCTGTCCTTTCTGTTTCATTGAGTTCGGTTACCACTTCCCATTCCACCGGTTCGTAGCGGGCAACTACCATTTGGGCGATGCGTTCGCCGTCGTTAATAGTGTACGGTTCTTGGCTCAAATTAATCATAATCACCCCCACTTCACCGCGGTAATCAGCGTCGATGGTGCCTGGAGCATTCACCAAACTAATACCGTGCTTGAGCGCCAAACCGCTGCGGGGGCGAATTTGCGCTTCGTACCCCGCAGGAATTGCCATAAACAAACCGGTCGGCACCAAAACGCGTTCCAGCGGACCCAATGTTATGGGCGCATCAATATTTGCCGTTACATCCACGGCAGCCGAATGAGGTGTTTGGTGCGCCGGCAACGGGTGTTTTGTTTTTTGTACAACTTGAATTTTCATGCTTGATCTTTCAGCCATTGCAGCAAAATAAGCGCAATGCGTTCTTCTTGCAGGTCACCGCGCAAAATCATTTTTTCCGCGTCGGCAAAACTAAACCAGTTCACACTTTCCACCTGCTCGCCTGTCTCCAGTGACTGGCCATCTTTGTGCAGCGCCCATTTATTGGCGACAAACACGTATAAATCCCATTCTACCGTGGCCCCGAGTGTCGATTTTTTAAACAGCGTTACCTCTTGCACATCCATGCCCGCTTCTTCGGCAGCTTCGGCTTTTACTTTGGCGGTGGCAGCATCTAAAACGTCGCGGCCGCTGGTGCGGTGCGCTTCGTATGCATCGAGCGAATCAAACACTTTGCCGCCCGGTAATCGGTAGTCGTAGTCTTGCAGTTCCTGGCGGAATTCCCGCGTGAGCAATACTTTTTTTGCTGGTACATCGGCCAGAATCAGCCGCACGCCCGGTGCGCGGCGCGCTTGTTCAAACACCCGGCCATCTGGCTGCTCGGTGTGAACGAGTTCAAACAGTTTCCCCTTGGTGAGTATTGTTTCTTTCATCTTTTACAGTATATCATTTGCGCACAAAACACTTTGACGCAAAAATGTTTTTATGGTAAAATATACCCCAGCAACGGGCGTTTTAGCCCCGAGAGCACCCAAGGAGGAGCGCGTGACGACTCCCGCAAAACCGCCACGACCCGCATATGTGTGGGTCCTGGTCGGCTGCGCAGTGGCAGTTGCGCTGCTCGCGACTGTGGTGGTGATGGTTTCTGTGATGACCGGTGATTCTCCGGCCGCGCAGGAAACCACCGCTGCCGCGCCGCAGCAGCCCGACGCCACCGACGAGTCGCCTCTGGAAACGGAAGCGACCACGGAACCGACACCCAGCCCCACGCCCAGCGCAACCCCCAGCACAGCGCCGCCCACAAAGGCACCAACGCCGGCCGGCACCAAGCGCACAACCGCGCCCACCGCTACCTCGGTGGACAGCTCGGTGTACGACTGCCCCGACGGCCGCAACAACGGCGTCGAGGCCGACAAATTCGTGCCGTGCATTAATGGTGCGCTGCGTCTGGAACTGAGCAGCGGAACCGGCACCGTGACCTTGTACAGCAGCACCACGCAAACCGCGTCGGTCGAGCTCAAGGTTTCGCCAAAAGCCGCCGCACCCAAACCAGACGTCACGCGGGTTGACTGGGTCCTTCGCCAGTCCACCTACGCGACCGACAACAAGGGCGAGTTCTACCGCCTGCGGTTCTTCGGCAATTCGCGCCTGGAATACTTCGGCGTGTACTACCGACTCGGTCCGACCGACGGTTGGAAACTGCTGGAGAGTCCGGCCAGCAAGAAGTTCTCCACCGACACCTACTACCAGGTGATCGTGTTCTGGAACGACCCCGAGAAGCCGGCCCACGATGCGCCGCTGCCGCCCGGGTTCGCCTGGAGCAGCGTCCAGAAGCCCGCTTCTTCCTGAAACAACCAAGACGTACAAGGAGGCAACATCCCCATGGACCTCAGATTCGACGACCTGATGTACTGGCTGGAGCCGTTCATCCGCGCACTCGGCGACGTATTGTGGGGCGACCTGCTGGCAACGCCGCGCGGATTCGCGTACCTGGCGCTCGCCATCGGACTCACCTACTTCGTGGCCGTGGTGCGCGCCCGGCGTATGTACGAACGGGCCTTGTCAGCCGCCAACATCGAGGCCTACAACCTCCGGTCGGGCAACACCAACCGACAGGCCGAAGTGCAGCTAAGAGGCATACTGGACGACAAGCTGCGGCTCGACGTTGCGGCCAAATTCCGCACGGTGCTGCTGTGGGTGGTCATGCTTTTCACCATGCTGGCCGTGCAAGCGTACGCCCTGCAAACCCAGGAGTGGATGCGCCTCACTAACTACTTGCTGCGCGGCGATGCCCAGTCCTCAATAACGGTCCTCGACGCCTCTCCCCTGCCGTACTACCGCCAATTGGTCTACGTGTTCGGCGGGGTGGCTGTGACGGTGCTGATCACGTGGGTCTGGAGCTTCTGGGCGAACCACGGGTACGGGCCGCCAGCCAAGAACCGCACTCTGTGCTGGGTCGTCGACCTGGTGCTGCCGATCCGCCCCAACACGCCGCTGAACCGCGTGCAACGCATCGTGATGCGCTGGCACTCGACGTCTTGAACCGCGCGAGCGGATGCGACCGGCTAACCCCGGCTCGCATCCGCCGCGCGGAGACACACCCTCACCGGGTGTTTTTTAATATCAAAAAATCGCCTCTGTGGGCGATGAATATTTCTCTGGGACTCGGCCCGGGACCGCCACGTAGGCGAATCCCGGACCTCGTCCGCGCTTTGTTCTTGTTGCCGTCAGGCGGCGAGCCGGCGGATGACGCCGACGAAGCCGTTGCTGGCGATCACGGAGCCCGGGGCGGCAACGCCGCGACCCATGAGGCCCCGCTTGCTCTTGTAGCACGTGCTGGTCACGGTGTTGTGGGCCAGCTCGAACACCTGGAGCACCGGCACGCCGCCGGCCGGGTTGCCATCGGCGTCGACCGTGAGGTCGTCCCGGCGGAACAGGTCGGTGACCCAGCCCCGCAGGTTGAGGTACTGCATGACGATGAACTCGGGCTCGCCCTCCGCCCCGAACTTGGGGTTGGGGATGAGCTCCTCGTGCACGAACCGCGCGCGGTCCTCGGGGTCGAGCTTGCCGCTGCGGGTCCCCTTGAACTCGAAGCCCTCGCTGGCCGCCGGGCCGACGAACACCCACAGGTTGCGGGCGCTGAAGACGGCACCCTTGGCCTCGACGCGGGCCTTCACCTCGGCGACCGTGCGGCGCACCAGGTCGCCCTCGTTACGGGGCAACCGGTGCCACGCGGCCATGATGGTGAAGGTCACGACGATCAGCTTGCCGTCGACCTCGTCGATGTACACGCCCCACACGGGGGGCGCGTCGGCGAACGGGGTCAGCAGGGCCAGGTCGAACACCAGGTCGCCGTCGCAGACCAGCGCCAGACACGCGGGGTGCGGGTTCTCGGTGAGGAGGAACCCCGCGCCACGCGTGCGCTGGACGAGCTGGTCGGCGTCGATCTCGTGCGGCGCGAGCGAGAAGCCCACGGCCGTCAAGTTGGCGACGCCGTCCGGACCCACGGTCAGCCCGAGCGTCGCGGCGACGTCGGCGGTGCTGTTCCGCAGGTTGGTGACGGTGTTGGCGACCAGCTCCGGCGAGTTGCCGGCGGCGGGGTCGATGCTGGACGCGCGGCGGCCGAAGGCCAAACCGGCGTTGCAGTTGATGACACGGACATCGGCGACGAGACCCAGCTTGGCGAGACGACGGTTGAGTGCCGCGACGCCGGGCATGATCACGTAGCCCTCGATGTGGCCGTTGGTCATTTCAGTTACCTCCGAGCAGAGCTGTTGAACTTGCGCGAACATAAGTATTATAACATAAAAATTATAAGGATGCAATAACCGTAGCTATCACCAGTTATTCGGCACCCCTGTTGTGACCGGTTGTAACATCTGAGATGTATCTGGGGTGGACTGCTGACTACTGTTCTGTTGTTGTAGTTGCTGTTGAATCACCCCTTGTAAATTGGGCTGGTCGCTGTAATCTTCAGAACTTAGAGGAATATTACTCTGTTTTACCTGTTTTTCAGGGGTGGCAGCCCGTTCTTGACTAAATAACCACATGCCGGCAATTAAGCAAATGACCCCGGCTACAGTCGCTACCAGTGACCACGATGCTTCTTTAGAAGCGCGCTGCATGGGGATTTTATCGACAATTGTGACCTCTGTATGACCACTGTTAGGCATTTCGACAGGACTATCGAAGTCTTCAAAAAAGCGCTTCCCGGCAGCCACTTGCTTGAGGTAGAAACCGCTAATCGCGTGGCCCACCACCAAAACCTTCTCTGTTTCAGCTATTTTTTTAATCTGTGCCAGCGCCGCTTCGCACCGGGCAATGACCACGCCTTTTGGTTCCACATCAGATTCGCCATCCACCGTATAATACCAGCTACCGGGATGCTCTCGGGGTCGGTCGATTAATTGACCAAACCCACGTTCACGGAGGTCATCTATAACCTGAACTTCCCCTTTAAATTTGAGCTGTTTTGCAATAATTTCTGCTGTTTCGCGGGCACGCACCAGAGGTGACGACACAATCGTCGTAATTCCCTCTTTTTTGAGATCGCGGCCTGCTTTGCGTGCCTGGGCCTGTCCTTCTTTGGTCAGAGGTGTGTGAGGATTGCCGATCACTTTGTCTTGATTGGCTTGACTTTTACCGTGACGCACAAAAATGAAACTGCTCATACCTATAGTGTAACGCATTGACAATTTAAATATTTTATTGCAATATTATTACTAATTCGATAGGACCGTCCCCGACGGCTCTAAAGACGTACCGAGGAGGCAAACATGTCAAATCGACCCTATGGCGTGTCGCGTTGGCGCTTTGACTGGCGCCGCAACCTGATCTTGAGCGCGTTCGTCGCGCTCGCAATTGTCGTGTCGTCCGGACTGTGGTGGGCCTACCCCCGCTTCTCGTCCGAGAAACCCGCCGCTCTGCCGAACACCACCGCGCCCGCGTCCATCGACCCGAGCCTGGGCGTCCAGCAGTACGGTTCACAGGACGACATGACCCGGGCCGACAACCAGATGGCCGTCGCGATCAAGGCGGAGCATCCGGAGTTCTACCGGTGCCGCACCTACCCGGCCGACAACGCCCTGACTCGCGCCGACCTGATCCCGACCGCGAACTTCAACCTGGTCATGACCTACGACAAGGCTAAGGCCTCCTGGAAGGTCGAAACCGGGTCCGGGCTCGACCTCAAGATTCAGACCATCAACGTCGAAGGCGAGGGCACGAACGGCAAGAAAACCACCTACCGGGCGCAGCGCATCACGTGGTCGTACCCCAGTTCGGTCAAGCTGTTCGGCGGGTTCGAATACTGGTCCGGCGCCAAGCGGTGGAGCGTGCACAACGTCGCGCCCGACGACATGGGCGGCTACGGCATGACGCTCAGCACCCGGCCCAGCGACGTGAACCGAGTCGTGGTCATCGCGACCAACACCGCCGACTGCGGCCCCGGTGCGGTCTCCCTGCCCCAGGACTTCGACTTCACCAGCCTGGCCGACGACGGCCTACTGGTGCCGCAGGCCTGACGACGCCTCCCCGAGAGCATCGCGGACGCCGGGATTTCCCCGGCGTCCGCGATGCGGAGAAACTTCCACCCGATGGGTGGTTTTTTGATTGAAAAATCACTATTGAAAGCCGAGGGAACTACTGTTAGTTTTAGGGGCGTTGCAGGTCAAAAGCCTGTGAAGTTAGGTGAAACCCACCACCACGTGGGTTTGTTCAGAGTACCTTTCCTAGGAAGGATTGAATATGCGCAGATGGCGCATTCGGCTCGTGGCAGTTCTGGGTGCCGCGACGCTTACCGTATTCGGCGTGACATTGGCTGCCTCGCCCGCACAAGCCGCTGGATGCTATGGCGACTTCTGCTCCAGCACCGACCCGCAAAGCACCGGCTGTAGCGCCGACGGGCGAATCGTCGCAAGTGCAGATGTATACGGCGGCCGGGCCACGCTTCAGTTACGCTGGTCGCCAACCTGCAAAACCAACTGGGCGCGACTGTACATCTACCCCTCGAACCAGTGGTTCCCAAGTGGAACGCTCATTGCCCGCCAGTCGACCGGCTACACGCAAACCAGAGGTATACCTTCCACTCAGGGTGAGCGCACGCATTGGACTCCACAGATTTACTCACCAAGCTACTGCGTGCGGGCTGAATACAACGGCATCTCCACAGCCTGCGTTTGACCTGTAACAACCGGGTGTGGCCCCGCACGGACCACACCCGGATATACAAAATTGAAATATTTCTTAAACGAGTACGTATAATGAGCGCAATGAACGAATCAAAAGTAATACAACGCATACTCGCAGGGCAACCTAATGCATATGTCGATTTAGTAAAACGGTACCATGTGGGCTTGATCATCCACTGTGAACAGCTTGTCAAAGATCGGGATGAAGCTGAAGACATTGCCCAAGAAGCTTTTATTAGAGCTTACAAAAACTTAAAAAAGTTTAAGCCTGAACAGTCACGTTTTTCGACATGGCTGTACAAAATAGCAACTAACCTCGCGCTGGACTATTTGCGCAAACAAAAGCGCCATGTCCGCACAGAAGACATTGAGCTGTTAGCCGAAGCCACACAGCCAGCGTTCCTTGAGGAAGAACAAAAAAACGCAGTCCGGGCTGCCGTAGCGAAACTTGAACCACCTGAATATAAAGAAGTGATCGAAGCGTACTACTGGCATGGCCAATCGTACACCCAAATTGCCCAAATAATGAATAAGCCAGTGAGCACTATTGGCACTTACATACGCCGCGCAAAGGCGCAACTGAAAGGAGAACTTTTATGGCTAAAATAACCGTTGATCAAGCTTTGCTCGCTAGTCACGACCCCGCGTCTATGAACCCCTTGTTTATTAATCGCGTTATGGATGTCGTGGAGCAGCCCAAAATGAATACCCTATTTGCATCGCTTCAGCGCATGCCAAAATTCGCGCTTGCACTTGCGGTGATCGCCACGTTGCTAGCGGTGTCGGGAACCACGTATGCGGCTTACCAATTGTGGTTTAAACCAAACGCCACGGTGCAACAATTTGGCCAAAACCAAGAAGGTCGTAATGAAGCGCTTGTTACATTTAAAAACTGCCAAAATCAAGCAAGTACGCGGTACGAGGTAAAAAGTAATGCCTCGCTTACTGCACCGCAAGTTGAACAACTCCTGCGTGCCAGGTGCGAAATGGATGCAATAAATAAGTGGGCACTGAGCGCCTCGCCTACCACAACCGAAGCGCCCCCAATGGCGTACCCTGGCGCGTTCACTGTGACTAAAATTGACGGCACTAAAGTAAGTCTACACAACCCAACATACGATACGACCGTGACCGTTACCGAAAAAAGCATCGCAATCATCAACGGCGTACCGGTCGCTGCAAGCAGCATAAAAGTTGGCGACTTGGTAACATACGTAGAACATTACACCTATAACCCAGGCGGTGGCCATCCTACTTCGCGCACCCTACTCGCCATTGTCACCTTGCAGCTACCCGCAGAATTCTACGATACTACCATGCAAAATATGGTTGCCACACGCAAAGCCTGCTACGGCAACCCTACAGAATCGTGCATCGAAAGCGGCTTAATTGACGTATACCCACGCAACGGCGAAAACAACATGGCCACGGTTGAGCCGGGCGACAACTTTGAAGTGCAAGGCCGCATCGTGAAGCATGATGGCAACACCGTGAGTCTACGGGCAAGCTCAGGTGCAGTCTATACGTTCACCGCGCCGCACGATGTAATTGCGAAGTTCAACACCGAAAACAGCGCCGGCTACGAGAACACAAAGATTGGCGTGGGCGACATGCTCATGATTTTGTACACGAAAAAGCAGGGCGAAGACCCGAAGGCCATACAGCCTAACCAGCTACGATCGGTAAGCCTGCTCATCGAGCTAATCTCGAAGCAAGACCCTCTGAAAAAATATTAAGCAAAAAACCAAACAGCCCGGGCGTGCGCTCGGGCTGTTTTGCTAGCCGCTAATTTAGGGGAACCTGTGGTACATTCTGGCATATGGCAAGATAGAAAAAATACAACTCACTTAAACAAGGCTTAGGGCTTGCACTTCGAGGGAACTACTGTTAGTTTTTAACAAAGTAAACAAGGACTCTCATGTTAGGCTATCTTGCATATTCTGTCGTTAGCGCAATACTCGCTCTGCTCTTAGCAAAACTGGTATTACCAAAATTACTCACAAAGCTTAAATTCGATCCGCAGGTTGTTATTATTACCCAAGGTATTACGGTGTATGTTGGGCTTATTGGCATAATTGGCGCTTTTCTGAATGTTGGCGTTGATTTATACCATATGGTGACGCCGTTCTAGTACAACAAATCCTGAAGCGTAACTGGCGTGCGATAATCACGTACCACATGCCCATCCACCCCAATTTCCCAATTGTTAACCCACATTTGCACAATATCGGCAGCGTACATTTCTTGTTCGCTCTTAGCGTAATATTCGCGCGGCAGCGGATCTTTACCAAAACGGGCGCGAGCAGCATTGTGTGCAGCAAGTGCAGCCGTGAATTCTTCACCTTCGGTTATATGTGAATTCTGAGCTTGAATATACAAGCCCCCAAGTTGGTTGCCGTCGTACAGCGCCACAAAAATTTGGCCGGTGCGTTCGATGTTTTTGCTATGCTGCGAGCTTGGGTGCGAACCCCAGTACAAGTGTTGCAGTGCGCCGTCGTACATAAAAAAGTAGGGCGTGTTGTGCGGCGAACCGTCTTCGTTCACCGTGGCCATGCTGGCATGGCGGGTTTCTTTTAGTAGTTGAAGCGCGCGGGCGATTTGTTGGTTCATTGCAAAAACTGGTTGCAGCCTAGGAAATTTGTTTATTCATATCGTATATACTGCCAGTAATCCAGCGGCACACCTTGCAGCAAAAAGATGAATGTAACCGCAAAAATGAGCATAATAATCGCATAATCACGGAGGTGTCGTTGACGACCACCTAAATACCACAATAAGAGCACCACCAGACCTACGACGGTATATACTCCACAAACAATTTGCATAGGTACAATCACGAAAGGTGAAGCCATTAAAGCCGTATCTTTCGACCCTAAAAACACAAGAGAGATATAAAGAACCACAAGCACAACCGGCAATCCGGCCAGAAGGATCTTAACTTGTTTAGGAGAGAAAAAGCTCATTACCATAGCATATAAAAGTTACCCTGAGAAATAAAGCCTCCTCATCGGACTACGCTGCCGGAAGGTATGCCCTCACTAATTGCGCGGGCGATTTGTTGGTTCATTGCAAAAATTGATTAATAAAATCCATTAGGCGAAGATTGCGGGCAAGATATACCCCAACTAAAACTAAAGCAATTCCTCCAAAAGTTAACGGTAACAAAACAAAACCTGTGAGTCCCGCAAAAATTAGCATAAGAGCACCTGCAAAGACAAATAGAGCTCCTAGAGCACTACTTACTTTACCTGCAATGGTAGCACCAGTATTAAGCTTCATACATCCTCCAGTATACATGTTTTACGATCTGCTGGACCGAAGCCCAGCAGACCCTCTTTTAGCAGCGGTAGCCGAACATCCCCTGACTCTCCCACGGCACGGCGCTCAGGTTGAATCCGACGCACATGCCGCGGTTGGCGTACTGGATAGCGAACGGCCGATGACCCATCATGAACAGATACCACACGTAGCTGTACTGCTGCGGCGTCACTTGTGGCACTCCACCCTCATAGGCAAAGTACCGCGTTTCCGCCTTCGTGAAATACACCGTGCAGCGCGGCCATCCACACTGCAGCGATGCTGCATTCGCGGGCGATGTTGGCCCGAAGACCATTGCCACCGTGAGTGCAGCCGCCATGAACAAGCCGACGAATGTACGCTGGGTTTGCGGTCTACCCGCAGTTTGGACCATAAAAGGCCCCTTCCACTGTTAGCGCTAACTACCTAGGTGGCGAGACCGGTAATGGCCTTGCGCAAGGATAGTATCGAAGGTTCCTTCAGGAATCAAGTTGAAAAAAATAATTCTTATATTATTATAAACTTAATGAATGACAGCCCTATTTACCGCATTGACGGTATAAACTGGAGTACTCACTACAAATCCGTTCCTTTTGAGGATCCTGTTTTCATTTGCACGCCCTACTGCACTAAAGATAGTTTCGAGCTGGACCTACACGAGTTGAATGGCAGCGAATTGTCCTGCCCCAAATGTACTAAAAAATTTACAATCCCCCGCACTTACAAAAATGAACGCAATTTTGTAGAAAAAACAGTCAAGGCTGAAAAAGTTCGTAAACGTAAGGTGCTAAATTTAGACGAGCAATTAATTCCTATTGCCGAAATAAAAATAAAAGACGATAGTGATTTTTTCGTTACTGGGCGCTTTATGGAGCTGGGTGCGCGTAAACAGCTAGTAGTTTATGTAGGTGAAAAAGGCAAGAAACAGAAAGCCGAGTTAATTGCCGACCTTACTAATAGAAAACTTTCCTTCGACCACAACGATATGGATCCACGGGAAATATTTGCAGTGATTGAAATGACATTCGACGACGGCAGCAAGTCGAAAATCACAAAAGACTAAATCTCCCCCCAACTCTCCCCCACCTTCACATCCACCTTCAATACGACTGGCAACTTATGCACGCTCTCCATTGTTGTCTTCAAAATTTCGGCAACTTTATCCGCATTTTCGGCGGGACATTCTACCAAAATGCTGTCGTGCACCTGCAACAATTGTTCGCCTAAATCGCCTAACTTTTTTTCTACATGCAACATCGCCAGCTTCATCAAATCGGCTTCGGTACCCTGAATTGGCATGTTCTGCGCGGCGCGTTTGGCGCCTTCGCGCACGGCAAAGTTGCTGCTTTTAAGGTCTGGCGTGGGGCGGCGGCGACCAAAAATCGTCTCTACGTATCCGTCGGCCATGCCTTGGGTAATAATGTGTTCAATATACTTTTTAACCGGCGCGCGGAGTTCAAAATACTTGGTAATAAAGTCTTTTGCCTCTGTAAAATTCATGCCGGTGGCAATGCTCAGTCCGTGCGGACTCATGCCGTACATAATGCCAAAGTTCACGGTTTTGGCGCGGCTACGGAGCTCTTTGGTCACTTCCTCGCGCGGAATTCCGGCGACTTCTGCTGCGGTGGCCACATGAATATCCACGTCTTCGTTGAATTCTTTAATCATTTGTCTGTCGTTCGCCATCACGGCCATGAGCCGCAGCTCGAACTGGCTGTAGTCGGCGCTCACAAACACGTTGCCGGGCGCAGGCACAAATGCGCTGCGAATGGCATGGCCAATGTCGGTGCGCGTAGGAATATTCTGCAGGTTCGGGTCACGGCTGCTGAGCCGGCCGGTTGCTGCAACATCCAAATCGTACGTGGTGTGCACTTTACCCTCTTTATCGGCAAATTTTGGCAGCGCATCTAAATACGTACTTTTGAGCTTGGTGTATTCGCGGTACTGCGTGACCAAATCGGGCAGCGGGTGCAATGCGCGCAGCTTTTCTAGCTCGGCCGCGCCGGTTGAATACCCGGTCTTGCCCTTTTTTACGCCCGCAGTTGGCAAGCCCAAAACTTCAAATAAAATATTCCCTAATTGTGCGGGCGAACCAATGTTAAATTCCTGCCCGGCGAGTTCGTAAATTTTTTGTTCAAACTCTTTTATGCGCTCAGCAAACTTTACGCTCATCTCGGTCAACATCTGCGAATTCATGCGAATCCCGCGGTGTTCAATGGTCGCGAGCAACTTAATCATCGGGAAATCGAGGTCGGTTGCCACGCTTTGCAATTTTGGCTGCTGCTCAAATTGCAAAACTTGGTCTTTGTACGCTTCCCAAATACTGGGCACCACGTGCGTGGCGTCGTTCATGTCGAGTGTGCGGCCACGAATGTCGCTCAGTTCGCGCGAGCGTTCCAGCGCGTTCAGAATAAACGCACCAATGCGCGTGTCGTGCTTCACCTCACCGGTCCACTGCACGCCTTCGGCCAAAAGCGAGCGGAACAGGTGCTTGAGGTCGTGGCCAATAACCGGGCCGTTCATTACCACTTTCAGCAGCTCTTTCGTTTCGTCGCTCATGCCGCCTTCGCCAAATAGCGTGCGGGTAGTGTCTTGGGCAAGCAGCGGCAAGTCGGCGTTTTCGTCGGGCGCACCGCCTTCCAGCAGCGGCAATATGGTGTAGGTTCCCGGCTCAGCGCTCACCCACAAGGTAATACCGTCGCGGTTGAGTGCAACAACGCGCTGCTTCCCTGCCTTAAAGTCATCGGGGCTGAACTTCTTCTTGGCGATTTCAGGCAATTCCGCCTCTTCCAAATTCTCTTCGGCTTGGGCGAGTTGCTCTTTAGTGAGGTTGGCTTCGGCCTGGCGCAGCAAGTTTTTAAACTCGTATTTGCGCAGGAACGCCACAAATTCCGGCGTTACACCGTCGTGCAACTTGGCGTCTTCTAGATTAATTTGCGTTGGTGCATCTACCATGAGCGTCACCAATTTTTTACTGAGGTAGGCCATGTCTTTATCGCGCAGCAACTTCTCTTTTACGCTGCCGCGAATAAGTTCAATATTTTCGTATACGCCATCGAGCGTTTTGTAGTCTTTAATAAGCTGTAAGGCGGTTTTTTCGCCCACGCCCGCAACGCCCGGAATGTTGTCCGACGAGTCACCTTTGAGCGCTTTTACGTCAACCCACTGGTGCGCGGAAACACCGTATTTTTCTTCAAAACTCGCCACATTAAATAGCTCAATATTACTGAGGCCTTTTTTGAGCGTGTAAATATGCGTGTGTTCGTTTACCAACTGCAATACATCGAGGTCGCTGGTGACCAAATAACTTTCCACGCCTTTTTCACCGGCCTGTTTTGCAAACGCGCCCATCAAATCGTCGGCTTCGTAGTCGTCGGCTTCGTACAGGGGCCAGCCCAAAGCACTGAGCATATCGTACAAAAGCGGAATCTGCTCGTAAAAATCTGGCGGCGCTGGCTTGCGATTAGCCTTGTACTGCGGGTACAGTGCCAGGCGCGAGCGAATGTTGGTGTGGCGTTTATCCCACGCAACGCACACGTAATCTGGTTTGAGTTTTTTCACTACCTCAAGAGCCATCACGGCAAAACCGTACACACCGCCGGTGGGCGTGCCGTCTTTGGTGCTTAAACTGGGCATGGCGTAGTAGCCACGGTAGAATACTGATTTTCCGTCGATGATGACGAGGCGTTTGGTCATGTAAACAGTATAACTTATTGGGGCGGAAGGTGTGATACATTAATAATGACGTTTCGCAGCCCCTAAGGAGATTGATGAATCGGTCGCCGTTAAAAACCCCGCTCGTGTGGCTGGTTATTGCTGGCTGCGCCGCCGTGCTGCTGTTTGTGGTAATCCATGGCATCACGGGTAACCAGGCGCTGCAAGGTCTGCAGTTCCTGGTTGGCGCGCTGATTTGCCTATTCGTTGTAGTGGTCGTTGTATGGTGTGTGGGGCAAGGGCTAAAGGGCTATGCGGCACTACTCGCCAAACCGCTCAACGCCTGCATTGTGCATGTGGTGGGCATAACGGTAGGCACCGTAATTGCAAGTCTGTGCGGTGCTACCGGTATTGCCGCCCTGGGGCTTGGAACAGGAGGGTTCATCTTGGCACTTTTCGCGTTATTCGCCTTGAGCGGTTAGTTGCGAGTAGCGCTGACACCTCGCTTCCCACGAAACGGTAGGGCTCACCGGGCACACACTCGGCGGGCCCTACTTCTTCTTGAGATACCAAAAGCTCTCCAAAAGCAAAACCCGCCGAGTGTGACTCGACGGGGTGCCTGTTGCAGAGAGGTCAGCGGGCGTGGACGAATGTCTGTGCCTGCGCCGACGACGCCTGGTGGGTGGGGTACGGGAAGAGCGCGCCGGCGATGGAGCCGACGAACGAACCGATGACCGCCACGAGGGGGACGGTGAAGTCCATGGGCGCCTGGGCGCCGTGACTCAACTGAAGACCGATCATGACCGCCAGCAGGCATGAACCGAACGCCACCAGCATGCGCGTGACGCCGCCCCGGCTAAAAACCATGACGAGCGCCGTAACGCACATGCACGCGCACAGGATGGCACCTGCGGTGACCTGGGCAGCCAGCACCGACCAATCGGGCAGCCACGACGAGGCCATCAGGTAGACGAACACCGGCGCGCCCGCGAGCAGCGAGACGGCGAGAGCCATCCGTGTGCCCTTGAGGGCAGTGGTCACGGCGGGGCGCTCGGCGACGAACAGCTTCGCGGCGTAAAGGTTGATCTTGGACATGAGGTACTCCTTCTCAGGGGATGCAACAAGGCTATTTTGTATTATAGTACAAAATAGCTAATTTGTCAATAAGCTTAAGGGTAATCACCCCTTTAAGAACGACGTGATGTCACAAAAAGTGCGAGTTCGCGAAGGAACGCAATTCCGTCTTTACTCCACTCTTTTGGCGCGTTATCGAGCGCCCGGACCGCTTCTTCGGCGTGAACTGCCGCGGTTTCGCGCGCAAAATCCAGCGCACCGGTCGCCTGCATAATGTGTTTTACTTCTTCGTATTCGGCATCTGTCAGTTTTTTGTTGCCGAGCGCCGCCAAAAGCGTCTTCTTTTGATCGGCATCGCTTTGCTGGATGGCTCGCGACACAAGCAAAGTAATTTTACCTTCGGTAATGTCCTCGCGATTGCTCTTGCCTGTTTCGTTATCGCCAAAAGTACCTAAAATGTCGTCAATAATTTGGAATGCCAGCCCCAAATTCATGGCGTAATCGCGCACCATTGGGTGGTTTGCATCTTGGCTTCCGGCCAACAAAAGTCCGAACTGGAATGGCTGTAAAAGCGTGTAATACGCCGCCTTCCAGGTGAGTGTACGCTCAACTTGGCGCTGATTCACCAAGCGCACGGCTTCGTTGGCAATGTCGTTGAACTGCCCGTGCACCGTGGTATAAATTGCATGGTTCAGATTGGTGGTTGCAGCGAGTTTTATACTGTCGGCAACCTTGAGTCGGCCGAGTTCAGTGGCAACCAAATAGGTGCCGGCGAGGCCCACATGCAAGCCCATTGCCACGCCAAAATGCTGGCTGTTGCCGTACAATTTTGCGTCGTGGTGGTAGTGTTCAAACATGCGGTGCACCGTGGGACCGCCGCGGCGTTTGTCGCTTAAATCGGCAATGTCGTCAAAAATTAACAAATTAGAATTGAGCATTTCAACCACACGCGCGGCATCTACAATCATGGCATCGTCGGTGCCGCCCGCCATTTTATAGGCTGCAATGGTCAGGCTGCCACGCAGTCGTTTGCCGCCACGCGCCAGCAGCGAACAGTACGTTTCGATTGCTTCGCGCGAATACGGACCAAAATCTTGTTCGGTTTCAGTGAGGAGGCGGTCACAAAATGCTTGAATGTTTATGTCGATCTGAGATTTGTAGGCACCGAGTATGTTCATAATGTTTAGTATACGCCTAGGCAATAAAGATGTCGCGCGGGTCCACCATGAGCAGAGTGACTACCGCGAGACCAATAATGCTAAGCGCAAGCAAGGCCACACGCAACCATGTAGGCAACTTTTGCACCACCGCTGCATAGGCAATAAAAATCGGGAACACCACCTGCGCGTAACGATTCATGCTGGTAAAAGTGCCGAATATAATGGGCAGGCTCAGCGCAATCGCCGAATATAATGCAAGCAACCACTGCCGCATGCGTAGCACTAAAATCAGGCCAATACAGGCCACCACGCCGCACACGTACCACAGAGCGGTCAGCGCATATTCCATATTAACCACGTGGTGCTCCCACAAATACATCAGCTCGTTGCCCACATTGGTGAGACCTCCCCTGCCCGGCCAATGCTGCTGCGCAGCGCGATACGCCAGCGGGTCGCCGGTATGCCACCACAAAAATGCCGAAAACGCGATGATGCCGCTGAAGGCTACTAGCGCCAGGACCGCCGTTTGTGGTAGCCAAACAAACCAAGCCGAACGCGCTCTTTGTCGTTTCCCGACTTTGAGCAGAGCACTTTCCTGTGTGGAGCGGAGAGTGCGGGCGTCTTGGTTTGTTTGGCGGGCCACCGGGATGGTTCGCCAACCTGGTTTCACCGGCTTCTTGGCAAAACGCTCCGCCACCCAACTCACCAAAACCGTAACCGCAACCGCCATCCCCACCGACCTCGTTGCCGTTGCTAACCCCGCAAAAAATGCTGCCGCCCACCACTGCTTGTTATACACAAACCAAAACGCGCTCACCGCCAAAAGCAAAAACAAGCTTTCGGTGTACACCATGCCAAAATACAAACTAAACGGATTGAACGCTACCAAAAGCAGCGTCCATTTTGCAATCGACCGCGTAAAAAACTTGGTCACAAAATGCCACAGCACCACGAGCGCTGCAGCAAAACTCAGGGTACTCACCACCATTCCGGCCCAAACAGTTGGCAGCGATGCAACTTTACCGACCAGCCAGGTCAATGCCGGCAGTAACGGGAAGAACGCCACGTTTACCTGGTGGTCAATAGCGCCGCTGTAATAGCCAGTTTCAACAATACTTTTGTACCAGGCGCCGTCCCAACTGCCCGCCCACGCCGCCAAAGAAAACGGTTCTTTATACCATGCGTTACCCGCAAGAACAAACCCCCACACCACAACCAGCCACGCAGCCGCAACCCCAAGCGCAAATTTATTTTCGCGCACAAAATGCCTCAGTCCTCCAGAATGTGTCATGCCGTTAGTATAGTTACTTTTAATTGTAGGGTAAACCGGGTATAATCTCGGGGAATGAACGACAAGCTCAAAATCATTGGACTTGCCGGCACCAATGGCGCAGGAAAAGACGCCGTTGGGGCTATCTTAGCTGATCGCTACGGCTACTTTTTCTTTTCGCTCACCGAACTGTTCCGTATTGAATGCCGTCGCCGCGGGATCGAAATAAAGCGCGAAAATACCCGCATGATTAGCGCTGAATGGCGACGTGAATCCGGCCTTGCTACTCTTGTTGACCGTTCCATGGAAGTCTTTGAACAAGCCGGCGGGTTCACCAAATATAAAGGTTTTGTTATGAGTTCCTTGCGCAACCCGGCCGAGCCAGACCGCGTGCACGAACTTGGCGGCAGCGTTTTGTGGATCGACGCCGACCCGCGCCTGCGCTACGAACGCATTCAAAAGAATGCCGCAAACCGTGGCCGTGCGGGCGAAGATAACAAATCTTTTGAACAGTTTTTACAAGAAGAACAAGACGAAATGCACCCCCCTGCCGGTGCCGACGCTGCCGTGCTTAATGGTGCCGCAGTCAAAGAACGCGCCGATATTTTCTTAATGAATAATGGCGACAATCTCGATTCGCTCGATGCCGAAATCGCTCGCGCATTAGGCTTATAAAAACACGCACCACTGGTGCGTTTTTTAGTGTTGTCGTGCGGCCGGGCTCATCACCCGGCCACACACTAATCCTCCTCGTCTGGGTCCGTAGCGTTCCCCTGCTTATTGGGCGCCAGGACGAACTTGTTGGCGACCTTCCAGAGCAAGTAGCTCGCGCCAAATAGCAGCATGTACACCGTGCCAACCTTCACGCCCTGGGTGTACGACGCCCAGAGCAGATAGCACTCCAGCATGAAAACCGTCAGCACCAACCGGTACGTCTGATTCAGCAGGAGGAGTGCCCCCACGAGCAGGCCGATCTTGACGAGCGACTCCCACAGCGGCTGCCTGGGGTCATTTATCATCTCGTTGAACCCGAGGAACGAACCCAGCCACAGCACGACCAGCAGCCAACTGCCGTTGTCGAGCCAGTGCAGGAGCTTCTTGCTCCGCGGGTACTCCTCGGGATCGCCCCCACCCAGCACACTGCTGCTCCGTCGGCCACTACTCTCGCCCGGTTCGGGCAGTCGCCGCTCCGGGAGAATCGCCGCGATCCGGATGGTGACGGTTTCGGCCAAGAACATCAAGAAAAGGCCTGTCCACCTGAGCACGCGCCAGATGAACATGAACACGGGTCTGAGTGCGTACCACCAAATCGCCACGGCAATCCGAGCGATCCAACGCCCGCAGAGTTGCAGGGATCGCCAAATCGGCGGCCACGCAGCCTCTCCAAAACGCTCCGTGTGCGGCCACGCGCGATCGAGCCAGCGCTCAATGCGCGGCCATGCCGTGTGGTTGAGCCACGGGAACCGCTTGGCCAGGAAGTGCACGATCGTGAAAATCGCGGCCCCGACCACCACAGCTTCCACGAACCGCTCAACAGTGATACCGAGCGCTACGTGCCAGATACCCTTGAAGATCTCAAGCTCTGGCTGAATAAGAAACCACGCCAAGTAAAAGGTCGGCCCAAACGTAATGAACCAACCCCACATCTTGCCTATCTTCCTCACACTGCCTCCAGTGAAAACGTCAGGACAAACGTAACTATACGTTATAATTTATGTTTAAGCAAAGATGTGTCGCGAAAATTAGTACAAAAATCTTGGTGTCTGGCTTGATGTTAGTTACAGGCGCACGCAGTGCCGCGGCATCTACTTTTTACGCACCGATTTTATGTAGCCTACGCTTATTTGGCGCTGCAGGAGTTCAACGCGTTTTCGCATTGTTTCGGCGTGCGCCGCAGATGCTTCGTCGCCCTCAGCGCCGCGAAATGTGTAATGTTCGTGCAAACCTTGTGCCACGCCAAGCCGGAATTGCGGATCGTGTTTTTTAATGGTACGCGATGTGACTACTGTTACGTCTTCAATAAGTGCCGTTATTGCTGCGCGGTCGGGCCATTCCCCCAGCGCCAACATTTTGCCGAACACTTTTGCGTCGGGAATGTCCTGCATCACGTCCATGGCGTCACGTTGACGCTGGCCCTCGAGCAAGGCATGCACAATCATGGCCATCATCTCTGGCTCATCCATGCTGCGGGTTATAATGCGTCCGAACTTTGCGCCTTCAGGATGCTCGTACAAACCAAATGCGGCCAGAAAACGCAATCGATCCCACGCTTCGCCGCTGCGGCCATCCTGCCGTTCGGCAATAAGTGACTTAATGCCCTCGGCGTTTTTGCGTTCAATTTTTGTGCCGCCCACGGTGTTATGCAGCTGCACACCAAAATCAACAATGATGCGCGTGCGATCCGCAACAGGCATAGCTTCCGGCCAATGATCATCTTGGTACATAAGTACGTCCAACTCAGCCCAGGGTGCTGAAGGGTGATGTTCCTGGGCTTCTTCGTACGAGACTTCACGCGGTGCGACTTGTGGTGCCGGTGCAGGTTTTTGCTGCCTAACTCGTGCCGTGTGTGCCGCACGAATCCGGTCCAACGCGTCAGAATCCGGCCGGTAACTCATTGCCTTGTGTACGCGTATGAATTCCTCGCCGCGCCCGGCCCCCTCAAACGCCGCTTGCATTGCCAATAAAATGTTCATTACCTCACTTGGGCTAAACACGCCAGCCCTGGCCGCTTCAAACACATAGTCTTCCATGAAATGCACCGCTTTAGTTACGTCAGTAACTTTTGCGAGAACTGCCATTGCGTACTCAACGTGTTCATGGTTAAACGAAATTAAACCCTGAGCGAGTCCTGCACGCATAATGTCCCAGTCATCTGCAGGGCCGAACCGCTCTTCAAGCTCTGCGAGCCGCGTTTCGGCTTCAGGAATGACTGATGCAGGGTCTTCATCTTCAGCAAGGCGGGTCAGCCAATCAATCGGCTTCATCATAATCGCCTTGGCTTCTGCAGCGGTAACGCCGTGGCGGCGCACAAAATTACCAACGTCTACTTCTGGAGGCAGCCCGTCAAATTCCCCACCCTCGCCTGGTCGAGGTCCTTCTGGTGACATAACTTTCTACTGGAGGTATTCGTACAATTTTTTAGCGTCTTTGTGCTTGCGCAGTTTGCTCAAAGCCTTGGCTTCAATCTGGCGAATGCGTTCACGGGTCACGCTAAATTCCTGGCCGACTTCTTCCAAAGTGTGGCTCTTGCCGTCTTCCAGGCCAAAGCGCATTTTTAAGATCTTCTGCTCGCGCTCGGTGAGCACGCTCAGCATATCTTTTACTTGTTCTTTAAGTAGCTGCGTGGTTGCAGCTTCTTCTGGGCTTTGCGCTTCTTCGTCTTCAATAAAGTCGCCCAAAACAGAGTCGTCGTCATCGTCGCGGACGTTTGCGTCGAGGCTGGTAATGTCCTGCTTGATCTTCATGACGTATTCAATCTTCTCTGGCTCCATTTCCATTTCGGCGGCCAGTTCTTCGATTGTTGGTTCGCGGTTGAGTTCCTGCGTTAAGCGGCGCTGGGTTCGTAACAGTTTGTTAATGGTTTCAACCATGTGTACCGGAATACGAATGGTGCGCGCTTGGTCGGCAATGGCGCGGGTAATTGCCTGGCGAATCCACCAGGTTGCGTAGGTACTGAACTTAAAGCCTTTGTCTGGGTCGAACTTTTCAACGGCGCGGAGCAAACCGGTGTTACCTTCTTGAATAAGGTCCAAAAAGTCGAGACCGCGACCGCTGTAACGCTTGGCAATACTAACCACCAAACGCATGTTTGCTTCGGCCATTTTGTCTTTAGGGAGACCGAGTTTTTGCGCCAATAACTTCAATTTACTGCGCTCTTCTAGTTCGCGCTTCGTCAACTCTTTTTCTTTGGCTAAATCATCAAGTTCAGAAAGCCGGTTTTGTGTTTCAAGAAGTTCATCGCGATTCACCACCACTTCACGCGCCAACGCGAGTTCTTCTTCTGGGTTCAAAAGTGAAATTTTACCGATTTCGCGCAAGTACAAACGCACGCTGTCGTCGCTAATATCGTCGAGGTAACTTGGCGCAGCGGCCGCGTCTTCTTCGGTCCATTCTTCGTCTTCTTCCAATTCGTCTGGCAACGGTTCTACCGGTTCGTCGAGGGCGGGAATTGCCGCAACGTCGTCTTGCAATTCTTCAATATCGTCCGAACTAACGCGTTCGTCAAAATCATCTACTGGTTTTGCCGCTTTTTTGGTGCCTTTTGGCATGCAATCTCCTAGCGCTTTAGCGCCTCAATTTCTTTATCGAGTTGTTTAATGTAATCGTTGACTTTGGCGCGATCAGCCTCGGCAACAGTGAACAATTTTTTTGCGAGCTGATTGCGCATCGCTTGTTTGTATTCTCTTTTGATTCTTTTTGCAATATCAGCGGCGTCGTAATACAGCGCGTCGGTGAGCGACGGGTATTTCGCCTGAGCTATAAGCTCTAACTCACCTATTTTTACATTAATTTCGTCAGATTGCAACAGGGGCGCGCCAGATATAAAATGTTCGGCAATATTTTGGCGCAATTCTCCGGCGAATTCGCGGGCTTCCAATTTTTTGAGTGTGTCGGCCAGCGGCGCGTGCGCCACGGCCATAGCGAGCAAATGGTCTTGGTAACCGTACTTGTTCGGGTCGGCTGGTTTTTGCGGTTTTACTTCTTTTTTTGGCGCTTCTACCTGCTTTGCCGACTGACCTAATTTTGTGCTCAAAGCTTTTTCGCTAGCTTCCACGCGCTGAGCAATTTTGCGCACGTAATGCTCCAAAAGCACGGGGTCGGTAATACTTTTTACTACTTCCAAAGCTTGGTCGGTGGCTTTGCGTTTGCCTGCTGCACTGGTCAAATCAAAGCGAGTGGCGTACACATCGAGCAGCCACTCCACGGCGTCGCGGGGCGAATCAATCGCCTGCTGCCACAGTGCCACATCTTTTTGGATCAACTCGTCGGCGTCTTTAGCGCCACTTTCAGGCGGGAGCGTGATAATTCCCAAGTTAATACCCATGTTGCTGGCCAGTGCAATGGCGCGTTCAGTTGCAGCAACACCGGCTTTATCGGCATCGAAAGCCAAACGCACATCTTGCGTAAACCGGCTTAAGCTCCGCAAATGGTGCTCGGTAATTGCTGTGCCGGCTGTGGCGACCACATTTTTTACGCCCGCTTGGTGGCTGGCAATCACATCCATGTTACCTTCAACAATGACCGCAAAATCGGCGTGGCGAATTGCATCTTTTGCCAGATGCAGCCCGAACACATGCCGGCCTTTGTCGTACAAAAGCGTTTGCGGCGTGTTTATGTATTTTGGTGCGTTCGGCTCGTCTTTAATGAGGCGAGCAGTAAAACCGATTGGCCGGCCTTGGGCATCGGCCAAAGTTACCATCATGCGGCCGCGGAACATATCGCTCGGACCACCGCGGCGTGTGACCACCAGGCCTGCATCGCGCAGGTCTTTTTCGGTAAACCCACGCTTGGTGAGCACTGTAAATAGCTCTCTGTTTGTGGGCGAATACCCGAGCTTAAAATCGGCAATCACCTGCTTGTTGAGTTTGCGCTTTTTAAAATAATCAATCGCAACAGGGCTGCGCACAAAGACCGCCTGGTAAAAATTCGCAGCACTTTCTGTGGCTTTAAAAAGCTGTTCTTTTTTCTTGGCAATTCCGCCATCGCCTTTGCGGAACTGGCCCAAATCCACGCCAGCTTTCCGTGCCAAAAGGTCCATGGCGCCCATAAAATCAACGCCTTCGACTTCCATAATAAAGGTGAATATATCGCCGCCGCGACCGGAGCTAAAATCGTGCCAAATATGTTTTTCGGGGCTCACCATAAAGCTCGGGGATTTCTCTTGGCTGAACGGGCTCAACCCCTTAAAATTACGACCGGCGCGTTTAAGCTGGACGTATTCCCCAATCACGTCCTCAATGTTGAGCCTGCTCCGAATTTCTTCCTTTGCTTCCACTGCCTTAATCCTACCACAGTGTGGCCAGAGGTGGCGCGGTCGTGTAAAATAATCGCAGTCACCGAGAGCAAGGAGGCATGCATGGTATCGCTGATGGACATGGCGAAGCAGCATCTGGACACCGTAGTCTTTCCCGACGAAAAACGCACCGGCGTGGTGATCGTGACGTCGTCACCAAGCGTGAATCGCGTCGATCTGACAGCCTGGATCATGGACGAATTCGCCGCAGACCCCGACCCCAACGATCCGTTCCGCGCACTCTACATCACCAGCCAGCCAGACGTACTAGAACGTACAGTGGTGGCGCTGCGGCGAGTGCGCTACAAGAGCACAGGGATCAAGGCCGATGACCTGGTTATCACACCGAAAGCCACAACATTGCCAAGGCTGCGTGAGTTCAATTACGTCAAGCTGCGAAGCCTGTCGAAGCTGATCGGCCAATTCGCGACCAATTCACTCGATCTGGTCGTGATCGACGAGCGCAGCGCCAACGAAATGGACCCCCTGGCCAGGTTCATCGACCGCGTGAAACCAGTTCTGACGGTCGTGATGACGAACCACACGCCGCCAGCCCGCAACCCGTGGACGCACTTCGGCAAGCCACTCATCCTGCGCGGCCCGGCGCAAACGCCACCCACGAGTGCCACTCCGCTCGCCTGACAATCGCCCGCCGCTCCTCGCCACATGCGCTGGAGCGGCGGGCACCGATTTGTAATTATTTGCTATAAAAAACTGCCCATCAAAAAGTGACATGGTGATTATTCTTGATTTAACAGAGGTAATATGTTATAATATACACATCACCGACACATGTGCTCCCCCTTGAACGGCACGGGGTGTCGCGCACATGAACATCCCCACGTCCAAAACTCGATTCGCAATGTGAGAGGACAGGAACAATGATTAACGTGCACCTGCCGCAGAAGTTCAACTTGCGCGGCAAAAACCGCACGCGTGTGCTTACAGCGCTCGCCTGCCTGATGGCGCTTTCGCTCGTCTTTACGGTGAGCACAAGCGCGGCGCAAACCAACAACGCGCCGGCGGTGGCCCAGCACAGCGCTCGCGCAAAGCAGGCGCTACCGGCGGAAACAAACCCCGCTCCCCCTCCCGAAAAGAAGGGAGCAGCACCGGCGGTGCCGCGTAGCACGACACCAACCACAGCCGCGCCGGCAACTCCGGTGCCCACAACCACCAAGCGGACACCGGCAAAAAGCACCACGTCGGCCAAGCCCACACTGAGCAAGTCCAACAAGGAAGCGCTCGGCATCGTCGACTACTGGTGGGACACGTTCGTCCTGGCCATGAAAAAGACGAAGGGCACCAAGCTCACGGCCGACCAACTGCGCAAGCCACAGGTGGTCATTGTGAGCAAGGCAAGCTGCAAACAGCCCAAGTCCAACCTGCTCGGCCCCAAGTCGCACAAGTCGTTCACATACTGCGACGGCAAGCTCGAGCTGGTGCCGGATGTGTTCCTGACCATCACCGACCCCGGCAAGCTCAGGGTTGTGGCCAGCGGATTCCTGTACCACGCGCTGGCGAACACACCCGATCGCCTGCGCGATGGCCGCAACAACGCGGCCGTGCTGGGCTGCTTGCAAGGCGGCCTGGTGAGCGCACTGCTTCAGTACCAGGCAATCAACAGCGATCAGGACGCGTGGGTAGTCATCAGCCCAATCAGCTCGGGCGAGGACCTGCACAACGGCTACATCCGCACCCTCGAAGCCGAAGGGCGCTGGTCGTAGAACAGGAGTGACGCGCGGACGGGATCCCGCGCGTCACTCCCCACCCACCCCGCACCATTTGGTGTATTTTTTACGCCTGATTTATAGCGTATAATTGGTACATGCAACCAAAATATTATGGTGCCGCTGCCGACTACAACCGGCCAAAAGGCACCGGACTTGGTCAAATTCTAAAAATCTTCGGCATGGTGGTGGGAGCAATTGTTCTTATTACCATCGGGTATTTTGTGGTGAGCGCTCTCACCAGCGGCGGTAAAACCTCAGTTGCAACTTTGGTGGCTCGCGAAAAACAATTAGTGTTGTTTTTAACACAAAACCAATCGGCTATTCAGGATGACCGACTGCAAACCATTACCAGTAGCGCCACCAGCCTGATTAACAGCGACCAGTATACGCTGACTCAGGGAATGAAAGCCACGTACGGTTTGACGGCTGTCCCCGAAGAAATTGCTAAAACCGAAACCGACACCACGAGTAAAAAAACACTCGACACGGCAAAAATTCAGAGCAGATTCGACCAGGTATATGTGGGGTTGCTGCGCGACAAAATTGCATCCACGCAGCAATTGGCCCGCACCGTACAAGGGCAATCAAGTGGCAATTTAAAAACCGCCGCCGAAACAACCATCAAGAATTTGACGACGATTGATGAGCAGTTGGCGAAGTTGCAGTTGTAGCAAAAACTAAGCGACTACTTTCACCATCTGGGCCCAGGCAACTGCAAGAAGCAGTTGCCTTTAGCGCGGGAAGCTAAATCCCATCTGGTTGAAAATAGTCGCTTAGTTTTTTGCTACGCTTCTTCTTTTTCTTCGCCCAGCTTGAGCGGCGCCACCAAATAATACGAGTGCACAATCAGTTCTTTAATCTCGTCTTCGCCCAACTGCCCTGAACAAATAATTGTGTTCCAATGTTTTTTGTTTAAATGGTAGCCCGGCAAAACGGTCTCATATTTTTCGCGCAACAGTTCTGCCAACTGCGGGTCACACTTTAAACTCAATCGCAGCGGGTCGGAATTTTCTTGAATAATTGCAAACATTTTGTCGCCAGTTTTATACACGGCAACGCCCTCGCCAAACGGGTAGTCCAGGCGGGTGTTCGGCAGGGCCAGCAAAATTTCTTCGGCTTGTTTGTGAGTCATTATTGTTACCATATCATATTTTATTCTCGAGGTGGAGCGACCAGCACGCAGCCAGCCGCTCCACCTCACCCGTCAGGAGTTCTCGTCCTGCTGAGCCCGCGGCACCACAATGCGGTCGAACTCGAGCAGGCCACCCGCACGCTTCGTGAGCGCGAGGGCGGTCGACTTCTTGCCGAGCCTGAGCAGCAACTTTACCAGCGCGAGCTTGTCGTTCTCCTCGGAGAACTCGCCCGTGTGGTCGTAAGTCACCGCAAGGTGGTACGTCGCGCCGTCGTGAGTGATGAACTCGATGCGCACTCCGGTCGGAGCGACCCAGCCGAAGTACGTGGAGAGCAGATGGATCGACAGCCCCTGGAGCGACCCCAGCTCGTGGGTGTCGGTGCTCTTCAGGCCGACGAGCAGGCCAGCCCCAGGCTCAACAAGGCTATGCCTTACCCCGAAGCTGTAAAGCGACGTGGGCAAATATACGAGTTCCGCGCGGGCACCGAGCATGTCGTACCCCAGCGCCGTGAGTAGCGCGTGATTTACGCGTGCCACATCCTTCTGCGGCACGGTCACCATGACGGCCGTGCGGGTTCCGTACTGCAGTTCTTCGGTCATGCTTGCCTCCTGCTTTTTGCGAACTACGCCAGCAACAGCCGGCGCGCCTCTTCTTCCGTCGCCTTGGCCGTGGTCAGGTTGGTCGCACGCTCCAAGTAGCGCAGCAAATCCGGCGTCGACGAGTCTTCCTCCACGTACACCAGCTCAAAGTTCGCAAGCGACCTTGGGCTGATCGTCGGCGTACATTCGTCGCGGCCGATCCTCAGGTGAGCGCCGGCCACGGGGAAATCGAGCCGCACGCCAATAAACACCGGCGGGAACCCCAGCAGTTGGACGCCGTCACCAACCTTGATCACCGCCCGAACCGCCATACTCTGCCTAACCGACATGTCGGTCATGTCGGGCAGAGCAAATACGGCGCCGACCGCAGTGTTCGGGATGAACACCAGCGGCAGATTCGGCATTTCGGACGGCGCATCAGGGTACGCCACAGCCAGCATTCCATTAACCGCACGGCTCAGGCCAATCATGAGCAACTGACCCTTAACGGTCAACACAGTCCGCTTTTCCACATTGCCTCCCTTACATCACGTACGGGTTGGCACTTAGTATAAAATTAAATATTCACCTTGGCAAGGTAACTACGTAACTCGGCAATACTTTCGCGAATATCGCCCAGCGCGCGGTGCGCCTCGGCCTTAGGGAACTCCATGCCATACTTGCCCTGCATGACCACCTTCCAGGCACTCACATCGAGCATGCGATAGTGCAAACGCTTTTCTACCTGTGGCCACCACTGCTTAATAAAACCACGGTCGCAATGAATTGAATTCCCGGCCAGCAACACTGGTTCGCCAGGTTCAAAATGCTTGTCCAGCATGAGCAATACTTCATCTTCTACTTCTTTTTCAGGGCGGCCATCGAGCGAATTCTGCACTAGCTCAAGTGTTTCTTGTGGCCGCGCAGAAGCCCACTGGTTAGCGGCAAAACGGTGGCGAATTACTTCTTCGTCTTGCCGTACACCCGTCTCTAAAACGTCGAGTTCGTTAAAATTCCAGTCGGTAATAATGGCGGCCAGCTCCACAATACGGTCGTTTTGCGGGTCGAGACCGGTCATTTCGAGGTCGACCCACAACATTTTGGTTGGAATAAAGTCAGGTTTTTTTGTAGTCATGATTGCCCTTTCGGTTTAAAGTCGAGCGAGATTGAATTAATGCAGTACCGTTGGCCCGTTGGTTGGTCTGGTGCATCGTCGAAAATGTGCCCCAAATGACTGCCGCAGTTTGCACACGTAACTTCGGTGCGCAGCATGCCGTGGCTCACATCTTGGTGGAATTCCACCGCGCCTTTTTTAGCATCATAAAAACTTGGCCAGCCGCAGTGAGCATCGAATTTGGTGCCGCTGCCGAACAACTCATTACCGCAAGCGCGGCATACATATTTACCTTCGCCATTCTCAATTTCGTATTTACCGGTAAACGGCGCTTCTGTCCCCTTTTCGCGGAGCACGCGGTACTGGTCTGGGGTTAATAGCTTGCGCCACTCTGCATCGGTTGTTTTTTTATTGGGCATAATCATAGTATATCTGATTCTGCGTCCGGACGGCGAGGAGCGATGCTCAACTCGCCGTCCAGACTGCCTGGGGTTATCGGAGGAAGATGCGCGGCTTGCCGGTCTTGTCGTAAACAACGACGTACTTCGGCCGGTTGTAACCACGGTTAGCAATGTCGAACAACACTCCACCATCGACCTCATGCGACACAATGTAGCGGACCACTGCCAGATTGGTCTGCACTGCGCTACCCACCCGCTCCGTCGCCACCAGGAGCGTAATGTCGCGACTGGCACCACGCAGGCATTCCACCAGCAATTCAACGCTACTGCCATTGCGCGCCCGTGGAAACACGTGGTTTTCCGAAGTGAGCGCACCCAATACAGCCTGTGGCGCGGTCCTGCTGTTGTTTATGCCAAGTTCCCAGCCATGCGGTCGCCTCGTCGCCACATTGAAGCGCAGCGCGTCGTTCCGACGGCAGAGGTACCTCGATTCAGGACCTTCTTCCCAGTACCAACCGGGATTGTTAGCTTCAGGCCCGGCAAGTCGCACGTACCCCTGGTCGGCAAACTTCTTGAAGGGAACCTCTTGGAGCGGCTCCACACCCTCACCTTTGCGCAGCACACGCAAAAACTGATGACGGAAGCGTGAGCCCAGGTAATTACCGAATAAATTCGGTTGTTCATCGGGTACGATCACCCTTCCGTCGTTGTTGAACAACAGCACCAGACCGGCCGGCCCACTGCGCACTCTGTACCGAGCGTGCAACTTCGCGATCGTATCCAGCGCCGATTGCGGCAGTTCGGGCTGCTCGGTGCTTGCAATCGCGGATGGCATCGTGGCCACACCGGTCATCATTTCGCTCGGCCCTTCGTCCGTCTCTGGCCACGAACGGCGCGGCTGCTCCATTCGCGAACGGGCCACGATGATCTGCGGCTTCTCCGCAGAAAAAACCGCCGCACCACTGAGCTCCCACCAACCTTCCATGTCCGGGCGAAGAACGATCTCAGGCAGCGTCTCATCGCCGCCGTAACGCTTCTCCACAATGAGCGTGTCGCCGCGCCGCGAGATGTCGCGCTGAACGACGCCGCTGCCAACTTTGTCGCCCACGGCAAACACCGTGATGAGCTGACCATCTTGGTCGGTCACAAAATATGTCGAACGGTCGCTGCCGTTGTAGCGGCCAACTCCCTGCTTCCACGCCAATACCCTGCTCACCAGCAATCACCCCAATGTGTGTTGGTTGTTTGTGCCAAGCTCCGTTAAACCAGAGCTTCGGCAAGCCTCCACCATGGCTTGGCGCAACTCTTGTTACAAACGTTCTGGGGCGGCGAGGCCCAACAAACCAAGACCATCTTTTAGAATGTCGGCGTACAAAGTTACCAGTTGCGTGCGAACGGCTTCGCGTTCGTCGCCAACCACCCGGCTGGTTTCGTAAAAACGGTTGAATGTTTGGGCAAGTTCGTATAAATACGTGCACAGGCTGTGCGGCGTGAGTTCAGCAACGGCTTTTTCGATGACCTCTGAGTATTCGGTCATTTTGCGCGTTAAACTGCGTTCGAGCGGCTGCAAATCAACAAATTCAACTTCGCCGGGCGTGGCTTTTGCCAATACACTGCGGGCGCGGGCGTGCGCATACTGAATATACGGCCCGCTATTGCCTTCGAGCGCGACTGATTCTTTGGGGTTAAAAATAATGTCGCCACCAATGCGCTGTTTGAGGAACGCATATTTAACCGCAGCGTACGCCGTTTGTTTGTTAGCGCCACTTTGGGTTTCAGCCACGGCAGCATCGGCAGCTTGCAGAATATCCGCGCCATATAGCACGTTACCCTTGCGGGAACTCATTTTTACTCCGCCTTCGAGCTTAACCATGCCGTGGGTTAAATGAACCGTGCGTGGCGGCAGTTCGGGCTTAAATTGTTCAATACTTTTGAGCACTACTTTCATGTATTCAATAATGTCGTTGCCGGTAATAATAACCGACTGGTCAAAAGCATAATCACGCCATTTTGCCATAATCAGCCCCACGTCTTTTGCTTCGTAGGTTGGCAGCCCGGCGCTGTTAATGAACACACGGGTGTGCAGACCAAACGGCTCGCCCTCAAAAACAACGGCGCCGTCACTTTGTTTGTACACGCCAGCTTTGAGTTGCTCTTTTACTGTGGTCAGACCAATGGGCGTCGTGACACTTTCCGGGTAATACTTTTCGAACGGATCAATGCCGAGCTCTTTGTAAAATTCGTCAAAATAGGCATAACTCCACTCGCGGCCAAGACGGTAGATTTTGGCAAATGTGCTGGTTGTATCGTTTTGCTCGTGTACCTGATACACTTTTTTGTTCGCTTCTACGATCTGTTGCTTTGCGGTTTCGCCAGTTTCGTAGGCTTCATTGCCTTTTACGTAATTGTCGGCCATCCAGGCGGCGCGTTCGTGCAAAGATTTGCCGGCCATAGCCTGGATATCTGCCCATGCTTTGTCTTCGCCATCTTTTGTAATTGCCCACATTGCTTTGCCCACATGCAAACCAACATCGCCACCAAAGTTTACGCGGTGCACCTGGCCGCCTGCCGTTTGAATAAGTTTGCTGATCACATCGCCCACAATCGTGGTGTACAAGTGACCGGCGTGCAATGCCTTAAATGGGTTCGGGTCAGAATATTCGGTGACCACTACTTTGTCTTTGTAAGTGGTGGGTTTATCGTGCACCGCGGCCGTTGCTTGGCCCAGCAGTTCGTTGTCGCTGAGCTTGATATTAATAAAACCAGGACCAGCAACGGTCAGGTCAGTTATGCCTTCACCCAAGGCAGCCTGGAGGGCTTCGGCAATTTGCGCGGCAACATCGCGCGGGCTCATACCTACTTTGCCCGCTAGTTGCAGGGCAATGTTGGTAGCGTAGTCGCCAAATTGTTCGTCGGGGCGCGTAAGCACCACAGTAACTTCTTGGCCAAACAATTCGCGGACGACATTTTGGATGGATGTTGAAACAGATTGCATATCAGAGGTATTGTAGCACAACCTCAGGGGCCGCGACTATTTTGCGCGTTTTTTAGCAGCAGCCAACAACCCATCAAATAACGGGTGCGGTTTATCTGGCCGCGAACGGAATTCCGGGTGTGCCTGTGTACCAATAAAGTACGGGTGGTCAGTGGCTTCAATCATCTCAACCAATTTGCCGTCGGGCGATTTACCGCTCAGCCGCAGGCCAGCTTTTTCGTAGTAGGTGTTATACGTTTGATTTACTTCGTAGCGGTGACGGTGACGTTCTTCTATCCAATGCGTGCCGTAGGTTTTTTCGGCCAAACTGCCTTGCTCCATCACACAGGGGTAGTTGCCCAGGCGCATGGTGCCGCCGGTGGATTCTTTGCCTTTCTGTCCACGCATAATGTAAATAACAGGCGCTACCGCGTTGGCGTCAACTTCTGACGTTTGCGCGCCGCTCAGCCCAGCTTTGCGTGCTCCGGCAATGACAGCCATTTGCATGCCAAGGCAAATGCCCAAGTACGGCACGTTGTTGTCCAGGCAATACCGCGCTCCGGCGATCATGCCTTCCAAACCGCGCGAACCAAACCCGCCTGGTGTGATAATGCCGTCGTAATCAGCGAGCACTTCTACCCCCTCGCTCTCCAGCTTTTCGGCATCAACCCAGTCGAATTGCAGCGCAACTTTGTTGTGGCGGGCTGCGCTACGCAGGCCTTCAATGACCGACAAATAGGTGTCTTCGTTGTCGAGATACTTGGCAATAACGCCAATTTTTACCGTTTTCTCGTACGTTGCAGTTGCTGACTCTACCAACCCAACCCAGCGTTTCATATCTGGCTTTTTGCCTTTTAAGCCAAATTTTTTGAGCAGCGTCTCGCCGGCGTGGTGCGCTTCAAGCGTCAGCGGTACTTCATACACGGTGCGGGCGTTCGGCAAGCTAATCACCGATTCTGGCGGCACGCCACTGAACATACTAATTTTGTCGAGTTGACTTTGCGGCGGCTTGCCTTCACTGCGCACTAACGTCAAATCTGGAATAATCCCGACTGCCCGCAAGTCGCGCATGGCGTTTTGTACCGGCTTACTTTTGTACTCTTTTGTTGTGCCAAGGAACGGCATGTACAGCACATGCGCGTAGGCCACGTGGCCGGGCATTTTTAGGCCCATTTCGCGAATCGCCTCAAGGAACGCCGTGCTTTCGATGTCGCCAACGGTACCACCGATTTCGGCAATGTGAATATCGCTTCCCTCCCCTGATGCGATGATGTCTTCCTGAATAATACTGGTAAAGTGTGGCACCAATTGCACGTCTTCGCCCAGGAACCGGCCGTGGCGTTCTTCTTCGATGGTGCGCAGGTATAATTTGCCGCTCATGGTTGAGCTGGCTTGAGTGAATTCACGATCTAAAAACCGTTCGTAGTGGCCGAGGTCGAGGTCGGTTTCGGCCCCGTCTTTAGTTACAAACACCTCGCCGTGTTGGGCGGGGTTCATGGTGCCGGCATCAACGTTCAGGTACACGTCGAGCTTCTGCATGCTTACGTTAAAACCGCGGGCACGAAAAACGGCGCCAAGTGACGCCGCGGTAATACCTTTGCCAAGTCCGGAAATGACGCCTCCGGTAACGAATACATAGTGCGGGGAATTATTGCGCTCCATGTGTATTTAGTATAAGCAATATTGTCACCTCTGTCTGCCAGTTTGCTAAAAATTACTACGTTTCATAGAAGTTAGTGGGGTGAGGCCCCCGTGAGGGCCTCACCGTAGCTGTTGCAGTCGCTGGATTTCTCTGTGGACCGCACTTAATCCATACACGCGCATACCAGCCGGCGTGCGAATTGCCTGCAGGCGGCCTTCCTCTACCGCCGTCACAAGTTGCGCTTGAGTTATAACGCCCCGCTTCAACACCGTATTTTCGGGCACCAACATGCGCATCGAGTCCAGAGTGAGTCGGACCCACCGCGCTGCGTCAACACCTGGATAGGCGCCTTTTTTTACCAGCGCGACCAGACACCACCGGTACCAAACATGCTGCTCTTCATCGGGGTGGAGCGGGCAGATCATGATTCCGCTGCTCCGCCAACTGCTCACCGCGGTCATCCCTACGCCAAACACCGCACCTTGGGCTGCAGTGTTGAGCGGTGGAGCATGCTCCTGGTAGAACGCCACACTGTCGGGCGAAACGAACCACTTGCTCCCCTCTGGCGACGGAATGTAAGACATCTCACCACAGCGTAACAGGTGGCGAACATCATCCTCAATGAGTCCGAGTCGTTCGGCGGTTTGGCGAACAGTCAGGAGCCGTTCGGTGGAATGCAGCCGGTCGTCGATCCAATCTTCGGCATCGATGCGAGACTCGGCCTGTGCCAACAAAGTACGCAGCAGCGCAAGCACGCTTTCGCGGAGCGCCCGCTTTGCTTGTGTGTGCGCGGGATCCTGCACAAGCACCAACTTGCCGCTTGTAACAACACGACCTCTCGTACTCGCGCCGTAAAAACCGAAAATCCTTCCCACTTCCTCGAGCGTGAAATCACTGTTGTGCAGTGTGCGGTTGTGAATGTACCGCTGCACCGAACGCACCGATACCACCCATGTTTTTGTACGCAGATGTATTGATTCGATATCACCTTTTGCGATACGCCGCCAAGTGTAGGAAGGTCCGTCGCTGTAGGGCGTACCTTTTATGAGCTGCGGCGTGGCAAACTCACGCAAAATAAGTCGCAGCTTGCCCGACAGAATGTCTTCAATCGTCGGCGGAGCCGCAAAGCCCTTAGCACGTTCCGCAAGCCAGGTATTCACATCTTTGTGGCGATGTACTCCCCTAGTCGCCTGCGGCGGCTTCAGATCATCAGGCCAATGCGACATAATTTCCGGCCGCAGCCCCAGCGCCTCCGACAATTCGTCGGTTGTGATGTACTGCAAAACTCCTCCAAAAAGGCAAGGCGAGTAAAGCTACCAGAAAAGTATACTATGCATCACTTCACCCTGTAACTTTTTGCGATTTTTGCTTGTATATACAGTAGGGCTACTCCCAGTAACCCCCGACTTCAGGAGGAACGCTTGCGTTTCAAAACGAGACTGCTATCTGTGACAGGAGCGATCAGTTTCGGGATCGCCTTGGCACCGCTTACATCCCAGCAGGCACAAGCTGCCCCAGCCGCGGAATGCCCCCCGGCGCTCATGGCTAAGTGCAGTTTCGACCCGGCCGCGTACGTGAACAACAACCCGGCCGACTTCACGGACTACAGCAACTACGACCTGGCCAACCGGCCGGCGGACGGCACCAAAATTCGTGGCGTCACCATCCACGACGTGGAAGGAACCTGCGAAGCGGCCGTCGACCACTACCAGGACCCGACGTCGTTCGTGAGTGCCACCTACACCATCTGTGCCGACGGTCGCGTCATCCAGTCGGTGCCGCTGCGCAACATCACCTGGACGGCTGGCAACTGGTGGTACAACATGCACTTCGTGCAGATTGAAGTCGCAGGCTACGCGTCGCAGCCGGGCAGTATCACGCCGGCGGCGACCAGTTCGGCGGTGCTGCTGGTGCGCTGGCTCAGCCAGAAGTTCCGGTTCCCGATCAACCGCGCCACGGTGCACGGCCACGACAACGTGCCCGGTCAGCGTGACGCCAACTTCCCGGGAATGCATGTGGACCCGGGGCCATTTTTCAACTGGCAGAACTTCATGGCCATGCTCGGTGCACCGGTGGTGCCGCAAGGCAACGTGTTCACCAGCAAGTTCGTAACTATTGCGCCGATCTGGCCGCTGAGTCATGAGGTCGTGACGGGCTGCAACGTCTCCAACCAAACCCCGCCGCCGTGCGTGCCCTCGGGCCAGCACAACACGAACTTCGTGTACCTGCACACCCAGCCCAACCTCTCGTCGCCGCTGATCACCGACCCACTCACTGGGCCGGGGTCCACGGACATCGAGAACCGCTCGGCGCGGGCGTTCTACGGTGAGAAGTTCGTGGTCGCCACACGCCACATCGACAAGGAAAAGAAGGGCATCTGGTTCAAGATCTGGTTCGGCGGGCAGGGCGCGTGGTTCTACAGCCCGTTCGCCGCGCCCACGGCCTTCCCGACCAAGGGGCAGTGCGTCACGCCCAAGAGCAGCACGGCAGTTTCGCTGTACGGACGGCCGCTTCCGGAGCTGTCGGAATGGCCCACGAACCTCGCGTACCCGCCAGGTTCGCAGCCGGCACAGACCGCCCTGAGCTACACCGTGGCGCCGGGTCAGTGCTACACGGTGATCGACCCGAACGTGACCCCGGACCACTACTTCACGTGGTCCTTCGGCAACGAACTACCACGATTCCGCATGGTTGGCGCCACCACATACGTGTGGGTGTTCTACGGTGGCCGTCAGGGCTTCCTAAAGAAGTCGGACGTCACGATCTCGTGACGTGAAGACGCCCGGCGCAGCAGCAACGCTGTGCCGGGCGTCTGAAAACCTTTTATTTAAGCGCTGCGATTTTGTCTTGCAAGACATCCCATGTTGCTGCACTGTGGAGCTTTTCTGGTAATTCAAGCTCACCAGCGAGTGTTAAAATTTTTATGTAGGTATTATCGTCCGGCAATGTTTGTGCGTATTTCGTAGAAAGCAATCCGACAATGTCGTACGCGAGCTGAGAGCTTTGGTCCTGATGCGTCTTTTGTTGCTCTGCCGCCCAAAAAAGATAACGTCGAAGCTCTGTTTCGGCGTTTTTATTTTCATCGAGAGTGTTATATACATCTTCAATCTTCATAAACCTACAATACCTCAATTTAGTTAATTCGTTCTGCCTCTCGCCATTATTAGCAAGAGGCAGAACGTTTAGCCCTCCTTTGAACGATCTACATATACGTTACCATCGGGGTCGCGCACATATTCGGTCGTACCGTCGAGGTTCCGGACGTGATGTCCGTGCCGAGCACCGTCGCCAGGTGCATTGAAGTAAACATCGGTTTTACCGTCCGGCCGCTCCCTTTCTCGGAAAGCAGTCTCTCGTCGAGGTCGACTTGCCGCACGCTCCTCATTCTTCCGCCGCTGCCAGTCGGCAACAGCGTCGTTGAAAGCGCCTTGGCGGAAGATTTTCTTCCCGCCAATGCCGGGGACCACGTAGTCTTGCCGTTTAGGACGTGGGCCGACCATCTGTCACCACCGTTTCTGTTGGGGCGAGAGCAGTGTAGCAGCAGTTCCCTCGGGTTTCAATATATTTATTGAAAAATATATTTTATTCGCTGCGCAAAGCTTCAATTGGGTTCAGCCGCGATGCTTTAATTGCCGGGAACGTGCCCGCAACAAATGCGATCAGCATAATCAAGCCCATCACGAACAGCGCATTTTGCCAGTCCACCACAAGAAGTGTAAAGCCTTCAAAATCTTTCAAAAAACTGTCTGAGGCGACTTTATTCACAATAAGCGTCACACCGGTTGCAGCGCCAATAGCCACCAGCGACCCCCAGAATCCAACCAATGCGGCCTCGAGCGCGAATAGCCCGAACACCTTGCCACGACGCATGCCCAGCGCCTTCATGAGGCCGATTTCTTGCGTGCGTTCGTACACACTCATGAGCAAGGTGTTAATAATGCCAAAGCTGGCAGCAACGAGCGCAATAATACCCACTACGTTCAACGCCGCAGTAATGGCGCTTACTACAGAGGTCACCGTGCCAATACGTTCTTTAATAGACATTGCGGTAAAATTGCCAGCGGCTTGCAAACGGTCTTTGAGTACCTTTTCGTCGGTCGCATCGGTTGCATCTTTAAAGCGAACCAATGCGCCAAAGAATCGCGCCGCCTTACCTTGGTCTTCGGCCATTTTTTGCGAGACGTTAAAACTTACATATAACTGGCCTGATGTCAGAAACGTCTTCTTCATGACACCGACAATAGTGACTTCTTGCTGGGTAATGTTGCCGCGCACGTCTTCGTAGGCGAGCTTAATTTTTTTGCCGACGCCGTCTTGACCACTCAAACCCATAGCGGTGGCGTAATCTTCGGTCACCACAATGCTGTCGGTATCGGTGTCGTTAATTAAACGACCAGCCGCGAGGTCAAACCTGAGGCCAATATTCTGCACAACTTGGCTGACTTGGTATTTTTTACCGGTTCCGTCGGCGCGGGTCACATACTTGCCACTTAACGCGTACAGCGGGCGAGCAATATCGACGCCTTCAACTTTACTGAGCTTGTCGACTTCGTTCTGAGTAAATGTGGAGTTCAAAATATCGGTAATACTCCCTTGCTGTTTTTCTGGGTCGTATTCTTTCACGCCCCCAGTCTGCAAAGGGTTAACATCTGTTTTTGGGACAACCTGGAACACGCCCGGCACGCTCACGTTACCCAGTTGGCGCTGCAAATATTCGTTAGCGCCGGTATTAAGCGCTGTCGTCAACGTGAGCGTAAACCCACCCACAAAAATTGCCAGAATTGTAAAAATTGTGCGCAACTTGGAGCGCGTGAGGTTGCGGTTTGCCGTCAGTAAAATATCGAGTAACTTCATTTCTTTGCCTCCGTCAGCCGGCCGTCTTTCATGTTAAATTGGCGGTCGCATTTGCGCGCCAGGTCTTCGTCGTGGGTCACAATAATAAGGGTGATCCCTTTTTTGCGGTTCAGGTTGAACAACAATTCTTCAATACGCGAGCCGTTTTCGCTGTCGAGGTTGCCGGTTGGTTCGTCGGCAAAAATCACCTCGGGGTCGTTTACCAGCGCCCGCGCAATTGCCACGCGCTGTTTTTGTCCGCCGCTTAAGTCGGTTGCACGGTTGTTCTTTTTATCGAGCAGATCTACCGCCTCAAGCGCCGCCAATGCTCGCTTTTTGCGGCTGCCAAACGACACGCCAGCAATTTTGAGCGGCAGCAGCACGTTTTCGAGCACAGTCTCGCGACCATTCAAAAAGAACTGCTGAAAAATAAATCCAAAGTGCTTGCTGCGCAGACTGTCGAGTTGCCCGGCGCGCAGCGTCTCGTAATCTTTGTCGTTAAACGCTATCGTGCCGCCGTTCACGCGATCCAAAGCCGCCAACACATGCATTAATGTTGATTTACCCGAGCCAGACTTGCCGATAATAGCCACCGATTGCCCGCGTTTCACCGAAAAACTCACGCGATCCAACGCGACAAATGCGTTTTGGCCTTTACCATAAATCTTCGTAATGCTTTTTGCCTGTAATACCATACTTTAATGCTACCACTAAGTGTCAACAGGTGCTATTTGCAAAAAACTTATAATTATCGTATGGTAAACACCGGTTGTAAAACTGCAGTGTTCGCAAGAGGACACCTTCCGAAGGAGGCTTCGGTGTTACTCGACCCTCTCGTATTGGCCGCTGAAATTGCTCGAAGATCGGACCGGAACATCCCCGGACCGACGCTGAGTCGCCTTGCCTGGGCGCTCGCCAACCATCAGGGTGTTGCCCTCGACGGCACCACCGCGTACATCGTGCTGGGCGACCCACTGGCCCGCGGCAAACAATTAACTCTGGTCGTTGGCGAGAAGCCGGCGTCGCAGAAGGCGCGCAAAGCGCGAACGCCTGCGCAAGTAGTCGCGGCATTCCATCTGGCCTGCGGCGGTACCGAGATCGGGCGACAACCCAAGAGCGGACTATGGCTACCAGTGGTACGCGGTCGCGAAGCGCGGCTCACGGTCGGCGGCTGCTTGCCTCGACCCACTACAGTAGCGGTGAACGACTACTTTGTGGACTGGTACCGCTTGGACGACGTGCCCCACGCCGAGCTGTTCTACTTCGTACACCTCCGCCAGAACTGGCTGGCGGTGTACCAGCGCATCAGCCCCGAGCACTTCGCGCTCATTCAGGTGCAGAAGCCGAAAAATCTGGTGAACATGCAGAGCGTGGTGGCAGGGCTGACGCCGCCGGGCAAAAAATTTACCGGTATCACCAAAACTGGCGGTGAGCCGACGCTGCTGCGCAAACCGCCTGTGTGACCGCAGCCACCCAGGAGCACGGCGGCATTTCCGCCGCCGTGCTCCGCACTTCAGACCACATATTTGATTTATTACCTCATATGTTGTAGTTTTATTTGCATCGGGCTTCACGCCCGACTGTCATAGGAACATCCCCTACCGCATGGAGCCTCAGTGAGACTCGACCCACGAAGTTTAGCCGCAGCTATCGCTGCCGCTGCCAACCCACCTATCCCCGGCGACGTTCTGGACCAGCTCGCGCTGGCGCTGAGCCGAGGCGAAGGTGTGGCCAGAGCAGGCAACACGGTCTACCTGGTGCTGCGCAGTCCCTGGGAGGCTGACAACCCGGCGAACCCCACCTTCCGTCCCACGCTCCTGCGCGGCACGCTGCCGGTCAGTGCGAATGCTCGACGCTTCCGCACTACACGGCAAGTGGTCAGCATGCTGACCACCCTGGGCAACACCGGTCCGCGGCCGGCCAACAAGCCGACCTTCGCGCCGGCCATTGCCATAGGTGCCCGAGTACCACTGAGCGGCGCAGGACTTGCTGGCGCCCCCACAGTCACCACGACCTTCCGCGGTCACAAGATCACGTGGTTCGACGTCAATACAATTCCGGTCGGAGGTTTCCTCTACCGAGTGCGGACGGACTGCCTGGTGACGCTGTACCAGCGGGTGGGCGCGAACCAGTGGTTCCTGATGCGTCTGCAGGACGGCACTCACGACATCGTGGACCTACCGCAGGTGCTGCACGAACTGTGCGCCGCCACGGCAGACGAGTCGCTGGAGGGCCTGGAAGTCATGGAAGGCGGCCCCGTTCTCCTGCGCACCCCCTAAGTAACCGGCCGCACGCGGGTGCAAATCCTGCGTGCGGCCGGCAGGTTTGTTCCTGTGACTTCTTTTGTATAAAAAACGACCAGCAACAATCTGGTCGTTTTTATATGGCGGAGAGGGAGGGATTTGAACCCTCGGTAAAACTTGCGCCCTACACACGCTTTCCAAGCGTGCGCCTTAAACCGCTCGGCCACCTCTCCCGGTATGCCCGTTATTGTAACAAATTACCTTGATTTTGCAGCCAACTACCGCAACAATAAATGCACGGGATTTACGCATGGCGTGTGTAGAGAGCGAGGAGTTTGTGAAACACATCCACGACCTCACTAACGGTGCGTGTGGCGTTCAACACTTACCGAACAACACCACCAACCGCGTGAGGCTGTATGCGGCAGGCGTTGAAAAGCTGGGAGTCTGCCCCGAAGATCCGCAGCTAGACCATGTGCACTACCCCAGTGGCTGGACCGTTGAAGGCACGGGCGAGAACGAGTCGCCGGCAATCATCATTTGCCGCGAAGATCGTGAGTTCGCCCGCATCGTGCCGGCTGAGGGTCAAGGCCCGAATGCCTACACGATCAAGACGGCGTTCTGAACGCCACCGCCCAACTCCCCACCGTCCCCGCGGAGCGCCCATGTCCGGCGCTCCGCGGGTGATTTGAACTGTTTACTCAAAATGTTGTAAGATATTTTTGACTCTCTTACTGTTCCCGGAGGCATTCATTGCCCATTCCGCAGGCCTGCGACCACCAGCTACACATACCTGCCGACCCGTTCGAGAACAAAGACAGCTTATTGCAGCTCATGACGCTCGGCTTTGAAATCGGCAACTTGTGCGGCAACAATATCGGCTGGCAGCATCTCCGCATTCCCCACGGCTGGTCGTACCAATACGAAACAAACGAGATCCGCATAAGCGATGCACGACATCGCTGTCGCGTTACCATACATCGTTACGAAAACGGCGAAATTGCCACCACCCTTACAGTTCACACATTCTTTACCATAAGATCAGAATTGCACCAAAGCGGGAAAGGCTGGATAACGGAATGTGACGTGACCGACGCATACGGCAACACGTATTACCGCACATTCGGATACACGCTCCGCAGGCGGCGGCTGCATGATTACCTCATGACCGCCGCAATGACCGCGGTAAATATATTCAAGCAGCAATGGCCACGAGTCAGTGATCCACTTGCCTACTGGGACGATTGAAGAGTCCCGGCCCCACCGGTTCGACCGGTCCAATGGGGCCGGTTGATACCGCTTATCCTCATCTGTTGTTAAAAAAGGCCTATCTGTACGTCGGCCCGGCTCCTATAATGGGAATAATATACTCATCAATTAATAAAACGGGTAGCCATGCAACCGGTAATAGAACTGTTCGGTCTCAGCAAAATGTTCGGCGTGGGCGATGCCACCACCGTCGCACTCGATAACGTCACACTCACCATTGAGAAGGGTGAATTCGTGGCCATTATGGGACCAAGCGGTTCCGGCAAGACCAGCCTCATGAATGTTCTAGGTTTGCTCGACACCCCCACCCACGGCGAATACTACCTGGAAGGCAAAGCCGTAGCCGATTTAAGCCAGCGACGCCGGGCCAAACTCCGCCGCGACCACATTGGCATGATTTTCCAAAACTTCAACCTGCTCAGCCGCGTTAATGTAGTCGAAAACGTGGCCCTGCCGCTCACCTACAAAGGCGGACTCCGCAGCAAAAGTCTGACCAACGCCAGCAAATTGCTCAAAACATTTGGCCTAAACGAACGCGAATATTATATGCCGTACCAGTTGAGCGGCGGCCAATTGCAACGTGTGGCAATCGCCCGGGCGCTGGTGACCAAACCCGCAATTATTTTGGCCGACGAGCCAACCGGCAACCTCGACACCAAAAGTTCCGAAATCATCATGAGCGAGCTGCGCGACATTCACCAACAGGGAAACACTATTATTATGGTCACCCACAACCCCGACGTTGCCGTGTACGCCGACCGTATTATTCAAATGGTTGACGGCACTGTGGCCAGCGACAGCAAGCACCCCGCGCCAACCGAAAAGAAAAAGAAACGCCCACTGAACACCTTTAAAAAAGCGCTCGAAACCGCCGCAAACGCCAACCGCGAGTTCGCCGAAGCAACCGCTGACCTTTTGCCACCTCCGCCAAAAACCAAAGCCAAGCGCAAAGCTGCGGCTGCGGCCCGGCGTAAAAAAATTGCCGCTAAAACCAAGAGGGCTAAAAAATAATGCGCTGGCTTGTTGATTTTAAAATCGCACTCACCAACCTCAAAGCCACTAAAGTTCGTACTGCACTCACCATTTTGGGCATTGTGATTGGCGTGGCGTCGGTCACCATGGTATTTGCCCTGGGCGAAGGCGCCAAAAACATGGTGCGCGGCCAGGTGGAAAGTCTCGGCGAAAACATGCTCACCGTTCGCCCCGGCAAAGCCACGCGCGACGCAGCAGGCAACGTGACCAGTTACAACTTTTTGGCAGCACTCAGCGCAAGCACACTTACCGAGCACGACTTAAAAACCGTTAAAAATTCACCAGGCATACACCAAGCAGCACCCCTCATGTTGGTAACCGGCAGCGTCAGCAACAGCGACCACAAAGTGGCACAAGGTACTATTGTTGCTACCACACCAGACGCAAAAGACGTGCTGAACCTCGGCGTTCGCGTTGGCGAATTCATTACACCAAACAGCCCACGCGGTACCGTTGTTTTAGGCGACGACCTGGCGGTTGCACTACTCGGCTCCGACACCGTAATTGGCCAGAAAATATTACTCCGCGGCCAGGAATTCACGGTCAGTGGTGTTCTTAAAGACTTCACCAATTCGGCCAGCGTAAGCAATGTGTTCGACCTCAACCACGTGGCGTTTATTCAAATGGATGACGGCAAAGGGTTTAACCAGGGAATCGCGCAGATTCAACAAATTAACGCCCGCAGCAAAGACGGCGCAACCCCTTCCCAAGTGGCAGGCGGCGTATTTAGCGCATTGCTCGGCAATCACGGCGGCGAAGAAGACTTTAGCGTGCTCCGTGCCGACGAGACCGTGCAGCTCACCGACAGCGTATTTAAAATTTTAACCAGCTTCACCAGCGCCGTGGCCGGAATCTCGATTATTGTGGGCGGCGTAGGTATTATGAACATCATGCTAGTGAGCGTTACCGAACGCACCCGCGAAATTGGCATTCGCAAAGCCGTGGGCGCGACCAACCAGCAAATTTTGTCGCAGTTCCTCATTGAATCGCTCATGATGAGCATTGTTGGCGGCGTCGTTGGCGTGGTATTTGGCTACGCCCTCGCCTACCTTGGCGGCACGTTCTTGGGATTTTTACCAGGCATCACCTTTGGCATTGTGGGCATCGCGCTCGGCGTATCACTGCTTGTGGGCTTGTTATTTGGCGCGTGGCCAGCTATTAAAGCAGCGCGCAAAGACCCCATTGAAGCCCTGCGCTACTTCCAGTAAACTTTGCAAAAATCACCATTATATGTTATTTTTGGTGAGCGAAATGTCCACCCCTCAGTTTGAGGAGGCATCAATGAAGATCAGCGCCGCAGCGCTCCAGGCGGCTCGGGCGAGTATTGGCGACCGCGATGCGGCTGCCTGGTACATCGAACCCGGCAAACCAACAGTGATCGGGTATGCCGTGTTGTCTGATGCAAAGCAGCACAAAGTTCCCGCAACCGACGTTCAAGTCACACTTCTTGAGGAGCCTATAACGGTCACCTGCATGCTGACGCGAGTGTCGAAGCAGGAGAATCTCTACTGGATCACCGTGACGCAAGGAAAGGGTCCGGTCTGGTACCGCTGGGTCGCACCCGACGGCACCACACACGATTTCATCGCGTATGCCGACGACGACCCCGACACCGCGAATGGCCGTCGGGCGACCACGCAACGCATGCGACGCCTCCAGATGATCTGGAGACTCATGCACCGGTTTAAACAACCACAAGACGTGGCCGACCGGGTGTGTCATGCTGTGGGCAACCAGCTCAACTTCGCCACAACGGCATTCCTGTTCCTGGGGCTAGTCAAAAAGCGGCTCAACAGCCAATTCAGAGTCTACGAAGAAATTCTGAAGCTCCAAGAACGGGGCCCTCATGATGACGAGCTTCTGAAGATGCTGAAGGAGGCCGGCATGAACTCTCCGGACGAGCGAACCGTCGCCACCGTTCTCCGCGGTGCACTGCTCGCCGCCAACCGTGACGGTTAATCATTCACCGCGGGGGCATTCGCCACGGTACCGGCGCAGACATCAATGTTCTGCGCCGGGCCATCCCCACTTTAGTTCTTCAATTCTTTTTTAAACTTTTCTACCAAATCGACTGGTGACGGGTTCACTCCGTTGAGGTATGCCAAGTATGTCGTGGCCATATCGCCCAGGAGCACCAAATACAGAAGGTGTTCGAGTGGCGAATCACCTTTTGCTTCAATATTGATTGAGGCAGGGCGCATCCCGCTCAACAAGCGGTCACTCACGGCAAAGCGTTTTTGTACGCGTTCGTGCTCGAAGCTGCTCAGTAAGTCCACCACGGCGAATGGTTTTTCAACCGGGTGACTGCTCCAGCCAATAAATTCATTGTGATTGAATTCTGGTAACACGCCGCACCATGCGGTGTTTTTTGCGTTCTCGTTTACGTCAATCTTCCACTTGTAGGCAGCAGGAGCCATGAGAGGACCGCCGTAAATAATGGGCGTTTTGCCCACCAATTTTTGCGCAATTTGCTTAGCTTCATTCTGACTTTCAGGCACATCTGCCGTCCACTGTTTTGCAGCGGCCTCAAGCGGTACTATCAATGCTTCAAGTTCGGCAACGGCATTTTGTTGTGCCAGTCCGGCGGCTTCTAAAATTTCTACCAGTGCCCGATAGGCGCTGAACACGCCAGCGCGCGGCTGCGGTGCGTCGGCAAGTTTGGCCAAAATATAGCCGTGGGTAATTGCGTCCTCAAGTAATGTGCCGCCGTGGGTAATGACGGCAATTTGTGCGCCGGCGGTGCGCGCATGTCCCAGCGCTTCCAGCGTTTCTTCGGTATTCCCCGAATAACTGGCAGCTACCACGAGTGTATCTTCACCCACAAATGCAGGTAAACGGTATTCTTTGCTCACCACAAATGGCACTCGCAGCAGGGGCCACGTGCGGGCAAACTCGGCAACGAGCGAGCTACCACCCATGCCAGTAAATACCACGTTTTTTACCGGGCGGGCAAAATGTTCGGCGGCGATGCCAAAATTGTGGCGGAGCTGTTCAGGTTGGTTGGCGGCAAATCCTAAAAATCCTTCGGGGTCGCGTTGGTTAATCACATTCTGGTCGTCAAGCATAAAATCCTCCTGTAGGTCATTATAGCAATTGTGTTCAACAACATGCTTATGGTACATTTATACTAAAGACTAGCGTAAGCAATTTAGAGGTGGGAAATGAACCAAGATCCACAGCATCCGCCGATGAACGGCAATGATGATTTAGCAAAAACCCTAAACGAAGGGTTGCAGTTTGAAGAGACCCCAATGCCGGGTGCTGCTCCTGCTATGCCAACCGCGCCGATTGCGCCCGTTGTTGCAGATCCAGCCGTTCCTGCTGTTGTCGCCCCCGATGAAGACATGAAGATGCCAAGCATGGACCCAGATGCTGGCGACCCCGATAACGAACCATTTGTTGCGCCAACACTCAGCAGCACTCCACCGGCTGGCGAATCAAAAACCGACAAACCGGAGCTACCAAAAATTGAGCACGGCCACAAAAATAGTCACGCAAAAGCTGAATCCAACGAACCTGCTGCTGCTCCTGGCGACGGTGAGCTCGACGGTCTCAAGGCATCTGCGCTCGAAGAGCTCCGCCCATTGGTCGGAAAATTAAACTTGCCCGCCGAAGAACGCTTCGACACACTTCTGCTCATCATCCGCAGCACCGACGACCAGAGCTTGCTCGCCCAAGCACACGACGCCGCCAAAGAAATTACCGATGACGGTCGCCGTGCACAGGCGCTCCTCGATGTGATCAAAGAAATCGACTACTTTAGCAGTAAACGCTAGACTGCTAAAGCACACTAAAAAACGGGCCACGACAGCCCGTTTTTTAGTTCCCTACAGCGCAGCGAGCACCGCTTTTATAGCCACGAGATTTGATTTAAAGGCAATAGAATCATACGGCACCTCGCTTGGGTCTACGTATATAACATCAGCCACGTCGTCGGCCGGCTGTAGTTTGGCACCTGGCTTTAACTGCACCATGTACAGCGCGCTCAGCACGCGCGTACTGTTGCCTTCCCATTCGTACACATCAGGCGCGCTGCCCAGATATTGCGGTGTTTCGTAATCGCCGGGGACCAGTCCGGCTTCTTCCTGTAATTCGCGCGCCAAGGCTTGCTCCAGACTTTCGCCAATGTCGGCAAAGCCCCCAAATAGTGAATTCTTGCCTTTGCCCGGGTCCAACGCACGCACCGTTAACACCAGTTTGCCTTCGGGTGTTACTAACACGCAGGCCGCAGCGGGCGACGCGTCGTAAAACAACTTGTGACCGTTACTGCATTCGTAGGCAGATTCAGATAATTTCGTGAGTGGCGCGGCACAACGGCGGCAAAATGTTACTTCCATGTTTCTATTGTATTATTTTTGGAATTTTAAAAGGCCGCACAACGCTGTACGGCCCCCGGCATTTCGACAAAGCCGCCAGTAAGTGCCCGCAACGGCACCCTTCGCTCGCCCGGATGGCGAGACTTCACCTCTTTTTTGTGGGTTAGAGGCTCAGCCCGTACGAGTTCCCCACGCCGTTGTTCCACGTAGCAGGCTAATGAGCGCGAAGATTCTAATCGGAATCAGAACCGTTACGTGCACCAACCCGTACCCCATAAACAGCAGTTGCGAAAACCGCCGCGTCAAGCTAAACGTTTGGCCAGGGGCCGCCCGCCGAGCGAAGAAGGGGTACAAAGAGCGAATGAACCCCACCGCAAAGATTGTCAATATGTACAACCCGACCGTCGTCCACGCGTCGCCCACGTAAGCAAGCCAGGCTGTAGTTACCAGCCCACCCAGCAACATGAACGGCAGCAAGAACTGCATAAACAGGTCGTACCACATGTACACGCTGTGGGTTTTCAGCCCTTCCAGGCTCCACAGCATCTCGCGGTAAAAGCTCATACTCCACCTCTTTTGCTGAGGCAGATACTCCTTTTTGAGCTTCGTGGGAACGTCCGTCAAGCAGTGCGCCGTCGGGTCCATGACCACCAGGTAGCCCAGCTCGAGGATGAGGTTCGTCAGGTGACGATCGTCTCCGAACGTGCACAAGTTGCCCAGGAATTTCTGATTCGTGTACTTGTGCATTACCAGATCCGCTACATCCGCCCGGTAGGCGGCAAGCGGTCCGGAGCAGCACATCACACAGCGCCAGAAGCTCTGAGCGGCACGCTCGACATGGAAGGCCGACCAATACCTCATGTCAATGAGGCGGGACAGCCAGTTGTCGGCCCAGTTGCCAACGTCAACGTACCCCGTTGCTGCCGCCACGTCCGGGTTGCGGAAGTTAAGCGCCAGCCGGTAGAACGCATTTTCGTCGACGACGGTGTCCGAATCGACAGTCACATACAGCTTAGCGCGCCGCTGAAGGCCCGCTTCAACCTGCCCCCACCAGAGTTGCCACGCGGACTGCTGGGCATGCCGCTTACCAACATTCCGGCCGGTTGGCTTGGGGATCATAAAGTGCGGCTGCGATGCATACCGCCTCAAGATCGCCTCAAGCTCCCACCGCTTTCGCTGGTATTCCTCGTAGTTCTCCCGGCGCACTTCGGGTGTCTCAGGCTTTCGCCCGCGAACCCAGAGCCAGAAGCGCTGCTTGCGCGTCAGCGGTGGTGCAGATTTGCTGTACTTGTTGAGCTGCCCCACATAACTCCCGTCGTCAACGACGACGATTGTCACGCGAGAGCCGACAACCGCTCTCTCAAAATAGTCCGCAGCAACACCGAGCGCGTGCAAGCACGACTCGAGCCACTCCGGCTTCTCCTGATAGACCGGCACCCAGACCACAAGCTCGTCTGGAATCAGCCGGGTCTCTTCCCGTCGGTGGCCCGCCTTGTACTTCGTCTGCTGGCGCACCCGCACGTCATGCAACAACGCAAAGGTGTATTGAACCAGCAAGTGAGTCAGGGCGAGCATCCCGTACAAAAAAAGATACCCTTGGGCAGAGACTGGGTTGGATTGGACTGATGCCCACCAGTCCGAGAGTCCAGTCATAGGCCTCGCTTTCATGGGGGATATAGAAGGATGCGAGCAAGATACCTTGCCAGCCCTCCGATGCCCGCCTCAAAGGACCGTACTATATTCTACAACAAAAACGCCACTGTAACTAGAGGTGCTGGCAAATTATTTCGCTCGTAATACATGCAATTTTATGCCAAGCACGCCGTGGACAGTCTCGGCGTCGGCATTATACCAACGTGCAACCTCTTGCCGAATCGCCGGTACGTCGTTCACGCCAAAATAACGGGGCGGAAACGCCGCAAATAATGCCTCAAAAGTTGGGTATCGCAACATGCCTACCACTTTTGCCACGACTTCTTCGCGGCTGGTGCGATTAATAATCACCAACATATCGCCAAGTCGCAGACGCTGGTGCGCCTCGTCGTTTAGGCGCGGTTCAATTACTTTGTGACCCTGTTTGATCTGTATAAACACAGAATCGGCCACTTCTGAATAATGCGTCATTACTTTCTAGTATAGCGTAAAACGTGCGAAGGCCGCGTACTCACCTCTCGGCAAGCACGCGGCCTGTTCCGCTCAATGCGGTGCCAGGCACGAAGCCCGGCTTTGTTCCCGGTCGGTTAGCGCAAAGCTACGACGACACTGCGTCAGGTTCGTCGAACGGCGCAAGTGTGGCGATCACCGCCAGCTTGAGCCTGGTGCCGTTGTTGATCTGGCTGATCATCGCGCTCATATACACCTGCGTGGTGGTGGGCTGCGGTTTCACGTCGCCACTCAGCAGGCCTGACAGCTCGGCCAACGTCATATCGGCGTTGTCCGGGTTGGTCAGCAGCATGGCAATCTCGACGTGCCGTGGCGCCAACGCACCCGCCGCCCGCAGTTGGGCGCGAGTCTCAATGGCTGCCGCCTGCCAGTCGGCGAGCTTCTCGCCCAGCTCGGTGTAACGCTGCTTGGCGCGGTCACGAGGCTGGCCGAGCATGTCCACGGGCAGCACATGCTCCACATAGAACAGCGCCAGCCTCGTCCGGCTCCCGCCCTTCATGCCGAGTTTGATCTTTATTCTATCCACACGCTTTTTGAGCGTGTTGACATGCACACCCAGCTTCTTGGCGATTACATCGCCACTCCACCCCAGAGCCACGAGCCCTAAGGTGCGCAGATCCTGCTCCGTCAAAGACGCCACTGCCTCAGCAGGGGTCTTGGGTGGCTGATCGGTCAACGGTGCCTCCTCAAAATCATAGGCCAGATGTGGCCCTCTACCGTCTATGCGCTGTCAGGTTCGTCGAACGGCGCGAGCGTGGCGATCACCGCCAGCTTGAGCTTACTGCCAATCTGCATGCAACGGGTGACGGCAGTGAGGTACGTACGGTACGTGTTACGGGAAATCGGCGGGTCGCACAACGCACCCAACTCAACGTCGTTTTTTTCGGCGTAGCGGGGGTCGGTCAGCATCATGGCGACCTGGACGTGCCGAGGAGAGTTGAGCGCACCCGCCATCCGCAGCCCAGCACGAATTTCTCGCGCTCGCTTCCGCCACTGCTCGAGCTTTACGCCCGGCGCGATTTCGCCAGTCTCACCCTGCGTGTCGATCGGCAGGACGTACTCCACGTAAAACAACGCCAGGGTTTCGCGGCCGCGGCCAGACAGACCTAGTTTGTCCTTGATCTTGCTAATACGGACGTTAATCGTGTTCTGGGAAAGCCCAACCCGCCTCCCGATCATCGAATTGCTCCACCCCAAACTTAAGAGGCAGAGAATCCGAAGCTCAATGAGACTCAGTCTCTCGACCAGATCGCGTTTCTCCTGAGGCACTTCCTCCGCGTCGTGCGGCATCGTAACCACCAGACTGCCTCCTCAAATCTTCGGGAACCTGCAAATTATACAATAATATTAACAAAACAAAAACTCCCGAATATGCAAAACGCCGCGTGCCTGCCGTTAGGCAAAGCACGCGGCTGTCCCCACTGTGTAGCGAATGCCATGATCCAGACTTATCTCCAGCCTTCGTTTTCTTTGCCCAACGGCGCCAGGCGCGCAATAACCGCCAGCCGCACGCGGCTCGAGCGGCCCGAAAGCTGTCGCCCCAAATCGCTGAGGTGATGCCTGAACGAATCTCCACTCATGATCTTGTGCCCAGGCGGCGTAATGAGCCTGCCGAGCTCGCCATCAGACTTGTTGGCATGACCGGGCAGCAGCAAAATATTGACCGCCGCCACTCTTATTGGCCTAAGCGCACCCGCCTGCTGCAGATCTGCGCGGTATTGCTCAGCCTGCGCGCGCCACTCGGCCAGCAATTGGCCGTGCCGGTACCCTTCAGGGGTTTCGTGCGGCAATATGTGGTCAACGTAGAACAGGGCCATGTGGAGCCGATTGCCCAGGCCGGTCTTGTTGCGAATCCGTACCAAACGTGCCTTGACCGTATTGACTGCCACCTGCCTCGATCTGCACGTGAGGTACATTTTGGTGCTGATGTACGCATCACTCCGCCCCAAGGCCACCAGCTGCAAGGCCAACAGGTCGTCGTCGGTGAGCTTGGCTATCTTCTCGATTATTGCCGGATCTGTTTCAATCACGGCGTGCCCACTCTCACTCATCCGCCACGCTCAGGGGTGCCAGACGTGCGATGACCGCCAGCCGCACCCGCCCGCCGTAGCCGGGCAACCTTCGCCCCAACAGAGAGAGACGCGACTTGTACGTATCTCCAATCAAGGTTCGCGGTGATCCGACAGAGGTGATGAGCTTGCCCAACTGCTCGCTAGACTTTTCGGCGTTACCCGGCACGAGCAGAACATTGACCACCGCCACGTTGAGCGGCGTCAGCTTCTTTGCCTGACGGAGAGTCGCTCGGTGTTGTTCTGCACTCGCGCGCCACTCCGCAAGCTTTTGACCCGGATGCGTATAGTGCGGCTGCAGGTCGTTTGGCAGCACATGATCCACGTAGAACAGCGCCATCGCCACACGTGAATGCGCAGCGATTTTGGCCCGAATGCTGCGCTGACGCGACTTGACGGTGTCGACCCCGATGGACAGCGTGCGACCAATCTCGGCGTCAGTCCACCCCAGGGCCAAAAGCCCCAAGGTACGCAGCTCTTTCGGGGAGAGCAGCGCGACTCTCTGTTCGGTCGTCAGAATCTCTTCGGTCACGATGAGCCTCCTTCTCGAATGCACAGGGAACACGCAAATTATACAATATTTTGGCAAAACAAAAAACTCCGGTTTCGCGCCGGAGTTTTTTGCGAGGTTTTAAGCCTACATCATGCCCATGCCACCAGGCATACCGCCGGCAGCAGGTGCAGATTCCTCTTTTGGAATTTCCACCACGAGCGCGCCCATGGTCATTGCCGTTGCCGCAATGCTCACCGCGTTCATGATGGCTTCTTTGGTTACACGAGCCGGGTCAACAATGCCGGCTTTTTTGAGGTCAACCAACTTTGTGGCATTATGCACGTTAAACCCGTGGCCAGCTTTATTACCCTTCAGCACCTCTGGCAATTTTTCGTCTGGGTTTTCGCCAGCGTTCGCCATAAGCTGGCGGAACGGCTGCACTAGCGCATTTTTAAGGAGTTGGCGACCAGCGGCGTGGGCATCGTTACCTTCAACGATAATAATTTTGCTGAGATCAACCAAAGTTACCCCACCACCCGGCACAATACCTTCGGCCAGCGCCGCTTTGGTCGCCGCCACGGCGTCGTCTACGCGGAACTTCGCTTCTTCAATTTCGACTTCGCTCACGCCACCAACTTTAATGACGGCAACTTTACCACTCAGGGCTGCGGCGCGCTTGTCGTAGTGTTCTTTGTCGTATTCGCTGGTTGCAACATCGGCCTGGGCCCGAATTTGCTCAATGCGTTCCTTAACTTCTTTATTGCTGCCCGCGCCTTCAATAACCGTGGTTTCGTCTTTGCCAACAATTACTTTGCGCGCAGAACCAACTAAACTCAGGTCGGCGGTTTCAAAGTCATAGCCTTGTTCTTTGCTAATGACTGTTGCGCCGGTGAGTACAGCCAGGTCGGCCAAGATATCTTTGCGGCGGTCACCAAAGCTTGGAGCTTTTACGGCAACAGTATTAAATACACCCTTCAGTTTGTTCAACACTAAGGTAGTTAACACTTCGCCTTCAACATCTTCGGCAACCAGCACAAGATCTTTTTTGCCGGCTTGAGCCAGTTTTTCGAGTAGCGGCAAAAATTCTTGCACACTGCTGATTTTTTGGTCAGTAATGACAATGGCCGGTTTTTCGTACACGGCTTCCATGCGAGCAGGGTCGGTGGCCATGTAAGCGCTCACAAACCCGCGATCCATGGTAAACCCTTCTACCACTTCGGCTTCGAGGTGTGTGCCCTGGCCTTCTTCAACGGTGACCACACCTTCTTTGCCAACTTTGCTAATTACATCGGCAATAAGTTCGCCAATTTCTTTGTCGCCCGCGCTAATTGTTGCGACTTCGGCCACGCGATCCTTTTTGCTGCCAATATCTTCGCTCATTTTGCTGAGCGCTTCCAAAACTTCGGCACCAGCGGCCTCTACGCCTTTGCGCAATTCCATTGGGTTGTGGCCAGCGGCAATTAAGCGATTAGCTTCGGCCAGAATGCTGTAGGTAAGCACCGTTACCGTAGTGGTGCCGTCACCAGCAACGTCGTTCATTTTGCTTGCGGCTTGTTTAATAAGTTCTGCGCCCACGCGGTAACCCAAGGTTTCGTCGTCGTCTTCGGGCAGGTCAACTGCTTTGGCAACGCTCACGCCGTCGTGCGTCACGGTTGGCGCGCCGTAGCTTTTACCAATCACCACGTTGCGGCCTTTTGGCCCCATGGTTACTTTTACTGCGTCGTAGAGTGCTTTTGCGCCGCCAAGTACGCGCTGGCGGGCTTCGTCATCGTAAAAAATCTTTTTTGCCATAATTACTCCTTACAGTGTGGCGACAACGCCAGATTCACGGACACTAATGTATTCTTTGCCGCCAAATTTTAGCTCAACTAAGCTGTCGGCATATTGTTTATATACAATACGGTCACCGACTTTGAGGTATTTCACCTCGGGGCCTACTGCCAACACCTTGGCCACAATAGACTTTTCTTTTGCAGCATCAGGCAAATATAACCCTGAAGCGGTTTTGCTTTCGGGCGCTTCGTGCTCGGCAATAATGCGGTCGGCGAGCGGTTTGAGTGGTGTACTCATAATAAGAAACCTCCTTACGTTCAACACGTCTAACTATAGCGAAATTAGCACTGTCAATGCAAGAGTGCTAATTTTTATGCTACAGTAATGGGGTTCCGTCCCCAAACTGGGAGGCAGTATGACCTCAGAAGAACTGCACCAAGCATTCGTGAGCGCCTTCGGCTGGCTCACCAGGGAGATGATCGTCGGTGGGTTCATCGGCGTAGCTGCCTTGCTGATCCTGCTCGGACTGGTGTTCACCTTTGCCAGGCCGCGTGCAATTGGCCTACTGCTCACGGTCCTCGGACTGTGGGTGCTGGCGCACGCCTGGATGTGGTACGGCGTGGCCAACATCACTCGGCAGAAGCCGGTGCTCATCATCCTGGTGTGCAGCATGGCAGGTGTCAACTGGCTCATTCTGTGGGCGTCACTCAAGCCGACCGCACACGAAACCGGCCAGCGGGCACCGCTGCGCATCGTGGCCGTCGGCACCCTGCTTTTGGCGCTGTACCACGTGACCCAGTACATGCTGTGGAGCATGCCGCACGACCCGTTGCCCATCAGTTACTACTGGGCGGCATTCCTGCTGCCGGTGTTACTCCTGGGCGGTTTCGCGTTCGTCGCAGCAGGCACGGTCTTCGCCCTCATCAAGCGGGCGCGAACTAAGGCCCCGGCGCGGCCCATCGAAATGCCGTAAACCTGCGGAACAAAAAGCGGGCGCACCGGAGTTTCATCACCGGTGCGCCCGCCGCAAAACTTTTGCAATTATCCTTTAATGATCGCCACAACCTTGTTAACCAAGGTGTCAAGCTCTTCCTGGCTGTGCGTTTCAGCGTTCAAACGCAGTACAGGCTCTGTGTTGCTGGGGCGGACGTTGATCCAGCTGCCATCTTCCATAAACACGCTCACGCCGTCGAGTGTGTCTTGTTTTTTGTCGGCAAACGCTTCTTTAATGCGCGCAATTGCCGCAGCTTTGTCTTCTACTTCAAAATTGGTCTCTGGAATCGCCGCGTAGTGCGTATATTTTTCGCGAATCTCCGACAGCTTCATGCCACTCAGCGTTGCCACATACAAACCAATCACTGCAGCAATCAAACCAGAATCTGCGTACCAGTTATCGCGGAAGTAAAAGTGACCCGAAGCTTCACCGCCAAAAGGTGCGTCAACTTCGCGCATTTTTTGTTTAATTAACGAATGCCCCACGCGGCTGATTACGGCTTTCCCGCCGGCAGCCTCAATCACCTCTGGCACGGTGTGACTGTTGCGTGCGTCGTACACAATGCTCGCGCCCGGGTATTTGCCCAAGAAGTATTCAGCAAGCATCGCCGACATCACCCCACCGGTCACGACTTCACCGGTTTCATCAATAATAAAGGCGCGGTCGCCGTCGCCGTCAAAGGCAATACCGCCGTCCAAGTTGTTGTCGCGAATATTTTTAATCAGGTCAGCCAAGGTTTCAAACTTCAAGGGGTTGGCTTCGTGGTTCGGGAAGGTGCCATCAAGCTCAAAATACATTTCGTCCACTTGCCACGGCACGTGTTTTTCGAGGCTCGGGAAAATCGCCCCCGCCATGCCGTTACCGGCGTCAACCGCAATTTTCAGCGGCGTGAGTTTAGCGACCTCAATAAAGCCAAGTGTGTGGTTAATCCAGCCTTCGGTCAGGTTACGTTCGCTGGCTTGGCCAGGCGTTGCGGCATCGGTAAATTCGTTGGCAGCAGCTAAATCACGAATTTCACCCAAACCGCCCTCCAGCGCCATTGGCTTGGCTTCTTCTTGGCATAATTTAATACCGTTGTATTCGCCCGGGTTGTGACTGGCGGTAATCATCACACCGCCGGCCAAATTGCCGTCGCCCACTGCAAAATAAATCATATCTGAGGTCACCTGGCCAATGTTCACCACGTCGCGGCCGCCTGCTAACAAGCCCTTCATAGCAGCCTTGGCAAGTTCTTCAGAATCAGGGCGCATGTCGCGACCAACGGCCACAGGGCCACTCTGGGGCAACCACTGGGCCATGGCGCGGCCAATGCGTTCAGCTACATCTGTTGTTAGTTCGGTACCCACCTTACCACGAACGTCGTAAGCTTTGAAAATCTCAGTATTCACCGGGGTTCTCCATCAAGTTATATCGAGCTTTAATTATAGCATTAGTTGACTTTTTAAATGTTTATGGTATAATGCTTACGTTACGAACAGTTCGCACCTATTCATCGCCCGGAGGTGATTGAAGAATGAACGCCCCCGCGTCTTCTCCCCCCGGCTCTGAGGAACGTCACTACCTGGTGTTCGCACCCGGTACCGAGCCCCTCGGTCGGGAAACTGACGTGTGCATGACGGAGGCATTCGCCGACCTCGTTGGCGGCGCTGTTGAGTGGATGATTCTCATCATCCGTATCGCAGATCCTGCCCAAGCGCAGCAGCCGGGTGACCTCTGGCGCCGCGTCAGAATCTATCCGAAGGCGCACACCTACAAAAGCCTCGGCGATTTCCGCTTCGGTTGCAGTGGCCACGCACGGCAACTCGACCCGAGCGGTATGGACGACGGCCCGGAACTCCCGTTCTCGGCCGAGTTCAAAATCGTCGACGAGACCCCCAGGACCATTCTTGGGGAGCTCCGCATCACCCTGTAGTACGGCAACATCCCCGCACCATTCAACATCCCCTGATGCTCTCCGGAGGCTGAGATGCACAACAACAACCTGCTCGATCCGATCCAGTTCGGAACCGCCACCGACCGCAACAGCGGCGACAAGGCGGCGGCCACGGCCAGCCGGCTGGAGATGCTCGCCCTCGTGGCGGAACTGACGGCGCCGAAGGGCTACACCAGCGACTGCGTGATCACCTACCGGGTTCCCGGCCAGGAGTTCCCGCAGACGCACACGGTGAAGACCGACTACGCTGGCATCTGGAAGCTGCTGCGGGACGAGATCGGCAACGAGCTGGACGACTACGGCATCACGTGCCTGGACAACCTGCTCTCCCCCGCCTCGCCGATCAAGATGGCCTTCGGCCGGCTCATGCCGGGCGAGACGTTCTCCATGCCCGACCGTCTGGTCACCGACGGCAACAGCCCGGCGCTGATCGAGAGCGTGGCCACCATCTTCGCGGTGGTGGCGGCGTCCCACGACACCGACGGCATCGAGGGTCCAAACGACCTCTGATGATGAACTGAAGTAACGAGCCTCGGCTCCCAACCAAATCCCCACAGACGGCGGGGAAGCGGAAGGGGCCGGGGCCGTTCAATTTTTAGAGCATTTTCTGCTAGGCTAGGTATATGCAATGGCACACCAGCACACCAGATACCACCTGGGACGATTCACTCTTCAGCAACGGAGGTCATTTTTTGCAAAGCAGTCACTGGGCTGCTTTTAATAATGCCCTTGGTAAACAGGTATTTTATGCCCGCGGTGAAGGCTGGCAAGCGCTGGCAATTCTCGAAACAGCACGCACCGGCACCCGCCTGTACTGCCCGTACGGCCCGCTCGCAACAGATGAAACCGCGCTGATTGCCGCGTTTAGCGCGCTCACCAAGCTGGCGCGCCAGCACAAAGCTCTTTTTGTGCGCATCGAACCGCTGGTCACCAAGCAAAAAGTAGCCCTCAGCGATTTTAAACTCAAGCACGCACTTAAAGATATTCAACCGCCGCAAACTTGGGTGCTCGACTTGCATCACACCGAAGAACAGATCATGGGAGGCTTCACGCCAACAAACCGCAATCTGTACCGCACGGCGGCAAACAAGGGGCTCACTTTCCGCGCCAGCCATGAACCCGAAGACATGCGTATCTTTTTACAGATGATCCATGACGTTGCAAAACACACCGGCATTACCCAGCACCCCGACACCTACTACCTGACCATGGCCGGTGTGCTACTGCCGCGCAAAGCCGCCACGCTGTATATTGCCGAGCACGAAGGCGCGCCGGTGGCCGCGGCGTTCACCTTTGATGCGCCGCACACCCGCTATTATTCGCACGCTGGCAGCCTGCTCAGCGCACGCAAGCTCCACCCCGGTGCGCCCCTACTCGCCACCATGATCTTTGACGCCAAAAAACAAGGCAAAAGCCAGTTCGACTTTGTGGGTGTGGCCCCCGTTGGCGTGGAAAACCACCCCTGGGAAGGCTTCACTAAATTCAAAAGGTCATTTGGCGGCGAATACAAGTTTTACAGTGGTACTTGGGAACTCCCCACTCACCCGCTTTACCGGTTATACCGGGGGGTGTATCAAGCGCATAAAAAGCTTAAAAGTATTAGCTAAACATGTCATTCAACAATTTGTGATCACTCCACGGCAACCGCTGTGTGCCCAACTGCCGGTACGGCCGCAGCGTTACGCCAGCAACCACCAGAATATCGCCGCGGCGCGCAATGCTCACGGCTTTTTCGATTGCGGCTTCCCTGTCGGCAATCTCATCTGTTTTGGCTTCGCCGCCGGTGCCCATGACGCCTTGTAGGACTTGCTCACGTACTTGCTGTGCACTTTGGTCAGCAGCAAACTCGCCATCTGTTATAACTAAACGGTCGGCGTAGCGGCTGGCAATCTCGCCCATCAGGGGTCGCCAAACAGGTAAAACACCCAATGGCACGCCAAAAACAACAATCAGGCGGTTCTTGGCAAAATGTTTGAGCGCTTCAAGGGATTCCGCCAAGCCACCAGGGGTGCTGGCAGCATCCACCACCAATTGGTATGGCCGCTGAATAGGAATAAATTCAAGCAAGCCAGGCACCGGCCTTAGGCGGGCCACACCTTCTTCGATGGCATGGATAGGCACATGCAGAATATACGCACCAGCGGCGGCCGCAGCAGCATTATAAATCGATTGTTTACCGGTAAGCGTGGTCGTGAGGTTAATTTCAGTCTGGTGGTCCACCACAAGCTGCACCGCGCACCCCTTGGGGTGGAGCTGCACCTGCACAATGCGACACTCTGCCTTGGCATGGGTGCCGTAACTCATAACGCCATCTGTTCCACTGAGGTGACCCAGCTCCGCACTCGAAGGATCATCGCGGTTATACACCACCGATTCCGGCTTGCGCGCCAAAATATTACTGAGTATGCGCAGCCGCGCCGAAACCGTTATCTTGTCGGTGTGGTCATCTCCACAACGGCGAACAATCACCATGGCAGGCTTTAACCCCACAAACTGGTGTTCCGGCAGCTCAGGGGGGACCTCAAGCAAGGCGTATGCACAACCAGCTTTCTTCATTTGTGCCAGGAGTGCCTGCAAGCGGTACGGGTCGCTACTAATATCGGCCTGGTCACTCCCGCCCGCCCGTTCAGTGCCGATCTCTACATAACTTTGCGTAATCACCCCGACATTTTGGCCTGCAGTCCGCAAAATTGATGCCAAAAATGCAACAGTTCCCGCAGCCCCATCTTGCCCCACAACCAACACCACCTGCATTCTTTCAGATGGCTTGCCATAGCGCATGGCTGCAGCGTGCGCTCGGGTTTTAAGCTTGAGGCGCGTGAGCGCCCCCAATTTGTGTGGCTCCATTACTCCTCCCAGAGTCTGTATCTATCATACCAGGCGAGGCTTTAGCCCTTTTTGGTGTAGCCGAGTTCTGCCAAAACCTCTAAAGCAACAGCCGGGTCACTCCACTTCTCTTTGGTGCCGCCCATGTTGCGAGCGGTTTCGTGACCCATACCGGTGACCACTACAATGTCACCCTTGCCCGCGCCACTAAATGCTTTGCGGAGCGCTTCTCGGCGGTCAGCGATTTCGGTGGTTTTACTCCCACCTTTCGCCTCTGTAATACCCTTCATAATAGCTTCGCGAATTGCCGCGCCATCTTCGCTGTACGTTTCTTCATCAGTTACAAAAATACGATCAGCGTGCTCGGCGGCAATTTTGCCCATAATCGGGCGTTTACTGCGGTCGCGGTCGCCAGTGGCACCAAACACCGAAATAAGCTTGCCTTTGGTCAGTAGTCGCAGGGCGCTCAGCACATTTTGCAGCGCATCAGGGGTGTGGGCGTAATCCACAATCACCTCAAACGGCTGGCCAGCGTCGACTCGTTCCAAACGGCCAGGCACGGTTTTAAGGGAATCAATCCCTTTAGCGACCTGCTCAGGCTCCATCTGGAGGTAATACCCCACCGCAGCAGCGGCGGCAGCGTTGTACACGTTAAACTTGCCGGGCAAATTGGTGTGCACCTTCAGTTTGTGTGCACCATCAAATACCAGGTTAATATCGCTGCCATCTTTGGCGAGCTTTACATCGGCAATCTGTACTGTTGCATCTTGACTAGTGCCGTAGCTCACCTTGCGTTCTTTTGCCATGAACTTGTTGTAATACTCATACCATTCGTCATCGTGGTTGAGGACGATCAAACGTGGGTGCATCTTAAATAAACGTGCTTTAGCAGCGGCGTAACGCTCCATGGTGCCGTGGTAGTCTAGGTGGTCTTGGGTGAGGTTGGTCATGACCGCAACATCACAGGGAACACCCCAGAGGCGATTTTGCACTAACCCTTGGCTGGTTGCTTCCAAAACAATAAACTCACATCCCGCAGACTTCATTTCGGCAAACATTTTTTGCAGTTTGTACACATCTTCAAGGGTGCGACTCCCCTCTTTTGGTACAACCTTGCCGCCGTAGCTGTAATAAGCAGTTGAATTAATACCCACTTTATGGCCGGCGTTAGTGAGCATTTGGGCAATTAGACTAGCGGTGGTGGTTTTGCCGTTGGTGCCCGTGACCATAATGACCTGCAAATCTTTGGTCGGAAACCCAAACCGTACATTGGCAGCAATGGCCTCGAGTAAATGGTAACTGTTTAAGATTGGCTGCCGGGCATTAGTTGGCAGCAGCTTTTTAATAGCCTTTTTTACTTGATGCATATCTCCCTCTCAAAAATCTATACCTGTATCATAGCAGATGCTTGCAAGTGTTGTCCCATCTGTTACAATCAGGAACGATTCCGATCGAAAGGGAGCAGCGGTATGAAGCTAGCCCGCACAGGACCGGTAACGGTCATCGCTGGTCAGAACGTGCCTGTATTAATTACGAGCAGGGCCCCCAAATCGGCGCACGCCGGGGTGCTCGTGGTCAGCCCTCAGACCTGGGCTCTGGACGGTCGCCAAATGAGCAGCGTGCCGCACATCTGTCGAGCGGTGAACCAGCGTGGTTGCGTGGCTGCCTCCCAGCTCCGCATGCTCGAAATGGCGCTCGACTGGGCCACCAAAAACACCCTGTTGAGCGTACAGATGAACAACGACATAGCGGTAGCTCTGGTCACCGCCTGGCTGTCGGGCGACACCCGGCTGCCATCCTGGTACACCCCACAGGAGGAGGATGATTTCATCCCAACCCTGATGAACAAGGTTTCCGCCAGGCTTCGGACGCTCACTGTGAAGACGATCACGCTCGAAGATGTGCCAAACGGCACGGTCGCCAAAGCATTGGCGCGCCGGATGACGGAAGCACTGATCATTCGGCCCCGGCAACACGCCCAGGAGCGGCTGGACGCAGACATGTCGCCACTGATCGCACAGATCGTCTGAGTGCGCGGAGCCTGGCGACCCCAGGCTCCGCGCTAAAAATAACAGTAATACGGTACACTATTTGTATGACTATCCTTGGTATTGAATCAAGCTGTGACGAAACTTCAGCGGCAGTCGTACGCGACGGTCGTAAGCTTTTGAGTAACGCCGTTCAAAGTCAGATCGACATTCACACCGCTTTTGGGGGCGTAGTACCAGAGGTGGCTGCCCGTTCTCACATTGAAATTATTTTACCCGTCATCGACAAAGCCCTTGAAGATGCCAAGATGACGTGGAACGACATTGACGCCATGGCCGTCACCTACGCACCAGGGTTAATTGGTTCGCTCCTGATTGGCGCTATGGCTGCCCGCACACTGGCGATTATCAAAAATAAACCCTTGTATAACATCCACCACGTTGAAGGCCATGTATACGCGAACTTCTTACTCCCAGAGGAACCCAAATTCCCAATGCTAAGCCTGATTGTGAGTGGTTTGCACAGTCAACTGGTATTGTTCAAAAAACATGGCGATTTTACCCTGTTAGGCCAAACGCAAGATGATGCTGTTGGTGAGGCATTTGATAAAGTTGCCCGTTTGTTAGGGCTCCCCTACCCTGGCGGCCCTCAGATCTCGAAACTCGCGCTCGAAGGGGATCGTCATGCGTTTAAATTCCCAAAGGCGCGTATGCAGGGCAAATACGACTTTAGCTTTTCAGGCCTTAAAACGGCCGTCCTGCGCCAAGCTCAGGCATTATGCGGTAAGACACACGACTTCCCTTCAAAAGCCATTCCCGAGCTTCTCACGCCGTCACAGCGCAATAATATTGCCGCATCGTTCGAGCACACTGCCGTTGAGACGCTTGTCGACAAAACTGTGCTCGCCTACAAGGAATACTCCCCTGCTTCGGTGGTTATTGCCGGGGGTGCCGCTGCGAACCAGTATTTGCGCGCCACGCTAAAAGAACGGCTACCAATCGCTATTGATTACGCCGCTCCTTATTTGTGCACCGATAACGCTGCAATGATTGCTTCCCTCGCCTACTACCGCAGCAAGCTCCAGGAACCTTGTGACCCCTATACTCTTGAGGTCACTCCTAGCCTATCTATGACTCAACTTTGATACCTTTAGCTTCAAGATACTGGTTAAATCCTTCGTTAAAAAAGTCTGCAGCATCGCCGTGTGCACAGGTGTAGTCACGGAATGCTTTGGTTTTTGCTGAGTTGTCAGCAAACTTGTCGTCGTTCTCTGTTGCACAGTAGCGGTTCAGGCCTTCGCGCATGAACATGCCATCAAGCACGTGCGATGACATCATGGTAATAACTACCACTACAAAACCAATGTTTGCAGCGACCGATAATGAGATAAAAAACGTCTTCCATGACACTTCCCACTTACTTGTGGGCTTTTTGCTAGCTGATTTCTTTGCGACTACCATAGTAACTCCCTTTGTCATTAGGTATAGCACAAACCGCAAGCTTTTTCACCTGCGAATAAACTGTGGATAACTTTTGTATTGCAAACCGAGGCAACCTTCGCTAGGCTTAATCTGTCAAAACAAAAAGTACATCTGTGACTCAGGGGTTAAAACGTGTTATTATGGGCTGGAAAATTTCCAGATTTATTAGCGTATTTTCGCGTGAAAGAAGCATTATGAAATTAGCAAAAACATACGAGCCTCAGCAGTATGAACCCGAGATTTATACTCTCTGGGAAACTTCAAAAGCATTCGCGCCCCAAGATAGGGGAGGGAAGGGCTATTTTAGCCTGGTTTTGCCGCCACCAAACGCCAACGGCAACTTACATGTCGGTCACGCACTTGTGGTCGCCGTCGAAGATGTTATGGCCCGCTATCACCGCTTAAAAGGGGAGTCGACAAGCTTTTTGCCTGGCGCCGACCACGCGGGTTTTGAAACATGGGTCGTGTACGAAAAACAGCTCGAAAAAGAAGGTAAAACGCGATTTAATTTTTCACGCGAGGAGCTTTACACACAGGTATGGGATTTTGTAGATGCCCACAGGGGTAACATGGAAATCCAACTGCGCGAGCTCGGTGCTAGTTTAGACTGGGATCACCACACATTCACACTCGACAAAAAAGTGGTAGATCGCGCCTACAAAACATTTAAACAGCTATGGGACGACGGCCTGGTGTACCGGGGTAAACGCTTGGTAAACTACTGCACCAAGCATCACACTGCATTTTCCGATATTGAGGTTGCTTACGAAGACCGCGTTACCCCTCTGTATTACTTAAAATATGGGCCATTTACTCTGGCAACTACCCGCCCCGAAACCAAATTTGGCGACACTGGTGTTGCGGTGCACCCAGATGACCAGCGCTACAAAGAATATATTGGCAAAGAGATCGAAATTGAAGGGGTGAACGGGCCGTTTACGGTTAAAGTTATTGCCGACGAACTTGTTGACCCCAAGTTTGGAACAGGGGTAGTTAAAGTCACTCCTGCTCATAGTTTCGACGACTACGAAATGGGGGAGCGCCACAACTTGCCATCTGTACAAGTAATCGACCAAGACGGGAAAATGACCGAAAAAGCTGGCCGTTTTGCTGGAATGACGGTTTTGGAAGCTCGCAAAGCCATTGTAAAAGCTCTCGACGAAAAGGGCTTGCTTGTAAAAACAGACGAAAAATACAAAAACCGCGTTGGCGTGTGCTACAAGTGTAAAACCGTGATCGAACCGATGCTCATGGATCAGTGGTTTTTAAAAGTCTCACCTCTGGTAGCGCCTGCAATCAAGGCGCTTGAAGATAAAGAAATCATGTTCACACCGGCTAACAAAGGTAGAGTGCTTGTAAACTACCTGCGTGGCCTCAAGGACTGGAACCTCAGCCGACAAATCCCATGGGGTATTCCGATTCCTGCGTTCCAAAATGTGGATGACGAAAATGACTGGATATTTGACGACCGCGTTGAAGAACCAACCATTGAGGTAAACGGCAAAACATACAAACGCGAAGAAGACACCTTCGATACCTGGTTTAGCTCGGGCCAGTGGCCTTTTATAACCACCGGTCATCTCGATAGCGGAGAACTGGGGCATATGTACCCGCTGAGCGTTATGGAAACAGGGGCCGATATTTTATTCCCTTGGGTGTCACGCATGATTATGCTTGGTCTGTATGCGACCGGTAAGGTGCCCTTTAAACACGTATATTTGCATGGCTTGGTGCTCGACGAACACGGCCAAAAAATGAGCAAAAGCAAAGGCAATGTCATCAACCCACAAGAGGTGGTTAAAGAATTCGGCTCAGACGCGCTGCGCATGGGGTTGCTTGCCAGCCGCAGTGCAGGTATTAATCAGGCCTTCGCCACTGGTAACGTGCTTGCGGGTCGCAACTTCGCCAACAAATTATGGAATATTGCGCGCTTCATTGAAGACAAACTGGGCGACAGTTACAAAGACCGCCAACCAAAGCCCGAAACCATTGCCGACCACTGGGTACTTGACCGTTTGAACAAGGCCAGCGCAGAAATCGGCAAACTAATCGAAGACTACCGCTTTGCTGAAGCCTACGAGCTTATGTACCACACCGTGTGGGATGATGTTGCGGACTGGTACATCGAAAGTAGTAAAACTAACAACAATTCTACGGTGTTGGCATATGTTTTGGAAAGCATTCTTAAAGTTGCACACCCATTTGCGCCGTTCGTAACAGAGACGATCTGGCAGACGCTCAAGTGGGAAGACAGCATTTTGGCTGTTGCAAGCTGGCCCGCGAAGGTGAGTGTCGATGCTGCCCGGGTGCGCGAATACGAACATCTGCAAGCACTGGTGACCGAAATCCGCTTTGTGGCAACTCAGTTTGGTTCTAAAAAGCAGACACTGGTGTTTGTGAATGACGAGTTGATCGAAAAGCACCGCGAAGATATTGCGCGGCTGGCAAAGCTCGAAGCAATTGAGCAGCTCAAAGAGGGCAGGGGACTGCGGCTGGCGATTGCCCAGCACGAGGCGTGGCTCGATATGAGCGCCGAAGCGCTCGAAGAGCACCAAACGAAGCTTGAAGAACGCCTGGCAGAAACTCGGGCACAAATAAAACGGCTCGAAGGCCGCTTGAGCAATAAGAGTTATGTTGAAGGCGCGCCGGAGGCTGTTGTGCAACAAACGCGCGACCAGCTTGAGGAACAACAAACAATTGAGCAGCGATTAGTACGTGAGCTGGAAATTACCAAAGCTTAAACAGTAAATTGCAGCGAAGTGAGCGTCCACCACAGGCGCAAACGATCAGAAAGGCGGTTATGCACCATAGCCGCTTTTTTGTGGTGCAACAAACGCAACGAACGAGTGTCGGACTGGTGGCCGTCGCCGTGTTGCACTTTTACTTTATCGACGTGATTATGTAAATCGCTCACGGCCTTCACCGCTTGATGGCCGGAGTCTTCGGTTTTTTGCTTCACTTCTTGCCACAAGGTAGGCAAGGTAACGGTCACGATGTCTTTCGCATGCGTACCACTCAGGGCTACGGCAGTCGCAATCAGCAGGCTGGCAAAAGTCATTGTGGTGGGAGTGGTACGCATGTTTTTAATGTATTTTGATTATTGTTTTTATGTTATGTTGTATAACACTTAAAACATTAGCACGTTGTTGCGGTTATGTCAATATGGTGCTGGAATACAAATGTGGTTATTACAGCAATGTTACTTCGGAAACCTGCTAAAATTGTTACAGAAAATAGTAAATAGGTAACAGAAATGGCCGTAGATAACCACTTTCGCCTCATGACCGCCCTAGAAGCCGAAGAAGAGCTTGGTAAGAAGTATTTCTATCGACAACGCACATATAGATATAACGAGTCAGGCGTGCTAAAAGCCTTCAAATTCAGGAGTCGGCAGTGTTTCCTGCCGCACATGCTCATTGCCGCCTATCTCGAGGATCTAAAGGAAAAACTCACAAGCCGCTTCCCTCATATTGAGGGCTACCAGGTCCTGTACGACGAAACTACTCGCCGTGTGGTAATTGACGGTGTTTTTGGTCGCTATATCCATGCTGATACAGACGCAGAAACCGAAGAAGACCTCCTTGTGAAGTTTAAAAACATCGTCGAGTGGATGGCTGCTCAGCCGCCAGCCACAAAAGTCGATAATAACGAAGTCGTTGCGGAGTTTGACGGCGAGACGAGCAAGCAAGTAGATGGTATGACAGGATTATCCACAGTCGAAGAGAGTCCTTTCCCCACAGATATTAAATATATGCGAGTTACTGCCCCAGACGTTGCCGGTGTTGAAGTAAAAAGCTTTATACTCATCAGCTTGCCTTCGGTAGCCGACTTCATTGGTGTGCGAAGCGACAACTTCTCGCGCTGGGTGCAGCAAGGTGGCTTTAATGGCTTTGTTGTTAGCGCTTACCCCAAGCAAATCCAAGATACTCAAAATCGAGTACCTTGGATTAAAGGCTCGGCGAAAGGCGCGGTGTCATTCATGCCACTTGAACTCATACCTGAAATTCTGATAGCGCTGCGACATAGTAGCATCAGCCCTTCATTCCCTGCTCGAGCTGAACAGCTTTACCAGCTCGCTAGCAGTACGCTGGAAGCTGTGGGACTCGCAATATCTGGCGATAAAAGCAAAGCCGCTGCAGAACTTGCCCGCGTAAGCGAGGGCCTAGGTATCACCGCAGCAGACCAAGTGATTGAAATTTTTAAACGCTACGAATCACGTCCGTTCCAAGTGGAAACCACACGTAAATTCGCGGCCAAAGTGTTAGCACAGGAGAAGGACCTCCCAAAAATAACGGGTGAAATCACTATCGGCGTAACAGGTATGTACCCTAATGCTTGGTTGGCAAAAGGGACAACAAAAAAATTACCCGCCAAACAACGTACCTCGGGCCGCGAGGTTATGCGCACGCTCGACCCAGGTGCCAGCGTAGGTATGACCTTCAGTGAAAGCCATTACATAAAAGATTCATCAAACATGGAAGAAGTCATCAAAACCGGTAAACAAGGTAAAAGTTTCTACGACCGCTTAAAGAGCGTGGGTTTACTCGACGACGACCCACCAGAAAAAATAGTCAAAGCCGTTTAGACTTTGTGCTAAAAAGCCAGCTTCGCTGCCATCGCAGCCAACGCCTCGTGGTCAGGCTCGCTCATATCTTCGGTGGCGGCAAAATCTGCTGAGGTTTTACAGGGGAGCACGTGCACATGCGCGTGTGCAACGTCGAATCCCATCACTTTTAAGCAAATTTTGTAGTCTGAGCCGAACACCTCTGCCTGGCGCTTGGCGACTTTTTGCACGGTGGCCATGAGCGCTTGGTAGTCAGCCTGCTCAAGCTCGTGCACATACGCGACCTGCTTTTTTGGCACCACCAGCACGTGGCCGGGCTGCGACGGGTGAATGTTCATAAACGCCAGGGTGTTGTCATCTTCGTAAATTTTGTGGCTGGGGATTTCGCCACGGATGATGCGGGTAAAAATACTTAGTTCCATGCGTCTATTATAAAGAAAAACCTCGGCAAAAACCGGGGCTTTTCTTGGCGGAGAGGGAGGGATTCGAACCCTCGGTGACGGTTACCCGCCACACCGCTTTTCGAGAGCGGCACCTTCAACCACTCGGACACCTCTCCACGGGTGCGAACCTATTGTAACAGCTTAAAAAATCTTTGCATTTTTTGCCAGCATTAGCCCTATAATAAACGCATGAATATTGCACTTCGCATTGTGCGCTGGCTGCTTGGCGTTGGCATCAGCGTGGCATTAACCCTTTGGATTTTTTTGGCAACCATTAACGCGACCATCGCCAATCGCGATGTAGTCAAAGGCTGGTTGACCACCAGTGGCGTGTACGAGAACTTGCCTAAAAGTTTGATCGACGTATCGGCCGTCAGTCCGGACCCGCTCATAAAAGAATCGGTGCAAGAAGCCTTTACGCAAACATTCACCGCTGGGTTCGTGGGTCAAAGTATTGAAACTGCTATTGACGCCAGTTACAGTTGGCTCAACGGTTCAACAAACGCTATTACTTTTACGATTCCTGTGGACGAAAAAAAGACCGAATTTTATGCCAACCTCACCGCAGCCCTGGCGCCAAAACTTCGAACGCTGCCCCCTTGTGCAACTCGAGTGCCGGTGAACACCGAAAATCTTACCTGTTTGCCGCAAGGGATTGACGCAACGAGCTACGCAGCACAGCTTACCCGCCCGGCAAGCGGTCAAGAGTTGCTAAAGGAGCCGCTCACCAATGAAACATTCAAAGATACACCGAACCTGCCTTGGCTGCCAACCACAATGCAGCTCGTCCACACTGGGTTGTGGGCGCTACCAGTGGTGATGCTTGTATTCAGTGCGCTGTATGTTGTAGCAAGCCCAGATCGCTTGCGCGGCGTCAGTCACATAGCCCGCCGACTCACATTGGGCGCGGCAATAACACTCGTTGGTGGAGTGTTCATCTGGTTTAGCAGCACTTCAATTGACCTCTCAAGCACCGTAGACACTAGTGGCGCCTCAAACGCTACTCAGCGGCAGGCAATTGTAAGCATGCTTATAAACCCGTTAGCACGTACCATTTTACCGAGCGTCGGACAAGCCTTAACCCTCTACAGTGGGGTCTTTGTCGCAATTGCTGGTGCAACGTGGTTAGGCGTCTTTACATGGCGTCACAGGCGCGGTTCTGGCTCACCAACACCGCGAAGCATGCACAGCGGCCCGCAAGTGCCACCGCCACCGGCCGATCCGCGGGAAACTCATCTGCCCACACCACTCGAGCGCCCATAAAGCGGGCACCCGCATAAAATTATTGCAACAAAAAGAACTCCCCGCGTAAAACGAGGAGTTCTTTTAGATAATACTGGTACACCCGACAGGATTTGAACCTATGACCTTTGGCTCCGCAAGCCAACGCTCTATCCAGCTGAGCTACGGGTGCATGTTGCAGCCCTAATAACGAAATTCATTATCAAAGCTGCACCTTGAACTATAAAGTGCTTTCCGTTCGCACGGAACAGAGACGACTATAGCATAGATTGGCAGATGTTAAAAGCGTTTAGAACCGTAATCGGCGCATGATGTGGTCAATGACATCGGGTTGGATGTTTTCCATAGGAAGATGAGAACCTACGATATCGACAATGTCTTCACCTTGAGCTTCTGCAAAATAAACGCTCAGCGCCGGGGCAAAGCGTTTTGCAGGGATCAGTTCCATAGTAAAAAAGGCGCCATCTTCGAGAATGCCAAATGCGCGAAAATCGCTGTAATGGTAGAGTTTGCCGCCAATTTGCACGCCGCTGTCGTTAAGAACGTAGTGCACGGTGCGTGGTGGCCGAAACGCAAACACGCCCATAGCAACGCCCATAACCAAAACGAGAATCAAAAACGTCCAGGCCTGGAAGTACACGGCAATACCTGCGACGACCAGTGTGACTGCCCCAAGGCCAACAAGCCACATGCTGCCTTTGTCGGTGTGAACGTATTCTGAAGCTTCCCAGGTGAGTGCTTGGGGCGGTTCCGGAGCGTGCGCCGGCGCAGCGTGCAGAGGCGACAGCGAGTGCTCAGGAGCGGGAGCCACAAACGGTGCTGGCGCTGGCGTAGTCGGCTGATAAAAATTCTGCCCCGGCTGACCTTGCGGTGGCGTTGGGGTAGGAGGCAACTGCGGCTCTTGTGGTACCGGTTGATTCTGCGGCGTCTCTTGCTGCATATTGTATTTAGTATAGCACTAATGGTTGTCGTCGTGTACACCGTAACTATGTTAATTAGTAACAGATGTGCTACAATGTTTTTTGTTCTGGAGAGGTGACCGAGTGGTTGAAGGTAACGGTCTTGAAAACCGTCGTGCCAGCAATGGTACCGAGGGTTCGAATCCCTCCCTCTCCGCCAAGAAAAGCAGCTACAGCTATGTGGCTGTTTTTTGTTTATACTAATAACTATGGACGACAATACAACAGCATACATAGCGGGAAAATTAATTGGCACCCCAGTTATTATGGGATTGATTACTTTTGGAATTTTGCGCCTGGTCAAAAAACGAAAACTTACCGGTAAAGAAATCGCCATTTCGATTGCAGTAGGCGTCGTTGTCTTTATTCTGATTCTCGCGCAAAACATGCCAACAGCATAAAAGATAGCAAAAACCTCTCGCCTAACAGATGAAACTCTGGTACAATAATCCCGTACTTGCCACGCGCGTGGAGGGGTACCCAAGTGGCTCAAGGGGACGGTTTGCTAAATCGTTAGACTGGAGCAATCTGGTGCGAGGGTTCGAATCCCTCCTCCTCCGCCAAGAAAAGAGACTGCTAATCAGCGGTCTTTTTTCTTTGTTGAGGGTGGCTGCCAGGCCACAACAGCGGCAACAACTTCTATAGCACCGGCTTTTTTGAGTGCAGCGGCACAAGCCTGCAGCGTTGCGCCTGTTGTGCACACGTCATCAATGAGCAGAATTCTTGTAGGCGGCGTATTGCACACCCCAATACTCTCGGCGATCTCCTGACGCTCAGCGCGAGTGCGACCAATTTGCTGGGCATTCTGCGTGCGCTCAAGGGCGTTGGCAAGCGGTAATTTAGTGAGCCGCGCGACTTCTTTAGCGATCAGGCGCGTATGGTCGTAACTGCGCTGGCGAATATGTGGCGCAACGGTTGGTACCGGAACCACGGTTAAATCAGCAAGATCGGGCAGGGGAGTGGTAATAAGCTGTGCAAGCGGTTTATAGGCATCGCGGGCGTGGTCAAATTTAAAACGATGAATAAGTTCAGCTACTACGCCATTGTAAAAAGAATGCACCCACACGCGGTTGAGTGCGGTTTTTGGCGCGCAACCGGCACAGGGCCGCCACTTTGCCGTGCTTTTGCCGCAAAAAATACACAGCGGTTCAGCGATGCGCGGCAAGCCTTTTACGCACTCAAAACACACTATATTGTTATAATTACCACAAAGAATACAACGATGTGGTGCAATAATGGCTACGGTTTTCTCGAGTAATGATGTCATTTTTACGGGACCCGACGATAATATTGCCATACTTTGCCTCTTTCCGCTATAATTGACCTACAGTTACTCATTGTTGAGTCCAATAGATTAAGTGGAGGTGTGTCAATGGCACGAGGTCAAAAGCAAAACGACGATTTGCTTATGGAAGACGAACTTGCCGCAGCCTTCTTGGGTGATGATGACGACGCGCAGGTGGGTGATGCGACGGCCGCTGTTGCCGAAGAAACGTGGGAAGAAGAACAACCTGTGGGGCAACTCGCAGTCGACGTCTACGAAACTAAGGAAAAACTGGTAGTTAAAGCTCGCACCGCGGGCGTGAACAAAGCTGACTTAGATGTCAGTATTTCTGACGGTATTCTTACCATCAGTGGCACGCTCACCAGCGGCGAAGAAGAAGTAGAGCAATGGCACCTGCAAGAGTGCTATTGGGGCGACTTCTCTCGCACACTTGCGCTACCCGTCCAGGTAAAGGAAGAAGAAGTCGAAGCCGTCCTCAAAGATGGCGTGCTGACTATTGGCTTTACCAAGATCAAGCAAGAACACGCGCGCAAGATCGAGATTATGTAGTTTACACTATGTAGCAAAACGCCACCCGGATGGGTGGTTTTTTGTTGCACCGTCATACTTACTAGCGTAAATAGAGCTTCCCTCCCTGAAAAGGCCCAGGCAGTCGCAAACAGCGACCGCCTTTAGCGCGGGAAGCTAAATCATTTTCTGGAAGGGAAGCTCTATTTACCAGGTCGCCACTCCGCGCAACCAAAAACGCACCCGTGTGGGTGCGCGTTTTGGCGTTAGCTGAACAAGTTAAGCTTGGCGAGTGGTCGGTGCCTGAGTGACAGTCGTACCGGCGGTGAGCTGGCTGCTCACGAAGTTCACGGCAGCATATGCCAGGAAGGCAACAACAATACCGATGATAGCGTAGAGAATGGTGTTCTTTGCGCTGGTAACTGCGTTTTGGTCACCGGCTGAAACAACATAGCGGATACCGCCAACGATCAGCATGATCACAGCAATAGCACCAATAATGAACAACATGATGTTCGTAACAGTTACAAAGATACTGTTTGGCCCAAACAACTGCGCAGGGGCGTTAGTTGGCTTTGCACATTCCGCACCGTGTGAAATACCACCTGACGTCACAACGTCACAACCAGTTACCGGTGTAGCCTGCGCGAGTGCAGGCGCGGCCCCAAGACTGAGCACCAAAGCTGGCACAATCAGCAGGGCTGCAGAAACTTTCTTAAGCAATGCTTTCATCTGTTAATTCTCCTTATGTCCTTTATTGTACCACCCACGGGGTGTTAGTAATACAACTATTTAAATATTAAATGCGGCAAAAATGAACTGCACTAATGCATACGCCATAATGGCCACAACCGCACCAATTAATGAATACAAGATTGTATTCTTTGCACTCGCCAGCGCTGATTGGTCGCCTCCAGAAGTGACGTAGCGGAGACCGCCCACAATCACCATAATGACCGCCACTGCACCTATAATGAAAATAAGTACATCAGTAAGCTGCTGTAATGTACCCGGGACAGTACGTCCGTCGGCACTGCTACAAACACCGCCATTTGGTGCCTTAGGATCTGCCTTCCAGGTGCCGCCTGAGCCTTCACATAAGGCCGAAGCGTTACTGGCGCCAACTGATGTTGCCATTACAAGCGGCGCACCAACACCCACCAGTAATGCGAGCGTCGCGAATAAAATAGAAAGTTTTTTCATACTAAATATTAGTTAACACAAAGTTTACAATTGCATTTGCCATGGTGGCCAGCACAAGACCGATTGCGGCATACATAACCGTATTTTTAGCGGAAGTGAGCTGCGTAGGGTCGCCGTTACTGGTGACATAGCGCAGACCGCCAATCACAATCATAAGCACCGCAACAGCACCAATAATGAAGGTAAAGGTGTTCAGAATGCGGTTCCACAGCCCGCCAGGACCAAAGAGCTTGTCGGTTCTTGAGGCTTTGCAAATGGTCGTGTTAGCAGCGGCCCCGTTACAGTTACTGAACACATCAACAGCCGCAACCGGTGTGAGTGGCACGGTTGCAAGCGTAAACACAGTAACAATTACAGCAATAATTTTTTTCATGAAACTTGTCCTACTACAAATTGTACAATGGCGAACGCACTAAGCGAAACAACAATACCAACAACAGCATACAAAATAGTGTTTTTCGCTTGGGTCAATTGGCCTTGGTCACCGTTGCTGGTAACATAGCGCACCGCGCCAATAAGAAAAAACAACACAGAAAGCCCACCAATGACCGTAAACACTGCACTTAGTATTGCGCCGATGGTTGCATTTGTTAAGGTAACTTTAGGAATATTGTTGACTTCCACCGTGGTCTCGGTTTTTGCAAGTAGCTCTAACAATTTAAGCTGCATTACAACGCTCCTGCAATAAAGTTGACGATTGCGACTGAGATCATAGCGAGCACTAAACCAAACAGTGCGTTGTAAATAATCTGGCGTGCTTCGTTAAGCTGGCCAGGATCGCCCTGACTTTTGATGTACTTAATGCCACCCCAAAGAACAAAGCCAGCAGCAGTGTAGCCGGCAATTTTAATGGCGTCTTCGAGCAGGGGCAAAAGAATTAGCCACACATCGGTGAGTTTTGCAACTTGGGGAACGCCATCTTTTTTGGTTAAACAAGCGTCCCAAGACATGAGCGACAAAAAGGCAGCAACATTACCGGAGCACGCACTAAACTGCGTGAGCGGAACCGGGCTAGCAGCGTGGGCCGCAGGAGTCGCGAATAGCATGCCGCCCATAATAGCCAGCGTTGCCAGCACTTTGGTGATCATCGAATGATTCCTCCGGGAATGAGGAACTGCAAAATTGCATACATGAATATAAATAGAAGCAACCCAACCACCGAGTTGATGATGACGTTTTTGCCTTTTTCTACCTGTGCGGCGTTCGCCCGAGCGGTGATGTACATGTAAGAGCCTGCCACAATACCACCAACAACCGCCAAACCTACACCACCAGCCAAGAAAATCAGTATTTGCCGTAAGTAATAAAAAATTGGGTTTTCAGAAATATCGGTCGTGCGTTCGTTTATTGGAATACACTTTGTACCACCTTGATCTACCGGCACGCTGATTTCTTGTTCGGTTTTACTGCAAGCTGCAAAGGCGGGAGCTGGTGCCGCCACAAAGCCCAAAACCGCCACAAAAAAAGCGACGGATATAAGAAAGCGAGTTTTCAGAGGTGAAATAAGTGTTTTCATTTTCGTGATCTTCCCATTTACCATAGCGTATTTATGTTCGTTCGCCAAGTAGGGCGACGCCGAAGTTGCCCCTGTGAACGAGGCGTGATTTAATATAAATAGCATACGTTCCTACGGAAAATTTTTACAACAAGAGGGGAGTAAAAATGGCAGTAGATCACCATAGCGATAACTTGGTGGCACACCCTGGGGAAGTAGTTGGCGCCACAATCCCAGGGCAGCCAGAAACACGCGAAGGTCATGATAGCACAAGCCGCGAAATGCTCGCAAGGCTTGTCACGCGCCGCAGATTATTGTTTGGAGCGGCTGGAGCGGGAGCCCTTTTTCTAGCTATCGGGGGCGGGTACATCGCCACCCGGGAGGAACAAGAAACTGCTAAGCCAACAGATAAAACTGCAAAAAATGAGAATCAAAGCGGGCCTGAAACAGGGCCCGCTTTTGAAAAAGACTTGACGCTTAAAACCATGCAATTACCGGAAACACTCGACGCAGACACATTTGCCGGAATCGTGCGAAACCTTGGGCTGGCCATTCAGTATGCAATAAACATGAACGACCTTGAGTTGATACAGCGGCTTATACCTGGCGGCAATATTAATGCATTACAGCCCGGCCAATTTGAACTGCGGGCTGCTTTTTTACAGGGCTACCGCGATTCATCGCGTGGCACCATGAACGATGATCCAAACAACCCCAACAACACGCGGTACTATCCGTGGGGGTTCCAGCTTGAGATCGTTCAACTGGTTAATCGCCTTCACGAACACCCGAGCGAAGACCAGGTGACAAGTTTTATTGCAAGAATCAGGGTTCGCATGGGTGACTTACCACCGCTTACCACCTTGGATTCAACCAACGCACGTGTAGAACCACCAAAAGATTTTGAAGTCGAAGCGGCATTCACACGAATTGATAAATTAAACCGCGATGGCACGAACCACATAGTAACCGACCTCGATGGCACCGGACGCGGTTGGGCATTAGCAAATGTAAGCCAAATGTACCCGGTTCCAAAATTCATGAGCGACAATTTGCCCGAAGGCTTTACTGAAGTGCCTGACCTCTACAAAAAATCGGCGCTTTAGCATGTTGCAGCAGGGCAGCGTGTGCTATAGTAAGCGTAATATATGAAGCGTTTACTTGGTGGCGGACGTATGAAGTGGGCTCATCCTGTCGCAAAATTCTGGCAAGCAGGTATTGCTGTTGCGGTGCTCGGCGTTTTGGGCGCCTTATTGTTTGCGCAACAAGCTAACGCGGCACCTGCCACAAGTGGTGCTTGGCTGAACCGCATGTACATTGTCGACAACGCCGGTCAAAACTACTTCGACAGCAATACCTACGACGACAATTACCAATATGTTGAACAAAACCCAATCGACGGTTGCGCCGACTCATTTACCTTTGTGTATCTCGGTGGCGGTGGGGCAGACCCATTCCGCAATGGTAACTTCTTTTACAACCAGAGCGGCCCAAACAGCATAACAACGCTGCCAAACAATTTTTGGAAGGTTCAACTGCAAGTGAGTACCAAGTTCACAGCTGGTGCCGGCGGCGAAGCCTGTGGCACGGCAAGTTCTGCGCCAAACGGTTTTAGAACTCAAGACAATATCCCTCTGACCAACCCAAACAACCGCCGCATTACCTTTTATATAAACACTACCGACAAAATTATTAACTTCAAATCGGCAATTTCGTTCAGTCACAAAGGTGACTTTAAAGGCGCGGCACGGTACTTCCGCGATGACGAAGTAGCAGACACGAACAACACCTGTCCGGATATGATTTTGCTGCACGCAGCAAATATCAATACAGCTAATGAGACTATCTTCGGGCGCGGCGAAATCGCAGGCAGCGCAATGTTATATGCCGTGCGCAAAGACGACCAGCTTGGGCGCAAGGCAGAAAGTTACGACCGAGCAACCGAACCAAACGCCATTAGCAAAACCGACTGTCGAACTGAAGCCGATAACATGAACGGTCGCAAAGGTGGTGCCTATGGTATTACCGGGTTCGACGACAATAACCACGACGGCTATTACCTAGCAGGTGGTTTAGGCGATAACGGCGCGCCCGCAACTGGCGGTGAGGAAGACGACGACGCTATTATCATCTTTGTTGGCGATATGTCGAACGTTCCTAAAGACGCGACCAACACACCAATTACCAACCCAGGAAATCCACCAAATGGCGGCGACAAAACCGACCAACAAGCCTGTAGAGGCGGGGCAATGGGCTGGATTATTTGCCCAATCGTATCGGGCATTCAAACCGCAATCGATTTGCTCCGCGACACCATGCAGTATTTCTTAATTGTGAACCCGCTCCCCATTGGAACCGGTGGCATTTACGACACCTGGAACAATATTCGTAACTTTGCCAACATTGCCTTTGTACTCGCGTTCTTCATTATTATCTTCTCGCAAGCAACATCTATTGGCATTAGTAACTACGGCATTAAACGTTTGTTGCCACGCCTAATACTTATTGCAGTGGCAACAAACCTGTCGTATTTTGTGTGTAGTTTTATGGTAGATGCCTTTAACATATTAGGCGTGGGAGTAACAAACTTGTTCGCGATCGCCAATAACGGTGGGGCAGGCACCATAACCGTCAGTAACGAAGCCGGCGCGGTCTTTACCTCGGGTATTGCTGCCGGCCTCACCTGGGCGCTGGTGAGCGGTAACATTGTGCAAATCTTCCCCCTTATTGCTACAGCATTTATTGGGTTCCTTATTACCTTTATTATTTTAGTGATTCGCCAAGCAATCCTTATTCTGCTAGTTGTGTTCTCGCCGCTGGCATTTGTTGCCGGGTTGTTGCCAGGCACACAAAACTGGTTTAGGCAGTGGTTTAATATGTTCTCCACGCTCCTGTTAATGTACCCGATAATTATGGCTATGTTCGCTGCAGCGCGCCTGGCATCAGCAATTTTAACCGCGGCAGCAGGATGATAATAAGAATATGAAAGAAGCATTTATTGCAGTATCTGGTCTCTTACTCCAAAGCGCTGTCGGTTTTGCGGCTATCTTCTTGTTTAAGCTGGCCATTGTTTCTCGGTCGGTACTGGGCCGCATGGCTGGTAAATTAGATGGCGCCACCCGCGGCATCACCAACAGTGCAAAAGATTTTGGCGAGAGCCGCAACTTTTACCAACGCCGCCAATTCGCACGCGATGCACGCAAGCAAGAACAGCGCCGTACTAACGTGGCTGACTACGCAGAACGTATTACAGGCGATAATGCTCGATCGCGCTTGTTACGTCGCCGTGCCGCTGGCGGTATGACCGGCCAAGTTATGGGCTCTATTACCAACGATCGCGCGGGCGCCAACCAAGCGGGTCAACAGCGCCAATACGCCGGTGGTGTGGCACAGCGTGAACGGCTTGAGCACGAAGAAGTGCAGCAGGGTTCAATGTTGATTGAAGCGACGCGTATTACATCACCCAGCCAATTGGCTAACCTTGCCGCCGGTGGTACTGCAACCGGTATTGACGGGCGCACTATCAGCGCTGCTAACAACCGCTCGCTACAGCTCGCGGCCATACAAAAAATTATTAAAGCCCAAGACGCTGAACAGATTGAAAACTTGTTTATGAACCGCATGAATGTTACAAGGGATCGCACCACCGGCGACGTTGTAAGCTCAGAGCAGGGCAATGTCGATATGGATATGTTGGTAGGCGAGCTACAAAAAGAACAAAACTACTCAACCTCTAAAGGTGCTGGTGCACACTTTGTACAAATGCAACCCCGTGCTTACTCGCAGTCAGAGGTACGCGCAGCAGCCGTTCGTGGTTTAAGTGGACTTTCAGCCGACAAACTCGCCACCCAAGATGGTCCAGCGTGGCAAAGTGCAGCACGTGGCTTCGCCGACAGTCAAGGCACAGTGGATGAACGGCGAACAATTTGGGACCAAGTCCAGGCAATCCATGCTGACCCGCGAGCAGAAAACAACATTAAGGGTTCGGCACGTGACGCCTACCTTTCTATCCTGGGTAGTACGCGGCCGTAGGATAGGTATTTAATAAGGGCGGCCGGGATCACCGACCGCCCTTTCATCAGACGTCCACCTCGCTTTGGGGAATGCGGAAATGATCGACAATCTGCACGACGCATCCCTCGATCGCCTCGCGTATCCGCGCGAGCTGATCATCGTTCGATGGCTGGGTGAGAATGGAGCGGACGGCATTTACATGCAGCGGTGTCGTAGACAACCCCACATCCCACGTATACGTATCGGGTCCGACATGCGCGTAGTGCCGCACGCTCTCCTGTATCTCCCAGTCGCCCGTGTCTAATTCGATTCTCAATCGAATAGTTCGATGAGAAGAAGGACCTTCGTAAAGAGCGAAGGTCGTTACCGAGAAGAGCACCGCGCCACCTAGACCGTCACCCTGGAGCCACACTCCGATGTCACTGTATATCGTTCCTTTCTCGTAGTCGCCAACGATTCGGTGACACGACGTAAAATCACGCGAACGCAACTTTCGCTCTAGGCGCTGCCGCTCGGCGAGCTGTGCAGCGCGTTCCGACTGAAATCGCCGCCGGAGTACATCCACGCGCACATGCCGCCGTGCAGCCTGTATTAGGCGGTGGATGAGCGGTTGAACTGCCGCGAGTAGCAATTGTTCAAGCTGTTGCGGAGTTACAATCTGAGCTTGCTGCGCTTCCGCAGTTGCTAACCGCCGTCGCGCATCATCCAAACGTCCCATAAAACACCTCCACAAGTAAGGGGACTTGCAAGTTATATAATAAGTTCCCTAAAAAAACAAGCCCCATACGTAGAGACTTCTAAAAAAGTGGTGTAGGGAGCGGCTCACGCCGCTCCCTCTAGTGCTCTTTGGACTTTCTGTTAACGCAGACGTAGATGTAGCTGTGGATCACCACAATGGCGAACCACACGAGCAGCCCGGACGTAATGGGGCCACCAATGAAAATGGCGGCGGCCAGGAGCGCGAAGAACGTCACCGCATAAATAAGGACGGCGATGAGCATCCACGGCACGGGCGGTTTGTTGTGAGAGTCATGGGTATCCGCCATGGCAGTTCAACTCCCGTCTGGGATTGAAGGAGCAAGTCACGTACTGAGCTAGTTGAGATTACAACACAAAAATTTTATAAAAACAAGGTTCGTTGTTCGTTCCCGGCGACGGTCTGGCCGCCGCCGGGAATTTACGAAGCTTCCACTTCGGAGTAGGGGATGTTGTATTGGTCGAGGAACACAGTGATCAGCTCCTCGACCGCGCGATAAACTTCGTCGTCGTCCACCCTCGCCCAGTAGTGCACCGGGTTCGGGTACTGATCTGGCGGCGAGCTATACTCATCCGGCCGAGCCGTCGTGTTGAGCACCTGGGCATTACTCGACAGCACCGTGTTGTAGTTGTACGCTCCAGGCGGAGCATACTCGCTAAGGCTGCGCTCGCCAACGCGAATTCGCCAACTAGCATCCTTAAGGCTCAAGAGCAATAGAGCGGGCTGGTCAGCCACGACACCATTCGCACTCAGCTCCAGCATCACGTTGCCGTCGCCGATTTCGCCAAAAAGTAATGCGGCAATTCCGGGAGCGACCTCGTGTCTCGTGCCGCGATCGAGGCGCCAGTCATGCGCTCTGCGGTAGGTACGCATGTACGGTCGTGCATACCGAACAGCCACACGGTGCAAACGCGCGATAAGCGGGCTGAACCGCCCAACGGCAGCGGCATATTGCAGCTCTGGCTGTCGATCTCGCGCAGCACCGGCCGCCTGACCCGCAAACGCAGCCACATCACGTGCTTGACGCCGTGCTGCAGCATCACCTAATGCCATGTCGTCTCCATTCAAAGTGAGCTGCTATATAAAAGCATTATTTGTCCAATAAGTCAATAGGTGCACGTACAGCCCAAAACAGCGTATAATACCAAGCAATGGCCGTTTACAAAGTCCCGCAAGATGTGGAGGCGGAAGACAAGCTGGTTGGCCCCCTAAGCTTCCGACAGTTCGTGTACGCTGGCATCGCTGCCGGTGGTATTACGGTGGGCGTTTTCTTGTTTCAATTGTTCCCATTGCTGGCACTTATTCCTGCGCCGGTTGTTATTTTGTTCGGCATTTTAGCCTTGCCGCTGCGCAAAGACCAGCCAATGGAGACCTATTTATTAGCCTTACTGCGCTTTTACTTAAAATCCAAACAGCGCATCTGGAACCCGGATGGCACCATTACTTATGTCGAAATTACGGTTCCTAAAGAGATTGAACAACACTTAACCAAAGACTTCACGGGCCAAACTGCGCAAGAACGCCTGGACTACCTGGCTCGTGTTATGGATACCCGCGGCTGGGCCTTAAAAGGTGCCGTGGAAGGCCAGGGGAGCGTGCGCAACGACGTTGTGGCCGAGGTACAAACCGCCAACGACGTTATGGACGAAGACGCAAACTTGTCGCGCTCTATAGACAACTTAATTGCTAAAAAAGACGAAGAGCGCAAGAGTGCTGCGCGTGAACAAATGGCTGCCGCGGCAGCTCCAGCGCCACAGCGGTCTCGTACCGCTACTCGCGATGACGCAAAATCAACACCTGCAGCGCCAAAAGAACCGGCGCACCCGGCAGACGATGACGTAGCACCGCTGCACTACAACCCATACCCAACGTCTATTCACCAAAAAGTAGTGCACACCATGGAAGAACAAAAAGTTGCCGCCGATGCTTTGGCGGCAACTAAAAAAGCAGCCGAAGACGCAAAGGCAGCCCCTGTACCTACACAGGTCTCTCCTGCTATAATGAACCTTGTTCGGAACAGCCACGGTTTATCTGTGAGCGCTGTCGCCAATGAGGCGCACCGGCTCGAAGATAAAGAAGAGGTTGTGATTAATCTACATTAGGGTTGGGAGGAGTGGGCGCGTCATGCCACCACAAAATACTGGATATCCAAATCAGCAGCCACAAACCGGGGCGCCTGTGCCGCCGGCTTCCGCTGGCGTGACTCCTGGCCAGCCAGTACAGCCGCAAGGGTTGCCACAAGCACCGGTCCCACTTTCTATTCCGACGCCGCCAGTAAAGGGTAAAGTTGCCCAACAGCCGCAGGGCAACCCAAACAGCACGCAAAATGCGCTGCTTATTAGCGAAATCCGCGATGGCATGGTGATTGTAAACGATGGCAGTATGCGCGCCGTGATTACCTGCCAATCTATCAACTTCGACCTCATGAGTGACCGCGAACGCGAAGCAGTTGAATACAGTTACCAGCAATTCCTGAACTCGCTGTACTTTCCGGTGCAAATTCTTATTCGTTCACAAAAAGTAGACATTGGGCCGTACCTGGAGCGCCTCGATAAAATCCGCCGCGACCAAGACAACATGCTTCTTGGCGTGCTCATGGACGACTACATTAGCTTTATTAGCATACTCGCCCAAGAGACCAACATTATGGACAAAAACTTTTACATTGTGGTGCCATATTACCCAGCAGGTGACATGAACAGCGCAGTGAACAGCAGTAAAAGCTTCTTGGCCAACTTGTTTGCGCCACAAAAGCAACAACATATTCGCATTGACGAACAAACCTTCGGCAAAGCAAAAGACGAAATTAAAAACCGCGTAAACACTGTGACGGGTGGTTTGGCGCAAATGGGCATCCGCGCGGTGCAACTGAGCACTAAAGAACTTGGTGAACTCTACTACAACGCATACAACCCCGATACTGCCGTGCGCGAACCACTGGGTAACTTCGAAAACCTCACCGCGCCAATTGTAACCAAGGGCCCGGGAGCTGCGCCGCAGCCACACCTCGATAAGGAGATTCTATAATGGCATTTGGCCGCAAAAAAGCCGACCCGATTGATATTGCTGAACAACAGCGCAAACGTGAACAGCAAGAAATTGAAGCTGAGTTTTTAAAGGGTATTACCACGCTGCGCGATGTGATCGCGCCAAGTTCGCTCGAGATTCAGGCAACACATTTTAGATTGGGCACAAAATACGCCCGCACTATTTATGTATACGGCTACCCGCGCCAAATTTACACAGGGTGGCTCAGCCCAATCATCAACCTCGATGAAGTGGTGGACGTAAGTATGTTTATTTACCCGGTCGAAAGCCAGGTGGTGTTAAACAACTTGCGCAAAAAAGTAGGGCAGCTCGAAGCGAGCATTAGCATTAACTCCGAAAAAGGGAAGGTGCGCGACCCAGGCCTTGAAGCCGCAATTCAAGACGCAGAAGAACTGCGCGACCAATTGCAGGTTGGCCAGGAACGATTCTTCCGTTTTGGCTTATACATTACTATGTACGCCGACAGCCTAGACGAACTGCAGTTTATTCAACATAAAATTGAGACGATTTTAGGCCAGCAATTGGTATTTAGTAAAGTTGCAAGCTCGCAAATGGAGCAAAGTTTAAACAGCACCATACCGCAGCTAACCGACCAGCTGCAGATTCGCCACAACATGAACACCGGTGCCATTAGCACTAGCTTCCCGTTCACCAGCGCGGACCTCAGCCAAGAAAAAGGCGTGCTGTACGGCATTAACATGCACAACAACGGCCTGGTCATTTTTGACCGTTTCTCATTAGAAAACGCAAACATGGTTGTGTTTGCAAAGTCTGGTGCAGGTAAGTCGTTCACTGTAAAACTCGAAGCTTTGCGCGCCATGATGATGGGCACCGAAATCATTATCATCGACCCTGAAAACGAATATCAGCGCTTGTGCGAAGCGGTGGGGGGGAGTTACATTCACCTGAGCCTGAACAGCGAAACACGCATTAACCCCTTTGATTTGCCACGCGTGATTGAAAACGACGAAGCCCAAGACGCTCTGCGCGCTAACCTGATTACCCTGCATGGCTTGTTACGCCTCATGCTCGGTGGTGCACAAATGGCGCAAGGCGGTATTCAATTGCCAGCACTCACTCCCGTAGAAGAAGCCGACCTCGACCAAGCATTAATTGACACCTATGCCCGCGCCGGCATTACCAGCGACCCGCTGACGCACAACAGCCAGCCACCAACCATTGCCGACTTGTACGAAACGCTACTACACATGGGCGGCACTGGTCCACAACTGGCACAGCGCCTACGCAAGTACACCAGCGGTACCTTTGCTGGCATCTTTAGCCAACAGAGTAACGTGAACATCAACAACACCATGGTAGTGTTCAGCATTCGCGACCTCGAAGACGAGCTGCGCCCCGTGGCCATGTACATTGTGCTGAGCTACATTTGGAACAAAACCCGCAGCGATCAAAAGAAACGCCTGCTTATTGTGGATGAAGCCTGGCAGCTCATGAAGTATGACGACTCGGCTAACTTCTTGTTTAGTTTGGCAAAACGTGCCCGCAAATACTTCCTTGGCATGACCACCATTACTCAGGATGTTGAAGACTTTATGGGCAGCAAAATGGGCCGCGCCATTGTGGCGAACGCCAGTATGCAGATGCTTCTTAAACAATCGACCAGCGCCGTAGATGTGTTGGCCGAGGTCTTTAAATTAACCGACGAAGAAAAGAAACGTCTGAGCCAGTTCCCGGTAGGGCAGGGCTTGTTCTTTGCCGGACCAAACCATGTGCACGTGCAAATTATTGCCAGCCCAACCGAAACCCAACTTATTACCACCAACCCGCAGCAATTACAGCAGTTGCAAGCACTATACCAAAACGGTGGCAGCCAGGGCATTGCCGCTGCACCGCCAATGACGCAAGACTACGCACCAAACGCAAATTACGATAACACCGTAGGACCTGCACCGCAGGCGTAAGTAGCATATGGCAGAACCAGCCCGCAAACTTCCGGAACAAGACCCGCGCGACTACTCTTGGCAGCCGCGAGTTATTGCTGGTGGCGGTGAAAGCACCGACGAACGTGCCAATTTGCAAAGTGTTCCGCACGAACACGCCATTGAAACTCCGACCGAAGAAGCAGCCCATAACAAAAGGCGGCATCTTTCTTTAGTACCCGAGCTTCAAGAAGCCGAAGACCAAGCGGCCGCTGGCGCAGGAACGCCACAGGGTGACGATGTCGCCTCGCGCGAAAACGAGCCAAATTATTATTACAAACCACGCGTCGGTAAAGCAAAAGCCGATGCGCAGCAAGCGCTCAAAGATGCCAAAATTCGGAGCGCGACCTACCGGCAAAATGGTGGCAGACGCCGCGGACTACTTATTGGCTTTGGCGCAGGTGGCGGACTACTCAGCATTGTTGCGGGGTTTTCGGCCTTATTGCCGTTTAAATTACCTGGCATTATGGATACCATAATTGACGATGCCGGCAAACGCGTCGAAAAAGTTGTTGAACGCCGCGCTGAACGCATCTTTATTATGTATATGCTCAAGGGGTCGTCGGCCGCAGTCAAAACAGGTAACGTCATTGTAACGGGCAACCCCATTGGCGACTTGTTCGCAAACATACGTACCTCCAACTTTGAAAAAAGCCTTAAAGCCAATGTCGGGCTGGAATTTGAACCAGGCCCCAACAAAACCGTAAAACTCATACACAACGGCAAAGACCTCGGCAATGTAAGAAATGCCGATGATATTTTAAAAATCTTGGCACAAGGCGAAAACGGCGGATCACTAAGCCGGGCGGACATTCGTAAAATTGTGCGCACTCAAATTCCCGCCTGGCGTTTTTGGAAGCGCGCAAAATTTGTGAACTGGCTGCGCATAAAATACAACATTCCCCGATGGGGAACACGCGAACAAAATGCCGACGAAAAAGACGAAGACTACGAAAAATCGGTAAAAAAAGAGCACATTGAGCGGGTTGAAACCGCAAACATGGAAAACATGACCGACTTTGTTGATTGTGCCGCCGAATCGGGGGACTGCGCCGACAAAATGGACGAAGGCAGCAAGATGACCGAGCAAACCGAAAAAGCGGTTGCCGAGGCCGCTGACGAGCTTGCCAAAGATGGAGCCAAAAAGTCAACATCGACCATGGTTAAACTGATCGTAAGTAAGCTTACCTCTAGCTCGGCGAGTGCATATATTCCGTACATTGGCTGGGCAGACATGGCCGCGCGCATTAACCACGGTCTTGGGGAAATCATTAATAACGGCCTTCTGCAAAAGAAACATGCCGAATACATAAAACGCTCCTCTGCCGTGCTTGCAACGGCGTATGCCGGGTATTCTGACCAAAGTAAAGCAGGCGATAACAAAGCCGAAATCGTGGGTGGATTCTCAGACAGCTTTGACGGCTGGGAGGGTTCCGTTACCTACGGGCTGGTGCAAAGCAGTGCACTCGGCATCCCGATTGTCGGAACACAACTTGAAGACCTCGAAAAAGTAAACGAATCCATCGACTCGAACACTTTTACTACGGTTGTAAAAACATTGTTTGGAACGGTAGGGTGGATTGGCCGCGCGCCGCTTGAAGCGTGGTATTACACCGTGAGCCAATTATTTGACCTTGCCGGTAACTTAATCGGGGGCGCAGTAAACTGGGTTATTGAACACACCCCAGCCGCAGCCCTCATGGCACAGCTCGGTTCAGTTATGAACGATATTTTCGCAGGCATCCTGAAGTTTGTTGGCATGTATGTTGACCCGCTGGTGATTGGTGAAAAACTTGCGCTCTTTGTTCACCAAGGGTTCTTGAGCACCTTTAACGACAAAGCCCACGAAGACGGCATGCGTAAATTAAGCGACGCACAGGCGCTGGTTATAGACAATGAGATTCAGCAGGACCACATTGCCGACCTGCAAAACGAGTCGCTGTATGACCGCATATTCAACCTTGGCAGTACCGATTCTTTAGCAACAAAACTTGTGTCAACCATGCCATCGAGCGCTATAAACGATCCAGTTAGTAGTCTGGCATCGGCCAGCGCGCGCCTTGTAGCAAGCGTTCCCACCAACCTGGCAATAGCCACAACATCACGCGCCTCGGCGGTGACCGCCGATGAAGCAACATCGGAAAGCTTCTTTGGCATCAACCCTTACGGCGGCACCGAAGCAGATATGTCGGCCGACATAGATAACGGTGTCGTCGACGCCGCCAAAACCTGCCCCGAAAACAACGACAACGACTTTAACCACTGTAAAATTGACCGTGAAGTGGTGGAATCTATGAACTGTGTATTTGTAAAATGTGCCGACATGTATGGCCAGCAAGCAAACCTCGGGAGCGAGCCGCTGTTTGCGTACGACGCCCAAGGCCCGTTATACGGCCCTGACGCTGTAGACCCCACGCCAAAATATGGCGCAATCACCCTAGACTGGAGCAAAGCTGGCGGCATGCTCGCCGCGCTCGTGCCGATTGGCGCCCTAGAAGTAAGTAGGAGGAAGTTCTTATGATTCGACAGAAAATCAAGATTGCCGCACGCGGCCTACTGCTTATGGTAATAGCCGTGGTGCTTGTAATCTGCGATCCAGCCGTTATGGCGCTTGCTGCACCAATTGAAGGCGACAAAGAACATAAAGGTGATTCGTTTTACTACACACAAAATGGGATTATATTTTACGATGGTGGGCAGTTATATTGCAGCGCCGGCGGCGGAGCAGTCAGCGGCGGAGCCGCCGGTGCATTGCAAAAGCAGCGCGGCTTAGGTGGCGAATGGGTGCCGGTCATTCTAAACGCAGCAAAAGAAGCAGGAGCCGACCCGATTGCCATGGCATCGCTGCTGTTCTGGGAAAACCGTGGGTTCCCGGCATTCGACGCCACTTGGGGCGGCAGCGACAGTATTGGCCGCGGCCCGTGGCAGATTACCAAAGCCACATGGCCGTCAAGCGCCGGTCCGTACAGCAGCGGGGTGATTGACCCTAAAATATCGACTACAGTCGCAGCAGATATTGTAAAAAGCTATGGCGGTGAAGCAGGAATCGCAATCGGTTCAATCGACCAAGATTTTAGCAAAGGCAGCAAAATAAAATCTATGGCGACCTTGGCAAAAAACTACAACGCTGGCCGCGCAACCTGGCGCAACCCCGGCGTGGCAAGCTTTAAAACAGATGGCCGCGTATGGATGAACGGCAGTAACGGGGCGTGGTTCAGCCAAAAGCAGGAAATCATCGACGAATACATTTTGGCAATGACCTACGCCTATTACCTGATTGCCACGGGGCAATCGCTGCCAGCCAAAGGTGAGCTGAACAACGACGCATTTGTGAAACGCGCGCAGCAAAATGCACAGGCAATCAAAGACTTTAAGGTGACGGATGGGGCAAATGCGGCGAATGAATGTACAGATGGCGGTACAGCGGCAGGCGGGAACGGGGATATAGTGAAGACTGCTTTGAGTTTGGCATGGCCAAATACAAAATACGACGGCATAGATCGTAAGTCGGCGGCGAAACCCTCATTCCAAAAAGTCATGCCCCAAGTAGAAGGCAATGCGACTGCAAATAGCGTCGATGGACGAGGCAGGACTGCATGGAGTGACTGCGGCGTGTTTGTTGCAACAGTAATGCGATATAGCGGAGCTGATCCCAAATATGACCTGAGGGACACAGGCACACAACTGGCTTATGTTAGAAATAACAGAGATAAATTTGATATTCTGCCCAATCTGAACAATACTTCTCAGCTCAAACCAGGCGACGTATTCATTATTGACGGTCACACTTTCTTATATGTTGGAAAGTATAAAGGTGACGACGGTAAAACATATGACTCAGCAAGCGCATCTTTTGGTGACCATACACCAATGGCTTCTCATGCTTACTTTAGCGACTCTAGAGGTCATTACACAGTAGCTCGTCTCAAAACAACTAATTCCGCACCAGCAACAGCAGTAGGAGGTCAATGATGAACCCTCAAAAACAACGCTTGCTCATAATGATCCTCGCCGGTGTATTTGGTTTACTTATACTCATTGGCGTTGGCTTTACAATTTTCACCAGCCAAAAGGGCAAAGTGATAATTGTAAAAATATTACCGCACGACGCGACGATTAAGCTCGACGGACGCGAAGTTAAAACCGGCATACACTATGTAAACCCCGGCAAACACCAATTTGTTATTACACGCGCAGTCTTTAAAGACAAAACAGTTAACTTTGAAATTAAAGCTAGTGAGAGCCAAAATTTTGAACTCTATACTCGCCCCATTGACGACAGCGCCGGTGCAGCATGGGCGCAACAAAATCCCGAAGAAGCGAGGGAAATTGATGGATATGACAGCAGAGCATATGAGGAAAACGCGCGACGCGTATTTGACAGTAACCAAATTTTAAGTGAACTGCCAATCTTAGACAACCAATTCCGTATCGACCAAGGTTTCTCTAAAACAGGTAAAGACTTCGCCCTCTACATTCAAACAACGGATGACGCAGGCAAAGCAGCGGCACTCGATACACTGCGCACCATGGGGTACGACCCCAATAAATTGGAAATTATTTACACAACGCCAGAATAAATATTTGCATATTGAGGCAACTTATGGTTATATAAGTGCCGTCCGAAAAGTCTCTAGTTTCACGGAGGTGAGATGTGTATCCTCGTACCTGGCGAGCGCCCGTAGCATTCACTGTGGCGGTGGCGCTTTCGCTTACGAGTGGCTGTTCGTCCAACAAAGACAACAAACCCAAGGTCAAAAACGCAGTGGAGGTAACAACTGGCGGCGGTTCCTACACAGTCGATGGCATCACGATCAACGTGGAGCCTCAAACGGTGCAGGTGAACACCAAGCTGACCGTTTCGCAGCCGATCACCCAGCAGGGTGCAACGCCGCGACCGTTCAGCGAGGCGAGCAACAGCAATGTGCAGTTCGACATTTCGCTGGCCGACGGCTCACAACCGCTCAAGCCGCTCGACGTACAGATTCCACTGAAAGGTGCGTTCCTGCCCACCGGTACCGTGGCAGAACATGCGCTCTTGTACTCGCCAAATACGGCGGGTGAGTGGCGACTCGTACCGAGCGTCGTTGAAAATGGCGTGCTTCACACGAAGCTAACCCACCTCTCGCCCAAGAATATCTCGTTCGCGTCGCCGCTTACGATCATCTCGGGCGTCGGGCCGAACATGGCTAAGGACTACGTCCCGCGCGATGTTTCAAACTGCGACCGCGAAGGTGACACCGCAGCGATCGGCAAAGTAAAACTTGCCGGAAGCGGCTGGACAAGAGACACGAGCAGCGTGATTCATCCGTGCCTCGTAGAGCAAAATGGCGCACTCAAGTTGAAGGTCACAAACAACAACGACCTGATGTGGCTCATGACTTCAAGCGGCCCAGCGATCTTCTCGCAGGGTAACACCGAAGCTGAGATCGTCAAGCTCATTACCAAAACGTTCTACAACGACGCCAAGGTAAAGGCCTATTTGGCAGAAGATAGCGACGCGTGGATCGACATCACGTCGGATGACCTTCCGGTGACCGTGCAACTCCGCGCCGACCCGAACACTTTCCTGGCCAACTCGGTCTGGGTGGGGCTGAAATTCGGCGTGAGCGTACTGACCGGCACAAGCGGTAGCGAGGCGACCGAACGAGCCAAAAAACTACTCAACGTGCCGGGCACGATCGACTGCCTGACAACTGTAGTGAAAACCTACAAGGGCAATCCGTTGGATGTCACCGCAATGGTTGACCTCGTGCTCAGCACATGCGGCGAGAAGATCGCTGAATCGGTCGACGCAACAATACCGGATCTCAACTTGTGGAATCGGTCGGTCCAAACATTCTTCACGGTTGTTGGTGGCATCAACGATTCCCTCAAACTACTCGGCAACGCCTACGAGGGAATCTGGCAACAGTTCCAAGGTGACGTGGCTGTCAGCGTGGAACGTGCTGCGCCACAGTGTGCAAAGATCGCCGACTTCAACTCAGCGAACGCAAAAGCAGCCAACAAGCCCTCGCACATAGCCAAGGTGGTCAACATAATCTGCGGGAATGGATGGGCGTCTGGGAACGTCCTACCCACTGATCCAAATCTTGATCCCGTATTCATGGTTATTCACTTTGAAAAGGACCAGTGGACCATCAAGTATGTAGGCACCGACTTCCCATGGAGGAGCGAAAACCCATTCTGCACAGACAACAAAGTGCCGAGCGGCATACGTAGGTTCTGCACGCACATGTAGCTACCCACGGACGCAAAACCACCCCCGACGCAGCAATGCCGCGGACCGGGGGTGGCGTTTTTAATTTCAGTCAGCTACTCCCGCTCCGTCGCAATCACATTGTAGCCTTCTAAAAAATGCTCCACAATTGCATCGGCATCGGTGGTGGTAATAAGTGTTTGGTAATCTTGGGCGAGCTGTGCAAGCGCTTGGCGGCGGCTGGCATCGAGTTCCGAAAACACATCGTCGAGCAGCAGCAGGGGAGCCACTTCAAAATGCTCGTGCAACATGCGCAGCTCAATTATTTTGAGCGCCAAAAGCAGGCTGCGCATTTCGCCACGCGACGCTGCAGAGGCAGCCGCGGCGCCGTCGAGTGCAACCACAAGTTCGTCGCGGTGCGGGCCAACCGTGGTGAATCCACGGTCACTGTCGTGCTGCGTATTTGCCTGTAGCAATTTAAGAATATTATTGCGGTAATCTTCGCCGGGAACGGTATTTTCGTAGGTGAGTTTTACGGTATGGTCGCGGCGTGCGATAGTAGAATACACCTCGCTCATGCGCGCGCCAAAATGCTGCACTAATTCTTGCCGGCGCTGTACAATCTGCTCGGCTAGTTCGGCAAACTTAATATCCCACACAAACAACTGGTCGTCGCGCTGCGCCGGCGGCAGTCGGCGCTTCAGAATATTATTGCGCTGCAACAGTACGCGTTCAAACTGGTGTTTTACCCAGGTAAAATCTGGCTGCAGCTTGGCGAGCAGGGTATCCAGGTAATCGCGGCGGTGGCTGGGCGACGCGCGGAGCAGGCGCAAATGCTCGGGTTCAAACAACACCACGGGAATTCGTTGCGCGTGCATGAGCCGCGCCTTTTTAACGCCGTCTAACGTGAACTGTTTGTCTAATTTACCCTGCGTATCGACTTGGGCGGTCATGGTGCGTTGCAGGCCGTCGTACGCAGCCTCAAGCCTAAACCAATCGCCGGCGTGAGCAATCATTTCGCGGTCAGTGCCGCGGAATGACGTGCCGTGGCTGAGCACGTAGAGTGCTTCGAGCATATTTGTTTTACCGCTGCCGTTTGGCCCCACAATAATGTTCACGCCCGCGCCAAACTCTACGGAATACTCGCCGTAGGAACGGAAATTATACAGCGTTAGCGATGCGTACGCGCCCACAGGCGAGCCCCTAGCTCTTAAGTGGCATAATGACGTGTTGGTAGTCTGATTCGCCGCCAGCCGCGGTTAAAATACACGGTGCCAATTTACCACTAAAGCGGAATTGCACTTGCTTGCTGTCGATGCAGGTTAAACCATCTATGAGATACCGCGAGTTCAACGTAACCTGGCCTTCTGCGTTGATTTCTGCACTGGCTTCACTTGTGTTTTCGCCAAGTTGTGATGCAACGCTGTGGATACTTATTTTTTCCGCCTCGGCATCGGCGTTAATGGTCACGCTGCCGCCCGATTCGCGAGCGAATAAGCTGGCAACTTTTGTAATGCGTGTGAATTCATCTTTTGGCAAACTCACAATTGTGTCGCTTTCTTTGGGGATGAGTTGGCGGTAGTCGGGGAATTGCCCGTCGATGAGGCGCGAAGTCACTTCGATGTCATCGAGCAACACACGCACTTGGTTGTCGTCGAACTGTAATTTAGCTTCGACCATGTCGTCGTTCATAACGCGCAACACATCGTTGAGGGTAGTAACGGGAATAACTGCCGAAATTTCCTGCTGTGTGTTAGTCAGCCGGCGTTCCGCCAAACGGTAACCATCGGTGCCCGCAAAATACAGGCTGCCTTCGTGCGAGTGACAAAATACCCCCGTTAAAATCGGGCGAGTGTCGTCGGTGCTGGCAACGACCACTGTTTGTTGAATGGCGCGTTTAAAGTCGGCAATAGGCAAGGTAACTGCTTGTTTTTCTTCAATGGCTGGCAATTCCGGGAATTCGTCGGGGGCCATACCGTTAATGGTAGATTTGTACGCTCCGCACACAATGTTCATTTTTGTGCCATCTACCACTTCGAGTTCCACATTGCCTTTTGGCAGTGCAGCCACGAATTCGCTCATGAGCCGGGCGGGGATGGTAACGCTTCCCTCGCGTTCAATCTTGCTACCAACATGTTGGGTAATTGCCAGTTCCAGGTTTGTTGCTGCTAAAAGTAACCTGTTGTTGTCGGTCCGAAACAAAATGTTGTTCAGAATAGGGAGCGGCGTTTTACCTGAAGCAACGCGGCCAACAACTTGCAGGGCGCGGTTGAGATTTTCTTGGGTGACAGTGAGCTTCATTATATGTTCCTCTCTTCTCTTATTATTTATATTTAAATAGTAGTAGTAATAGTAGTTGCTGTGGATTGTGCGGAAAAGTGGCGTTTTAACCTGGTAACGAGTTCCACAGGCCTGTGCACAATTTGTGTGCAGTAGGCGGGCAGGACGGTGGATAGACCTGGGGATAGTTTGGGGGCACGGGCGGTAATCCACAATTTGGTATATAGCCTGTGGATGATTGACCCACTATATGCCCACTGCGCACGCACAATTTGTGCACAGTTTTTAGACATATAATTTCTCCCGAATGTCAGCGATTTGCTGCCGCACAATGTAATCGAGCTTGACTGCCTTTTCTATTTTTTCGACTGAGTGAATTGCGGTAGTGTGGTCTTTTCGCCCCAGTTCGGTCGCGATTTTTGGGAAACTCAAATGGAGTTCGCTGCGCAACAAATACATGGCAATCTGGCGGGGCACCACAATGTGCTTGTCGCGTTTTGGGCTGGTAATATCTACTGGGTCCAGTTGGAAGTGTTTGGCGGTTTTTTCGATGACCTGCCGAGCAGTTAAGTGATGCGGCCGGCTTTGGCGCACGTTACCAAGTAACCCCTGCGCGGTTTGCAAGTCGGGGTCGATGCCGCGCATTTCACAAAAGGCGAGTAGCTGGTTTAAGCCACCTTCGAGTTCACGAATGTTAGTTTGAATGCTGGTTGCCACGTATTCCACCACATCGCGCGGCAGTTGCATGCCGTTTTGTCCGGCTTTGGTCTGCAGAATGGCGCAACGCGTTTCAAAGTCCGGACTTTGTATGTCGATAGCCATGCCCCATTCAAAGCGGCTGCGCAAGCGTTCTTCCAGAGTAGGAATCGCTTTTGGCGGTTTGTCGGAGCTGATGATAATTTGCTTGTTCGCCTGGTGCAGCGCATTAAAGGTGTGGAAGAATTCTTCCTGTGTTTTTTCTTTGCCTGCAATGAACTGCACGTCGTCGATGATTAATACGTCGGCAGTGCGGTACCGGTTGGCATCCCATTTGCGTTTGTAGCGAATACTGTCTAAAAATTCATTCACGAATGTTTCGGTATTTGTATATAAAATGCGGGCTTTGGGGTTGTTTTTGGCGATTTCGTTGCCAACGGCCTGCATTAAGTGCGTTTTGCCCAACCCCACGCCGCCGTACAAAAACAACGGGTTGTATTTTGTGCCCGGGTCTTTAGCCACCGACATGCAGGCGGCGTAGGCAAGGTCGTTGCTGCCACCAACAATAAAGGTTTCAAAGGTGTACTTTGGGTTGAGCGTTGGCTGCGGACCTTGGCGCACTGGCGTGACGTCGGTCAGGGGAGCAGGGGAGAGCGGTTGCGCTTCGGCCACAGCACTGGTTTGGCGAGCCGTTTGTTTTTTGCCGGTACTAATGACATAGCTAATACGCGCAACGTTAATGCCGTTACGTTTTAAGCTGTTTTCAATCTGTTGGTTAAACTTGACCTCGAATTGTTGTTTTGCAAAGACGTTTGGTACGCCAATAATCACGTCGCCATCGTCTTGTTTAATGAGTTCAGTGTTTTTAAACCACGTTACAAAACTGGCGCGAGATACGCTTAATTCAATTTCCCCCAGGACAGTCTGCCAGAGTGCGTTCTTCATTCCCCTCCAAAGCTCCGAACAATTTCTTCTGCTTTTTACTATAGCGCGGGCCTTGGGTTTTCCACAACCATAACCATTTGCTTGAATTTTCGCACCCCCAAACAGGGGAGTGAGTTATGCACAGTTTATGGCCGCCTCTGTAAAATATGTGGAAAAACACTTGCTTCATGTGGATAAATCTGGCACTATAGAGCGAGTCGTATTACAAAGTATTGAACAGATAGATAGTAAGGAGCAGTAATGCCAAAGCGCACTCACCAGCCCAAAACCCGCCATCGCGCACGCGTCCACGGTTTCCGTAGCCGCATGAGCAGCCACGATGGTCAGCGAGTTCTCAAATCTCGCCGCGCGAAGGGTCGCAAGATTCTCGCCATTTAGGCAAAAACACCTGGTTTACGCCAGGTGTTTTAAGTGGTACCGTAAACATTATGCTGGCAGCGAAATATCGTTTTCATGGCTATGGCGCGCTCAAGTTTTTATTTGGGCACGGTAAGACATTCCGTTTTAAGAGTGTTTCTATTCGTGTTGCTCGGAATCCGCGCCGCGAACACAGTCGAGTAGCGCTGGTGGTGAGCAAAAAAGTCCTCAAGGCTGCGCCAAAACGTAATTTGGCTCGTCGCCGCGTATTCGAGATTGTCCGCACCCACTGGGACGACATTGCACCAGGATACGACATCTTAATTAGTGTGTATGATCCACATGTTCTGGAAATGACGCACGAAGAACTTAAGGCAGAAATGCAGCATGCATTTGCCGCGTCAAACCTTCTGGTTGACGAGTCCACAAAATAAAGTTTTTATACCAGCCGTAACTCTGGTATGCTAGAGGACAGTATGAATCTATTCGACCTTATTTTAGTACAGCCAATTTTCAACATTCTTATTTTCATTTATGGCCTGGTGCCAGGGCAAGATTTTGGCGTTGCCTTAATTATCTTTACTGTTTTAGTGCGCTTGCTTATGTGGCCGCTTATTAAAAAGCAGCTCCACCAAACAAAGGTGATGCGCCAGATCCAACCTGAACTGGTTAAAATCAAGGCTAAAGCAAAAGGTAATCGCCAGCTCGAAGCTACCTTATCGATGGAATTATACAAAGAGCGCGGCGTGAGTCCGTTTAGCTCAATTGGCACGCTGTTGCTGCAACTTCCTATTTTTATTGCGCTCTACGCAGTGGTCAACTTAATTACTGGCGACCACAATAACATTGCTAAATTTACGTATGACTTCCTTGAAGGCATACCCGGTATTCAGAGTGCAATTAGTGGTCACCTGCACGATACACTCTTTGGGGTGATCGACCTCACAAAGCACGCGTTTTCTGGCTCAGAAACCTACTGGCCTCTGGTAATTATGGCGGTTGTTGCTGCTGTGCTGCAATATTTCCAGTCTAAAATGCTGCTGCCACAGCCAAAAGAGAAGCGTAAGCTACGCGACATCTTAAAAGAACAGGCTGATGGCAAAAAAGTTGATCAAGCCGAAATGAGCGCTCAAATGACCAGTCGGATGATTTGGTTGTTCCCACTGCTGACGTTCTGGGTGTCAACGTACCTCGGTGGCGCTTTGGTGCTGTATCTGTTGACCACCAACGCTGTCGCAATTTTCCAGCAATATCTTATTCTTCATAAAGACGAGGAAGAACTTACCGGCCCTAAGGTAAGCGATAAAACAAAAACCCGCGTGCAAAAAGCCGTGGACGCAGAAGTGGTGGAAACCAAATCAAAGAAGGGTAGTAGCAAAAAGAAGAGGAGATAGCATGGACCGCGACGCATCAATTGACTACGCAAAGCGCTATTTAGAAGATCTGCTTTCATTCTTTGGGCTGAATACCGATGTGACTGCCCGCTGTGCCCCTGATGAAGAAGTGATTGAACTCAGTGTGCCCTCGACGCATTTAAATGGATTTCTTATTGGCCAACGTGGTGAAACGCTCCGGAGTCTGCAATTTTTGTTAAGTATGAGTCTTAAAAATAAAGAAGCGGAACTCACCCGAGTGAATATTGATGTTGCAAACTACAAACATCACCGCGCTGAACGCGTGGCTGACCAAGTAAAAGAGTGGTGTGAGCAAGTAGTTGCAAGTAGTGAGCCACTGCATTTGAAGCCAATGACCCCTGTTGATCGCCGTACAGCACACCGCGTAGTGGCAGACTTCCCAAGCCTGACCAGTCGCAGTGAAGGGGAGGGGAGAGACCGCCATCTCGTGATCGAAAAAGTGTCGGACAAGTCTTAGAAAATATATATTTTGTAAGTTTTTCACGAAAATGCAAACTGTGGAAAACTTGTGGATGCAAGGGGAGCGGTCGTGAGTTTTCACGGCCACTCGTTATTTTTACGACATTAGGTTCGGTGACTGTCGTTGTAATACTGTTGCATTTTTGTACAAAAAATCGAAGGTATACTCAGTCGCACCACTCCCCGGCTTCCACTCACCCATTTTTAGCGGTAAACAGGGGTCAATCTGTTAGCACTTGTAGGTATACCGTATGGGTCTGCTCTGCCATGCGCTGCCAGCTAAACGTGGCTGCTCGGGCGGCGCCTTTTGCAATAAGTTCTTGCTGGCGGTTTTTGTTTGTAATAACGCGCGTTATTGCCGCGGCCATGTCGTCTACGTTCAGCGGATCAAAATATTCAGCCGCGTCGCCGCAAACTTCAGGAATACAGGTTGCGCTACTAGCAACAACAGGGGCGCCAGACGCCATGGCCTCAAGTGCGGGCAGTCCGAAGCCTTCCATGAGCGACGGGAATACATAGGCCTGAGCGTGGGCGAGGCACCAACGCATCTGGGCATCGGGCAAGAAATCGGTGTACACAATACCTTCAAACCTCTGTTTCTCTGCCCATTGTTTGTTGCGCACCAGGGGTACGCCATTTTTGCCAGACAACTTGCCGATTAATACCAAGAGTAGTTCTCTATTTGTTCGCCTGAGTTGTTGGTGGGCCTGCATGAGCCGTTTGATGTTTTTGTAGTCACTTTGTTGGCCAACGTAGGTTATAAATTGTTTGCCCACAAGCGGCGTGTATTCTTGCGGCTCAACTTCCCCAATATCGCAGCCTTCCGGCGTAACGGTAATTTTGGCAGGATCAATGCCGGCAAACTGTGCGAATTTAGTTTTTACATAGTTGGTTGGCACAAAAATATGGTCCGATTTTTGCCCCACCTGCTTAAACACGAATCGCCCTATAAGTTGTTTGGCGTGGAACACAAGCCAATTTTTGTCGCTGTTGTAGGTGTTGAGCAAAATTAAATCATGCACGGTGGTAACGTGCTTGCCGGTATACCCCACCGGCTGTTGCGGCATGCAAAAATGCACAAGATCGGCGTGCAGGTCATCTAAAAACGTTTTGAATGCAGTCTGTTCGGCAAAACTGTAATTAGCAAAATCGGCGGCGTGCACGGTAAAGTTTGGGTTGGTGGGCTTATAAAAATTAAGGTCTTTAGTGGGAACTAAAATAAGGTAGGTGTTGTCGTGGTCAATCTGCTCCAGATAATGGAGTAGGCGTTCCACGTAGCGGCCGGTTGTGGAATTTATAATGCGTGCGTCGATGGCAATTGTTTTTGGCATAGCCTTATTGTAGCAAGTTGCAGCATAAGCGTGGTATCATCTAACCAGAACAGATGACTCAGCCGACATTTATAGACACTATTACGTCATTTTGCCGTAAACATAGCAAGCTTTGCATAGGGGTAGCGATTGCTGCAATTTTTGCCCTTTTTACGTTGAGCATTGTTACGGCGCACCGCACACATAATTACACTAGCGATGACGTCGCTCAGCAGAATGTTCTGCTTAACAGTGGCAGGTATGGCCAACAAGAAGCCTGGATTGGCGTTGATAACTTTGTAGTTAAATTGCCTTTTTACCAGTTGCTGAACAGCACGCTAGGGCAATCGCGCACTGCCCTACTCGTTACAGTTGTTTTCTTTAACACGGTTGCATTTATTGGGCTGGTCGCCAGCTTTTGGCTTGTGTGGCGCGATAAGCTGCGCGGCAAAAAAGTAACTGTTGCGGTGGCGATCGGCTTAATTGCCTTTTTATGGGTCGCATCTCTTGGCGACAACTTAGCTCAGGCGCTGATTAACCCGAATGTGCGCAACGCCGAAATTGGCATATGTATATTCTTAGCGGTACTTTCCCTGTTTTGGGCGCAGCGCAAAAAAGCACCTTGGTGGGGATCGGCACTCATTAGCCTGTTTACAGGCATTTTGCTTTACAGCGACCCCTACTTCTTATATACGCTGTTTATTCCTCTGGCTGCAGTTCCTCTGTATTACTACTTTTTCGACAAAAAGAACCTTGGCGGTATTAATGCGCTGCGTTTATATATTTTGATTGCTGCATCGTTTGCAGTATATAAACTCGCAGATCTGTTCACCGGCGCGCTCGGTTTTAATGTGTATCACCCCGATGTGGTGTTTGCGAACATCACCACTATTGGCTCAAATATTCAAAACGTAATTGCGAGCTTCTTATATATTTTTAGTGCCAACTTCTTTGGCCGGGTGGCAAACGGCGAGTCGCTTATCGTTGCCATTAACGCGCTCTTGGCTATTACGCTCGTGAGCCTCACGGTGGTATATTTGATCCGTCGCCGCTTCAATTCGCCCTATGCTATTTTGTTTGGTATTACCGTTGTTGCGACCATTGCGCTGTACGGTATTAGCACGAATTCAGATTCAACGTACACCGTGCGCTATTTAGTATTGTTGCCGTATGCGGTGCTGTTCTTGGTCCCCTTTGTGTTGCAAAATATAAGCAACCCCCGGCTGAAAGCTGCGTTTGTGGGGCTTATGATTGTTGCAAGCGTGGGGAACGCGTGGGCAATGGTGCAGGTAGCGCGTACACAGTATGGCCTGCCTAGCGAGCAGCTCGGGAATACGCAGAATTATCAGGTTTTAAGTGTACTTGATTCTCGCGGTCTCGAAAAAGGCTATGCAGATTATTGGGATGGTAACATTCATAGCTACCTTTCTAAAGGTAAGCACCTGACAATCCCTGTTGTGTGCAATGGTGAGCACCAGTTGCAAATTTACTATTGGCTTATGGATGCCGCGTGGCTCAATAAGTCGGTTAATCGTTCATACATTATTTATGATACGGCGAGTGATGTATTTACCAAGTGCAACAAACCAGCTATTGCTGAGCAATTTGGCGAGCCTAATGATGTTGTGCGGATAGATGCCCACCGCGAACTCTTGATCTTTGATTACGACATTTACCTGCGTATGCCGCAGCGTACCAGTACAACACAGCCTTAGTTGGCGATTTTGGCAATAAGAGTAACAAATGACGCGGCAATAACAGTGCCGTCTAGTTTGGCGAGTTCTTGCGAGCGGTGAGTGGCAAGTTGATCGCGCAGTGCTTGGTTGGTAAGAAGTTTTTGCATGGCGTCGGCGAGTGGTTGCGGCGTGCTGACGTCAACATGCAGTGCTGCCTCCCCTGTCCCCTCAACTAAGGCTGGGTCGGTGCTGGTAACAATCGGCACATGGCAGGCGAGTGCTTCAACTGGTGGAATACCAAAACCTTCGCGCAGGCTTGGCATAACAAACAGGCTCGCCCCCAGGTACAGCTTGTGGATCTCTTCGTCGGTTGGGCCGTCGATCCATTCGTGCGGCGTGGTATTCATGGCTTGTTGCGTTGCGGCGTCCTTCCAGCCTTTACGCCCAGCGAGTACGAGGCGGTAGGTGGCTCGCACATCTTTAGGGAGCAGCATGTAGGCGTTCAGGAGCGTCACCACATTTTTGCGAGGCTGGAGCGTGCTCACAAATAAAATATACGGCTTGGTCGTGTCGGGTGTTCCGGGAGTTTCTGGTGGGGCGGCAGGGTATATAACCTCAACAGGTGCGGTGGGGTTGTAGGTGGTGGTGATTTGCTTGGCGACTGCGTGACTTACGGTGGTGATTGTACTTGCCTGCTGCACGACTTGGGGTACAAAGCGCCGCAAGTAGCGCAGGTTTTTGCTTTCAACAGTATCGGCATCGTGTAAATACGTAAGGTCGGCAATGGTTACAATTTTTTTACCGGCAATAATGTGGGGCGCGGCAACAAAATCGGGGTACCATACTACGTCGGCTTTTTGCGGCAAAAATGCATCAACAGGCATTTGCCATAATCTGAACAGCCCCATGTAAGCTTTTCGAGGCAGCGGTAGAAAGTGGTATTTAAAATTCGCGGTCTCGGGCACGAGTCGAGCATTGTTTTTTTGGTCGGCAAACCCAATGGCAATGTACGTGTTCGTGGTGTCGGCCGCGAGCACATTTTGGAGCAGGGTGCGCGTGTACGACCCAATACCATCTCGTGGTCGCAACAAGCAGCGACCATCAATGTAAATGGTTAATCTGCGACGCGCCATTCAAGAATTGGCTTGGTCAGCCCCTCGCGTTCGATGTCCCATTGTGCTGGTTTTGTGCCATCGTTTTGTAAGAAGAACTTGGTGCGCACTGGGGTATGGTACGGGTTGTGCACCCAATCTTTGCGGTACACGTCGCAGTCGAGCGCCACGATAAATGCACCTTCGCGCAGGTCGTGCAGTGGCAGCTCTACCGAAAGTTTGTTGCGGCCCGGCTTGAGCTGTGGGCGGTCTTTTGTGTCGACATCGGTTTGCGAAGTGCGGAATAAGCGGTTGTTAAATTCGTCGTAAAAGCTCACCCCGACCGACATGTCGGTAGTTGGTTTTTCGATGTCAACAACAAGCTCGGCAACCAGACCTTCTTTGTAATGCACGGTGCGCTCAAATGGTTTGCCGTCACCGGTAGCGAGTTTGAGTGAGATTGGCTTAATGGGATTGTCGGGCCGGTGCACGTACGACGAACCTTTGGCTTTCCATGTGGTTTCGAGGTTCTGCGAGGTGGTGCCCAGATAGGTACTCACCACTTTGCTTGTATCGCCAATCATTTCGATTTTGCCGTTTTTAAGGAACACCGCGCGGTCGCAAATTTCTTCGACGATGTTCATGCTGTGCGTCACAAACAGAACGGTTTTACCGGAACGCGCAGAGTCGCGCATTTTGTCGATACATTTTTGCTGGAAGTTTACATCTCCTACTGCCAGGGCTTCGTCGATAATTAAAACATCCGGGTCGAGATGCGCGGCAATCGCAAACGCCAGGCGCACATACATGCCGCTGGAGTAAAATTTTACCGGCGTATCAATAAATTTGCCAATTTCTGAGAATTCCACAATTTCGTCGAAGCGTTTGACGATTTCATCGCGGCTCATGCCGAGTACGGAACCGTTAAAGAAAACGTTTTCGCGGCCGGTGAGTTCCGGATGGAACCCGGTGCCGACTTCGAGCAAGCTCGCTACGCGACCCTGAATTTTTACTTCACCTTCGGTGGGTTCAATAATGCGTGACAAAATTTTAAGAATGGTCGATTTGCCGGCACCGTTACTGCCAATAATACCGAGCGTTTCGCCTTTGTAGACGTCAAAATCAACGTTGCGCAGCGCCCAGAATTCTTCTTGGCGCGTGTTTTCCCCGCGGCTGAGCAAGCCTTTAATGCTGCCTGCCATAACATCGCGCAGTGTGCGGCTGTTGTTCGGACGGTGGCCAATAATATAGCGTTTGCTTACGCCTTTTATGCTGACGACTGGTTCTTTTTTCTCGCTCATATGTTTAGCATCCCCTTAGGCAATGTCGGCAAATTGCCGCTCTTTACTGCGGAAATACCGCGTTCCGATAAACAGAAGAATAACCAGTGTTGCGGCAGAAAGCGCCACATATTCCCACTTAACTGGTGCAGGCAGGCCGAGTGCAAAGTGCCGGAATAGCTCAATAATTGAGGTCATTGGGTTGAGGTACAACAACCAGTGTACGCTTTGCGGCAAAAACGTAATTGGGTAAAACACGGGCGTTGCAAATAACAGCACACGCATCATAAAAGGGAGCGCAAATTTGACGTCGCGGAAGCGCACGTTGAGTGTAGCGAACAGCAGGCCTGCGCCATACACCAATAAAAATGCACCAAACATGAGCGGGAATACAGTCAAAAGGCCCACCCAGTCCAGTGCCACTTGGTACCACGCAGCTAAAACGAACAGCAGGCTAAAACCAATAAAGAAGTCGACGAGCCCAACCAGGGCCGCGGCGAGCACCGGAATAAACCGGGGGAAGTACACCTTTGTAATAATAGCCTGGTTGTTGACTAGACTGTTGCTGGCATTGTTCAGGCCTTGTTCAAAATAGTTCCAGAACAGCATGCCAAGGTATACAGGAATAATTGATGGAATGAGCGGGTTGCCAAAGTCGACGGCAATGCCGCGGAACAAGAGCAACGTAATGACCAGGGTGAACAGCAACGGCTGGAAGATAACCCAAAGCACACCAATGGCGGTCTGCTTGTAGCGCACTTTAAATTCGCGCCAGGCAAAGTAATATACCAGCTCGCGGTATTCAATTAACTCTTTAAAAAAGTTGCCGCCGAGCCTGCCGGGTTTAATGGTAACGGTGCCCATTACGCTAGCTCTTTGTTTGTGAGGACGATCATAACCAGGTCGTCGCGGGTTTTACTGCGCAGCATGTCGAAATGAGTAATAATCTCGAATTCACCGCGCGGGTCAATGTAATACAAATATTCAAAGTCGGTTTGTAGCTGTTTAAAGAAGTCTGGTTCGTTCTCGTAGGCACCGAACGTGAATTCCATAACAATGCGCACCTGCGGGTTGTTTTTAACGGTGTGACGCATGCCGGCGTAGGCGTGGTCTTCGTAGCCTTCGACGTCGAGTTTTATAACATCGACTTTTTCGATTTTGTGTTCTTTGCAGTACGCATCAATGGTGGTAACGGGTACTTTTACGCCGTCATCTTTTTTTGCATGGGCAAGTTCTTTGCGGAAGCTGCTACTGCCCCACTGTTCGCCGCCAAGGTAGAGGGTGAGGTCGCCGGGTTTGTCGCTCACGCCAGCCTCTACAATGCGTGCGCTGTGTTCGAGGCCGTTCAAACTGAATGTCTTGTGTAAGAGTTTGGCGATTTCGGGGTTTGGCTCAAACGCATGAATGTTGATGTGCTTGTGGCGGCGCACGGTGCGCGTGGCAGCAATGCAACTGTAGTAGCCAAAGTTGGCGCCAACGTCAAAAAATGTGTCTTCTTCTTGCAGGAGCGTGGCAATGGCGCGGGTCACGTGTGCTTCCCACAGGCCATCTACCATAATGTGCGGCGCAACCGAAATATCGCGGGTGTCCACGAACATTTTTTGGCCGGTGTATAACTGCGTGAGGGCAACCGAGCCACCAACGACAATGGCGGTGGGGTGCGGCGCAAACGCTTGTGGCAAATCAGGGTATTCTTCGCGGGTACCAAAGTTAGTTGGCGCGGTGCGTTTGGTAAGCTCGGCGTAGGTGAGGCGAGCATCAGCTTCTTTGGCGGGCACCGGACGGCGTACCAACAGGTGGTAAACTTTGCGGGCAATCTTACCAATCATGGCCTACTCCGCTTCTTGCAGGCGGCGCATTGCTTTTTCAACACGCTCATTAAACTTCTCGGAGGTAAAGTGCGCGGCAATTTTGTTGCCCTTTTTGACCATTTCGGCTCGCAGGTCTTCGTCGCTGGTAACGCGCATAATGGCGTCGGCGATTTCTGCCGGGTTGTACGGGTCGTTCACGTATTCTGCAGCGTTACCGCCGGCTTCGGCTGAAGCGCCGAACCCAGTAGTAATAACCGGCGTGTGGCTGGCCATTGCTTCAATAATAGGGATGCCAAGGCCTTCGCCCAGCGTTGGCCATACCATGGCGGTGGCGTGGGTGAGCAAGGTGTATTTGTCGAGCTCACTCACATAGCCGGTAAAGATGATGCGCTCCTGAATGTGTTGCGGCAGCGACTGGTACTTCTTCATGATGTCTTCAAAGCCGTACCCAGGCGAGCCAATCAGCACCAGTGGCATGTTAATGCGGTCGGCCACAAGCGCGTAGGCTTCCATGATGTTCTCGAGGTTTTTACGCTTTTCGAGCGCCGATGCAAAAACAAGGTACTTGCCTTTGCGTAGGTTTTTGGTCTTTAAAATGGTGCTCGATTCGGTGTCGAACGTGCGGCTTGGGCGTGACCAAAAGAGCACTTCAACATTGGCATTCGGGTTTTGTTCAAGTACCTTAGATTTGGTGTCTTCGGAGTTTGCCAGAAGCAAGTCAGAACCAAAGACCGCGCTAAACGCTTGGTCGGCAAAGGTGAGCGGCGTGTCGTTGTCGGGTGGCGTTTCCATAACTTCTATGGGTAGGAAGTCGTGCACGAACTGCACCAGCTTTGTTTTGCTTGGTAGGTCCTGCTTGCTAATGATTGCCGGCGACGTACACAGAACCATGTCGATGTCGTATTTTTTACAGACGCTTTTAATAATTTTTCGGCTCTGCTTGTGGTAGTTGCGTACCAAAAACTGGTAATAATACGGGCTAATAATACAGAATTTAACGTGGTGCAGCAGACTGCGTTTTTTGCTGAGCAGCTCAGGCTCAATGGGAATCAGGCGCGGGTTGTGAATATCGCCCTTAATGACCGCCTTAAGCAGGTTTACTTTGTTGTAGCCGCCTTTAACCAGGTACCGGAAGCTATCGCGGCCTTCGTTTAAGTAATGCTGCAAGTACAAATGCTCAATTTTTGCGTCGTACGGCGCATATTTTGTGAAGTGCTTGCGGTGCGGCGTGCCCACAAGCAAACCCACTTCATGCCCGAGTGACGTTAGTGACTCGATTAAGTTGCGCGCAATCTGGTTGAGACCGCGACCGTGCGTGTCCTCGATGGTTGGTGAAACAATTAAAATACGCATATAACTGGTTATTACTTTATACCAAGCTGGCCCCCACTGGCAACTTAGGCGTTTACCGGGTGCTTACTGGCGAGCAACATAATCCACTTGTCGCTCATCATTTTTTTGAGTGTTTCGTAGTCTTTGACCTCGTGGAGCGTGCCACCGTTGTCGTTGCTAATGGCGTACATATGGCCAAAGTCTTCGAGCATGTGTTTAAAGAATTTTGCCGAGTCTTTATAGGCTTCGTCGGTGAATTCCAGGAACATTTTCATGCGGGGACTCTTTTTAACCATGCCGCGCATGCCTTTGTAGGCAGTTTCTTCGTGGCCTTCGATGTCCATTTTAATAACGTCGATGGCTTTGATGTTTTTTTCGCGGGCGTATTCGTCGATGGTGGTCATGGGTACATTTACTTTAGCGCGTACGCCAATGTCGCGGCCGGCAACGTTGGTAATGGCATCCTGGCTAATATTTATACCAGAACTGCCCCACAGGTCGTCCAGAACGGTCAGCTCAATGTCGCCTTGGCGGTCGGATACTGCTTTGGTAACAATCTGTGAAACAGGCAATAAGCCGTTCACTGATAGCGTTTTAAAAATGTACGGCGCGAGTTCTGGGTTTGCTTCAAAGAAGTGCAACTGCCCGCGGCTGTGATCAAGCTCAGTGCCGGCAACCAGGCCAAAATAACCAAAGTTGGCGCCAATGTCAAATACCACAGAATCTGGTTCAATGTGTTGGCGGAAAATATGCGTGATCTCTGGTTCCCAGTGGCCGTCCATCATAAGGTGCGGGGCCAGCGAAATATCGCGTGTGTCGACGTACATTTTTTGGCCGGTAAACAGGCGAGTCAGCGCTTCGTATGGCCCTGTCTGAATGGTTGTGCCGTTTTTAACGTGGTTTACATGGAACAGCAACTCGTCGAGTTTGCCCGGCAGCCCTGATTGTTCGATGGCTTGCTTGTTGGCGTAGCGTGCGCCACTAAACAACACATCAGCCCCCCGCTTGAGTGATCGCTTAATCATAGATGTACCCTCTCTCTTCTTGGCAGTAATTATAGCAGAGGCGATCCCTATTGGACAGTCACTTGGAAGTAACCGCCGGCGCCAATATCCCAGTTGGGCGTGCCTTCGAGTACGGGCTGGATGTTTTCGTAATACACGCCAGGGATCATGCCTGAAGGCGGGCTGTATTTGTAGCTAAAGCGGACGATCTGGCCAGGGTACGCAAGGTGTTGATTGCCCGCGAGGGTACTGCCATCTTGTTCATACACGGCGGTAAAGCCGGTTTGGGGGCGACTGCGGCTTGTCCAGCCTGGGTCCCACATGAGGCTGTCGCTGCGGTTAATCGGCGCGGTGTTGGCGAGGTTGAGCGCTCCTGCCGGGTTCACTGTAGAGTCGTGCCACACCTGCGTGCCGATGTTTTGGTAGTCAATCGAAACCGTAGCGCTGGTGCCGCGAGTGATGGTTGGGTAGCCGCTGAACCGGTAGAATTTAGCTTTTTGGTCGCTGCCATATACGTTGACGTCTATGTAGCTGACCGCGCCCATGTTCCAGTCCGTAGCGCCTTCAACCACTGGCTGGATCATTTCACGGTAGGTGCCCGACGGATACCAGCCAGGAATGGCGTAGTAATAGTGGAAGCGGGCGACCTGGCCTGGGTAGGCAACGTGTTGGTTGCCGGCAAGGGTGCGACCGTCGGCTTCGTAGACTGCGGCAAAGGTGAGCGCCGGTCTGCTTGGGTTGCCCCATCCAGGGCCGGGGAAGTGACTCGAGCGGTTGATGGGGCTGGTGTGCGCCAGGTGCACGGGCTTTTGACCGCCAGGAACAGATATGTCGTCGTACCACGGCTGCGTGCCGGTGTTCCTGAAGTCGGCTGCAACAGGGGCGCTACTCCCCCGTTCAACCGTAATTGATTGCTGACCGGTAATGCCTTGCACACGCTGTACTTGCGCGGCGTGGTCGGCGGGCTGCACAGTGACATCCAGGAAGCCAACGCTGCCCATTTGCCAGTCTGGGGCACCTTCGGCGACCGGCTGGAAGAATTCGCGGTATACACCCGGAGCGGTATCGGCAGGCACCGTAAAGTTGAATACAAACACCACAATTTGGCCAGGAAGGACTTTGTGTTGATTTGAGGTAAGCGTAACGCCGTCCGATTCGTACACGCGTGAGAAGTTTATTTTTGGCCGGTTGGGACTGTCCCACGTGCTACTAAATATACTGGTACGGTTGATGGGGTTTGTGGCTGCGAGCGTCACCGGGGGCAAACCGCCGTCGTATGCAGTGACGTCGTTCCATACGCTGCTGCCGGTATTGCGGTAGAAGAAGTAGGCTTCGGCGCTGCCCCCTGCTTTTACGCTTGGGTAGTTGCTCCAGCCGGCGAATTCACTAGCGAATCGCGCGCCAGTCGTGGCGCCAAACCAATCGTTAAAATATAGCCAAAAGTTGCGATTACCGTACTGACTGCAACCGTCTCCCGTACCATATTGAGCGTTCAGCGCAGCTTGGTTTGGGCGGTACGGTGTGTAGTTGTACAGGCCAGCGGTTGCGGTGTTTTCTATGTACACACTGCTGGTACCACAGCCAGCGTTGGTGCTCCAGCGAATATTGTTGAACTGCCCGGCAACGTGGTTAAACGAGTTCGGCTGTTCGGCATAGCGATTAAATTGCCAGGCTGCGCTTTGAATTTGGTTGTAGAAGCCATAATATTGAGTATCACAGCCAGCGCCGCTGTCCGGGCAAGCATAGCCGGTGGCGCGTTTAAATTGGAGGGTGAGCGGCCAGGTGTCGGTCACGAGTCCTTGTTCTTTTTGGAGGAGCACAATTAATACTTGTGGGTTGATGCTGTATTCCTGCGCGGTATCCCAAATAAGCTGCGCGGCACTGCGGCCACCACTGGGAACGCCACCGACCCCAAGGTTGTTTTCCCGGGTGTCGGGGTTCTCAAAGTAATCCTTGAGACACATAATAGGCACGTGGTCGCCGCGGGATTCAACGTATTGCCTGCGGGTGCCGCCGCCAAGCTCTGAAGTCTGCGTGCCGTATGTATCGCACGATGGCACTTTGCTGTTTAAAAATTGCTGAATTTGCTGGGGGTTCATGGCGTCTTTATTGCGGAAGACGCTGTCGTCGATGATACGGCCGGCATTAAAATTACGGGCGTCTGCGGCCTGAACAGATGGCGCCACGATTGCCGCCACTGCCAAAGTTGCGCAGAGAGTAAGAAACGCCCGTTTCATCTATTTTTGAACCATTACCTTTTGTGTTGCGGGGTGAGAGCTCACGCCAGAAGCTTTTGCGGTAACGCTGAGATTCCATTCGCCGCTTACGCCAAAGTCGCTGGTATTGATGTCGCCATTACAGGAGTGAGAAGTTGCTTCCTGAGTAATATCGAACGATTTTGTAACTGTGGTAGCGCCCGATTTTGTGAACATCATATCGCAAGTACCGCTGTTGGCGCCTTCAATAACGGTGCGGACTGATATTTGCGCTGCGACTTGTCCGGCGCGGCTAATAGTGACGATAAGGCTGTCGCTGGTTGGTGGCGTTGTGTTATTGCCGTTGTCTTCTTCTTCGACGGCACGTTGTTTAGCGGCGACGCTATCGTCGATTTGTTCTTGCGTTGGCGGATCGTAACTGATGGTATTTGTTGGCGCGACTGTTTGCGCGTTATTGTTGCGCAAAAAGAACCACCAGAATACAGCGCCGGCCACTGCAAGAACTAAGACTGCGGCGATAATGAGAGTACGAGTACGAGTGAAAAAAGATTTTTTACGTTGAATTTTCATAATGAGCCAATTTGTTGTTTTTGTTTATTATTTACCCTTCCACCTTATCAAAACGGTTCTGCTTTTTCAATTGCTGCAGAACCGTTCGAACAGAGGTGAGTGCTAAATTATTTGTAGTATTTTTGTGCAATGTCTACGGCAGTTCGCACACGGGCGACGTTTTCGCCTTCTTCGCCAGGACGCATTTCAATAGAGGCGAAACCCTGGTAATTGATGCTACGGAGCGCTTCAGCGCAGGCGGCATGATTTACTTCTTGCTCTTCAATAAGCCCCAAGAATGGCGCGCTGATGTGAAAGTGGCGCAAATAGTCATGTGCGTCGATAATGGATTGCTTGGGATCATCGCCTGCCATGGTCATGCAGGCGGCGTCGAGGTGCAGCCTAAAACCAGGGTTTGCAACATCGACAACCATGCGGCGACCTTGCGCAGCGGTGGTGATAAAATTGCAGCCGTACTGTGGTGCGTTTGGTTCGATGCAAAATGCCGTGTGGTTAGCGGTTGCAGCATCCCCGAGTTCGCTAAAGAACGTTTCGGCGATTTCTTCTGCTATTTCGTCGTCCATGTCTTCGGGTACTTTGCGGTTTTTTGGCGAACCAAACACTAGCACGCCAACGCGCATGCGGCCAGCGAGCTCAATAAATTTGGTTAGTGTGGCGGCAGTTTTAGTGCGCGTGGTCTCATTGTCAAAGATAGTGAGATCATTTTTACCAAACAGCATAGATTGAAACGCTACGACTTCAATGCCATACCCATTCCAAAAATTGACGTAGTCAGCGATTTGTTCGTCGGTCACCGTTGTTGGGTCTTCCCATACTTTGGTGGGCGCGATCTCTACGTACTTTACGCCAAGTTCCTGGAGTGTTTTTGCCACGTCTGCTTCTTCGGTTGGGTGCCAGCCAATATTCGAAATTGCCAGTTTCACTACATTGCCGCCTTTTGTTTTTGCACATAGGCTTTGATCTCATCCATCACTTGTTGCTTGCTGTAAAGGTAGCCGTCGTGACCACCAAATACCTCGGCGTGAATACTTTTAAGATCGAACTTTTTTGGTGCTGGGGTTTCGGGAACGGGCAGTTCCATGTCGAATAGTCCTTTGGCGATTTCGTCGGTGGTGACTGGTTCGCTGGTAATGTGCAGCAGTTCGATGTGGTTTTTAAGTGCGGTTTGGATGTCGTCCCACAAGTGTTCTAGGTTGTAATACTGGAAGCTGCCGCCAGGGTGAATGCGGTCCACGTTGTTGTCGTGCAACAGGTCGTAAATGACATTCTTTTTAAGACCAGGGCCAAACAAGCCGGGTAGCCGCACAATAAGCGCACCAGGGAAGTGCTCGCGAACGAATGCTTCGAGTTTGAGACGGTGTACACCGTAGGGAAGAATGTCTCCGATTGGTTCGGTGGTCTCGTCATGGCCTTCAAAATCGGCAAACACGCATACGCTGCTAATAAGAACAAACTGTTTTGCCTTGACCGTTTTTAAATGGTCCATAAGACTGTTGAGGTTATCGAGGTCGGGCTGCGGGTCTTGGTTGATACGCCACATTTCGGCACCAGCACCAGCGCTCACGACGAGGTCGTATTCTTTACCTTCAATTTCTGCAATATTTGATGAATTATAAACATCAGTAAAATCGTGCTTTGCGGCGATGTTACCCCCGACAAAACCGGTATATCCAATGAGCGCGCTCTTTTCCATTTGGCATTCCCCTCCTGATTTATTTTGGCAAAGGCTACGGACTCATTCTATAATAGCCTTTGAATATCTACAAAGAGAGGCCATGTCCACGAAACTGTCAGTGCTTGCACGCTTGAGAACGCGTGTGCGTCATACCAGAATGTTTGCCTATTTGCGGCGGCAGTCGCCGCTGAACCTCGCCACTGGGGGTGCCATTTTAGTTCTCGGCGCGTACACGGTGTTTTTTATTCTTTCGGCACTTCATAACTCCCTGTTGTTTGATGGTTACGCGGCGGATGGTGCATTCCAGGCATTAAATCCACTGCGTCGCTTGGCAGCTGGCGAAGCAATTGGCGCTGATTTTAACACCTTCCACGGTGTGGGTGTTTCGCTGTTGCATTTGCCGTTTTACTACCTTTTTGGGCAGGGTTTGTTTGCCTCCGAATTTAGCCGCTGGCTGCTTTCGCCATTGCTATTTATGTTGGCAACCTACGGATTTTTTTATGCGTTTAAACGCAGCTGGAAGATCGCCCTTGTTGCAACGGCAGTTATAACGAGCGTTGCCATGCTGGTGATGTCGCTGTTTGTGCTGCCATTCACCTCCATGCTTGGTGTGCGTTCGGTCATGGCGGTGCTGGTAGCGATTATTATGTTTAATCAGGTGCGCCTGAACCGGCCGCTCAGCAAAAAATATACGTGGTTTACGCAGTACGAGCTCCTCATGAGCCTTGCTCTTGTTGCTTGCGTATTGTGCGGCACGGAATTTGGTGTCGCCGCACTCCTTGGGTTCTTTGTCGCTCACTTTTTATATAAAACAGATGCCGTAAGCACCTGGAAGTCTCGCTTCCTCAGCTCGGTGCGCATTGGAGGTATGTTCTTAGCGTTTTTACTACTGGCGCTCACCGTTATTACGGGTGGCCACCCCTTGCAGCCGTTGCAGTATGCATTTGGCGCAATTCCGGCTGATCAGTTTTGGTACTTTGGTGTTCCGCCAAATACCTTTTTGTACCTTGGTAACATTGTCAGTATTTTGAGCGGCGATACGAGCTTGCATGTGCTGTGGTTGCTCGCCTTGATTGCGATTATTGTGACGGTGCGTGTGTCGCGCCTGCAAGTGTACCGTGTGTACACCCAGGTATTTATTTACGCTTTGCTTGCCGGGGCATTTGCCATGGTTTCTATGCTGGGGTACTACCATTTTTCACAAGCATTTGCGCTGGGGCGCATGTCACTTTTGGTGATTGCCGCCGGCGGTTTTGTGCTGTGGCAGCATTACACAAAAGGCAAAAAGTTCGACATGGCAATTACCGCTGGTCGGACAAAGAAACGCTTTACCATGCGCCATATTGCGTTGTTTGCAGCACTGTTATTTATGGTGTGGAGCGTTGTGCAAACGGTAAGTATTGGGGTGGGCGCCGTACAAAGTTACGATATTAAAAAGATACTGCGTAAAACCAAAAGTTATGTTCTGGGGAAAGACACGAACATCCTGGACGAACCATGGAACCGTGATGTGAGCGCGTTGATGCCGCTGATCCAAAGCGATAACACGGTGGCCGTGGTTGATCTGAACGAAGATGGCTTTACGCATGGTATTAATACAGAGAAGCGCCAGATTATTGTTGCTGCAGGTGAGCACGCGTCGTTTATGCGGCCGGGGCAAATTGTGTACTTTAATAAAGCTGGCCGCCAGTTTATTGGAAGCGTCGCCAAACGTGGCGACAAGCAGGTGATTACCCTGCAAAATGGCAGCACAATTCTCAGTCCGCAGTACGATGGTTCTGCCCACCCGTTGATTGTGGCCGAAGACTTTAAGCACGACAACAACAAATTGTGGTCAACATACAGCACCATGTTCGAGGTTGAAATGGGAACGTTTAACCCGAACAGTCAGCACGCCGATTATATTATTCACGCACTGGGTCCGGAGCTTCGCCAGCAATATGTGAATGACTTTAACAAGGTGCAACCTGAATATGTGATTACGCTTAAAAAATCATACTTTATTTACGAAGAATGGTTGCAGAATGCATCGTGGGATTTTTATTCGCTGGTAGATAAAAATTACGAAGCAGTAAGAGACGGCACTATGCATGTGTTGTGGAAGCGCAAAGATCAGCCGTGGGTGAATCCGCTGGCGCAAAACAGCAATTGGCAAAATTTGGACGTTACCGACAACGGCGAGCGTATTACGATTCCCAGCATTGATTTTGCAAAATTGCCCGACGTCAACGCTTATATAAACGATATGCGCACCAAAGAAGCTGAGCACAACCAGCAAAATGGTGGCACGTCAAACGAAAAACCAAGTTTGTTGTTGCCACGCGATGAGTACATTCAGGCATTGGGCGAGCAGCAAGTTGCGCAGTTCGAAAAAGACCAGCCAAAGTTTGAAGGCCAGGGATTTAATACCTCAAACAACGCCCATCAGACCGACCAGGTCGAAAACCACGGCAACGACGGAAGTAAAATCGAGAAAGACAAACAGTCCGACGACGAACAAGACTCAGAGGAGACCAAACCACGCGGCGGCGATTTGCTACAGCCGCGCCGCGCCGTCGTTTTAATAAAGTTAAAATACGAGACCAAAAATCCGCTCGATAAACTGCCACTTATTGGCAAAACGGCGCGCTTTTTTGTGCAGCCAAACAACCTATACAATCGCACGCCGGTATCGCTGGCGCCGTACAAAAACGAGGTGGTGTTCCCAATTGTGGTGAGCGAACTCAACCACGATTCGTTCCTGAGCCTGAAGAATTATTCGCTGCTGCCAGTGCAGACGTCAACCAAGATTATTTCGGCGCAGTGGCAATTGCTCGATACAAGCGCGGCGAATTTGAAGACACTTACTGACTTCCCCGGGCCATCGTTGAAGCGACCGTAGCCTTTACGCCTGCGAACGCCAGTCTTGATTTCCGAGGCAACTAAAATTAGAATTACGCAACCCTTTAAGTGTAAGGAGGATAGAGCTAGATCGCTCTTTAAAAATTCGAACTTTCTTGCCTAGGAAAGGAATGACTGTGTTAAGACGGTATGCAACAGGTATGGCGAGTTTGCTGTTCGTTGCGCTGGGCGCGGTGACGGTCCCCGCTGCTCCGGCCAGTGCGGCCACTAGCGGCTGGTCACAAGACACGAGTGCTGTCCAGAGTAACTACCTTCAGTCGACACCTGATGGGGGCGTGGTTGTTGCTAACTGTTCGGAGGCTCCAACTGCAATCAAGGTGTTCTCGGTCGCTGGCAAGACGACGGCCACCGTGCTGCAACGCACTGACGGCACGTACGTCAAATCCTGTCATGCACAGGGCGCAGTTGGTAAAGACGGCACGGTTTTTGGTGTTGCCGATAACAACTCCACGAAGTTCGCCGTGGTCGCTTACAAGGGCACGGTGAAGCTGTGGGAGCGTACACTTCCACAATACTGCGCTTTCGATCGCCTAACCTATGAGCGGGCGATCAACCGGGTGCTCGTCGGCAGCGACGGCTTCGTGTACGTGGTGAGTCTCACATTCGCCTGCTACACCGGCGACTACCTGACCAAGCTAAACCCTAACACTGGTCAGATCGTTTTTGAGCGTCAGCTCATTCGGAGCGCTGTGAGGTTCTTGGGAACGACCAGTAGGGGGCTTGTGCTCCAGGACAACTCCCGTGTCATCCGCTACATCAAGTACGACAACACGGAGTTCGCTCCGCCTGTGACCGCTGCGGGTTGGGTGCAATCGGTCGACGCGAAAGGTCGTGTGTTCACTACTGATGCGCTAAACGACGCGTGCTCGACGCTCAAAATGTACACGCCCGGCACTGCTGCGCCGTTCAGTTTTACTATGCCGCAGTGCTGGCAGATTCACAGGGTGACGGCTACAGGCAAGAACGGTTTGGCGATGCTGGCCTTCAACCAGGCCGGCAAACCGACGCTCACGTCGTACACGCCCAAGACGGGCGGTGGGTTCAATGCCGCAAGTGTGGTGTTGTCAGATACTGAGGGCTATCGCAGTTTCAAGTCGCTCTTGTGGCCTGACTCGTACCTGGGAGGATTTCTCCAGGCAGACACGAACGGTAATATGCTGCTGGTGCGGCCGTACGAGTGGAAGCGTGGCGAGCAGACGCTGAACGGCTGGCAGTTCACGCTGTATGCCGCCAATCTGAACGTCGTTGCGGAGTATGATACGAGCGCCTTTGACTTCCAGCAAACCACCCGCTTTGCGCGGGGAATGATCTGGGCGATGGCGAAGGACCGGCTGTACGTGTCGGTCGGCTACTGCACGAGCATTGACCCGTACCAATGCGGCACGCAGACCACAACGCTGTACGCGGCACGAATGGCTCGGCTCAACATGGACTATCCACGAGGAACCATGCTTGGCGTGGCGGCAACAACTGCTACGTGCAAGCCGGTGACCTTTGTGGGCGTGCGTGGGTCAAATGAATCCCCGTTCGCCTACGAGGGGCTTGGTGAGTCGGTCCAGCATGTAAAAGACCGCCTGGTCGCGGCGGGGCTGACGAATATGGAGGTGGTGGCGGTCGCGTATCCAGCGACTCCTGTAAACTTCATGTCCACCAACTATCCACCCGACTATGCTCATAGCGTGGCGGACGGCATCGACGCCGTCAGCGCAACGCTCATCCAGATCAATCGCGACTGTCCGCAGACCCAGATTGTTCTGGTGGGATACAGTCAGGGTGCACACGCTACTGATGGTGTGCGCTTCCTACCTACGGCAATCCAGAGCCAAATCAAGGCGATGGTGTTGTTTGGGGATCCGCTGTTCAATCCGGCGTTGACGAGCGTCAATAAGGGGACTTTCAAGTCTAACCTGTCAGGCATTTGGGTGAGTCCCATTGGACCACGTGCGCTCCCTCCGCGACAATTTTCGGCGGCGATGTCAGGGAGAATTGCGAGCTACTGCATTGCTGACGACCCTGTCTGTAATTTGGATTACATTGACGCGGGTTATTGTCAGTTCAATCCCACGAAGTGTCCGCATGTCCTCTACAAGCCGATCTGGACGCAACAGGCGGCTACCTGGGCAAGAGAAAAAGTAATCTCCTAGCACGAAAGGGTTAGAGTCTTCGAGGTGGCGTACGCCACCTCGAAGACTCCTTTTATTGAACGTAAAACGCAACAAACCCTGTAAATAGTATCAACATATACTGCCCCAAACGCGAAGAAAAACTTTATTATCAGAGTCATCAGCTATGAACGTATAAAAAATGCCGAAATACCTCCCAGAACAAGCATCCAAGCACAAGCGGAACGATACTAAGAATAAATTGTATAAAATTATCCAAGAGAGTAAGTTTTTCAGGAGAGGTAGTAGCATATTGCCAAGCTGCCAGACCTAAAAAGGGGTAAATAATTGCTATAAGTGTAGAAAGGCTACCGATGACTACAAAACTTAAAAGTAATCCTCAGATAAGTTTTTTGTCGAGGAGAAATAGATTCTTTCATGACTTTATAGTTATATCATTCCTTACCGAAAAATTACCCGGAAATCATTAAAGACCTGGAATGAATATAAGAGCTAAAAGGTAGAGCATCATTATGATGCCCCAAAAAATAACAGTTGCACGACTTTCTCTATCTGGGAAAAGAAATACATACAGAAAAATTGACGCTACCCCCACGCCAATTAAATAAGGCGCTATAACGCTGATAATAACTATTAAATTTGCCATGAATTCGTTTGTTGACTGTTGGGAAAGCCCACCACCCACAACGTTAATCCCTGCAAATATCCCAATAAATACTATGCTGATACGTGCGATTGCACTGGCAATGCCTAAAATCATACCTGCAACAGTAAGGCGTCTTAGTAGTTTACTATGAGAATGTTTTTCTATCACTTTATATTTATACCATTATTTCCCTAGACTTAATAAAATTATGGGCTCCCAAGCCCTAAGAAGACGGCAATGAGGATCATGCCTATACTAGTTGCGCTAAAAAACCATTTATCTTTAACCTCTGGCGTCAAAAATGAGTAAAAAACTGCTGAAATAGAACCTATGAGCAAAAAGTATTTCAGTAGCGGAAACGGCAGCATGATTAAGTGGCCGATGTCATCCCAAATTGTGTGTGGGTAGGGGTGCGGATTTAAGAAATTCCTCATACCATACCAAAAAGCGGGGCCACTAAGGACTAGTATGAAAACCGCAAGGTTACCGAGATTAATAAGTCCGAGCAAAAGCTTTTCGATATTTTTTTGCTGCATAGAAGTTTTCTTAGTCACCCCAAGTTATACCATCAGTTCCCTCAAAGTAAAACAGCCGCTATCTGCGGCTGTCTAAAAATTTCGTCCACCCACTCTACTTCCTTGGCGGATCGTACTTGTTGAACGCCGCTTTAAACAAAATACCCAGCACGTGCAGGTTGCCTTTAATCGGGCTGATTTTGGTTGGCGTTTTGCCCTTTTTTGGGTACTCGCGGGTTACCGGAATCTCCGTTAATTTGTAACCGTGGCGTGCAGATTTAACTGACAAATAGTAGTGCAGTTCATAAGTTGCAAAAATATCGCGGAAGATTGCCAGGTCTTTGTCGCTTAAAAGTTTGGCGCTATAGCCGCGGAAGCCATTTGTGGTGTCGGTGTGATTAAAACCGGCAGCCCAGCTCAAAAGTGGTGCATGTAGCAGCTTGAGCGCGTAGTGACGTTCCCAGGGTGTGTTAATGGCGTGGCCACCGGGAATGTAGCGTGAACCTTGAATGTGGTCGTAGCCTTCTTGTAAGTGCTTCAGGAAGTTTGGAATCGCAGTAATGTCGTCTTTGCCGTTGCCGTCTATCACAACCACGCCTTTGTAGTCTTCGGTTAATGCATAGGCAAAGGCCATGCGCATTTGAGCGCTCAGCTTGCCGGGGCCGCGCTTGGTGAGTAGTGCGCGCACGTCGTTTTTTGTGAGCGTGTCGTCGCCGAGCGAACCGTCGGTGCTGCCGCCGTCGGCAACAATGATATCAATGTCTTTGGCGTACTTCTTCATGCGGGCGAGCTGCTTTTGCACCTTCTCGCCTTCGTTAATTACAAAAATACATACGCAGTAGTCATTCTTTTTTTTGTTGATTTCACGAATTTCGAACGCGGGGAATTGCCAGGTCTTACTGATTTTTTTGCCTTTGGCCCAGGTTTCTGAAGGGATGGTTTTAGGTACTGCCATAAAATTCCTATTGTTTGGTGACGTTACGTTTGTTGTCCTCATCGGCAATCAGCACGTTGCTGATTAGTTCGTCCATAATGTGGTATGGCGGCGCGTCGCGCATATCTTCGCGCATTTGGCCGATGTATTCTGCAATTATACTTAACATTAAGAATACAAAGAAGAACATGATCGACATTTCGAGCGAGAGCGTGGTCCAGCCCTCGGCTACATTGCCGTCGCGCAAAATGTAAATAACAATCGCGTAGGCAGCAAATGCTAAGTTCAGACCGCTCACAATAAGACTGAGTTTGCTCATGAGCCGCAGCGGGTGGCGTGAGTAACTCACCGCAATTTCGAGCGCCAAGTTTGCGCTTTTAAGGAACCCGCGGCGTTCAAAACCGTTTTTAAAGTTTGGAGTATAACGGAGCGTGCCAGTTTTAAAACCAACCTTTGCGCTAATGTGCCGAATGTGCCGGTGCTGCCCTTTAATTTGTGTCAGCGCGTTCACGGCCCGGCGGTTCATGCCCATTAAATACGTGGCATCAATAGGAATGTCGATTTCGAGGTAATGCCCGCTGTACCAAAAGAACCATTTGCGGCCGAGCTGCGCCAAAATTGGGTAAGGCAGAGGCACGTCGCTCACGCCAAATACAATGTCGTGGTTTTGTTCGAGTTCGTTGACCAGGCGCATAACAACTTTCGGCGGGTCGTTGAGCGGTGAAGCCACCACCACGTAGTCGCCAATGGCGGATTCTACCGCGGCAAATGTTGAAACCTCTTGGTTGTATTTGCGTGCCATGCGGATGATGCGAATACATGGGTACAGCGTCAGCAGTGGCTGTAACTTCTCAATGTCGTCGTCGTGAATGCCGTTCGCAACAATCACCAACTCGTAATCGGTGTAATGCTCTTTGAGCAAGTCGAGCGTTTCGGTGAAAAACGTAATTGCACTGTCGTGCACAACTTCGATAGACGTTACCACCGACACAAACGCATTTTTTGGGTGCGTTTTTGGTGCGGCGGCCACTTTAGACTTCTTTGCCATACAGAATATCAATCTCCCTCAGTACGTCCTGAACGTTATCTATCTTACCTCCCATAATACAGGTATAGCCCGGAACATTGCCATGCGAGCCAACGAATAAAATCGGGCGGCTGTCGCTTGCTTCGGAACTTGGTAACACAGTTTTTACTTCCCATAATGAATCAACGTAGCGCGTGTTGCCCACTGCTGGCACGTACCGCTGGGCGTCGGCCACCATGCGTGTAAATGTGCTGCGCGGGTTTTGTTTGCGCATAAATTCGTGGCCGTTGCGCCAATGCTCGTCGCCGGGCGTGTCGCGCCATTCAACATGCGGCGTGTAGCGTACATGCGACAGTGTGTGCAGGCCGCGCGGCGGGAATGGCATAATGCTAAAAAACGGGCCATCCATAATGGTAATGCCCACGCTGCGGAGTTCGTCCGGCACGTCCACTAATGCCATTTCGGTGAGTTCGTGTTTGAGCGGTACGAGCGGCAGGCCCGAGCGGTGATTCACACTGTTAATGTGGGCGTAACCGCAGTTAAATATGCGGTTGGCATGAATTGTTTGGGTGGTGCCGTCGGTTTTTTTGGTCTCAATAATAATGCCGCCTTTTGGGTCTTGCGCGAGCGTCAATGCTTCGGTGTTTGTGCGGACTTCAACGCCCGATTTTGTGATGTGTTCTTTAACTCGCGCGCGCAGTTTTAAACTGTCAAAAGCGTACTCGCGCACTTTGTATACGTCTTCAATGAGGTTGCTGTTGAACAATTTACGCACATCGGCACTGGCCGGTTCAATCTCGGCACCAATTCGCTGGCAAAACTGAAAAAAATGCCGTGCGCTGACTTTACTAAAGTAGCGACCAACGGCGTAGTATTTGTCGAATGTGGAATCAATGCAGTCTTCGTATTCGCGTACGAAATCGGCGAAACTTACCCGCGAGCGCAGTGCGGTCAGCAGGCTGCGCGAATAGTGGTAACCGCCGTGCACACGCGCCTGATTGTTGTAGCTGGCGTGGGTCATAATGTCTGATTCTTTTTCGATTACCACGACATTTTTAACATAGCGCTTAACATGAAGCGCAATGCTACAGCCAAAAAACCCTCCGCCAATAATGACTACATCATAGTGCTGCATAATCTCAAAAATAAGTATGAAGTAAGTTGCCTTAGGTGTCTACCAGTGGCGGCATATTCGCTAAAAACTACAACGCCTACCAGTAAATCGTGAAGTACCCAAGAATGCCAACAAGATTAGCAAGCGCCACGGCAACGCCCAAAACTACCTTCCGTTTTGTGGTAGTTGCATATTTAGCTCCACAGATGGCCAGCAGTACCAAAATAGGCACAAACCATTTGAGGCGGGCAAAGCCATACACTTGGTCGTGTTCCAGTAGCAAGAACGATTCGATAACCGGGAAGGTCGCAACGAATAGAATCGCCCATTCAAAGTCTTTTAATTTTTGCGCTACTGCCAAGGTGTAGGCAATAAGCGCGTACACGCCAAATTCTATGAGAAGGTCGTTCACAAAATACCAAATAAGCTGGGCAAGGGGCAGCTTTTGCACGCCGCCAGAACGGGCGCTCACGCGGGTGGTGAGGTAGTTCAAATAGTCCCCGAAGTTGGCGTTGGTCACCCACAAAGCTTGACTCACCACTGCTACAAGCGCGCCCACTGCCCCACCGAGCATGTATATGTAGCTAAAGTAGGCTTTATTACGTGTTTTGTAATACGTGAATGCGGCGTAGAGCACGTACCCGATTACGGCAATAAAACCTGTCCAGGCAATCAGCGCCATGCCAAAGCCAAGTGTCAGTGCCTCCCAGCGGTTAAACAGGCCTTTGCGTTTTATAAATAAAATAAGCGAACCCAAGAACACAGGCATGAGCAGTTGGTGCGCCCAAAATACATTCATATGCTGCCACAATGTGGCGGCAGAAAATATGTAGGTGGTTGCAACTAAAAACGACACGTATTTGTTGCGCTTAGTCAGCGTCATGGCCAGCCAGAACACCATGCCCACGCACACCAGGTGCAGCACCAGACTGAATATTTGCATGCTAAAGAAGCTAATGTCGGAGCCGAATAAACGAAGTGCTTCGTACAACACCACAAAATGTGTGGGCGGGAATGACGTGTACACGCTGAGCGTGTAGCCGTCGGTGCCGAGTTTTGTGTTAGTTAAAAATTGGTCACTTTTACCAATGTAGCCGGCGAACTTGTGTATGCCCACGGGGTTAGCGTCGTACACCTGGCCCACATAATGCACATGCTCAAAAACTTCTAGGTTGTCGAACCTCTGGAACTGCGTCCATTTGTGGTCTGTCACCGGGTTAATGGCGAACGAATTCCAGCGCAGCGCAACAGAGGCGGTAAATAAAATTACAAGCACCAGAACTGGCCAAAATCGTACAATTAATTTTTTACCCATCGTTACGATAGTATCACGGTGCTGGAGCATAAGAGGTGTGCCCCAACATATGCTATGATTGTGGCATGATTGTCGTAATTGTTGCAGGCGGCTCAGGCACTCGCCTTTGGCCGCTATCTACACCTAATTTCCCCAAACATTTGCTTCAGCTGACCGACGAAAAGTCGCTGTTGCAGCATACCTACGAACGCTCTAAAAAGATCACCAACAATATTTATGTGATCACCGAAGCCAGCCACTCCGATGAAGTGCGCAAGCAATTGCCCGAGCTGGACGACGACCACATTATTATTGAACCGGGCCGTCGCGGTACGGGGAGTTGTTTTGTGGCTGGTTTGGAACGTATTTCGCACCACCAGCACAATGGCGAACCTGTGTTCTTTACCCACTCCGACCACCGCGTGCGCGACACCGACGCTTTTGTAGACGTTGTTGAATACGCCGGCCGCGCATCGCAGCACCAAAAACGCGTGACGCTCATCGGCGTTGAACCCACGTACCCCGCCACTGGTTTTGGGTATATTCACAAAGGGAACGCGCTCACCGAAGAAGGCGAAGAGTTTGTGTATGAAGTACAAACTTTTAAAGAAAAGCCCGAATACGATGTTGCGCAGGAATACGTGCAAAGCGGCGAATACCTCTGGAACACCGGTTATTTTATTGCGCCACTCGAAGTGTTCCTGGAAAAAATGGAAAAAAACGCCCCGCAACTGTTTAAAAATTACCACAAGCTGCGCGAATCAAAGGATGAAAAAAGTTACCACGAGACTTATTTGAGCTTTGATAACCTGGTGATCGACTATGAACTCATGGAAACCACCCCTGATCTTTTGGTGGTTCCCGGTACGTTCGACTGGATGGATATTGGTTCGTTTAACGACCTGCCAGATGTCGTTGAGCTGGATGAAAAAGGTAATCACCTGCGCGGCGACAAAATCGAAACCATCGAAATCGAAAATTCGTACATTCGCAACGAAGAAGACGGCAAAACCGTTGCCGTGATTGGTCTCGATAATATTGTGGTAGTAAATACGCCCCACGGTGTGCTAGTAACTCGCCGGGATCTTGCGCAGCGCGTGGGCGAAATCGCCAAAAAAATTCAAGCTAAAACGGAAATTTAATCATGTCTCCAGATGATTCAAACTCGGTGCCGTTGCCGCCGCATCATACATCAAAACTATGGGCGGTTCTTACTGTTTTAGCGTTGGCGCTGAGCGTTGGGCTGGGCGTTGCCTTGTGGTATGCGCTGGCAGCCAAACAGCCGGTTACACAAACCGCGCTTGACCAGCCGGCCGAGAGTACGACCGAAAAACTCACGGCAACATTTGGTCTGGCGAGCCCGGCTCACAAAGCGGGCGAGCTTATTGATCAGTTTGCGTTTAATTTTACGGCGCCCAAAGTGTGGCGCACCATCGACACATCGCGCGATGATAATAATGCAGCCACGGACGCGCTTATTGAGTCAGAAAACGAAATGTTACTTGAGCTGACAACTGTCCCCGAGGATAGTTCGGGCACGGGCAACGAAATCCTCGGCATTAGCACCATGCGGCTGCGCGATGTTTCTAAATGGTTGCTTGCGTCCGACGATGAAAGCACCGCTGCGCAGCGGCAAAAAGCCTTTAATTACATAATTTCGCTCGGCAATAAAGATGCTGAACCCAAACAAATGACCGGCGACACAAACGGCATGATCGCTATTAACCGTGGCCTCATTGGTGGGCCGTTCTTGCGGGCAAAAAGTATTGCCACAACTGACGGCAGCTTGAAGGGCGTAGTGTACCTGACTATCGGCACCCAGGCCGTTGATTACGCCCCGCGCGCCGCCGTGGCCATGGCAGGGACGCTCAATGGCAAGCAGGTGTTGTTCACAGGCTACTTCGATATTGTCGATAAACTTATGCGCGGCGGCACGCTGACCGACGATGCGGTGCGGGCAAAAGCGCAGGAATCGTTCAAAAACAACGAAGTCCCCGAAGACGCCAACGCCCTATACCAGCGAATTGTCGCTGTTGTCGGCAACATCGAAATTAAAAAGAAATAAGTTACTTTTGTTCAGGCGGATGCGCGGCAACAAAGTCGCGCATGTGTTGCACAAAACGTTCTTCGCTGAACTGCTCGGCGTGCTGTTGCAGCACTTTTGGTGCAAACTTTTGGTCAGCAAAACGTTCCAGGGCATCGAGTAAACTCTCAACCGTTTGCTCCTTGAAGAAAATACCTGTTTTGCCGTCCACTACGGTATCAAGCGCGCCGCCTTTGGCATAGGCAATCACCGGGCAGCCTGCCGCAATAGCTTCAATTTGAGTAATGCCGAGGTCTTCTTCTTGCGGGAACAAATAGCCTTTGGCGGTGGCCAGCGCGTTTGCCACCTGCTTGTCGCTCGCGCCTTCTACAAACCGAATCGTTGGGCCGGCTATGTCCACCAATTTTTTGTGCGCCGGACCAGTACCATACACGGTGAGCGGCAGGTCAAGCTTGCTGCAGGCCTCGACGGCAATATCGAACCGTTTGTACGGAACTTGCCGCCCAAGTGCCACAAACCCTTCGCGTGGGCCGGTAATGTCGAGATCGCGGAAGCGCTTCATGGCGACGGGCGGGTAAATGATAGCGGCATCGCGATCGTAATATTTTTTAATGCGGTCGGCAACGGCCGATGAGTTTGCAATAAAGTGGTCCACACCGTCAACGGCTTTGAGGTCAACTTTGCGCATGGTGCGCACCAGCGCAGGCAACGCCACACGCACTGCCGGGTTGAGTGGACCCATTCCGGGGCTGGCCAAATATTCTTTGTAGTGGCTCCAGTAATAGCGCGTGGGGGTGTGGCAGTAGCAAATATGCACGGCACCCGGGCGCTTTTTAATGGCTTTGGCTTCGGCGCTGGCGCTGCTAATAATGACGTCGTATTCACGCAAATTTAATTTACGGAACGCCTGCGCGCGCTGCAGTGGAAACAATTGGTGCTTGCCCCGAAGCATTTTTGGCAGCTTTTGCAGGTAGGTAGTGCGCACATCGAGTCCGCGGAAGAGCGGCATAGTTTCGGGCGTGAATACCGATGTGTAAATGGGCGCGTCGGGGAATGCTTCATGCAGTGCCAGCACCACACGTTCGGCTCCACCCATGTTCGTGAGCCAGTCGCATACGATCGCCACTTTTGGAGGGGTCATTAGTGTGCGCTTCCCTTTCGCAAAATGGCGGGCAGAGTTTTGAGCATAATCTTCACGTCCATCCAAAAGCTCCAGTTTTGGGCGTAATACAGTTCGAGTTCCACGCGCTTTTCAAACGGCAGATCATCGCGGCCAGACACTTGCCATAAGCCGGTCATGCCTGGTTTTACGCTGTGCAAAAGCGAACCACGGCCACGGTAGAAGTCTAGTTCGTCGGGCAGAATGGGGCGCGGTCCAACCAGGCTCATGTCGCCTTTTAATACGTTTATAAGTTGGGGCAGCTCGTCGATCGAGGTGACGCGTAGGAATTTACCAAACGCTGTAATGCGCGGGTCTTTGCGGACTTTGCGGTGTATGCGGTATTCCTCAACAAGGTCTGGGCGGTTCATGCGGGTAAAAATTTGAATCGCATTTTGGCCAGAATATTTGCGGCTCATGGAGCGGAGCTTGAGCAGGCCGAATGGTTTTGCATAGCGCCCTAGCCGTTTGTTTACAAAGAAGATCGGCCCGGGATTAAATGTTTTTTGCAGGATAACCACGAGCAGCAGAATGGGAGAAAGTACCAATAAAATAACCAGCGTGGCGATGACATCAAATATACGTTTGACGACTTCGCCCCAACCCACCAGCGGCGTTTGGTGCACCGAGATTATAGGGTAGCCCAGGAATACATCGATGAGGTTTTTACCGCTGTAAAATTCGGTTTCGCCGGGGATGAAGCAGTAATTAATGTGCATGGTTTGGGCGGCATTTAAGATTTTTTGGTTGCGTTCGTCGTTGTCGCCAAGATCGGTCTGAATAATCGTGGTGATGCGCTGCGAGTTTAAGTGAGCGAGCGCGTGTTCGACGCTGCGGTACTGCGTGCCATGAAAGTGCGGCGGCAGCGCGCTTTTTGGTCCGGCAATAGCCACAATGTGGTAGCCCGATTTGCTTGTGTCGCTCATTTGTGCGGCGATGTCGCGGGTGGCCGGGCTGTTGCCAATAATCAGCACGCGGCTGATTCCCCGGCCAAAACGGAACATAAGCGCTCGCACGCCGCGCAGGACTTCGCGGCCAAGAATGAGCGCCACAAAAGACCCCACAAAAGCGTACACCGCAACCAAACGGGCGGGGAACACCGGCTGGTCAATAATAAAGCTGTAGCCAATAACGATGAGAATACCAATCACGGCGCCGACGAGTAGTCTCCCCCATTCAGCCAGGCGTTTGCTGTACACGCTGCTGGTGTAGAGGCCCAAAAAGCCAAACACAATAATCCACAGCGGAATCAGCACGAATGCGGTTTGCAAAAAGGCCGCGCCGCTGACTTCGGCCACCAGCGGGCGCGAATCGAACTGCACACGAACGACATACGCAAGAGTGAAGGCGGCGAGTAATACGCAAAAATCAATCAGAATCAGGGCAATGCTGTAATAACGAGCGGAGCGAGTTGGCATAGGGGTATTGTAGCATTTTCGGCTAGTTTTTAGCCATGAACCAGTCGTAATGGTCTTTGATGATCGTTCGGAGGTCGTGTTCCGGTTGCCACCCCAAAAGCTGCTTGGCGCGTTCATTGCTGGCAATGAGTTTTGGCGGGTCGCCCGCGCGGCGCTTGCCATATGTAATGGGTAAGTTGGCGCCGGTTACTTCGTTGAATGTATCGGCGACTTGTTTGACCGAATAGCCCTGTTGTGACCCCAAATTAATTGGCTGATTCAGCTCAGTGCCGCTCAGCATTTTTTCGGCTGCAAGCATGTGTGCTTTGGCTAAATCAAGCACATGCAGGTAATCGCGAATCGCGGTGCCATCTGGCGTATCGTAATCTTGGCCATTAATAATAATGGGCTCGCCGTTCTTTGTTTTTTCGAGCAGCATAGGAATAATATGCGACACAAATGGATAATCGGTACCCACGCCGTTGTATGCGCCGGCAACATTAAAGTAACGCAGGGCGGTCCACTTGAGGTCGTGTGTGATCTGGTAGCTGCGTAAAATTTGCTCGGTCAGCAATTTACTGGCGCCGTACGGGTTCACCGGTAAACACGGGTCGTCTTCTTGCAGCGGCACGTGGGTCGCGGCCCCATACACTGCGGCGGTCGAGCTTAAAATATAGGCTTTTACGCCGTGTTTTGTTGCGGCATCAATAATGTTGAGCGCGCCAACGGTGTTTGTTTCAAAATATTCATATGGTTTTTCCATAGATTCCGGCACCAGAATTTTGGCCGCAAAGTGCATGATGGCATCGTAATCTTTGCCTACGAATAGGGCTGCAATGTCGTCGCGGTCGCGAATGTCGGTGTGAATATAGGTTGCGGTTGGCGGCACGTTGTGAGCTTTGCCGGTCGCAAGATTGTCGGCAACGGTGACTTCGTGGCCCTGGGCGAGTGCGTAGTGGGTGGTTACGCCGCCAATGTAGCCAGCGCCACCGATGATGAGAATCTTCATGCTACTCATGTTACCACGTGGCGCGTATGATAATGGTAATGAGTACAAAGCCGAGCGCCCTTGCCAACAAATTAATTGCAGTTTTGGCCGCGTGTTTGGTAGTAATTTTAGTGGTGCTGCCGGTACATGCATTTATAAGTACGTGGGGCGGCACGGCAATTGGCCCGCTTTTGGCCTGGAAGAGCTGGAAAGAAATTTTGCTCGCAGCGCTGATTCCATTGGTAATTTGGGTCTGCGTGCTGCGCCCCGATGTTGCGCGCGCTGTTTGGGGTAAATGGTATAACAAACTCATTGCAGCGTACGTGGTGCTCACGCTTATTATGGCCGCGGCGTCGCAGGCCTCGGGCGAGGCAGTGGTTGCTGGCATTCTTATGAACCTGCGTTTTTTGTTTGTGTTCGTGGTGGCACAGGTAGTGCTGGCCAGCGGTTTGCCGTGGGTCGAGAAACTCAAAAAGCAATTGACCACCTGGCTGATTGCCACCGGTGCGCTTTTGGCGATAGTTGCGCTTTTGCAGGTAACGCTACTGCCCAAAGACTTTTTGGCGCACTTTGGCTACAACAAAGACACCACAATCTCGCCGTACTTATTAATTGACGACGACCCGAACGCGCTGCGTGCGTTTGCAACGATGCGCGGGCCAAATACACTTGCTTCGTATTTGTTGTTGCCTTTGGCTGTGGTACTGGTTATATGGTGGCAAAGTCGTAAGCAATGGTGGGCGGCAGGGTCGGCGGTACTCATGGCGGCTGCAATTTTTGCCACGCATTCGCGCAGCGGCTGGCTGGGTGCAGCTGCAATGGCGGCAACGCTGGCGTTCGTGGTACTCCCGCGCGCGGTGCTCGCAAAATGGCTCAAGTTCGGCACGGTGCCAGCGATTTTGCTTGTGGGCGTGGTGCTGTGGTTCGCAACTACCGTGCCGGCAGTTCGCTTGGCAGTGTTTCATTCTGGCGGCAACGACCCTACCGAATCACTCACCGAAGGCTCCAGCGACAAACACTGGCAAGCCGCCGCCGATGGCGTGGCAGCAATCGTACGCGAGCCAGTTGGTACCGGCGTTGGCAGTGCTGGTCCGGCATCTTTTTACAATACAAACAACGGTGCGCTGATCCCCGAAAACTACTTTGTGCAAATCGGTCAAGAAGTTGGTGTGGTCGGTTTAGCGCTTTTTGTGGCGATCAGCTTTGCACTCGGCCGCGAACTGTGGCGTGCGCGCCGATCCGGTTTGTGGCCACAGGTTTTGTTTGCCAGTTTTATTGGCATCAACCTCATTAACATCTTTTTGCACGGCTGGGCCGACGACCCTACGGCTATAACATGGTGGGCGCTTGCCGGACTTACCCTTGGCGCAGATCAAACAAAAAAGGTACAATCGAAATAACTTATGGTTATTCGTCCGTATTATCAAAGTCCGTCTTTTGCTCGCATCGACAAACGCATGCTGGTAACGTATATGCTGGCTGGCGCCGTGACCACGCTAACCGACTACGCTACGTTCACGCTGTTTTTTAGCGTCTGGAACCAAGGACTGCTGACCGCAACCGTGGTGGCGTATATTGCCGGCCTTGTTGTCAGTTACGTGTTAAACCGTTATGTTGTGTTCACCAAAGGCGCTGACCGCCAGAGCGCAGCCAGTAGTTTGTGGCGCTACGCAGTGTTTTTGGGTGTAAATCTTGTCATTACCTACATTATTTTGTGGGCGCTTGAACAAGTCGGTATTACGCCGTACATTGGTAAATTGGTTGTGGGCGCGTTCATGTTCTTTTGGATTTATTGGGGGAACCAGGCGTTTGTATTCCGCGGCGAAAAAACAGGGCCAATTCAATTATGAATGCTGAAGCCAGGCCAAGTAAGAAGCAGCGCGAACTTTTAAGTTTTATTGACGCATTTATTAAACAGCACGGTTACGGCCCCAGTTACCGCGAAATCATGAATGGGTTGGCGTACAAGTCGGTGTCGACCGTGGCAACGCACGTCAATAATTTGATTACCAAGGGGCATCTCCGCAAACGTGATTATTCTGCTCGCTCGCTCGAAGTAGTAAACAAACCCGACACTGAATTTAAAGACACAACAAAAGTAACTCAGGCCGATAGTAAGTGGTTGGTTGAGCAAGTGACTGCCCGGTTCGACGCCGTAGAAGCCGACGCAAAACTTCGTACCACTGAAATCGATAATTTATATGTGTTGGTGGGCGCGCTGCACGTGCTGGGCTTGAGCGACGCTGCACGAGCTTTTAAACGCCGGTTGCTCGCACTCACCAAGAAATGATCGAACGCGAGCACAATCCCGAGTACGACCGTCCTAAACACCGGTTACGTCGTTTTGGCAGGCAAGCAATTAAGTTTGCGCACCCTGAAGGTTGGCTTGCTTCGGCTATTCGTAAGGCGGTGGACCCAGAGGTGCGGTGGAATGAGCGTTTTAGTGAAGCAGCTGCGTTTATGGGTACGCGTGTTGGCGCGCCAAAAACACTCATTGTTGTGGCGGCGCAAGATCAGCTGGTCGACGGGCTTTACCCGAATGATGAGTTCGTAGCTCGGCTGGAACACGGTCTTGCAGGCGCGCATGAGCTGGTGCGGGCAGGTGGGATAGTCGAAATATATGTTCCGGGTAGCAGGCACCGGCATGACGGCATTGATGACGAAGTCTCTTTAGCGACGGCTGGACTACAGTGGCTGCAGAGCCAAGAGCTGCCGCCCGGTGTGGTGCTGCACGGTGATGACGCAAATATCAAATATAAATCCGAAGACGGCGTTTATAACAGTGGCGACGAGGCCCTTGTTGCTGCGTCGTTATTTAAAGACGATGCAGATTTTGGAACAATCGAGCTGTATTGTGGGCCGAACCAAAATCGCCGGTGGAGTTTGCAGGCAATTGCAAATGGAGTAGTTGTAAATGTGAATACCGTGATGCCCCCGACGGATGAGCACAACGCTCTATTTGAAGAAATTGCAGATCGGTACACGTATTACTGCGACCCCACATGGCAGGGTCGCACGAGTTTTTTAGCAGCCGTGAGCCGACGCATGCGCCAGCCACGAAACGATACTATTTAGACTCGTGATATTCTTTTTCGGCGTTTACTTCCCACAAGTTTGACTTGTCGGTGCGGCCGGCAATAATGTTTTCGACTGCGGTCATGGCGGCGAGCATGCTGTGGTCTTGGTTGTTATAGCGGTGCATGCCGTTGCGGCCAATCAGGAACAGGTTGTCGATCTTATTAACGTAGTCTTTAATTTCATCGAAGCGGTCGTAGGTGCCAAAGTAAGCGGGGTAGGTCTTCTTCACACGGATGATCGTACCGTCAATCACATCGGCAGGGTCGATCATGTCGATTTTAGCAAGCTCAGCAATACCAAATTCGCGCATAGCTTTGTCGCTCTTTACCCAAAGCTCGTCACCTTCTTGCACAAAGTATTCCATGCCAACCCATACAGTCTTTTCGTGGTCTTTAACCATGTACGGGCTCCAGTTGTTAAACACCTGCAAGCGGCCAACTTTTACGTCGCGCTCCTGAATGTAAATCCAGTTGTCGGGCACAATGTTGCCAACGGTTTTGGTGTCAGTCTCGTTTTTAATGAGCATTTTCTTAAGCAACAAACCAACGGTAATAAAGTCGCGGTACATAAGGCCGTCGGCAACTTCTTTAACGTTTGCAGGCACTTTGTCGCCATCCATACCGGCCACCAGGTCTTTGATTGGCATTGTCGAGAAGTAGTAATCACCGGTTACAACCTTAGTTTTACCAGTTTTGGTGTCTTTGATTTTTACGCCAGTGATTTGGTTGCCTTTTTTGGTGACACCCACAACTTCTTGTTCCATGTGGATTTCGGCGCCATCTTTTTTAACAAGGCGAGCGACTTCTTCCCACATCTGGCCTGGGCCAAATTTAGGATATAAGAAGTGCTCGATAAGGCTTGTTTCGATCTCTTTTTGGGCAATGTCGCCAGCTGGCTTCTTTTTAAGGATGCTCTTTGCGGCGTGGGCGAGGGCTTTGCTGACGCTCAAGCCTTTAATACGCTGCGCGCCCCACTCGGCAGTGATTTCGTTACAAGGGACACCCCATACTTTTTCGGTGTAGTCCTTAAAGAAGGTTAGGTACAGCTCTTTACCAAAGCGGTTAATAAAGAAGTCTTCGAGTGATACCTCGTTTTTGATTGGGAAAAACCGAGATTTTGTATAGCTGGCACCAATGCGCGTAATACGAACCGGCCCCAAGTTTTTAATAGTCTGAGCGCTCAGGCTGACCGGGTAGTTAAAGAACTTGCGAAGGTAAAAAATACGGCTCAGGCGGTTGCGAACCAACATGACTAAATCAACTTTTTCGGGGTCTGGGCCTTTTTCGTCGAGCTTGATTTCGCGGGTTTTACCCTGGTATTTAATGTTTATTAGTAAGTCGTCTTTGCTGAGTGCGCCCTGTGTTGGCATAATGTTACGCCAAAAATCCATAACGCGGTCGCTTTTGCTAAAAAAGCGGTGGCCGCCAATGTCGATGCGGTTACCCTTGTAATTAACGGTGCGCGAAATGCCGCCAATTTCGTTGCTTGCCTCATAAATAATTGGCTTAATACCCGTTTTTTTGTCGATGAGCTCATATGCCGCAGTTAAACCAGCCGGGCCGGCACCGATGATGATGGCAGTCTTTTCAGAACGTTTAGGCACGTTTTTCGTCTCCTCAGATTTACCCCAAAATTGTAACTTTTTAATTTTACCAGCCCACAGCGGTAAAGAGAAGGTTACGCTGCTGGTTTGAGGAAAGTGCTGCGCGCAAAAAAGTTCCAAAAGAACACAATAACGGTGGCCACAAGCTTAGAATAAACGTAGAACCAGCCAATCCAATCGGTGAATAGCGCCAGTAAAATGTTGTTCAAAATGAGGCCAACGAAGCCAATAAGCAGCACGCCCAGCATTTCGGCACGCTGGCCGTACTTGCTGTCGGGGAACACCCAGCGGCGGGCGAGCAAGTAGTTTGCAGTCACGCCAAAAATAAATGAGATAGTGGCGGCAAGCAGGTAATGTATGCCAAACCCGCTGGCTAAAATAACGAGCAACCCAAAGTCCACAATGTAGGCGGCCGCTGCCACGAATCCGTAGCGGAACAGCTTTACGAGGCCGGTAGCACCTTCTTTTTTAAAAAGCTCAAAGGCGAGCTGGCGAATCTTGCCGCCGCGCAGCAGGGAGGAAAAGTGGGTGATTTGTTGTTTTGGCGTCATATATGCAACTATTGTAAAACAAGCCGCGGCCGTATTACTATGTTGACCGCCCCTCTTACAAACAGTATAATAACCGTCGTATCCAAAACATATTCCGGGGTAGCGCAGCGGTAGCGCAGTTGACTGTTAATCAATTGGTCGCGGGTTCGAATCCCGCCCCCGGAGCCATGATAGAAGCCCGTGCTGAAAAGCAGGGGTTTTTATTTGTTTAATTTTCGTAAATAGGCACTTTTTTCTATCAAACTCTGATTGGACATAATAGTGTGAGGCGCATAGCGTAGTCACCAGCCCTATTTAAAAGCACCTACTAGAGGTGCTTGTTTTATTATCGATTAAATGCCGTCGCCGATTGTATTAAACTTTTTCGTAGCGCTCATTGTTGCCCTCCGAATATTTTTATTGTTACTAGTATTATAGCCCCAAATACAAGAGGATAAAAGGATGTATTCATTAACCGTTGTTTAGTTTGATAATGTTTTGCGTTGAGATTGTAGCAAGTTAAATATCGATCTTTTACGTATTCAAGGTATTTTCGCTCATCTTTATCGTCTAAATTCTCAAGGCGACTTGTTTCTGGTGGCAGTTCCCATCTACCTGACGGTTTTGTTGCATAAAGCAAGACACAAACCGCTCCAATAGTTAAAAATGCGCCTACTATATAAAATACTTTTCCATACAATTCATTCGGCACAAACAAATCACCGCTAGAGTAAAGAAAAGTTAGTAGGGCGAGTCCTGCACCGGCAAGAGTGAGGGTTTTAGTTGCCACTTGGTGCTTAGCTTCATTGAGTAAATCGTACTCTCTGCGTTGTTCCTCGATAGTTATTCGAAGCACTTCAATTGATGGTTCATTTTGGACGACATATTTTATGTCGATTTCTTTCAATTCTTGAGTCACTGTATCCTTAATGAGTTATTTAAATAATCATACAAATAATGCTGTTAATAAAAAAGCACAAACGCCTTACGGTAATATTGTAATTAAACAATAATAATTTAATGGATTATTTTTTGCGTTTCGCCAGAAGCGCCCGCACCGATGGACTCACCGCCTTATCGGTCCGGTGAATGCACCCCAACCAGCAGCACGGCCGGCGCTTGCCTTCTTGCAGTTCGGTAATGGTGCGCCGCAGGTGGTCGTCGCGGGTTTCTTTTAATTTGGCACCTGTCACCCAGCAAATCCATTCGTTGCGGGCCAGTGGCGTTAAGGTTTGCCAGGCTGCCAGCGATTTAGGGTGTGCAACAAGCGCCTTCTTGAGGTTTGCAGGTAGTGGGTGCACCGTTCCGCCAGCGATTACTTGCTTGGTCATAGCTTTATTTTACCGCGAGTCCGCAGGTAATGCAGCAGGTCGATCATAATAAAACTAATTACCATAAGCAGCAGCCACGAGCCAATTTTTTCGAACCCCACAACCTGCCAGGTATGAACTTGGTTTGGGTACAGCCACACATTGGTGATGGTGCCAATGTTTTCGGCGACCCAAATCACCAGGGCGATCAGTGCAAAGCCAACTAAAAGCGGCATACGCCGTACGGTTTTGTTCACTTTGTAACTCACCCACACACGCCAGTACAACGCCACGAGCGCCGCAAACAACACATACCGAAAGTCGTAAAAATAGTGGTGGGTAAAGAAGTTGACGTAAATTGCCACGGCCAGAAGCAGCGTGAGCGCTCGGTTTGGGTAATTGCTGAACCTGAGCTCAAGCACGCGCCACGACCGCGCCAAATAACTGCCGACTGCAGCATACATAAAGCCCGAAAATAACGGCACATTGCCCAGCATAAAGAATGCCTCGCCGGGGTACGACCACGAGCCAATGCCGTCTGATGTTTTAAATAATTCCATGCCCAGCCCTACTAAGTGAAACAGTAAAATAGTAATCACTTCGCGAGGTTTTTCGAGTTTTGCCGCTAACATAAAAATTTGGATGAGAATGGCGAATACAAAAAGCCAGTCGAAGCGGCTGAGCCACGGCAGGTCAACATATGCGGTAAAAATAAGCGCCGCCAGCATGAGCCCACCAAAAAGCGCGGCCCACGCTTGTTTTATACCAAAAACAATGAGCGGTCCCAGCGGCCATTTTTCGATGCGGTGAAGAAGGCCGATTTTACTCATTATTTTTTACAAGAAATACCGTACGTAAATTCTTTTTGTACAGCCAGGCAATCTTCGGGAGGCGTAGTAATGAACACGCCGGCGTCGTCTTTCATATACACCACAAGATGGTCTGGGGGGAGGCTCTGGCGGCCTGCGGTGGCTTCCTGGGGGCAATCTTTGGTGCGTTTCGCGACGCGGGCCAGGTTGGCAATTTTATGCTCGCGTGCCGCCAGTTGCCCAAATTCGAGCTCGGCCGGGTACTGTTTGCTGAGCGGTGATTTGCGGTAATCAAACAGGCACGAATACGATGGGTAGACGTCAAGCGCAGAAACGTCTTTGAGTTCATTCTTCCAGTAGGTTTTATCGAGCAAGGTTTGCTGGCTCTCGCGGGCCGATGCGTGCAGAGACGACACAAAAAATAGTGTGTCGGCCACCTGCACAACAAGGGCAACGACAACGCCGGCAAGTAGCAGGCGAGATCGCTGCCGCAGTGCCGCCACGAACGCAACGATCGCCACCAAGTAAAACAGTGGCAACATAAAGCGTTTACTGGTGCGGAACATTTCAAATAGGTCCAAAAGCGCCGCAGGTACTTGAATATGCAGCAGCGGTTGGCCGTTCAAAAATAGGGTGGTCGAAAACGCAAAAAGCAAAAAACCCACCATGAACACGGTGAGTGCCGCGTGCCGTTTAATAAACTGAGCCGCTCGTGCCCGACTGCGCCACAGCAGGCCGCCGCCAATAATAGCAAGTAGCCAGAATCCCCCGCCTAAGTAAGTGCTGATTTCGTCCACGCTGTACTGTTTATTAAACGGCGCGGCAAGATCGAGCGCGAACAGCGGCGATTTTGCAAACAGTTGCTCCTGGTAGCCCGTTGGCGTGTAGGCAAAATAGCCCGCCACCGTAAGTACCATGGCAACTGCCATGGCGAACGCGCCAAACCACGCACCTACACGTTTGAGCGACACAAATGTGCGCCGCCACACCGTAAAAAGCGTTGCAACAAAAAGAGCAGCACTCATGGCAAACAAGTATGGGTGCACCAACGAGGCGGCAAGGACCATTCCTGCAAAGATGCTCAGGGTTTTGTGGTCGTATTTTTTTTGCAGTTTTATGTAAAATCCGAGGCTAAAAATAACAAAGAAGTGCGCAAAGAATGATTCAAACTGAATATTGTAGAGCGTGGTACAGCAGGCAAAAATAACGGCGAAGGCTGCGCCCAGTATGGTTTGCACGCCCAGTTGCCGCAGTACCCACAACAGTGCCACACTGTTGAGTACGTACGAACCGGCAACAAACAGCCCAAAGTAATGCCAGTTACCCAGTAATCCCAGGCCAAGCAATTTGGCAATCAGCGCAACAAGCGGAATGCTATCGGTAAATAAAATAGACGCGCCGTCGGGCGCGTTCATGCGCAGCGTTTCAAAAAGAGGAAAATGCCAGGAGTCTTCCTTAAAAAAGAGCCAACCGGCCAGGTGCGCGCCGGCATCGTAGTTCGGCGCTTGCCAGTACGGGCTGGTGCCAAGAATAAAACTTGGTCCAAGCACCACGAGAGTAAACAGTCCGGTGAGGCCGGCGACCGCGGCAAACAGAACTGCCGGGCGGCGTGAGCTGGTAAGAAATGCAGACAGTGTCTGCGCCCATGGTGCGGTGTTGCGCGCTTTTTTCTGACGTTCTGCCACGACATTCCTTCACTAGTTGTTATGATAAATATAACAAATTTAGGGGATAACCATGAATAAGTGGCTGAGATTGAGTCTTGTATGGGGCATTCCCGCCGTGGTGGTGACGCTATTTGCGGCGCTCATGCTCACTAACGGCAATCTGTTCGCGTTTTTTGACCACAATACATGGGGTAGCAAACTCTACGCCAATATTTGGGAACACCTGCTGCACGGAAATTCGCTGATCGACCCGCAATATGCGCCCGGTGAGTATTTTTTGGTCGGTGCAAACCAAATGGTGACCTATTTTGGAGCGATGCCGGTGGTGGTTCGGGCAATCGCCGATATATTTTTGCCAAATGTATATGACGTAAATCTCGCTAACCTCTCCATGGTATTGGCATTGCTGTTGGCGCTTGGCTCTGTGTGGTATGCAGTACAACGTTTGGCACACGGGTCACGCAATTTGTTGCTACTTGGGGCGGCGATCGTCCTTGCTATTCTCTTTGCCAGCCCAGTGGGTTACCTTTTCGTGTGGGGTTGGACGTATCACGAAGTCATTATGTGGGGCGTTGCGTGGGCGCTGCTGTTTACCTCTGTATTTACCATGTGGGTTTTTGATTACGCAGCCGCCACGCGCTGGCACGGCGTGCTCATGGGCTTGGCGGTTGGCATGGCCATGCTGAGCCGGCCAACTATTGGGCTCATGCTCGCGGTGCCGTTTGCGTTTGTGTGCGTGCGCGCAGCATTGCACAAATTTCGCCACAACAACGGGCGTGAGTTCCGCCTGCTGCTGCCTGGGGCAATGGTGTGCGCAGTTCTTGGTCTTGCGGTAGCGGGCATAAATTACCAGAGGTGGGGAAACCCGTTTGCCTTTGTAAAAATTGACCGCAACGTGCAATTTATAGAACTCTACCCCGAACGCGGCGAAGCGATTCGCACGGCTGGTGAGTTCAACATAAACCGCATTGGGTCGTCGCTGTTTTATTACTCAGTGCCCTCAGCAGGGAATGTCTCAAAGCAGTTCCCGTTTGTGACACTCGATAGCGAATTAGACGCATTTAATCAGGTTGCGCAGTACGATTACATAGAAGGATCGCGATTGCCAATTACCTTGAGCATGCCGCTGCTCTTGGTGTTTGCAGGCTATGGCGTGTGGGCGCTCACCCGCCTCAAACCGCACGAACGCCGTGCGAGCTACTGGTTGTTGGCGGGTGCTGCGTGCACATTTGTGGCGCTGCTTGCGGTGTATGCGACGGCGCTCCGGTACACCGCCGAGCTGGTGCCGGTGTTTGTGTTCCTTGGCCTTGTGTACCTCGTTGGCCTGCAGCGGGGTGTGGTGTCGCGCCCGAGCAAAAAGACGTTGGTTGCGTTTGCGGTCACCGCCTGTGTGTCGCTGTACATTACCTTTGTTACCGCTGTGGCCTACAAGCAATTTGTGTGGGACGTGCCGGCGAATGTGCGCGCTCAGGCACAGCAGTTTATTCATTACATGCCGACCGACCGCGACACAAAGCACATTATTAATGGCAAGCGATTCCCGGTGTATTAGAAAACCAGCGCTGCGTCGGCTATGATAGAAATATACGAAAAATAATAGAGACAACTACCTGTGAAAAAAACTGAATATACCAACATGGCCGAACGCGAGCAATCATATTGGTGGCATTTGGGGCGTCTGCGAATTATTCAAACGTATATTCGCGGACTGAAGGGTAACAAAAAGTCTTTTATTATTATGAACATTGGCTGCGGCACCGGCGGTACCATCGACATGCTTGAGCAATTTGGTGTGACCGACAACGTGGATATTTCTGACGACGCAATCGCCTACATGAAACTCCGTGGCTACAAGCGGCTCACGAAAGTTGAGGGCCTTGAGGTCCCTTTTAAAGACAAAACGTACGACCTGGTTGGCGCGTTCGATGTGCTTGAACATATTGATGACCATGTGGGGGCGCTCAAAGAATGGAAACGCGTGCTTAAAGACGACGGCGCAATTTTGATTACCGTGCCCGCCTACCAGTGGTTGTGGAGCGATCACGATGTATCTTTACACCACAAGCGCCGCTACACCACCAAGCTGCTCGAACAAGCGGCCCACGAAGCAGGGCTCACCGTACACAAGAAGTCATACGCAATTGTTTTTTCGCTGCCGCTTGTGGTGGGATTTCGGTTTATAAACAAAGTGCTCGGCCGCAAAACAGATTCAGAAACATCGTATGTGAACGTGCCAAACTGGGTGAATACGGCATTCACCAAGCTTTTGTACGCCGAGGCCAAAGCACATAAGTTTATGCCATTTCCCGCAGGCACCACGGTAATTGGCGTGCTACGGAAGAAGTAACATGCGCTCTGCACAGCCGCACCAACCTGTCATCGATGTGAGTATTGTTATTCCTGCGTATAACGAGGCGCACCGCATTGGCGCAACGCTTGATGCGCTGGCTGCGTATTTACAAACGCATTTTACGAACGAGCGAGTGGAGGTGATTGTTGTTGCGGCCGACAGCGCCGATGACACGTCGGCTGTGGCAATGGCAAAAGCGGGGCAGTTTGAGCATTTTAGGCTTTTGCAGCCCGGTCCAAAAGCAGGTAAAGGGCGCGATGTGCAGCACGGCATGCTCCGCGCTCGCGGCAAAGCAGTCATTTTTATGGATGCCGACCTGGCCACGCCGCTTTCGTATTTGGAATCTTTTTACGAACACCACAAAAACGGTCATAAGGTGGTGATTGCGACGCGTAATTTGCACAAGCATCACCCTAATTTTTTCCGGCGGTTGGTATCGAACGGCGGCAATTTGTTATTCCGCATTGCCAGTGGCGTGTGGATCGAAGATTCTCAGTGCGGCTTTAAAATGTTCACGCAACAGGCAGCGCGCACTTGTTTTTCAAAGCTGACCATTCTTGGCTGGGGGTTCGATATGGAAGTTCTGGCCATTGCCCGCGCGGCTGGTCTGGGTATAAAAACACATCGAGTGGACGACTGGCGATCGGTTCCCGATGGCACATTCAACGAAGGCATGGTAAAAAATTCATTCGCATCGCTGCGCGACCTGGCGTATATTTTTTGGAATCGTTTGCGCGGCGCTTACTCTGAGTGAGCTTCTGGTTCGGGGACAGGCTTTTTAAACACCCACAGCTTGTAAATCATAAAGTTCCAGGTTGCGCTGCCGGCCACACCAATTGCTTTTGCAATGTTTGCCTGCAGAACATCGTTCGCTAACATGCCGGTCAGCATGTGCGCGCCATCAAGCAAATGCAGCGCCACAAAAATCACGATATTCTGAATAAGATACAGGCCAATCATGGTGGTTACAATAAACCGCGTTGCTTGGGCACGGTCGGTGTTACCAGTGGCAAATACAAAGCGGCGATTCAAATACAGACTGAGTGTCATAACAATTGAGACGGCAATAATATTGGCAACAAAAAGCGGCACATGAAGTACCACAAATAAGAAGTTAAACAGTATAAAATCACTCATGGTGTTAATGATGCCAACTAACCCAAAAGTAAGAACTTGCCGAATGTTTTTTATAGCGGTCCCCCAGCTTGCATAGACTGCTTATAACCATACTACAGCTTGGGGCTGACGTATATGCTTGCAAAATAATGGCAGTTGTTGGGGACCAGCCCCGAGCGCCACGCAGGCACCCGGGGCTGGTCGTCCGTCTTAGATCAGAGGGTGGCCAGCTCCTCCAGGCCGCTGAGGGCGGCCTTGGCGGCTTCGTACGCCTCCAGTTGGTCTTGCTCGAGGTTGTCCAGCCCGCCGGCCACGAAGACCGCGGCTTCGAGCATGAGGTCGAGCTGCATGCGGCGCTTGCCGTCTTGGTCCTTGTTGCCGCGCTCGGCGGCGACCATCTCGGGCGGGTAGGTGAAGTCGAGCTGTACCCCACCGACCATCGCTCCCACCTTCTCGGCGGCGTTCGGTGTGTGGATCAGGTAGGACCAGTCGTCGCCGTCGAAGCCGTAGAAGACCTCTCGGCCCGCGCCGTTCAGCGCCAGAACACCCGACGCGACGTCGTACGGCACGTCGGCGATGTTCCGGATGGCCGTGGCCAGAATGGCCTCGGCCAGCCGCTGGTACGGCGGCATCTTTAGGAACGTGTGCAGGCTGCGCCCGCAAGTGACGACGGCGTTTTCGCTGGCTGCCGCCAGGATCTTGCGGATGTTCTTGTTCTCCGGGTCAGCGGTGATGTTCTTGTCGCCCTCGAGCTTCACACTGATCGCATCGAAGCCGGCGAAGTGGTCCACGAGCTGCGCCGCGATGATGTGGGGCCGGGCCCGGCCGCCCTCCTCGGGGAGGAGCGGCACCGCGATGACGCCGATGTCGTTCAGTTGGTACCTCACACCGGGGTTCGACGCGGCGTCGACCATGTAGATGTGCGGCACGCCGGCCCTGACCGAGCTGAGCGCCGCTGCCAGGTTGCCACGCGTGTGCCGGGGGTCTTTCTGGTCCTTGACCTGCACCCCCGACGTGAGCACCACGTCGGCACCGCGGAGCCTCCGCAGCGCCGGAACTTGCTCGCCCAGCTCCTCGAGCCGGTCGCGAGCGACCAAGAGCTTGCCTCCTTGGGACACTTACCTCACCTCAATCGGTGTTGTTTCCAGTACGGTCGTAGGCACTATAGCTCAGGAACAGGAGTATGTAAACCATGAGCGTTTACCGGTATACTGGGAACAAGCGTTATCTCAGGTGGGAGTGTGGTAATAAACGGTAACATGAAACGTGTTTTGTTGGTATTGGGAACAGTGGTAGGCGCGGCCGCGATTATTTTTGGCGTTTCCGGCCAGTGGTCGCGTATTGCGCCGCAGTTCAAATTGCCCAATATTAATGAAGTGCTTGTACAAACGCCCAGCCAATCTGAGCTGCAAAAGCAGCAGATCGCCAAAGAAACGCAAGAGCTACAGGGCATAATTACAGGGTTTTCAAATAAACACCCCAATCAGCTTGGTATTGTGGTCACTGATATGGCCAATGGCGCAACCGCCACCACAAACGACCGTCAGCAAATGGTTGCCGCCAGTCTGTATAAACTGTTCGTGGGCTACGGTATTTATAAAAAAATAGATGCTGGCACACTACACGCGAACAGCCCGACCAAAGGTAACCCGCTGAATGTGAGCCAATGTTTGTACATTATGATCACTATTTCCGACAACGACTGCGGCTACGCCCTGGGCGCCATGGTTGGCTGGCAATCGCTCGATGACACCTTAAAACAGATTGGCCTTACCCAAACAAAGGTAAGCAACTACGTCTCGGCCAACAGCGGCGTGGTAAATGGCGATAAATTAACTTCGGCGGCCGACGTTGCGTTGTTCGTACAAAAATTGTACAAAGGGGAATTGCTGAGCGTCAGCTCCACCAAAACGTACCTCGATATACTCAAGGCCGACAAACTGAACACCTGGCTGCCCTCTGGCTTGCCCAGCGGCACGGTGATCGCGCACAAAACTGGTGCGCTGTACAATTTGGTCCACGACGCAGGCATAATTTACAGTTCAAAAGGCGATTATTTACTAGTCGTTATGAGCCGCGACTGGCAAAATGCAAGCACGCAGCCGCCGCCTGCGTTTGCCGATATTTCGCGGCAGTTGTGGAACTATTTTACCAACTAGAGACTTCATTCCCCGACCTCTGATACGTGTCGTCCGGTCACTCAAGTAACAGAGGTGATTGGACGTTTTTAAGCTCGCAACCATAAGTATTTATATAATATTATTGACTTTATTCAAGTTTTGTTGTAGAATAAGCATGATCGTAATGAGGGCCCACATTTGAGACCCGTAAGAGAAGGAGTTATATGAAGAAAGTTAGCATTTTAGTTGCTGCTATCTCAGTTGGTGCAACCCTGATCGCTGCTCACCCAGCCCTCGCTTGGCACCCAGAAGTAAAAGTTGTTAAGTACGTACAGAACGTCACCGCTGGCGGTGCTCGTGCAGACGCCAACACTAATACCGATGCTGTAGCCGCAAAACCAGGTGACACACTCAAGTATGTCATCGAAGTAACAAACCCCGCAAAAGCTGCGGACAACAAGTGGAACGACTTGGTTAAGGTCACCCTTACCGACACGCTCCCTGCTGGCGTAGAACTTACCAGTAACACCGCTACTCGCGTTATTACTGAAAAGCTCGACCGCCTGACCCCTGGTCAAAAAGTGACCAAGGAATACACGGTGAAGGTAACTAGCCAAACCAACGGCGCATATTTGGACAACAACGTATGTGTTGAAGGTAACAGCGAAGCTAACGACGCATACCGCAAGGACTGCGACAACGCTATCGTTAAGGTAAAAGTTCCTGAACAACCAAAGCCAGAACAACCAAAGCCTGAAGAGCCAAAGAAGGAAGAAACCCCTGTAGTTGAAGAAACTCCAGCCGTATTGCCTTCAACTGGTCCTGAAGCCTTTGCCGTAACTGGCCTTGGTATCAGCGCTGCTGCTTACGGTGCTGTACGTGCTGCTCGCAGCCGTATGCTCAAGAAATAAGTAGCTGACCGCTCCTACAAAACAGCCCTGGTTATTTACCGGGGCTGTTTTTGTGTGCAAGCTGTAGCATGGTGCTGCCGAGCGCCAGGAATATTCCCACGCTGAGCGATACAATGCTGAGGATTGGCGCCACAGCGTAGCAACCCACGCCCACCACAAGTAAAAATGCCATGGCAAGCACCAGGGTGAGCGGAAAACTCGCTTTAAAAACGTAGTGCGCCACACCGAGCATGAGCACAAACGCCACCACAATAACCACCGATACGCTCAGTTGGTCTTGCCACCACGGCACCATCGTTGCCGGGATGCTGTGATCGTGACCTTCGTGGCCAAAAATTTGTAAGAATTCCATCAAACCCCCTAGCTTACAAAGTGTTTACGCAGCCATTCGTCGGCAGAGCCACCACCGCTGGCGCCCATAAGAACGACCATGTCGCCCTGTGCCAAATGCTGTTTTATTTTTGCCAGTAAATCGTCGTCGAGTTTTGCCGGTCCCGCAACTTCGTTATTCTTGATGTAGGGAATTAACTCTTCTGGCGTCAGTAACTTGAGGTCTGGGTCTTCGCGCGCCAGATACGTGGGCACCCAATAAATACGGTCCGCACCGGCAAAGCAGTCTTTATATTCGTCTTTTACGTAATGCTGGCGGCGGTTGGTGAGCGGTTCATAAATAATAATTAGCTTTTGGTTGTGGGGCTTGGCAAGCTCCAGCGCCGTGAGCATGCCGCCTTTAATTTTTTCGGGGGTGTGCGCGTAGTTGCTGTACAAGTTTGGCGCCAGCAGCTCCATACGTTGTTTGAGGCCAGGGAACCGGTCAACAATGGTAATGAGCTCGTCGATTGGCGTTTTGGTGAATTTGTGTGCAATCAGGATTGCTTGCCAAGCGTCTTGGCGGTTGTAATCGCCGGGTAGCGCAATGCGGTCAATGTCGGGCGCGCTGGTGCTAATAATCTCGAACTTCTCGGCTGGTTCAAGCCCTAAATGTTCGACCTCTTCGCGCCACATAAGGGCGTGTTTGCTTTGGTTAAGAAACTGCGTGTACGCACTAATATAGCTGTCGCGGGTAGGGAAGATTTCGTGGTGGTCCCACGCAATGCCAGTAATAATGGCCCAGTATGGGTGGAACGCCAAAAAGTTGTGGTCGAATTCGTCGCATTCGTAAACAAAGTATTTGGCGTCCCGCTGCAGATCGCCCATTGGTGCGAACGACAATTTTGCACCCACCGAATGCCCGATAGGAACGCCCAACTGCCGGAACAGCCAAATTATCATGGCGGTGGTGGTGCTTTTGCCGTGCGTGCCCGCAATGCCAATAAGTTTGAGCTTTTGATCGGTGATAATTTTACTGAGCAGCTCGTCGCGCAGGCTAATTTTAACGCCATGCGACTTGGCAAACATAAGTTCGGGGTGGGTAGGGTTACTACGGGTGATGGCGCTGCTTACCACGAACCAGTCGATCGGTTTACGCGCGTGCAGCTCGGCAATGCTTTCGGCAGTTTGGCCGATGTAAAAGTCGATTCCTTGTTTTTTGAGCAGCGCAGTATTAACCGATTCCTGCGAATCGGAACCTGACACGTCGTAGCCGGCCTGTTTGGCGATTTGTGCCAGCGGGCCAACGCCACCGCCACCAATGCCACTAAAGAAAATATGCATAATGTTAGCATACCACCACTGGCGACAAAGGTGTTAGCGTTGGTTGACCATTGCCGTTAAACGGCTGGTATTCACCAGGTAGCGCTGCCGTTTGTAGCGCAGCACGCCGTCTTGTTCGAGTGCTTTTAGTTGTACGCCGGTGGTTTCGCGGGTGAGTCCTAAAAAGTTAGCAAGGTCTTGCTGGGTGAGTGGCAGGGTCATGTGAGCGCGGCTTTTTGTGATTTCGCGTCCAAAGCGTTTGGTCAAAAAGTTGAGCGCGCAAATTAGTTTATCGAATGCTTTTGCTTGCTCCAGACTCGAAATATGTTCGTGGTAATCCAGCGTTCGGCGGATCAGGTAATTGAACATACGTTTAAAGAGTCGTGGTTGGTTGTGTACGAAGTTTACAAAGTCTTCGCGTGGAACCGCGTACATTTCGGAAGGCGTGTAGGCCTCGTAGAAATATTTTGCACCTTGTGAGTGACCAAAAACCGTATCAACAGGGAAGATATCATGCTTGCCCTCGAAGCTGATAGGTTTTTCGGTGCCCTCGTTAGTAATCAAATATGTTTTGACAAAACCCTTACTGATGATGTAGCAACAGTTAGGATCCGTATCCTGGCAAATAATCATTTGCCCTTTGTCAAACTTCTTAATGGGATACTGGGAAAGGAATGATCGCCATGCGTTCATAAAAACAAGTATGCCAATTTTATTGCGCAAAACATGTAAGATTTTTAACTTTGCATCTTTTACAACATAATTATCGCAAAAATTCAATTGAGGTGCATCAGAGGTGTATAATTATGGCAATAATTATTTATGGATTTACTCGACCGTTACCCAATCGTGAGCGACCAAGTTGACCGCGGCGAACTGCGCGTGATTTTGCGTGAACTACGCAGGGTGTTAGAGAAGGAGGTGCAGGGCGACGTGGTCGAACTTGGCTGCTATGTGGGCACGACTTCATTATTTTTGCAGAGAATGCTGAGAAATACCTCAAAACAACTGCACGTGTATGATTCGTTTGCCGGCTTGCCGCCAAAGGTCGCGACCGATGTAAGCCCTGTTGGTGAGCAATTCAAGCAAGGGGAGCTGACAGCCAGTAAAGCCCAGCTTATAAAATATTTTAAGCAAGCGGGGTTGCCGCTGCCGGTCATTCATAAAGCATGGTTCGAGCAGCTCACGCTCGCCGACACACCGGACCATATTAGTTTTGCCTTTTTAGACGGTGATTTTTACACCTCAATTTTGGCGAGCCTTGCTGTAGTATGGCCAAAACTCGCACCCGGCGCCATTGTGGTTATCGACGATTACCAAACCGAAGCTCTGCCGGGTGTTCGCCAGGCAATAAAAGAGTGGTCCAATGACCACTCTTTCACGCTTCGTAATGAGGCAAGTTTGGCGATTATTACTCGGTAATTGGTACTTCTGAGTGATGCTTGAGCGGTTGTTCTTTTACCGCAAAGCTAATCAAGAAGGCGGTGCCCATTACGACTGCCGAGATCATAAAGACTTCGGTGAGTGAGCTAGACAGCGCGGTTTGTACGGTGTGTACAAACTGGTGGAACAGGTCTGCTGCTTGTGGTGGCAGACTGTTGCTGATTGCACTTTGAGCTTCTGGTGAAATCACGCGTTGGAGTGAGTTGGCGTCGAGGTTGGTGAATTGTTCACCGTGACCACTAGCCTGTGCAGCCTGTACAAATGGGTCGCTGTTGAGGTTCTTGAGCTTGTCGGCCAAGAAGTTGTTAAGCATACCACCCATGACGGCGAGGCCCACGGTACCACCAATGCTACGGAAGAGTTGGGTTGAGCTTGTTGCTGCACCCAAGTCTTTTTGCGGCAGGGCGTTTTGCACGGCAAGACTAAAGATTGGCATAGCCATACCAAGGCCAAGGCCGGTGATTGACATGCGCCATGCGAGGTCGACATAGGTGCTTGATGGGTTAAGCGTGGTGAGGGTAAGCACGCCGATGGTTGCAAGTGCTAAACCACTGATGATAAAGATCTTGTACTTACCAGTCTTGTTAACGATCTGACCCACAGAAATACTTGCAACGGTGAGGCCAAGGATCATCGGAAGTAAGATGATGCCTGAGTTGGTCGCACTGAAGTTAAGAACCAATTGGGCGAATGTTGGGATGTAGATGATCGCGCCAAAGAATCCCATACCGAACAGCAAGAACAGAATGCTGACGACGTTGAAGATAGAATTCTTAAAGAAGCGCAGCGGCAAGATTGGGTCTTTGGCGTGCTTCTCGGCAAAGACGAAGCCAGTCAAGAAGACGACTGCGCCGGCGAACAAGCTAATGATCTGGGCTGAACCCCAGGCCCAGTCTGGGGTGCCACCAAGGCTGGTAGCGAGCACGAGGCAGGCCAAACCAACAGTGAGGAGTGCAGCACCGAGGTAGTCGATAACTGGCTTAACAGCACGGTCGATGATTGTTGGCATGTATTTTGCAATTAATGCAAATGCAACGGCACCTACTGGGATGTTAATAAAGAACGTCCAGCGCCAGTCGGTCATGAGCCCAAAGAGGGCGTGGCCGTCGGTGAGGAACCCACCAAGGAGTGGTCCGACAATGCTCGAAAGACCAAATACGGCACCAAAAATGCCTTGCCATTTGCCACGTTCTCGGGCGTCAAAAAGGTCGCCGATGATCGCGAAGGCGTTGGCCATCAAGATACCGCCACCGATACCTTGCAGGGCGCGATAAGCAATTAATTGGTCGATATTGCCGGCAACACCGGAGAGAATACTCGCGAGGACGAATACGACAATGCCAATCATCAGTAAACGGCGGCGACCAAAGAGGTCGGAGAGTTTACCACTAATCGGCACGGCAATCGTGCTGGTGAGCAGGTAGGCCGTAACGACCCAACTCAGTTTATCGAGCGAGTTAAACTCGGTTAAAATTTTTGGAAGCGCCGTGCCGACGATCGTTTGGTCGAGTGCTGCCAGGAAAAGCCCTGACATAACTGCGATCATAACAATCACCTTCTGGCGTTTGCTCAGATGGTGAAGCATTTATTCTCCTTTCGCTTCTTTTGATTTGTCGAGCATTTCACGCATGCTGTTCAGGTGTTCTGACATAGTAGCCAGCATTTCTTCCACCGAGTCGAGCTTACACACGCCAACCATGCCTCGTTCTTTAATACCAATGACAACCACCTTGTCACCCGGCTGCATACCTAATTCTTCCCGTGCTTCCACAGGAATAACGATTTGGCCTTTGGTGCCAATCGTGGCAGTGCCGTAAAATGATGGTTTGTGTAGTTGTCCCATAGGTATGAAAAGTATTACTCGTCATACTTTACGCTTATTTTTGGGGTAATGCAAGCGGGATTTTTGTAAAAACAAAACAACTCACGTCTTAGGTGAGTTGTTCGTTTTTGTGGGTTCTAATTAAGAACTACCAGCTGCGTTGACGGAAGCTGCCGCCACCGTTGCCACCGCGATCGCCGCCGAAGCCACCACCACCGTTACCACGGGGACGGTCTTCGCGTGGGCGAGCTTCGTTGACTACGATGTTGCGACCGCTGAATTCTTTACCATTCAACGCGTCGATTGCAACCTTTGCTTGGTCTGCGTCTGCGAGTTCGACAAAGCCGAAACCCTTAGAACGGCCAGACTCACGGTCGTTGATGACCGAGGCTGATTCGACGGTACCGTATTCTGCAAACAATTGTTGCAGATCGGCGTCAGTAGTGCTGTAAGGCAAGTTGCCTACATAAAGTTTTACTGCCATGCTATTCCTTGTATTACTATATCCGCAGGACGACCGTTGTTACGCTACGCACCGCTTCGTAATACATACTTATTCGGGCAACACATACCTGCACTCTAATTAGACCACGTTACTGGCACTTTTGGCAATAGCCAAGTAGTTCCACGGAGTGGCTGAGGGCTAAGAATTTGTGGCTTTTTGCGAGTTTTGCAAGTGTTGCCTCGAGTTCTGGGCTGGCAATATCGATGGTCTGACCACAGTTCTGACACAAAGCATGGTGGTGGTGTGGGGTAAAAATCTCGCTCAGTTCAACTTGATGTTTAAATCCGTGCCAAATTCTATTTATAATGCCTAAATTCTCGTAAAGTTCCACGGTTCGGTACACCGTGGCACGGTCAACGGTGGGATTGAGCTGCTGCGCAAGGGCGCCCACGCTGAGTGGTCCGTGCGTTGCGAGCTGGTTAAAGACGGCCACGCGTGGCTTGGTGGCGCTATATTTAGCGGCCTTGAGTGTTGTTTTTAATTTTGTAGCGCTTGATTCCATTGGTTATAGTATAGCTTTTTGCGATTTATTTGCAAAATAAATGCACGCGATAATCATAAGTCTTATTTAGGGTGTATTTTACATCAAACAACCCCACATATGGTGCTATAGTGAATCCAGAAGTTAACAATTTGCACGCATGGCGGCTGGAAGTACGTGAGAATCGTACACTGTGCCGCAACGGTAATCGCGCTGGTATGAGGGTAGCAGCACGAAAGTCCGATACGCCGCCTTGCGTTATTCCCGAGCAGGAACAAAGCCCCGATTTGAGGGCGCTTTTACACACCTGCTCGAGAGCAGGGTTTTTTATATGCACGGGGCAGTAGCACAAACAAAAGAGAGGGAAGCCGAGGCCGCTTATGAGCGGTGGGTTCAGAGTGAACTGAGCGGCGACCCGCGCCTGACTGCGCTGCGTATTTTATATAACGACCTCCGCAGCCAGCGCGACGTGAACCCTGAAACCTGGGATTATTTTGACCTGCAAGAAATGACCGGTGGTGCCGAGAGTATGGACACGCAGCACGTTACTGAGCTTGAAGGCGAGTATGACCCGGCGACCGACGAAATTATTGCAGCAACGGCTGGTGGCGAACGCGTGACTTACGATTCCTTTACGGTGAGTGGCCTGGTGCGCGCTCAAGAACGGGCTGCGCAAAACCCGGATTTTAGCTTCCAGGTTATACGCGACCAGATTTTCCACGACAACTTCCACGGCCCTATTAAGGCTATGTGGCACGGCGAAACAGGTTATGACACGGTTGTGTATGCCTCGACATATGCGGACGATGTGATAGAGGAGTTTGGTGAGCGTGGCCGTCTGCTTTTGCAAGAGCTGGCATACGACGAAGAAAACGAAAAAGGTTTTATTTACGGGTATCGTAAAAATAAACGTACCGGCAAAATGGATGGCTTTGCGGCGCGCGTAGGCAACGGCAACCGCGAATATTTTGGTGCTTATTTACAAAAACGTGGTAAAAGCGCTCAGGAAGTGGCAGGCTTGAGTTCGCATGAATATGGGCGCATGGTGGTCTTTATGAACACCGGCGACACACCGATGAAAGAGGTAGCTCGGGCCGAAGTCGGAGTGTTCGATGAAGCTGCTGAGGAGTTAACAGGCAAGCGCCACCACTTTGGCCGCGAAGAAGAAGGTGTTGATGCCTATGAGCTTTTTAAACGCGCACCTAACCTATGGAAGGCCTACCGTCAATACCATCGCCACCTTGCCGAGCATTTTACGGGCGTGCCGCTTCACGACGACCTCTATGCGTATTTAACCACGCTGCATACTACCACTGGCGGCCACGTGCTGACCGACCGCGAACAGCTGCGCCTCGGCAATCAGCTCGGTAACAATAAAATCACCGCCGACCTGGCGCTGGCCTGCAAAAAACTCATGACCTATTCGCACTACGCCACGCTGAACGGCAAGCTCGACGAATACCGGCGTACAGGCACGGTTACCGATATTGGCGGCGCTGACATTATGCAATCGTATGGGTCAGCGGCTGGCGGCGAAGGCTCGGCGGCGGCAGAACGCGGCGACACATTTAACGACTGCGACATGACGTACGGCGAGCAATCAACGAGCGAAGCAGCACAAATGGCTGACCGCCTGGGTATTAGCCTGGAAGAAGCACTGCGTCGTGTGGGCAAAAAATTAGAGCACTGGAGTGAAGGCGAATGCCGCAACTGCGAACGCACCACCCAAATTTGGGCCGAAGCCGACGGCGGCTGCAATGTGTGCCGCAAATGCGCCAACGAGCACACCGTGTGGGGCCAGCAGGGTCTCGAGCGCGAAAAACGCCGCGCCCAGGCAGAGCGCGAAGTTGCAGAGCGCCTCAGCGTGCTTGAAGCTGATTTGCTTGAGACAACCGAAGAATCACCGGAAGAAACAGCAACTCCCGAAGGCACCACACGCTACGTGGCAGGCCAACAACAGATGTTTATGCGCTGGGTCACGCTGGGCGGCGCCACACACGCCTGGGTAAATACCGCAACAGGCCAGCCTGTAGACGACGACCAAGCATAAAGGCTATACTTGCGGTAATGATCCGTTATTACTACAAGAACCTGCGCTCTAAAAAGCTGGGCGAACTCGACACGTACCACCCCGGTTGCTGGATTTACGTTGAATCACCCACCAGTGACGAAGTTGATTTTTTGGTGCGGCAGTTCAAATTAGATGAAGGCCACATTGCCGATGCGCTCGACCCCGACGAAATGCCCCGCCTGGAGCGCGAAGGCGACATGAGCTACATTTACATGCGCTACGCCTACACGGCCAAAGATTTAGAGCTGACCACCGCGCCACTCCTGTTTATTATTGGCAAAGACCACTTTATTACGATTTCGCGCGGGCGCTTGCCGCAGCTTGACCGTTTTTTGAGCGGCCACATTGCATTTGCAACCACGCAGCGCACTAAAATGTTTTTGCAGGTTATGAACCAAATTTCTGACCAGTACGAAACGTACATTAATACCATTGCCCGCCAAATTAGCATTGTACGAAACCGCTTAAAAGTGCACGAAATTAAAAACCAAGATTTTGTAGATTTTGTGCTGATCGAAGAAGAATTAAACGACTTCCTATCGGCCATGTTGCCAACTACCGCGCTTTTGCGACGTTTAACGCTGGGCAAATACATTCCCTTATTTGAAGAAGACACCGAAATTGTGGAAGACTTGCTTCTGAATAACGAACAGTCAATTGAAGGCTGCCGAGCACACATTAAAAGCGTGGCCAATATCCGCCAAGCCTATGCCACTATTAGTGGTAATAATTTGAACCAAACTATGCGTATTTTGACCGCTGCGACGGTTTTAATTACGCTTCCCAACATTATTTATGGAATGTACGGCATGAACATTAATTTGCCATTCCAGCACGAAGAGTGGGCGTACTTTTTTGTGCTTGGTTTAAGTGGTGGCGTGGCCGCGATTGTGTATTTTTTGGGTAAGCGCAAGCGTATATTTTAAATACAACATATACACAAGTTTTGCACAGTCCAGAGGTGCTTATGCTTGACCCTAGCGCCAGGCCTTGGTAAATTTGTGTTTGTGCATTCGGTTCACTGTGACCGGCCAGACCTACGCCGGAACCGTGCGCGCCATTTAACAAGGAGCATAAAAGCTATGCCAATTGAAATCCGCAAAGCCCGTACAAAGGCACAAAAGATTGCGGTGGAAATTGTCCCGGCTGCGTGGCAAGAATATCTTGCCCACTAAGCACCACCAAAAAAACACCCCATCTGCGAGAGGGGTGTTTTTTTGCTGAGAGAGCGTAAGCGCTATTCTGCTTTCGCATCCTCTGGGTAGGCGGCTTTTACCGCTTCGTCTACTTTGTCAGAAAGAGCGGTGTTTTCTACTTTTTGACCGTTCAAAATAAAGGTTGGCGTGCTGCTTGCTTTAAAGATTTGTTTGCCGGTGTAAATGTCGCGGTTGATTTTGTCGGTGACTTCTTTATTGGTTAAGTCTTTTTTGTACTGGTTAATGTTCAGGCCAAGCTGGTTGGCGAAGTTCTCGAAGAATTTACCCCGATCGCCAACACTTGCGCCACTCCATGATTGCTGGCTTTGGAACAGTATGTCGTACATATCAAAGAACTTGCCCTGTTTGCCAGCGGCTTCGGCGGCAGTTGCGGCGGCCAGTGCGTTCGGGTGGAGGGTAGTGAGTGGCAAGTTTCTAAAAATAAACGTGACTTTGTCTTTGTATTTTTCGGTAATATCGTGCACGATTGGGTACATTTGGCCGCAACCGGGGCACTGGAAGTCGCCGTATTCAATTAAAGTGACTTTTTGGTCGGTCGGCCCCATAACATGGTCGGCAATTGGGCCTTCGGTAATTATTTTATTCGCGTCACCAGTAAATTTAACTTCGTTGCTCTTGTTCAGCCAGATGATACCGCCAAAGATAGCCAGCACAATTACGGCAAAGATAATCCATTTTGCTTTGTTCATGCATATATTTTAACATGCCAACTCAGGTACAATAGGCTTATGGTATGGCTTGTTCAGTTTGTTGCCGTTTGTCTCAGCTTGCTTTTAGCTGCGGTTAAGTCTATGCGCTACCTGCCAAATGCCTTAAGCGATTTTGAACTTGAACGCCAAGTGAAGGCGGGCGACGCCGCGGCGATTGCCGAACAAGAACGCCGGGCGCTTTTACCCACGTACCTGGCACTGCAATATGCTAAAGAAGTCGCACTGAGCGTTATTTTGGCTGTTTTGTTGGTGAGCGTGTACGGCGCTGCGTTTGGTGCGTTTTTGACCGCACTGTATTTTGCGGCAGCGTACGCCATTTCTGCGCGCGGGTGGATTAGTGGCGCGGTGGGTAATTTCCAGCAGAGTTTAGAACCGCGGGTGAACAAATATGTGGTGAAACTCTCGCCGTTATTTAAGTGGCTGGCGCCAAAGCACGCGGGCAGTCACCGCAGCGGGTTTCAGTCGCGCGACGAACTGCGGCAGTTAATTGCCACCGACGACCAATTGCTGGCGCCGACCGACAAAGCGCGCATGCTTGGTGCGTTCGATTTTGGTAGTTTAATTGTGGCAGATGCCATGGTCCCGGCTGACCATATTAAAACTGTGGATGTCAAAGAAACGATTGGGCCGGTGTTGCTAGACAGGCTACACAAAGATGGTCACAACGTGTTCCCGGTGATTAAAAAGGACATTGACCACATTAAAGGCTGGCTGTACATGAGCGACCTGTCGCCGCTCGACCCTGATTTAAAGCTGGTGAAAGACGCCGTGCGCCCGACGGTGCATTATGTGCCGGTGCACGCGCCGCTGATTGACGTACTGAGCGCGAGCTTGCAAACTGGTCGCCAACTGTTTATTGCGGTAGATGACGACGGTAAGACCAAAGGCATGGTGTCACTGGCAGATGCTTTGGCTTATTTGAACGGCGAACCCGTGAGTAAAGAAGCACTGGTCTCTACAAAACCTGAAGCGCCCAAGCCAACCTAGCTCATGCGTAACGTAACCTGCTACAGTGTTACGTAAGTAGGCCAACTCTTTGGGGGTAAAGTGGACGTTGCACGCTGTGCGGTAATGTTTCTGTTCCAGTATTTCTCCTCACGAAATCAGTGGTCATCTGGCTGGCAGGAGCTCGGAGATAAATTTAAAGAGTTGGTTGAAGAAAAGTTGGGCCGGCACGTGAGCGCGCCCGATGCTGTGCTGAGTGCCCAAAGCACGCGGCTGGAGTACGACATCCGCCGTGCGATTGTGGAGACGCCCAACTTCGGGAAGGCGCTGCGCGTCATCTTGCGCGAGGACTCGACCTTCGTGCCTTTTCTGAAAGGCGAGGAATTGTACGACGCCGATGCCTGGGAAGATCAACTGCGCCGTGAGAACACCTGGTGGACGCCCGGCAGAGTTGCGGTGGCGGTGGTTCTGGGCCTGATCCTTCTGTGCATCATTGGCACCATTGTGAGCGCCCTGTCGTAGCCTGACTGATGCTGTGGTCGCCCACTCCCGGGCGGCCACGGCGTAATTTTAGTCTTATAATACTTTTCTACAACATTTATTGGGGTCAGCATCTATTGAAAGGCGAGGGAACTACTGTTACGATCTTTGCGTCCACGGCAGAAAGGTGGTGTCGAAGGTGGTTGGCCCTAAGCCACAGCGTAAGGACTACTGGCGTAGAGCAATTACAGGCAGATACTTCTCACAGCAGGCCTATGACGACGCAGTTGCTGAGTGGCGACGTAAAAAGGACGAAGAGAGAAGGAGCACGTGGACGCCAAGAGCAGCTGAGGCGCCAGATGTAGGCGTGGTAGAGGGAACGGACGAGGCAGTTTCCTTCAAGACCGGCGGACCGAGTGGTCACGAGACACTGATCACCGACGGTGATTACAGTGACGACAATGAAGGTTTTCGCACACATCACGACCATCATGGCCCCACCAGAAGTACCCACAGAGGTCGGTACACCGGTCCCGGCTCATAGTATGCTGTGTATCTAGCTGGGGCGGCAGCCTATGCCGCCCCAGCCGACTAACCTATAATAGGATAATATGAATAAACTAAATTCCGCTCAAGAAGTACAGCTGCGCTTAATTGCGAAAGCCATTTTTGAATTAACCAAAATATCGCGTTCGCCTGAACAACTAGAGGGTGTTTTAGCTCTTGCTAGTAAGTTGGCTAATTTAGTTGACCATAACGAAAGTCGGCTAAATGCTGACTTAGGTCAAAATTTAGTAGAGTTCGTTTTGCTTACGATTGATGATGTTACTGCGAGAGCCGAGCAGAGCGGTGACGCTAAAAGATATCAGAAAAATATTGAACACTTGCTGAGTGTATAGCGAAATGAGATGCGGGTATCTTAGCCGACCTACTTGAAAGGCGAGGGAACGTAGGGTAGGCTCGTTTTGATGAGGAGCATGAATTCGTATCAGAAGTTTTTCTATAGGAGTTTTTGGGTTTTTTTATGGACATGCTTAGCAGCATTGTTGGTCGCTCTGCTTACGGGTGTGTTTTTCCCGTTTGGAACTAGCTTACGATTCATTGGTGGTGTAGGGTATGTAGGCTTCTATGGTGCTTTGTGCGCGGCAATTTTATGTCTTATTCTCCTCACGCAAAATCGACCACTTCATGATCGCTCGCTATTTGTTATGGCACTTTCTATTATGGGGGTAATGTTGTTGGCGCTGGCGAGTATGTACGTTGCATGGTTGTACGGCGCGGCAGCGTTGTTCGGTATCGTGACAGTGAGCCCGGTATATGCCGGTTTATCAACCCTGGTGAAAGTAGGAATTATACTGAGCCTCACGCTCATGCATGCAGCATATGTTATTTCTTGCAGACCGTTACATAAAATCCACATTATCTCTACTTTATTCGCAATCCTTTGGGGTATTCTGACAGGCTGGTCGTTTATTGGAGGGTATCTGCACGGCCCAAGCTCGTACCCGCTAGCTGTCATGCTGAACGGTGCGGGCGCAGCTGTGACGGCTCTCATGTTAGTTAAACAACAGCAGCAAAAGCCGGCAAGCTTGCAAAGAAAGCCTTGATTGCTTTAAAACTCACATCTGTTATAGTAAGCTTCAGATTATGACCCAGGTTGCTCGCCAAGACACCAATACCAGGACTCGCCAAGCCGCTCGATAGGCGGTGGTTTGGCATAGAGTCCTGCGCAGCCTAGTCCAACTAAACTGAACAAGGATTCTGAATATGCGTATTCTCGCAAAAGAACTTAAAACCCACGTGGGCGAACAGGCAACCGTTGGCGGCTGGCTACACAAAAAACGCTTGCTCGGTGGCTTGACCTTTATTGTTATTCGCGACCGCAGTGGTTTAACGCAAGCGCTCGTGAAAGAAAAGGGTGAAGTCGAAAAACTCCGTGGCCTTCAAGTGGGCACCGTTCTCGAGGTCAGCGGCATTGTTGCTGCTGACGACCGCGCTCCTGGTGGCGTAGAAATTCACGAAGTTAATTTAAAGATTAACGTGCCGGTTGAAGCCGAACCACCAATCGAAATCGACAAATCGCTCGACCAGTTCCACAAGGGTGACTTGCTGGACACGCTGTTTGAATACCGCGTGATCGGCCTGCGCAACCCCAAAGAACAAGCCGTATTTAAGGTGCAAGCCGAAATCGTTGAAGCTATTCGCAAATACTTGCGCTCACAAGAATTCACCGACATGCGCACGCCGAAACTTTTGGCAGCTGCAACCGAAGGCGGCGCTGAAGTCTTTAAATTTGATTACTTCGGCAAAGAGGCTACGCTGGCGCAAAGCCCGCAATTTTATAAGCAAATGATGGTTGGCGTATTTGAACGCGTGTTCGAGATCGCGCCGGTGTACCGCGCCGAACCAAGCGCCACCACTCGCCACATGACCGAGTACATTAGCATTGACGGCGAAATGGGATTCATTAGCATTGAAGACCTCAAAGTTTTGCTGAGCGGCATGATGAACGCCGTTGTAAACGACGTGTGGGAAGTGTGCGAAAGCGAAATGACTTTGTGGAAATCGCCAAAACCAGTGTTGCCCGAGCTGATTCCGAGCATTACCATGGCTGAAATTCACGAAAAATACACCGAAGCCACCGGCACAAAGACTGTTGGCGAAAAAGACCTCCGCCCAGACGAAGAACGCTGGATTTGCGAATACGCCAAAGAAAACTTGGGCAGCGAAGCCGTGTTTGTGACCGACTGGCCAGCCAGCGACATGAAGTTTTACCACGCAGCTCAAGAAGGCAAACCAGAGTTCGCCGACCGCTTTGACCTTTTGTTCCGCGGGGTAGAAATCAGCACCGGCAGTATGCGCGAACACCGCTACGATGTGGTGCGCCAGCAACTGATTGAACAAGCAAACGGCGATCCTGAAGCTCCGGGTTTCAAATACTTTTTAATGGCAATGCAAGCCGGCATGCCGCCACACGGCGGGTTCGGCATGGGTTTGGAACGCCTCACGCAAAAGATGATTGGGCTGCAGAACGTGAAGGAAGCGAGTATATTCCCACGGGATATTAACCGGTTGGCGCCTTAATATGAGCTGGCAGGAACTTAGCCAGCTAGTCAGTATAAGTTTTGTTTGTGGATGGTGCGGTAACAAAGTTGCAACTGATGAAGGATATTTTAATAGCTTGAATGGCGCTAGAATTTCACCATGTCCGCATTGTGGCAAGCCTAGTTTCTTCAGGGGAGATAAACAGTTCCCTGGCGCATCTTATGGGGATGATGTAAAGAACCTTCCCGTAGATGTTGCTGAGATCTATCAAGAACTCCGCCAGCTTCACGCTACGGGCGCTTGGACGTCAATTGTGCTATTGGGGCGTAAGCTTCTTATGCATGTCGCGGTCAGTAAGGGGGCTGGGGAAAATCAGCGCTTTATTCAATATGTCGAGTATCTTTGTGATGAATATGTTGCGCGAAATAATCGCGGGTGGATTGACCGTGTTCGTACACTAGGTAACACTGCCACGCATGACCTGCAGATTATGACCAAAGAGGATGCGGAACTTATTACAGACTTCTCAGCAATGATCCTAAAACTCATATACGAGTTTAGTCCACCTGAGGCGCCTTAGTATATACTGAGACCATGAAAACCAAATCACTCGCACGTATTTTTACCGGGCTGCTTGTTATTGCACTCGGCGTGGGGCTGTTCCTCAATGGCCTTGGTGTCATTAACTTTGCCGACATCGTTCGCCAGTGGTGGCCGATGGTGCCAATTGGGATTGGTGTCATTGGAATCATCAGCAACCCTCGCCAATGGGTGTGGCCGCTGTTGTTCTTTGTGTTCGGTGTGGCGGCGCTGCTGCGTCAGCTCGGCTACGTTGACATCAACTTGTGGAGCCTGTTCTGGCCGGTCATCCTGATTGCTGTGGGGCTTTCGATTTTGTTCCAGAGCACCAGCCTAGGCAGCAAGCCAGAACTCGACGACGATGATGCAACTAATGCCTCGGTGCTATTTGCAGGTCAAAACGTGCGGAGCGTGTCTCACCACTACAAAGGCGGCGACATTACCGCAATTTTTGGTGGCGTTGACCTTGACCTGCACGACGCAAAAATTGATGGCGAGGCAACACTCACCGTGTTTGCAGCTTTTGGTGGCGCCGAGATTAAAGTACCAGAAGGCTGGGTGGTAAAAGTAAAAGGCGTGCCAATTTTTGGCGGCTGGGAAGACAAAACTCGCAAGCCGACCAACGAAAAAAACGCACCTCGACTGACCATTAACGCCACCTGCGTGTGCGGTGGGTTTTCGGTCAGCAATAAACGAAGCGACTAAACAATAAACATTGCGGCGGCCATAACGGTCATCGCGGCGTATTCAATTAAACTGACGTAGGTGAGGGGAACGCGCAATACGTTCCCCAAGCATACGCACTGCACAAGCTCGCGACGCGCGAGTTTTATGCTGACGCTGGCAACGGTAATTAAACTGAGTGCGATGGTAATGTATAGTGTGCCGGCCGATGTGTCGCCTGCCAAATACAAACCACCAAGAGCGAGCTCCACAAACGGGTATACATAGCCCCATGCAGGCAGATTTTTAGCAATCAGGTCGTATTCGCGGTAACCCATGGCGAACATGCTGATGTCCAAAAGTTTGAACAGCCCAAAGATCAAAAAGAAGAAGCCCATGCTGTAGCCCAAAACAGTGTCGGGCGTAAAACCAACTTTACTGCACACCGCGAGCGTGGCAAAAATAATCACCGCAAACACGCTCAAAAGCGGCACGTAGTCGCGCAGTTTTGGGTGTAAAACAGGTAAGTTTGGTGTGGTTGTATGTTCGTGTGTATGGTTCATGCTTATAGTATATACTTGAACGGTTATGGAATGGATGGTGCTTGTTACCTTTGTGCTTGGCATTGTCTCGAGCGTGCTCAGCGGCATGGGCGGGGGAGGTGGCGGCTTTATTATGATGCCGTATCTTATTTTTATTGGGCTCACTCCGGCGCAGGCGCTGGCAACAATGAAGCTCGGGAGCGGAGGAACCACGATCGGTTCGCTGACTGCATTTAAAGGTACGGGCCTGGTGCGGCGCAATTTGGTGGTGCCGTTTATGGCAATTACGCTGGTGTGTGCGTTAATCTCGGCTTGGTTGATTCCACAAATAGATTCTGGCGTGTTCCAAAAAGTGATCGGCGCCGCGCTTATTTTGCTGATCCCTACGCTCTTTATTAAAAAGAAGAGCTTTGAGCCAGGAGAGCGCAGCCGTGGGTACCTTATTGTGGGTTACATTGCGTACACAGTGTTTGCGTTTTTGCAGTCACTGATCGGCACGGGCATTGGCACCGTTTTGGTGCTTATTTTAATGTTTCTATTTGGACTGAATGCGCTCGAAGCACAGGCCACAAAACGAATTTCGCAGCCAATTCAGGCAGTAGTATTGTTTGTTTTTTTGGCAATCCAAGGCCTCGTGGTGTGGGCGCATGGCATTGCCGGACTTTTGGGTGCGGTCATTGGCAGTCATATGGGCACTAAGTTTGCAATTAAGCGTGGTGCCGGGTTTGTAAAAGTTATGCTGGCTGTGGTTATGGCCACATCTGGTGTTGGGCTCCTCTTTTTTTAGTTCGAGCGCTCGCCATTGTATACTAGAGGTACCATGGCAAAAAGTACAAACCAACCAAAAGATGCTGGTCAAGAGGAGCTGAAAGAGCTGCTTGGTTCCGAAATGTCAGAAAAACCAGCCGATCTTCCCCCACCTGACCCGCGGGCCGCTGGTACTACCGCCAAAAATGTCGAAGCCAAAGAAGACGAAATTATTGATGAAATAGAGGCCGAGAACGCGCATAGCGCGCTCGACGACATGTACGAACACGAGCGTGAGCCTGAATCGCCGATGCTTATTATTGGCGACGAAAAAAAGCACTGGTACCACTTTTTGAAGCGACCAAAGTTTTGGGTTACGTTTATTGGTCTGTTGCTTGCGGCTGGCACAATTGCCTGGCTCATTACCCCCAGCCGCGTGTGGTTTTTAAACACACTTGGCCTGCGTACGCAGTTCGATCTCACCACGATTGTGAGCACCGCGCAGGGAACGCCCCCGCCAATGCTCAAAAATGCGCTGGTTACTATTAATGGTCAGGAATTCCACACCGACGACGAAGGAAACCTGAAGGTGAGTGTTCCGTACGGGCAAACGCATATCGTTATTGCCAAAGCTGGCTACGAAACCGTGACCAAAGACCAGTTGTTCGATTTTGACCCATTCTTTTATTACTTGGGCGGTAAACAGATCGACGAACAGCAGCGCAAACAGTCGGTAATTATGAAAAGCGTTGGCATCGAAGTGAAATTTGTGGCCAAAGATTGGCTCACCGGCCAGCCGATTACGGTCGGGCATTTTGGTGTGGGCGATGTGGTGACCACCCCGAGTGCGCAAGGTGAAGTAACTCTGGTTATTCCGGCAACCGACGATAAAACTGTGCAGCTCGACGCTAAGTTTGGCGGCAGCGGGTATGCCGACATTGCACAAACAATTACTTTGGCCGAACAGCCTGCCGACATTAATTTTGTCCCCGCCGGAAAGCATTATTTTATAAGTAAACGCACGGGCCAATTTGCTGTTTACAGGAGTAATTTAGATGGTTCGGCTGTTACAGAAGTTGTGCCTGGTTCCAATAGCGAAACCGGTGATGTTGCATTTAGTGTGAGTCCGAATGGCAAATATGCCGCCCTCGCCTCGACTCGCGAGGCAACTCGTGATACCTTTGGCACGGTGCAACAAAAACTCTATGTTGTTGACCTTTCTAACAATAAATTAACGGCAGTCGATACTGCACTGCAATTTGATTTTGCAGATTGGTCGGGTGATAGCGTTGTGTATACGGCACGCTACCGCGAGGCAGGCGGTGCGCGCGTACAGCGGGTTGCCAGTGCGGATGCTGCTGCACAAAAAGCGACCACACACGCGACAGACACAACACTTAAGGTGGTGCGTGTGCGACTTGGCAATGTGGTCTATCTGCGTGCTGACGACGAACTGCGTACGTTTAAATTGGGCGGTGGCAGCGAAAAAAGTTTGGGTACAGGCGTGAAAATACTCACGCAAACTGACGCCGATAAGTTTGCCTACCAAATTGCCGATAAATCATGGCGGCAGTACGACGTAAATGCCGACCAAGTTTCGACGGTTCCTACGCCCACGGCGCTGAACCGTGCGTTTTTGGCGAGCACAAGTAGTGACGGCCAAGCATTATTGGTGGTAGAAGTGATCGACGGCAAACCAACGCTGATTGCCAAAGCAGTGGGCAACGGCCAAGAAAAACAGTTGTATGTTGGCGCAGATTTGCGCGGTCCGATTCGTTGGATCGGTACGGTTGCCGTGTACCGCGCAGGCGAAGCCGACTATGCCGTGGGCGCTAGCGGCGGCACACCAAAGAAAATAACTGATGTTACGGCGACTCAGACTTCTCAAGATGATTACTTCGATTTCAATTAGTGCGGCTCAAATTACCGCCTTCCAAAAAACCGTTTGGGATTTTTACCGCATTCACCACCGCGCCATGCCGTGGCGCAGCGAGCCCACGCCGTATTTTGTGTTGGTGTCGGAGCTGATGCTACAGCAAACACAGGTTGCCCGTGTGCTGGCAAAGTTTGCGGCGTTTATTCGTAAGTTTCCTACCGTTGAATCGTTGGCTGCGGCGCCGCTTGCCGACGTGCTTGCTGCCTGGAGTGGCTTGGGTTACAACCGCCGTGCCAAATTTTTGTGGCAGGCCGCGCAAGCTGTGGTGCGCGACCACGGCGGACAAGTGCCGCGTACGCAACAAGCGTTGGTGGAGCTGCCTGGAGTCGGTCAAAATACCGCTGGCGCGATTTTGGCCTATGCGTACAACGAGCCGACAGTGTTTATTGAAACTAATATTCGTACCGTGTTTATTCACCATTTTTTTGGGAACCACAAAGATGCGGTGAGCGACGCCGAATTGCGTGAACTAGTTGCGGCAACGCTGCCGGTCGAAAACCCGCGCGAATGGTATTGGGCGCTCATGGATTATGGCACCGAGCTAAAAAGTACGGTCGGCGGACAGCTTGAACGTGTTAAAAATTACAAACAGCAAAGCCCGTTCAAGGGGTCGCGGCGGCAAATTCGTGGCCAAGTTATTAAACTATTAATTGAGCAGCGCAGTGTGAACCTCGACGAGCTGAAGCTGCTGATACACGATGAACGCCTACAGGATGTGTGTAATGAACTTGTTGCGGAGGGTATGGTCGTGCAAAAAGCCGACGAACTGCATTTGACAGACTCCTGATACTGGCCTAGCCTTAGAATGTGAAATCACGACGATTAATTGCAATAATATTCCTATTTACGATTCTTTTTATTGTGCCGATTGTGGTGCACGCTCAAGATGCAGTCGCTGAGCGAAATCAAATCATTTCTGAGCGCTGTGAGTCGTTGAAGCTGCTGCTCGATGGGCTCCAACGCCGCGATTTAGTATCGCGCACCAATTTGGGCCGCGAATACGAAAGTTCGGTCCGTTTATTTAATGCATTTACACAGCGCGTTAAAAACAATAGCCTCAACTATCAACCATTTGAGCAGCTCACCAGCGAGTTTGGAACGGCAACCACGCAGTTCCGCAGCGCCTACGTACAGTACGACGACACCATGATTAAGCTGCAAGATGTTGATTGCAAAACAAAGCCTGCTGATTTTGACGCACTCCTTACTCGCACCCGCGAACTTCGCGATGCAACCGAAGGCGCTAGCACCCGTGCCAATGCAATTGCCGGGCAATTCCGCACGCAAATGGTGCAATTGCAAGCGGAACTACCGCCACAAAAGGGGAATAACTGATGCGTGAAAAACTCACTCGTCATTACCGCAAATTGCGCCAGCATATGCGCGCAAAGCGCCTCATAATTGCCTTATTTATGGCTATTGGCGCAACGCTTTTGCTGACCGTGGTGAGCCTGACGATTTATAAAGTTGGCGGTTTTTACCGCTACGATCTTAGTCGCCCTGGCTACGAAAAAGAACGCAAAGAAATTTCAACAACGCCAACCGATGTGAGCTACGACACCACCAGTCCGCTCACCCAACAGGGAGTTGATGATTTTTTAAAACAACTCGACGAACACCGTAAAAACTTTGATTCATACAGTGCATTCGGTAATGGCGGCCTGAGCGACGAGGACTTGCGCTTAACTGGTAACGAACCAAGCGCGCTGCGGTAAACTATTTTTTAGTATCAAGAGTGCCGGGAATTTTTGCGGCAATAATACCGTCTTTTTTGAAGGCTGTAATAAGGCGCTTGCGCAGTTCACCGGTAACGCTCCACTGAGAACTTGGCTGGGTTTTGCCAACAATCTTCACCTCGAGGGTTGAGGTGTTAAATGCGTCGATACCCAAGAAGTGCGGCGGATCCATAATGCGCTTGCTCCATTTTTCATCTTTGGCGAGTTTTTCGCCGACGGCGTTAATCACTTTTGCGAGCGCATCAACATCGGTACTTGAAGATACTTCAATGGTCATATTAATTTTTGCAAAGCCCATCGTCTTGTTAATGGCGTGTGAAATGCTGCCATTTGGAATATAGTGTACGCTGCCGTCGTTGTCGCGGATGATGGTGCTGCGCAGGCTGATTTGCTCCACGGTACCTTGGGCGCTATCGATGCTAACCACGTCGCCGACGCGGTATTGGTTTTCCAAAATAATGAACAGTCCGCTCAAGAAGTCTTTAATGAGGGTCTGTGCGCCAAAACCAACAGCCACACCAATGATGCTGGCACTGGCAAGAATTGGCGTGAGGTCGAGGCCAGGGAAAATTTGGCGGACAACACTAAAGGCCGCAACTAGCCAGACAAGTACACGTAAAATCGCCGAGAACATAGAAATAAGCGTGTCCTGGCGCTTTTTAATGTCTTCTTCGGTTAAATCGCCGTGCGCGCGGTGACGCATAGTGCGTCGCACAATTGTTGTTACGACCATTTCACCAAAGCGGCGAACGAGCCAAGCGCCCCCAACAATGAGTAGAACGACCCACCATTTATGAACGACCGTTGATTGCAGTACGTCTAAAAAGTTCTCGTCTTTTTCCATATCTGTTAGTATATCAGGTGTGAGAATGTTTGCTAGCCTCACTGACCCTGCATTAATCGCCTGCCTTAACGAGGGAGGCGTTGTTGTCGTACCTACCGACACTATGTACGGTTTAGTCACTCGCGCGAGCGATCAACAAGCGGTGGAGCGTGTATACCGCATTCGCGGCCGCGCCCCCGAAAAACCATGCATTATGCTCGTTGCTGCCCGCTGGCAAATTACTGATACCGCCTTATGGACACCAAAACACAAAGTCTTGGCAGACACTTATTGGCCGGGCGCGCTGAGTTTAGTTGCACCAACCGCCACCACTGAACCGTATTTACACCGCGGCACGCATACTTTGGCGTACCGCGTGCCTGACCGCGACGATTTACGCCGACTACTTACAAACACGGGGCCATTAATTGCACCAAGTGCCAACCCCGAAAGCAAACTACCAGCCACAACGCTCCTAGAAGCGCAGGCTTATTTTGGTGACAAAGTAGATGGTTACGTAGATGGCGGCACGATCGCCGGCGATGCGCCCTCTACCGTTGCCGGTATTGTTAACAATGAAATTCATATTTTCCGCCAAGGTGTCGTGCATTTAGACCAACACGATTAGCCGTGCGGCCGGCGGCGAGGCTCAGCCTGCCACCGGCACGCGTGACTATGTTCGCTTCCAGGGGAAGATCGGCGGTCGCGCGAGGCGCTGGGCCACGTACAGATTGGGGAGTGCCGGATAGTTACCGATTCCCACCAGTGCTGCGGGCCTTGGTTCGCCTCCGAGTGCCTGTACGAGTGCCGGGAGTTCGGTCAGAAGCGCTCCTGTTTCGATGCCGTCATCCACGCAGAGCACCCGCTTGCCACGAATGAGCAGCGGGTTGAGGATGGCCAGACCGCCCAGTCTGCGGGTGTAACCGCCACCCGCTTTAGGTTCCTTGGCGACGTCCACGACGATCATGTGTTCTGCGCCCAGCCGCACACACAGTTGCGCTGCCGCATATGCGCCGCTTGTTTCCAGGCCGATGATCGTGTCTACCTGCCAGTCACTGGTGCGCACGTCTGCGGCCAGAAGCTCGCATAGCTCTTCGAACCTGGACCAGCCGTAGTGCTGTGGGGGCGGCTCGCCGCTCATGGGTAATCCCTTCGTCCAGCCAACATAGCCCCCACATTGTAGCGGCCGGTGTATACTAAAGCAAAAGGATTACAGTGGCAAATAAACGCAAACTACACCATGCGCTCACCATTCTGAAGCACGTAAAAACCTGGCAGCTGATTATTTTGTTGGTTATATTTGCGGTGGTTTCGGCCTTTCTGCTGCGCCAAAGTAACCTGCATATGGTAGAACTGCGCAACCAGGTGACCAAAGCCGACGAAGAAGCTGGTGATGTTAAAACCTCCCTGCTGAATTTGCAAAATTATGTGTCCCACCACATGAACACCAGCCTGGGCAACGGTATTTATTTACAAGAAACCTACCAGCGCGCCTACACCGACGCCGTGCAAAAAGCGGCCACGGCTACCAACCCGCAGGCTAAAATTTACGAACAAGTCGAGCTGGAATGCCGCCCGGTATACCAACGCACAAAATCATTCCCGGCTTACACACAGTGCGCCAAAGAAAAACTCGACAAACTCGCGCCCGGCCAAGACGCGTTGGCGAGCCTCAAAACGCCCTCCGCCGATTTATACCATTACAATTTTGCACCCCCTTACATTAGCTTCGATCTGGCGGGTATTTTTGTGATTATTACAGGGGTGGTAGGGCTATTAATTGCCATTCGCATCGGGGCATACATAGTGCTCAAAGTGTTGCTGCGCGCACGAAAGCCCCATATTTGAGCGTTGACAAACACTTTATGCTCGGCGTATGGTAAAGTCACGTTAGCCAAATAAAAGGAGGATCTCTAATAATGGCAGACTCAGCATACTCATTCACTAACTCGAAGGGCGTACAGTACTACCTTCACTCAAAGATGGTTACTCTGCGCGGTGGCAAAGAACAACGAATCTTCTTTTTCGCAAAGGACGTTCGCCCAGACGACGCAGTACAAGAACTTCCAGAAGGCTACGAAGTTTCTGAGAACCTTCGTAACGGTTTCCCAACGCTCAAAAAATCTGTTAAGCAGTAATCTTTTTTGCGCTTTCTCTTGCTTCGTCCACACCCAAAATGCTAAGCTTGAGAAAACAAAAAGGGTGTTAAAAAAGACCCGGTACTTGATTGTACTGGGTCTTTTTATTGGGGTAATTATGGTATTATAGAATTCGATGAAAGAAGCAAAAGACATCCTCGTTGTAAAAGACCTCAAAAAGGTTTACGGCGACAAAACCGCAGTAGATGGTATCTCCTTTACCGTAAAAAAAGGTGAAATTTTTGGAATTTTGGGCCCGAACGGTGCTGGTAAAACAACAACTCTCGAAATGATCGAGACGCTCCGCCCCATTGATGGTGGTGAAGCCTACCTCGACGGCGTAGATGTTGCTCAGCATCCGCAAAAGGTAAAATCGCTGATTGGCGTACAGCCGCAGTCACCGGCATTCCAAGATAAAACAAAGCTGACTGAAATTATTGAGCTGTTTGCCGCCGCTTATGGCGAAAAAGTAAACGTGCAAGAATTTTTGAAGGACGTCAACCTAGAAGATAAAGCCAACGCCTACGTTGAACAGCTTTCGGGTGGCCAAAAACAACGTATTAGCATTGCCGCAGCGTTGGTGCACAGCCCTAAAGTGTTTTTCATGGACGAACCAACAACTGGCCTCGACCCGCAAGCTCGCCGCCACCTTTGGGAACTTATTCAGCAAGTGCGCGACAAAGGCATCACCGTGATTCTGACCACCCACTACCTTGAAGAAGCAGAAATGCTCTGTGACCGCGTGGCAATTATGGACGCCGGCAAAATTATTGCGCTCGATACACCAAAAGCACTCGTAAAAGAGTTGCTGAGCCGCGGCTTTAAAAAGTCGCAACACGTTGAGCAGGCAAACCTGGAAGACGTGTTTATTGACCTGACCGGAAAGGGCTTGAGGGACTAACATGAAACGCAAATTCTATACTGTTCTGACGTTCGCAAAGCTGAACACAAAGCGTTACTTCCGCGACAAAACCGCAATCTTCTTTACGGTTGCCTTCCCGCTGATTTTCTTGTTTATTTTTGGTGGTATTTTTGGCAAGAGCGGCGACGTATCGTTCCGCATTGCGCTGATTAACCAATCTGACACGCACATTTCGACCACCTTTGTTGACGAAGCGAAAAAGCAGACCAAGCTGTTTAAAATTGACGACGAAGCAACAAGCATGGACGCCGCCAAAGAAAAAATGAACCGCGGTGAGCTTGATGCAGCAATTGTACTGCCAAAAGAATTTGGTGCAGTCCAGGGCGATGCAAAAACACCAACCGGCACGGCGCAAATTTATTACACGCAGAACAACGCAACCGCCGCGCAAACGCTGGTGCCAGTGCTGAACGCAGCGCTCACGCCGATTAACGCACAGTTCACTAACACCGACATGCCATTTAAGGTAGCTGCCGAACAAACAAACGACAAGGGCTTGAGTTCGTTCGACTACACCTTTGCTGGGTTGCTTGGATTTAGCTTGTTGGGCCTGGGTATTTTTGGGCCGGTGAACGTGTTCCCTGAACTTAAAAAACAGGGAATTCTGCGCCGCTACAGCACCACGCCAATCCGGGTGTGGCAATACTTTACGGCTAACATGATTTCGCAGGTTGCGATTGGTTTGTTCGCTATGTCCGTGATGTTTGCGGTGGCGATAGCCGTATTCCAGCTTAATGTGGTAGGGAATATATTCGAGCTGGCTATATTTTTGGCGCTCTCGATTGTGACTATGCTCGGTATCGGCCTGGCAGTGGGCGGCTGGGCACGTAACGAACGCCAGGCGGCGCCATTTGCAAACCTCGTGACCTTTCCGATGATGTTCCTGAGCGGCACGTTTTTCCCCCGCTTCCTTATGCCTGACTGGTTGCAGCAAGTGTCGGCGTTTATTCCGCTGACGCCAATTATTGACGGCATCCGCCTCATCGCCACCGAAGGCAAGCACTTTATCGACATTCTGCCGCAGCTCGGCATTATTGGCGTTTGGGTGATTGTAATTTACTTTATTGCCTTCCGCGTTTTCCGTTGGGAGTAGTTGTAGCTCGAGGGAACCTATGCTAGCATACCTGGGTCGCGCAGATTGCGCGGCCCTTTTAAATGGGAGCGTTGCATGCGGAAAGTGATACGCGGCCTGGTGTGCAGTCTCGCGGTTTTGACCGTGTTGGCTGGTGGCGTTGCGCTCCCCGCGCAGTCGCTGTCGCAGGGAGCTATGAGGCTGACGAGCTTCTCGTCGGCTATTACCATCCAGAGTAACGTCAACATTCGGCCATCGCCGGATAAGTCGCAGCCGCAGCTGGTGGAGATGCCTGCAGGTTCCACGCCGCGGTACATTTGCTACGCCGACGGTCAGAACATTGACGGCACGACCACGTGGTTCTACATCGAGTGGCAGGGAGTAACCGGCTACTATTCGTCTGTTGCCGACGATGTGCCGCTCGCCAAGCAAAGCGACATCGAGGGAAACTACGGTATCCCTCGATGTGGTACGGGCGCGGACATCAACCAGCGGCCCGCAGACGACGATACGGAACTGGAGGTGGTGCCGGAGGAGAAAATCGTACGAATCGTACGACCGCGACGCGGCGGTTCGCTGGGCGCTCAATAATGCGCAGGCGCTGCGAGGAAACATCTTCGCGGACTGCACATGGTTCGTGAGCCAGGCGCTCTGGGCCGGTGGCTTGCACCAGACGAGCTACTGGAACAGCTACAACGGGCGCAAGGGCGGGAAAAACCCGATTCCGCAACCCGCCACGGTGACGGCAATGGCCGCGCCGGAATTGGTGCGGTATGTGCAGGAGCGGTTTGATGTCGAGGTGAAGGATCTCGACTTCGCCGGGAACTCGGCTCCACTGGCTCAGCCGGGCGATATTATCGCCTACCAGTGGAACAAGCGGGATAAACAGCCTTTTGAGCCTGACCACCTGGCGTTCGTCGTCAGCATCGCTGACGGCAACTATCCCGAGGTGGCAGAGTGGGGAACGGCACCTCTCCGCATTCCCTACCAGAAGCGCGGCTGGACATGGTCTGAGCTGAACGGCACGTGGCTCCAGGCTGACAATCCAAAGATGGTGGCCAAACTCCTCCATTTCAGGAACCCCTAGGAAAGACGGTGTCGCCCCTTAACCGGGGCGGCACCGCGAAAAACTTTAAGCAACTAATGGTATACTTGCAATCATGGCGAAAACAGCTAAGAAATCGTGGACGAAAAAAAGAATTATTTTTTGGGCACTATTAGGAATTATCGCGTTGCCACTTTTGGCAATGCTTTCTTACCATGTGTATCTCTATTTCAATCCGCAGCTTCGTGTTGATTTTCAGACATTTAAGCCGAGTTATTTGCCACAGGGCATGAGCGTTCAATCAGAAGAACTTGAAGTTAGGCTGCCACATCAACTCTTGTGGTTTGCTCCCAGTAGTGTGGGGATTGATTTTGTATTGAATGGGGGGTATATATCACAAACAAAGGCCGAGCAACCTCAAATCCCCCTTTGTAAATATGTGGATTTCGACAAAAAATGCACAATGCACAAAAGTCAAAAATTTGAGTACGCACAGTATCTTGATTATGACGCAACGTACCGTTCTGATACAAAAGAAACTATCTATGGTGAGTTTAGAGAGCAATCTATTGTGTTCTATCGTGATAATACTTCAATAGAGATTCGTTTCAATCGAAAAGGCAAAGACCCCATCTCCGACCAAGAAATCGCCAAAATGGTTGATTCGTTTGAACCGGCGACACTTACTAATTTAACCGTCAAGCGCCGCTATCCTGGGCCGTAAACATGCTACACTAAAAATATGAAAGCTGCGCTCAAAGCATGGCTCCCGCTCGCTATTCTTACCTCGCTGATTGCCGGGATGGTTTATTTGGTGGCTCACCAGGTGTTGCGCCAATCAGCAAATGACCCGCAAATTCAGTTGGCCGAAGATTGGACTGATCAAATTGTGGGCGGCACCGATGCAAACCGGCTGAACCTGGGCAATTTTATTGACCCAGCTCGCAGTTTGGCGCCGTTCGGTATTGTGTATGACCAAGACGGCAATATTGTTGCCAGTTCGGTTTCGTCGCCAAGTACCATGAAGCAACCGAATGGTGTGTTCGACACCGTCGACGCTGCAGCCGACAAAACTGCACGTTACACATGGCAGCCTGCCAGTGGTGAGCGCTACGCGGCGGTGTTGCGTCGGGCGACCTTCGATAACAAATCGTACTACGTACTTGCTGGCCGCAACCTGCGTGCTGTTGAAGACCGCATTCAACGCGTTGCCGGAATTATTGCAGCAGGCTGGGCAACCACTGTGGTGAGCGTGTTCGTCACTCAAAACATGCATCTTGTTGGCCGCGTTGTTCGTCGCCGCAAAAAGTAGGTTATGGAACACGTTGTTGACCTGCACATTCATTCTCATTTCTCGCGGGCTACAAGCAAAGACTGCGATTTTGACCACCTCTATTACTGGGGCAAATTAAAAGGCATTCACATAATTGGCACCGGCGATTTTACCCACCCAGAATGGTTTGCCGAAATGTGCGAAAAACTGGAGCCAGCCGAAGGTAACCTGTACAAATTAAAAGCCGAATTCGCTGCGCCCATGGACGAATTACTGCCGCCGAGCGTGCGCAATAATCTCATTCGGTTTGTGCCGACCGTAGAAATCGCTACCATTTATAAAAAGAACGACCGCGTGCGCAAATTGCACCAATTGTTGGTGGCACCCGATTTTACAGCGGTAAGCGCAATTAACACGCGCTTGGAACGCATCGGGAACCTCAAGGCAGATGGCCGCCCTATTTTGGGTCTCGACAGCAAAGAATTACTTCGCACCATGCTGGAATGTGACGAGCGCGCCTTGTATATTCCGGCCCATGTGTGGACGCCGTGGTTTGGGTTGTTCGGCAGCAAAAGTGGTTTTGACCGGCTGGAAGATTGCTACGATGAACTCACGCCGCACATTACCGCAATCGAGACGGGCCTGAGCAGCGACCCGGCAATGAATTGGCGAGTGTCGCAGCTCGACAACTTGGCAATTACCAGCAACTCCGACGCGCATTCACCGCAAAAATTAGGGCGAGAAGCCACGTTGGTACGTGCCGAACTCAGTTTTGCCGACATTATTGGCGCCTACAAAACAAACGATCAGAGACTGGCGGGCACCATCGAATTCTTCCCGGAAGAAGGCAAATACCATGCCGACGGCCACCGCGCCTGCAATGTGCGGTTCACGCCCGAGCAAACTGCGGAGCATGACGGGTTGTGCCCGGCATGCAGCAAACCACTGGTGGTTGGGGTGGAAAACCGGTTAGCACAAGTTGCCGACCGCGCACCAGATGTGGCAAAAAGTTCCCGCAAAAGAGTTGAATACATTATCCCACTGGCCGAAATTATTGCCGAACTCAAAGGGGTGAGCAGCACAAATGGCAAAGCGGTCCAGGCCGAATACCACAATGTGCTCGCGCGGCTCGGCGATGAATTCAGCGTGCTGCGCAGCGTGCCCATTGAAGCGGTGCACGAAGCTGGCTTCCCGCTGCTGGCAATTGCTCTGGAACGAATGCGCAGCGGCAATGTTGTCCGCGACCCCGGTTACGACGGTGTTTTTGGCACGATTAAAATTTTTAAAAGCCACGCCGACCGCCACCAAACAACCAGCCAACTTGCATTATTTTAGGTAGCTGCTATAGTTGCCATGACCTGAAGACGACAGAAAGGGGAGTGTTGTGACGCTTTTTGTTGCGACCATTACCATGCATGGCGGTAAGCAATTGCGTGGACGCCAGACCGCTGTGGCGGAAGCGCTCCTGAAAATTTTCGTCAGGGATCTGCCGGAAATCATTGCCGGACAGGGTGGCGAAACTCTGTCTGGTTTCACGGTGGCGGAGCTTGACGTGCGCTCTCAGCGCTACCAGATCCCCGGCAAGGCGCCTAATTTTACGGTCGAACTTCGACCGGACGAGCAGGCGACGTTCATGCGCGGACTGCAAGCAGAAGATGCCAAAAGCATCGCGACCGCCTTCGTGCAGTACGTGGCGCAGGCGGTCTACACGCTGAGCAGTTTCTGCGGTGAGGCCGAGCTGGAACATGTTCGCATTACCACCTGGTTGCCAAATCCCAGCGGTGTGCACCTGAACATTTCCACCGGGAACTTCGTTCAAGCCTGGGGCGGCCTGTTCCGCACCGGCGAAAGCATGAACATCGGGTCGGCAAGCCCCGCGTGAGTGAACTGGAGCACTGCTCCGGGGCGCCCCTCGCGGGGCGTTTCACTTTTATGGGGTATAGTTGAAATCATGGAATCACTTAACACGGCCCAGACCCAGGCGGCAACTACCATTGACGGTCCGGTTGTAATTATTGCTGGTCCCGGCACGGGCAAAACAAAAACGCTGGTTGAACGGGTGTGGCATATGGTGGCGCGGGGAATTGCTCCGCAGCGTATTTTAGCGTTGACGTTTACTAAAAAGGCGGCCGACGAAATGCGGGGGCGGCTGGGCAATGCGAACGTGCAGGTGACCACCTTCCATGCGCTGTGTTTTGATTTGCTCAAGCAAAAAACGGGTGAAGCGCCCAACTTTATTACAGAACCAGCGCGCATGGCGCTGATTCGTGGCCTTGCAAAACCGGCCACGCTAAAGGGAGTGAGTGTGCGTGAGATTGCTCTGCGAGTGTCGCGGGCTAAAAATATGGCCGGCCACGACGAGGCGATTATGCCCGTGGTGACTGCGTACAACGCTGAACTTGCCGCGCGCCACCTGCAAGATTTTGACGACGTGTTGCTGCATACACACGATGCTCTGCTCGCTAACAAAGACTGGCGCGCACAGGTGCGGCAACGGTTCACGCACATTATGATTGATGAGTTCCAAGATACGAACGCTTTGCAATATACATTACTACAGGAGCTGCGCGGCACCGAAAACCTGTGCGTGATTGGTGATCCGCTGCAATCTATTTATGGGTTCCGCGGTGCCGACGGCGATATTTTTGCACGGTTTTTACGTGACTTCCCGCAGGCAAAACAAATTACCCTGCACATAAATTACCGGTCCGCGCCAGAAATTGTGGCGCTCGCCAATGCCATGTACCCAAGTGCGCCGGCGCTCACTGCGTACCATTCGCAGCCCGGACAGGTGCAAGCGGTAGAGGTATTAAACGAATACAGCGAAGCCGCGTGGGTGCTTGCAACTATTGAGCAAGCAATTGGCGGCAGCAATTTACAAACGGCAGTCAGCACCGACCACCGCACGGACCAGCGTGGCCTTGCCGATTTTGCGGTGCTGTATCGTTCGCGCCACGCTGCGCGTGTGCTACAAAAAATATTGCAAGGTTCCGGGATTCCCGTGCAAATTGTGGGCGATGGATCGCCGTACGAAACGCCATGCGTGCAGGCAATTGTGCAGGTGCTCGCGCGGTTGGTGGACCAGGAACGTGCGGTGGCTATAAAAAATATGAGCACTGCGCAAGTTGACGCGCTCGTGGCAAGTTTGGATGTTGCACAAAAACCTGCGGAACTTGCCGGGCAGCTTATGCAAAAGTTCGGCTTTGCACCCGACGCCGAATTGCGCCAATTGTGCAGCATGCTCGTGCAATTTACAACGAGCGCAGAAGCCGTGGCCTACTTGGACGACATTGCCGCCCATGGGTTTTACGACCCACGCGCTGCTGCGGTAACATTGCTTACGATTCATGCGGCAAAAGGCTTGGAATTTGCGCATGTATTTTTGCTGGCCGCCGAAGATGGTGTTTTGCCCAGCACAAAGGGCGACACGGCCGAAGAGAAACGCTTGTTTTATGTGGCAGTCACGCGTGCCAAAGAGCGTTTAGATATTTTGCACGCCCGCAAACGGGGCGGGGAAGCGGCCGTACTGTCGCCATTCGTGCAAGAAATTCCGGCAGACATTTTACCCAGAATAACAGATACGGCGCTGGCCAGTGACCAACGCCGTTCTGCGAAGCGCCAGGCAAAGCGGGCGCAAACCAGTTTGTTTTAAAGCTTAGACTGCTACTTTTTGCGTTGGTGCATCATTACCCGATTGCAAGCCGAGCCCTGCGCCAAGCAAACCGATGGCGAGCACCAAGTGCAGCCAGTTGTCGGCAGTGTTGACGTGCAGGAAGCCAAGTACCGGGCTGGTGAAGAATCCAATAATGGTGACCAAGGCGTACACCGCGCCAAAGCCCACGAGGTAGAGTTTTGCGTAGCGGTCATTCGCTGCGCCAATCAGCCCTACAATGCCCGAAAGCAAATGGACAATGTTGTGGACCGTGTCAACCATGAATAAGCCGAGCAATAACTGGTGGCCGTCTTCGCCAGTTGTGGTAATACCAGGCACAAAGCCCAGCAAGCCAACGAGTGTAAATACGACGCCAAACACGAGCGCTACTTTTTTGAGCATACCCTTTACTCCCTTATGTTGTAATTTAAATATACGCCCGTTTGAGTAGGGACACAAGTGAATGTTGGGTAGCCCTGTTTAATAAAAATCAATAACTGAGTTCATAGAGGTTTTTAATAAAATCTGGTGGGGCCGGCTGGACTTGAACCAGCGACCAAGAGGTTATGAGCCCCCTGCTCTGACCACTGAGCTACGGCCCCGTAAAAATGGGAATGGTTGCAGTATAACAGCTTGCCCCCTGTTGGACAAAAGCACTATACTAAAGGTAATGTACGACCTGCGCAAAAAAATTACAAATCATCTACATCGCGCGCAGATAAACCTCGCGCCGACTCAGCAATCGCCTGACTTGGTCTGGGGTGAACTGTTTCAAGATGTGCAATTACACCGCGTGTTTCCCGACAGCATTACTTTTGCCGACATGATGCCGGCCAAAACTCGCAATCGGATTATTAAACGCTATTTAAAAGAACGCGACGATCCGCGTTTTGATTTAAACGCATTTGTGCAGACCAATTTTAAAGATTTGTTGCAGATTGAAACTTTCGATTACGAGACTAATCCTGACCACACCATGGAGGAGCACATCCAGGAATTATGGGGCGTGCTCAAGCGTGAATTCCCGCAAAACAGCGGCTCGCTGATTGGTTTGCCGTACCCGTACGTGGTGCCGGGTGGCCGGTTTATTGCGCAGTACTATTGGGACAGCTACTTTATTATGCTTGGCCTTGCGCAGAGCGGCCAGTGGGACATGGTCGAAAATATGGTCAAGAACTGCGCGTTTTTGATCCGTAAATATGGGTATGTGCCGAGCGCGAGCCGCACCTACAACGCTACGCGTTCTCAGCCGCCGGTATTCGCTTTAATGGTGCAGTTGCTGGCGAAAAAAAAGCCAAAGACCACACTCATTAAATATTTGCCATATTTAACCGCCGAATATGCCTTTTGGATGAAAGGCTCGCGTAGTCTTGGTGGCAACCGCCAGGCGAATCGCCGCGTGGTGCGCATGCCAGATGGCAGCATTCTCAACCGCTACTTCGATAGCAAAACCACGGCCCGCCCCGAGAGCTACAAAGAAGATGTTGAAACCGCACTGAACGCACAGGGCCGCCCCGCCAGCCGTGTGTATCTCGACATTCGCGCTGCCGCAGAATCGGGCTGGGATTTTAGCTCGCGCTGGTTCCACGACCCGAGTAATTTGGCCACTATTCACGCCACCGACATTATTCCGGTTGATCTCAACAGCTTGTTGGTCACGCTTGAAGAAACGATTGCGCAGGCCTACGAACAGCTTATGCAGCAACGCTTGGCGCGTCATTTTAGGAGTCTCGCAAGGAAGCGTATCGTAGCGATTCAGACCTACTGCTGGGATACAAACGAAAAATTCTTTTGTGATTACGACTTTGTTGCCGGTGCATCGACTGGTGTGATGAGTGCCGCCGGGCCATTCGCTCTGTGGTGTAATGCCGCCACGTCAGAGCAGGCAAGTGCTTCGGCTGACTATATTCGCCGGCATTTGCTGCAACCCGGTGGCATTGTAAGCACCATGTGCGACAACGGACAACAATGGGACTGGCCAAACGGCTGGGCGCCACTGCAGTGGGCGGCAATTAAGGGTTTGCGCAATTACGGCCACAATTATTTAGCCGACGAAATTAAACAGCGCTGGATGGCTGGCAACGAACAGCTCTACCGAGAACAAGGCAAAATGGTTGAAAAGTACAATGTTGTTGATCCGCATGCCGAAGCTGGCGGTGGCGAGTACGTTCTGCAAGATGGGTTCGGCTGGACGAACGGCGTGTATTTGGCCCTGCTTCACGAGGACGAATAATGAAGTTCACTGTTAAGCCGCTGGCCAAGCGCCTCAAGGCACTGGCAACGCTCAATAATGCAGTGCTTGTTGTGGCGCTGCTGATCGCCAGCACTTGGGTGTGGAGCACGATTGAGGCGATTCAGCACAACTTTACGCTGCAACAAAAGGTTGACGCGCTGAGCCAAGAAATTGCTGTGGGCGACCTACAAAATAAAACGCTCGAACTGCAACGGTCGTATTACAACAGTGACCAATATTTGGAGCTCAGCGCCCGCGAACGCCTCGGCCTGGCAATGCCGGGCGAAAAGATGCTTATTTTGCCGACCAACACCGTAAAACCGCTCGACCAAACACAACCGGTAGTTACCGAAGCCACTATTGCTGACCGCAGTAATTTTGCCCAGTGGATGTACTTTTTGTTTGGAAAGAAAGGCGAATAATGCTGCCGCAAATGCTGCACGTGACGGCAACTAAGCGCGTGTTGTGCACGGTTGACAAAAAGCTTCTTATTTTGTAGTATATAACGAGTGTAAATCCTACGACGCGGGGTGGAGCAGTGGCAGCTCGCTTGGCTCATAACCAAGAGGTCGTTGGTTCGAATCCAGCCCCCGCTACCATGAAAAATGACCAATCCTTAGCAGATTGGTCATTTTTCTTTGTATAGTGCTGAATCCGCCAAAATAATACTATTCATTCACCAAGAGGGGTCGCCCGGCATTTCTGCACGACCCCTCTTGGATTTTTGTTAGCCCTTTGCGGGTGGGATAACTCTAGCCCCTTCCCATGCAGTCTCCACGTACCACGCCCCGAAGGGGCTGAGACCGCCCGACCCATCCCCGTACCAGATGTTGAGCCCCACTGCCTGTCCGTCGTAGCGGTAGAAGCTGGCAATATCCATCTTGCCGTCACCGTTGTAGTCACCGGTGCCAGCAGGAATAATGCGGTTTCCGTCCCAACCACTAGCACTCCACGGCCCATCAGGATTAGTCGCACCGATGCGTGAACCAGTGCCGTTCCAGACCCGCATGTCGACGTAGTTTCCGTCATGCCGGTACACGGCGATGGTATCGGCTTTGCCGTCACCGTTGATGTCAGTCACACCCAGCGGAATGAACCGCGAAGCATCCCACCCGGTATCAACATGCCACGGTCGACCGAGTGTGAATGCTCCAGCGCCATTGCCGAACCACACATTCTGATCGACCATGCCACCATCGTGTCGGTAGAAGGTAGAGATATCGGCATGACCATCGCCGTCGATGTCACCGGCGCCGACTGGGATGACCCGCGAGCCGTCCCAACCTGGGCCGTTCCAGATCGAATACGGTCCGGCCATGTTCAGGTCGGCTTGGCCGTACCAAACGTACAGACTGGTTTGGTTATTGTCGTAGCGGTAGAACGCCGCCACGTCAGCCCGACCATCCCCGTTGAAGTCGCCCACCCCAGCAGGGATGACTCGATCTTTTTCCCATGCCGACGGCACATGCCAGGCCTGATACGGGTTTAGCCCCGCTTGGGCGTTGCCGTACCAGATATCCAGGCCGAGAGCACCGTTGGCATAGCCGTAGAACGCGGCCGTGTCTTGGATCTTGTCGCCGTTGAAATCAGCCGTTCCGGCCGGAATCAACAACGACGCATCCCAGCCGGAATACGCGCCCCAAGGCGAATACGGCCCAGAGCTGTACAAATTGCTCTGTCCGTTCCATAGCCACAACCCGATGGCGTTGTTGTCGTACCGGTAGAACGCCGCGATGTCCGATTTGCCGTCGAGACTGAAGTCACCCTTACGTGGGCAGCCACTGTTGGCAGCTACGTAAACGTGAGGGCAGGCGTCAGCCGTGTCCGGCGTGCCGTCGAAGTCGGAGTCCGGCGGTGGTGCGTTGCAGCTCTGGATTCCGTAGTGCTGCTCGATGGCATTCTGCCATTCGAGCGGCACCGAGTCGTAGAACGAACTGTAGTAGCCGTTGCCGATTTTCCACCACAGTGACGTTCCGCCAACATTCTGACCATGGGCATAGCAGCTCGGGTGAACTACAGTGCCTTCGGTGATGTTGCCGATATTCGACGCTGATGCACTCGGTGCCGAACGGAGGGTTGCGCCCTGACCGTTTGTTCCGCTGATGCGGATAGTGCCGTCGTAGGTTGCTGTTCCGCCCGGTGCGCCGGCGATGTCTGGCGGGCTGCCGCCACCCGGCGACCCGGGTGGGGAGCCGGCGGGCAGGCCAGCAGCACGGAGTTGGACTGCGTGTTTGGCCGCTGCGGCTACCTCGGCAGCTGACTGCCAGATCCACCAGTTTCGGTAGGCACTTGTGTGAGTGCCTGCACCCATAATAAGTGGCCAGTCACAGACCCCGTCACCGTTATCACACCAACTGCCGGTGCGGTTGTAGAACTCTGGCGGAAGGTATGGACTCCTTGCCTGTAGGGCTCCGTGTACTCCCTCGCTAATGCAGGTTGTGTTGGCGCGCACCCAAACCGGAACCGGACATCCGGAGGTAGTGCTATACGAACCACGATATTTGGGGTCGCCATACAGCGCGACGTAACCGATATGGTTTTTAGCAGCGGCGGACAGTGTTACATATCCGCCTCCACCGTTGCGTTCCAGTGCCCAACCAATGACATCTGCTCCTTGCGAGTAGCCGCCAATGATGGTGGTCTCGTTGGCGCAATTGCCGTTGCTGTATCTCTGGTTGAGGTGTCTTACCAGCTCGTCGGTGCCTTTGGTGACGCTGCCGGCATAGGCACCATTAACCACATTGACGACGTTCCAGTCGGAGACTGGGACGGCGGGGTATTCATAGTCAGGGCCTACGGTGTCGTCGGGGAACTGACCGTCCCTTACCGACCTGTCGATGTTGCCCAGTTCAGCCCAGTCAACCAGACCAACGCCTGCAACTCCAAGAGCATAGTAGATATGCTCCTTGAATCGCGCTGCTTCGACATCACCAATCCACTGTCCAGAGCCTCGCGCCCACAGCGCATATACACCGCCATTTACGCAGCCAGGCTCAGTGGCGTGGGCAGGACTTGCCGACCCGACGATAACCAGGCTTGTACTGGCAAGCGTTACCGCGCTGAGCACGGCTGCCTGCCATCTGGATTTTCGAGTTGCGCGCATGGCGCATCACCAGCTTTCAACTGGAGGAATGGGAATGTTCCTACCCTTCAGCGGAGGTCGCTTTATTAAAAGGGTATGAAATGAAACGTATCACTAGTTGCCTCAGATGGCAAATAACGGCATGTAACGGCGGCCTGTACTGTAATGGTTAAGTGCGTTGCAATACCAGCCAAGTGTCAATATAATGAGGGCAACTTAAAGAGGAACCACCCTTGAAATCCCCAAACACAAAAATAACTGCCACCAAACGCAGAACCCCTCCACTTCCAGCCCTCGTAATTGGGCTTATAATCCTCGTCGGCCTGGTATGGGGTGGCGTAACGCTTTTTAACACACTCAACAAATCCACTGCCAATTACGCCGAGGAAGAAGCGAAACCGCTTGAGGATGCGTTGGTGAAGGCAGGAGGAGTGAAAGTGTGTAGTAGGGGTGATGCGGGGAGAGGATCGGACAATGATAGACCCAATTACGAAAGCCACTTCCAGTTAGCTATGAACAAGGGTGATGCCGCCAAGCTCGTCAATAGAGTGGCCGAAGACGGCGGCTTCGTGCTTAGCCATTCAGATTCGCCGTATGAATCTATAGAATGGTACACCGACAAGACGTCTAAAGAGAGTAGTTATCGCGAACTCGACGCTGGCAAAGTGATGCTTAATATTAGTACGTATAATGACACGAGTAAGCAAGTTTCGGGCTGCTTGGACGGCACTCAACTCGTGGGTGATGACACGCACACGGCTGTTACGCTTAGTGTAGGATTGCCCTCGATAAAGCGATAAGCGGCTTCGGCAATGGCAAAGAATCTAACCGCAAAACGCAAAACCCTACCACCGACAGTATTGGTAATCGGAGTATTGGCTCTTATCGCTTTGGTTTGGGGCGGCATTGCGTTGTTTTCCTCACTCAACAAATCCACTGCCAATTACGCCGAGGAAGAAGCGAAACCGCTTGAGGATGCGTTAGTGAAGGCGGGTGGGGTGAAGGTGTGTAGTAGGGGGGATGCGGGGAGAGGATCGGACAATGTTGCTCCGAACTATGCAGCGCTCTTTGAACTGCCAGTTGATCGGGAGGGGGCGACAAAGCTGCTCGAAGCGACGGTAAGAGAAGGCGGCTACGAGCTATTCGACAACTCAGCAAGCGTAGACGCCGGAGACAACAAGCTGTATGCGGACCGTGCTGGCAGGATAAGCCCATATTCTGACCTCGAAAGTGGAGAGATAAACTTATTGGCGACAGTCTTCGGAAGTAGCACTTATACTGGCAATGGCGATCCGTTTTGTACTGTAACCAAGCGCGACAACCTGCCTTCCGATAAAACGACAGTGGATATTACAGTGAATCTGCCAGCATTTAAGAGATCGTCAGCCCGTTGAAAACTTCACTAAACACAAAACTGACTGTTATTAAACGCAAAGCCTCATCACCGATCACCATCATCGTTGGTCTTATAGTCCTCGTCGGCCTGGTATGGGGTGGCGTAACGCTTTTTAGCGCACTTACCAAATCCACTGCCAATTACGCTGAGGAAGTGGCGAAACCGCTGGAGGCTGCGTTGGTGAAGGCGGGTGGGGTGAAGGTGTGTACTCAGGGCGACGCCGGACGTAGCGCAGACAACCTGCACCCCGGGTACAACGTCGTGTTCGAGACCGACCTCACTAAAGATGAGGCCGTTAAGCAAGCCATCAGCCTGGCAAAAGACAATGGATACGACCTTGCCTACAATCGGTCACCCAATCAGTATCTTGACAAATATATAGATAACACGAGCAAGGACAGCCCCTACCCTGATTTGTTAGATGGTAAGATCCAGCTTTTTGTAGACTTTTATAGCGGCGGCAGTAATCTCGGTTGCTCAGAGAAGACTGTTCGATACGATGCGAACCACGCTGCGATTGGACTCACCGTGTCATTACCGGAGTTCAGACGATAGCTGCAAATAATAGAAGACCGAAGCTGGCAGCCCTCGTAATCAGCCATGAAAAATGACCAATCCTTAGCAGATTGGTCATTTTTCTTTGTATAAGTTCGTTTTCGGTGGCGCCCGGGGTTGATTCCCGGGCGCCACATCTGCAGTTACTGTCGCGACCGCGAAGGCCCGCCGGTCAGTTCACGCCGAGGCGCGCCTTCAGACGCTGCTTCCAGGTGCGGACGTACGACCCGGCCGTCGCCTCGGCCACCACGATGTCGTAGTCGCCCTGGAAGCCGGAGAAGGAAGCGACCGCCTCGATGACGTACTTCTTGTCGTCAATCTCCAGCTCGAGCCGCTTGAAGGTGGCGCCGGGCCAGCCCTTCGGGTTCGCCGGGTCGCCGTCGGCGACCACCTTGAGGCCGAACTTTCCGACGGCGACCTCGCTGTCCATGCAGTAGGCGATGCCCGTCTTGGTCTTGCCCTCGGTGTTGACCGCGAAGGCCTCGCCGACGCTGCCGCCGACGGTCTTCTGGCCCAGCTCGATCCACTCGCCGGGCGTGCCATTCGTGATCTCGCGCGCGCTCAGGCGCAGGTGGCCGGAAGCGCAGTCGCCCAGGTCCTCGGCGATGAGCGCGGCGTGCGTCGTAACGCCGACGTTTATGGCCTTGCGCGCCATCTCCTCATTGGTGAGCGCCGCGAAGTCCACGGTCGGCCGCTTGATGGGCTTGCCGGGTGTTCCCACAGTTCCTCCAGGTCGTAATTGTGTAGGTCGCCGCTAATAATACAATAAAGTTAATAAGAATGCTAGTTTTGGGCAACAAAAAACCAGACACAAAAGCCTGGGTCGGGTGGAGCCGGGACGCCGCAGGGCGCCCCGGTCTCGCACGTTCTTCAGCAGGTGAGGTGACCGGTGTTGGTCATGAGCTTGATCTGTGCGTCGTAGCGCGCCAGCTCTCTCGCCTTGTACGCCTCGCTGAACACCTCGTCGTACCGAGATTTCGTCTCGGTCGTCTTGGCGATCGGGCGGTCAGCCATCTTCTTGCGCTCGGCGGCGAGCGTGTTGACACACCGGTCGTATTTGACCAGCTCCTCGACCGGCCGCGCCTGGCGCAGCACGTCACTGTCCGGGATGGCCGCCTCGCGGCGAACATCCAGGTTCATAGTGAAGATCAGCCACCGGTCGTTGGTGAGCTTGTCGTTCGTACAGCTCAGCGGCGGGTTGGCCCGGGTCGCGATTCGTGCCGCTTGCTCGAAGGTCTCCGCGAGTGCGGTTTCCTTCTTGACCTCGTCGACCCTTGTGTCGAGGGCACGGGCGGAGTCGTAGGGCATGTCCCGCGGGAAGTTGACCACGGCGCGCTGGAAGGCGCGCAGGATCTCGGCCTCGGCGGTCAGCTCGTCGGCGCAGAAGCCCCAGCCGCGCAGATTGTCGACGTCGATCAGGGCCAGGAAGGCTACGCTGTCGATGTTCTGCTCGGAGAGGTAGAGCGCCGAGGATGTCGTGCCCGCCGGTACGGTGACCGTGCGCGAAGAGCGCAGCGAGTCCTCGCTCAGCTTCGCAGCCAATTTGGCGTCGGTCGGCGTGCCCTTGTAGGTGAGCGGTGAGGGCAGCGCTACTGTCCCCGAGTGCTTCCGCGGTAGCTGGTCGGTGGCGGTAAGGGCGATGAGACCCCCGGCCGCCAAACTGACCAGAGTGATAACAAGCACAAGCCACTGCGGCACGCCACTGGGGCGACCCGGCGTGGTGGCCCGTTGAGGTTCGTCGGTCTGGGGCATAGCCCCTCCTTAACGATCAGGGGATGTTGGAAGAACGTACAACTTGCATTATATAATAAAATGTTTATAAAGTCAATAGTTTTTACGGTTCATCAACATCTGCAAACCGTGATTTTGCCCGGTGGGCGTCGCGTTCGGCAATAATGTGCCAGTCCAGGTCTTGTTCTGCGCCCGTGAGCCGAAAGTAAAGCTCTTCGCTTGGCTCGTGCCCAGCGGCGAGAATCTGTGAATAGGCTTTTTTAGCGCCAAGTTTTAAGAATTCGGGTTCGCTTTCCACGCCAATTTTCTCGAGCCATTCCTCGATTTCGGGCGTCATGTTTTGGAGTCCAAGTGAACCGTCGTATATCATAGTTCTATTTTACACCCGCTGGGCAAGTAGTTTTAGCGAATTTTGTTACAGGCAACGCGCACGGCTTCGCTCCATGTGGGGAAGGCATGAATAGTGTTGGCAACTTCTTGTGCAGTGAGGCCATACTGAATTGCCAAGGTGAGTTCGTGCAGCATTTCGCCAGCGCGCGGACTCACGATGCTTGCGCCAATTAATGTGCCGTCTGGCTCGGTAATGACTTTTACAAAACCGTCGTCCACGTTGCTGGTGTTGGCCCGGCCAATAATCGAGATTTGCGCCATAGCAGTTTTGTATTTGAGGTCGCGTTTAATGCATTCGTCTTCGCTGAGACCAACCGAAGCGACTTCAGGACTTAAGAAGATGCAGCGAGGAATGGCGCGGTAATCGGTGGCAACTTTTTGCTTGTGCCACATGTTGTGCGCGGCAACGCGCCCTTGGTACACGGCGGTGTGCGTAAACTGGTACGGTCCGGCAACATCGCCTGCGGTGTAAATGTGTTTGGTGCTGGTCTGCATAAATTCGTTAGCAAGAATTGCTTTTGGCGTGTATTCAACACCGGCGTTTTCGAGACCAATATCGACATTGGCCAGTTTGCCCGACGCAATAAAGACTTCGTCGACTTTAACCGTGCCCATGTCGCGCCCCTGTTGGTAGTGCACGCGTTTGGCTAGGCCTTCTTTTTCGACGCTCATAACTTTGGTGTTCATGAGCACGTTCATGCCGCGGTTTTGCTCAAATCGCTGGCGCACGAGTTCGCCAACTTCTTGGTCTTCCTTCATAAGAAGGCGGGGAGTGATGTCGATGAGCGTGACTTTGGTGCCAAAAATGCTGAACAGCTCGGCGTATTCGCAGCCAATTGCCCCGGCGCCAACAATAGCGACCGATTTTGGTGGGCGCGTTAAGTCTGCCGCTTCGCGGAAGGTTATGTAGCCAGCTTTGTCGAGGCCTTCAATGGGGGGAATAAAGTCGTGCGTGCCGGTGGCCACCAAAAAATGCGCGGCAGTTAAGTGGCGGCGATTCACCGTGACTTCGTGGTCATTCAAAAAGTGAGCTTCGCCTTTAATAACAGTAATGCCTTCGGCTTCAAACATTTTTTTGCCTTGCCAGGTGCCGGTGCGGTGTACAGCCAGGTCCTTCCAGGCTTTAATGCTTGGGTAGTTGTAACTGAGCGTTGCGCCGCGGATCCCGAACTGCTGGCCGTGTTTTGCGGCATCGTAAATTTCGGCAGCATGGAGCATGGCTTTTGTGGGTACGCAGCCCCAGTTGGGGCATTCGCCACCCAGCACGTCTTCTTTTTCGATCACGGCCACGCTTTTACCAAGGCTGGCGCTCATGTGTGCGGCAACACTGCCTGCACCGCCGGTGCCGATCACAATGAGGTCGTAGTCGTATTTTTGTTTCGCTGCCATGATTATTTTCCTTTTAAGCTATTACGCGGTGACGTTCGTACATGTATGCGGCGTCGGGGTTAAAAACTTGCAGTGCTTGGGCGGCTTTGCGGCGAATATCGCCACTGGTGATCTCTGTTTTGCTGGCCACCCATGCTTCTACCGTGCGGCAGATGACTTCTGCGGTCAGCTCGGCTTCGCCTGCCGGGGTTCGCACACATAGGCAAGCCGCATACACGCTGGCGTAGAGTTTTCGTTCGTCGTACGGTTCAGTGTAGTTGGGCGTTCGCTTCACAATGTGCGTCGCCTGTTTAGCCAAAGTTGATTACTCCGTTTGCGATTAAGATTAAAATCCAACCGAGGGCAATCAGAAGCAGACCAATGCCAAGGCGCATGAGGCCTTTGCTTTCTTCTTTCCACTTTTGAACAGAGCTGATTTTTGCCCCACCAGCAACCATGATCAGAATAATAATGAGCGGCGCCACAAAGATGATGTTATATAGAATCATCAGGCCGAAGGCAACGACATCGAAGTTAATGCGCAAGACGGTAATAATTGCCAGGTACGGCGCGCCGGTGCAGGGGAGCTCCACGCCGGCTACGAAGGCACCAAGCAACATCACTCCCGCAATGCTGAGTTTGCTTTGCGACATTTCCTGGATCTTCATGGCCATGCTGTGTGGAATTTGGAGGGAGAAGCCTTTGCCGTACCAGAAGAAGTCTTTTATTTCGAGTAAGCCCGCGAAGATGACGAGGAAGCCAACAGCTATGGAGAGGTATTCGGCGATCACAATGGGAATAGCCGAGAAGAAGTACACCAGGCCAAGTCCGGCAACGAGGTAAGTAATGAAGATGGCGAAAATGTAGGCGCTGCCGAGTGCCAGCAAGCGTTTGACTGATTTGCCGCTGCCCAGCACCACGCTGACCATGAGGATGAGCACGCCGATGGCGCAGGGATTTATTGAGTCAACTGCTGCCGAGGTAATAACAAGTCCGAGGGTTGGTAAGTCTAACATTATTGTACCTCCTTACTGTCGCAGACGCGGTCGCGGTCTTTGGCGGGCACGCCGAATGCTTCGCAGCGGTCAATATCGCGCACACCGTATTGTTTGCAGAGTTTGTCAGTGCGGTCTTTGGCTGGCGCGAATTCCACAATAATACAGTCGCCGTCGGGTACTTGTGGTTCATGCGCGGGCATGTAATCTGCCGGGTCTTCGACTTTGGTTTGCTTGTAGGTTTTGGTGGCGCCATCATATTTGTAGGCAAATACTTGTACATGGGCAGTTTCGCCGCCGCACGATTCGCCGCTCACAAAGCTGGCCACTTTGCCTTCAGCTTCGGTTTTAATGTAGGGGTCGATCTGTTCTGGCGCGGGGGTGGGGTTGCCGTCGCCATCGGTTTCGTCGTGGTGGTCTTCAAAGTATTTGCCATTGGCATTGAGCGGCACAACCAAACTATCTTTGCTGATGCCGCCGCCGACCACATTGAAGAACTTGCCGAGGCTAAAGTCGTAGGGCAGGTCGGTTGGGACACCTTCAACGTGAATACGTTTGTCGTCGTGTTCGTGGTAGGTTGCGGTGCCAATTTTGTTGCTCAGGAATCCGGTTGGGTCGCGCAGTTCAACTTCGTTGCCGCAGGCCCAGATTTCAAAATCGGCGTGCCAGTGTACGGGGCCGCCAGTTGCAGATTTTAGGTTTAAGTACACAGTACCGCCGCTAATAGTGAATGTTGTACCAAGAACAACAACCACAATTGCTACAAAAAGGGGTAACTTCAGGGCTTGTGTCTTCTTTTTGCGACTTTTGGCAATGCCAGCGGCAATCGCCACAAGCAGGAGTACCAAAATTGAGCCGACTACTACAACAGTCACCGAGAGGTTTGCAATAAATGTTTCGAGGTCTTCGGCGCCAAAGAATGTAATCACCGGAATCCTTTTAAAAAATTATTTGTGTTTTTGTGTTGCTTACGCTTACTATAGGATATAACACGTAACACTCGCGTATGTCAAAAATAAACACATTCTATAGCCAAAGTGGTGAACAGGTAGCAGTTGCGTTGGAAGTAAACCCAGCGCATGGTTTGACGGCCCTGCAAGCAACGCAGGCTGCTGCAAAATATGGTCCGAACTCGCTGCCGAGTGGGCCAAAGCTTTCACCCTGGAAGATTTTATTGGGGCAGTTTAAAGACGTTCTTATTTTAGTGCTGATTGCCGCGGCAACCGTGTCTTTGGCGCTCAGTATATACGAGAACGAAGGCGTGCCAACCGAGGCACTCCTTATATATGGCATTGTGGTGGCGATTGCTATTGTTGGGTTTACCAACGAGTACAAAGCCGAAAAAACAGTGGAAGCCTTGCGTAAACTGATGTCAGCGAGTTGCCGTGTGCGCCGCGACGGGCAAGAAATTGAGATTCCTACTGACCAATTAGTGCCCGGCGACATTGTACTTTTAGATGAAGGCAAAAAGATTCCGGCCGATTTACGGTTGCTTGACGCCAAGCGCCTGCAAATAAACGAAGCCAGTCTCACGGGTGAGTCGGTGCCGGTTACAAAAAATATTGAGGTTTTGAGCGGCGAACTCGCACTGGGCGACCAAAAAAACATGGCGTTTTCGGGCACGATTGTGACCACTGGAACGGCGGTGGGTATTGTGGTTGCTACTGGCGGTGCCACACAGATTGGCGCGATTGCCAAAATGGTCGCGCAGGTCGAGGACGAAGAAACGCCCATGCAGCGCAAGCTCGACGACCTCGGCAAAAAGCTTGGTTTTGTGATTCTGGGTATTTGTGTGATTGTGTTTCTTATTATTTTGTCGCTTGATGTGCAGCATGTTGAACAAACGTTCGCCGAAAAGGTGATTTTTGCCTTTACTGCGGCGGTGGCGCTGGCAGTTGCGGCGATTCCCGAAGGCTTGGCTTTTGTGGTGCGCATTAGTTTAGCGCTGGGCGCGCGGCGCATGGCTGCCAAAAATGCTTTGGTGCGCAAGCTTTCGGCCGTGGAATCGCTGGGTTCGACCGATGTTGTGTGCAGCGACAAAACCGGCACGCTCACCAAAGGCGAAATGACCGTGCGTCAGTTGTATGCCGACGGTCGCACGTTCGAGCTGAGTGGCTCAGGTTACGGGCTTGAAGGCAAACTCACGCACGATGGCAAGCCGGCAACGACAACCGAAAGCATTCGCCAACTGCTCGAAGTGGGCCTGTTATGCAACAACGCCAAACTGTTTGAAGGCGGTGTTTTGGGAGACCCGACCGAAGGCTGTTTAATTGTGTCGGCCGCAAAATTGGGCTTGCAGAGCGAAGCCAGCACCAAAACTCATCCGCGTATCGATGAGATTCCGTTTAGTTCTGACCGCAAAATGATGAGCACGCTGCATAAATCGCCAAAGGGCTATTTGGTGGCGGTTAAAGGCGCGACCAGTGTTTTACTAGGTCACTGCACCCACGAACTTATAAATGGCAAGCCCGTACCCCTGACGGCCGCGCGCAAAAAAGAAGTCGACGACATTGCGCACCTTATGGCCAGCAAAGCGCTGCGGGTTTTAGGGTTTGCATTCCGCCAGGAAGCCGCTAAGCCTACCGAGGATACCATGGAGCAACACCTCACGTTTGTTGGTTTGCAGGCCATGATGGACCCGCCGCGTGAAGAAGTGCGCGAAGTGATTGAGAAGATTCAGCGCGACGCTGGCATGCGCGTGATTATGATTACTGGTGACAGCATTGAAACCGCCAAAGCAGTGGCGAGCGAACTTGGCATTACTGGCGAAGCAATTACCGGTCTGGAGCTTGATGCCATTAGCGACGAAGAGTTTGTGCAGCGCGTTGAAGAAATCAACATTTACGGCCGCGTAAACCCGGCGCATAAAATTCGCATTGTACAGGCGCTCAAAAAACATGGCCACCAAGTTGCCATGACCGGTGACGGCGTAAACGACGCACCCGCCATTAAAGCCGCCGACATTGGCATTGCCATGGGCATTACCGGCACCGATGCAGCCAAAGAAGCTGCCGACATGATTTTGCTGGATGACAAATTTGTGACCATTATTAATGCGGTCGAGGAGGGCAGGGGAATCTTCGACAACGTGCGCAAGTTTGTGAACTTTTTGCTGAGCTGCAACATTGGCGAGGTGATTACGGTGCTGCTTGGTGTGCTCATTCACCAAAATCTTATTTTGACCGCTGCACAATTGCTGTTTATTAACATTGTGACCGATGGTTTACCCGCGGTTGCACTCGGCTCAGACCCGGTTGCCAAAAACGTGATGCAGTTTAAGCCACATCATTACCAGCAGCCAATTGTAAACAAACGCGTGTGGCTGGAGATCTTTATTTTTGGCGGCCTCATGGCGGCGGTGCTTCTTGCGCAGTACACTTTGGCGCTTAATACCGAAGGCGCAGTCATGGCCTCGAGCGTTATATTTATGGCCATGGTGGTGTACGAATTCGTGCGCCTCATAGATATTCGCAGCGACTTCCACATGAAGTTCTTTAGCAATAAGCTGCTTTTGGGTAGTTTGGTTACATCGCTGGTAATACAAATTGCCGTGTTGGTGGTGCCGCCACTGGCCAGTACCTTCTCTGTTACTATGATTAGCGGCGAAGACTGGCTGGTTATGATTGGCGCGAGCCTGGCGCTGTTTGTTATTATGAAGTTACTCAATCCGTTGCTCGACAAATTTGGCCCGGAATATGCCGACCAAAAAGAGCCAGTAAAACAAACATAGAAAGGACGCACATGGGATTATTCTCGAAGAAGCCAAAGACGGCTACCAAGAAGACTGCTACCAAGCCAAAAACCAAGGCTACCAGCAAGAGCGACTCGGCAGCAGTTATGGCTCGCATGAAGAAAAAGCAGGCCGAAAACCCCGACAGTTGCCCGTTCTGCTAATAATAAAAACCGCCCAGTGAAGGGCGGTTTTTATTATGTGCTTCCAGCTTTATTGTTGCTGGTTCTTCTTGATCGCTTCAACAACTTTACCGTTGTCTTTGAGGTTTTCCCAGAACAAGATTTGGTCGCGGCTGATCTTCATTTGATCTTCTGGACCGTGAAGTTCGCTACCGAGTTTTGCCAAAGAAACTTGTGTGTTGTCTGTGGCTGCCTTGTTGTCGGTTGGTTGCACTGATTGCTGAACCTGCAAGTAGTAAATGTCGCTGAGGTCAACGTAGTCGCTCTTTACGTTGCTGACTTTACCAAAGTAAACTTGTCCGTTGGTCAGGAAGACTGCCTGATATTGGCTCTTCTTTATGCCATCTGGTGAGCTGAAGGTGTTGTATGCCCACCAGCCAATGACACCGAGAGCAAGCAAGACAACAACGCCAATTACGGCGATCCAAACTTTCTTGTTTCCATCGTGGTTCATCATATTAATAGAACTCCCCTCTGCAGCACGCCGAACAGGTTGCGGCTGCGGCTGACTGACGTGATTAGTATTAGTGCTCGATCCTTGACCTTTGAACTCCACTGAATTCTCCCCAAACAACTTATGCTACACTTTAGTGTACCGTACGGTCTGGAACCGTTCAAGCGGTCTGGCAAAACTGAGAGAAGTTTGTTACAATTACACCCGTTACGTGGCAGCGTAGCTCAGTTGGTTAGAGCGTAGGACTCATAAGCCTAAGGTCACTGGTTCAATTCCAGTCGCTGCTACCATGATATGATCATCAAAAAGTGGCATATTCATGCCGCTTTTTGTTAGTATATGGGCATGAATAAATATAAACACCAGAACGGGTTCGGTATTATCGAACTCATTATTAGCATTGTAGTTTTAGGGGTAATCGCCTTTATTGGTTGGAGAGTATACGAGTCGCAAAATAGTTCGCCTAAAACCTCAACGCAAAATGAGGAGCAAAGCCAATCGCCAGCCTCCGAAGAAAAATATGCGAAGTATACCGACACAGAGTTTGGCTATCAGTTTGAATATCCAAATACATGGAAAACTTCAGACGAAGCAGCGAAAATGTTTGAGTCGCCTGAGTCACCTACCCAATACTCAACGACTGTCGAGAGCCAAGATCTTGAGACTAGTAACGAGGGGATTGGTTATCATTTAACCAAGGGCGCCCAAATGTACGTAAGTGTTGAGCCGACTACATTTGCCACACCTGAAGCATTTTTTAATCGCAATGGTTTTTTGCCTGCTGTAGCTAAAGACAAGAAGGATGTAACTATTGATGGTGTTGCTGGGTTAAGCTATCGGTTTAGCTATGAGGCGAGTAATCAATTATCAAACATAGTCGTGAAAGACGGCAAGTTATACTCTCTAATCTTAAGCTACTCCGACGAAGCTGCGCTAACGGCGTACACAACCGACTACAAAGCTTTAGTGGCATCATTTAAGTTGCCAAAGTAGCAGGCTCTTTAGTTGGAGGTGTCGACCGCAAGAGTTGCTAGTAGGTGATCAGTTCTTGCTTCACTTGGTTCCACCTGTCCAACCGAGTTCTACCAAGTTTGGTTTCCCAAAATAGGATGGTTTAGAACCATCCTATTTTTGTTGGCTACAGTTTTTCAATTCTATCGAAGAGTTCTTGCCAAAGTGCTTGATCATTTGTTCTATCGGTGAGTTCGCCTGCGATAGACTCAATATGAGCGAGTTCTGGATCATCCTCCCAGCTAACTTTTTGCTGGCTAATTAAGGCATGCTGAATAGAGCTGGCGATTTTCTCACCCGGTGTAATCGGATCGCGGAATTGCCCCGTGCCGCTAGTAGAGAGAAGCTCATGCGCCTCTAGATTTTTAGCGTCTTGTCCTACGGTCCGGATGTAATCTAGTAGAAGACTACGCGGAGCATCTGTAGTTGCAAGTATCTGATTAAGTAGTTCGTCTTTTTTAGACATATTGTAATAGTAGCATGGGTGGGGGTCGCTTTAACGTCTCGACCCAAGACGTATTACTCAGTCCCAGCCGGGCGGCGGAGTGTGGCCGCGGCTGCGGTCGAACAGAACAGTGCCGTCGCTGTCACGGATGTACTGCAACTTGCCGTTTTCGTCGACCACGACATGCACCTTGCGTGTCTGGTCGCGTTCGCCGATGAAGCCCTCGAAGTAGTTCGTCTGAGGCGTACCGCTCCGACTCGTGCTGCTGGTGTACTTCGACCAGGTCGGCGGCTCGATCGGTTGCGTATTACGCACGGCGATCTGACCGAGCTGGAGCTTCGTGACCAGCTCGCCCGCGAGACGTGCGTCTCGGCGTGCGTTGAATCCTTCGCGGTCACCTCCTGCGGCGAATGCATCCTTGAGGTTGTCCAAGAATCCCACGGTTTCTCCCGATGACTCGGCGGATAGAGCTAGGGAATACTATAATACGTTCCTTATAATGTCAATAGTGAAGTAGTGGCAGTTATTAACTAAACGCAGGTAACTTATCATGTTAAAATATAAGCATGAGCGTAGATTTTACCAATCAGCATAAATACAGTAGCCACTCGTGGGTACCTGTAGTCACATCTTTTAGTAGCCTAGGCCAAAAGCCGACCCCACCCTCCGATCAGGGAATTAGTCACTGCGAACGCTGCAAAGCAACGTCTAGAGATGAAGCTATTGATTATTGCCCCAATGCGGAAGTAAAAGCGCAGGTTTAACGAAACTGCTTGTAGCAAGGTTATTTTTTGCCCTTTGCTTTTGAGTTAGCAATTTTCCCAATTTTCTGTAATGCTTGGTCAAAAGAGAGGTTAATCCGGAATTTTTGGTGTTTCTTTTTGACGTTACCTTTATTCATAGCTTTATTATAACAACATCAACTGACATATCCAGAGCATTCGTCAAATTATTGCTGCGCCCGGCCATGCTCAAGCATCTGCTCCCAAGTCAGCGTCGGATACACGATGTCCTCTGCTTTTTTAATACAAGCGCCATTCGCCCTCAATGCCGTCCACCATGCGTGTGCCATACGTTGCCATCAGGATCGGCGGCGTACACAATTGCGTAGCCCAAGCCTTGTTCCTCGACCTTTACGGTCGTCAGTGATTCTGGTTGTGGAATATCCATACCTACATTATAAGACGTCTGTCTACCTCTGTAACAGAAGCTTAATGGCGGCCATTGTGATAGTTATTGCATCTCATAAAGTCCAAAAATTGATTCCAAAACATATTACGGCAACTATGGCAATACCAAGAGTTATAACGCAAGACCTCACCTGAAACTTCTTGGGACTAAGTCAATCGGCCCGAATACGGTGCAAAAGCACTATATTATTGCGTCACCCGCTTCACAAACTCCACCGTCGCACTCAGCGCCTTCATCCCGTCGTCGTTATCTAAATTGAACTGGTACTCGTGCGGGAGTTGCGGTTTGTGGTCGTCTGCATAAAATAACGTGGTTACCGGTACGCCCAGCGATTCTAGCTTCTCGGCTAGTGGTTTTGACTGCGCGTTGGTCAGCGGATCGCCGTTCCCGCCACTAATGTATGTGGCCGGAAAGTCTTTGGTTACGTGGTAAAACGCCGACATTTGCGTAAGCTTGCTCGCCGCACTAAAGTCGCGCGTTCCCAGGTAGGCCCACACACTCACGTCGTCGCCCCAGCCCACAATTTTAGGCAGGGTCGGGTCTGGCTGAATCAGGCCTTCCATTTTGTAAATGCCGCAGTTTAATACCACACCTTTTAGCTGCTCTGGCTTGAGGTTTGGTGTGATTCCCATACTGGCGGCGTAGGATGAGTTGGTAATAAGTGCGGCCATTTGGCTGGAAAGCTGCGAACCCGCGGAATCGCCTGCGAGCACCACCCGGTCAGTGTCAGCGTGCAAGCGATCTGCGTTAGCCTGTACATATCCATACATGTCGTTTAATTGATGTACCGCAGTCGGGTAGGTGCGTTCCGGCCCCAGTGAATAGCCCACGGAAACGACCGTAAAGCCTTCGGCGGCGAGCAACTGGTAGTAAGGGCTGTTATTGGTACGTTCACCAGATATCCAGGCACCACCATGGGTCCATATAATGACGGGGAGCTTCTTATTGGTGCCTTCCGGGTAGTAGACGTCTATGAATGCATCATTATCGTTGGCGCTGTATTGTTGGTTAAGCACACTTGTTATGGGTACGGCAGGCTTATGTTTTTGGAGCGCAGCCGTGGTTTTTGCGTCGTTTTGGCTGAACACCGCACGAATAATCATGGCACCCGGCCACGGACTCACCTTAAACCAAATAAGTATTGCAATAATTACCGCGGCAATAGTGCCAATGGTCCATAAAAACCATTTTTTACGGTAAAAATGTTGTTTTTGCGGTTGCTTGTGTGATTGTTGTTTTATTTTTTGCCCACTCATGCGTTTAGTATAGCAAAATAAGCGTACACAAAATAAAGAGAGCTACGCAAAGTTAGCTCTCTTTATTGTGGGGCGGCCCGTGTGACCGCCCCGCCCCTCACTACTCCAATGTTACGGTGAGCAGCCGCTCACGCTTGATCTCGCTTTAGTTGCCATATATATGCGCCTCCTTTTGGGATTAGCTAATAGTGCATGTATTACTGTAATGCAGCCGGGCGCGGCGCGCAGTGAACGATTTGATTGACAGGGTGTGCTAACATAGTCATTGTTGTTGACAAATAATATAATTTAAAGTATAATATACATCATGATTCAGTCATTTAAAGAAATGCTTGCCCAGTGGAACACCGACCACAGCGAACGTGTGAAATTACAGCACACATACGTTGCGGCAGCAATTATTGGTATTCTTGTGGCCGGCCTTGTTGGTCTGCTAAACCGTGAGGTGAGCCAAATTATTGTTGGCGTTAGTTTAATTAGTCTGGGAATTGCCCTGGCAAACGTATTGGTGTGGGCGCTGCTTTACAGCTTGGTTATTATAAAATTACCAAGTAAATCACGCACAACGCGCAAATAAAAATGTGCATATAAAAAACGGCCGTATAACACGGTCGTTTTTTATTGGCAAAGAGCAATGTGATTCGTTAACTAAAAGGATTTATACACCGAACGATTGGCTCAGGAGAACACCCCGAGCCAATCGTTCGGCTTCGTTTGTGCTGACCTCAGATTTTACCGAGGCCGAACACCGCGGCCACAATGTAGCCTTCGCGGACGAAGAACAGGTACTTGAGTGCCTGTTCTTGACCGGCTGATTCCACGTCCCAGGTCGCGTAGGCCACATCGATGATCCGCAGCCACGCCAGGACGTTTGCCGTTGCCGACGTCGTCACTTTGACGTCGGTGAACCGGGCGTTGGGCATTGACCCTTGCGATTTCACGAACACTCCCACCACGCCGACCAGTCGCATGGTGGTGATCGCGTAGCGGTTGAGTCGCCATTCCTGGATGACGTACGTCAGGTAGCCCGGAATGACCAGCAGGAGCAGACCGATGAGGCCGTTGATCGTGGGGACGAACCCGGCCGGATCGCCCTGCGATGCGTACCACCGTGAAACGCCGACGGCCACGACCAGCGCGATGACGTACCAGAAGGTGATACGCCGCCGCCGTTTGGTGCGTAGGAGCCGCGTGAACCCAACCGAGATGATGCTCAGCGGATGCTGGCGCTCGAGCCACCGCACGTTTTCGTCGGGGTACAGCACGTTCGCGATGCGATCGTTGACCTCGACGATGTACTGTTCGGTCAGCCGTTCGCGGACTTTTGCTTCTGCATCCAGCACCGACCCGCGGTACAGTCGCAGCAGGAATAGAAGCGTTGCGATCGTGCCCACGACTGCCGGTACCACGATCGTGATGCCCGCACGGTGGGTGAGCCACCACACAAGCAGACTGACGATCGCCATAACCAGGCCATGCGCCGTGACTGAGTACAGGAACAGCTTGCCACGGCCCGGCTCTGCGGCGTGTTGGATTTGCGGGAACTCGTTGGCGGGCGTCCCCCAGCTTGTTCCCGTGCCGTCGTCGGTCCAGTAGAACTCCGCTTCGGGAGCGGGGTCGTCGGTCTCGCTGTGCGCCGGTTCGGCATGGGCAGGATCCTGCCCGGCCGGGTCATGCGTTTCTGGCAGGTCGCCTTCCTCGTCGGCGGGGCGGCTTTCGTCGCCCTCGTGAGCGGTCATTGTGCCTCCTCGTGCAGGTCGCGCTCCGGAGTCCTCCGGTATCATATGTATAAAACATTTCGGTTAAAAAAGGAAGGTAATTCTTCGCAGAGCCGCCCAGATTACCGCGCTATTTGAACTGCGCTGCCACGTTGGTGAGTGAGGTGAGCGTGCCGCTGCCATCAACAACAGCGCGGATCCATACGTCGTTTTTGGCACCTGGCGTTATGGCGGACCATGCACTGGTATCTGGTGAATCGTCGGTCGTGAGGTCGGGGCCGTTGGCACCGTTGAGATACTTCCAGGATTTGCCATCGCTTGAATATTGCAACCGTATATGACCACCGGCAAGTGGGTCGTAACCAGAGGCGACCACGCGCGCTTGGGTTGCCTTGCTGAGGTCAACTTTGGTGATGAGCCGGTTGGCTGCGCCCGCGCTCATGCAGTCGCCAAGGGTGCGAATGGTGCCGCTGAGCGTGCAGTCCGGAAGTGGCGTGTCGGTGGCGAGCAGAGTGGTTGACCACGATGCGTCTGGCCCTGAGCTGACACAGTCTTTCCAGGCACCTGCCTCGAAGCAGCGGAATTTATTAGACACGCTGTTGTAATACATGGCGCCGTTTGTGCCTGCGGGGTCGCCGGCGGTCGTTTTGTTGCCAAGTACCAAGATGGTTCCGTAGGCATCGCCGCCCGCAGTGCCCACAACCACTTGGTGTTTTTCTGGATCAACACTCAGCGTATCCTTAACGGTGAGTGTTCCGGCGATGTTGACTGATTGGTTGAAGGTGGCAGCTTTTTGGCCTTGTAAGTCAGATGTTTCGCCGGCGAGTTGCAGGCCGCTGGTATCGGGAACCGCCCACATTGGGTTTATAAAGACGTTAACAACGCCAATGCCGCTTGGTGAATAAGTGGAATCTTCGAGCGCGGTGCCGATCATCTGGCCGGGTTTTGTTGCTTTCATGGCCACGCCCGGCTTGCTCGATGCGGTCAGGTAGTCGCCGGCTTTAACGGGGCCGTTTTCGTTTGATATTTTAACCGGAACGCGACCGTTGAGGGCGAGAAGTACCGCTTTACCCTGCGTGTTCAGCGCATCTTTTGGATCGCCAAGCACGTAGCCAGGTTCGGTAGAAACAACGCCGAGCGTGCCTTGACTATATGGTTTGTCGGTCTTTTTAACCCCTGCGCGCAGACTGCCGTCGGCTTGAACGACATCACCGGGACTGACGCTCTTGTCTTTGGTGTAGTACGCTTCGGCAACGTCGGCACCGCTGAGTTTGTAGGCGATCATTTGTGCGCCTTCTCGGACGAATGTGGTGGTGCCGCTCGAGGTCCCCTGCGCCCACTGCCAGTGGACGGTGCCTGCTGTTGCGCCAGTAACAACGGTGCCATAGAAGATATATTCGTTGTCGTTGGTATCTGAGTGGTCGCTAACGCCAGGGTCATTACAATCGGCAGTTGTGAAGTTGGAGTTACTATACATGTTGCTTACCGAGTACCGGCAGATTGCGCCGGTTGGTGCGGTAATGCCAGACTTGAAGTCGCCACCGGGGGATGATTTGATGTCGGCGAAGATTTGGAACGCCCATGTTTCGTTTGCACCAATGCTGAATGAGAAGTCGTCGTCGTCTTGCACAATGGTCACACCGTTAACACTCTCGTCGGCGGGTTTGCGAATACCAACAGAGGCGCGGTCAGTGCCGCACGAGAACAAACCGGTGGAAACATTCCACAACAACTTGGAGTTCGATGCGTCACAGTCGGTCAGTCCACCGCCGAAGTATGAGCCGCCGGTAATACTGCTGGTGACGTTCAGCGTGCCGCCAACGCCTGCGTTGTTGGTAACGTTCAGCGCTCCGGTTGTTGTGGTGCCGGTAATACTTGCAGTAGTGGTGACACTGAGCGAGTTGCCGGTTAATACGCCACCCGCCGTTAAGCTGCCCAGGTTGCTGGTGGTGAGTCCGACGCGCCCTAATACGAGCGAGCTTGCGTTTGTTCCGCCCAGGTACACACTGCCGGTGGTACCGCTGCCGTTTTTGGAGCCGGTATCAATGTAGACATTACCCGACGACGCGTTTGTGCCACTCCCTGAACCGGTCGCGACATATATGTTGCCCGAACTACCGCTGGAACCAGTTTTGTCGCCGGTGTTTAATTGTAAGTCACCGCTGTTGCCGCTGGCTGAGTTGTGACCGCTGCGCACAATGATGTTACGAGTGGAGCCGCTGTTGTCGATGGTTTGCAGCGTACCGGTGGTGTTGCTGCCGTTCCAGCCAAGGCCAATAATGCCGTTTTCGTCGGGGCTGAACACTGCCAGTGTTGGCTGGTGGTCGCCGGTGCGGGCGTCGAACAGCGACACTGCACGTGCGGTGGTCTGTGCGGTAGAGCTGAGGCCGATTGCAACCTGCTGGCTGAATGCGCCGGGGTCGCTTGGCGCAATGCCAAAGCGGGTGTTGATGCTTGCGCCGCCTGGGGTGAGGTAGGTAAACGTTTGACTCCCTACCACACTAATGCCGCCATTAACCTCCAAGCCAGTGCCGCTCATGGCAGGTACGTTATTGCTGCCAAGGTTAATGCCCACGCGCGAGTTGGAGGTGTCCACAGTGAGCATATTAGCGCCGGCTGCATTTTTAACATTAAATGCCGAGGTAGTATTAGTGGTTGGCTGGAACAGTGCTGCGCCGCCAGCCGGACTAATACTAAATACATCAACGCCGTCGTCTTGTACGGCAAAGCGGCCGTTAGTAGAACAGCTTACATCACATTGCAGGTCAATGGTAAAGTTGGCGTCGGTTGCGGTATCTGCCAGGTTAAAGGCAATGTCGCGGCCAGTGGTGGTGAGAATGGTGTTGCCTCCATTGTATGAAGCTTGCAGTGTTGCGCCGAGGCCCGCGCAGTTACCGGCGGTTGTACAAATTTGGTAGGTACCTGCCGCAGCAGAGCGGTCAAACTGGAAGGTGGTTGCGCCCGATGGAGTGCCGGTAAAGCCGATTGTGGTAGTGAAGCCGCCGCCCGTTGCCGAGAGGCTACTGCTCGCGCCACCTTGCATACTCCAACTGTTGGAGCCGGCGTTGAGCGTTATGCCACCACCACCGTTAATGGCGGTGGTGCTACTTGAGCCGCTGTTACCCACAGAAAGTGTTTGCGCTGAGCTGCCGCCGCCCGTGTCGCCAATAGTTATGGTGCGAGCGATGTTGCTGCCGCGCCCGATGTTGATGGTTGTGGTGTTTTGATCGCCCAGCGCTACGGTGCCCGCGCCGCCCGTTTGCAATGTAAGGTTGTTGGTTGTTGCTGCTTGAATGGTGAGGTTACCGGTGCTGGTGGACCAGGTGGACCCGCCGCTTGCCGTGAGCGTGAGCGATCCGCTTGTTGTGATTGATCCGCTGGCGCTACTTGCCAATGAGAAGGTGCCGCCACTTTGGGTCAAGCCACCAGTGACGGTAGTAGCTTTGTCCAAGCTAATTGCCGTTGCGGTTGTGGTACCAATGTTCAGGGTGCCGGCGGTGATCGCGTCCAGGAGTGGCGTGGTAATTGAGGTGTTTGCTCGACCGGTCCCACTAATGCGGAAGTTCGCAGATGCTTGATCGGCGCCGTTTTGGTTCTGAATATAGTTAGCGCTGCCGCTTGATGGTGCAAAACCACAGTTGGTTGAGCTTTGTAAACAGACAGTGCCGGCCTCGTCGCCAAAGGTGATGGCGCGGTCGACGCTCAAGTTAGCGATTTGCAGGGTTGCGGTATTGCTGCTGCCGTCATAAATAACCACGGTGCCGGCTTGGCTTGCCGTACCCACGCTCAAACCGCCGCCGTTGAAGGTGCCGTTTCCGCTGGTGGTCACGTTACCACTTGCATTTACCTGGAACGCATCGCCCGTGCCTACAGCCAATGTGCCCGATACATCGAGATTGCCCGTCACATTGGTATTTTGGTTGAGGTTAATTGCGGTTGCGTTGGTGGTGCCAATATTTAAGGTTCCCGCACTGGCAGTGTCGAGCAGTGGGGTTTGCAGGGCAGTGGTAGCGGCAATGGTTCCGGCAACGCTAATGGTCGAGCCAGATTCAGTTATGATTGAATCGCCAATGCTGCCCGTGCCCGTGAATTTGGCAATCTTACCGCTCGTGCCTCCCGGAGTCGTGACACCGCCACCTACGCCAGCACAGTTGCCAACCGTGGTACAAACGTCGTACGTGCCAGCGGCAGCCGTTAAGAACCGGTACGTGACTGCGGCAGTTGGTGTTTGGAAGGCGAGGGTGGTGGTGTTTGCACCACTGGTGGCGGTAATGGTGCTCGCCGAAGAACCTTGCACCAAGAAGCTTTGGGTGGTTGCCCCCACGGTCAAACTGCTTGTGGGCGTGAGATTGTTGGCGGTTAAGGTGCCCGTTACCGTAGCACCGGCGTTCAAACTGGCAAGGCCGGCAACAGCTAACGTGCCCGTAAAGCTCGCGGCGCTGCTAATTGTTTGGCCGTTAATAGTGCTGGCCACAGTCATGGCGCCTGCCGGAGTCACAGCCAAGCGGCTTGAGCCGTTTAATTGCAGGTCTAATAAGTTGCCGCTGGCACTGACGTTGGTGTTATTTACCACCAACATCGCGGCGCTGGCTTGACTGCTCGTAAGAGTGAGCTGTCCGAATGTTGGTGCTGCAGTGCTGTTAATATTTTGAATTGTGTTGATCACGCCACCGCTGGCGCTAAAGTTTGTGCTGTTGAACTGCGCAATACCCTTGGCGCTGGTGCTGGCGTCATCGATGGTAATAGTGCTGCCGCCAGTCGTGGCATTGGCAATGGTGAGCGCTCCGGTCAGGCTGTTCAAACTGGTGACCACGCCGCTGGTGGTTACACACGTGGTGCAGGTAATGTTGCCGGTGGCATCTATGGCAAGCGGACCACTCGCGCTCACCACTAGTGTGCCGCTGGCGTTTGGAATAGTGATCGTTTTGTTCGTGGTGGCGGGCGTTGCGAAGGTCAGGCTGTTGGTAATGCCGCCACTGGTTGACGTGAGGTTCACGGCGGCGCCTTGCATAGTTAAGTTCTGGCCAGTTGCTCCAATGGTAAGTGCAGCTGTTGGGGTGAGCGTGTTGACCGCCAAGGTACCGCCAATGGTTACCGTTGAGCCGTTATCGGTAATAATGCTATCGCCAAGTGTTTGCGCACCAGTGAATTTTGCAAGTTTGTTGGTCGTGCCGCCTGCGGTAGTAACACCGCCACCGACGCTGGCGCAGTTGCCAACGGTCGTACAAACGTCGTAGGTTCCTGCGGCAGCCGTTAAGAATCGGTAGGTGACCGCAGCGGTTGGACTCTGGAACGCCAGGGTTGTGGTGTTTGCACCGCTGGTGGCGGTAATGGTGCTGGTTGCAGAACCTTGCACCAAGAAGCTTTGGTTGGTCGCACCAACGGTCAGGCTGCTGGTGGGGGTGAGGGTGTTGGCGGTCAAAGTGCCTGTTACTGTGGCACCGGCGTTCAGGCTGGCCAAACCTGCCACGGCCAAAGTGCCGGTAAAGCTTGCGGCACTGCTAATTGTTTGGCCGTTCAGGGTTCCGGCGAGTGTCATGGCACCTGCGGGGTTGACTGCCAAACGGCTTGAGCCATTTAATTGCACATCGAGCAAGTTACCGCTTGCACCCACATTGGTGTTGTTAATAAGGAACATCGCACTGCTGGCCTGGCTGCTGGTGACAGTAAGGCGGCCGAATGTTGGCGCTGAGGCAACGCTAATATCCTGGATGGTGTTAATGGTTCCGCCGCTGGCGCTAAAGTTTGTGCTGTTGAATTGTGCGATACCTTTTTGACTGGTACTTGCGTCATTAATAGTAATGGTGCTGCCGCCAGTCGTGGCATTGGCAATGGTGAGGGCACCGGTGAGGCCGTTTAAACTGTCCACGGCACCCACGCCACCGCCACCACCACCGCTGGTGACACAAGTTGCACAGGTTATGTTACCATTTGCATCCACACTTAATGGGCCGCTGGCGCTGACCGCCACGGTGCCGGTTGCGTTCGGTATGGTAATGGTTTTGTTGGTGCTGCCTGGCGTTGCGAAGGTGAGCGTGTTGGTAATACCGCCACTAGTTGCTGTGAGGCTGGTGGTTGCGCCCTGCAAGGTGAGGTTTTGGCTAGTTGCGCCAATGGTCATGGCAGCGCTCGGGGTGATGGTATTCACGGCAAGGGTGCCGCCAATAGTCACGGTGGTGCCGTTATCGGTAATAATGCTATCGCCAATAGCTTGGCTGCCGGTGAATTTGGCCAGTTTGTTTGTGGTGCCGCCTGCGGTAGTAACGCCGCCGCCCACACCGGCGCAGTTGCCCGCGGTGGTACAAATGTCGTAGGTGCCGGCGGCTGCGGTGAGTAAGCGGTAGGTCACGCTGGCAGTTGGCGTTTGGAACGCAACAGTGGTGGTATTCGCGCCACTGGTGGCAGTAATGGTGCTGCTGGCGTTCCCTTGTACCAAGAAACTTTGGGTGGTGGCCCCTACGGTGAGCGCACTTGTTGGCGTAATGGTGTTGGCGGTGAGTGTGCCGGTCACGCTTGCGCCGCCGTTTAAGTTTGCCGCCCCGGCGACCGCCAGGCTGCCCGTAAAGCTGGCGCTACTGCTGATTGTTTGCCCATTTATGCTGCCTGCCACGGTCATGGCGCCGGCTGGGGTAACCGCCAAGCGGCTTGAACCGTTCAGTTGCACATCGAGCAGGTTGCCGCTGGCACCGGCGTTGGTGTTATTAATGAGCAACATACCATTGCTCGCTTGGCTGCTCGTTACGGTGAGTCGCCCAAATGTTGGGGTAGCTGCCACGCTGATGTCTTGAATGGTGTTCACGACGCCGCTTACCGCACTAAAGTTGGTACTGTTGAACTGCGCAATACCTTTTTGGCTCGTGCTGGCGTCATTAATAGTAATAGTGCTGCCGCCAGTCGTGGCGTTTGCAATGGTGAGTGCACCTGTCAGGCTGTTCAAACTGGTGACCACGCCGCTAGTGCTAGCACAGGTCGCACAAGTAATGTTGCCGGCTGCGTCAATAGCCAGTGGGCCGCTTGCGCTTACAACAAGTGTGCCGCTTGCGTTCGGCACAGTAATGGTTTTGCTGCTCGTGGCGGGCGTAGCAAAGGTGAGCGTGTTAGTGAATCCGCCCGCAGTTGATGTGAGATTTACGGTTGCGCCCTGCATGGTGAGGTTTTGGTTGGTCGCCCCAATCGTGAGGGCAGCGGTTGGAGTCAGTGTGTTGACTGCCAAGGTGCCGCCAATAGTAACGGTTGCACCGTTGTCGGTAATTATGCTATCGCCAATTGCCTGTGAACCGGTAAACTTGGCGAGTTTATTGGTAGTGCCGCCAGGAGTGGTCACGCCGCCGCCCACGCCAGCACAGTTCCCGGCCGTTGTACAAATGTCGTAGGTACCCGCTGCTGCGGTTAAGAATCGGTAGGTGACTGCTGCGGTTGGTGTTTGGAAGGCTAGGGTTGTCGTATTTGCACCACTGGTGGCGGTAATGGTACTTGCGGACGAACCCTGTACCAAGAAGCTTTGGTTGGTCGCCCCAACGGTCAGGCTGCTGGTTGGCGTAATGGTGTTGGCGGTGAGCGTGCCGGTCACGCTTGCGCCGCCATTTAAGCTGGCCGCACCGGTAACTGCCAAAGTGCCGGTAAAGTTTGCGGCGCTGCTGATGGTTTGGCCGTTCAGAGTGCCCGTGAGTGTCATGGCACCAGCCGGGGTAACCGCCAAACGGCTCGATCCATTTAATTGCACATCGAGCAAGTTACCGCTGGCGCCAACGTTGGTGTTATTTATGAGCAACATCGCGCTGCTGGCCTGGCTACTGGTCACCGTGAGGCGGCCAAATGTTGGTGCCGATGCAACGGCAATATCTTGAATGGTGTTCACGACGCCGCTTGCCACGCTAAAGTTTGTGCTGTTGAACTGTGCTACACCTTTTTGACTGGTGCTGGCATCTTGGATGGTCACGGTGCTGCCGCTGCCGGTTGCATAGGCGAGGCTCAGTGCGCCAGTCAAGCTGTTCAGGCTAGTAACGCTAGAGACCGTGGTTGCACAGGTGGTACAGGTAATGTTGCCGGCTGCATCGATTGCGAGTGGCCCACTGGCCGTCACCACTATTGTGCCACTGGCGTTTGGTACGGTGATCGTTTTGTTGACCGCGCTTGGTGTGGCAAAGACGAGGCTGTTCGTTATGCCGCTACTCGTACTGCTGAGCGTGGTCGTTGTGCCTTGCAAAGCGAGCGCTTGGTTCGTGCTGCCAATGGTGAGCGTGCCGGTCGGGGTGATCGTGTTTACGGCCAAAACACCGCCAATAGTTACGGTGCTGCCGTTATCGGTGATAATACTGTCGCCAATAGCCTGTGTGCCGGTGAACTTAGGAATGCGGTTCGTGGTCCCGCCACTGGTAGTTACGCCGCCGCCCACGCCAGCACAGTTGCCAACGGTCGTACAGATGTCGTACGTGCCAGCGGCTGCCGTAAGCAAACGGTAGTTCACGTTTGCTGTTGGACTTTGGAAGCTCAATGTTGAGGTGTTTGCGCCGTTTGTTGCTGAAAGTGTGGTGCTGGCGTTGCCCTGTAAGGTAAGCGCCTGGTTGGTTGCACCCACTGTTAAGGCGCTCGTTGGCGTAATAGTATTTGCCCTCAATATTCCAGTTACTGTGGCACCACCGTTGAGGTTTGCTGCGCCTGCAACTGCCAAAGTGCCGGTAAAGTTTGCGGCGCTGCTGATGGTTTGGCCGTTCACTGTGCCGCTCAGCGTCATATTACCCGCAGGACTGACCGCCATACGGCTCGCGCCATTAAGTTGCAGGTCTATCAAGTTGCCACTGCCAGAGCCATTGGTATTGTTCACCAAAAGCATAGGACTCGTCGCCTGGCTGCTGGTGAGGGTGAGCCGCCCGAATGTTGGCGCCGATGCAACGGCAATATCTTGAATCGTATTTACTAAGCCACTGCTTACGCTGAAGTTGGTGCTATTGAACTGCGCAATACCTTTTTGGCTCGTGCTAGCGTCGTTGATGGTAATGGTGCTGCCCGCTGCGCTTGCGTTTGCGATGGTTACTGAACCACTTAAGCCATTTAAGCCATTCAGCGCAGTCACGCCACTGCTTGGACAGACTTGGAAGCTTGGTGCGCCAGCATTCGACATTAAACATTGGCCTGCGACCGGTGCGCTGACTGCGGTGAGTGCGCCCGAACCGTTGTCAATAATCACGCCGTTTGTCGTGAATGAGGTAGCGCCGGTGCCACCACTGTTCACGCCCAGTGCAGAACTGAGTGCTAAGGTGCCCGTGATGTTCAGATCGCCGTTGACAGTAACTGCCGAACCGGCTTCTGAAAGCAATGAGTCCTCGATGGTTTGCACGCCCGTGAATTTGGCAATGCGCCCGGCGGTGCCAGTGCTCGCGCTAGTGTTACTTATGGTGATGTTACCCGCGCCGTCGTTCGTGACGCTAATGCCGGTACCGCTTGCCGCACCTACCAGGCCGGTGTTGCTGAGTGTGCCATTGACAATGGTAACGCCGTTGCCGAGCGTTACGTCGCCGGTTGTGCCGCCAAGTGAGGTAATACCTGTGTTCGTGAGGGTGGTTCCATTTACAGCAAGGCCGGTTCCGCCCACCAGAGTAATATTGCCGCTTTGGCCCTGCAAAGTCAGCACTGATTCTGTGTCATCAGGAATTTGCACAAATTGGTTTCCGTTGAAGTAGGCGAGTCGATTGGTGCCCGAATCGAAGTACAGTTGGCCTCGTTCGGACTTACCTGGCTGTGCTTGTGGTGTCAAAACGAATGACTCGTTGGCGCGCAGTTGACCGTTTACCGCCAGGCTTTGCGTGCCCAGCAAGTTCAGACTGCCACTACTAGCGAATTCGCTCAGTGGAATACTGGTGCTGGCGATGGTGCTATTGGCCTGTCCGCTATTATTTTTGCCACTGTTACTGACAGCTTCAAAGATCAACACGCCCGCACCAATGAACAATAAGAACAGTGCGCTGAAGCTACCAACTAATATTATTTTGCGCCAGTTGCGCGGTTTTTTTGGCGGCGCGGTGCTACCGGGATTCACTGGCGGTGTCGGTGCAGGTGGCAATGGAGCAACTGCGAGCGCCGTAGGAACAGCCGCAACAGAGGCTGTCGTGAGCGATGGAGTGGTTGATTGAACAGGTGCTGGCGGTGCGGAGTGAGTGACATCAGCAAACAAGGGGGTTGGAGTCTGCACTACAGGCTCTTGGGGTACCCCATTAGTTGCATACGGAACGCTAGGGTTTCGTAAGTTGTTGTTCTCCACCGTCTTTTTTTATGTATCGTTTGCTCACTACAAACGAGACTATCTCCGAGTACCAGTTTATAACGGTTATGGCTATATTGGCAAGAGGTGAGGTCTAGTCGTCCGGGAGGTAGATAAACAGAGTCACTATGTTGTTTGTAACTTTTACAATGCCATCCTTAATGGGGAATTTCAGAACCTGCGCGCCGGTATTTATAGAAATATCTCCGGCAGTCAGCAGCGAAAAAAAGTTGGCGTGGTCGGTAAGAATGTCGAATGGTCCAACTTTATTAAATGCCGACACGGAATCAGCCGGGCCATCGTAAAAAATTTGCGCTGGACTAATAACTTTAACGTGTATAATTTTTGGCTTGGTTGGCGCATCCGGCGCGGGCGAAGGTAGCGTGTATTGGTCGCTCAAATCAGGATCTCCTCAACGCCGCGGAGGGTTTGTTCGCGGGTAAAGTATTCGCCTTTTTCGCCGGTCAGGTTTTCGGTGACAAAGAATTTTTGGGTAAAGAACGTAATAATTTTTTTGGCACGTTCAAAGTCGCGGCGTTCTTCGAGGCTGAGTTCCGATTGGCCAATAATCGCAATAATGTTTTTGAGCGACTCGTATTTTTGCATAATTGCCTGCACCCGCGTGACGAGCAAGTAGTGGCGATCGCCCACGATTTCGGGCGAAACCAGCGACGACATGGTACGGACCATGTCCACGGCGGGGCGCACGCCGCTTTCGGCAACGGCGCGGCTCAAAACTACGGTACTGTCGAGCTGTTGCGCAACTTCTTGCACCGCCGGGTCGCTCAGGTCGTCAGCCGGAATATAAATGGCCTCGACTGCGGTAATTGACCCGTTTGCGCTGGAACTTAAACGATCTTGGAGTCGGCGTAAATCGCTAAACAGCGTGGCTTGGTAGCCGCCTTCGCTCGGCATGGTGCCAATGCTGGTGGTGAGTTCGTTGACCGCCTGAATATACCGGTAAATGTTGTCGATGAACACCAACACGTCTTTTTTTTCGTTGTCGCGCAGGTATTCGGCAATACTGGCGGCGCTGTGGCCAACAAGTGCGCGCATGGCCGGCGTCTCGTGCATTTGGCCCATAATCATGACGGTTTTATTTAAAATGCCACGCTCTTTAAGAGTTTGGTATAATTCCTGTCCTTCACGCACACGCTCACCGATGCCCACAAACATGGCGAGTTTATTTTCGTCTTGGGCAATGTTGTGGATTAGTTCCATGGTTAGAATTGTTTTGCCCACGCCAGCGCCCCCAATAATGCCAATTTTGCGGCCTTTGACGAACGGGGTAAAAAAGTCGATTGCTTTAATGCCAGTTTCGAGAAGCTCGGCTTTTGTGCCGGCGCTTTGCACGACGCTCGGCAGTTGGTAAATGCTGCGGTAGGTTTTGGCGGTAATACGTGGACCGCCGTCAATTGGTTCGGCCAGAGCATTGAGCGCGCGGCCCAAAACGTCGGCAGTTTCGGGAATCGCCAGGGTGCCGTGGGCGGGTTCAACTTTTGATCCGCGTTTTACTTCGGCGCTGCCCGTGAGGTTAATGCACCGCGCAGTGTAAGGGGTGGGGTAGCTCGCGATTTCTAAAAATACCCCGGGATTGTCAGTTAAAATCAGCAATTCTTTTGGTGCTGGTCGTTCGCCACTTAAACGAACTTCACACACTAACCCTTTAATACTGATGACTCGTCCGCTACTTTGTGCCATGGCGTTTTACCACTTTCATAATTTCTTGCAGCCGTTCGTCGCGTTCGCTACGTTTGGTGCGGTAGTAATCTTGCTGCATGTCGGTGACTAAATCTTTGGCGCGTTGTTTTGCGCGGCTCATGTTATTGAACCTGGCGGCATACCCGGCAAGTTTAGATTCCATAACAATTTGAATGAGCGCCACGCCCATCATGACTGACTCCATGTAGGTGGCGATTTCGGCAATGCTTGGTTCAAAAATGTAGTCGCGACTGCTCACCAGTTCTTCGACGTCGCCTTCGCTCACACCTTCACCAAGTTCGCGCACGGCGGTTAAGAGCTCAATGCGGGTGACTTTTTGACTCCGCAGCGATTCGTAGGTTTGGTAAAATACGCTAATTTGGTCGTAATGCTCCAGCGAGTCAATAATTTCGCCCACGCTAAAATTAATGTCGCTGGTCGGCAGAGTGAATGCCCTTTTGATCTTCATGCCGTGCTGCTGCAATCGGCCAACGCCGTGCGTACCGACCACCAGAATGTCAGGTGTGTTCCCTCTGGGAATACTGGCGATCATTTGTTCGATGATTTGCTCATCGACGGCACCGGCGAGTTTGCCCTCGCTGGTGACGGCAACGAAGGCGTTATAACCTTTTTTTACTTTGCGGGTCGTGGCAACGCGCTCCCGCGGGTCAATGCGTAGGGATCTGTAGGTCGGCCAGAGCTCTGCAAAAAATTGTTGGCTGGCGACAACGTGGTTGCGAATACGTGCAATGTGCATACTGGCAACACTTTCAAAAACCTCTGTTAAATCTTCAACGGTGCGCAGTTGGCCGAGTTCCGTTTGAATGGTTATTGCGCGTCTCATACGCCATTCCCTACAGTGGCTGTTTGTACTAATTGGGCAACAATCGGGTCTAAATCAGCCTCGGATTTTACTTGTGCGGCGAGCTCACGCACTTTTAATTTGAGCAAGCCAATATTGAGCGTACGCTGACCTGCGCTGGTGAGCACGGTTTCCATCATGAGCTGTTGTTCAATCGGAGTCCAAAGTTCGCTCGTGCTCTGTCGAAAGGCATCATTAATCATTTGGCCAAGCAGCAGCGAGCTTTGTGTTTCGGGGGCGATGTCTGATCCAAAATGGGCGAATTCCCGGGCTTGGCGGTAATCGGCAAGTTTTTTGAACAGTAAACCGCTGAGCATTTTTTCGCGCGCATCGAGTGCCCGGCCACCAACGCGGCTCACCGAAAGTCCAGCGTTGACCGCAGGTTTAATATTTTGCCGGAAAGTGGCGAGGTCAAAAATGAGCTGGCCGTCGGTGATACTCATAATGCTGGTGGGCAGGAACGCGGTAATGTCATCGCCTGGGGTAATAACGACCGGCAGTGCAGTTTGCGTTTTGTTGTTGCTGGCGAGTTTGCCGGCGCGTTCCAATAAACTTGAATGTGCAAAGAACATGTCGCCTGGGTAGCTGTCGCGACCAGGGTTGCTGCCGCTCAGCAGTGCGACTTCGCGGTAGACTTTGGCGTGAGAACTGAGGTCGTCGTACACAATAATGGTGTCGCGGCCGCCGTGCCACAAGTATTCACCAATGGCGCAACCCACGTACGGTGCAATGTAGCTTTGGGCTAAGGAGGCAAAAATATCAGCCACAATCACAATACTGTTTTTGATGGCGCCGGTTTCGTTCAGACGGTTCACCAACTGGTCAATTTCGACACGGCGTTTGCCAATAAGTACGTAAATAACCACGCGGTCGGTGTTGGTTTGGTTGATGCCGAGCTGCTGCAAAAAACTGCTTTTACCCGATTTTGTGTCGCCAAGCACCGCAATGCGCTGCCCCAGCACCACCGGGAAGAGCAAATCGACAACCGTCACACCGCTGCTGAGGCGATCGCTCAATTGCACGCGTTCCATCATGCCTGGCGCTTGGTTATAAATGGGCCAACTGCTGGCCAGTTTGACCGGACCTTTACCGTCGAGCGGCTGGCAAAGTGGGGTAATCACGCGGCCGATCAGACCATCGCCAACGCCGGTGGTCACGACGTTATCGTGCAATACCGCCAAGCTGCCCAGCGCCGTGCTTTCGGATTCGAGGTTCATAACCAGAACGGTGTCTTCGCCAACTTCACGCACCATGCCGCGTTCGCCGCTTTCAAACACAACCAGTGCACCGGCACTCACGCCATCCAACCCTTTTAGGGACACCAAAAAACGGTCGCTGCCGACCACTTCGCCAGTGGCATGTTTGGCGTCGATGAGCTGCTGGAACAGGGCGTTATCAAACACCGGCAAGCTCCGTCAGTTTTGCTTTGTTGTCTATAATACCGCGACGGAATGACAGATCGTACAGGTGTGATCCAGCTTGAATAATTGCACCGCCGCCGAGGTCACTGCGGGCGGCAAAGGTCATGAGGGTGAGGGCGTGCAGCTCAGTACGAAACCAGGTGACGAACTGGCGTTTTTGAGCGCGGCCAGGCATTGCGGCAAGCAGAATATGCACCGTGGGCGCTTGCTCGAGGGTGCTGTTTGCTGCTTTGGCGAGTTCTTCAATAGCGGCCGCGTCGTTGTCGGCTACTTTGTTTTCGTTGAGTAAATTTGCAAGATCTGCTGAAAGCTGTGGGTGTGCAACATCGCTGCGGGCAGTGGCATCGCGCACCGTTGCAACTAGATCATGCAGCTCTAATACCAGCTCGCTTAGCTGGTCAGGAGAGTAGGTGTCAACGGGAAGCGCAAATTCGCTCACGTTAAAATATCTCGCTTAATGTCACTTTTATGTTTTTCGAGTTGTTCAAAAATGTAAGGCATTTGTGAGCCAAGGTCCACGCGGTTGCCGAGCGTTTCGGCCAGGTAGCTGCTGACCACGTCGTTAATGCGGTCGTTAAATTTGGCCAAACGGCGTTCGCGTTCAAGCAGCACCTCATCTTGCAGTTGCTTGAGTAATTCGGTGCGCTGTGTTTCGAGGTCGGTCTGAATTTTGGCAAATTGTTCCACCGTTTGGTTGTTGAGCGCTCGCAAACTGGCTTGGTATTTGTCGAACTCCTGCGCCACCGAATCTGCGGCCACGTCGTTGACGTGCGCGGCCAGTTTATCGACGCCATCGCTGACCGACTGCTCGAGCCGCTGCGACGCAACATCTATTGCATGCAGTAATTGCGCGTCGGCTTTTTCTTGCACTTTTGTAATATCGGGCTGGCCAAACACCTTGGTGCCATCAACATGCACGTCGTAATGCTTGGGAACCGGCCGGCCGCGCAACCGGCGGTCTAAATACATGGCCCAAAAAAGTGTTGCGGCATTAACAATAGCCATCACGATTAGCCCGGCCACAAGAATAAGTTGCGATGAATCCAAATCTGCCCCCTAGGTTGTTAAGATTAAATATATCGTAATAAGCGTAAGCAGTAAAATGCCAACCACCGTGCCGCCAATCTGGAAGATGCTTTTGCGCACTGCTTTTTCGCTGAGCGGGTTGCGGCCGATTGAAATAATGCTCGATTTTACCGTTGAATACAGGAGTACCGCGATACTCACGAACGCAAGTATTAAAATGAGCGCGGCAATCATAACGCGTACCGGCGAAACTTCACGGCCACTCACTGCATTGGCGAAGTCTTGTAAAAATGCGGGCAAAAACGATGATCTGTCATCGGGAGCCACATAAAACGTCACGTTCACTTGCACGGCGATCTTACCGATTTTTATTTGTACTTGCGACCCATCGGCAGCCTGCACGGTGCGGGTTTGTATTTGCGAAGAATTGAGATCGGCTTGAGCAATACCTATAACTTGCACACTCTGTACGGCTTTCATGCCTACGCCTTCAATTGGTGAGGCGGTAATTTTATCGCCCGCCCTTACTTCGCCGTTTGCATTGCTGACTAAAACTTGGGCCACGCCGCTCGTTACCACTTGCACGTTTTCGGATTGATCCCCAAGTTCCAGAAGGGTGTTATCGCCAACCACCCCAATCAGGCGTTCAACGCGTTCGGTATTGGCAAGCTCAACCGTGCTAGTGCTGCCGGTTTTCATGGTCATAAGTGCGCCTGCCGCAACATTTGTTTCGGAAGTTGTAAAGCCCTGTGAAATCGCTGCAGCGTTTTGCGCGTAGATCGAGCTACTCCCGAAAATGGCTAAAAACGCCAGCAACGAAAAGCAGGCGTAGAGCAGTCGACTAATGAATATTTTCCGGTACGGTACCGGCACATGCCCCCTACTGTTTACAACATTTAATTATACCTTAAAATGCTTATGGCTACAGTGCGATCTGCGTTAAAATTGCTGGCATTACTAATAAAATTCTGGCATAATACAACGAATGGATCGGCACACAGGCGAGCCGAGTGGGGAATCGCAGCAAGGAATAGAACGGGACTCACCACCCGACAGAGGCGTGGCGCAAGCACATTTGGCGCACACTGCTTTTGAGGGTGCCCGGAATACTCCGGTTGTAGATGGGAGAGATTTTTTCGCAAAACCTGAGCATGGTCAGCTCACGCCCGCCGAAATTGCTGCGCTGCCCGACGGGTGGACAGTTGAGGTAGGCACAGAGGTGGTATATGCAAATGATTTTTTGAGGGTGCCCGGTATGCCGCGTCATCAGCCCCCCGAAAGCGCGCGACCGCCACAGCGCCAAACTGAAGTTTACGAAGAACACCTTAACTGGGGTGACCTTAACGATATCGCGACAGAAGCGGGCGTTGAACTTGCTATTGTGGAAGCCTTTTTAAGGCGTAACCGCATCAAGCTCGGCAACCAATTTAAGCAATCTCGGCTCCAGCGTCGTGTCGTGAACGGTCAGGAAACGGACCTCACCACCGAGCATTTTTCGCCTGAATTTATGGCATGGGCCATCGCGAGCTTAAAGTCGGCTGTCGCACGCTACAACAAAGAGCGTGCCTTTAGGCCGGAATTGTAATATCTTCGCCGAGGTGCTTTTTAAGCCGCGCCTTAATTGAACCCGGTTGGCGACCCAAAAGTGCCGTCAATTTTTTAAGGCCATCGCCTTTTTTAAAACTGGCGAGCAGCGCTTCGTCGTCTGCGGCCTTCCAGGGTTTAAAGGCATTGGGGTGGGTTTTTCGCATGTCTTCCAAGCGTTCGCTCCACGGCGCTTTGTCGCTGGCTTTTTTTGGCGGCTCTTTGGCACGCTTCTCGGCTTTTTGAGTAAGGTGAGCAAACTCATCGCCCGCTTTTGCAGATTCCTGCTGTAAGTGCTGGTCAATCGCCAGCGCGTCCGGGCTGACTTTGAGCGCCATTTGGTTAATACCAAGCAGTGTGAGTGCGTCCAACCGTTTTACGCGGCTAAGCGCAACGTAACCCATGCCTTCCACGAATGCCTTGCGAAGGTCAATGCGCGCGGCGTCGAGCGTCATGCCCTGGCTTTTGTGAATGGTAATTGCCCACGCCAGCCGCAGGGGAATTTGCGTAATACTGGCCCGTTTTTTGTCGCCGTCGCGGAGTTCCCAGCTTTCTGGCGTCATTAAAACGGTGCGGCCGCTGCGGAGTTCAACAATGGGGTAGTGGGTGTCTTCGTCGAAGCCGGTCACTATGCCCAGACTGCCGTTCACGTATTTTTTTTCGGGGTTATTTTTAATACACATCACTAATGCGCCTTTTTTGAGCGAAAGTTCTTCGAGCGCCAAACAACTGCGTTTTAAGGTGGCCACGTAGTTTTCGGAGCCGGTGGTTTGCATGTGGTAACTCACTTCGTCGCCGTCGAGGTTTTGCAGCGCTTTGGCGTTAATGCCTTCAACATCAATATTGGTGGTGTGCAGCTCAGTCAGCGGCTGGTCGCCGGGGAGTGCAGCACCCACGCGGCTCAGCAGGCTTTCGGCGTGCCTGCGCCGAATGTCGCCTGCGCGCATGGCCGTTAAAATGTCTAAAAATGCCTCGTCGTCTTGGCGATGTTGCTCCTGCAAATAACAAATAATGAGCTGCGCAGTGTGCCAGGCTTTGCTGTGCACCACAAAGCCGCCCTGGCGTGAGTCACGGCGGTTGACCGGGGGGAGTTGGAAGAAATCGCCGCACAAAATAACTTGCAAACCACCAAATGGCGCGTCTTTTTTGCGAATTTTACGTGCAACTTCGTCTACTAAATCCAGCCGAAAATCGTGCAGCATCGAAATCTCGTCGATCACCAAAATATCGGTTTTTTCGATCATATCTTTGCGGCCTTTCGGCATGTCTTTGTAAAAGTTTTTGGGCAGTTCATCGTGCACACCAATGCCGCTCCAGGCGTGAATAGTGTTACCACCCAAATGCGTTGCGGCAAGGCCGGTTGTTGCGGTTACGGCAACAACTTTGCCTTCGCGTTTGGCGAGTTTTATAAATTCATTCAAAACATACGTCTTGCCCGACCCGGCCTGACCGGTGAGCAACACGCTATGTCCCTCCAGCATGATTTCGAGCGCTAAGGCTTGGTTCATTGCGGTCAAAGTATAGCATGTGTTGGGCGGTAATAAAAAAGCCCTGGAATGTGGAGGGGGACCGACCGCGCGGGAACTGTGCCCGCGCGGTCGGTGTCGTCTTGCTTGGCGATCAGCGCCTGGTGACGCTCATGAGCACGCCCATGAAGTACCAGCGGATCTCCCGCAGCTGCCGCCAACCTTCGTACTTCGTGTCGAAGTCCTTCTCCTCGCTGCGCACCGTGGGGATGTCCCCAAACTGGCGCACGAGGTCTTCGCGGTTGCGGGGCAGCAGGTAGAAGAACTTGTCGAGCTGTCCGTCGCCGTCGAGCGTCTCGGCGAGGTACCAGTCGTCGATCGCGTCGCCGGTCAGGCCGCACTGTCGGCCGTTGATCAGCAGTTCCGCGGGCGCGTCGTCCACGCCCTGGCGGCGCGACTCCTCGATTGCCGTCGCCATCTTGGCGTGCGTCAGGTTGACGTCGGCCAGGCGCGGCGTGTCGTGGTGCGGCATTTCGTCGAAGTTGGGCAGGAAGGGATTGGTGGTCATCGGACTGCCTCCAAATAGATTGGACTGACAAACATTTTAATACCATTTTTTTTATAAATTAGCAATAACCAAGAATAATTAATTGCAAAACCACCTCTGTTATGAGATAATAACTCAGCATTTATGGAACGCGATCCACAAAAACCAGCCGCAATTCCCAACGCACCTGCGCCCACTACCGAGCGCCGTGGCGCACTATTCAATTGGTGGAATAAGCGAACCAAACAAGAAGCTCTGCCGCCGCAACCCCAGCCGGAAGCCGGGCAAAAGATCCCTGAAGCGCTGCCTCTGCAACCAGAACGCAAGTCATTTGGCAAAAATATTGTGGGATTATTAAGGAAGCGCCAACCTGATATTCAGCCGCAAACACCCGAAGCGCAGCCGCAGACAATTACCCCTGAACAAACACCCCAGTACGACCGCGCCACACGTATGCGCCGGTTGGCGCGGGTGATTCTTGCAAACGTCCTTGGCCAGGTGGACCGGGAGCCAACTATTGCGCAGAAGCACGGCGAAGCAAAGCCAGTCGACGTGCAGCCGCTTGCTGATGCCGCCCAAAACCTGCAAACGGCTGCAAACACGCTGAGCACCACCATTACCCAAGCGCGCAGTGTGCCAAACTTTACGGCGGCGGCGCCAAACACCAGCGGTAATTTTGACTCACTGCAACCTGAACGCACCGCGCCAACGGTTGAGCAAGACGCTGCAGACCGTATTGACCGCCGTTTGCGCCGGCTGGAAGCGGCCGCCGAAGACCACCGCGCGGTGTCTGTTGCAGTAGTTGGTTTAGGAGTGCTGGCCGTGCTGCTGACGGGCGCGGAGTATCTTGGCCGCAAACGCGCTGACCGCAAGATTCGCCATGAAACTGGCGAGCAGTTTGCCGAACAAGAAAAAGCCATAAACCAGCAGCGTGCCGAATTTGACGAACTCAAACACGAACGAGTGAGCGACATGAACCGCAACCAGCGCCGCACTTATTACGAGCGCTTGGGTACTTTTACCACGCAGCAGGCTGAGCAAACTCGCGAAGCTGAACATGAACTACAAGAAGTAGTGATTGCTCGTACGCCCGAAGCCGCACCCGTACAAGAAGGTGCCGTGTACGAACGCCGTGCGTGGCAACCGCGCCAGCCCGAGCGGTCGGTTGCAGCGCCGCGAGCGCGCGAGCAAGAAGCAGACCGCGAGCCACAACCGCTGGTCCGTGTGGAACGCACTGAACGCACCGAGCACCAGCCCGGCCAGCAAACCGGCAGCGCGGGCACCGGGTTCTTTGGTGGCGGAGGCGGCGGCATTGCATCTGGCACTGGTCCCTCTGACTTAAACCCACCACGCAAACTAACTGACCCGAACTCGCCAGAAGCCCGCAAGCTCGAAGCGCTGCGTAAAGCCGAGCAACTCAAGTTGCAGCAAAACGCGTGGTTGTATGGCGCGGCGCTCATTGTGGCTTTGGGGGCGTTTGTGGTTGTGGCGCTGGTTATTGGCTAAAGGCTTGCCAAACCGCTCACGCTCTGCCACAATAAGCCCGTACATTACCAATTAACGCAAATATACAGAGTGCAGCGAGGGGCCTAGCCCGTTGACCTGCCAGCAACCCTGCGTGATCCGCAGAAGGTGCTCCATCTAGCCCTGCCGTTTGGCGGGAAAGATATAATGCGTGCTGTTTTTAGCATTTCAAAACCTTTCTTCGCCCCGGCAAGAAAGGTTTTTTATGTCCCAACATTATTACTTTACGTCGGAATCGGTGTGCGCCGGCCACCCCGACAAACTCAGCGACCAGATCAGCGATGCTATCGCCGACGAAATTATTAAGCAAGACCCGCAGGCGCGCATTGCCGTTGAAACTACCGTAACGGCTGGCCGCGTGATTCTTTTGGGTGAAGTCGGTTCGGCAATCGCCAAAGTCGATTACGCGCAGGTTGCCCGCGATGAAGTACGCCGCCAGGGCTACACCATTCCCGAGCTGGAATTTACTGCCGATGATTTAGCCGTGGACGTATACATTCGCGAGCAGTCGGCCGAAATTGCGGCCGGCGTAGTGGGTGACGACGAAGAAAGTATTGGTGCCGGCGACCAAGGCATGATGTTCGGCTACGCCTGCAATGAAACGCCGCAGCTCATGCCGCTGCCAATTACGCTCGCGCATCGCTTAACGCAGCGGCTCGACGAACTACGCGTGACTGATTTAAAATATTTGCGCCCGGACGGTAAAGCCCAGGTAACCGTGGCCTACGAAGACGGCAAACCGGTGGCGGTGAACCACGTGGTGGTGGCGATCCCGCACGACCCCAAAGTTGAGCGCGAACAAGTACAAAAACAGGTGTACGAACTTGGAGTAAAACCACTTTTGGCGGAATTCGGCTACGAAATCGACCCTGCAAAACAGCTTGTTTTGAACGGCACCGGCGTGTGGCACTTTAGCGGTCCGGCCGCAGATGCCGGGCTGACTGGCCGCAAAATTATTGTGGACACCTACGGTGGTTACGCCCGCGTTGGCGGTGGGGCGTTTAGTGGTAAAGACTGCACAAAAGTTGACCGCTCGGCAGCGTACGCAGCACGCTACTTGGCTAAAAATATTGTGGCCGCTGGCCTAGCCGACAAAGCCGAAGTTGCGCTGGCTTACTTTATTGGTGCGCGCAAGCCGGTCATGCAAGAAGTCGATACCTTTGGAACCGAAAAAGTGAGCCACGAGGAAATTAAAAAGTTTATTGATGAGCTACTCGACACTTCTGTTGCGGGTATTATTAAAGCCTTCGACCTGCGCCGCCCAATTTACCGCGCAACCGCAGCGTACGGGCATTTTGGGCGCGAAGGCTTCCCGTGGGAAGAGGTTGTGGCCAAGAAATAAGTGATCTGCGGTGGCCTATTATATGGGTCGCCGCACTGTTTATGTTATTCGTCACTCCAGGTTGCAGAAATAGTAATGTCGTACGTGCCGCTGCCGGTATTACGCAGGTGATACACCAGTGAATAGTCGCCTTCGTCTTCGATACGAACCAATGAGGCGATTATATCACCCTTGTTATCGGGTTTATATTTGAGGCGCAGGAGCGGTTGCGGAATAGCATTTTCATACATCCCCACAAGGAAGTGAATTTCTTCATGCGGCTTAATTTTAATTTGGGCAAGGGTATCGAAGATATGATTCGGAAGTAAATGCGTATTTCGGATCATAAAGGCTTTCTGTAGCAGGTTAGGATTTTGTTTAGGGTATCCGTCCGGGTTGTACAACGTATAGTATGTGTAGGTTGATAGTTGAATAACCTAAATAGGTGTGCTAACCTCAGTAAGTCATACACGATGTACAGGTGAAAGCAATTGCTATCTAAATGATACATGTAAAAATCGGAACATGCAACGTAATAAATCTATGAAATATTTTAAGAACACCGAAGCCGCAAGCATCTACAAAGTATCCGAAAAATCGGTGCGGAATTGGATTGTGGCTGCGCAGTCAGGTAAGCTCGATCTCGAGCTTTATCAGCACGGTGAAAAATTTTATATAGCGAACACCGTTAATAATGATGTAGCTATAAAAGCTTTAGTGGCACGTGGTCAAAAATATAAAAATTCGCGTGGCCGCATTACGGTAAAGCCTGACAGAAAATTCTATAGTGTATATAATCCACGGCAAATATTCGATATCCTCTCAAGTTTAGATATTCATCGCGAGATTCCTCTGCAATATACCTATGTTGAAGAGGGTGCTGAGCACTGGGACTTATATACGAAGAGGCTCGAGCAAGAGAAGAAAACTAATACCCTTAATGCGACTATTGAATTACTTAAGGATAGCTCGGCTCACCTAGACCTATTATTGGATGGTGTGAAGCGCGTGAATGTGATTGACCTTGGAACTGGAAATGCGCTACCTGTGAAGGCGTTCTTACAAGAACTCAAAAATCGCGATATTTTATCTCGCTATATTGGCCTAGATATCAGCGAAGAAATGCTGAAGATCGCCTCTAAGAATCTAAACGAGTGGTTCGGAGATGATATAGTTTATGAAACTCACCTGAAAGACATAAATTATAATCATTTCGAGCACCTTATCGCTGAAGATGCATTTACGAGTGAAGAAGAGAAAACCAGCAATATAGTGTTACTGCTCGGCGGCACACTTTCAAATATGCGTACGCCAACACGCGTGCTTCAGTTAGTGAACGACAGTATGGGGCGCAATGATTTAATCATGTATTCGCTAAAGCTTGATTCTGAAAATTCACGTCGGTATTTTAATCTCGATGCAATGCGTCAAAGTAGTAAACTCAACCCGCAGCTTGGATATGTGCTCAATTTATTGAATATCCCAGAGGACTCTTATGATGCAGAATATATTTTCGATAAAGACCGTCGTGCACGTTTTGTTTATGTCGTCATGAATACTGATGTATCAATTGAGTTTGAAATTGGAACCGTGACGCGCTTAATTACCTTGAAGAAGGGTGAAAAAGTTGGCTTGTGGCGCGCTCGACACCAGACAACTCTCGAAGTTTTTCAAGAATTTGAAAATGCAGGGTTTGATCTTCTTCACGCAAGCAAGACTCCTGATCAGGAATATCTTTTTACCATTTCAAAGGTGAAGAACGAGATTTCTTGATCACTGGCAATAATTGTCAGTTCGTAATCAATAGGGTCCAAATATTCCATACCAAACAGAATTAGCGAACGCAATAAGAAGCATTATTACGTTATTTATAAATACAAAGATTACATAAGCCAGTAAGATGCCTTTTGCGATATCCCAAACTGGGCCTTTAAAAAGTTTGGTGCGATGCATGTACCAAATGCTAATGGCTAATGTTGTAGCCGTGGCTAAAGTGTAGAGGTCGCTCATTATTTTTTGTGCCTGTTTGGTTTTTCTACCTTCTTTGCCAAGTGGTAGGTGTCTATACCTACAAGTACGCGAAGTGCTAAACGCCCTGGATCAAATAAAGGTGACCAGTGAAACGTAAGTTGCTCAGCTCTGTGCGCGATGGGTACATAAAAGAAAAGCACAATCTCTAAAAAAGTGAGGATTGCAAGAAGTAAACCAACTATTTTGCGTTGCGGTAGTTTGTAATAGAGATAGCCCATTCCAGGTAAAAGTATGTTGAGAATTACCGCTTTAGCTGTCGTGTTCATAATTTTCATGCCCTATATTTTCTTATGTTGATGTGGTCGGCCGTAGGATTGCTTCTACGACCGACCACTAGTTGTTTATGTCACCGCACCAGTGGCTGTTAGCAGTTCGAGCTGTAGCCGATGGAATTGCCGAGTGCGTTGATGGTCCAGCGAGTGGCGCAGGATTGTCTCCACCACCGTGCTTCGTGCAAAGTTTTGGGCACGGCTTCCGTCATTCATTGGAGTGAGTTAGACAAACGGAAGCCGTGCGATCATGAGGAACGTTGGTTGCGGACGGCGCGGTAGCGCTTCATCGACGCGACATTTTCGTTCCAGGGCTAACTCTTTGCGCATAATTAGTAAACCATATATAGCTCGCTCGCGGAAAGTGAATTTGCTTGTGCGTAGTAAAATGCTCTTAGTGCGTATACCCAGGGGCTATAAATTAATCTCAATCGACGCCGGATCATGATCCGACCCATCCCCGCTCACCCGGTGCGTGCGGCGGTGAATAAACGCGCCGGTTTGTTTATTGGCCAGACTTGGGCTGAGCCAAATGTGGTCCAAAAGTTCGTACACGGCGGGCTTGCCGCTTGGTTTAAAACGGTGCGTCCACAAATGAGTGGCGGGCGGCGATTTTGTTTCGGGCATTTCGCCCACTTCTTTGGCGTTGGTCAGTGCATTCACCAGCCGCAGTTCGGGGTGGTGGGCGAGTGGCGCAATGGGCGCAGATTCTGGCGTGTCGTTAAAATCGCCCAGAACGGCAAATGCCGCATCTGGCCGCATGACGCTGGCAATAATTGCGGCGGCGCTTTCGGCCTGGCGTTTGCGGTGGTCGTTTGCGGCAATGGTGCCGAGTGTTTGGTCTTCGGTATACGGCACAAACTTGCTTTTAAGATGGTTCACAAATAAGGTCAGCAGTACGTGTTTGCGGTCGGTGCTTAAAATTTGCACTTGCAGCAGGTCGCGGCTGAACACGCGTTCTGTGGGTTTTGCCGGGTGTACGCTGGTTTGCCAGGTTACGCCCGCGCCAATCGGCAGTTTGCTCATAACGGCGACGTCAATTAGGCGCGGGTCGTTGCCTTCAATAAGCATGACGTGCGAGTACAGGCCGTCCAGCTCAGCGGCGGCAAAATGGCGCAGCGTGTCGATGTCTTCAACTTCTTGCACGCACAGCACGTCCAAGTCCATGTCTTTAATTCGGTCCGCCAGCAGTTTGCGGTCTTCCGGCTCTTTGCGGGTCAGTGCAATACCTTTGTAGGTAATTTCTTTGCGCGCGGCTTTGTGCACAATGGTTTCAATTTTGGTCACGGCAACAGCCTCGGCTTTTAAGCCAGGTTCGTCGGTCTCGTGCGAAAATTTATAGCGAGAAAATAAGTTGTTCAGATTAAACGTGCCAATTTTTAGGCGCATATAGAAATTTACCCCCAACTTACAGTATACTGCGCCGGTGGTTTTTGGCGGAAGAGATTTTGGTTATGTTTCGCGCGTATTGCTGCTAACCGTTGGCTGTATTAGCGTGGTCATTGGCATTGGTTTGGTTGCGGCAGGACTGCGGCTTGGTTTGTGGTGGCTGGTGGTTGCTGTGGCACTGGCTTTTTTATGCGCGCGCCGGCGAGCGATTGTTGCCGTATCTGCAGCCGCTGTGGCTGGTTTGGTATTGGGCGCAATTTGCGGCACGCACCAGGCGCAGCAGCTTGCGGGCTACTCCGCGCACTACGGCCAAAAAGTGGTCGTCACGGGCACGGTCAGCGAAGATCCCACCTACGACGACCAGCAAAAAGTCATGTATATAGAGCAGGTTGCCGTGAATGGCAATGGGCTGCCGGGTAAAATTCGCGTTAAATCGATTGCGCCGGTAGACCCGCGGCGTGGCGACAAAGTAGAAGTAAAAGGCAAGTTGCTCGACGGCTACGGCAATTACCAAGCGTCGGTTTATTTTGCTGACCTGCGCGTCACTGAGGTTGCGAATAGCCCAATTGATACCCTCCGGAGGGAGTTCGCTGCACGCATTTTTAGCTTGCTGCCAGATACGCAAGCGGGTCTCGGTTTGGGATTTTTAGTTGGTATTAAATCGTCTCTGCCAGATTCGCTGAATAACGAACTGAAAATTCTTGGCCTTACGCACATTGTGGTGGCCAGCGGCTACAACTTAACGGTTCTGGTCCGGCTGGCGCGGCGCATTTTTGCAAAGTCGTCGCATTATCAAATGACCGTTGCGTCAGCAGGGCTGGTCGGCTGCTTCGTTTTAGTGACGGGTTTTAGCCCTAGCATGAGCCGCGCAGGGCTGGTTTCGGGCCTGAGCATTTTAGCGTGGTATTACGGCCGACGTATTCACCCAGCTCTGTTAATTAGCAGTGTTGCGGCCGGTACGGGCATGGTCAATCCGCTGTATGTGTGGGGCGATTTAGGCTGGTGGTTGTCGTTCTTGGCGTTTGGCGGTGTCATGTTACTTTCGCCTTTGCTACAACGTCGCATTTTTAGCGAACGCGAGCCAAAACTCATTGGCCAAGTCATGCTTGAGACCATTTGTGCGCAGCTCACTACGCTGCCGCTGATTATATTTATATTCGGTAACCTGGCTGTGCTGTCAGTGGTCGCAAACCTATTGGTCGTGCCCCTCATTCCCGCGGCGATGCTATTTACCTTTATGGCTGGCGTGATTGGCCCATTTTTTGCCCACGCTGCGTGGCCAGCAATTTGGCTGCTCGGGTTTATTTGCCAGCTCGTGCACCTCATGGCGCAGGTTAGTTGGGCGTCAGTAAAATTTTCGATCGGGCTGCCGGTATTTATAGGCTGTTATGTGGTCCTGGCTGCGGCATTCGTGCTTCTTTTGCGCAAAACCAAGCATGATTACCTCGGTAAAAGTGTGATAGAATAAGATTAATAACTCATTGTCAATTTTATGTGTAAGCACGGAATTACACATGTACGTTCCTTGCCCATAACGTTCACCGCCAAAAGGCGGCGACCGCCTGCGGGAAGCAGAATGGGCTCAGAACGTACATGCGCAATTCCTCGCCAACAGAGAGGATTCACCATGTCAGGACACTCAAAATGGTCAACCATTAAGCGGCAAAAAGCCGTTACCGATGCAAAGCGCAGCGCGGTGTTTACCAAAGTCGGTAACATGATCGCGGTCGCTGCAAAAGGTGGTACCGACCCAAGCATGAACTTTGCGCTGCGTTTGGCGCTCGACCAAGCTCGCGCAGCCAACATGCCGCAAACTAATATTCAGCGGGCCATGGATCGTGGTTCGGGCAAGCTGGGCGGCGCGGCAATCGAAGAAGTCACCTACGAAGGTTACGGTCCGGGCGGCATTGCCGTGATTGTTGAATGCGCAACCGATAACAAAAACCGCACCTACCCGGAGGTACGCACGGCGTTTACTAAAAACGGCGGCAATATGGCCGAGCCAGGCGCAGTGGCGTTCCAATTTACCCGCAAAGGGGTGATTCGCGCTACATTTACTGGCGATGCCGACGACGCGATGCTGGCGGCAATCGATGCCGGTGCCGAAGACGCCCAAACCGAAGACAACGAAATGCTTATTTACACCGAAGCAAAACAGCTTGCCGCTGTGCGCGATGCACTTGCAGGTGCGGGCCTTGCGGTAACCGAAGCAGAGCTCTCTTTTGCGCCAAACAACACCATCGAAATCACCGACCCTGAAGTAGCACGCAAAGTGAACAACCTCATGGACGCGCTCGACGGCCTCGACGACGTGGTCGCCACGCACAGTAACTTCGACATCGTAGAACAAGAGTAATGCGCATTCTTGGCATCGACCCCGGTACCGGCCTGATGGGGTTTGGCATTATTGAGACCGGGCAAAAGCCAAAACTCGTCGATGCCGGGGTGATTCGTACCAAAGTGCACCAGGCTGAATCAGAGCGGCTGCACATTATTTACGATGGTCTGCACGAAATTATAAAAGAAACGCAGCCGGCCATGGTGAGCGTCGAAAAACTGTTTTTTGCGCGCAACGTGACCACAGCCATGAGTGTGGCGCAGGCTCGCGGTATTGTGCTTTTGGTAGCGCAGCAACACGGGCTGCCCATTCATGAATACACGCCAATGCAAATTAAACAGTCGGTTACGGGCTACGGCAAAGCCGACAAAAAACAGATGCAAGAGATGGTGCGACTCCTGCTTAATTTAAAAGAAGCGCCCAAGCCGGACGATGCGGCGGACGCGTTGGCTGCAGCGCTGACGCATGCTGCCACAATAAAATATTAGCAAAGTTTCGGCCCGCGAGGCCGCTCGGGTACATGACCCAGAGCGACCCCGCGGGGGTGTTCACAGCGGCAGCCACCACCGCCGCTGTCGCGGTTTGCGCCCCTTGAACTGCTCGGATGGCGGGACGTCATCGACACCCAGGTTCACGGGGCTGACCGGCAGGTGTCGGCCATCGCCGGGAACCAGCGGCGGGACATGTATGCCCTGATTGTCGATGACGAAGCCGTAGTCCAGATGAACGCTGGCCGCCTCGATGGTCTTCAGGACCACGCCCAGCAGCTCCTCGGCGTCGGTGAATTCGTAGAACCACAGGGTGTACTGGTGCTCGTCGCTTTTTTCCACTGAACTCACGCGCGGTTGACTGGCACACCACTCGGAGAAACCCGCGGGCGGGTCGTCGTTGAGGGTGAGCTTCAGCCAGGCGTTGAGCGTGCCGTGGAACGTGCGCGATCGCCTGAACGCTGCCGTCGTGGGAGTTTCCCGCCAGCGGCGCAAGGGGTAGGGCTTCGCCGGAACGGGTTCTCCGGCCTGGTAGGACCACCGTCTGCTGCTCGGGAAAGGGGCAGTCCAGTAGGAGGTCGGGTAGAGGGTGAACGGGTGCTGTTGCTGCCCGGGTGCGTAGTGGTAGTTGGGCATGGGCAGAACCGCGTTAATCCACCACCCCGACGGTGACACGTGGGGTGTGGTCTGCCCCCGGTCGTCGATCGGCAGCACGCGAGGTGCAACCGACCCCGGCACCCAGTACGGCTCGGTCAGGAACTGCATCTCAGGCGTGTACGCTGGCGGACCCTGCTGCCGCAGTCGCTGCAAATGGCTGTGGAAGGTCGTGACCGCTTCGGCCCTGACCTCCTGACCAATCTGTTCGGCCAGCAGTGCGATCAGACCTCTGATGAGCTTCTGGCCGGCTTCGGGCGTCTCGCTGGAATCCAGCATGAGCGCCAGCGACGTCGGTTCGATACTCCCGACCACGACTCCGGTGACGGCGTCTTGAGCCTTGCACCAGTCGACGAGTTGGGGGTTGGCCGGCTCGGGGAGCACGACGTGCACCCTCCCCAGATACCCGGCGGGTACCCGGGGCATGTAGTACCGCGCGATGAGCGCGGGTTGTACGGTCATGATGCCTCCAAACAGTAGGAACGCAATTATTATATAATAATTTTATAGTAAAGTATATGCCTTATACTAATTATATAAATTAAGGGTACAAACTTTATGAAAAAGCAAATTCCCGCAATTATTGGTGCAGTCATTGTGGTACTTGCCATTGCCGGCGGCATGGTGTGGTGGCAGGCGTCACAAAATAAAAATTCTGCCAGCACCGATACCCCGCAGCAAACATCATTTGCCGGGCCAAAAGATGCGTGCACCTACTTAACCGCTGCAATTGCAACGCAATTACTGGGTGCGGGTGCCGAAAAAGGCACGGGCAACACCCCGATCAGCGGCGAAGATATTAGCGTGAGTACGTGCGTGTACACTTCCAAATCGGGCACGCTCGAAGATGTAAAAAATATGCGCTCAGCCACCCTACTTGTGCGTTCGCCGCTCACCGCCACTGGTGCTACTAGCAACGACGAGCCATTCGACCGCTTAAAAACTGGGGCGATCACTGTAGATGGCTACGGAGAAAAAGCCTACTGGGACCCAGAACTCCGCCAACTCAACGTATTAAAAGGCGGCGTGTGGCTCATTATGAACTTCGGTAAAGCGAACTTCACCGAGACGACGCTCGAGGATTCTAAGAAACTCGCCGATTTTATTGTTCCTCAGTTTTAAGCCGACGCCACAGAGCACTCATTGTATACTGAGTACATGATTGCCCATGTATCTGGAGAAGTTGTAGAAAAGACCGGAAGTGCCCTAATTATTGATGTTGGCGGAATTGGCTACGAGGTATTGGTTGCGAGCGGTGATTTTGAAGGCTCGCTGCTCGGCGAAAAAGTAAAATTGTACACGCACGACCACTTGCGCGAAAATGCACACGATCTGTTTGGGTTTTCGAGCTTAACAGCAAAACGGTTGTTCGAGCTGCTTATTTCGGTTTCGGGTGTGGGGCCAAAAATGGGACTCGCCATTTTAAGTTTGGGCAACGCCGAAGGAGTACGTAGCGCCATTGCCATGGGTGACAGCGCATTTGTGCAGCGCGCCAGTGGCGTGGGCAAGCGCATTGCCGAGCGCATTGCCGTGGATTTAAAAGATAAAGTTGGTGCGCCAGGTACCGCGCTCACGCCAAATTCACCGGTGAGCGGGGTGAGCAGCGACGACGCCGTGACCGCACTTTTGGCGCTTGGCTACAGTTTGCAGGACGCAAACGAAGCATTGGCCGGTATTGATATGTCGCTCAACGCTCAGGCGCGCATTAAAGAGGCACTCAAACGATTGAGCTAAAGTGTTACAATAGGAGAGCTTTATGGCAATCGAAAGAATTGTAAACACGACGCTTGACGAGGGGGATGATGCGCTTGAGGAACAGCAGCTTGAAAACACGCTGCGCCCCAAGGATTTTTCGAGCTATATTGGCCAGGAGCGCTTAAAAACGAACCTTCGCCTGGCGATTGATGCCGCTCGCAAGCGCGGCGAAGCGCTCGATCATGTTCTGTTGTACGGGCCGCCGGGACTGGGCAAAACCACCATGGCCACCGTTATTGCCAACGAAATGGGGGCAAAAATTCGCATTACGAGCGGCCCCGCCGTAGAACGTGCCGGTGATTTGGCGAGTTTGCTCACTAACTTAGGTGATGGCGACATTTTATTTATTGACGAAATTCACCGGCTGAACCGTGCCGTAGAAGAAGTTTTGTACAGTGCCATGGAGGATTACAAGCTCGATATTATGCTGGGTAAAGGCCCGAGTGCCCGTAGTTTGCGCCTGGACTTGCCGCAGTTTACGCTGATTGGTGCCACGACTCGTACCGGCAACTTGGCCGCGCCGCTTCGCGACCGTTTTGGCATGGTACACCGTCTGGAATTTTACAGCCCCACCGAAATGGCCAAAATTATTCACCGTAGCGCCGAGATTTTGAGCGTGCAGATTAACGAGGTTGCCGCTGGGGAACTTGCAAAACGCGCCCGTTTAACGCCGCGCATTGCCAACCGGTTGCTCAAACGCGTGCGCGACTACGCCGATGTAAATGGTGATGGTATTATTGATACCGAAATCGCCCACGGTGCGCTGCAATTGCTCGAAATTGATGAACTCGGACTTGACCCTGCAGATCGCCACCTGCTGCTGGCAATCTGCGATAACTTTAGCGGCGGTCCGGTTGGTGTAGAAACACTCGCGGCAATCACCGGCGATGAACGCGCCACCATTGAAGATTTTTACGAGCCGTACCTCATGCAAATTGGTCTTTTGGAGCGGACGCCACGTGGACGCAAAGTCACGCGTAAAGCCTACGAGCACCTCGGCAAACCTCTTGCCGAATAAGCGAAAATCTTATAAAATTACAATACTTATGGCTTATCGACACAGTTTAGCTCAGTTAGCATTCAAGAAGCGTCAGCAAAATACGTGGCGCGCTAAAGTCACGCCCGAAGAACAGCAATTGCACGAAGAATCAGTTAAAAAATATCCTGAACTTTCGTTGTCACCTGGCGAATACGTACTTGAAGTCGTACGCCGCCACCCCATTGGTTTGATTGGTATTTGGGCGGCAACTGGCTTTCTAGTCTTTTTGGCGCTGGCACTGGTGCCGTTTTATGCGGCAAACCAAGCGTTTTTTGCGCAGATATTCGGTACTACCGTTGCAAAATTACCCAGTCCCGCAGTAATGATCATCCCGTCGCTGATCTTTTTGGGTTTTGTTGGACTTGGTGGCTTTATCGCTACCTATGTATACCTGCAAAACCGGTTTTACATTACAACCGAAAGCATTATTCAGTTTGTGCAATTTTCGCTGTTTAACAGCAAACGTCAGATGGTCAATCTTATTAATGTCGAAGATGCCAGCGCTGATCAAACAGGTATTCTGCAGCAAGTATTGAACTACGGTACGCTGCGCCTGTCGACGCAAGGCGAAGAAACCATCTATCGTTTCCGTTTTGTGGCAAATCCAAACAGCGTTGCGCATGGCATCAACGACGCGACGGAAGTTGCGATTCAGCGGCTTGAAGGTAGCGATATTCCGCCAACTGAGCTGGCTGGGTAATCGTAAAAACAAAATAGCCCCGCCTTCTTCATCCATAATAGTCACCACCAAACAGGCGGCGACTGCCTGCGGAAAGCAGAATGGATTCAGAAGGCGAGGCTATTTTTGTTTATCTAACCCCTACTTGTTACGACTCTCTTTTTTGTAATCTGCCTCGTTCTCGAGGTCGGCGGTGAGTGTGTAGCTTTTACACTTGCCGTCGGTGCAGTCTTTTGGCGTGTAATTGTAGTTGCTGCCTTCTTGACCAACCGCTTTGCCGCTTGGGTCCTTCAGGTTTGCTGGATCGAGGCCTTTAATGGCGTCGGCAGTCAAAAATTCTGGGTAGGCACCATTTGCAGCGTAGTAAATATCTTCGAGGTTGTAATAAATACTATTGATTGCTGTTTTGCGCATTGAGTCTCGGTTGGCAACTTCAATATCGCGTTTTTGAATAAAGAAAAACGTGCCTGCGACAACCAAAAACACAATGGCCACAATCAGTTCGAGAACGGTAAATCCGCGTTGTTTCTGCATAAAAAATCCTTGTTAGTGACTTTATTGTACTACATATAAAAAAGGGCTAGTAAGTACGGGCAACCTGTACTACAATCCCCCTGCTACGGTATACTGATGTAAGAGAAAGAGAGGGTATAATGGCTGACAAAAAGACCGACAAGGCTGACAAAACCGAAAAAAGCGCAGCAAGCGCTGCAACAAACGAGGGCAAGCTCAAAGCGCTGGGCCTTGCAATGGAACAGATTGAAAAGCAGTTTGGCACCGGCGCAATCATGCGTTTGGGCGAACAAAAACACGCCGACGTTGAATTTATTCCGGCTGGTGCATTGAGTTTGGATCTCGCTTTGGGCGGCGGGTACCCAAAAGGCCGTATTATTGAAATTTACGGCCCAGAAAGCTCAGGTAAGACCACGCTCACCCTGCACGCAATTGCTGAAGTGCAAAAGAAGGGCGGCACGGCTGCATTTATTGACGCCGAGCACGCGCTTGACCCAAGTTATGCCCGTAAACTCGGGGTAAATACTAATGAATTGCTGATTAGTCAGCCAGACAACGGTGAGCAAGCGCTCGAAATTGTGGATTCGCTGGTGCGTTCAAATGCGGTTGACCTTATTGTGGTTGACTCAGTTGCGGCGCTCACACCACAGGCCGAAATCGAAGGCGACATGGGCGATAGTCACATGGGTCTGCAAGCACGCCTTATGAGCCAGGCTTTGCGTAAACTGACTGGGGTGATTAACAAAAGTAAAGCCACCGTCATGTTTATTAACCAGATCCGCATGAAGATTGGCGTAATGTTTGGCAACCCCGAAACAACCACCGGCGGTAATGCGCTCAAGTTTTACGCATCGGTTCGGTTAGATATTCGCCGCATTGGTCAAATTAAGGTCGGCGAAGAAATTATTGGCAACCGCACGAAGGTGAAGGTGGTGAAGAACAAGATTGCACCACCGTTCCGCCAAGCTGAATTTGATATTATGTACAACCAAGGTATTTCGACCGAAGGTGATGTGCTCGACTTGGCAGTGGCGCATGGTATTGTCGACAAAGCTGGTGCCTGGTTCTCATACAAAGACGGCAAGGTTGGTCAAGGCCGCGAAGCCAGTAAGGTATACCTCAAGGAAAATCCGAAGGTGCTTGCCGAAATCGACGCAGCCGTTCGCGAGAAGGTTGCTGCGGAGCAAATCTAGTATGCAAGGTACTGTGGCGACCGCCGGCATTCGCTTGGCGTTCGCCCCGGTGTTTATGGTATGAAGATTACGGCGCTGAAAGCTCAGGTAAAAAATCCCGAGCGGGTGTCGGTGTATGTCGACGAAAAATATTCGTTTTCTGTTGGAGTGAACCAGGTTCTGGATTTAAAATTACATTCAGGCTTGGAACTGACCGAAGCACGTCTGGCAGAGCTGAAGCGTATAAGTGAATTCGGCAAGGCGTACGAACGCGCGCTCATGTATGTGATGCTTCGGCCGCGCAGCCGCCGCGAGGTGCAAGACTACGCTCGCCGCAAAAAGTGGAACCCCGAAGACACGCAGGCGATTATTGAAAAACTTGTTTTGAAGCGGTATCTCGATGACTATTCTTTTGCGCGTTCCTGGGTAGAAAGCCGGGCGCTCAATAAAAAGATCAGCCGCCGTAAACTTATTATGGAACTCAAGCAAAAAGGCGTGACTGACGACATTATTTCCGATGTACTTGAGAACAGTAATTTTGATGAGTCCAGCAGTTTGCAGCAGCTCATCGAAAAGAAACGGAAATTGGCACGCTACGCTGGTGACGACCAGAAGCTTATGCGGTATTTAGCAAGCCAGGGCTTTAGTTTTGACGACATAAAAGCCGCGTTGAACCATTAGCATTATCGGGCGGGCTATCGTACAATAAAACCAATGATACGCATTAGCGACGTGAAGCCGCTGGGGAGCGGCGGGGGTGTGGCGAAGCGCGTGGTCGCGAAGCCAGCAAAGGCACCGGTAAAAACCAAGAGTGCTATTGCTGACGATGCCCCGGCTGCGGCCGCACTAACAGCACTTTTGGAAGACGCGGTAAAGGCCGCGGCCACCACTGTGCACATTGAACCGCAGGGTAATGATTTGCATGTACGCTACCGCATTGATGGTTTATTACGCGAGGGCCGCGAGTTAAAAGGTCTTTCAATCGCGACCCTGGCACAGCGCGTAAAATTGCTCGCCAACTTAGATATTCAAGAGGACCGCGTGCCGCAAGACGGTCGGTTTGAGACTGCGATTGCAGGCAAAAAGTTCGTAGTCCGCAGCTCACTGCTCCCCGTGGCTGATGGCGAAAAGGTGGTATTGCATTTAGCCGACCAATCGAATGCCCCGCACGACCTAGAACGTCTAGGATACTGGGGTCACAGCTTGCAAGCACTGACCGACGCCATGGAGCACACGCACGGTTTGGTAGTTGTGGGCGGCCCCGCCGATGCTGGAAAAACAGCAACGCTGTATGGTCTTATGCATATGGCTGCGCATCCAACACGCAACCTTGCTACGGTCGAAGACGCGATTGAACACCGCGTTCCCGGCTTAAATCAAACACCAGTCAACATCAAAGCAGGAATGACATACGCGAGTGCACTGCGCGCGGTGCTGCAGCAGGATCCGAATGTAGTCATGGTGAGCGAACTCCGCGACCCTGAAACAACAGATATGGCCGTGCATGCAGGGTTGGCCGGCCGACTGGTGATTGCCGGTATGTCAACGCACGATATTGCTGCGACGGTTGCGCATATTGTTACGATGCGCGTGGAACCATATTTGTTGGCGTCTGCAACGCGCGCGATTGCCAACCAGCGCTTAGTGCGCCGGTTGTGCCAGGAGTGTCGCGTGGGCTATAAGCCTGATGCCGATGAGTTTGCGACTGCTTGCGCGGCAACAGGCCTGAACCACGACGGCGCATTGAGCCATATTGCAGAACTCGAAAAAACAGCCGCTGCTGAATTTGGTATTAAAACGAATGGTGCGCTTGTTGGCGGTAAAGTCGCCAAATTGTGGCGCGCCAGAGAAGGTGGTTGCGATGCGTGCGGTGGCACTGGTTACAAAGGCCGGGTTGCTATTGCCGAGGTGCTCACTATGAGTCCGGCTATTCAAAAATTGGTATTTTCTGCTGCGGGGCCGGAGGCGTTATACGACCGCGCCGTCGCAGAAGGCATGGTGCCGATGCCGTTGGATGGCTTGGTAAAAGCCACACTTGGCATGACAAGTCTCAGTGAAGTTCTACGCGTCGCAACGGTTTAACTTGCTGGCGGTTTTTTGCCGCGAATTTTTGCCCATCCTGTACGGGCGGTTTTGCTAATGCCATGGCGGTATTCGTACGCAGCGTAGCCAGTAACGAGGGTCCCCAGTGGCACGAGTAACCAATACTGCGGGTTTGCCGCCGCGCTTGCTTGTGCGGTGTACGGCTGTGTTGTTTTTGGTGCTGTCGTCTTTTTTGCGGCTGGTGCTTTTGGTTGTTTTGGGGCAGTAACCTTAGTAGTTTTAGCGGCAGCTTTCTTTTTTGTGGTGGTGCTAATTGCTACAACTTTTGGTTGGGGCACGCTCACAATATTCTCTGCGCCAGGTGTAGGAATGAGCGTCCATTTCCAGCCGGATTCATCTTGCATCCAAGATTGGCCCTCTTTTGCGTCGCCATAGTTTGGCGCTTCGTACGCAACGGCTCCGGTAGGATCCAAGAGGCGAACACCGCTGCCTGCATTGGCGAGGCTCAGTTTGGAGACGGCGGAGGGTATCGCCAAATACATATGTGGCCCAAGCGGTGTATCGCCCAAAGTGTAGGAGTAGCGGTAATCGCTACCAGTCTGCAAACGGTAACCTTTTAGTGTTACCGCGGAATCATTCGGATTGTACAATTCAATAAATTCATCGGTGCTGTCTTGCTGCGGACTGGCCGGGTCGGCGAAAACTTCGGTAATAACAAGCGGCAGGTATACGACGCTCGCTCCTTGGCCGGGATCGTCGGTGTTGCTTGTTGGTGAGTCGGGCAGTGTGTCAGCTGGCGTGTGAGAGGTCGTTGGTTCTGCAGCAGGAGGTTGCTCGCAACTGCCTGCTCGGGGAATATACCCCGTGTCTTCTTGGCCGGGTGTTGGATTGCCGCACGCGGCTATAAAATCTTGTGCGTTATTGCCTGTGTCCACTGGTAAACCGTCGTCGTTCACTATGCGTTTGCTACTTTTACCGCCTGCTGGCGCAGCAGCGGGGGTGGTTTCGGCGGTGGCCGCAGTGCCGTAGCCAACTAAATCGTGTACCACAAGGGGCGATCCGGGTTGCACGATGCGCAATTGCCCACCGGTGCCGCTCAGTCCCCCGCTCATTGGTAACGCACCTGCAAGGCTGGTTGTGGCGAGCACTAAACGGCTGTGTGCAGAAATAACCACGCGGCAATCCGTACCGCCCGCCACGCAAGCCAGTGTTGCTTTTGTGCTACTTGCCGGCCACGAAGCAGTCACCGTTTGGCTTGCTGCTCGGTACTGTAATTGCCAGCCGGTTATGTCTAAATCTGTTTCGTTTGGGTTGTAGAGTTCTACGAATTCTTCAGTTGCGTCGCTGGCGCCTCCGGTCTGGAATTCGGAAATCATAATAGTTGCCATTGTTGGTGAGTCGGTCGCAGCGTGCACAGGCAGTGTTTGGCTAACACAAAGCACGCCCCCAATAAGGGTGTAGAGTATTGCTTTTTTCATGGACGATCGCAGTATGCATGGGGTTGCCTCGCCTTGCAATACTAAAGTTTTCCACAGGTTGCTTGGCCAATGGTGCGCTATAATAAAAACATGCTTTTCCTCAAAGAGCGTCTTGAGAACGTACCCATTATGAGCCTGCAGACAGGAGCGCAGATCGCCCAAACGGGTGATTTTGTGCTCGATCCGCGCCAGCTCAAACTCGTGGCATTTTATTGTGAAGGCCCACGACTCGATATAAGCCCGGCAATCTTAAACGTTAGTGACATCCGCGAAATCGGCAGTCTCGGCATTATTGTTGATAGTGCAGATGTGTTAATGTCGCCCGAGGACTTGGTGCGACTGAAAGAAGTGCTCGATTACCAATTCAAGCTGGACGGCAAGCATGTGGTTACTGAGTCTGGCCAAAAATTGGGCACAATTAGCAACTATACGCTCGACAGCGTCACCTTGTATGTTGTAAAGTTGCACGTGCGCCCAAGTGTGTGGCAGTCGCTCACCACTGCAGAGTTTATTATTGATCGCCAGCAAGTGGTGCAAGTGAACGATGATGTCGTGATTGTTAAAGACCTCGTCGACAAAGCCAAAAGCGAAAAGCATGCGAGAGCCGCACACCCAGTAATCGAGAATCCATTCCGCCGCGCACCGGTAGAAGGTGCAAGCGCGCACGACAAATAATATGCCAACATTTACCTTCGTTGCCCCCACCATTGCCGACACGCAGGCCATAGCTGAAGTTATGGGCCGGGTTGTTCATGGCGGCGAAGTTATTGAACTCACCAGTGATCTCGGCGGCGGCAAAACTACCTTTATGAAAGGGTTTGCGCGGGGGATGGGCGTGACCGAAGTGGTCCAGAGCCCCACGTTTAATATTTGTCTGATTCACAAAGGTACAAAAGACCGCGAGCTGCATCACTTTGATTTTTACCGCTTAAACGAGCCAGGTATTATGCGCGCCGAACTTGCGGAATCGCTTGCGCAGCCAAATGCTGTGGTGGCTATTGAATGGAGCGACATCGTGCACGATATTCTACCCACCGACCGCGTAACCGTTAAAATTAGCGTCCCAGAAGAAGAAAAACGTGTGATTACCATTGATTGTAACCAAGAATATATTGCAAAAACGTTGTATGATTATCAACATAATGGACACATAGCATAATGTTTCTCACCCTCCGCACCGACAACCCCGAAGCCGAAGTTGGCTTATATACCGGCGAAACCCAGATAAGCTATTACAAGTGGCGCGCTGATCGAAGGCTCGCAACAGAGCTGCTTGGGGTGATTCGCGATGAACTAAAAAAACAAAACGCTGACTGGAAAGACATTACTGGTGTTGTGGTCTATAAAGGCCCCGGTTCGTTTACCGGCCTGCGCATTGGCATAACGGTGGCCGATAGCATTGCCTACGGGAACGGTGTGCCGATTGTTGGCGCGCTGGGCGACGATTGGATCGTAACAGGAACACAACGCCTTGTGGCTGGCGAAACAGACACGTTGGTTTTGCCGCACTATGGGGCTGAGGCTAACATTACGATTTCTACAAAAAAATAATTTTAGCGTTTTATTACGGGGTGTCTGGGTGATACCCAGACACCCCGCTTTATCATGTCGGCTCAGTCAGCAGGGCTGCCAGTTCATCTCCGTCCAGTGTTTCGACCTTGAGCAGATGCGCCGTGAGCCGGTTCAGTTGCTCGCGGTGATCTGACAGAACGCGCGTCGCGGCTTCTTCGGCCTCCTTGACGAGGGTGTCGATCTCGGCGAACACTTCGGCAGACCGAAGGTCGTTGCCGTCCACCGGAATTTGAGCCGTGTATTTGCCCATTCCCATGGTGCAGACCATCTGTCTGGCGATTCTCGTCGCCTGTTCGATGTCGCTGCTGGCCCCAGTGGTAATGACATTCTCCACCAGACGTTCAGCGGCGCGCCCGCCCATGCAGTAGACGAGACGAGCTTTGAGCTCCTCGAACGTCAGTGTCGTGAGGTCGCCGTCCTCCATGCGCGTGTGCCCGCCACTGCTGCCACGGGGTACGATGGTGAGTCGCGCCGGTCGTGGCGCCCCAGGGGTGAAGAAGGCTGTCAGCGCATGTCCGGCCTCGTGGGTCGAAGCTCGAAGCTTTTCAGATTCGGTGAGCGTCCGTGAACGCCGCGCTGATCCGAGCTGCTTGGTGTCGAGCGCCTCCATGAGATCGGCGTAGGTGACAATCGCCTTGTCCGCGTCGCCATCAACCTTACCGATGGCAATGTGGCCGGCCTGGTCGACCATGTTGGCGAGGTCGTCACCGGTCATACCGCTCGTGACCTTCACGAGCTTGTCGATCTGCACGTCGTCAGCCACATTGCCAATCTTGGAAAGGTGGATTTCTAGGATGCGTCGTCGGCCCTCCGGGTGGGGTGTCGGCATTTCCTCCTGCATTTTGAATCGGCGCAGGATGCCGGGATCCAGATTGTCGGCACGGTTGGTTGCCCCGATGACCAGGATCGGTGTGGTGTTGGTCGTCTCGAAGCCGTCCATCTCTGTCAGCAGGGCATTGAGCGTGTTGTTCAACTCCTTGCTGCCGGAGTCGTCGTCGCTGCTCCGTTTGGATGCGATGGAGTCGAGTTCGTCGATGAACAAGATGCCGCCGCCCCGCCTGCGCAGTTCAGCAAACACACTGCGGACAGCCGCCGGTCCCTCGTTGAGGTACTTGCCCATGAAGTCAGCGCCGATCATGGAATAGAACGGCACACCGGATTCACCGGCAATCGCCCGCGCGAGCAGCGTCTTGCCGGTTCCGGGCGGCCCCTTCAGCAGGAGACCGTTGATGCCTCTGACACCGAAGTTCCGGTACTGATCCGGGTGCTTGAAGCTATGCACTAGGCCGCGGACACTGGCGATAACCTCCTCGGCGCCGCCCACATCGCTGAATGACTGCCGGGGAATCTCGGCCTGTGCGATGTTCGCGCTTGACCGGTTGCCTAGGAGCGACCTGCCCGTCGCCCTGCCATACACGTACATGAGGATGTACAGCATGACGAATCCGCCGACGATGCCTATGAGCGACTGATACCGCTCGCTCAAAGTCTTGCCGACCACTTCGGTCGGCACCTTCGCGGCCCCCAGACGGTTCAGTATGTCGTCGCCGTAATCGGCCGCGTACCCAATGGTGTACTCACGGCCGGACTTCAGCGTGACCTCGGCAAGGTGACTGTCGTCGTTCATTTCGACCGACGCCACTTGCTGTGCGGCTAGGTCGGCATTGAACACGCCGATCGGCTTTGTCTCCGGGCGGGTGCCATTCAAGCTGCTGATACTCACTGCGATTATCAGCAAAGCGAACACGCAGAGCGGTGTGCTCACCATCTTGAATACTTCAACGTACTGTTTTCCGTTGGTCTTGCACCACTGCAAGAACCTGCCCATGCTGCCTCCACTTCAGGTTTGCCTAATGAGCTTTATTAGTGTACACAAGTTTTTTGTTGTGTGGAATGGTTACATTTGACGTATTAAACGAAGCAGTCGTACAATAAGTTTAGGTTTTCGTGACAACACCAAAAAACCAACTGACCGCTTTCAATAACTTTTTATCTTGAATTCCAGATATCGCCCGGTGAACCTGCCGTGGCCAGCGTGACTGCCCGAAGTACGACCCCGGTGAATCTGCTAAAGAAAGGAACAATATGGAGCTAGGAGCAATCCTTGCCGCCGTTATCGGCCTTGGGGCCGGTGCTGGTGGTGTCTTTGTGTACAATCAAAAACAGGGGCAATCAGGCGCTGCAAAAGCAGAAAAACTGATCGCCAGTGCTGAACGCAAAGCAAAAAACATTGAACTCGAGGCAAAAGATAAAGCCCTCAAACTGACCGAAGAAGCGAGCCGCGAAGAGCAAAAACGCCGCCGCGATGTAAACGCCATCGAGAACCGTTTGGTCGAGCGCGAAACAAGCATCGACAAAAAGCTCGAAGATTTAGACCGCCGCAGCGAAAAACTGCGTAAAGAAGAAGCCGAAGTTGACGGTTTGAAGAACGATATTCGCGACATTCGCAGCAAGCAGCTCGAAAAACTCGAAAAAGTTGCTGCACTGACCAAAAAAGAAGCCGCCGAAAAACTGATGACCATGACCGAGCGCGATGTGAGCAAAGACTTGGTCGGCTTGGTGAGCAAGCTGCAAAATGACGCTATGAAGGACGCCGAAGAGCGCGCCCAAACGGTGCTCGTGACCGCCATGGAGCGCATGTCTTCGGAAGTGACCAGCGAAAAAACGGTGACTGCCGTGAAGCTGACCGACGACGAAATGAAGGGCCGTATCATCGGCAAAGAAGGCCGCAACATTCAGGCCATTCAGCGCGAAACCGGCGTGGATATTTTAGTGGATGACACCCCGGGCATGGTTGTGCTCAGTAGTTTTGACCCAATTCGCCGTCAAGTTGCCCGCACCGCACTCGAAATGCTCATGAAGGATGGCCGCATTCACCCGGCCCGCATTGAAGAAGTCGTTGCCAAAGCACAAAAGCAGATCGACAAAGAAATCGACCAGGCCGGCGAAGACGCGACGCGTGAAGTTGGCGTGGTTGGTTTGGTGCCAAAAGAAATGCAACGCTTGCTTGGTGAGCTCAAGTTCCGTACCAGTTATGGCCAGAATGTGCTGAAGCACTCAACCGAAATGGCGCACATTGGTGGGCTGATCGCCGAAGAAATCGGTGCCGACGTGCGCACCGTAAAAGTTGCGGCATTGCTGCACGATACCGGCAAAGCGCTGACGCACAAAATTGAAGGCAAGCACCATCACATTAGCGCCGAGATGGCTCGTAAGTACGGTATGCCCGACCCAATTGTACACGCTATTGAAGCTCACCACGATGACATTGAAGCTACCACACCTGAAGCGTTGGTTGTGCGTGTGGTAGATGCCTTGAGTGCCGCCCGCCCTGGTGCGCGCAACATCAGCGCCGAAAACTTTGCAGAACGTATGCGCGAGCTCGAGAACGTCGCCCTTGGATTCCAGGGCATTGAAAAAGCCTACGCAATTAGTGCTGGCCGCGAAGTCCGCGTGGTGGTTAAACCAGAGCGCATCGATGATCTGAGCGCTCTCAAACTCGCCCGCGACATTGCCACAAAGATCGAAAGCACCATGCAGTACCCAGGCACCATTAAGGTGAACGTAATTCGTGAAACTCGAGCAATTGAATACGCAAAATAAATGAAAAAGACAGTCTACAGATTTAACCTGGACTGACACATAAAATTGGAATCGAAGTATCGTGTGGAATACAACATTCCCGAAAAACTTTCGATTGGCGAAAATCCGCGTATTTCCTTTGGTGACCCGGTGACTGAATGGCTGCAAAAGCTCCGTAGGCCAGGCGTAAAAATTTGACCGACACTCGCTGTTTGGCATAATGGTGGTATGGCAGAACTCACCGGCGCAGATATACGCATGATTCAAGAAATCTACCAGAACGTAAAGAATTTTTCTAATGTAAGCAATACTATTAACGATATTCGCAATATTGTCCAAAGTATTCAGAACGATGCATCACATGTAAATCAGGTAATTACCAACCTTGCCGCCGCAAACAGTAACTTTGCGGCGCTGCAGCAGTTTTTAATGCGCATTGAATCGAACACGCAAGGCGCTAACGGGGTGATTAATCACATCGAGCAAATTCGCAGCGACGTAAATAATGTGCAGCAAGTGGTGAAAAACCTGGAACAATTTATGAGTGATGTGAGCACCTACGTGCAAAATATTCACACACAGGTCAATACGATTAGTAGCCAACAACAGCAAGTTGCAACCGCGCAAGACCAAATTGTACGCGAGCAACAAAATATAGCACAGAATACGCAACCTCAATGAGCACTCCATTTAGAATTTTATACCTGGGCGACGTGATGGGCCGGCCAGGGCGAGATGTTATTGCCACACAATTACCGCAGCTCCGAGCCGAGCTGCAGGCCGATATTGTGATTGCTCAGGCCGAAAACGTGAGCCATGGCAAAAGTATGACGCCCGCGCACATGAAAGAACTTTTAGCTGCCGGCGTGGACTTTTTTAGTGGCGGCAACCACACCATTGAACGGCCGGCGCTGCATGCGCTTCTGGCCGACCCGTTTGCACCAGTGACCGCGCCTATTAACCAGCCTGGCGTTGACCCAGATTGGGGGATTAAGGTGCTCAAAACACTACGCGGTGATGTTTTGGTGATGAGCGTGCTGGGCACGACTTTTCCGGAGCTTGACGCGCCGCTTGGTAATCCGCTGCAGGCAATTGACGCTGCATTAAACGCGGTGACCAACCAAAAGTTTGTGGCAAAAGTGGTGAACTTCCACGGTGATTATTCCAGCGAAAAACGGGTGGTTGGGTTTTATTTAGATGGCCGCGTGAGCCTGGTTGTGGGTGATCATTGGCATGTGCCGACCGCCGACGCCATGGTGCTGCCTGGCGGCACTGCACACGTGACTGATGTTGGCATGTGCGGTACGTTGCTCACGTCGCTGGGGGTGAGCAAAGAACTTATTATTGAACGGTGGCGCGACGGCGCAAAAAATAAAAACGACATTGCCGAAGGTGGTCCATACCAGTTGAACGGTGTGCTGGCAGAAATCGACCCTGTAACCGGTTTGGCGACTAAAATGACCGCCATAAACAAGGTGCTTGAGAAACTGGGGTAGGTACGATATAATCCTTGGAGTATCTGTTCGGCACTTTTCCTTTCGCTCGCGGCAAAGCCGCTCATTCAAGCATAAAGGAGGAGAACCGATATTGGCTCTGCCCATATCGGGGCGTGGCGCAGTTGGTAGCGCGCGCGGTTTGGGACCGCGAGGTCGAAGGTTCGAATCCTTTCGCCCCGACCAAGAAAAAACGATCACTCACGTGGTCGTTTTTTCTTTGTTTGGCTTCTCGCCCTATTTTATGGTGTAAGGGTCACCGTATACGCTGAACGTGAGCGGTAAATTCAGGTCGAAATTACCCGCTTTTAAGAACACCCGTTGCGCACTTTCGATGCGACTGAGGTCTGAATGCGCTTCTTCGCTGAGCATTACTTTGTTGCGCGCATCCAGGAAGGCGTTGAGGTAAGTTGTCTCGTTACCACCCTGCGCAGGCGTTTTGGCATTCTTTATGGCTGCGGCGCGAATGCCGCCAAAGCTGAGCGAGTCATTGCCGGGGCCGTGCACCACGAGTGCGTCGTAGTAAATGAACTGGCCCAGTGCGCGCAAGCCGTCTGCTTTGCCTTGCGTTACCGCCGGGTTAAAGTATGAACGGTCGCGTTCATCGTTTTGCGCCTGCTGGAACAGCGGGTCTTTTGCGGCGGCGACCCAGTCTTTGGTGAAGTTCGGGTCGAGTCCAGCGTGCGATGGGCTGAAACTGCCGATTTTTTGCAGTGCCGGGATGTACTTGGCAAGCACGTTATTTGGTGCAAGCTTGGTGTAATATTGCACCAATTGCAATAGGTCGCCACAACCAGTGCAAAAGCCGATGATGCCAGCGGTGTACCCACGGCCATCGCCAATATCTTCGATGTAACCGTATTGCGCTTTCCAGTTAAGAGTGGAGTTTTCGGCTGCCGATACAATTTGCATAGCAACGTCTTTCTTTTTGGGGTCACTCAGGTCAACGCTGCTGCTTGGCGGCGTCGTTGTTGGTGGTGGCGTGGTGGTTGCAGCACCAAATTTGAGCGCTTTGCCGCCCGCCGCAGTTGCGTCGGTGACCACACTTGCGCCACCGGCTACCGCTGTTGCCGTACCGGCATCGGCGTAGGCGAATAGGTTGCCAGCATACGTTGCCACAAAGGCAAACCCGGCCATAATAATGGCGGCAGCGGCAAGAATCGCTGCGCCAAGTTCAAGCGGATATTTGCGGATCACTGCGCCGATTTTTTGAAATACGGCCATTTTTATTCCTCCACAATTATGGTGCCCTGAACCAGCTCTGGGCTGGTCGGGTCGTTATAGGTGAATGTGCCGGTGACTTCAAAGAGAAAACTGTACGGTTCGCCGCTTGCTATGCCTTCGGTCGAGCCAAAGCCTTCAAGCTCGGTTGGGGGATTAAGGGAGGTGAGTGCCAATTTATGCACGGCAGTATCTTGGTTGATCCAGGTAACGCTCGAACCTTTTTTAACTGTTATTGTTGGCGGAGTGACGCCGCGTTCGGTAATGATGACTTCGCCAGAGGTTTCGGTAGCGTTGGTTTCAACGCCACGTGGGTTCATTATGACGAATATTGAGATGGCTATAGCGACTAGTGCCGTAACCACCACACCAACAATAAATAAGGGGTTTACATGGCTTTTTTGGGGTGGTTTTTGCTGCGTTTGAGGTTCCATGTTAGCGTCTCCTCAGGCTTACGTCGGCCCATTTGGTTTTACCCGACCATAAACGGACGGTGTTTGTTTCACGGTCGTAGCCGTCCGCGCGCACACTCACGTCGTAGCGACCGGCTGGCAGGTTGGTTATGATGTAGCGGCCGCGCCAGTTGGTACTTGTCCTGAAGCGTTTGTCACCGACCCACACCGTGACTTTTGCGCCAGCAATAGGGCGGCCGTTGCGACCTTGAACGGTGCCGCGCAGTGTTGCAGTGCCCCGTTCATTCAGTTTTGGCGTGGTGGCGGCGGCTTTGGCGGATTCGCTACTGCTGTTGCCTGCGCCGTCGCGGGCAATAATGTAATAGGCAAACGTGGTGTTATCGTACACATGGCCGTCACCGTAACTGGTGTTGGTGGTACTGGCGATTTTGCGGAAGGTTTTGTCTTCGTCTGAATTACGGTAAATGTCGTATTCTTTAATGCCAATGTTGTCGGTGCTTGGCTTCCAGGCAATGTTGATTTGCGAGGTGCTGATCGCCGTGGCGCTGAGGTCGGTTGGTGTGGTCGGCACGCTCGTGTCGGTTGTTGGCGCGCTTGGCGTGGTTACCTGCGTTGCATTTGATGGCGCCGATGCGTTATTGCTGCCGTCGATAGCAACCACTTGGTACGTGTAGGTACTGCCGGCAACCGCAGTGCTGTCGGTGTAGGTGAGGCCTGTTGTTACCGTAGCAATGACGCTGTTATTGCGGATGACGCGGTATGCGGTGACCGCCGTGTTGTCGGTGCTGCCGGTCCAGGTGAGGTTCACGCTGCGGTAAGTTGCAGCGGTTACTTTCAGGTTACTCGGCGCACTTGGTGCCTCTGAGTCGCCATTCTTGACTGTTACGGCTTGCGTGTCGGTGGCGCTGTTGCCAGTTGGGTCGTAGGCTTTTGCGGCGAGGGTGTAGGTGCCGTTTGCCAGGCCGCTTGCGTCCCAGTTGTATTCAAAAGGCGCGGTGGTGTCGGTGCTCATGAGTTGGTTTTGTACGTAGAACTCAACCTTGCTGACTGCAGTGTTGTCGGTGGCGGTCGCTTTAATAGTCTCTGTTCCGCTTACCGTGGCGTTGTCGGCTGGGTTAGTGATGGTCACGCTTGGCTTGGCAGTGTCGCTGGCAGTCATGCAGTTTTCGCCGAGGGCACTTGGGGTGCAGTTTTGGTCTGCAACAGCGAGAATGCGGTCCAGTTTTACGTTTGGTTCGCGACCAAATACTTTAATGGTGGTAGCGCCGGCGGTAAGTTTTGCGGTGATTTTACTGCTGGCTGTGCCATTTTGGTGGTTCACCCAGGTCCAGGTGTTAGGGGTGATGCCGCTGTCGCCCACAACAAAACATTCGCCATTTACTTCAAGGAGTAGCGAATTATTTGTGGTGTCGGGCACATTCATGCGCGTCCACAGGCGGTAGGTTCCTGTGGTGCTCACCGAAAGTTGCAAGCTGGCGCTGCCGTAACTTGGGTTCGGCGCGGCGCATGCGGCGGTTGCCGTTTGCGGTACAAAAACGGACGCTGCTACCAGCGCCGCAAGGACTGCAAATCCTGCGAAACGTCGCAAAAATCCTGCGTATTGTTTTATTTTGCTCATTTTTTTGTTTATTTTTAAGTTTAATTGGTTAATAACACTATGGCCGATAACCATATGCGGTGTCAAGCTGTTTTGCTACTATAAAGACATGTCACAGTGGCGCCTTATTGTATTGCTTCTTCGTCCGTCCTGGCTGAGCTTTTGCCTATGTTCCGCGGTGGCGCTCGCTGTTATTGGGGTAAGCAACTGGTCATATTTTACGTATAACCCCATTTTGTATGACTTTATTTACGGCGAACGCGGGATTGTTACAACACTCGAACAAACACCGGGTGCATTCGAAATCGAGCAGCTCCCCCATAACGCCTTGCTGTACGGTGTCGGTGTGGTGGCATTGGCTGTTGCCGCAGCCGTTGCTGTGTTCTTTATGGTGCGCGGCGCCGAACGCGGCGTTGGCGCAGCAGCGCATGTGGGGCGGGGAATCGATCGGCGTGAATATTTGCAGCATGCAGCTCTACGCGTATTAGTTTTGGGGCTGTGGGCAGGGTACGTTCTCATGACTATTACTATATTGGTGCCCACCGCCTTATTGTATTCGCGCATTGGCGCCGAAGATTTCTTTACAGTGAACGGCATGGCTACAAGTGTTGGCGGCGCGGTTCTCTTTTGGCTTGTGGTGCACGGGCATGTGCTTTTTGCACGCTTGCTGTGTTTGCGCCCTCGGGTGTTCGGCGGCGAGGCGGCAATTGAAGGCACGATGATTCGCTAGGGTATACTGGCACCATGGACCAAACCAAAATTGACCTCTCTCATCAGTCCCAAACCGCTCACGAATTTGGCGTTTCGTATTTTTTGGCGCTCGATATTCCCGCACTGGTTGCCGACGCAATTGAAGACCGTGTGCAGAGTATTGCGCGCGAAGTTGGCGACGGTTTGTATGTGCAACCCGCACGTTCGTTGCACATAACAGCGCTCGATTTTATAGATCCAATTATTGATCCGCAAAAATTTGGGTATGCCAGCAAAGCCGAGCTGTGGGCAAAAATTGGTCCGCAGTGCCAAGCAGCGATCGAACGCGCGCTTAAAAATGTTACGCCGTTTACTATTACTTTTGACGAACTTCGGGTATATGACGCAGCGGTTATTTTAGCTGGGCACGACGACGGTCAGCTCGAGAAAATTCGCCACAGTATTAGCCAAGAAATTGCAGGCCTGCAGTTGCCGCGCACCAAACAGCCGCCGCAAATTATTCACACAACTGTGGCGCGGTACACAAGAGTTATGCCGTTGCAGCCGGTCCGTGAGCTAGCTGCTGCTGAACCGCTCGAATTTAAACTGCAAGTGACTGCGCTGCACCTGCGCAACCAGCTCAAAGCGAATATGCTCGAATACACCGACCTCAAGGTGTATGATCTGAAATAACGGAGTGTAGCGCAGTTGGTAGCGCGCGGCGTTCGGGACGCCGAGGTCGTGGGTTCAAATCCCGCCACTCCGACCAGGTTGATGCTATTTCTAATAATTTCATGAGAGAATTCGGGCCGAGGACGTCTTGTCAGATGTGACAAAACGTCCTCGGCTTCGTCATTGCTCCCTTAGGCGCCAGCGTATGGGACGCGAGAGCAGATTGTTACCGGTGTTAGTAGGTGCCGGTGTAGTGGCTCACGTAGTACGTGCTGCCGGCCGCCGGCTCGACGTCCACGCCGTACTTGAGCCCCACGCCGACGTAGACGTACTGGCTCACGGTGCCGCCGCCGGCCGCCGGGTAGTACCAGTGGTCGCCGGTGTAGGTGCCGTAGCTGGCGTTCGGTGCCAGCTCGTCCAGCTCCAGCGACACATACGCGGTGCCGTTGTTGGTGGCCGTGAAGTACAGGTAGCCGGAGTACACCGACTTGGTGACCGACCAGGAGACCGAACAGTTGTTGGTCCCGGACAGGTACTCGTCGTAGGCGTAGCTCGATCCGTTCCAGACGTACAGGTACGCCGACCACGCGCCGGTGGTGCCGTAGAACGCCGGGTAGCCGTAGCTGTTGGCCGCCAGGGACGAGTAGAACGTCCGGGTCTGGCTGCCGTTGTAGAAGACCACCTCGTAGTACTTGGTGACCGCGCTCAGGTTGCGCACGGTCGTGTAGGTCAACGCCCCGTAGCAGTAGTCGTACTTCGTCGAGAAGTCGACGCTGCTGTCGTAGCCCACCGCGGGCGACTTGACGCTGGCAAGCTTGCCGGTCGTCGGGTTCACGTTCAGGAGTTTCGTGGCACCCAGCGGTGCCGTCGGCTTGGCGTCGGCCTTGCCGGGCTGGATGGCCGGTTTGGCCTGCTTGTTGGTCGTGATGGCCGGCGGGGTGACGGCGGGCTTGGCCTCGACGGACTGCGAGATCGCCAGCCCGCTCACGGTCATGATGCCGACTGCGGCGATACCTGCGAACAGCCTTCGCTTAGGACTGAACTGCACGTGCGTTCCTCCATGCTGGAGTTCATTCTGGCCCCTGGGCTAGAATGCCTACGGACCTTGGCCGCAGGAGGTGGAGCGCAGATATTCTCTGTACGACATCTCCTACAGCCAAGTTGTTAACGAACTTTACATAAACGGTAACATAAGCATTATGCCAGCATGTATCCGTACAGTCAAACGGGTTCGGTGCCATCTACAAAAAATGCCAGAAGTGGTACACTAGCTCATATGTGTGGCATTGCTGGCTATTTTGGTCTCCCCGAAGACAAAAAATTACTCGAAACCATGAACACTGCTCAGGCCCATCGCGGTCCGGATGGTCATGGCGTATTTACGCATGGCCACGTTGGTTTGGCGCACCTGCGTCTGGCATTTATTGACCGCGAACACGGCCAGCAGCCAATTTATGCCGACAAAGATAATTTAGTCCTTATTTATAACGGCGAGGTGTATAACTTTGCCGAACTCCGCTGCGAACTCGAAACAGCGGGTCGCGAGTTTAAAACCAAAAGCGACAGCGAAGTTGTGCTGCAAGCCTACGCTCAGTGGGGAACCGATGCATTTGACCGCTTTAACGGCATGTTTGCGCTGGCAATTTACGACAAGCGCAAAGAACAGCTCATTTTGGCGCGCGACCATTTTGGCATTAAACCACTATATTACACCAATGTTGGTACCGCGCAGAAGCCCGAAATTTTGTTCGCCTCAGAGATTAAAACCATTTTGGCAACCAAAAAAATCGCAGCCAAACCAAACGACAAACAAATTTACCGCTACTTGCGCTACCGTATTCACGAAGACAACCACGAAACATTTTTTGACGGCATTTTTAAGCTTTTGCCCGGCGAAATGATGGTGGTACACGCCAAAGGTTTGCACCAAAGTCACTTTAGCAATTTGCAAGAAGAATTCGCCCAAGCAGCAAAAGTAAACCGCCCATACACAAACACTGAAGTCAAAAAATACCGCGAAAAGCTAGAAGAATCTGTGAGGATTCGCTTAATTAGTGAAGTGCCGGTTGGCACCTGCTTGAGCGGCGGGCTCGATTCATCAACCATCGCGCTGACCGTCAACAAATTGCTGCAAGAAAAGGCTGCAAACACCAATTCAATTGGCCAACAACAAAATACCTTCTCGGCAGTGTTCCCTGGTTCAATTAACGACGAAGAGAAATACATCGACGCGGTGCTCGACAAAGCCGAAGGCCACGTTGCCAGCCACAAAGTGTACCCAACCGCCGATAATTTTAAAGAAGACCTGCAAGATTTTATTCGCACCCAAGAAGAGCCAACGATTAGCACTGGTCCGTACGCGCAGTACAAAGTCATGGAAGCCGCCAAAGACCATGTAAAGGCTTTGCTCGACGGCCAAGGCGCCGACGAAATGATGGCCGGCTACACCCCCTATTATTTTGTGTACCTCCGCCAATTAAAGCGCGAAGGCAAATACGGCAAACTGCTCGCCGAAATGTTCCGCTCCACCGATGTTTTACTGCGCTTTTTGCGCTTCCGTATTTACGACAAGCTCAGCTTCCGTCGTAAAGTAGGCATTGCTGAGCTGCTCAAGCCAAGTTTTAAGCAGCAATACACCAACGAAAAGTTTGTAACCGTGCAAGATGACCTTAAAAAGCGTTTCATCGAAGACATTTTTAAGAACAGCCTGCCCGCACTGCTGCGCTACGAAGACAAAAACACCATGCGTTACAGTTTGGAAGGTCGCGTGCCATTCCTTGACAAAGAAGTCATGAAATATTTATTCAGCCTCAGTAACGAGGCGATTATTCGCGGCAGTTGGAATAAACGCATTTTGCGTGACGCCACCGAAGGATTGTTGCCCGAAATGGTCCGCACCCGCCGCAACAAAATTGGCTTTACCACGCCTGAACAAGAATGGTTCAAGCGGCTGAAAACCCGTTTTTATGGCATCTTTTTGAGCGAAAGTTTTGCCGAGCGCCCGTACTTTAACCAGCAAGAAGTTTTGCACGCGTTTGAAGGTCATATTAAAGGCCGCAACACTACCGACACCATGGTTTTTTGGCGCATGCTCAATGTGGAACTGTGGCTGCGCGAGTTCATTGACCCCAAGCAAGAACAGATTGAAGAAAAAGAAAAGACCGACCTTGAGCCAAATAAGACCAAGCAGCTCGATATTCAAGTAAAAGGCCAGGACTACCGCCGTTACCCGCTGCGCACCGAAATGGTCAGCGACAAAACTGAACTTTTGCCGTTTGTAACTGCGCGCCTGAACCAGTTTTTTGACACGCTAAAAAGCAATAAAGAGCACGCCGACATGGCTAATCGCCCGTGGCATTTGTTTATGAGCGAAAAAATTGTCGCCATCAGCCAAGGCCGCAGCTACTTTATTTGGGACATTAAGCCTGGTTTGTTTGCGCGCTTGCTCAGCAAGTTTGTGGTAAAAACTCCACACGGCATTGGCTTAGGCAGCCCGTGGACCATGCAGCTTGCCATTCAAGAAGCCGGCCTGCCGAAAATTTTATTCGCCAGCGTTGGTGGTGTTGTGGGCAAATTATTGGGGCACAAAGGCTGGTTCTATATTTTGGCCGGTAGCGATGTGCGCGCCATCGACGGTCCGACTGAATATTCTGTATACCCCAGTAACGTCAGCGCAAAATTGCCGCCAAAAGACCCCGATATTGTTGCCGCGCAGCTCACCGAAGCTATTAAAAAAGACCTCCACCCGGAACTCACGGCAAACTTCCGCGGTGTGGTCGTGATTGATGCCAACGATTTAGGTCGCAACGTACTTGGTCATAATGTGGTCATGAGTACCGATGAGCTTGAAGAAATTTTTGCCGATAACCCATTGGGGCAGGGGAGCGAACGCACGCCGTTGTGTGTGGTATTCGATAAAGAAGATTAGCCCGGTAATTTTTACTAGGCGTGTAATCGTAAGCACTTTGTAGTATGCTAAACCTAGTTGCAGGTGGAGCATGAAAGCAAAAACGACTAAGGGTAAACGTGCAGCAGCGAAGGTAAAACTATGGCGCCCGCCACATGGTTATTTTGTGGTGATCGGCATTCTTTTTATTATTGCCGCAGTAGTTAGTTTTATTAACCTGCAATACCACGGCCGGGCGCTGCCTGGGGTGTATGTGGGGAATGTGGCCGTCAGCGGCTTGGCTGAGCCAGAGGTCCGCAAGGCAATTGAAGAACAAAAGAGCCAGTTAAAAGTGGTGTTCCAAGATGGCACCACTGAGCTCACTGCCACTGCCGAAGAGCTTGGCATGAGCGTGAACGTTGATGCGACCGTGCAGCAAACGCTGTCGGCTCGCCGCGACGGCGCCGTTGCTGACAACCTGGCACTCTGGCGCACGCAGAATGTGCCGCTGGTGTACAATAACGACGCCGGGATGCTCAAAGCCTATATTGTGAGTCACTTTCCAAAAACGTACATCGACCCCCAAGATGCCCGACTGGTATTTAGTGACATCACGCAACGATTTGAAGTACAGCCTGGCGTGCCAGGTAAAGGATTCGATATTAAACGGCTCGAGACCGCACTGCCAGATTTAGCGCGAAACCCGCGCATTATGGTGCTGCCGGTTACCACTGTTCCTGTTGAACCTCTGGTGGGTGATGCCGCCGCGGCAAAAGCACAAGCAGATATTAACGAACAAATTGCCATCAAGCTGGAATTTTTACGCGACGGCAAACCAGCGTACACAGTAACGCCTGCCGAAATCGCCAAGTGGGTGCATTTTGAGCCCGACACCACGGCCGGTACGCTCACTCCAAACATCGATACTGCAAAAATTGAGCAGTTTCTGCGGGAGCAAGTCGGCGGCAAAATTACGTCGCTGCCCGTTGATCGCAAGGTGATCCGCGACGAGGCGACAGGCACTGAAACCGTTGTGGCGGCTGGCCGCAAAGGGTACCGAGTAAAAGACGTTGAAGCGCTCACGAATGACGTGGTAAACACGCTCAAAAACCGCCAAAACCTCAGCCGCGAACTCGATGTAGAAGAAGCGCCATTCAAAACGGTGACCATTACTGGCACGGGCAAATGGATTGAAGTCGATCTAAGCCAGCAACGCCTGACCGCCTGGCTGGGTGACGAAGTAGTAGGCACCTGGTTGATTTCGTCGGGCAGAGCGGCAACTCCCACGCAAATTGGTACGGGCCGCATTTACGCCAAATATCCCGTACAAACCATGACTGGCACCATTAATGGCGAATATTATTACGTACCAAATATTAAATGGGTCAATTATTTTAACGGCGGCGAGGCGATTCACGGCACGTACTGGCACAATAACTTTGGACATCCTATGAGCCACGGGTGTATAAATATGACAGAAGCCGCGGCCAAATTTATTTATGATTTTGCGCCGATTGGCACGAAGGTAATTGTTCACCAATAAGGTACAATAAGCTTATGGTATTTATCAGCCTGTTTTCGTGGTGGTACACCACGGGCTGGCTTACCCTTATTACTAAGGCAAGCAAGCGCGTCGAGTCGGTGCTGAAGTTTTTTTCGGTTCCTCTTTTGTTGGGCAGCTTGTTTGCGCCGTTCCGCCAAATTTCGGCAGGACGGGTGAATGGCCCGCTGAACGTGCAGCTGCAGGCGTGGGGCGACCGGTTATTTTCGCGCGTAATCGGCGCATTTATTCGCACGTTTTTAATTGTGATTGGACTAGTGATTGTTGTTGCCATGAGTGTTATTAGCCTGATTTTTATGATTGCGTGGCCGCTCGTGCCGCTTGCGCCAATAATTGGCCTGCTTATGATTGGTGGGGGCGAATAATGGGACCGCAAGTTAATTTGTTGAGTGCTCGTGCATCGCAGGCTCGGTTGAGTTTGGCGCTGGGCGGCATGTTGTGGCGCACCGTTTTGTGGCTGGTGTTCGTGGGGCTGCTCGCGCTTGCGGGCTGGTTGTGGTATTTGCAAAGCGGCGTGGCATTTACCATTGCTGGGTTGGCTGCCTGGCCGCTCATGATTTTAGCGTATTATCACTGGTGGCTGGCCGATTTGCAGCGCAATAAAACCGCCGTCCACATCGACGACGTGCTCGAAGCGCCGGTGCTTGGTCGGCTCAAAAATAATACCTCGCCGCAGCAGCTATCCGAGATTGCCATGCACACCAATGGCGGTCTGTTCTTTGCGGTACGCCTGGGAATTGGCCCAAACTTTTTGCGCGAACTTAGCAGCTCCAGTCCGGCCGACATGCAGAGTATATGGGAATCTGCGCTAAAAATTCAGAGTGAACTCGGCTTGCAAACCGTGTCGAGCGCTGTGGTGACGGCTGCGCTCATTGACCGCCTGCCCATGCGCGACCATATGTTAGCCCAATTACAGCTCAAAGAAGCCGACATTATGGCTGGTGTGCGTTGGTACCATCATTTACAAGATCTCGTTATTGGGGCTAAAAATCAAAAAATTGGTGGCGGCATTGGCCGTGACCTCGGTTTTGGTTATACGCCAACACTCGAACGTTTTGCGGTGAATGTGAGTAACCAGGTGATGGGCGGAACGCTCGCTCGCCAACTTGAAGCACACACACAGTTGCTCGACCAGCTTTTGCAGCAGCTTTCGCGCGGTGGCCGGCAAAATGCAGTGTTGGTGGGTCAAAATGGTGTAGGTAAAACAACACTTGTGTACAGTTTGGCGGAGCGCTTGTTGCGCGACGATACAAATGTGCCCCGCGAACTCCGTTACCGCCAAGTTATGATGCTCGATCCGGCAAGCTTAATTTCGCACGCACGCAAACCGGGTGAGCTTGAGGCATTACTCAATCAGTTGCTGCTTGAAGCGCACAACGCTAAAAATATTATTCTGTTCCTCGATAACGCCGAGCTGTTCTTTAGTGATGGCACTGGTGCCGTGGATTTACGCAACGTTTTGCTGCCGGTATTGGAAGGCGGTGCGCTGCGCATGGTGCTGAGCATGGACGAGCAGCAGTGGCTCAAGTTGAGCCGTGCCACGCCATCTTTGGCACAGCAGCTCAACCGTATTACCGTGAACCCACTGAGCGAAGCCGAAACGCTGCTGGTGTGTGAAGATCAACTTTTGGCGTACGAATTCAGTAACAAAGTCACCTACATGTACCAGTCGCTGAAGAGCGCGTATCGGTTGGGTGCCCGGTATGTTGCCGACCAAGCAATGCCTGGCCAAGCACTGAGTGTTCTGCAGGCGGCGGCGCAACATGCCGATAACGGTTTGGTTACTGCGGCGAGCGTCGAAAAAGCAGTCGAACAAACGGCGGGTGTGAAAGTTGCAACCGCCACACAAACAGATGAACGCGACATCCTGTTGCACCTCGAAGACTTGATTCACAAACGCATGATTAACCAAGTACACGCTGTTGACGCCGTTGCCAATGCCCTGCGCCGCGCGCGGAGCGGGGTGCGCAACCAAAACCGTCCCATTGGTACCTTCCTCTTTTTAGGGCCAACTGGTGTGGGTAAAAGCGAGCTGGCAAAGGCGCTTGCCGCTGTGTACTTTGGTGGTGAAAATCACTTGGTGCAAGTTGATCTTAACGAATTTGGGCAAGCCACCGATGTGAACCGCTTAATTGCGGATGGCGCGCAGGACCCCCGCAGCCTGACGGCGCAAATTGCCAAGCAGCCATTTAGTGTGGTTCTGCTCGATGAGATCGAAAAAGCGCACCCTAATGTATTGAACACCTTGCTGCAAATGCTCGACGAAGGGATTTTGCGCGACACGAACAACCGCGAGATCAGTTTTAGAGATGCTATAATTATTGCCACCAGCAACGCTGGCGCGGACCGCATTCGTCAGTATATTGCTGCGGGCTATAAGGTGGAGCAGTTCGAGGAAAAATTCACCAATGAGCTTATAGACACAAACCAATTTAAGCCAGAGTTTTTGAACCGCTTTGACGAAATTACGGTGTTCCGTCCGCTGGCTGAAGACGAGCTGATGCAAGTTGTTGACCTTATGCTCGCCAGCATAAATAAAACGCTCGCCGAACAGCAAATGACGCTGGTAGTTGCCGACGACGCCAAACGCAAGCTGGTGCAAGTGGGGTACGATCCGCGGCTTGGTGCCCGACCGCTGCGGCGTGTGGTGCAGCGAACGGTAGAAAACATTGTGGCAAAACAGGTTCTATCGCAGCAAGTTGGCGCGGGTCAAACAATTCAAATAACATTACAAGAAGTGGAACAGGCATTAGTAAGATGAGCAATATGAAAGCAAAATTTGAAGAAATTTTAGGTGAATTTGTATACGGGGCAATTGACGGCACAGTAACCACGTTTGCTGTGGTGGCCGCAGCGGCAGGTGCAGGGCTGAACTCAACGGTGGTGATTATTTTAGGTGTCGCCAACCTCATCGGCGACGGGTTTTCGATGGGCGCAAGTTCATATTTGGCGGCAAAATCGGAGCGTGACCTAAAGCATCGTGATTACAAAGCCTCTGGCAGTAAAGACAAATTTTTGCATGACGAAACGCCTCTGCGCGATGGGGTGATCACGTTCGCAGCTTTTTGTGTGGTTGGGTTTGTACCACTCGCAAGTTACGTGTTCGACGCATTATTTGGCCTTAAAATGAGCCTGCACGATCTGTTTGTATGGAGTTTGGTTTTGACTGCTGTCACTTTTGTGGCAGTCGGTGTGCTGAAGGCACGGGTCACCAAAACGAGCCTGTTCCGTGCAGCCGCCGAAACATTGTTGCTTGGTGGCGTGGCCGCCGGTTTGGCGTACGCGCTCGGTGATGTGCTTGCGAACGCGATGGGCGCCTAGTCAAACACCCCTGTTATGGTATAATGGCCCCTGTGACACGCGGGTGTCATATAACGGTCATTATCCCAGTTTTCCAAACTGGTGACGTGGGTTCGACTCCCTCCACCCGCACCATGATTGACACTTCCACTTTGATAATCCAGGAAAAACTTGTAGAAGGGCTGATTTCGGTGTCGGGATAACCTGGATAGCAGTTATTTTTTCCAGGATTTTGTTTTGTTCTTTAAAGATGTTGTCCGAATAATGCCGCTTAGGTTTTTCTCGATAAGTGACTGGCAAAGTGCAAGTTGATCTGTTTTCTGAAAGAAAATAGATATTAACTCATTGCGCGACACTTATATTTTACGTAGAATAGGCAAGCAAAACCTTGAAGGTTGAGCCTGACAGACGCCAATATGATTGGATGAATGCCTCCGCTCCCTTCTCCTGATCGCGCGGCCCCCGTGTAGCTTGACCTCTGCGTCCGGGGGCCGCGCCCTACTTTTGCCTGCGGTACGACCTCTGTTCGTGCCGCCTTTTCTATACATAACATGTGTACGTGTAGACGATAAAACAGCATAATTTACTCTGTAAAGTATTGTAACCCGAGGGAACCTATGGTTTGATTGTCCTCGTTGCCAAAATTACCTGGCGATGCACTACAGGCCGCGTGACGTTCGTCGCGTGGCTAGGCACTCGAGACGCAGAGGTCAAGATGCGTATCAAAGGAATCCTGAAGCGGCGATGCCGTGGTCACCCTCGACCAACAAATCTAAGCCATCAACATGTATAATGGAAGTAATATGAACGAAACAACTAAAAAAACAACCATTGCAGTCATCCTGAACCTATTACTACCTGGTTCAGGTTATATTTACCTAAAGGCTAAGAACCGCCTGTGGATAGCCATACCGCTACTACTACTTGCGATATATAACATTGGTTATATCTGTTTTGTATTTTATACAGGCGGTGAGTACCCTTACGATCGAAACCTCTCACCATTTACTCAAACCGGCATGGTGCATATATCAGTCTATAACTGGTTTGTATTCTTTGTGATCAGTATTGATACCTGGGACGTAGCGAGGAAGCTTCATCTTAAGGGACGGGATAAAAAGACCAAGCGAGCAACATCTGCTGTTCATAAAGCTTAACTTTTTATTTTCGTAGGCATTCAAAGTGTTAGATTGGTTGATACCGGATATAGTCTGGACTGATGCAAATAAGCAAGTAGTTGCCGGGGTGATCGGTGCATTGCTCGGTGCTGTCATTGGTGCCATATCTACATTTGTGGTTAGCGAACGTGCCCGTAAGAAACAGATAGAACTCAATGAGATCGATAAGCTAAGGCAGAAAATTAAAGCGAGTATCGGTTCTATCGTCGCGGCACAGAACAATCTTCACAATCTTTTAGTGATGTGTTTGAAGAACAAAGGACACTTCAGGGATATGACAAAAGGCATTTTCGACACCAAGACAAAGAAGACGGTATTCACGATGAATCTTCCCCAGCTTTACGAAGTAGAACCGCGCTTGTCGGACGGAATGGCAAATGTTGGCTTAACTATACAGTGGACGGCGCTAGAAACTGAGGTCGTACTTCATAACGCCAACATTAAAGAGTTCAATGACCATTACGGCTTTCTAAGGACTAGTATCCATACAGCCCAGTTGAGTAATTCAAATGATTTAAATGTTCAAACTATCCTTTCCGATAGCGAAACTATAACCAATGGCGCTAAAGGGCAAATGGATGCGTGTGACAACTTTAGGGCTAGATCTTTGGTGGTTTTGGCGCTTATTGATTGCCACGTTCAACACTACAAGAAGATTGACTACAGGAAAATAAAACTGGCTGATCTCGAAGAATACTACCAAAAACTTGTAGACCAAAAGCCAAAAGATGCTGAAATGAAAAAGAAACTTGCTGAATTTGAAGCGCAGTATACGGAAGAAAAGGCTTTCGGAACCAACGAACATTTCTCAGGCAGTACCCTCTGATTGGGTAGCTAGTTGGCTCAGCTACCCTAATAGGTGTTCGAAACAAAGTGCGTCAAGTGTACCAATTAGCTTTTAACGAAGAACACCCCGACGACCGCACGAGCGGACACCGGGGTGTTCTTGCTCAGTAGGTTGTTGGGGTGATGCGTCAGGCGGTCGTGCTGTTGGTGCTCTCGGGGTCGATGACGTCGATGCAGCCGCTGAGGGCGAGCAGGTTGGCCGCGCGGTTGAAACCGTTGATTGCCTCGCTGCCACGGATGGCGTGGACGCTCTGCCAGCAGGCGGCGAGCGTTTCCGTCTCACCGGCACCGAACAGGTCGGTCAGCAACTTGTGGCGCGCGAACTCCTCGTCGTCGAGGTGTGAGATCCGGTTGCGGAGTCGCAGATACTCCTCCCACAGCGCCTTGCGGCGACTGCTGAAGGTCGACACCATGGTGGGGTCGGCATCGCGGACTTCCTCCACCGAGGGCAGGCGGAGCCGGCGGGTCTGGTGTTGGCACTCGGGCGCTCCCTGGCGCAGTATGCGCAGGAGTCGCTCCCGGTCGTTTGCGGCGGTCACGTGCAAGCCTCCATCAAGTGCGGAACTTTTCTGACATATATATTTTATAATATAAACGCTAAAAAGTCAAGTTATTTGGTTACAATAAAGTTGTCATCGGAGAGAGTTTTCACAGGGGTGAAAAGTCGCATTTCTTCGTAGGCTTGGTCGTAGGTGGCGGCATATTCTGGGTTTCCTTTGTGGGGCAAAATACTATAATCGACAAGACCGAGGCCTTCCCATACGATTTCGGGAGCCGCACTGGGGTCGTCAAGGAGTTCAACGCCGTGTAGTGTTTTACCGGCCACAACTGCACCCGCGCTTTCGCCACCGAAAACAAAGCCATTTTTTAGCAGGTCGGGCAAAATGGTGTCGAACTCAGATTCGCGCAGCCAATAATTAAGATAAAACGTGTTGCCACCGAGCACCCACGCGCCATTAAACATGGCGAGTTTTGCTGCAAGTTCGGTATGTGTACCTTTAAAAGCGGCAATGTCGAGTACTTCTACGGTAAAATCCAGGGCAGTGAGCTGCTGTGTTCGTTCTTGAATGTAGTGCTGCTGTTTTTCTGGTACGTCATTGCATGCGGTTGGCACAATAACAATGCGTCGCTCTTTTTTGGTGAACAAGCCAGCGAACTGTCCGGCGTGGGGGAGCCCCACCGAAGATAGATATAATTTTGGGTTGCGGTTGCGACGCGGCAAGGAAAAGTTCATGATCCCAGCATATCAAAAGATGCCATGTCCCAGGAAATATGTTACTTCGCGGCCGCCAGCACGCGCTGAATAAAATCGTTTTTGGCCGCCGTGTAAGAGGTGCGGTCGTCGGCGAATTTTTGCGCAAGCTGCATTTTTAAGGCCGCATAGTCATTGCGTGTTTGTGCGTGGGACTTCAAATAATCCCTAAATAAAATAATATCGTGCCATTGTTTTTTGCTATTTTGTAGCACAAGGTTCAGGTGGTGAGTGCGCAGCTCGCGTGGGCCTTTGGAAAAAAATTTTCTATCTGCGAACATACGCTGCGGCATATATTCGTAGCCGAGCGGCACGAGTTTTTGTATGGCAAATTCAAGGTCGTCAAAAGTGGCGATGGCTGCAACTATGTCGATGATTGGCTTTGCAGCAAGGCTGGGAACTGCGGTACTGCCCACGTGTTCAATTGCAAGCAGCTTGTTGCCAAGGGCTGCTTGCAGGAGTGATTTTTCGCGCAAAAAAGCTTCCGGCCACTGTGGGTCGTACGGTACGATCTGTGCTTTGCCGCGTTCAAGTCCGAGGTTCATGCGTTTAATTCCAGATTAGAATGTTTCTTTAGCAAGTATTTTCCGCCGTTTAGAAATGAGCAGCGCAACGAAAAGCAAGTTGGCAAATACAAGCGAAGCGGGGTAGAGAACAGTAATGACTGAATAATTTTCGAGGGCGATGATTGCCAACAAAAATTTAAGCCCCGACAAAAAATAGGTGATGAGCGTTTCCTCGTGCGGCTTGCGGATAGACTTGCGAATGGTGGGCACGAACCCCAAAAAGTCGACGAGGGTAATGAGAATGATGGAAAGCAGAGGACTACTGGTTGTGAACCATAAAAGGAGTGCAATCGCTGCACCTGCCAAGCTGAGCCAATCTGATTGGGCAATTTCTTTTTCACCTTTGAACAGCGCAAGAAAAAATATAATAAGCGAGACTATGGCGGTCAGCCCTGTTATATATGCGCCGGGGCCTCCGTTATCGGAGAGCTGGCCGGCAAACGCAATTGCGGTGAGTGCCATCCACACCAGCCAGGTAAATGCATGCGGTTTTGTTCGGCCGGCAAAAATATCTCGAAAATAATAGAAGTAACTCACGACCGTCATGATGACGGCGATTGTTGTGAGCGCGATTTTAATATCCATGCGCTTTACTATAGCAAATAAAAAGAGCCGACTCTTGCACGACTCTTTAATAATGTCACTTGGGGCGAACGATGGGGCTCGAACCCACGACATCCAGGACCACAACCTAGCGCTCTACCAAGCTGAGCTACGTCCGCCATAACGAGAGCTATTGTACCAGATTTTCGTGGCATTTAACAGAGTGTTCGTGTGGTATGCTGAATAAGTTGTATGAAAGATCCAGCATTTGCTCGTATTGCTCGCAGGTTAGCGCCACTGTATGTTGCGGCGTTTTTTCATGCATTTGTGTTGTGGTACACCATCGAAAAGCTGTTTATGCACACTATTGGGTTCGACGATGCGGGCATTGGTCTGATGGTCGCCGCGTATTCGGCAGTTATGCTGCTCTGTGAAACGCCATCGGGTATTTTAGCCGACCGCTGGAGCCGCAAAGGCACCCTTATGATAGCGAGCATATTTTTGGCCATTGCATCCCTCGTGTGCGGCATTTCGGATGGCCCGTTGCTATATGTCATCGGTTCACTCGTATGGGCAATTTTTTTCTCGCTCTATTCCGGCACGTATGATTCCATAATTTACGATACAGTCAAAGAGGAATCTGGCTCGGGCGAACTCTACGAAAAGTTTTTTGGCCGTTTTCGTATTATTGATAGCATTGGCCTCGTGAGCAGCGCCCTCATTGGCGGTCTACTTGCCTCGTGGCTAGGGTTGCACGCAGTATATTTTTTGACGATTCCGCTTGCAATTGGTTCACTGGTCGCACTGTGGTTATTTGAAGAGCCTAAACTACACAAAGCTGGCCAACACGAAAACGTGGTCGCTCACGTGCGCGAAACCTTCCGCCTGGTGCTGGGCCAGCCAGCAATTTTGTCGCTGGTAGCCTTGATTATTATGATTATTCTAACACTTGTTATGGTCTACGAATTTAATCAGCTATGGCTCATTGCTTTTGCAACGCCGCCCGCCTGGTTTGGCGTCGGAGTATCTGCAGTCATGGCGGCTGGTGGTGTTGCCGGGTATTTTGTGGGCAAGGTGAAGCACCGCAGAAAAGCCGCAAAAGTGTGGCTGCATAGTGTGCTATTACTGAGTGGGTTGGCGCTCACCTGCGTTCCGTATGTTGCTCTCGCTTCAATTGCACTGTTTTTGTTTGCAGCCAGTGGCGTTTCGCTGAATATTCTCGCCATGCGCGATTTGCACGACGCACTGCCTTCGCGGGTGCGGGCTGGCGCCGCATCGTCGCTGAGCACGATGGCACGGATTTTGGTTATTCCGGTAAGTTTGATCTTTGGCGCAATAAGTACGGCCGCGAACATATTTGCCGCAGCTTGGGTATTGGTTGTGCTAGCGTTATGTGTGCTGGTACTTGAACTGCGCCGTCTAAAAGTTGCCTAGCGGTATTCGGGGTTTTCAAAATCGAACCGCGCACCGGCATCCCATTTGCTGCGTTGGTTGCCATAAGCAGGAATGCCCCCTTGGTCTTTGAGTATTTTTGCCAGGTGCATAAGGTTCCAGGCCATGAATGTAGTGTTGCGGTTGGTGAAGTCGTTTTCGGGACCACCTGAATTTTTGTCGAGGTAGCTTGGGCCAGGGCCGGCTTGCCCCACCCAGTAGGTGTCGCCTTGCGGGGGAATAGTGCAGCCGAGATGCTGCAAACTGTACAGCACATTCATGGCACAGTGCTTGCCGCCGTCTTCGTTGCCGGTAATGATGCAGCCGCCAACTTTGCCGTAGTAGGCGTATTGGCCTTGTTCGTTAAGCTCGGCGCTGTTACCGTACAGGCGCTCAATAATTTTTTTAGTCATCGACGAATTATCGCCCAGCCAAATTGGTCCGGCAATAATAATGATGTCTGCGGCTTGCACTTTTTTGTACAGCTCTGGCCATTCGTCGGTCTTCCAGCCTTGCTCGCGCATGTCGGGGTATACGCCCGTCGCAATATCGTGGTCAACGGTGCGAATTACTTCGGTTTTTACGCCGTGTTTTTGCATGATTTCGGTGGCAACCGTAATTAAGCCGTCGGTGTTACTTGTGGCCGGGCTTGGTTTAAGGGTGCCGTTAAAAATAATTGCTTTCAGTCCGCTAAAGTCGTACTTTGTCATACTCTTAGGCTAGCAGACGGCCGCCATCGACCACAACCTCGTTGTGCTTATTTTACGCCACTTCCTACGGCTTCTTGTATAGATGCAAACCCATCTGCCGCAAGCAATTCAGCAAGTTCGCGGTTAATGCGGCCAATCAGTTGGGGGCCTTCAAAAATCATGCCGGTAATAAGGGCGACTAGGGTGGCGCCGCATTTAATTTTTTCGTAGGCATCTTTTGCGCTAAAAATGCCGCCCACGCCAATGATGGTAAAGCGGTCGCCGTACGTGCGGTAAGTATGCTTAATAAGCTTGTTGCTCAGCGCAAATGTTGGCTTGCCACTCAGACCGCCGTGCACGTGTGCGGGGAGTTCATCTGCAAGGTGCGAGCGGTTTTTGGTGAGGTTCGCCACCGTTATACCTGCCACGCTGTGTCGAGCTGCAACTCGCAAAAGTGCATCGAATGCATCAAGGTCAAGATCGGCGGGCATTTTTAAAAATACGGGCAGCGTGAGGTTGAGGCTATCGATGCGCGCCAGGAGTAATTCCAGGTTAGTTGGGTGAGTAAACGCTTGGCCCGCATAAATATTGGGGCACGAAATATTAATCGTGACCAATGAGGCGTGGCCATTTTGCTGCACTGCGGCCACTGTTTGCGCGCAGTCGCCAACCATGCTGGCTACGGTTGCGCCGTGCACGCCATTTGTGACACCCACAGATATGTTAAGGGGGAAATTCGTAAATGTGTCGCGTGGGTAGTGAGCGACGCGCCGCAGAATGGTGCACGCGCCCTGGTTGGCGAGGCCAACATGCACCACGAGCGATTTGGTTTTGGGCAGGCGGTAAAACCAGGGTCGCTCATTGCCAGCATATGGGAGGCGAGTTATGGTGCCGCCTTCCATGAACCCAAACCCCACCGCTTTTATGAGGGGTGCGAGTTCAATATTTTTGTCGAATCCAGCCGATAGCCCTACGGGGTTCGCAAAAGTAATACCGTGTACGGTTTGGCGCAGACGTTCATTTGGCTTTGCCGCCCAAGCACCGTGCAGCGCACTGCGTAGTAACGATGAACGCTGTATGACCGAGCCGGTGGCAATAAGGCTGCGGTGTACGCCGTCGGGCGGCAGCGTAAAAAGCAATGGTTTTGCAATGTTTTTGTAGGTGAACGCAGTCGCGTGGCTCAACTTATTCATAGGAGGGTCATCCAAGCGTCCCAAAAGGTAGTAATGAGCAGAAGTAGCAACGCACCGTACCAAGCGGCGAGAATGCTCCAGCGGTGGGTCACAACCGGGTGTAGCCAACTTGGTAGGCTGCGCGGCGGCGCGATCTCGAGCAAGGCAGTTGCAATAAGCGGCGTGGTAAGCCACACCCCAAAGCACCACGGACAGATCATATGCAGCACAAAGACGCTCTGTATAATTAGGTAATGTACTCCTGCTAGCCCAATTGCCGCCACAATAAGTGCTGCCCGCCATATAAGCGTACTTATGGTGCTTTTAGTCAGCAAAAACAAGCTCAAAGTGAGCAGCGCGGCGTAGGCAACAATGCCGAATAAGGTAAGCGGTACACCAAAAAGCTGCGCTTGGTCCGACGAAATCGCCGAGGCGCAGCTAATAAATGGGTTAATACTGCAAGATGGCGCGGCACCAGGGTTTTGCAGTAGATGAAATTTTTCGAGTGTGAGGGTGAACGAAGCAACAAGCCCAAAAAGTGCGCAGCCCAACAGGAATGTGGCACCGCGCAATTCAGCCCGAAATACGGTAGACTTAATCATGAACAAAGCATACTAAAACATGTAAGGATCGTCTGTGACTGGAATCACACAAGAACAGCCTGAGGCCGCCGCGATTGTAAGCGACTTTTTTGCTGTCTACCCAGAGAAAACATTTGCAAAGGGTCAAACAGTGTTATTGCCCAGTGATACCGCGCCGCCAGTTACCTACTTACAAATAGGGGTAGTGGTGCAGTACGACATAACCAGCAGCGGCGATAAAGTAGTGGTTAATATATTTAAGCCTGGGGCATTCTTCCCTATGTCGTGCGCAGTAAACAGTGCGCCAAATGTATTTTATTTTGAGGCATCAGAAGCCTGTACAGCTCGTCAGGCCAGCGCCGAAGCGGTGCGGCAATTTTTGCTTGAACAGCCTGCGGTCACCTACGATTTATTGCAGCGCGTGTACCGGGGAACTGATGGTCTTCTTGGGCGAATGGCAAAATTGCTTGGTGGCGATGCGCAGGCGCGTTTGCTATATGAACTCCACATTCATGCTCAGCGTTTTGGTGAACGAACGGCTACGGGTGTCGCTATACACATTACCGAAGAATCTTTGGCGCAACAAACAGGCCTCGCGCGCGAAACCGTAAGCCGTGAATTAACAAAATTACGCGAAAAAGGATTGATTCGTCGTAGTCGTGGTATTGTGACGCTGTAAATTTGGTACCCCGGGTTGGGATCGAACCAACGACCAGAAGCTTAGAAGTCTTCTGCTCTATCCACTGAGCTACCGGGGCATATTGGTATTGTATCAAACGTGAGGTCGGGGTCCCGCGCGGCATCTGCCACGTGGGACCCCGGCGCTCGTCCTTGGAGTTTTCGCTACTCCGTTTCTTCTTCGGCGTCTTCCTTCTCCGTCACTTTCGCCGGAGGCGTCGTGGTCAGGGGAATGCCGTTTTTGCTGGCGATGTCGAGCACGCTCAGCGCACTCGGCACGATGACAACGTCGTTGCCGGCGGCCACGTACGATTCGGGGAGCCGCAGCGCTCCCCAGAACGTCTTCCGCTCGGGCGGCGTGGAGCTGTCGGCGGTCTGCATGTAGGCCCAGTGGCCGGCGAGGCCATCCTGTGACCACACGTAGACGCGCTTCACGGAGTGACGCGCGATCAGCGCCTCCACCAGACTCGCCACCAGGATGGGCGAGTCCGCCAGGTTGTCCCCGGAGAGGGTGAAGATCTGACCGTAGTTGATGCCTCCGTAGAAGACGTCGGCTCGTTCGACCGTGCCTTCCTCGGGGTGCTGCATCCACCAGCGCGCCGAACCCTTGAGGGTGCTGCCGGAGCCGGTGGTCGCCAGGATGATCCAGGCGGTCGGCTCCCTGTCGCTCGGCTCCAGGTTGAGCGCTTCCGCCTCGCTGAAGAAGAACACCTGGTGTGGCGTTGCCTTGACCAGTTCGTCGGGGTCGACGGCATCCCAGCCAGGAGTGCCGTCGGCGCGGGTGCCGATGATCAGGATGGTTGCGGTGGTGCCGGCGTCGTTCGCGAAAAGTTCGAGTGCTGCCGCCAGTGAGTCGGCGTTCAACTCTCCTTTGATGGGGAAGGAACGGGGGGTGTCGCCATCGACGGACGCGTGTACTCCGGTTTTACCGTGAGCCAACGCGACCGTGCGGCCGCTTTTGGCCGTGTCAACGGTCATGCCGTACTCCTCTATGCGATGATGAGGGGACGAATCACAAAGGACGTGCTATATTACTATACCATGTATTTGATTTTTGCGCGAAGCTTAGATCTCGCGGATGACTTCGATTTTGGCGCCAAGCTGGTTTAAGCGGTTGGCAAGGTCTTCGTAGCCTCTGTTGATCGAATAAACATTGCGCAGTATAGATACGCCAGGGGCGGCGAGCATACCAATTAAGATAAGCACAGCCGGGCGGAGTGCTGGCGGCGTAATAACCTCGGCTGGTTTCCACTTGGTGGGGCCTTCAACAGTTACGCGGTGCACGTCAAGCAGGTTAATCTGCGCGTTTAGCTTGGTGAGTTCAGTGTAATAAATAGCGCGGTTTTCGTAGGTCCAGTCGTGGATGAGTGTTTTACCTCGCGCATTTGCAGCAACGGGCACGAAGTAGGGCAGGTTGTCCATGTTCATGCCCGGGTCGTCGTGAGCTTCGAGCTTGTCGTCGAGTGCAACCAGGTTTGATGAGTCTTTGCAAACAATATCCACCAGGCGAGTAATGCCGTTGGCGCCAGGGTACGGCTCACTAATGTCGAGCTTCATGCCCATTTTTTGCAGTTTTAAAATTTCGAGGTCGAGGTAGTCGATGGGGACGCGCTTAATAACAATGTGCGAGTCGGTAGTGGCGGCAATGCTCAGGAAGGTCATTGCTTCGATTGGGTCTTCGCTTGGCCAGTATTCAACATCTTTGTTAATGGTTTTAACGCCGTGAACAGTGAGTGTGTGCGTGCCAATGCCGTCGATTGTTACCCCAAGGCGTTCCAGGTAATGGCAGACATCTACAACCATGTAGTTGCTGGCGGCACGGCGAATCACTGTGGGGCCGGGCGTGCGGGCAGCGGCCATAATGGCGTTTTCGGTTGGAGTGTTGCCGCTTTCATACATAACTACACTGCCCGGATTTTTTGGTTTGCTGGTGCTGTGGTAAAAACCTTCGGTGGTTTTTACATCAAGACCGAATTCTTCGAGTGCGTACAGGTGGGGCAGAACCGTGCGTTCGCCTAATTTACAGCCACCGGCATAGGGGATCTTGAACGACGGCAAGATATGCATGAGCGGTCCCATGAACATAATGATGCTGCGGGTTTTACGACCAGCTTCAACGTCCATGTTTGCCATGTTCAGTTTGCTCGGTGGTTTGATTTCGAGGTCGCCTTCTTCGTTGAGCCAGCGAACCTTAATGCCAATACTGATCATAACTTCGATCAGGCGGTTGACCTCCTCGATGCGAGGCATACGGCGTAGAGTGGTGGTGCCTTTATTAAGGAGTGAGGCGGCAAGCAAGCCGACAGCAGCGTTTTTACTGGTGCGCACGCTGATCTCACCCTTGAGTTTATGGCCGCCTTCAACGCGGAAGTTGAGAGTGCCGGGTTGTTGGAGGCTCACAATTTGACTGTGTAGGGCGTCACTAATACGGGCCAGCATTTCCATGCTGAGGTTCTGACCCCCGTTTTCGATGCGGTTGATTGCGCTTTGACTCGTGCCAATGCGTTTAGCGAGTTCAGCCTGGGTCATGCCCTTTTGTGTACGAGTTTGTTGGATAAATGTACCGATTTTTTCGGAATAATTGAGCTCTGGAACGGTTTTCATACACAGATGATATATCACCCATGATATTTTTGCAAGCATTTCATTGCGGTAATGTTTACTACCTGCGACGAACAGACTACTTCTCTCCTGATGGGGCTAAGCTTCCCGCGTTGAACAACGGCACTTTTGCGCCGGTGGGTACCCCAGAAGGAGAGAAGTAGCCTGTTCGCTTCTAAACTTGTATACTGTAATCATGATTTAATTCTTGTTTTTCAATTTGCCAACCAACTTTTAAGGAGTGACCACTCATGTTAGATAAAGAAATTGAAAAACTCATTCAACTCGAAACTGATCGCCAACGCAATGGCCTGGAGATGATTCCGTCTGAAAATCATACCTCACCTGACGTTTTAAAAGCGCTGGGCAGTCGTTTAACCGACAAATATTCAGAAGGCTACCCCGGTAAACGTTACTATGGTGGCTGCGAATTTGTTGACCAAGTCGAAAATTTGGCAATCGACCGTGCCAAAAAACTCTTTGGTGTGGACCACGTAAATGTTCAGGCCTATAGCGGTAGCCCGGCAAATATGGCAGTATATTATGCGCTGTGTGACCCTGGCGACACAGTTATGGGTCTGCAACTCTACTTTGGCGGCCACATGACGCACGGGCTGAAAGTAAACTTTAGCGGCAAGTGGTTTAACAGCGTGCAATACCAAACCAACAAAGACGGTTATTTGGACTACGATGCAATTGCCGCGCTTGCCTTTGAGCATAAGCCAAAGCTTATTGTGGCCGGAGCAACTGCCTACCCTCGTATTTACGACTGGCAGCGCCTGCGCGATATTGCCGATGGCGTTGGCGCATTCTTGCTGGCCGACATTTCGCACATTGCCGGTCTGGTGGTGGCAGGCAAACACCCAAGCCCGATTGGCATTGCAGATGTGGTAACTACCACTACGCACAAAACACTTCGTGGCCCTCGTGGGGCGCTCATCATGTGCAATGGTTTGCCGTCTAACCCACTTAAAGGTGTGCCACGCACTAAGGAGAATTTGCCGACCCTTATTGACCGGGCGATTATTCCCGGGCTGCAGGGTGGCCCGCATAACCATCAAACAGCGGCAATTGCCGTTGCGCTGCGCGAGGCTGCTCAGCCAGAATTTACCGAATATGGCAAACAAATTGTGCGCAATGCCAAAAAATTAGCAGAGAGTCTTATGGCTAAGGGTTACGATTTAGTCACCGGCGGCACCGACAACCATTTATTGCTTGTTGATCTGACGAACAAAAAGGTAATTGGCGCTGATGCCGAGGTCGCCCTGGGTAAAGCAGGTATTACGGTCAACAAAAATACTGTGCCGTTTGATCCACGACCACCGTTTAGTCCGAGCGGCATTCGTCTGGGAACGCCAGCACTCACCACACGTGGTATGAAGGAAGCCGAAATGGAGCAAGTCGCCGCCTGGATTGACGCAGCGATCACAGCACACGGCGACGAGGCAAAGTTGGCGGCAATTCACGAACAAGTGCATACGCTGACTAAACAGTTTCCGTTGCCGGGCGAAAAATAGTCTTAAAAATAGAACTCCCCCGACTTGCGCACGGCAGGCCGGGGGTAGCTCTATGATCTGGGGTGGGGTGAACGTCATGCGGGCGTGCGCACCGGCCTTCCGCGGCGGTAGCGGATCACGGTCTGCAGGGGTGCCTGCGGAGCACCTTCGCCAGCGGCGATACGCGTGAGTTCGCCGGTCATGCCCATGCCGCTGCTGTAGGCGGCCGCGCCGGCTTCACGCTCGGTGAGCGACGCCATGCGTTCGCCTTCGAGCCGGATGGCCCGTTCGATGAGCGCCTGGTGCATGTTGGACAGGCGAGTGCGCTTGAGAAACGTCTCGAGCTGGCCGACGGTGATCCACCGGCGCCGGAGCAGTTCCCTGAGGTTTTCCGTGGTGCAGACCTGGGCGAGCAGCAGAACTGCCGCGAACGATCTGCGGCCGCGGGGCAAGGCGAACCAGGCCGGTGTGTACTTGCCACGCTGGAGCCGGTACTCGTGAGTGCGACGGACTTCTCCGCCGGTGATGAGGGCCATGAGCTGCTCGTGGACGTCGAACGCAGGTTCGCCGTCGTGTTGCTGCGGTACCAACATCTTCTCCCTGGTACGTGGAACGCCTGCTCACTTTGAGCTGCGCACTCTCCCAAACCCTGGCTGGCTGCCCGGGAGATCATAGAGTCAGGCCTCTTTATACTCCTATTGTGTGTAAGAGTCAAATAAATAATTCATAGACAAAATTAATATGCTCATAAAAAGACAAATCCCCCTCCGCAGGTTGCGGAGAGGGGTGCCCTGTAGCTCTTGAGGGTCAACTGCCGATCAGGGGTTCGGCAGATAGTGCTGGGTCCGCCACCGTAAGGCTCGAGCGCTCGCGGGGCGGGCGCTCGAGCCTAGCTGCGTGGCAAGCGCGTCAACGCTTGGTACGCGGGCAGGCCGCCGAACGTCTCGTGCTCCCCGCGCAGCATGATGCCGTAGCGCTTCTGCACCTTGGCACGGAACACGGCGAAGTGCGTGTGCTGCGGGGTGCTGTTCGCGTACTGCGGGTGGATGTCCCACGGCATGGCCTGGGGGTCCAATTCCCGCAGGTCCCCCATGAAGGCATCGAAGATGCTCTGCGGGTCCTGCGGGTCGAACGGCGGCTGCGAGTATTCCTGACCCGGGATGGGCGGACGGGTTGTCACACGGGCCGGGATGACGCCGGTGTGCCCGCTGTGTGCGGGCATGACGCCGGTGTGCCCGGGGGCGGCGTGTGCCGTTGTGGTGTCGCGGTAGAAGTTGTCGGCGCTCGGGTCGTTGGCGACCTGAACGGCGACGTCGCGGCCGGCGAAGCGCGTTTGGAGCGGCACGTCGTCCGCGCCCCACCAGGTGCTGCCGGCGATCTCCATCCGCGCGGTGTCGGCCACCTCGGCGACGACCCCGGCCACGCGGCCGAGGTTGTCGTCGATCCGGTCCACGTCGGTGTTCAGTCCGTGCACGACGCCGCTCGTCTCCTCGACGTGGCGGTCGAAGTCGCGGCCCAGGCTGTCCACGATGGCATGGGTCTCACTGCGGATTTCGCCGCGAACCTGCTCGAGGTCCTTGGCGCGAGTGTGGTTGGTGTTCTCCTGCACCTCGGCCAGGCGGTGAATTGCTCCACCGATCCGGTTGGATGCGATGTACACCATGGCAGTCACGAAACAGCCGATGACCACCACCAAAGCAATGAATGTCTGGTTGTCAGTGAGCTCAGGCAACGTACAATACCTCCGTCTAAGTGACCCGACGCATTTACGGTAAACGCGTCACAAAGACCCACCTGGGTGGCAGGTCTAGCTACAGGGATCTACATACTTATACTATATGTATAGTAGTTAGTCAATGCTATAACATTTGCGGTTCTTGTTCGAGAGTAATTTCAAATTTTTTTTGTACGGCATCGAGGATTTTTTGCCGGAATGCAAGGAGGTCGGCAGTGGAAGTCGCATGTTCATTTACGAGCACTAAAGCTTGGTGCGGCCAGGTCGCCATGCCAGTTTCGGCGTCGTGATAGCCCTTGAAGCCTGCCTCTTGTACCAGCCATGCGGCGGGAATTTTATATACGCCTTCACCCACGGGCCAGTGCATAACACTGGTATATTTTGATTGCAGATCGTTTAGTTTGCCCTGCGTAATAATTGGGTTTGCAAAAAATGATCCGTTGTTCGCCACTTTTTTTGGGTCTGGCAGTTTGGCGCTGCGCACAGCAATCACTGCTTCGCGAATTGAATTTGGCGTAAATTCTGTCACATTGTGGTCATCTAAATATTGTTGCAGTGAAGGGTAAAATGGCTGCTCAGGGTTCTTTTTTTGCAGGTGCAGCGTGACACTGGTAATGAAGAACCGGCCGTGGTCCACTGTTTTGAACCGACTGGTGCGGTAGGCGAGCATGCAGTCGTCTTTGGTGAGCATGACCATTTTTTTGGTTTTGCGGTCGTAGGCACGTAGGTGTACCAGTGTGTCGGAAATATCTTGGTAGTACGCGCCCACATTTTGCACTGGGGTGGCGCCAACGGTGCCCGGGATCAAACTGAGGTTTTCGATGCCACTGAGTCCTTCGTTAGCAGTGCGGGCAACAATGTCGTCCCATACTTCACCAGCGCCGGCTGTCACGTGCACGTTGGTGTCATCTTGCCATTCTTCGGTGTAGGCTTTTATTTCGTTCACCAGCACCAAGCCATCATAGCCGTCGTCACTCCAAAAAATATTGCTGCCGCCACCAATCATCACTACATTCCAATTGTTTTGGTCAGCGGTTGCCAGCGCTTCGGTGAGCTCGGCTTCGGTAGTAATATGCGCCAAATGTGCGGCCGGGCCGCCAAGTCGCATGGTTGAATAGTCCTTCAGGGAAACATCGGTTTGAATCTGCATGATAAGCCTATTATACTCTTAACAGCGCGCGCCCGTAGCTCAGCGGATAGAGCACTGGTTTCCGGAACCAGGTGTCGCAGGTTCGATTCCTGCCGGGCGCACCATGTGACTTTATGTAAGGCTTCGTTTGTGGAGCCTTTTATTGTTAAGATGTAAATATGGAAAAAAAGATTGCCTGCCCCGGATACGAAATTTCTACTAACTGGTATGAGGGCAGTGATGCTTCTAAGGTTTTAATTGTACTGCCGGGCTACAGTGCGTCCAAAGAGCGCCAAAAGCCGCACGCCCAAGCTATGGTTGAGCAGACGGGCACGAGCGCATTGGTGGTTGATTTTAGTGGTCACGGAACCAGCCCGTTTGAGCTGCGTGACACCCGCCCAGCGCAGCACCTCCTTGAGCTGGTGTGTGTTTTTGATTGGGTTGCAGAGCACCATCCTGCGGCTGAAATTTCGGTTTCAGCTTGTAGTTATGGTGGGTTTTTATCGGCACAGCTTACTCTGTACCGCGAGTTTAAAAATTTGATCCTCAGAGCACCGGCAATTTATAGGCCGGTTACTTTTTACGACTTGTGGGCTAAAAGAATAGATAACACGCAGCAATACGACCGGGCAGCCCGCGAATACCGCACTAACGAGGCATTGCTTGCCAAGCACCCAATTCTTGCTGGTCCACGCGTGTTCACGGGGAATGTTTTGGTGGTTGCTCACGAAAGAGACGCCATCGTACCGGTAGAAACGACCAACGCGTATGCAAGAGCATTTGGCGCGGAGTTGTTTGTTGCTGAAGGTTTTGCGCATGTCATCGACAAAGATAATCAAGATTCGGCTCAGCTCCACGCCTACCAAAAGCGCATTGCCGATTGGCTACTGAGCCATTAGGCGGCGTTTGTTACAATTATTGTATGGCAACACACAACCACATCGATCTTATTGAGTTCCCGGTAAAATCTGCGGAACAACTGGCACAAACAAAAGAATTTTTTACCCATGTTTTTGGCTGGAAGTACAAAGACTGGGGCGACAGCTACAGCGACACGACCGAAAGTGGCGCGAGCAGTGGCGTGAATGCCGATGGCAGCGCGTCGATGCCGCTGACCGTTGTTTATTCTGAAGATTTAGAAAAAACAAAGGAACTAGTGGTAAAAAATGGCGGCAAAATTATTTTAGACACTTACGATTTCCCGGGTGGTCGGCGGTTTCATTTTACCGAACCAAACGGTAACGAACTGGCTGTGTGGTCTAAATAATTTATGACCCAATACCTGGCATTCTTACGCGGCATCAACGTAGGCGGTAAGTCGCTTATTAAAATGGCGGCACTCAAGGAGGCGCTTGAAGGCGATGGGTTTATTGCGGTAAAAACCTACATTCAAAGTGGTAATGTGTTTGTGAACACGTCACAAACCAGCGCGGTAAAAGTGGCTCAGGCTATCACAGTCAGTATTGCAAAACATTTTGACCTCGATGTAAAAGTAGTGGCGTTTACCAAACAACAGTGGCAAGAAGTGGTAAGCGATGCGCCAAAATGGTGGGACGGTGATAAGTCCACAGGTTGGAAGCACGATTTATTTATTTTGTTGCCGCCGTACGATATGAAGGAAGTGATGCAAACACTTGGCGAGTCAAAACCTGATGTTGAAAACATTGGCAGCGGGGCGGGCGTTATTTACGCATCGCTTTTGGTGGCTAAATGGAGCCGTACAAGGGCGAGTAAGCTCCCGGGAACGCCGCTGTACAAGCAAATGACGATTCGCAACTACAATACGTCCACAAAACTACTCGCACTTTTTGACTGACCCCATATTGACTTTGTAGCTGCTTATGCTTACTGTTGTAGTAAGAAAGTATAAAAACAAAAAATATGCAACCGAACTTCCCGCGGCCATCGCTGCAACCAACCCAGCGCTCAACTGGACCTATTGGCTATACGCGGAGTGGCGTGCAGGTGCCATCCCGTAACATTGGCGGCTACCGCAACCCCGCCGACCCCGTTGACCGCGCAATGATGCATAATTTTAACGACTCGCGGCCCATGCCAAGCAGCTATGGGCATTTTCCGCAATCGCAACCAGGGCGCACGGCCACTTACGCCAGCAGCACGCAGGCAATGTTCGCCAGCGACGACTCGCAGCAAACGCCGTATCAACAGATGTATCATTTTGATCCTATTAAAAATCATCGTAATTTCCGTTTTCCGTTCCGCACCCTCATGATTATTTTAGTTGTTGGCGCACTTGGCCTGGGCGTGTACGCTGCCTACCGCGCATTTGCTAATCCGTCGCCGGTCAATGCTGGATATACTAATGGCCTAGAGGCCGACCAATAATGACAAAACGGGTGGGCAAATCTAAAGTGGGCTTTGTGCAGCGCGGCAAAAACTATTGGCATATGCTGGGGCCAGGTCTCACGACCGGCGCGTCCGACGACGATCCGTCCGGCATTGCCACCTATTCGCAAACAGGTGCACAATATGGATTCCAACTTTTGTGGTTATCGGTGCTTACGTTCCCGCTTATGGCCATTGTGCAAGAAATGTGCGCGCGTATTGGCTTGGTGACTGGTCGGGGTCTAGCGGGCACAATCCGCAAGTATTTCCCTAAAAAGTTGCTCATTTTTTGTACGGTGCTGCTTTTTGGCGCGAACGTATTTAATATTGGTGCGGATCTTGGTGCGATGGCTAAAGGCGCACAATTACTATGGCCGCAGGCTGATTTTACCGTGCTCGTGGTGGGGTTCGCGGCGCTGAGTATGCTTTTACAGATTCTTATGCCGTATGCGCGGTACGCCAAGTATCTCAAGTGGCTCGCATTTATTTTGTTAGCGTACATTGCCTCGGCAATCTTGGCGCATCTTAGTTGGGGCGAAGTGTTCGCCAAAGCCTTCGTGCCAAGTATTGAATGGAACAAAGATCAACTGCTTTTGATTTGCGCCATTTTAGGTACCACTATTTCGCCGTATTTGTTTTTTTGGCAAACCTCACAGGAGGTAGAAGAAGGCATTAAAAATGGTCAAAAAACCATTAAAGCCCGTCAGGGTACGGACCCCAGGCAGCTGCGCGAAATGCGTATAGATGTATGGAGCGGCATGTTCCTGAGCAATGTTGTAATGTTCTTTATTATTGCGGCCTGTGGCGCAATTTTGTTCCCGAACGGTATTACCGAAATTACCAGTGCAGCCCAAGCTGCCGAAGCGCTGCGGCCATTCGCCGGCGACGCCACGTATATTTTGTTTGCAGCGGGCATTATTGGTACTGGATTGCTGGCGATTCCTGTTTTAGCGGCTTCGAGTTCGTACGCAATTGCCGAAAGCTTTAAATGGCGCGAAGGTTTATACCGTCCGTGGCGCCAAGCAGTTGCATTTTACAGCGTTATTATCGTGTCATTGGTCATTGGTCTTGCTCTCAACTTTGTGGGGCTCGACCCTATAAAAGCGCTGATTTATTCTGCCGTTGCGAACGGATTGGTGGCGCCCATTGTGCTGTTATTTATTGTGCTCATTGCCAGCAACCGCAAAATCATGGGCGAATGGGTAAATAGTAAACTTAGTACAGCAATCGGCTGGGTGGTCGTTGGTCTTATGACAATTTCTGGCGCGGCTGCCATTTGGGCGCTGTTTTTTAGCTAGTTTGGGGCAAGGTAATGGTTGCCACGGTTTCGACGTTCGGTTTTGAGGTGAGCGAAATGTCACCGCCAAGATACGTCATGATGAGTTTGTCGAGGTACAGGCTAAAGCCCATGCCTTCGTGCGTAAATCGCTTAACATCTTGTGTTTGCGAAAAGGGTTTAAAGAGCATGGCCATTTTTTGTGACGAAATACCAGCACCGTGATCGGTGACGGTGATTGCTGCTTGACCATGTTGTGGCTGCGCCCGCACGTCGATAGTCGCGTGGTCGGTACTGTAATCGGCGGCGTTGTCTATAAGCGACGCCAGAATGTAGCCGACTAACTGCGGGTTGCCAACTATGAACGGTGCGTCGCCGGAAATATTTACGGTAATATCTTTTTTAGCGAGTCGGTCATTCAGAGGTTGAGGAAGTTGCTGTAATAGTGCTTGTAGCGAGGTGGTGGTTGGGGTGATGGCGGTACGCCCGCTGCGAAGTTGTCCGGCGATCGCAAATTTGCCCAGCACGCTCCTAAATCGTTGAATACCTTCGACAATAAACTGTTGGGCGTCGCTCTCTGGCAGGTCTTTTGCTATATCGCGCAGCGTTTGCAGGTCGCCACTAAGAAGTTGTGTGCTTTCAGTGATGAGCTCGTCGCGCGTTTGGTTAATGGTCTGTTCATGGGTGAGGGCGCGCTGCATGCCTTCGGAGTCGCGTTTGTGTAGCTGGTGGCGACGGTAGACCTGGTAAAACACAACGACCAAAAGTACAAAGATCACTAACTGCACAATCACGTTCAACTGATTGACATCGAAGATTTCAACATTACCCGCTACGTAATCAAAAATAAATACGAACAATCCAATAAGAATAATAGGCAAGTACAGGCCGGGCTTCTTCCAAATGCTCGGCATAGCTGCGTCATCAGTGACGCCGGCAATCTGCGCTGCTGCATCAGTACGGGTGAGGAGTGAATCAACCTTGAGACGAAGACTCTCGATTGTTTTCTGGGCAATGTCGTTGATTTTTGGCGGTGTATTAGTTGTGTGATTCAGCAAGTCGAAACCCCCCTGAATAATACTGAGTGGTGTGCGCAAATAGTGCGACGCGAGTGACACAAAGGCATTTTTTTCGATGCCAGTGTTGCGTTCGCGCCGAATAATTCCCTGAAGTACCGCGATTTCTCGTAACTCACGTTGCGTCTGCACAAGAAGTAATAAAATATTTATGACCAGTAGGGTGAACAAAAGGTAAGGTAGCCCGTGAACAATCGGTGTGGGGAGTGTTGCAACAAAACCAACTAGGGCGCGCGACACTGTGCTCACGACATCTGTTTTTTCCTCTTTTGTGGGCGCAGCAATGACGGGTTCGGAGCTCGGCTTTGCAATTTGTACCGAAAATTCTTGTGTGGTTGTGGTGCTATCGGCCGCTGTAATAATAATTTTGATGCGCGCATTGCCCGATGGTTTTTCGGGCTTCCACAGCCAGCGCACCGCACCGAGTTCGTTGGGACTATCCGTAAATTGTAGGGCGTCGTCTAGGTAAAAATCAACTTTTTTGAGCGTGTCTTTTTGGCCGCTGGCAGGCTGCACGATAACCACATAGCCGTCGGGCGAAATTTTCTGCCCGTTAGAGAGGTTGATTGAAACAACCAATCCGGAAGATAGAGTGACTTTTGTTTCCTCGGTTTTTTTAGGGGGGCAAGTGTAAGAGCAATTGTTATAATTACCGGCGCCATAGGCTGCGGCGAATGTGGGCGCGGCCACGAATGCGGCGCTCGTCAATGCCAGCACTCCACCAAAAATAAACGCCCTCACCTTTGTAAGCATGACCACATTGTAACGCAGTTTGCCTCACTTTGGGACTACTTGCGGCGCAAAGTGCTCAAGTACGCAATGAGATATATGCCAAAACTGATGCCGGTAATGAATACGGTCGGCTTAATTGTGTCGAACGTAAGGCTGAGTAACAGTCCACCAACACTGGCAGTGAGCGCGAATACCACCGATAACACGGTGAGCATGAGCGGCTGCACGGTCAGACGGTGTGCCGCCGCCGCGGGTGTGATTGCTAAACTCAATACTAATAATGTACCCACCACTTGCGCAGCTTCGGTGACGGTGAGTGCTAAAATGACCAAAAATACACCGCTGAGTAGCGCCATTGGCAGACCTTTTGCTCGGGCAACTTCGGGGTCGAGCGAAGCAAATAACAGAGGTCGGTAAATGACCAGCATGGTTAAACAGACGGCCACGCCAACAACCATGAGCAAGGCGAGTTGGCCGCCGCTTACACCAAAAATATTACCGAACAAAATGTTGGTCGCTTGGGTCGAGAAGCCTTTGTAAAAGCTTAGCAGCAGCACGCCGAGGCCGAGGCCAAACGCTAAAATAACCCCAATACTCGCGTCGCGCTCACGTTCGCGGCTGCCCAGCGCACCAATAAGTCCGGCGACAACCAGCGCACCCACGAATGCGCCGCCAACGGGGTGCCCGCCGAGCAACAGCCCGGCAGCAGCGCCGGTGAAGGCGAGTTCACTGGTGCCATGCACGGCAAATGCCATGCGCCGCATAATCACAAACGGGCCAATAAGCCCGCACATAATTGCAACCAGTGTGGCCGCGAGCAGTGCATGTTGTGCGAATGGTTCGTTTAAATAATCCATTATGCGTGTTCCTCGTCGTGTACTACGTGGTGGTGATATGCATCGTGCGGCTCGGTCAGTGCGTGCTCGTTCGAGGCGACAACTAAAATACGCCCATGCACGTTGAGCACTTCAACCGGTGCGCCGTAGAGTTTGGTTAGGCGTTCGGTGGTCAGAACTTCGGCTGGCGTGCCAATGGCCCATTTGCCGCCAACTAGGTATAAAATGCGGTCGACCATGGGCAGAATCGGGTTAATTTCGTGCGTCACGAACACGATCGCGGTGCCGAGTTTTCGCTGGTCGTTAATGAGCGCGGCAACTTGTTGCTGGCTGGTAATATCGAGCGACAAAAGCGGTTCGTCGCACAGCAGCAGTTGCGGCTCGGCGGCCATCGCCTGAGCAATTCGCAGGCGTTGTTGTTCGCCTCCCGAAAGCTGGCCCAACGGCTTATCTGCGTAACGACTCGCGCCAACGCGGTGTATGGCGGCAGTAATGCGCTTGGCGTCGGCTGGTTTGGTGAACTGCGCAAACCAACGTGTGCCAGTTACGCCAAGCGCCACTAAATCGCGACCAGTCAGCGGAATGTCGCGGTCAAATGCTTTTTGCTGCGGAATGTAGCCAATGTGCGCACGTGCTTTTTCGGGCGTGCCCCCCAAAATGTGGACCTGGCCGGCGGTCGGCATGTGCAACCCCAAAAGCGTCTTTATAAAACTGCTTTTGCCGCTGCCGTTAGGGCCAAGCACGGCCACAAATTCGCCCGGGGCAATGTTCAGATTGAGATTCTTCCAGAGTGTGCGGCCGCCTAGTTTGAGACTGGCACTGTGTAGTCGTACGGTTAAGTCGGTCATATTAATTGTTGAGTGCGCGAATAAGTGAATCGAGGTGACCCAATTGCCATTCCTGGTAGCGCATGTTGGTAGGGGGAGTTTCGCCCATTGCAACCACTGGGATGTTTTTCTGGTCGGCAAGGCTGCGCACGTCTTTTGTGACCTGGCTTTCGGCCTGTTCGTTGTACAGTAACACTTTTATCTGTTTGGTGGTGATTATGTCGCGCAGAGTTGCTTGGTCGCTTGGACTTGGCTCGTTGCCTTCTTCAATGGCGCTGGCGAAGCTTTCGGGAGAAATCACCCGCAGCGTGGCGTCACTCGCCAAATAACCAGCTACGCGCTCAGTGTAGGCAATCGGGGCGTTCGGGTGATTAGTGCGAATGTCGTCGAGGCGCGCGATCAGTGGTTGGAGCGAATCAACAAAAACGGCAAGGTTTTTTTGGTAATCGGCTTGGTTTTGAGGATCTTTTTCGCCAAGTTTATTTGCGATTTCGCCAGCTACCAATTGCACCTGCGGAATATGGTACCAGAGATGCGGGTTGGCACCGGCGGGCGCACCCATAACCTGCGCCACGTTAATGTAGGCCCGGTTGGTCTTTTGTTTTGTAGCCAGAGCTTTGTCCATAAAATCGTCGTAACCCAGGCCGTTCACAATAACAATGTCGGCGTTGGTAATTTTAGATGTGTCGGCCGCGCCTGATTCAAACAAATGTGGGTCGGCCGATGGATCGCTCAAAACAGAGGTAACATTCACGTGTTCACCACCAATTTGTTTGGCAATGTCACCCCACACCGCCGCCGAGGTAGTAATTTTGATTTTGCCGTCCACGTTAAGGTCAGTTTTAAGAAGCGTAAAAATACCGAGCACCAACGCTAAGAACGCCAGGCAGGCACCCATAATAATGTATAAAGATTTTTTATTCATATTATAAAAATTACTGCGAGCACGGCGGGAGCGCAAATTTGTCGCAAAAATAACCTAAATTGCTATGAAAGTGCAGCCCAGTACGCGGTTGAAAGCGCCGCACTGCTTGTAAGCGTAATGGTAGCGGGTGGTGAAGTTATCCCGCTCCCGAGCGTGGCAAATCGATATGTCCCCGCCGAAAGTCCCTGGTTGTATGATCCAATATTTGCGCCGCTCCTTGGTAATTGCGGCATTGTTGTTGCATTTACAACTATATATACGTAGTAGAATGTCCCAACACTCACGCTTACACCTGCGGTGAGGGGGATTGTTTTAGTGCCCGACGAGCTAAGGGTTGTTGCGAGATCGGCAGTTTGGCCAAGACGGTTGCCGCTCATGTCGTAGAGGGCGGCGAACGACGAGCTAGCCGTAAAACCTGAACCAACCGTTGTGCCAACATAGAGTTCAATATTGTTGACGGTACCTGAAACGGCTGCTTTTACCTTAATAAGTACCGGTTGCCCTGATGTTGGCTGGCTGAAGTTGCCGCAAGCGACGGGGTCATATGCCCAACCTTTAAAACCTTGCGCAGTTGGTTGCGGGTTAGCATCTGCCCCACCTCCGCCAGTTAACGAGTAAATTGCCCCAGTTGGGTCCCGGTATTTTAAGGTGCCTCCTTCGGCGTAAATAATGACACCGCCGGTTGGGTCGGTGGTCGGTATGGCCGTGGCGTTTTTTAAGCCAATCACGCCCGCGCCCGCGCCAAAATCTTGCACCGTTGAGCCAACCTGAATGTTGCTGCCGGTGTACAGCCCACCGTTGGGCGCCATAATAAATTGGTCCACGCCGTTGTTGCGCATTTTCATGAGGTTGCCAGTGGTGCCACCGTTTTCGGCATCGAAGAAGATACCTTGCGCGGCCGTGCCAGTACCATTGGCCCGCAAACTCAAAGCCGAGGCATTGGGGTCGGCAACGCCGGGGTAGTTGTGCACGATTTTTACGGTGCCGCGAGTGATTTCGGTGCCGTTAATACCCACGGCGCTGTCATCGGTGTTTGTGCTGGTAATGTTCAGTGCGTTGCTGGCCGTACCGGTACCGTTATGCAGAATTTCGCTGGCCGTGCTGGTGCCTTTGTAGTCAACGTGGAAGGCGGGTTGAGGGAATGCTACATTATCGGAGCGCACGTTCATGAGACGGCCCGTTGCGCCGCTGCCCGCGTTGCTGTACACCACTACGCCCGCGCCGGTGTTGGTGCCGTTGTTTACCAGCAGTGCGCCGCCGCCCGATGTTGACGTACTGGTAACGCCCAGAGGTTCGACGGCCAGTGTTGGCGTTGCAGGGCTGCCACTTGTGCCAGCCGAGTTATTGATTTTAAGACCACCACTCGTGTTGCGCACAACAATTGTTTCTTGTGTGCCCGAGCCTGCCGACCACAATAATTTACCGTCGGTATTAATTTGGAACCGTCGAGTCGGGTCGCCCGAAGTGGTCACGCCGATTGCAACCACACCAAGTGTGGCGCGCACGGCAAAAAGCGCACTCGATGTTTGCAACTGGCCGTTACCCGAGCGGAATAAGTTCGTATCTGAGCCAAAAGTGATGCCCGGGTTTGCCGTGTCGGCCAGCACAAGAGTGCTCGTGCCTGCGCCTGGCTCGTTGATCACCATACGCTCGGTGAATGTTTTGGCACCTGCAATGGCTTCGTCGCCTGTTTTGTGCACAACCACAGCGTCGCTCACACCGCTGTTATTAAGCTTTGTTTGTACGGCGCTTGCTAAATCGGATTCTGGAATGCCACCACCAGGTTTTTGATATGCGGAATTAGCAGTAGAAAGCGCATTGCTGGCATTTTGTGCAGCCGCATTAGCGGTCGATTGCGCAGTATTCGCCGTTTGCTGGGCGCTACTCGTTTTTGTTTTATTGTCGGCAACGGCAGCGAGAGCGCTGTCTATATCGGAGGCGCGTTTAAGAGTGCCATCGCGATTATGTTCGACAGCCAAAAAATCATTGAGCAAGTCGCCCCAAATACCATCGTCAGCGCCAGGATTCGGCAAACGTGCTGATGACGCCAAAACGCCCTCCTACCCTCTAAACTTACATAACCATTATAATAACTTACACAGTGTATGGTTAGTTGCCTCGTGTGTCAATTGTGCGTAGGCGGCAGCGACTATGATTGGCAGGCTTAAACATAATTAAGTATTCACTCCCAAAAACAAAACGCTTGTGATTAAATATATAGCATATGGCACGGCTTCCAGTTCCAGGTCAAGACGCAGGCGCATGGGGTAACCTCCTTAATGAATTTTTGGGTGCAGAGCATAACACTGATGGTTCACTCAAGCTGCGCACTGATGGTACGCTGGGAGCGTACGCCACCACGGCGAGCTTGGCGGATTATGTGCAAAAAACACAGCGCGATTTTGTTAGTTTGCTCGATTTTGTGCCGAATGGCCCCGATGGTACCACAAATAATTCTGCTGCATTTGTTTCGGCAATTGCCGCGGCTGCCGCTGGTCCTGGCCGGTTATTTGTGCCCAAACGCGCAGCATCTTGGATTATCGGCACGCCCGTCACCATAAATGTGGACATTGAAATTTACAGTGACAGTTGGGGCAACGCCACCACCATACCCTGCGTCAAAGCAGCAGATGGGCTTAACGATTACATGTTTAAATTTGGCACAACTCGTGCCGATGGTAACCGCATTTCGTTCCGCGGGATAGAAATCGATGGTAATAATGGCGCTCAAACTGCCGGTGGCATTATTCTTGCCAACAATGCTGTGCAGTGTATTTTCGACGCGGTGCATTTGCACCACGCTTACGATACCGCCCTGTATTTTAAAGGACAAGTTGGTAGTGGGCCACCAGGCCATCATAACCGTGTGGTGAACAGCCTATTCGATAACTCTGGCAGCAGCGGAGGTAACGGTCGCGCTCTGGTACTTGAATCTACCGACGAAGTCATGGTCGCCAATACCGATTTTGAAGCCAACGGGAGTGCAAGCGGTTCAGAACCGTACCATATTAAAGACTGGTCAGGTATAAATTCTTTCGTAAACTGCGTGTTTGTTGGCGGCGGGGAAGCGATTCGTATACAAGACAGCAAAGGGAGTCGCGTGGTTGGCTGTATGTTCGATGGTATTGGCCGCACTGCTGTGCATATTAGCGGTGGTCAAGTCCAGGTCACCGGAAATAACTTTAGCGGCATTAATACTGCATTACCCAACACGTATTTTCATATATTCATGGATAACGGTGGGTTTAACACGATTACTGGTAACGTATTTACGTCGGGCGGCGTTGCGCAAGGGTTGCGCGGTATGATCAGCCACCAGCCAACGGCATTTACAACTGTGGTGAGCGGTAATGTATTCCGTACGAGCGGCGACGGTAATGCTGTGCTTGGCGATGGTGGTATTTACGACTGGAACGGCAGTAACGCAACCACGCAAACAAGTGTGGTAAAAACAAATGCTGGGTTGGCGGATCAGTAGCGTTTTTTACATCAGCTAGGCTCAAGCGTTTTTTCAGCTTCGTGCGCTATGATTTGGTCACGTAATCAGGAGACCAAAACTATGAAACGCGTACACATTCCGCAAGATCAAGCAATTGTATTGCAGCAAATTAACGAACTCGGCGAAGAAGACTTTACCGGTCTCGCCAATAGTTTGCGCTTGGGCCGCGCAAAACTTGCAGAAATTATTCAGATTCTGCACCACAAACGACTCATTTTGGTGCGCCGATCGGCCTATGCCGAAGTGTGGGTGCGCCTCAGCACCAAAGGCCGCGATTTCATGAACAGCGCCTGGCCGGAATCGAGTCCATTGCCAGCATAGCGTTGTGCCTGGCCCGGTGCACCAGTACAATAGGCGTATGGGACAATACTTATGAGTCTGCTGCAGCAGACTCCTCACGACTTTCGCGCTGTCCGCGTGAGCGTCGATAATTATATTATTGAGTTTTACGCCACCGAAATTGCTCGGGCTGAGGCAGTGAGTCCGGACTACGCTAGGTTATGGCAGGTACTTGGTGACACATATCTGGCTGGTGGCAAACGCCTGCGTCCCTACATGGTGGTTCTCGCATTTCATGCTTGTGGCGGCGGCCGTGTTGAAGGCGATGTGCTGGCTGCGGCGGCCGCTCTTGAGCTTCTGCACTGCAGTATGCTGATTCACGATGACATTATTGACCGCGACACGGTGCGACACGGTAAACCCAATGTGGCCGGCCAGTACCGCGGCGTGTATGCGGCACACCTTGAACCCGCAAAACGCGATCATTTAGCAGACAGCGCCGCACTACTTGGCGGCGACTTACTTATAATGAGCGCCCACCGGCTGATTGCCGAGAGTAACTTTTCTGCCGAAAAACGGTTGGTCGCCCTTCGCCTTATGAACGACGCCATATTTAACGTGGTTGGTGGCGAGCTTCTCGATGCAGAATCGACTACAAAAACAATGAGTGAGGTGGACAGCCTGGCGATTGCGCGCTATAAAACGGCGCATTATTCGTTTGTGACGCCATTTATTATGGGAGCGTCGCTGGCAGGAGCTGATCGTGACACGCTCGCGATACTTACGCAGTACGGCGACGCACTTGGCGTTGCATTCCAACTTGCCGACGATCTGCTCGGCCTTTTTGGCGACGAAGAAGAAACCGGCAAACCTGCAACCAGCGACCTGCGCGAAGGCCGCCGTACGTTCATTATGCAAAAATCTTACGAGCTTGCCAGCCCTGCCGCATGCGCGGAACTCGATGCAATTGTTGGCACCGAAGTCACCCTGGAGCAGCTTGGGCGTGTGCGCACTATTATGCGTGAATGCGGTGCTTACGATGCGACCGTCGCCGAAATCGCTGCGTATGCCGCCAAAGCCGAAGCAGCAGTAAAGCGCGCACGTTTTGCTCCAGAATTTGAAGCTGAATGCCTCACGCTTATTGGCCGTGCAACCGAGAGGCGCGCGTAATGGATTTGTATACGCGTACCGCTTCTCAGATGAGCCAAGTGCTCACCAATAATTATTCGACTTCATTTGGGCTCGCAACGCGACTTTTTGGCCGCGAAATTCGGGCGTATATTTATAATGTGTATGGGTTGGTGCGGCTGGCCGACGAAATCGTTGACACCTACGCCGGCCGCGATGCCGGTGAACTGCTCAATGCGCTGCAGGCCGAAACTCACGCTGCAATTCCGCGCGCTTACAGTACCAATCCAGTCGTGCACGCCTTTGCTATTACTGCTGCCAAGTTCGGCATTACTAAAACGCTCATCGATCCTTTTTTTGAGAGTATGCGCATTGACCTGAAACCAAAAAATTATCATGCAAAAGATTACAAACGCTATATTTATGGCTCGGCACAAGTAGTCGGCCTGATGTGCTTAAAAGTATTTTGCCACGGCGATGCTGCGCAGTATAAAAAGTTGGAGCCTGGTGCAAAAGCGCTCGGCGGGGCATTCCAAAAAGTGAATTTTTTGCGCGATATCGCCGATGATCACGAACGACTTGGACGATATTACTTTCCTGTAGGGTCGTTTGCGGGGTTTGATGAAGCAACTAAAATACAGATTGTGGCCGATATTGATGCCGACTTTGCGCTGGCACACACGGCAATTAGGCAGCTCCCCACAAGTGCGCGCCCGGCGGTTATGGCTGCATACCAATATTACCTACGACTCCACAAAAAGTTGCGCGCTACGCCAGCCGCAACCATTAAAAAGCAGCGCATTCGCATAAGCAACCCGCACAAGTTAGCGGTCCTGGCCGGTACGTTAGTGACCGAACGTTTGCGGGGAGGTAAATAATGCGCACGCCGGGCACGGCGGTTATTATTGGCGCGGGCATTGGTGGCCTTGCCATGGCAAATCTGCTTGCTAAAACCGGCTGGCGGGTAAGTGTGTACGAAAAACTAGGTGCCGCGGGTGGGCGCATGGGTGAGTTCACAGCCAAAGGATTTACCTTCGACACTGGCCCATCGTGGTACCTCATGCCTGAAGTTTTTGCACATTATTTTTCGCTCATGGGCGAAGACGTGAATAACTATGTAACGCTGGACCGCCTGAACCCGGCGTACAAAGTATTCTTCGACTATCACGCTCCAATTACCGTGACCGGTGATCTTATAAAAGACCGCCGCACATTCAGCGCGCTGGAACCTGGCGCAGGAGACAACTTGGCGCGATATGTCCAGACTGCCGAGCACAACTACCATGCATCTATGGAGCACTTTTTGTACAATCCGTTTACGCGTCTGCATACACTCGCCAATAAGCGCGTGCTTGCCCAACTGCCGGTACTGAGCGGCCAATTGCTGACGCCGCTGCATAAACACGTCGCCCGTTATGTACACAGTCAGCCATTGCAGCAAATTTTAGAGTACCCCATGGTGTTTCTTGGGGCATCGCCGTACAATGCGCCGGCGTTATATCACCTCATGAGTTTTTTGGATTTTAAGCAGGGTGTGTATTACCCGCGTGGTGGTATGTATCGTGTGGTTGAGGCGCTTCAGAATATTGGTCAGAAACACGGTGTGAAGTATCATTTTAATGCGCCCGTTACAAAAATTATTGTGCAGAACGGCCACACTACCGGCATTGAAGTCGACGGTCAAACGGTCACCGCCGATCTTGTTGTGTCGGGCGCAGACCTCAAGTTTACTGAAACGAAATTATTATCGCCAGCAGCGCAAACCTACTCCGAAAGCTATTGGCAAAAACGAGTCGCCGGACCGTCGGCGCTGCTTATGTACTTGGGGGTGAAGGGCAATTTGCCGCAGCTCAATCACCACAACTTATTTTTTGTAAAAGAATGGCAGCAAAATTTTGCCGATATTTTTGAAACAAAAAAATGGCCCAAAAACGCCTCAATGTACGTGTGCAAGCCGAGTGCGACCGATCCACAGGTTGCACCAAAAAATCACGAAAACGTATTTGTGTTGGTACCGCTGCCGGCAAGCCTCAGTGAGCCAGAGAAAATAGGCACCCTGGCCGACCGCTACCTGCAGCAGCTTGAAGAAATGGCGGGAATTCCCGACCTACGCGTGCGCATTGTATACAAAAGTTACCGCACGCCGCGCGATTTTGCCGAATTATTTAACTCGTGGAATGGCACGGCGCTTGGCATGGCACACCTCTTAAAACAGAGTGCGTTTTGGCGACCGGGCGCGCGAAGCAAAAAGGTAAAAAACCTCCTGTACGTTGGGGGCGGTGTGCAACCTGGAATCGGCGTGCCCATGTGCCTGATTAGTGCAGAAGTCGCGTATAAACATTTAACCGACGACCATTCTGCGGGGCCGCTCGCCGCGCTGGAACCACCAAAGGGGGACTGGCATGTTTAGCTTTGCGTATCTTGCTGCGCTGCTTGGCGCTATTGCTTGTTTGGCGCTGCTTGACCACCATTACAAGTTCGTGTGGTGGCATAACCGAGTGCTGGCCGCGCGCACTATTGTGTTCGGCGTGACCTTCTTTTTAGCGTGGGATGTTGCGGGGGTGACTTCTGGAATTTTCTTCCCTGGGGACTCGCCGTTCGACACCGGATGGCTGCTGTTACCGGGTGTTCCGATTGAAGAATTATTCTTTTTAACACTGCTTATGTATCAAACGCTGATTTTGTGGGAAGCAGTAAAACGCTGGAGGCGCGCGTGAATTACGTGGTGCTTAACATACTGGTTTTGATTGCCCTGGCGGCAGTGCTTTTTGTTGCCCGCGTGCGCATACAGTGGCGGATCACTGGGGTAGTTCTTGGTATTTTACTATTACTCACAGTGATTTTTGATAATGTAATTATTGGTGCCGGGCTCGTTGCCTACGTCCCGCAGTTTATTAGCGGCGTGCGACTGTGGCTCGCACCAATTGAAGATTTTGCCTACAGCATTGCAGCCGTTATGGTGGTAGTGCTCATATGGCAGAAAGGGTTAAACAATGCAGAGCGTTCGTGAAATTATAAAATCGTCGCGCCCCGTCTCGTGGGTGAATACCGCCTTCCCGTTTGCGGCAGGCTACCTTTTTATAAGTGGGGTCGTGGACTGGCGGCTGCTCTTGGGTACGCTTTACTTTTTGGTTCCGTACAACTTGCTCATGTATGGCATTAACGATGTGTTCGATTATGAATCCGACCTCCGCAACCCACGTAAAGGCGGCATTGAAGGCGCAGTGCTGGCCAAAAAGTTACACAAGCCAATTATTTGGGCGAGTGTGTTGAGCAATGCGGTGTTTGTGGTGCCACTGCTTTTTGGTGGCGACATTGTTGCTGCGGCTGTGCTTGCAGCGGTCTTATTTTTGGTGGTTGCTTACAGTGCGCCCGTTCTGCGTTTTAAGGAGCGCCCTGTGCTCGATTCGCTCACCAGCAGTGCTCATTTTGTTGGTCCGCTGGTATATGCTTTGGCGCTTGTGGGCTGGCCGGCGTCGGCAATGCCACTTGTTATAGCATTCTTTTTATGGGGAATGGCAAGCCACGCGTTTGGTGCGGTGCAAGATGTAACGGCTGATCGTGAAGCAAAAATAAACTCGATTGCAACCGTGTTTGGCGCGCGGAATACCGTGCGATTTGCATTTGCACTGTATGCGCTCGCCGCTGCGATCATGTTTAGTTTTGGTCCGGTTGGCTACGCCGTGGCAGGCGCAGGTTTGCTGTACGCGGCGAATATTGCGCCTTTTTTACACATCACCGATGCCACCTGCGAGCAGGCTAATAAGGGCTGGCGTCGGTTCATTTGGCTTAATTTATTTGCCGGGTTTGTGGTTACGTTAACGCTCATTTTGGTGTCAGGCCGAGCAGGCTAGCGCTGCGCCGTAAGTCCCATTCGGGCGAATTTTCGGTTTTGTAGGTCCAAAAGAACCACGCAGTTGTGTGCTCCAGGGCCGCGAGCTGTGCGGCGGCGTATGTTGCTCGATCTTCGGCCCGCACAGTGCCGGGGAGGGCGAGACTCCATTCACCGGCGATTACCGGCTTGTATAATTGCAGCGCCGTGATATCTTGCTGCCAGTCTTGGCATTTTTGCAGATGGCCAGGCAGGGTGAGTGCTTTGTCGGCAGCGTCGAAGCATTGGTAAAAATGCCGGTCGAGCAACATGTTGGTGTGTGTTGGTGCGGGCAGCACGTCGGTCCAATCGTACGGGCGAAACGCATCACTTATTATAACCGCTACGTGGTCGGCGGTGTGTTCACGCACAATGGTGTAGGCCGCTTCGTAATAACGAGCGAGTGTCTTTTTGGGCGTTTTTCGGTGCGGTTCGTTGAGGAGTTCAATACCCCAAAGCTGCCGGTGCTGGCCGTAGCGTTCGGCTAATTTTTGTACGAATTGCAGCGTGCTGGCAACGTTGTGTTTTTTGGTGTGCCAGCCGCGGTGACCACTTTTGCCGCTGTGGTCCCAGCCGTTTTGCGAACCCGGTGCGCCGTGTACATCGAGCAGCACCTGCAATTTGTGGGTCTGTGCCCAGCTGAATGCAGCGTCGAGGTGCTCAATACCGCCAACAAAAGGTGGCGCATCTCCGAAAATCCAGTAACCAACAGGAATACGCACCGCTTGCATACCATGTGCGGTAAGCCAGGCAAAATCTGGTTCTGTAATAAAAGTAGTGCGGTGCTGTTTGAGGAGCTCTTTGGCTTGGCTGCCGAGTGCGCTGCTTAACGTGTATTCATCTGTTGCGTTGGTGCTAGCGAACAGTGATGGAGTGATCCATTTTTCTGCCACCAGCCAGCCGCCTAAGTTTACGCCGCGCATTGCCATACCGTAAGCATAGCAAAAAATAATAACAATTCTGTGCGGGTCGGGGCATGTTCGCCCCGACCCGCTGGCGGTTTTACCCACCGTGCCGACGTGTTTACGCAGGCGTCTTCTTGAAGGCGAGCTTCCCGAGTGTGTGCAGTGCCTTGCCGTCGGTCGGCTTCTGGCCGGACACAAGTGTGACGCTGACGAACACCTCACCCTTGTACACCGCGATCACCAGGTCAGGTTTGAACTTGACCTGCGGCCCGATGTCGGGCGCGTCGGGGTACTTGAACGTGGTGATCAGTCGCTGCCAGTTTGCCGCGGCCTCCTGGCCCTTGACCTCCAGCACGCTCACGGTGAACGCACCATTAGTCTCGGTGTAGTTGTACTGCACCCCTTGTGACTTTACGGGGTTCTGCTGGAACTGCCGGAAGGTAACCTTGAAGGTCGCCTCCAGGTCCTTCTTCTTGATGATCGCGGTCGGGTCTTCACGCAGATCGCGATCGGTGGGGATGAACGTCGCGGGCGGCGTTTTGACAGTGCTCTCGTTGCCGCTCCCCAAGAACAGATACCCGCTGCAAACGAGCAACACCGTTCCCGAGGCGACCGCGAGTGCGATTCTCACACGCGATGGGATGCGGGAAAGAAATCCCACGTCCGAGCCTCCTGCACGTAGGTGGTTGCGATTGGCCTAGGGCCAAATAAAAGCACCCATTGAGGTGCCGCAACAACTACTATATAACAGTTATGAGTTTTGAGCAATTTATGCGCCCCAAGGGTATATAATTGGGGCAATATGTTCGATACGCTGTTACATAAAATTTTGCGCATTCCGTACGGCTTGCACGTGCATAGTGTGCGCAAGGTGAGTCGTCCGCGCGCGACGGTCCTGCTATTGCATGGCATTGGTAGCGCGGGCGCAGCGTGGGACGACGTAGTTGCGGGTTTACCAAAAGATATTCATGTGATCGCGGTTGATTTGCTTGGTTTTGGGGTATCGCCGCACCCCGAGTGGGCGGCGTACGATGCCAAAACACAGGCACGTTCAGTTATTGCCACGCTCGTGGGGTTAAAAATCCAGCAACGCGTTATTTTGGTGGGGCATTCCATGGGCGCGTTGGTGGCGGTTGAAGTCGCAAAACGGTACCCGCTTTTGGTGAAATCGCTGGTTTTGTGCAGCCCGCCATTCTACAACGACACCGAAGAGAGTTCGCTACTGCCAAAGCGCGACGCGGCGCTTAAAAAAATATATCTCCTTATAAAGCGCCATCCTGAACGGTTCGCAACTATTGCCGCGTTGGCAGTAAAATACAAACTCGTGGAAAGTGCAGTGAACGTAACCGGCGAAAACGTCGCCACGTTTATGGCGGCACTCGAGGCTAGTATTATTAACCAAACGTCGTTTGCCGACGCAAAAAACCTACAAAAACAAATGAGCATTGTGCACGGTGCGCTCGACCCGGTAGTCATTAAGAAGAATCTCGATGCTATTTTGAAAAACAATGAGCGAGCCAGCTTGCGAGTTGTGCACATGGCTGGGCATGCATTAGCAGGTCAGTCGTATATCGGGGCGGTCACCAAAGAAATCGTGAGAGCGTTACCGAAGCAAAAAGCGAAAAATAGCCCAGTGACTAAGGGCTGAACCAATAGCATTTTCGTATCGGTGCCTATGTCCGTAAACCGCTAGTAATGCTCGGTAAATATGACATCATGAGGGCATGGAAGGTCCTGATTCGCTTGATGCGAAGGCTGTGAGGGAGATCGGCTCTGGCGCAATAACCAAAAAAGGTGTATTGGGTTTAGCGGCTTCTCTTGACATTACGACGCGCCACCTGCGGCGAATTGTTAAAGCAAAAACCGGTTCAACGCCGGTAAAGCTGGACCGTGATCGGCGGCTACAGGACGCAAAGTCATTGCTTCAGAAGACAAATCTGTCAGTAGTGGCGGTGGCTTTTAATTGCGATTTTGCAAGTTTGCGTCAATTCAATGACGTTTTTAAAGCTGTCTATAAAATCACACCGCGAGAAATGCGCAAGAAGTATCGAGTAGCAAATGGATAAGAATAGTAATGCGACAAAAGGGATGGTATGAAGAAGTTTTTTAGCACGCAGAGGGTAGTAAGAGCGGCGACAGGGGTATTCGCGCTGGTTGTTGTTTTGGCTTTTCCTGTGCTTGCTGCGTCACCGACAACTGTTAATCTACTGACGAGTTCTAACTTTGCGGTCCTTGCCGGTACCGGCGTGACGAACATTCCTACCTCAGTTATTACTGGTGATGTTGGTTTGAGCCCTGCCGCTGGGAGTAACTATTCTGGCCTTACTGCCTCGGAGGTCACCGGAACAATTTATGCTGTCGATGCATCGGGACCTGGCGGTTCGGTAAATAACCCGGGCCTTCTTACCACAGCAAAAAACGACCTGACAACTGCCTATATTGATGCTGCGGGGCGTATCCCCGACACGACATTTTTGACGAGCGACAACCAATTGGGTGGCCAAACGTTGACTGGCGGGGTGTATCGGTTTGGTCATGGCTCAACTGCCAACTTGACGGCAGCGAGTCCCCTCGTGCTGGATGCCCAGGGTGACCCGGGTGCGGTGTTTATCTTTCAGGCAACGTCCGACCTTGTAACTGCATCGGGTAGTGTGGTTCAGCTTGTGAATGGCGCTCAGGCCTGCAATGTGTTTTGGCAAGTGGGCAGCTCGGTCACTCTTGGCTCGTCGTCAACTTTTAAAGGAACGATTATGGCCTTGACGGCAGGTACGGTGAACAGCAGTGCAACTATTGAAGGGCGTATTTTGGCGCGCAACGCAGCGGTAACGCTCAGTGCAAATACGATTACTCGACCAACAACGTGTCTTGCTTCGTCAACGGGCGGCGGCGGTTCGTCTTCGGGGGGTTCTGGCTCATCATCAGTTCCGGGGTTGCCAAACACGGGCAGCGACGCTGTAGCTTGGCGGCTGCCGCACTATGCGTATACCTCGCGGTAAGATTTTCGTTGGTCTTGGCATTATTACTGCGGCCACTGTTGTTGTACTCGTTTTACGCCAGCCGCAACCGGTGGCGCACAGCAGCGTGGTGCGACCCGTGGCTACTCAAGAACAGAAAGCTTTTGCAGGAGCGCCGGTCAGCATACAGGTACCGCGCATTGCCGTGGATGCACCCATTGACCCAATGGGTGTTTTGCCGAACGGCGATATGCAAGCCCCGGAAGGCGCCGTGCGGACTGGCTGGTACAAGCTGGGGCCGCACCCGGGCAATGAGGGAAGTGCGGTGATTGCCGGCCATTTTGGGCGCTGGAAGAACGGGGAAGCGTCGGTGTTTGATGACCTTCACACGCTGCAGCCTGGCGATAAAGTTATGGTGCGGGACGATGCGGGCGCAATAATTACATTTGTGGTGCGTCAAACTCGTGTGTTTGGCCGCGATGACGATGCAAAAGCGATTTTCGTCTCAAACGATGGCAAAGCACATCTTAACCTCATAACGTGCCAGGGTACATGGGAAGCATCCAAAAAGACATATTCCGACAGATTGGTGGTTTTTACAGATAGAGAGTAGGCAGTAGGTCTATCGGCTAAGCCGAGCGGCTATAGCAAACTGCATAAAATACGCATCTAGCGTAGGGTCAACTTTATCGGAGGTCACTGACATTGCGGAAAGTTCACTTACCGTTATTTTTTGTACAATTTTCATAATTTATCCTTCTGGTCGTTACACTCAGCAATAATAATCGCTTCTTCTATTTCCTTTTCAATCATGTCCTCGTAATTCTTTAGCTCGTTAGTATTAACCCAGGCATATTCTTGATGCTCATTGCTTAAGACTACCTCCGTGGAGGTAGTTCTACAGCTAAAGAAAAGCGCAACAATGTGTTTTAGCTCACCCTCTGGCTTTGCCAACCACTCATCTACATGTATAACTTTCCCTATGTCTAGATCGACTATACCTGTTTCTTCCTCAACTTCTCTTCGCAGACCTTGCTCTAGTTTTTCACCCTGCTCAAGCCGGCCACCAACCGCCTGCCATCTGTCGCCCTCTCGAACAATAAGAAATTTGCCATCTGTATTTTGTATAACGGCTTTTACCGCCACTTGACTATCCATTGCTTTATCATAACAAAAAGACTTCCGAAGAAGTCTTTTGTGAGATAATTTTGGAGGGCCACGGTGACTGCTATCGCAACTGAGGTGGCGGATATATATAAGGAGGAAGCTGTAGCATTGACCAGGGCTGTTCGTAGCTACAATGTATAACGTTCTACCTTATTCACTTTAAGCTTTGACAACACTGGATTGTTTACGCCTTCTGCGACTAACCCAACGGTTACGTCGGGAATAATACTTTTTATATAATCCGTAATACGCTCTGCATCCTCTCTACGCAGAACGGCGAACCGCACACAATGTTCTTTATCTGTGGCATTTTCGCATAGCACGTTAAAGCCTTGTTCTAGCCCAAGCTTGCGAATGCGTCCACGGAGCATAACGCCGTGGATTTCGGTATTTTGAGTGGTAATTTCGTAGATATGCCAGTTAAGCAGTGCTGAGTCTGCCATGAGTAGTCTTATTTCTTATCAAGCTTTAGTTTGCGATTGTGTGTAAAAATGCGCTCAATGCAGCCGATAGTGAGAATCAATGCAATAAGCCCGATGGGGCGGTTATGGTACACCTGAAAGATTGCCAAGGACGTAAATCCAATAGCCCCCAGTACATAAGCAGCCATACGCTTTTTAATAAGAAACAGTATAACTGCGACACCCAAACATATTGCGATTAGCGATTCAAGCATGTAACCTCACTTTTGACTTCGGCTTGAAATTATCTCAGCCCATTTTTTCTATCAATAAAATACGCCGCTCTTTTTTGTGCTCGCCTCCACGTACTTGCGTATAGCCGCTGTTGCCATGCACCAAGTGCTCCGCTTATGTTTCCATCATAATAGCGAAATTGCAGCTTTTCGGAAAGCGGCCATTGTGCTTTACTTAATAGGCCCTCGAAGTTCCAAAATGGAACGGAGCAGTGCGTCGCTTGAACGATGTCCGACTATTGCACCGTCGCACGCCTGACCCCTGTTCCTCATAGTCGCACGGCTTCCGCCCGTCGCTCACTCCGGCAGCGGAAGCCGTGCCCAACACTTCGACGACTGGCAGCGGCGTTAGGGAATCCTAGCGCCGCCAATTCGTACCTTAAGTGGTCTTGTTGTAAATTCTACCGTTGACCTTAGAGGGAGGTTGCTATTAATTACGGGAGTTGCCACTGGCAAATAGTGGCAAGACTCCATTGCAAATCGATGGAGTTCCGCGTACCAAATAGAGAGTGAGCTATCAATCCCTAATCCTCAATGAGTTACAGAGCAGGTAGCAGCCGAAACTACTGAAATCTACGGCATCGAGAAGTATGGCCCCATTTTTACAGATCACGAGTTTCTTACTGATAATAATTTCAAGCCTCTTTCTATTCCGCAAGAAGTCAACTATCGCACTATACATCCTAGCTTCAGCTTTCGGGGTAGAAATTATTCGCGGACTGGCCCTGGGATATGAAACGCCCCTCATCGCTATCAACCTAGCTGGCATGATGGTGCTAATTTTGTTCGCCACAAGAGGCGAACAAACGAATAGGACATAAGAACGCAAGACTGCAGTAAATGACAGCCCCGATGGGGCTGTTTTCAATTCTCAATCGTTCTGTCATAGTAGAAGTATTGAGTGCAGCCCTTGCGTTCCGTTGCTCCTTGGAGAGAAGGAATGCCCATTTTCGAGCTGCCGGCTCCCGTGACGGTCACAACCGGCTCACAAGCGAAGAAGCACATCGTCCAAACAATGCTCACTGAACACAGTTACATATGGACAGCCGACGCGACGCGCTGGAAGCCATCGAGGGCTTACTTGCGCCCAACAACCAAAAAGACGGCGTTAGCCGTCAGGATAAGCCGTCAATTTGGTCTGCCATGGATGTATGGCGAGAGATTATATCTGGAGGGCCAGGAGAGACTTGAACTCTCGACACCCTGCTTAAGAGGCAGGTGCTCTAACCAGCTGAGCTACTGGCCCGTATAGAACGTGTATGATTATACAAGAATTTTAATGGTTTTTAAAGGGTTTTCATCAAAAATTGGGCATACCGGAATGATTACCACGACTCACTGGGCAAACTTGGCAACACAAAGTGAGCAAAGCGTGTTTGTACACAAATAGCTTAGTGATATTGATGCGGTAAGAGCATTGGTTACAAAATAAAATAATGAACAGCATTGCTGCACAGGCTAAAACTATTCTGGCTGAGAAACAATCCACATAACCACATCGACGTATTCGCTGTCGTCCTTGATATCGCCAGAGGCGGGCTCGCCAAATACCTCGTTAAACTCACCGATAACTCGTCGCCTCTCGGCAACGCGACCAGTAACGCTCATCGAGAGAACCTCTATTTCAACAGGTAAATCTGGCAATATGTGGCGGGTAACTTTAAGATGAGCTCCTCCGTCATCCTCTTCCCATATTTCCTCATCTCTCGCTATCCCGCCGAGTTCGCTTGGTGGGATAAATGCGGCCATAGTTTCAATTGTGCTTCGATCCATGCGTGACTCCATTCGGTACAAGTATATCAATGAGTGCGCACAACGAAGTAAGTATATGCAAAATGGTACACCCGGCTGGATTCGAACCAGCGACCACTTGGTTCGAAGCCAAGTACTCTAATCCACTGAGCTACGGGTGCTCGCGTGCTTTATTTTAACAGATTAGTGTAAACTGTAACAGATATGGACGAGTTGCAGCCCGGGAAATATATTGTTGCCGTTTCTGGCGGCGTCGATTCAATGGTGCTTTTGCACTTGCTTTTGCAGCGGCCGGAACTGCAACTTGTGGTAGCGCACGCTAACCATGGTATGCGGCCAGATGCCAACCAAGATGAAGCGTTGGTGCGAGATTTTGCCGCAGCACATAACTTGCCGTTTTATTCGGCGAAGCTCAATTTGGGTAAAAGTGCCAGCGAAGCCACGGCGCGCACGGCTCGTTACAATTTTCTGCAACAATGTAGCAAAAAAGTGAATGCCCAGGGAATTGTGCTAGCGCATCACCAAGACGACCTTATTGAAACAGCAATTTTGGCAATTATGCGCGGTACTGGCTGGCGTGGCTTGGCACCGTTTGTTGGCAACACGCAGTTTGTGCGACCACTGTTAAAAATGCCTAAACACCAACTTATTGGCTATGCACGTAAGCATAATGTACCTTGGCGCGAAGACAGTACCAACACTAACCAGGCGTACACACGCAACTACATTCGGCACACGCTTATGCCCATGCTCGACCAAAAAAGCAGTACGTGGCAAGATTCATTTTTGCAACATATTCGCAATCAAAAAGAGAAGCGGGGAAAACTCGAAAAAGAATTAACAAAATGGCTTGACGAGCATGTACAATATAACAACACCCGCGCAATGCTTCGGCGCTACCAGATAATTATGCTGCCACAGCCCGTTGCCTACGAACTTATGCAGCAGTTATTCCGTGTGCACACCGGGCATTCATTTGAACGGCATATAGCCGAAGCAGCCATTTTGTTTGCAAAAACTGCAAAGCCACAAAAAGTTATGCAGCTTAATGGTAATTGGCAATTGAGGGCCGAGAGTGCTAACGTAATTGTAGAGCCGCGTTAGCTCTGCTAAGCTAGAATAAGCAGTAAAAACACGTGTAAGGAACCATACCTATTGTGAAACCAAATCAGCCTTCCAAAGCCATGCGCCTGACTCTTTTTTGGGGAGTCATTATAATTACCGCGCTCATTCTATGGGCCGTGTATGCGCCTCAGCAGACGCTTAAAGACGTTGCTTTTAGCGATGTTGTTAATCGTGCCAACTCTGGCGAAATTGCTAAAATCGAAATCGAAGGCGACCAACTGACCATTACTCCGAAGGGTCAGAGCGAGCCAACTGAAAAATCCTACAAAGAAGGTGGCAGCAGCATTTACGAACAAGGGCTGAAGCAAGACACCAAAACCGAAGTCGCAGTTAAGAAGCCATCTGACACAGGTGGCACCTTCTGGAATATTGCCACTTTATTAGTACCAATACTGCTATTCGGTGGGTTTTTCTTCTTGATGTTCCGTCAGGCGCAGGGCCAAAGCAACCAAGCCTTGGGGTTTGGTCGCAGCAAGGCGCGCTTGTATGGTAACGAAAAAGACAAAGTGTTCTTTAAAGATATTGCTGGTAACAACGAAGCCAAAGAAGATTTGGTTGAGGTTGTTGACTTCCTCAAACATCCTAAGAAGTTTAAAGACCTTGGCGCCAAAATTCCAAAGGGCGTTCTGCTGGTGGGCCCTCCAGGTACCGGTAAAACCATGCTCTCGCGCGCTGTTGCAGGCGAAGCAGGTGTGCCATTCTTTAGCATCAGTGGTTCAGAATTTGTAGAAATGTTCGTGGGTGTTGGTGCGAGCCGTGTTCGTGACCTCTTTGCCAAAGCTAAAAAGAACGCACCCTGCATTATCTTCATCGACGAAATCGATGCTGTTGGCCGTCGCCGCGGTAGTGGCATGGGTGGCGGTCACGACGAACGCGAGCAAACGCTCAACCAGATTTTGGTTGAAATGGACGGTTTTGAACAAGACACTAACGTGATTGTGCTGGCAGCGACCAACCGTTCCGACGTTTTGGACCCAGCCCTGCTCCGCCCTGGCCGTTTTGACCGCCGTGTGCAAATTACCCTGCCAGAACGCATTGACCGTGAAGCTATTTTGAAGGTCCATTTTGCTAATAAACCAACCGAAGACAGCGTTGACATTGATGCTTTGGCGGCAAAAACTGCCGGCAGCTCAGGTGCCGACCTTGCAAACATTGCCAACGAAGCTGCAATTATTGCTGCTCGTCATAATCGCAAGCAAATCCAGAACAAAGACCTTACTGAAGCATTCGAAAAAGTTGCAATTGGCCCAGAACGCAAAACAAAAGTGATGAGCGAAGCCGAAAAAGAACTCACCGCCTACCACGAAGCTGGCCATGCAATTGTTGGCCACGTGCTGCCAGACAGCGACCCGGTGCACAAGGTGACCATCATTCCGCGCGGTGGCACGGGTGGCGTTACTTGGTTCTTGCCTCCAGAAGACCGCCAATATACGAGCGTGGTTGAGTTTAAAGATATGCTCGCCCGCAGTCTTGGTGGCCGCATTGCCGAAAAAGTAAAATATGGCGACGACCGCATTACCACGGGTGCCGGTAGTGACCTCCGTAAAGCAACCGACATTGCCCGCGACATGGTGATTGAACAAGGTATGGGCAAAGGTCTCCGCGACCTCGTGTTCCACGAAGACAACGGTGGCATGATGTTCGACCGCATGGTGCGCGACCGTCCGTACTCTGAAGAAACCGCCAAAGATATTGACGACGAAGTGCAGGCACTGGTGCGTGAAGCGGCAAAACGGGCTGAAGCGATTATTCGCGCCAACCCAGAGTCGCTTAAAAAGCTGGCCGATGCACTGCTGAAAGAAGAAACGATCGAAGAAGCCGGCGTGAAGAAATTGCTGGCCGACGCGAAGTTGCCAAAAGAAGCAGCGCTGTACTAGGCAGATTGCGCATATTTGAAAACCCCGCCACCGCGGGGTTTTCGCTTTTAGGGCGAATCCGCGGTGGCGGGGTAGTGGTCGGCTAGTTCTGGCAGCAGACTACGCGGCCGTTTCTTCGGTGCCGAGATAATGCATGGCGAGCATGTCGATGTTGTCGATGATGTCGCAGCACACAAGCCACAAATTCTCGAGCGCGTTGCGGCCGAGAAACTTTCCGGCGATTTGGGCTGCGTCAGCGATCGTGACGGACCGACCAACCTTGAGACGCCGCAACAGATGCAGCATCACGAATGTTGCTGCCGGCTGAGCATAGCGCAGGTTGTACCGCGCTCGCATGACCGAGTCGTATTCGGGTCGCCAGGTGCAGCGCAGGGTGCGGTCACAGCTGGTGGGAATGTAGTCACAGCTGATGTCGAGCCAGATCCGGTCGAATACCACCTTGCAAACACTTTCGCCAACTGCGCCGAAGGGCCCGCGCTGTCGCTGAACGCCGCGCGCGGTCGCCAGAGCGAGATCACGCCGCGGCCTGTCGCGCAACGCGATGAGGGCCTGGCAGATGTGGGCGGCCAGGCTGTCATCGCCGCCGTACTTGTTGTTGTCGAGTGCGTCTTCGAGTTGTTCGCGCCAAAACGGCACGAGCGAACGCGAAGCGTTGGAGCCTCTCGTGTACACAGAGCCTCACTCCTCAGGGGATGGTGTGACTGATGTTGTAATTATACTACAAAACTCATATTAAGTCAATACGCGTAAACCCGCGTACTCTGGTATAATTGCGGTAAATAACCCTATATTTTCTGAATGGTCAAACGCTTTTTCGCCCGCGCACAAGGTCGCCTGTCAGTCGGGACGGCCGCCAGCCTGTTGGCTGCCTCGACACTTGTTTCGAGCATTCTTGGCTTGTACCGCGAAAAGTTGTTGCTTAGTTACTACTACGACACCTACCCGCAGGGAATTGACGCTTATAAAGTTGCGTTTACAATTCCAGACTTCATGTTCTTTTTACTGGTTTCGGGTGCGCTCAGCGTTACGTTAATTCCTGTGTTGAACCAGCGGCTGGCGGCAAACAACATGAAGTCTGCCTGGGAATTATGCTCCAGCCTGATCAACCTCATGGCTATCGCGACATTTATTGCGAGTGTGCTCATTATTATTTTTGCCGAACCGCTCGTGCAATATGTAGTGGCACCGGGGTTAGACGAATCAACGCGCGGCCTGGCCGTGTCGCTTATGCGCGTGATTGCCATTAACCCATTCTTGTTTTCAATTTCTACGGTGCTGGCCAGTATGCAGCAGGCGATTGGCAGGTTTTTCTTTTTTGCCCTTGCACCCACCACGTATAGCTTGGGTATCATATTTGGTATTTTATTTTTTACCAATAAACTCACGCTCTTTGGGGTAACTATTTTTGAAGGCGGCATTATGGGCGTTGCGCTTGGTGTGGTCCTTGGTTCAATTATGCAGCTGGTGGTAAGCAGTATTGGCATGCGGGGCCTCAATTTTGAATACAGCTTTAAGATTTTCTGGAACAACCTTGGGCTCCGCCAGGTGCTGCGCCTGCTGCCTGCGCGGTCGTTTGACCAGGGTATTGATTATTTTAACAACCTGGTAGAAATGAACCTTGCCAGCCGCCTGCGCGCCGGTTCCATTACTGCTTACCAAGTTGCCACCACGCTGCACATGGTGCCAATCAACCTGATTGGTGTGGCGATTTCGACCGCAGCATTCCCTAAAATGACTGAACGTCTGGCACAGGGTCGCCCGGACTTGTTCCGTAAAGAGCTGCAAACAGTGCTGCGCGTGATAATTTGGCTGGCGCTGCCAGTTACCGCTATTACGTTCTTGGGGCGCGGCTACATTGTGAGCTTCTTAAAAGTTGGTGGTGACAACCACATTGCCGGTATTTTGAGCGTTTTGGCCGTGGCGATTCTGTTCAGGTCAATTTACCACATTGCGAGCCGTAGTTTTTACGCTCAGCAAGATACACGTACGCCACTGTATATCTCGATTGGCGCCATTGCGCTGAACATTGCGCTTGCCACCTTTTTTGTGTTGCAAACTGATCTTGGAGTGTTCGGTCTGGCGGCCGCGCAATCAATTGTAGCGTTCGTTGAGGTGTTGACGCTGTTTTCGGTTATGCAAAGGCGCATTAAAAACGTATTTAATGCCAAATTTGTGCATGGCATTTTGCGCATGATCTCTGCCACAGGTTTGATGTTTGTGGTAACTTATATTATGATTAAGATCTTTAACCTGACTGCTTTCGGTGAAAGTTTGTTCGCACTGTTGCCACCGTTCGTGCTGATTGTGGGTGTGAGCTTGGCATCGTATCTGTTATTTAGTAGATTACTCGGCATAGAAGAAGCGAAGCCGGTGCTGCAACGCATCAAGAAGCTGGTATTTAGTCGAATCAAGCCCGTAAGTTAAAAATTATGCAATTATCACACATCCGTAATTTCTGTATTATCGCGCACATCGACCATGGCAAATCAACGCTGGCCGACCGCTTATTAGAGATGACCGGCACGGTACTCAAGCGCGACATGAAAGAACAATTGCTTGACCGCATGGACCTTGAGCGCGAAAAAGGCATTACCATTAAGTTACAGCCGGTGCGCATGGCGTATAAAGATTACGAGCTTAACCTCATAGACACTCCTGGGCACGTCGATTTTAGCTACGAAGTTTCGCGCAGTCTTGAGGCCTGTGAAACGGCCTTGCTGGTTGTAGACGCAAGCCAAGGGATCCAGGCGCAAACTTTGGCGAACGTGTATATGGCAATCGCCGCTGACCTCACGATTATTCCGATTTTAAACAAAATTGATCTGCCGGCCGCCGATGTTGAGCGAGTGAGTGGCGAGATTATTAAGCTCCTTGGTTGCAAGCGCGAAGAAATTTTAGAAGTTTCGGCCAAGACCGGCCTGAATGTCGATACCGTTTTGGAGCGTATTGTCGAAGTTGGCCAGCCGCCAAAAGGCGAGTGCGAACAACCGCTGCGGGCGTTGGTGTTCGATTCAATTTACGACGATTACCGCGGTGTAGTGTTGTATGTACGCATTATGGATGGCGAGCTCAAGAAGAACTCACCAATTCATATGATGTCGTCCGGGGCTGACGGCATTGCGCTTGAAGTTGGCCACGTAACGCCGACCATGCAGCCTGACCCAGTAATGACCACCGGGCAAATTGGGTATATTGTGACGAACTTTAAATCGGTGGCGCAGGCCCGGGTGGGCGACACCGTGACATTACAAAAAAATCCAGCAGGCCAGGCGCTGCCGGGCTATCAAGAAGCCAAACCCTTTGTGTATGCGGGCGTGTTCCCGGGTAGCAACGAAGATTATCCGGCGCTCAAAGATGCGCTCGAGAAATTAAGCCTGAATGACGCAGCCCTGCAATACCAGCCTGAAAACAGCCAGGTGCTCGGCTACGGCTTTCGCGTAGGGTTCTTGGGGTTACTGCACATGGACATTGTGCGCGAACGCCTGGAGCGCGAATACGATCTCGAGCTTATCGTGACCAACCCAAGCACCGACTACCAAGTGATGATGCTCAGCGGCGAACAAGTTGATATTAAAAATGCGGCCGACTTGCCAGATGTTGCTAAAATTCGTGAGATTCGTGAGCCGTGGATTAAGGGTGAAGTTGCGTGCCCTAACGACTATGTGGGCAATGTGATTCAGCTTATTGTGCAGCAGCGCGGCCACCAAAAGCGTGTGGAATACGTGGACGAACAGTTGGCGATTGTATACTTTGAGGCGCCGCTGGCCAACATGCTCACCGATTTTTACGACCAGCTCAAAAGTCTCACTAGTGGTTACGGGTCATTCAACTACGAACTTTCCGATTATCGTACCGAAGATTTAGTGCGTTTGGACTTTTTGGTTGCCGCTGAACGAGTGGACTCGCTCAGTTTAATGGTACACCGCAGTGAAGCAATGCGCATTGGCCGTGAAATAACCGGTAAATTAAAAGATATTATTCCAAAACAGTCATTCCAGGTGGTGCTGCAGGCGGCAATTGGCGGCAAAATTATTGCTCGTGACGACATCAGCGCCATGAAAAAAGACGTGACCGCACACCTGTATGGTGGTGACGTGTCTCGTAAAAAGAAGCTCTGGGCTAAGCAAAAAGCCGGCAAAGCTCGCATGAAGAAATTTGGGCGGGTTGAGATTCCCGCCCAAGCGTTTACGGTATTACTCAAGCGCGACTAAAATTGACCAGGCGTGTAAGGGGTGCTTGGCGGCGGCAATTGCTCGTCGTCGTCGCGGCGCTTCTTTTTGAAGAACCAAATGAGCCAGGCAATAAGAACGGCAATCGCGAGGATGATCGGAATAATAATGCCCCAGCTAAGACCTGCGACGGTTTGCGCAGGCGAGCTGCTTTCTTTAGTGGTGTCGGTAGCCTGTGAGCTGTTGCTCTCGTCGTAACCTGGCGTAGTGGTAGGTGTGGTGGTGCCGTCGTTGGTTGTGCTGTCAGGTGAAGTCTCACTGGCAGGATCTGTTGTGCTCGTGCTGCTGTTATTTTTATTGGTACTGCTACTACTTGAGCTGCTCGAAGAGTTGCCTGTTTGTGTTGTTGGGCACTCGTTATAGTTTGCGCCGCCATAGGCGTCACAGCTATAAACCTGCGCGATGTAAATTGTTGGTGGAATGTTGTATATCATATTGCTTGTTCCTTGCAGTTTTAGCGTAAACGGTATAGTCTATAATTACAATAACATAGTGTGAGTGGAGGAACTACACGTGACATATTTTGGGGATATTTTAGGCATCGGCGCCCCTGAGCTTCTCATTGTTCTGGCCATCATCCTGCTGCTCTTTGGCGGTAAGAAGTTGCCTGAACTCTTTAAGAGCGCAGGAACGTCAGTCCGTGAATTGCGCAAAGGTTTAAACGGCTCCGACGATGGCAAGAAGAGTCCAAACACCGAATCCAACAACTAATAGCAAATCGGCTGACTCAAACCAACTTCCGACCTTTCTTGATCACTTGCATGAGCTGCGACGACGGCTGTTTTGGGTGGTTGCCGTAATATTAGTTACATCTGCTGCAGCGTATCCGTTTATGGATGCGATTCTAGCGGTGCTCACAGCGCCGCTGGGTGGGCAGCAGTTGTACTACTTAACGCCAATTGGTGGATTTAGTTTTAGTATTAAAATCTGCTTCTACGTTGGTATTGTGTTGGCCGTGCCAATTATTATGTACCACATATACCGGTACATTGAGCCGCTCATGGGACGGAGCCTACGGCGTTCAGCGTTGTTCTACGTAGGGCTGTCTTCGCTCATGGCGGCGTTTGGTGTTGTGTTTGCATATTTTGTGAGTCTTCCAGGGGCATTACATTTCTTGACGGGCATGGACCTCAAGAATATACAGGCGATGCTCACAGTAGACTCATATTTGACGTTTGTGATGACGTATTTGCTTGGGGCAGCACTGCTGTTCCAGATTCCGCTGGTGCTGACCATTACGAATAACATGACGCCGTTGCAACCTAAAAAACTTATGGGCTTGCAGCGCTACGTTATTGTTGGTGCATTTATTTTAGCAGCGATTATTTCGCCGACACCCGACATTATGAACCAGGTGCTTCTGGCGTTGCCGATTGTTGCCATGTATCAGGTGGGTGTATTATTGGTGTGGTTTCAAAACAGGTCACGCGCTAAGCGTGCGCGCAAAGAAGCAGCACGGCCTGTCTTTGAGTTTAAGAATTTGCCAGAACCAGAGGCCTCACGGCCGGCTGTGGCCGCAATGCCGCCTATGGCAATGCAACCCCGAATTACGCAAGCAACGCCCACTGTGCGGCCTCAGCAACCGCGCCGCGTGTCTATGGATGGATTTGGTCCAGTTCGTTCTGCACGTGTACAACGGGTACACGCAAAACCTACTGCGCAGCCATTGCAACTGAGCCGTCCTACGCCCAATTCAGCGCCTATTGTTCGTGTGGTACGGCCGGTCGCGCCGCGTGCAATTCGTGTGCCCGCTCGTAGCGTTGACGGTTTTATGCTGCATCGGCCCACACAAATTGCAAGTTCTTCTTGACATGATAGCGTTTATGGTTAATCATGGTAGAAACGACACACGCAAATAAACAAAAATTTAGGGGTAAATGGATATGCAAAAGCAATTCGATGAAATTCTACAAAAGCGAATGGATCGCAAAGACTTTTTGAAACATGTTGGTATTGGTTTCGCGGTTATGACTGGTGTCGCAGGACTCGTCAAAACGTTGAACCCACGTGCGAGTCAGCCACAAACATCTCATGCAAAGCAGGCGGTAGCCACAACCTACGGATCTTCTGCGTATGGCGGCACCCAAGCTGCTTCTCAGAAATCTTAAAAACCTACGCATACTATACACATTCCGTGCATTCGGTGTTATATTTGAAATATAAATAAGGCCAGTAGGTGAAGACTCCAACGATATTTTCGAGACTCTTTGGAACATCAGCCGTGAGTGGGTCAACCCCAACACCGCATCTCGAAAGACGCCCGGAGTTTGAAGAGGCGCTCAAGAATTACTGTCCCAGCCCCGACACGCTCGCCATTCTCGCCAAAACACCAATTGTCACTTTAACTGCGCCCAGTGCTACTGGGCGCAATACTATTATTAACGAGCTGGTAAAAACGGGCCGTTATCATTTTATTGTTTCTGACACCACCCGCCCGCCACGCATGAACAAGGGTATTTTGGAACAGCACGGTCGCGAATATTTCTTCCGCACCGAAGACGAAGTGCTGCAAGAAATCAAAGAAGGTGCATTCGTAGAAGCTGAGCTCATCCATAACCAGCAAGTTTCAGGCACTAGTGCCCGCGAAATCGAACGTGCTCACCACGAAGGCAAAGTTGCTATCACCGATGTTGATATCGAAGGCGGTATTAATTTTAACCGCTTAAAATCTGACGCTATTACCATTTGTATGCTGCCTCCAAATTTTGACTCATGGATTACGCGTATGCGGGGCCGTAGCGACTTCAAGCCGGAAGAACTGTATCGTCGCCTCCAACAAGCGACCAAAGTATTGCGGCTGGCGCTCGCGCACCGTAATTTTGTTTTTGTTATAAACGACAGCCTCGAACAAGCAATTAAAACCGTTGACGACATTGCTACGCATGGCGAACACCACGCCGACGACGAAGATAAAGCGCACCGTGTGGCAGAAGAACTCTACCACGAAACTGTTCAGTACCTACGCCAGCACGCACCCGAAGTCCAGGCAGCCTAGCACTCTTGACGCTCGAGTGCTAAGACGGCTATCATAAAACCAGTATGACAGACCGCCAAGCGCAAATCCTTGCCGCCATCGTCGAACAGTATGCCGAAGTTGCCGTACCGGTGGGTTCGGTAATGTTGGCGAAGCTTTTTGGTGTAAGTTCTGCAACGATCCGTGCTGAAATGGCTCGTCTAGAAGACGCGGGCATGATTGCTCAGCCGCATACCAGTGCAGGCCGCGTACCCACAGATAGAGGCTACCGCTTTTACGTCAATCAACTGACGCAAAGCCAAGAGGCTCAGTCTTTGGCTCGCCCGGCGAGAGCACTGGAGATGCGCGTTGCCCATGCCGGCCGTGCCGACCTGGCGATTCGTTCTGCGGCCGACATGCTTGTGGAGCTTACTAACAATGTTGGCCTGGCAACTATTGGCGACCAGTTGTATTTAAGCGGATTTACACGTCTGTTTACCCAGCCCGAATTTATGCAAGGTGGCCCGGTGCACGAAGTCGCGCGCTTGCTCGACAACATTGAACCCTGGCTGCGCGAAGCCGCCCCAAACGAGCCGCTCAGCGTGTACATCGGCAGCGAAAACCCCATTGGCAAAAGCAGCGGCTGTAGTTTAATTATTAGCCGTTTTCGTTCGCCGTATTCCGATTTTAGTTATATTGGCATTCTTGGCCCGACTCGCCAGAGCTACCGCGAAGTTATGAGTTTAGTGCGCCATGCAGGTCAGTCATTGGAAGCAAGTTTATAGGAGATTTTATGAAAAAACACAACGATTCTGAACCAGCACCCGAAGTTGTTGAGCTCACTGCCGATTTGCAGCGACTGCGCGCAGACTTCGAGAACTACCGTAAACGCGTTGAGCAAGAAAAGCAGCAGGTACAGCAAACCGCGGCCGCGCGCACTGTTATGAGTTTGCTGCCTGTAATTGATACCATTGAACGCGCGGTAGCCCATGCACCACAAGAACTTGCCGAAAATAACTGGGTAAAAGGGGTTGTAGGACTGGGCAAAAACCTCGATAAATCGTTGGCCGATCTCGGCTTGCAACGAATTGCCGCTGCACCGGGCGCCGCTTTTGACCCAAATTTGCACGAGGCAGTCATGATGGACGACGAAGCAGAAGGTGAGCACGAAGTCGTGGCCGAAGAACTCCGCGCCGGATATTTGTTGAACGGCGCGGTGATTCGCCCCAGTATGATCAAGGTAACCCGCCAGTAAATAGCGATATTATTAATTTTATAGTATAGTTTGTTTTTGTAAGGAAAGCCGCGACACCCGAGGAGGCACCTTGTGAGTCCCGATGCGTGGGCGCTTGTCCACGAATGGCAGTTTCAGGTGAGCGTTGCCTGCTTGGAACTGCTGTACCTGCTCTTTACGGCGCACGCCCTGTTGGGCATTGTGCGGACGCTCGCGACGAAGCGCCCGTATCGGCGGTCGTTTGACGGGTTCTACATGCCGCTGTTCCAAGGCGATTACACCATCAAGCTGTACCCATTCAGCGGGTGGTTCGCCAAAACCGTCAAGGTCAGTACGCTCGCGGTGGTGTTCGTGCTGTTCGGCGGGCTGGGGTTACCCCCGTTGCTCATTTGGACGCGCGATTTCAACTACGTGTGGCTGAACGGTGTGCCGGGCAACCTGACGAGCTGGGTGCTGGTGCGTGGCGCGCACTACCTGTTCATTTTCCTGGTGCTGGCCTACGCCTTCTGGCGTGGATTACGCGGCGCCCGGGTTAGAGACCAGCTGCCTGAGCGACGCTGACGATGGCGGACGGGGCGCTATGTCCCGTCCGCCACCTGCGGCTTTCCTTACGAAAACAGATGTAAAAAGCGAACGGCGACGTTAGCTTTTTGTTGTTTTTATAGTATAATATTCCTTCGTAGGAGAGGCAAACGTCCCTTTTGAGGAGGCCCTCATGGGCGAAACAACCGACCTTGGTTTCTCGGTCGGCTACCATGTGCTGATTTGGACGGCATATACCGCGCTCACGCTGTTCACACTGCATGCCTTGTTCGGCATTGTGCGAACGCTGAAGCTCCGGTTGCCGGTTCTTCCGGGCGATCAGCGCTCTGCCACGCGCCTGTTCCCGCTCGACTACTCGCCCAAAGTACGGGCCGGTGACGGGAAGGGGAAGCGGCGCTGGAAGCTCGCCGTATTGGTGATGAGCTTATGCGTCTGGCGGGGGCTTATGTTCTTGCCGCTGTTCTTGGGCCGCAACGACGGCTACTACCCCATGGGGTGGACGCTGCTCAGCGACCGCATGGTGCAAACGCTGCACCTCGTGGTCTTCGTTGCTTGTTGTGTGGTTACCACGATGTACGCGCTGCGCGGTGCGGACACGTTCGGTGCCACGCGGCAAAACCCCATGATCAAGACGCAGTGGGACCGCCTGAACCTGTACTACCAGCGTCAGCTGGCGTCCAAAATCGCGCGGAATCTGTATCTGGTCGAGGTCCGCCATGACCGACCCGGAGCCAAGAGCTTGTTCCTGCCAGGTGGCGACACGGTGCAGGTGCATTGGCGGGGGTCCTCTTACTTCTTTGTGCTCTCGCTGGGCGACCAGCGCGTTGAACTGGCTGCAGACACGGCCCTGCCTGCAGACAGAGAGGAAGAGATTGAGCAGTTCCTCGAGCACAACCGGCTGTGAGGTAAGGCATTTGGCAATCGCACTATTTGTGGAGGTATCGTGGTCCGAGGCACCCACCCCTTCTTGCGCCTGAATGCGTATTATGAAGCAGAGCGTGCGAAGCAGTCCGGCTCCCGCCTAAACAGGACGTTGGAGCGCCAAGAGGGCCGAGCGACCGTGTACAAGCTCCGCCTAAAGAGTGGGGCTGAAGTACAGGTCGGTACAGAAGTCGGCCACGCGCGCTGGTTTGATCTTGCCGTGCCAGGCTTTGGGGCGGTGCGTATGCACCCCGACACGGAGCTGATCAGCCAGATCGCTGACAAGTTCGAGCGCTTCATGCAAAAGAACAACCTCTAACCACACTGGCGCGGCCCGGGTCTTCCCTGGGTCGCGCCGCAAAAAACTGTAATTATGCGTTAGCACTCTTGACGTGAGAGTGCTAATTTTTTATGCTAAAAGTACATTAGCACCCACTGCGAGGGACTGCTAAAATAGTTATAAAGCACCATACCTATTTCTAAAAAGAGAGGACATATTACATGGGTAAAATCATCGGAATCGACCTCGGTACCACCAACAGCGCTATGGCATACATGGTTGCTGGCAAACCGGAGGTTATTGTGAATGCAGAAGGCAACCGCACAACACCAAGCGTAGTTGCCATTAATAAAGGTGGCCGTTTAGTTGGGCAAGTTGCGCAGCGCCAGCGCGTGACTAACGCCAAAAACACCATTTATGGGGTAAAACGCCTGATTGGTCGTAAGTTTGGCGACGACGAAGTTCAAAAAGACCTCGACCTTATGCCATATGAAATCGTAAAAGCTGGCGACGGTGTAAAAGTAAAAATGGGCGACAAAGAATACAGCTCAGAAGAAGTATCGGCCATGATTCTCAGCAAACTCAAAGCCGATGCCGAAGCCTTCTTGGGCGAAAAGGTGACCGAAGCAGTCATTACTGTGCCTGCCTACTTCGACGACTCACAGCGCCAAGCAACCAAAGATGCAGGTAAAATTGCCGGCCTCGAAGTAAAGCGCATTATTAACGAGCCAACTGCTGCCGCTCTTGCCTACGGCCTCGAGAAGAAAAAAGAAGAAAAAATCGCCGTATTCGACCTTGGTGGCGGTACATTTGACGTGTCTATTTTGGAACTCGGCGACGGCGTATTTGAGGTGAAGAGCACTAACGGCGACACTCACCTTGGCGGCGAAGACTTCGACAATCGCATTATGAACTACTTCATGGATGAGTTTAAGCGTGAGCACGGCGTTGACCTCAAGGGCGACAACGCAGCAATGCAGCGCCTCAAGGACGAAGCCGAGAAGGCCAAGAAAGAACTCAGCAGCACCACCGAAGTCGATATTAACCTGCCATTCCTCACGGCCGATGCCGATGGTCCAAAACACTTTGAAACCAAGATGACCCGCGCCAAGTTGGAAGAACTTGTGGGTGACTTGATTGAAAAAACTGCTGCCCCTTGCGAAAAGGCCCTTAAAGATGCTGGCCTCAGTGCAAGCGACATTGACGAAATCGTGCTTGTAGGTGGTATGACCCGCATGCCGGCCGTTGTTGAAAAAGTTAAGAAAATCTTTGGTAAAGACCCGCTCAAGGGTGTAAACCCAGACGAAGTTGTAGCAATTGGTGCAGCAATTCAGGGTGGTGTGCTTGCCGGTGACGTTAAAGATGTTCTGCTGCTCGACGTAACTCCGCTGAGCCTTGGCATTGAAACCATGGGTGGTGTGATGACCCCGCTTATCGAGCGCAACACAACCATCCCAACAAGCAAATCAGAGACATTTAGCACTGCTGCCGACAACCAGCCACAGGTAGAAATCCGCGTGCTGCAAGGTGAGCGCCAAATGGCTGCCGACAACAAAGAACTAGGAATCTTCCAGCTGACCGGCATTGCGCCAGCGCCACGTGGCGTGCCACAAATTGAGGTGACATTTAACCTCGACGCCAACGGTATTTTGCATGTAAACGCAAAAGACAAAGGCACTGGCAAAGAGCAGAGCATTACCATCAGTAACAGTGGTAACTTGAGCAAAGACGACATCGAAAAAGCTCAAAAAGATGCCGAACTGCATGCCGACGAAGACAAGAAAAAGCGCGAAGCAATCGACGCGAAGAACTTGCTTGCGCAAACCATTTACGCAGCCGAGAAACTCCCAACAGAACACAAAGACAAGATTAGCGACGAAGACAAGAAGATTATCGAAGAAGCTGTTGCCGAAGCGAAAACGCACGAAGCTTCAGAAGACAAAGACGAGCTTGAAAAAGCCGTAAAAGACTTGAACGAAAAGATTATGCCGATTGGCAGCAAGCTGTACGAAGCCGCAGCAAAAGAGCAGCCAGCCGAAGGAGGTGCTGACGCCGAAAAGAAAGACAGCCCGGTTGAAGGCGAAGTAATTGATGAGGACAAGAAATAATGGGCTTACTCGACGACCTCATGGGCCCGCTGCGCGACCTGGCCAGCGTGAAGGACGAAGTAAAGCAAAGCTTCACCGAAGTTGGCGACACGCTGACCGAAGCCAAAGACCAGATTACCGGCGGTCTTAGCGGAGTGGGCGAATCGTTGAAGCAACCTTTGGAAGGCTCAATTGATGAGCGTTCTGAGGGCGGCAAGACCGATCAGAAGCAATAAGCTACAATAGGAATCTATGGCCAAACGCGACTACTACGAAACCCTTGGTGTCCCCAAATCCGCCAGCGCGGACGAGATTAAAAAAGCCTTTCGCCGGCTTGCAGTAAAATACCACCCAGATAAAGAAGGTGGCGACGAAGCCAAGTTCAAAGAGATTAACGAAGCCTACGAAGTGCTGAAAGACCAGCAAAAACGCCAGCGTTACGACCAGTTCGGCCATGCGGGTGTTGGCGGTGCGGCTGGTGGCGGGCGCGCCGGCGGCAATCCGTTCGAGGGGTTTGGCGGTTTTGGCGGCCAGAGTCAAAATATTAATTTTGAAGACCTCGGCGGTTTTGGCGATCTGTTTGGCAGTATGTTCGGCCAGCAAGGTGGCGGTAGTCGTTCCAACCGCGGGCAAGATGTTGCCACTGAAATCACCATTACGTTTGAAGAAGCGGTATTTGGCGTTGAAAAACAAATCAGCGTTACCCTGGACGACACCTGCACGCACTGTAAGGGCGACGGCGCCGAACCGGGCCACAGCATTAAAACCTGTAACATCTGCCACGGCACCGGCCAGGTGAACCGCGTGATGAACACGATTTTTGGGCAAATTCAGCAGACCACCGTGTGCGACACATGCCATGGTCGCGGTAAAGTGCCCGAAAAAGCCTGCACGGTCTGCCACGGCAAAGGCACCGAACGCCAGGCGCAAAATATTAAGCTCAAAGTTCCCGCTGGTATCGACGACGGCGCGGCGATCCGTTTAAACGGTCGCGGCCAAGCGGTACAAGGTGGCAGTAAAGGCGATTTGTACGTAAACATTCGCGTTAAGCCGCACAAAGAGTTTACGCGCGAAGGCGACCTGATTTTAAGCGAACAAACCATCGACATGGTAACTGCTGCACTCGGCGGTACTGCCGCAGTGGAAACGGTAGATGGCGAGCTGGTTATTAAAATCCCGGCGGGCACGCAAAGTGGTACTGACTTCCGTTTGGCGGACCACGGTGTGACGCACTTGCGCGGCGGTGGCCGGGGTGCTCACATTGTGACCATTAAAGTTGCCACGCCAACCAAACTGACGAAGCGCCAAAAAGAGCTGCTCCAACAGTTTAACGAATCGTCAAAAAAGAAGATTTTCGGACTGTAAAAAGCGCGCAAATAAAAAGACCCCACCGTGCGCGGGGTCTTTTTGCATTATTCTCAAAAAATGTATTGATAGCAGAGGGAACTCGTGCTAACATTCTGCTGCACCAAAAAATAACACTTGTCAGGCATACGGCAATACGTCCGCAGGCTATTATTTTCTGTGGAATTAATTTATTATGCAGGGAGAACTATGAGACTCGCAATACTTGGAGGAACAGGTAAACTCGCCCAGAGTTTTACGGAACAGGTGTTGCATCACGGGTATGATGTGACATCACTTATTCCGCGTGACTCAACCCCTCAAATTAAACATGACAACCTCACAACGGCGCATGGGTCATGGGAAGACGAGTCTGACGTGCGCGCGATATTGAACGGGTGCCATGTGGCCGTTTGTATGCCCGACATACAGCACACGGCCGCGACAGTGGCCACATTCGTTGCTGCGGCCTACGCGGCAGGCGTGCGGCGGGTTATTGTGGTTACCGACGCTCTTGAGCAGCTTGCTCACGAGGCTCAGTTGCCGATTGCGGCGATGCTCAAAAAGACTGATCTCGACTGGACGGTCGTGCATGCTGGTCGGGCGTGGGAAAAAGATTTTATTGCGCCACTGCACGATGTTGCAGCCTTTGTGGTAAGGCAGATCAGCGATACGGCGCACTTATCTCAAACAGTGCTAGTTCGCCAGTAGCGGTTCGCGCGTCAATTTAGATGCGGTGTCGGCCCAATTCAGGCGTACAAGAATTTCGTCGAGGAGTCGTTGGTTGGCTTTGTGAGTGATCTGGTTGCTGAGGTCAGCGCCAACAATGCTGTAGCGCAGAGTGGCAGGCATGCGGGCAAGGTTCTTGTCTTTTGCAGTTTGCAAACAGGTGTTGTTGCTTTTAACGCAGGTTTCACCAAGATCGGTCCAGGCACGCAGCGTGTCGTTGTTTACCCTGTCGCGTGCAATGCTCAGCGTGGTGTCGATGAGCGCAGAACGCATAACTTCTGGGCTAAATTGTTGGTCAAAAATGAGGTTGCCCATTGAATACACGATAAGTTTACCTTTGTATTCTTCGGTTGGCTGCACCCAGTGCGGGTGGTTACCAATGACCGCGTCGGCACCTGCGTCGATCATTTTGTGGTACAGCTCGCGGCGCTCATCGTCTGGGGTCGCTTGGTATTCGCGGCCCATGTGTACGTACGAAATGACCGGCATGTATTTAGCATATTCTTTTATGCGATTAATCGCGGCATCGGTAATGGTGTAGTACACGCCGTGGTAGCCGCACATGGCTACGGGCAATTTAACGTCTTTTTGCTGGCCGTCAATGGTGGCGCGGGCGGGCAGGGCCACCACACTACATACGTCTTCTTTTACGTGCGGGTTAAAACCGCCAAAATGCTGAATGTTCTGTGCGTCGAGCGCACCGCGAGTGGCTTCTTGGCCCTTTTCGCGGCTTTGGTTTGCGGTGTGGTTGTTAGCAAGGCCGACAATATCGAACCACTTGGCAAGTTCTGGCAGATAATCAGTGTCGCAGTTAAACTCCCATAGTTCGGGCACAAAATTTACATCTTGTTTTACACCAGGAACAGTGGGGCATTCAAGGTTGGCAATCCAGGCGTCGTATTTGTCGCGCTCAAATTCGCCGAGGCGCGAGAACGGATACGCTTCTTTAAGGCTGCTTTCTTGTGCCCACTTGTGCATTTCGCGGCCCCAGTACATGTCGCCGCCAATCAGCATGTGGCTTTCCAACGCAGTTTGTGCGGGCAGTGTTTTTGAGTAGTCAACGCTCGCGGCTGCGCGGTGGTTGTACCAGCCAAAGGTGCCGGTAATGGCGATCATGCCACCGAAGACAACAAGGGTAATAAGATTTTTCTTCTGTGTTTTGTTGAGGGTGCTAAAAAACTTTTTCATGATCATCCTTATTTTTCTGGCCGGCCAATTCCTAAGAAGCCGAAGTTATCGCGGTAGGGGAAGTCGCCGCGGAATTCAACGCGGTCGCGAATGTTGCCACCCACTAAATCAGCGCGGCCATCGCCGGTAACGGCAGCCACGACGTCGATGTGACCGAGGTTGTCTTCCATATTGCCTCGCCAAAAAATGATGAAGTCGCCTATACGCGGCTGAATATTTTTGGCCACAATCTCATCACGGCTGTAAAAAGTGCCGTGCGCTTGCAGGTATTCGGTAAACATGCGCGAGTTCAAGAAGCGCCAAGCGCCGCTGCGTTCGTCAATGAGCGGCGAGCCAGCCTCGTTTGCGACCCAGCTTGCGAACATGGTGCACCACTGGGCAGGGCTGCCTTCGGTGTATTTGTCGATTTCGGGGCCGCAGTTACAGCCGCGCGGCATTTCAATAACATTTTTGCGGTATTCTTGCAGCGCGATTTCAGCACGTTTTGCGCCGTAATATTCTGCCGGCTTTTTGTCTCCGGCAGCAGCGTGCGCTACTTTGAATGGCTGAAGCGCGTTAGTAATTCCCGACATTGCTGCCGCAGTCTGATCAATAAAGAAGTAGCGGTAGGCAAGGAAGCCAAAGAATATACTCAGGATGGCGAGTACGGCCACGCCCGCCCGACGATTAGTGCGCATGTGCTTGCTCTCCTTCGATCACGCCCAGCAGAGCTTGCGCTTGTGGCGTGTGAATGTTGACTGCGCCAAACAAAATGCATTCTTTGTGGCGGAACGTGTCGCTGATTTTGCTGAGCAGCGTTTCGCCGTCGGCATGTTTGTAATCACTGCTATTGCCCATGTACACAACAGTAACTTTTGCATCGGGGAATTTTTTGAGCGCTTGTTGCACCTGCGTTTCGTAATCACCAAAGGTAAAGATATAGTCGGCTTTAATCGTGTTCAGGGCGATGTCTAAGAATTGCAGCACGCGTTCTGGACGGTCAACGCGGTTGTTCAAAATAACGGCTCGTTTGGCGCGGGCACCAATTTTGGTGCGCAGCGATTCAACGGTCATAACAAAGCTTTCGCGGTCGTTAATGGCAAACAAGTTCGCCCAGTGGATCGTTTTTTCTTTGCTGTCGCCAATCTTTTTAAGAGCGAATGCACCGGGGTCGGGCATGGCATTGTGCATGCCGGCAAGCGCGGTTGCGCGACTCACGCCGGCAATTTGGGCAACTTTGAGGGCGATTGCCACGTTCGCTTTGTATTCAAAGTGCTGGAATTTTGCAATGTGCTTTTCGGCGATGCGCATGTCGCCAACTGCATACATGGTTGCGTTGCGCTTGTCGCATTCTTCTTGCAGAATTGCCAAAAGTTCTGGGTCGGTCTCGGCAGTAACTAAGTAGCCACCGCGGGGGATAGTGTTGCTGAGTGAACGCGCGATTTCTGGCAGTGTTTCGCCCATCACATCAGTGTGGTCTTCACGAATGTTGGTGATCACGCCAATGGTTGAGTGCATGATTTTTTCTTCGAGGTAACGCTGGTATACCGGGTTGATCGCCATGCATTCAAACACCACGGCTTTGTAGTCTTCACCGGTGAACATGCGGTGCATAGTACCCATGTAGTATTTGAGCATGCGGCGCTGCTCGGCAATGTCTGGTTCTTTGCGAGGCACCGGAGTCTCGCTGGTGTGGTCAACTAAAATGCGCGCTGCGCTGCCTGTGGTTTTAGCCGCGGTTTTAATGCCGCCTTCGCGGAGCGCCCCGGCGATTAGGCGAGTGGTCGATGATTTACCGCGAATGCCATTAACGTGAATGCGATGTTCAAAGCGTTGCATGCCTTTGTCGTGCGCATGTTTGACATACGCACTGTAGGCCATGTAAGCAATCATGAGAATAAAAACAGTGAGAATAAACATTATACGGCCAACCTTGCAATGTGCGCCATGAGCATGGATGGTCCAAACCCATTTTTGAGCGTTGTTTTAACTGATTGGAGCGACAGGTCGTTGGTGAAAATGGCGATTGCTACAATCAGTACCAGCGGTGCCGGACGGTAGCCAGGAACAGTGGTGGTAATGGCGATCATGTCCATAATGCCAACAACAATGTAGGCGCAGAACAGGCTAAATACGAACCGTTCCAAACCAATAATAAGAGTAAAACGCAGGGCAAGTTTTACGGCAATTGTGCACAGTGCCACACCCGCAACAAGCATGAGTGCCTGAATTGGCGAGCTGAATGTAACCGCAGCAATGAATGGCGAAACCAGGTAGCCACCGCTGCGAATCCCAAACTTGTAATACAGCACAATAGCGCTGATGAGGCTGATAGGGATAACCACGTACGGGTTCACCAGGCTGAGCTGCGTGTATTGGCCAAGCTCAACGGTAGTGTGACTCAGCAGAGGGTAGGGGATGGTTAAGATGAGCGCCCATGCTGCCAGGTAACAAATTGCCGTGACGGTGAGTGTACCGAGCGCAACTTTAGCTGGACCGTATTTATTAGCACTAATGGCGATCAATCCAGGAACCACAAGGCTGAAAGCAATGATTTCGTGGCCAAGCAAGTGTGTTGATTCCACCAGGGCCGTTGCAATTAAGCTAAATGCCACAGAGATGCTAATTATAATGAGCGCCGACCACCGTTTGTTGAGTGCGTAGCGCCCAATGGTGAGTTTGTACACTCCGTAGCAGATGAGCGATGCGGCGAGGGTTATGATGAAGGCCAAAAAGCTGGTGAACAGTAACCCTGTGAGTACACCAGGGACGATAATACCACCGGGTGTTACACCGACCTTCTTTTTATATATGAGTGCGAACACTGCGCCAATCAAGAACACAAGTCGCACAAGATCCACTGAACTTAGAAAAAATTCCACACGAATTCCTTACCACTGTTTATATTAGGAATTAATAGCCTTACTGTTTTTAACATTTTCTTTCTGTAAGCACAATAAGATTTTAAAATATGTTTATGCTTAACTCTCTTATCAAGCCTGGTGGCCAAGGGGTGAATCGAGTTTACAACATTGTAATTATTACAATTTAAAACCGGCCCTGCATCTCTCTCGAGAGCAGGACCGGTGTCTCCGCGGGTCCGTTCAGTGTGCGATGTCGAAGAACTCGGCGACCGGCGCACTCTCGTTGGGGAGGAGTGCGCCTACTTCTATGATGCCCGGGGCGACGACCTTCATGCGGTGCAGCATGCCGGGCGTGCCGTTCCACAGCGCGGTGACGATGTCGCCCTCGACACACAGGGCGATTGACTCGTCGGCGCCGACGCCGATTGTTCCGAGCGGTTGTGAACGCAGGTAGCGCTGGAACAGCATGCTGCGCAGCTCGCCGGTCAGCGGGTGCTGGCCGTTGTAGTGGGGACATCCCACTGCGTCGAAGTTGCCGAGGCAGTCGATTCCGGTGTAGGTCCAGGATGTGCCCTCGGGCACATCGAAGCTGTTGGCGTCGCTGAAGCCTTCACTGAACCACGGCATGAAGCCCGCGCCGATGCCGATGGCCGTGACTTCGCCCGCATCGACGGCGTCGCGGAAGAGTTCGGCCAGGCCGGCTGTCACCCATTGGCGGAGCATGAGCCGCGTGTTACCACGGTCCACGTACACGGCGTCGGCCCAGTCCAGGTGCTCGGCGGTGTCCTCCAGAGTGGGCAGCTCACCGAATTCGTGCAGCACGCGCAGCGGCAGGCCGCGCATGGCGCAGAGCAGGTTCAGGTCGCCCACCGATTCGTTGTGCGCCCCTTGCGTTGTGGCGGCTGTTGGAACGAGCAAGATGTTGGGCCTTGTTGCCCCGGTCAGGTCCAGTCCCACCTCAATGAGGGGGAGCGAGCTTGTGGTTGGGTTTCCGCCTCCACAAGCGACGATCCGTCGCATAGACATGCGGTAAATTTAAAATAATAGTGTAGATAAGTCAATGAATGGGTGGCATAAAAGTAGTAAAAGTGGTATTGTAGGTCGTCCCCATAAAGGAGGTAGCATGAGTTCCTCGGCCCCTGGAATGGATCCGGGCACCGGCATTGCGGGCTTAAACCCGCTCGGTCGAATGTGGAATGGCTGGTTGTGTATTGCGCTGCGCGCACCGCTCACCGATGAGCAGTTGCACCAGATCCGTTGCATTGACTCCGTGTATGTTGCGGAGCCACAGGCGGGTAACTTCCTGTTTGTCGCGACGCCCAACGCGCGCGACACGCATGTTGTGCTTGAGGTGGTTGGCGAGATCGCCGAAAGCCTCAGCACGGTCCTGGGGTACCAGATCGTGATCAAGGCTTGGGTTGACCCCAACCGCTTGGGCGGCGACGAGCGCGGCATTCCTGTTTTGTTGGTCACGCACGCGCCGGCAGTGGCAATTGAGCGTCGTGCTCGCCGGGGCGGCTGGTGGACGTTGCTGGCATGGCTATCCAGCAAGAACCGTCAGAAGCGGCTCTAGCTCCACGAACGGACACAGTGTCCCCGCGTCGGCGTCAAACCTGGCGTGGGGCACTCCAACTACTGAGTTTGAACGGCGACATGGCCCAAAATATAGGCCATGTCGTTTTTTATTTGCTGTGGGTCTGCATGGTGCAGTTCAACAATGGCGCACATTTTAAAACCGTCGGCTGCTTTGCCAACGAATGTGCCGGGTTTTGCTTTTACACGCACGTCTAAAAACGATGGCAGCCCGCGCAGCTCTGCTTCGTGAGTAATGCCAACAAAATCGCCCGGCATTTTAGGGAATAGCTCAAGAACAGCAACAGATTCATTTTTAGTTGCTTGTATGTGTGGCTCGCGGCCAAGCGCTACGGCAATTGCCGCGCCAAAAATATCGATGCCATTTGCCAGAGCGTGCATGTGCTCGCGGTAACCACCGTTGCGCGCGCCGATTTCTACAATGCGCGGGCCGTCTTTGGTCATAATAATTTCGGTGTGGGCCGGGCTGTTTTTAATGCCGAGTGCCCGAATACCAAGCGCAGCGCATTCCCGCAGCGCAGTTTGTTCTTCAGGGTTCAGGCGACTCGGAATAAACCGGCTGTACTGGAAACTGTCGTCGAACCCAATTTCGTGGCCGATTTCGTAGTCCACGACTTGCTCAAGCACGCGGGGAACGCCATTGGTGCCAATAAATGCATCTACCGAGTGATTGCGGCCGACTAAAAATTCTTCTACTAAAATTTTAGGTGTGGTGTGCGGCGCGTATTTTGCATACACGGCGGCAATTTGCGCCACCGTACGCTGGTAGTTTTCGAGTAGTTGGTCCAGGTTGTCGTTTTTGGTAACCAGTAAACTTTTGCTCAAGTTGGCCGGCTTAATAATGAGCGGGAAGTCATGAGTAGCTGCAAAATTACGTACATCGTCTTCGGAGTTCACCTCAGTAAAATCAGGGCTGATTTGTTTTGGTGCGGTCGCAAATAATTCGCGCATGAGTGATTTATCGGTGCAGGCGCGGGCGGCTTCCAGAGGGAGCGCTGGCAAACCTAAATGAGTGGCAATTTCGGCAGTGGCGGTAATATAGCGTTCGTATACAGCCATAACGCCGTCAAATTGTGGCAGCGTTTTTACCAATTCCAAAACAGCGGGCATGTCTGAAAAATCACACACCACACGATGTTTTAACTTGGCATCGGGCCGTTTTGTGGTTAAGCGGTCCTTTAAAATAGTGTAGTCGTAGCCGTGCTCGCGAAAATAATTGGTAATTCCGCTAAAGCCGCTGCCAACCAGTAAAATGCGTGGATTCATTGCGATTTTGCTCATCACATGTTACCTTAACACAAGTTATAGGTACTATAAATATATGGCAGGACGACACGATTTTCACAAAGTTATCATTGGCCGCTCAGAAGAACTGAGCTTTATTGACTTGGACGCGCCTTTTGTACCTGCCAAAACAGATACCGGTGCGTATCGGTCTGCCGTTCACGCTAAAAAAATTAAGCTAGATAAAGAAACGGGCGAACTCAGTTTTGAACTGTTGGGCGGGCATCCGGTGTGTGGCGCGCTGAGCCGCGTGGTGACCACCAAGCAATTTTCTACCGCAACCATCGAAAACTCATTCGGCCACCGCGAAGAACGCTACGAAGTGAAATTAAAGGTAAAACTGGGGCCAAAAGTGTTTGTTGCCAGGTTTACGCTTGCAGACCGAAGCAAGAAGATCTATCCTATCCTACTCGGGCGCAAGCTCCTGAACAACCGTTTTTTGGTTGATTCAGCCAAGAGTAGCCTGAACCGAGTCGAACTTAAACAGAAATATGGCATTGTCTTCCCAGACGACGAGGAGGAAATCTACGATGAAAATCGCAATACTCTCTAAAGGTCCCGGCAACTACACCACAAAACGCCTCAAGGAAGAGGCTAAAAAACGCGGCCACCAAGTAAAAGTTATTAGCTACACCAAGTGTTACGTAACCGTAGAAGCCAGCAAGCCAGTGGTGCGTTACGAAGGTGGCGACCTCGAGTCTTTCGATGCAATCATTCCGCGCATTGCCCAAAGCTACACCCGTTACGGAGCGGCCATTGTGCGCCAGTTCGAGATGCAGGGCGTGTACACCACCGCAAGTTCAATTGCCATTACCCGCAGCCGCGATAAACTCCGCAGCTACCAGTTGTTGGCACGTGCTGGTGTAGGTATTCCTAAAACATTGTTCGCCATGGAGACCGCCAGTTTTGATGACCTTATTGAACAAGCAGGCGGCGCACCACTGATTATTAAAGTCGCACGCGGCACCCACGGCAATGGTGTGGTGCTTGCTGAAACCGCAAAAGCAGCAAAAGCGGTAATGCAGGCATTTTACGTTGAGAATGTGAGCTTTTTGGTGCAGGAATTCGTAAAAGAATCTGCCGGTACTGACATCCGGGCAATTGTGGTGGGTAACAAGGTGGTGGCGAGTATCATGCGGCAGAGTCTTGATGACGACTTCAGGTCGAATACTCACCAGGGTGGTGTGGGTAAAGCGGTGAAATTAACTGATGAAGAACGCCACACGGCAGTTAAAGCTGCGCGGGCAATGGGCCTGCCGGTCTGCGCCGTAGATATGATGCGTTCAGACCAGGGACCGCTGGTACTCGAAATTAACTCTTCGGGCAGTATTAAAACTCCCGAAATGATTACGGGTCGGAATGTTGCCGAAAAAATCATCGAATATATCGAACTCAACGCCAAGCGAACCCCTAAAAAAGACCGAGTCGGCGCGTAAAGTTGTTGCGATTGCCGGGCTGCAAGCCTTAGCAATTGTGTTTATTATGGCTGGGCTGTTTTCTTGGTGGCCCAATGGCGGTGTAACGATCAGTATTGGAAGCGCGAGCATTCATGCGGCTGTTGCCGACACCGAGTCTGAACGCGCCATTGGTCTGAGCCAACAAACGTCTATTGCGGCCAATCGCGGTATGTTGTTTGTGTTCCCACGCGACGCCAAGTGGCAAATTTGGATGAAAGACATGAAACTGCCGATTGATATTGTGTGGCTCGACGCCCACAAAAAAGTTGTGAGCGTGCAGGCGAATGCGCTGCCAAGTTCGTACCCAGGCCACTTTACGCCACCTGCTGATGCCCGTTATGTGCTCGAGCTCGCCAGTGGCACGGCGCAAAAAGCGGGCATTCACCCAGGCACGCGCGCCGATCTTACTGTGCACGCCGCCACAAAGTGATATAGTAAAGGCATGATTTCGCTTATCCTTTTAGTGGGTATTCTTGGCCTCTTATTTTTGATTCCATATGCAACTAACCGTCGGTTTGGGGTGCTTGGGCTGGCGCTCACTGCTGGGTCGCTGCTGAGCACAAACTGGACTGGCACCGTGACGCCCTTTATTGAACAACAAGGGGTGGTGTTGGTTGCGCCGCCACTTGCGGTAGTGGTATCGGCAGTGTTGGTGCTGTTGCCGCCGCTTTTGTTGTTGCTTAGTGGGCCGTCGTATTCAGAAGGCTGGCAGCGCATACTTGGTTCGCTGGCGTTTGCGCTCTTGGCGTTCGCTTTTTTGGTGGACGCCTTTGAAGCCGCTTTGCAGCTCGACACCTTTGGCATGCAGGTTGTGGATTTTGTTGATACCTATTCGAGCCTGATTATTGTAACCGGTATTATTGCGGCGCTGACCGATATTGTACTTTCTGGTCGCCGAGGTCATAAAGGCAAAAAAGAGAAATAAAAAGGCCCTGGCACGTGCAGGGAAGGTGGAGCGGGGCCGTTCGGCCCCGCTCCCGTCATGTTTGCCCGGTTACGACGTGGTCGTGGGCACCGGTGGTGCGATGACACCCGCCTGGCACTGCGGGAAGGTGTAGACGTAGTTGAAGACCGTGCCGAGCGTGATGTCCGCCCGCGCGTTGCCGGCCACCTCGACCTCGGTGCCGTCCGGCAGGATCACCTCGTCGAAGTACGGCACTCCAGGCTCCGGCTCGAGCTGCTGCTCCACGTTCCCGCGGCAGGCCAGCCCCGGAATGTCGAACGTCGCCGAGAGAATCTTGCTGTAGACCGTCTTGGCGGTGGTCTTGGCTGCCGGCTTGCTCCGCGGGTTACGCGGGGTTGCCGAGGTGCTGGTGGCCGGGCGACCGGTCTTGCTGGTGCTGGTCGGGCTGACGGGCGGCTTGCCCTTGACCCCGACCTTGTCGGTCTCGTCCTCGACCGTGACCACCACGTTGGTGAAGCCGAAGCCGGTCAGTTGAGCTTCCAGCGTGGTCCGGGCCGTTTCGTATCCAGCATCCTTCACCACCTGCGGTACGGTGTTGCCACAGGCTGCCAGGGCCGCGGCAGCGGCAAACCCCGCAGACGCGATTGCGAGCCTCCGAAAACGCATTCAAGCACTCCTCGCACTTGTTTTGGGTATGACCGCTCATTTATACATTATTTTGCTAAGGAGTGCAAGGGTTGCAGGGGTGTTGCTAAGACTTGACAATAACAGATGAAATAAGGTAAAATTGCCCTGTTATTGCCGGAGTATCGCTACCGCCGGCTTTAGCGTGGGCCCGTAGCTCAGCCGGTTAGAGCACCTGCCTTTTAAGCAGGGTGTCCTGGGTTCAAGTCCCAGCGGGCCCTCCATGAAAAAACTCCATCCTCGCCGATGGAGTTTTTTCATGGGGTGCGGTGCTTTGATTTTTTTAATTTTAATGTTTAAATATATGTGCCTGAAATGGCATTACCCCTCATGGAGGCATAAATGAGAATCGGTATGCGTGCTCGCTACTGGCTTGCGGGTCTCGCGGCAGTTGCTTTGCTTGGTGGCGCCGCTGTTAGCGTGGTGCAGATGCTCCGCGAAGACAGCAAGCCGCGGCCAGCAGTCACTCTGCAAACCTCGGGTTACGCGCTCAACACGCCGTTCATGCGGTACTGCCAGGAGCAAAACCCGTACATCTTCGACAGGTCACAGCAGCTCGGCTTCCTGCACAACCATGAGGTGCTGGCGCTGGGTGACAGTGTGGACCGCGTGATGCTCGACTACACGGTTCCCAACCCCTCCGGCTACGAGGTGCAGGTGCGTTACTACGCCGGCCCCAGCAACGAGCGACCCTGCACATTCGGGCTTGTGCGGACCGCTAACCACCGTGAACGCGACGCCGCGGTGCAGCGCTTCACACGCAACAACCAGCCGTTCGTGCCCATGGGGGAACAGTTCTGTCGCAGCACGATTCCGCCGTTCATCCTGCCCGACGCGCAGGCCAATAGGAGCGTCGTGCAACTGCGCTGCGATTTCGTGGACTAGCGTCACAGCGCACATAAGGCTTTCCGGAGAATACGCCTCCAATCTCCGCGAGGGGGACCACGACGTCCCCCTCGCTCTACTTTGTACTTATAGTTGTACTGCGGCTAACCTAACCGAACTTTTTTAGACGGAACGACTTCAAGGTTCTTTTTCATGACGCGTAGCAGTTCATCAACGGATTCTTTAACGGTAAAGTGGGTCGCAGCTTTTGCCCGTTCTTCAGGGGTCAGCCGGCCGAGTTTTGCAGCTTCAGCGATGCCGTTCGCTAGTGCAATGGGATTATCTGGCTCTACAAGTACCATGCCGCCGCAGTCGGTTTCGGGCAGGCCGCCGGCGTTGCTGGCAACAACGCGGCACCCGGCATGTTGGGCTTCTACCGAAACAATACCAAAGGCTTCGTGCCAGAATTGATTAGTGGTGGGCATGACAACAATGTCGTGCTCGGCCATAAGCTCGGCCATGGCCGCAGGAGTTTTGCGCGCAGGCACCACAGTAATAAGTGGGTGCGCCTCAAAAAGGGTTTTGACGATCTTCCCTTCCTCGCTGTGGTCGCAGGCGGTGGTGGCGGTCAGTTCAAAATTGAGGTTACGGAGCACTCTAAAATGGAGCGCTGCCATTAATGTATACACCCCTTTATCGGGGGTCAAGCGGCCTGCAAATAAGATTTTAAGCTTTTTGTCTGTACGCATAGGTATTGGCACTTGTGCGAATACGTCGTCGGCAAAAGGGTATACCGTAGGGATGTTAGGACGGTTAAAATGATCAGCCCACAACCGTGCAGCGTAGCTGCTTGGCGCGATCAAGTTTTTGTCGTCGGTACCTTCTATAGAAAACGATTGGTCTTGGTCGCACAACGACAGCGGGCAGTGCAAAATCACGTATGATGGATATTTTGTTTTAATTGCAATAGGGTAAATAACAAACACAAGTGTTGCGTCGATATCGCTGAGCTTTTCTACTGAGTCGATTGATCGAAAGGTTATATCGGGAAAGTCATCGCGGCCGTCGTTTTCGCCAAGGCCAATCGTAATAATATTAGCGGCGATACCACGCTTACGTAATTCCCGAATATGCCCTGCCGTGTAGTTCTCGGAGCCACCCGTCCCCGCAAGGAACGGATAGTTTGACATCCACACAAACGAAATCATGGGTTTATCCTTATTCTTGTGCGTTTAGAGTGCACATTCAAATCAATTGTATAAAGTTTTGCAAGACTTTACCGTATGATTACCGATAGTAAACGGGGGCGACTTGTGGTAAAATATACACGCTATGCGCATGCTGAATGGTCTAGAAATTGCTGAATTTGTGAAAGAACGCCAAGCAGCTCAAGTGCGTGCGCTTCGTCAGGCGCACAAAATTTTCCCAAAACTTGCTATTATTCGCACCAACCCGGCACCTGTTGTAGACAGCTACATGAAGTTAAAGCGTGAATACGGCGAAGACATTTTGGTCGATGTGGACGTGCATACCATTCCGCAAGATGAAGCTATTGCAGCTATAAAAAAATTGAATGCCGACCCAACAGTGCACGGTATTATTGTGCAATTGCCGGTTCCCGACCCGGGCCAGACCACTGCCATTTTAAATGCCGTTGATCCCGCCAAAGACGTTGACGGCCTGTGCAGCGATCCTGTTCTAGATGCGCCCACACCAACGGCGATTTTGTGGTTACTTGCTGGCTACAATGTCGAAATGCGCGGCAAGAACGTGTTAGTAGTGGGGCAGGGCCGGCTGGTTGGCGCGCCGCTCACGCGAATGCTACAAGCAAGTGGTGTACAGGTAACAACCGCCGACCGCGACACGAGCGATCTGCCAACACTCACGCGCAACGCCGACGTTATTATTAGCGCTACCGGTGTGCCGGGCTTGTTAAAAAGTGACATGATTAAAATTGGTGCCGTGGTGGTAGATGCTGGCGTTGCTACCGACAAAAACGGCCTCGTGGGTGATGTTGCAACTGAGGTCCGTGAGCGCGATGACCTGACAATTACGCCTGCAAAAGGTGGCGTGGGACCGCTGACCGTGTGCGCTTTGTTTGATAACGTGATTCGCGCAGCTTTCAAAGTCGCGGCTGCAAATAAGGAATAGAACGAACCGCACCCCTTCTTGTCTTCAGGGGTACCCACCGACGCAAAAGCGCCGTTGGTCAACGCGGGAAGCTTAGCCCCTGCAAACAAGAAGGGGTGCGGTTCGGCTTACTTCTCAGCCAACGCTTGCTTCACGCGCTGCACAACTTGCCGAGGCGTAAAATCGGCCTTCACAATGTAAGAATGTACGCCCAGCGCTTTCAGTGTGGCCGGCGCTTCTTCTTCACCAAGGTTGGTGAGCACCAACACTGGCACGTGCTTACCCCAGGCGGTCGCACGAATCTCTTTTAATGCTTCATCGCCATTCATCTCTGGCATGCGAATATCAAGTAGAATAATATCGGGGCGCATTTTGCTTGCCAGTTCAACGCCTGTTCGGCCGTTGTCGGCAGTTTGCACCTCAAAGCCCTCAGCCTCAAATTTCATCCGGTACATTTGTGAGATCACAATGTCGTCTTCGATGATCGCAATTTTTGCAGCGGGGGCGGTGGTCATGCTTGCATTATAGCGCATAAATGGCGCGCATAATGGCTTTTGGGTCGGCTTTGTCGAGCCCATTAGGGGCGGGCGCAACTACTAAGTGCAGGTGCTTTTTGCCGTTTTCCTTCCATGTCCACTCGAGGTGAGCAAGCAATAATTCGGCTTCTGGGTGAGCTTCAAGAATTTTTACAACACCATATTTTGGGTCGGAGTCTTTTTGCAGTGTGCGCGTGCCTTCCGGGAAAATGCAAATATTGTAACCGTATTTAAGCAGCTTAATGGTGCCCTCCACGCCGTATGTGTGGTGAGTGCGGTGGCGAATATGCGCCGGGTAGCAACCCAACAAGTAACAAAACGGTTTTAAATACCACTTATGGTAAATGGCAGGCACGGTCATAAATTTGAGGGGCAAAAATCGCATACGTTGCCTAAACGGCAGCAGTGCAAAAATCGCAAATGGGTCAAACATACTCTGGTGATTGCCCGCAATAACATACCGTTTTGTGTAGCGCAGGCGCGGCAAGGCGCTGGTATTTACCGTAAAACCGCCATTCAAACGCAGCGTTAATTTACAGGCAATCGCCGACAGTTCCTGGCAAAAAGCAATAATAATTCCGGCGGGCAAAATAATGGCTTTTTTGATGTGTATCATAGGTTATTTATGGACTTTACGGGTGACTTACATGTAGTATGAAACAAGAACGCGCACAAATAAAGCGTGCGCCGTTTTTATAAGGCAATAAAAGTGAATTTCCTCCAAAGTTGGATGGCCGAACGTATCGCTGACAAGATACACATTTCTGCGGTATCTAAGCCTTCGAATCGTGCCTTGCGAAAACCACGAACACTTGCCGGCGACTACATTGCCATGCGTACTACCTACGGTAAAATGCATCATTGGCCAGTCGGGGAAGACGGCGTCGATATTGATACATACGATCACGACCCGCACACTATTTATTTTTTAGCGACTGAACGCAGCAGTTTTGGCCGTGTGCATCTCAGCGCCGGGCTGCGCCTCACAAAAGCGTACGATTTTGCCGACACACTGAGTCTTGCCATGTGGAACGAAGCCGTAGACAGGCAAAAAATGACCCGCGACCTTGTAAAGCACAAACAAGATGTAGCTATCCTTAAAAAGGCGGCCAAAAAGGGGAATCTCTACGACCTCACCCGGTTGGTGACTGCCATGTCACTGCTTGCCGAACGGAGTCCTAAAACAAAGCGCGCCACTTATGCGGCGCTTTTATTAATGCTCGGCGCTGCCATGAAGCACACCGGCCCTGATGCGTTTTGGCTCTTTACGACTAACCGCGAAACAAAGCGCTTTTTAGACAAACTAGGAATTCAATATGCATTACTTGCCGACGGACGCATTGGCTACAGCGATGCCGGCGATAGTTATTTAGGCTGGACATCTGCCCCAGCGGCCTACGAACAGCTAAAAAGCGGCAATCCCGTGATCGCCCGTTTAGTAGAACGTGGCTACACCAAAGGTGCCACGCGGCAATCTGGCGCAAGTAGTGTAAGCTAATAATAAGCATGAGCGCGAATATTATTCTCTATTTATTTGCCGCAGTCGCCGCAGTTCTTGGGGTGTTGGTGTTTTTGCGCAATCTCCAAAGTAAATCGCACCGTTTGTTTTTGGCGTTGAGCCTGAGCATTGCCTCGTGGATGGTGTCGAATGCGGTATTCGCGCAGTCACCAAGTGACACCTTTGCCTACGTACTGGCACTAACTGCCTATGCGTGCGCGGCGCTTACCGCTGTGACATTCTTGTTTTTTGTTGCCGATATGAGCGCTGTTCGTATTCCTGCAACGCGAGCAGTCGTGCTGGCAGCAGGAATCTTTGTTGTAAGTAGTTTGGTACCTAACTTTTTAGCGGTCGATGTGGTAAATCTTACCATTCACACGACGCCATTTATTTTACTGTACGCCCTTGGCATGAGCATTCTTTTTATAGGTGGAATTGCTATTTTGGTACGCAGCCACCGGCACACGCGCGGCCAGCGGCGCCAACAATTGGGGGCGGTACTTGCCGGGTTGCTCGGTGGCATTGCTGGCGGGCTGCTGTTTAATTTGGTGCTCCCTATTTTTGGTAATTACCGATTCGTGCAACTGGGGCCGGCGTTCAGTATTTTGTTTGTGGGGGCCTCTGCGTATGCAATTATTCGCCACCGGTTATTCGACCTGCGTGCGGCCATTGTGCGAGTGGCGGCATATGTTTTTGCACTGCTGGCCGTGGCAACAATTTACGTGGTTTTGGCGTATGGTATTGTGGTCCCGCTTCTTGGTGACGTAGCAGGAGATTGGGTGTATGTATTTTTAGCGGTTCTCGCTGCCGTTACCTTCCCGCCAATAAAGCAGTTTTTTGACCGTGCCACACGCGCAGTATTTTACAAAAATGCCTACGATACGCAGCACGTTTTGGACCAACTGGGTACTATTATGGTGCGCGAAGTCGATGTGACACGCTTGCTTAAAAAAAGTATGCAGTTGTTGGGAGATGCGGTAAAACCATCGGGAGTTGAAGTCGTTTTGGTAAAAGATCACCAGCAGGCGCGTGCGGTGGCGGTAGGGAAAGCAATAAAGCATATTGATGCAGTCATGGAAGTCGTGCACGACAAACACGCCGGCCTGCTGGTTACCGATGAACTTGCTGATCACGGCGGCCAAATATACCAGCGTTTGGCAACGGCGGGTGTGGCTATTGTGACGCCGCTTGTTACTTCGAATGCCACTGTGGGGTACTTGTTAATTGGCTACAAAGCCAGTGGTGACGCCTTCACTCAGCAAGATATTGACCTCGTGCACATTTTAGGCGATGAACTTGCGGTAGCAGTGCAAAACGCACTGCGGTTCGAAGAAATTTCGCATTTTAACGAAACGCTCAAAGGTGAAGTCGACGAAGCTACCAGTCAGCTCCGCGACAGTAACCGTAAATTGCACAAGCTCGACGAAGCCAAAGACGAATTTATTAGCATGGCCAGCCACCAGTTGCGCACGCCGCTCACCAGTGTAAAAGGGTATCTCTCAATGGTGCTGGAAGGCGACGCCGGCAAAATCAGCGATGACCAAAAGAAGCTGCTTGAAGAAGCCTACAGCAGTGCGCAGCGCATGGTGTATTTAATTGGCGATTTCCTGAACGTGTCGCGCTTGCAAACCGGCAAATTTATGCTTGAACCGGCACAGGTTAATTTGAGTGAACTCGTGAGTGAAGAAGTTGACCAACTGCAAGCCACGGCGTCACGCCGGCAGGTGAAGCTGGAATATCATGCGCCCGCGAACTTCCCTGATGCTACCATGGACGACGGTAAAATGCGCCAGGTGGTGATGAATTTTGTGGACAACGCCGTGTACTATTCGCGCCCCAACAGCACAGTGCTCATTGAAGTGCTGAGCAACGGCCACGACATTACCTTTGCCGTGCACGACACCGGTATTGGCGTGCCCAGCGCCGAACGCCACCACTTGTTTACGAAGTTCTTCCGCGCGAGCAACGCACGTAAAGTTCGCCCCGATGGGACCGGCATTGGTTTATATATGGCTAAAAAAGTCATCACGGCGCACGGCGGCAGCATAATCCTTACCACCAAAGAGAATAAAGGCAGTACGTTCGGCTTTAAGCTGCCACTAAAACACTAGGTTAAAAAATTCCCACATAAGGTACACGAACGCCACTGCGCCACCACCAACGAGGCTGGTGGTTTTTACGCGCTTTTTGTTCTCGAACCACCACTGGGCGAGGGGTGAGCGCACTACCGCCTTATAGCGGGTGACGGTTGGCTTGGTTGCGGCGTCGTCGCCAGTGTAGGGTTTGTTGCGTTTCTTGGGTTTTCTACTCATAACATTATTAGTATAACAAAACCGCCCTGGGTGGGGCGGTTTGTCATGAGAGCGGTCAGTGTTTAGCGCTTCAGTTTGTCGAGCAGGTTGCGGCGTGATGCGCGGTAGTAGGCGCCAGCACCAGTGATGGTACCGAGGCCGAGTACGCTGCCAACGATTTCTGCAGGACCGGTGCTTGGAATTTCCTTACAACCTTCCATGTCTGGGTTGGTTGTGCAGTCTTCCTTAGGTGGTTGGCACTCTGGTTTTTCAGGAGTGTCAGCGCAGGTTTTTACACAGCCGGGCTTGTTAGGAGTGTTTTCACAAGTCTGACATTCAGGCTTGTTAGGGGTGTCCTTACAAGTTTCAGGAACAGTCGTAGTTTCAACTTTACACTTCGCGTTACCATTGTCGTTACCCTTGTCGAAGGTCAGGTCAACCGTAGTGGTGTGCTTGCCTTCTTTAGCGTATTCGTATGTCGTGGTAACAGTGGTGCCAACAGCGTTTACGGTAGCAGTTTTGCCATCGTCAAACTTGAAGGTACCACTCTTGAGAGTTGCGTCTTTTACGGCTGCAGTAGCAGTAAAGACGAACTTGGTGCGGCTACCGGCAACTTGCTTAGCTACCAGACCAGTACATGCGTACACAGGTTTTGGTGGCTGAGGAGTTTCGATAACTTTTGTACAGCTTTCGCGGGTGTCGCTCTTTTCTTTGCCGTTTACTTTGAAGTAAACAGTAGCGCGAGCAGTGAATTTTTTACCAGCAGCGTAGGTGTGGCTTATTTCTTGGCCAAAGTTGCTGGTCACCGTTTGTGACTTGCCGTCGCCAAAGTCGTAAACGATTTTGCTAACGGTTGCGCCGTCCTTAGTGTAAGGAGTAGCAACAAACTTGTAGTTCGTGTCGTTGACTTTGGTGCTCTTCAGCATGTCACACTTGTAGCCTGGGCTTTTACCCCAGATTGGGTTACCACAGGCTTTCAGAATCGTCAGCATCATGCTGTGGTCATCTGCGTTGAACATTGCATAACCGTCAAGCGAGTTGGGGTTAAAGCTGTCCTTCGGCTGGCTGTAGTAGTAGTTTTTGCCAGAAATGTTGACTGTCTGGCGGTTTTCACCGATTTTTTCGCGGCCAAGGCTGTAAACGCCGGTAGCCACAACGGTGCCGTCATCGGTCTTGACTTCACCACTCTTGTATACGGTCACGTGTTTAGCTTGGGTAGCAAACTTGTTGCCATCCACGCCCCAGTGGCCATAGATTTTTTGCAAGTCACCATTTGGGTTCTGTGTAAACTTGGTCTTGAAATTGGCCAAGTCTGTGTACCCACATTTAATGACTGCGTTGTTGTCACAGTCAACTGCCGCTACGGCAGGTTGCTGTGTCAGGAAAGCATAGCCCGTAGCCAAGGTAAGAGCAACCACAAGGCCGCTGACCAAAAACTTAGGGCGGAGAAGATTGCGTAGTTTATTCACGCTTAGAACCTCCGTTAACACCAATATTGTTCTCAGGTATATTAACACTAATTATGCAAACTGTCAACTATGATTATGCTTGTACAGCTAGTTTTCCACAGATTTACCTCTGTTAGTGCTATACTGAAAGAATCATGAAAAAGGTATTGACGAGTTTTCCACAGTTGATGGCCACCCCTGTTCGGGCAGGCTTCCCGAATCCGGCCGATGACGCCCGGGGGCTCCCTTTAGATTTAAACGAGTTGGTCGTAAAACACCCCGTGAGTACCTATTATTTGCGGGTTGCGGGCGATTCTATGGTTGGCGCGGGCATTATAGAAGGCGACATTGTGGTGGTAGATAAGTCGCTGGAGCCCAAGAGTGGCGACATTGTGGTAGCGGCGGTAGACGGTGATTTTACCTTAAAACATCTCAAGCGGAAGGGCCAGGAGGCCTGGCTGGTGGCCGCCAATCCCGATTACCAGCCGATTGCGCTGCACGAAGCAACGGATGCTCAGTTGTGGGGCGTGGTAACGTATGTTATTCATAAAACTCGCAGGTAGTTAATTTTTATCGTATAATATTTTCGTTCTCACTAGTTACGGAGGCAATGGTACGGTGGGTAAAGATCGAGAGAAGTCCATGCGGAACGGCCTGGTTGTTGCGGCGCTGGTGTCGTTGCTTGCTGCTTCATGCATAGCGCTTGCTGCTTGGAAGGCAGGCGCCAAAGCTGATGATGTACGCGAGGAGCGGATCACGTACAACCTGGGGCGGCTTGCCGACAAGATGATTCAGGTGCTCCCCCCGGACGTGGTGAACCGCGTGTACGACTGTAGGGCCACGCGCAATCTGGTGCCGTGCCCGGACTATACCGCCACGGTGGCGTTTGCGGACGAAGGTGCCTCCAAGCCGCCGAGGGTGACCCCGGCGTTCACTGCCGATGGCGAGCTCGCCATCGGCCTTGAGCTGGAAAACATGGCGGACACCTGCGTGCAGTGCAGCGACCACTGGAGCGTCAAGATTTCAGCAGGCGAAGGCGTGGCCATCTTCGCCGGAAATCACACGTTCAATCGTAATTGGATGGGGCCTGAGTTCAAGCCGGCGACCCCCGACGACCTGAAGTACGACAAACTGACAATGTATGTCAGCGACCCCGGTTACACCGTTGAGATTTACGCCGTCAGCACTGACCCGAGCGTGGTGGGCGAGCCGCTCGCCGATGGTCGGCTTGGCCTCTAATGCCCTGTTCCCGGCGGCGAGCCTTGCGCTCGCCGCCGGGCGAACCCCCTGTAGGGGCTTTTTTATTTTTTGTGCCACGGTATTATAAGTGTATGGAACCCAAAAAACTTATTTTAGACCACCTCAAGAATGCCAACGTTATGCAGCTTGCGACTGCGCAGAATAATCAGCCGTGGGTGTGCAATGTGCATTTTTACACCGATGAACACCTTAATTTATATTGGCTGAGCGAACCTGGCCGTCGGCATAGTCAAGATATTGCCGCCAACCCGAAAGTCGCTGTTGCCGTGCTGGTGAGCGAAGAAATGCCGCTGATTGGTGTGCAGCTCGAAGGTGACGCCGAGCAGTGTGATGCCGCAGACTACGTTGAGGTGCTCCACGCCTACGGCAAACGCCACCACCGCGAAGCGTGGGCGCAAGCGGTGATCGACGGCGAAGGCAACAACAAGTTGTATAAATTTACTCCCCGCGTGTTGGGGCTATTCGATTTAAAGAATTTTCCGAAAGATCCTAAGCAGGAATGGCGAGCTTAAAGCAGGTCTTTGCCCTTGTTGATTGCAACAACTTTTTTGTGAGCTGCGAACGCGTGTTCCGGCCCGATTTGTGGAACAAGCCCGTCGCCGTTTTAAGTAATAATGACGGCTGTATTGTGGCGCGCAGCAACGAGGTAAAGGCGCTCGGCGTTCCCATGGGTGTGCCGTATTTTAAGGTAAAAGAGGTGCTTGCAAAAGGTGGGGCAACATTATTTTCGGGGAACTTCCCTTTGTACGGCGATTTTAGTCAGCGTGTGGTGCAGCTGTTGCAAGAAGCGTGCCCAGAGGTTGAGGTGTATTCGGTAGACGAATCGTTTTTAGAAATCAGCACGCTGCCCATTACCGATTACGAGGCGTGGGGCAGGGAATTGCGCCAAAAAATTATGCGTGCTACGGGTATCCCGGTATCTGTGGGAATTGCGCCAAGCAAAACACTGGCCAAAGCGGCGGCTGATTTTGTAAAAAAGACCGACCCCGAGCGTGGGGCATTCAGCGTGGCGGGCAGTGACGAAGCGCGAATTGAACTTTTAACATGGCTGCCTGTGCGCGACGTGTGGGGTGTGGGCTGGGCAACGGCGCCAAAACTAAAAGGGCGCGGTGTTGCAACTGGCTACGATTTAAGTCGAGTCAGCGACGCCTGGGCGCTGGCAAACATGACCATCCGCGGTCTTAAAACCGTGCGCGAGTTGCGGGGCGAAAGCTGTTTTGCGTTCGAGCACGGCGGCGAACCACAGAAATCTATTATGCGCACCCGCAGTTTTGGCCATACCGTACGTAATTATTATGAAATCGAAGGCGCGGTGGCGACGTTTGCCGCTCAAGCCGCAGCAAAATTACGCCAGCAGGGTGAACTTGCGGGTGGGGTGCTCACGTATGTGCGCACCTCAAAACATGCCGCAGTGCAGGGTGGGGCATCGCAGGTTACTAAACTGCACCCGGCAAGTTCAGATACGGGCGCCATTATTAGCGCCGCCTTAAAAAGTTTAGAAGCCGTGCATGACCCGGAGTTTGGCTATAAAAAAGCTGGCGTGGTGTTGCTCGATTTGCACAGCGCCGACGCCCGGCAGCTCAGTTTTAGCGATGACCCTACGCGCATTGATCGCGCTGCACAGCTTATGCAGAGCGTAGATTCGTTGAATAAAAAGTTCAACACACGATTGGTGCGCCACGCCAGCGAACACATCGAAAACGAAAAATGGCGCAGCAAACGTGAGTTGCGCAGTCCGGCATACACCACCAAGTGGAATGAGTTACGCGAAGTCTCGTAACAGAGGTCTTAGAGCTTGCACAAGGTACAATGAGCCGGTAATAACAACCGTGTCTTCAGGCGAGTCGAGCAATTTTTTAAGCGCCTCGGCAATGTGTGGCACGGCGTGCGCGGGTGTGTCGAGCTGGGCAATGTGCGCCGCAAACTCGGCGGCGGGCACGGCGTGGCGGTGGGCAAAATCTTGGGCAATCACAAAATCGGGCACAATAACGCGCGTGGCGCAGGGGAGTAGTTCGGCGAGTGCAGCGTCAATTTTGGTTTGTGGTGCGGCAACCATGTTGCACATAATGGTTGTTTTTGTCACGCCGCGTGCACCCAGCGCCTGATGTAGCGCATGTAATTTTTGCGCGTTATGAGCGCCATCCACAATGATCGTTTTCGCGCCAATGGTATACACCTCAAGTCGTCCGGGGGGTGTTTTTGTGGCGGCGTGCTGCACTTGTTCGGGGGTGAGTTCCGGCAAACCGAGCACGGCATAGGCAGCGAGCGCCGCACCAAAATTGCGCTGTTGGAATGGGGGTAAATCGATGTTTGTTGCGGGTTTGGCAATGTGTACGGCCGCTTGTTTGCTGGCGGCAGCTTGTGTAATAACATGTAGCGCGTCGGCAGGTTGGTCTTGCACCACCACTGTGTTACCCTGCTGAATAATGCCTGCTTTTTGCGCAGCAATTTTAGGAATCGTGTCGCCTAAAATTTCGGTGTGGTCTAGGCCGATGTCGGTAATGACACACAATTTGTCGGGGCGGCGCACGGTATTTGTGGCGTCGAGCAGCCCGCCCAGACCCGTTTCTATAATGGCAATGTCTACCTTTTCGCGCGCGAACACCCAGAAGGCAAAGGCAATAATACTTTCAAAATAACTGGGGCGAAGGGTGCTTTTTTGCAGGAGCGGCACGAATGCATTGAAGTGCGCCAGGAACGCGGCGTCGGGCAGGGGAGCGCCGTTAATTTGTACGCGTTCGGTAATACTTTGCATGTGCGGTGAGACGGTGAGGCCGGTGCACGTGCCGCCAGCTTGGGCGAGTGCGCGAATAAAATACGCGGTGGATGTTTTGCCGGATGTGCCCGCAATGTGCACAATGTGTAAGTGTTCTTGAGGGTCGCCCAAAAACGCCAGCAGTTTGCGCATGGTGCTCAGCGTGTAATGTGCGGGCGGCGTGGCAGGAATATATGTGCGCAGCAGTGCTTCTGCATCGGCAATTGTTTTAATCATCGGTGGCCTCGGTTTTGGTTATTTTGCACACAAAAAATGCTTCAATGTGCGGACTTGGCGCAAGCCGGACAGCATGTTGCAAACGCGGGTCGAACACGCGGCTGTGCCATTCGCGCACCGTTGAGACGCGATTTGGAAGCTCATTCGTGAACGGCACAATGTGGGCGTTTGGGCGGGTTCGCAGGAGGTAGTCAACAACAGCTTCGTTTTCTTCTGGCGCCATGGTACAGGTGCTGTACACCAGCGTGCCGCCGGGCGCGAGCAAGTGCCAAGTTTGCAGTAAAATCTTTTTTTGCAGTTGTTGCAGGCGTTTAATATGTGCCACCGACCATGTGGCAAAGTCTTTGTCGCTGCTGAGCTCCATCATGCCTTCGCCGCCGCAAGGTGCGTCGAGCAGAATTTTATTAAATAAGTGACCTTCTAGTTTATGGGCAATTTGCGTGGCATCGAACAGGGTAGTTTCGGCGCTGGAAACGCCGAGACGGGTAAAGTTGGCGCGCATTTTTGCAAGGCGTGGGCGCGAATTATCGTTGGCGGTGATGGCAGCTTGGTTGTTAGTGAGCGCGGCAATGTGGCTAGTTTTGCCGCCGGGCGCCGCGCAGACGTCTAAAATCGCATCGCCAGGTTGCGGGTCGAGCGCCAAAACAGGCAGCCAGCTCGCGGCATTCTGAATAAACACACGGCCTTCGGTTGCGGCTTGGCTATCGCGCACAATTTCTGGGGCGCTTGTCATGGTGTAGCAATCGGGTGACCACGAAACGGGTTGACCGTGCCAACCGGCACTTTGCAGCTCTGCCAGAGTTGCTGTGGTATTGCCTCGCAGCGGGTTGAGTCGCACGCTTTGTTGGCGCGGCGTTTGCAGAAGCTCTGCAGCGCGTTCGGTCGGCACCTGTAAGGCGTGCGCCGTTCGCTCAATAAGCGCGGTGCGTTTTGCGGCAAGTTTTTCGGTGGGACTTTTAGCCATGCACTTTACTATAACTAAAAAACGTGGTCGGTGCCGCAATTTTTTGAGTGTTTGTGCAATCAATATGATTATTGCGACAAATTTGCAAAAAAATACGAATACAATCTACACTGCATGCATGACGTTTACCGAAATTCCCCCGGTTGAACGGCTGGTTTGCATCGTAAGGGAGGCAATGAACTGCGGCGATATGCCGATGATCGAGCGGATCGTGCTTGCCTATCGTGGTACGCCGTATGAAGCAGCACTTTTGGAGCATCCTGAGCTGGAGGCGCTACTGCCGGCGCTGCGTGAGCAGTATTGCATATATGAAACAAATGATGAGTGGGCGCTGCGGGCAGGACTGATTGCCACGCCTGAGAAAGGTTTTGGCGGGAGCACTCCGATTGCGCGGACGTTTGCCTATGTACCGCTTGAGGCGGTGGCTGCGGGTATTGAAGACGGCGCGCGGTATTGCCATGTTGGCAGCGGGCCGCTCCCCGAAACTTTGCTGGCGCTGCGCAATTTTGTGGGGCGGGCGCAGCTCACGGGTGTTGACCAGAGTGCTGAAGCAATTCAGCTGAGTCGCGAGTTTGTGCAGGTGTTCGCGCCGCGCAGTGCAATTAGTTTTTTGCATGCTGCGGGTGACGACTTGGACTACCGCGGATTTACGCATATTCATGTGGCAGCGCTGGTACGGCCGGAGTATGGTACGGTCCAGAGCATTTGCGACACAGCAGATGACAACGTGGTTCTCCTGCTGCGCACCGTGAGTGGTTTGGGGAGCTTAGTGTACCAGCCGCTCGCCGCAGAGACAGAAAGTCTGCTGGAGGCGCGTGGCTTCAAGCGCGCCGCAACGGTTCGCGGCCACGCCATTATGCAAACGGCAATATACCGGAGGTGAGCGTTAAAAATGCGGTCGGAGTGTAAAACTCTGGCCGCATTCTTCATAATTATTGCAAAATTGTAGGGCGGACGCCCGGAGCGGTGATGCTCCGGGCGTCCGTTCGCGCAGACTGGCGCGTCAGTGTTCCTGTGGGTAGTGCTGCGCCCACGGCTGGCGGGCTTCCACAGAGGCGGCGACCAGCAGGTTGCGGTCGTCGCGGAAGCGTTGGCCGATGACCTGCATGCCCACGGGCAGCTTGCGGCCGCCGTCGGGGTTGGACACGAAGCCACAGGGCACGCTGGTGGCCGGCACGCCGCTGGAGTTCACCAGGTGGGTGAGCGTCCAGCCGATCTGGCTGTCCACGGCCACGCCGTTCACCGTGGTGGGGCCGAGCGTGTTGCCACTGTTGTTGTTCAGCACCCGCGCCACGCCGGTGGTCGGCGTGACGATGCAGTCGTACTTCGCGAACGCCGCCTGGAACGTCCCGTCGATCGCAGCGGCCAGGAAGTCGCCGTGCAGGTGGTCGAGCGCGGAGAGCCTGATCCCGTCTTGGAGCATGGCGGCGAACTGTGGCGACAGCTTGTCGGTCACCTGCCGCAGGTCGACCGGCAGCCCGTAGTGGCGCAGCAGGTCGGCGGCGTGGGCGTACAACACCGCTTGGCGGTTGTGCACCCACAGGTCGCTGAGGTCTTGCCGGGTTGCGGTGCGCGGATTGCCACCGAACGGGTCGTCGAGCATGAGCTTGTCGAACCCGAGCGGCACTTCTTCCACGATTGCGCCGGCGCTTTCCAGCACCTGCAGCGCGGCCCGAACCACCGCGGCCACTGCCGGCTCCACGGGGAAGATCCCGTCGAAGCTGGCCGAGTAGGCGATGCGCATGCCTTTGAGGGGCTTGTCACGCCGCGCCTTTTCGATGACGCCGGCGTAGTCCCGCCATTCGCTGGGGAGTGGCGGCAGACCGAGCGGGTCACCTGCGTTGGGCGCGCTCATGACGCCGAGCTGGTGCGCCACCGTCCACACGTCGCGAGCGATGGGCCCGGGCGAGAAGAACGGTCGTGCGGCCAGCGGTGCCGGCGGCTGGGCGATGAGCCCGCGGGAGGGGTAGTGCCCCACCACGCCGCTGAGCGCCGAAGGCGTGCGAATGCTGCCCGCGGCGTCGGAACCGATGAAGGCCACGCCTTGGTGGTCGGCCGCCGCAGCACCCGCGCCGCCACTGGAGCCGCCGGGGTTGTGCCGGTGGTCCCAGGGGCTGCGCACGGCACCACGGATGCGGTTGCCGGTCGTGCTCTTGTGGCCGAACTCCGGGGAGTCGGTGACACCCAGGAACACCATGCCTGCCTTCTGGAGCGCCTCGACCCACGGCGCGGAGGCCGGGGGAACAAAGCCGAGACCCTGGAAGGCCAGTGAGCCGAAGTCCCACGACTGCTCGCCCGGTCCGCCCACGAAGTCGAACAGCATCTTGCTGGCCGCGGGCAGACCGTCGAGCGGGTGGAGCGGTTTGCCGCCACGGCGCGCGATACGACGCCGCTCATCGGACCGGCGAGCGTCGGCCAGCGCGAGGTCCTGCCGGGTTGTGGCGTATGCCCGGATAACCGGCTGACGCCGGGCGATCCGGGCGAGGTGGGCATTGGTGATCTCGACGGCACTGACCTTGCCACGGCTCAGCATGCGAGCCAGGACGTGGGGCGGCAGGAAGCAGAGGTCATCGGTGTGATGGGCGGCTTCTGCCTTGGCAGGTATGCCGGTCACGACTACGAAGCCCGCGGTTGCGGAGGTGGTAAAAAGCGCTCTGCGTCGCATGGGGGATGGACCTTTCTGAGAGGTGCGATTTGGCAGGAAACATGAGCCAAAAATAAGGCCACGAATCGGCCTTATCGGTTAAATAGTAGCAGATGTTATGACGAAAAGAAAACCCCTCCGCGCGGGAGGAGCTGTATTGTTATTCGCCGAGACCGAGTTTTTTGTGTAATTTTTTGAGCGGTTTTGGCGCCCACCAGTTCCAGTGGTTGAGTGGTTTCATGAGGGCAGGCACCAGCACCATGCGCACCAAAAATGCGTCGACCAGTACGGTAAGTGCGAGGCCAACGCCAATTTGCTGCATTAAGGGAATGCGCGCCGTGGCGAATGCGGCAACCACCACAAACAGCAAAATTGATGCCGACGTAATAATGCTGCCCGTTTTTTGCAGGCCATGCAGCACAGCGGCTTCGTTGTCGCCGGTTTGGTCGTAGTGCTCTTTAATGCGGCTATATAAAAAGACCGAATAGTCCATGCTCAGGCCAAACGCCACGGCAAAAATGAGTACGGGCATGGTGGCGTCGAGCGTGCCTGTTTGGGTGAGGTTCAGCAGGCCACCGGTGAGGTTGCCGTCCTGGAAGATGAACACCATAGCACCGTACGCAGTGCTGAGCGAGAGAATGTTCATGAGAATGGCTTTGAGAGGGATGACCAGACTGCCAAGCATGAGGAACAAAAGCACAAACAGAGTGACCACAATGACTGCCAGCCCAATCGGAATGTACGTGGCCAGTGTTGCGATCAGGTCGTACAGTTGCGCGGGTTGACCGCCAATAAGCACGGCAGTGCCCGTTGGTGGCGTGGTTTCGCGCAGCGTGCCCACTAATTTTTGCGTGGTACTGGATTCTGGATTGCCAGCGTATTGGACTTCGATGAGCGCCACGTTACTATTCACTTTGCTGCCCAGCAGGTAGTCGAGCCCCGGTGCTGATTCTGGGTGGGCGAGCAATTGCTGGTACTGTTCGCGGGTAACATTACCGGGTAAGTTTACGGCGCTGTCTAATTTTTCGACGCCATCGAGCTTGGCGATTTCGCGCGTGTAATCGTAGAGCTTGGCCACGTTTTCGGGCGTTGTGATGTCGCCGCTGGCGGTGAACGCAATACGAATTGGCGCGGCTTGCACGTCAAAATCGTTGGTTAAATGCTCGGCAACTAAGCGAGCTTCACTCCCTTGCGGGAGCGAGCGGTAATCGGGTAGGCCAAATTGTGCGTGCAAAAATGGCGATCCCATAAAGAGGAGTAGGCAAAGAACGGCCACGATTGCCACAAATGGGTGGCGCATGAACAACCGGCCGCTTTTGTGCCAGAAACTTTTGCTTTCGTCCACGACTTCGCCTTTTTTGGCGGCTTCGCGGTCGCGCTTGGCGGAACCAAAAGACAGAGCGTTTACTTTGTGACCAAGCACGCGCAGCAGTGCGGGCAGAATAATCAGCGCGGCGATCATGGCCACCAGCACTGCAGCGCTGCCGCCCAAGCCCATGCTGCGCAGGAACCCGAGCGGGAACACAAGCAGGCTGAGCAAGCTCAAAATAACCGTGAGGCCACTAAAGAATACGGTGCGGCCAGCTGTCGCCATGGTGGTAATGAGCGCTTTGTTGACTTCTTGGCCAGCGCGTAACTCTTCGCGGAAGCGCCCGACAACAAAAAGCGAGTAATCGATGGCCAGGCCGAGGCCGATCATAATAATGACATTAATGGCGTAGTTTGAAATTTCGGCGACATGAGTGAGCAGGTCGGTCACAAAGAACGCGCCCAAAATTGCGGCGCCGCCCAAAAGCAGCGGCAGGGCTGCAGCTACAAAACTGCGGAATACAATAACCAGCAGCACTGCTAAGATGGCAAACGAAATCGTTTCGGCTTTGGCGAGGTCGGTTTCGACCTGTTGGTTTACATCGTGGTTGAGCGCTTTTGTACCGCCAACGTATGCTTCGACTAAGTCACTTTTTAGGTCGTTGCGCAGCAGATCAATTGCTTCGTTGGCATCGCCTTCTTTTATGGTGACCGTGGCAAATGTTTGGGTGCGGTCTTTGCTCACAAATCGTTCGGCATTAGTTTGGAAGTACGATGCGACTTCCATTGTGCTCGGCATATCGTCGATGAGTTTTTCGATTTCGGCTCGCACGGCTGGGTCGTCAATTTTTTTGCCATCGCGGGCATTAAATAAGAGCAGAAGATCTGATTTGTTGCTGCTAAAATCCTTTTCAATGGCTTCGAATGCCTGGTATGACTGGCTGGTTTTATCGGCAAAGTCGTTGTCGTCGTGGCTTAAATTTTTGAACACGCCCAGGCCAGAAAATCCGGCAACGCTCAGCGCAACCAAACTGGTGATGAGTGTTGCCCGGCCGTGGTGCGCAATGAATGTTCCTAATTTTGTAAACACAGTGGCCCCTTTTGTATAAATAACTACATATAACGATACGCGCGTGAACACCGGTGCGCAAGCTTGCGAAAGCGAGTAAAGCAAGCCATTATAAGGGAATGAAATTGCATATTGTGACGGTGGGCGAACCAAAACTCGCGTACGCTAAGCTGGGCTGGGCGGAATATTTGAAGCGCTTGAACCATTACCACACAGTGCGCGTGACTCACGTGGCCGACAAATTTGCGTACGACACGCAGTATTTATTGCAGGCCGCGGGCAGTGCTTATAAAATTGCGTTGGTCATAGACGGCAAACAATTTACCAGTGCTGAATTTGCTGCATTCCTCGAAAAACGCGCCATTGCTGGCCCTGAAATTTGCTTGTTGGTTGGTGGCCCCGAAGGTTTGCCACAAGACGTAATTGCGGCAGCAGATTTTGAGCTCGGTTTGTCGCGCCTCACGTTCCCGCACGATCTTGCCATGGTAGTTTTGCTCGAAGCATTGTACCGGGCCAGCACCATTGCTGCCGGTCAGCCATACCATAAATAATTAGACGTTGCGCAGTTGTTCCAGAACCACGGGGTCGATTTTGCTGTCGTGCCAACGTTCTTCGTAGTTCTCGCGGCCCATCCAGTTGTATAAATCAGTGGTTGTCTTGCCGGTTGCAAAGCCGGCTTTTGCAAGTAGCTGGGTAACTTCGGCCTGCAAGTCTCCAGTGAGCGGCAGTAATGAGGCTTCGGGTGTGCTACCAAAATATAAATCGTGCAATTTGAGCATGCGCTGTAACTCGTTAATTGGGGCGGGTGAATCATCAACCCGCAAATCAACGGCAACGTCGCTGAGGCCGCCGTAGCCTTGGTTTTTACCAACTACCAAAACGGCCGCAGCTTGTTTGCCGCGAGGGTCGCCGCCTGCATCTTGACCGGCCGCAAGGGCGACCACCAGGCGTTCTGTAAGGGGTAGATTTTTATTTTTAATCCACGAATCGGCCATAGCATCCAGCACTTCTGGTCCGGCCAACATGTTGCCCTGCGCAGCGAATGAACCGCTTGGATGCTGCTCGGCGCGGCCGCCTGCCCATGGCATACAGTCGCTGCCCGTGAATGTTGCGGCGCGACCTTCGGCATCAACAACACCGGCCTGGCGTTGCTTTTTTAGCGAGTCATTGGCAAAAAATTGCTCGAGCATGTCGGCGGCAGGCGTACCTTTGGCGAGTAGCTCCAGGCCGCGGGTACGTAGCTGCATGTTTCCCATGGCCTGCGTGGCGAGCGCACCCGCACCAACTTGGGCAGCAGGCACCACCGAGCCCACGGCTAAAAATTTGCTGGCCACGGCCACGCCAAGCTGGGTGCCATCGGCGCTACGGCCAACAATCGAGAACGTGCGAATCTTCATGCCCTTATGGTACAGTAGTCAGATGGAAAGTGCGACTCAAAAACGACCAGTCATTGCCATAACTTGTGGCGAAATTTACAACAAAGAGCAAACATGGACGGCCGCAAACTATGGCCAAACCAATACCTACGTGAACGCAATTATTGCTGCCGGTGGTGCGCCAATGCTGTTGCCGCTCACGCGCGACAAAGCGCTGCTGGAGCAATTGCTAAGTTTGTGCGATGGGGTGTGTTTAGCGGGCGGTAACGACTTGCACCCGCGCAGGTACGGGCAAGAGCCTCTCGCAACAATCACTGATTATTCTGAACTCCGCGATGCCACAGAAGAAGTGATTGTTGCCTATGCGCTCGACCACACAATGCCCATTTTGAGCATTTGCCGGGGCATGCAAGTGCTCAACGTGCACCTTGGTGGCGATTTGTACCAAGATATTCCCACGCAGCTACCAAGTAATATTGAGCATGATTCGTCTAATAAGTTGCAGTCGCTTGTGGACTTATCGCATACGTTGCGCATCGAGCCGGGTTCAAAACTGGCGGGTATTGTAGGTGCTGAAGCTATTGGTGCTAACGCACACCACCACCAGGCAATCAAAAATCTGGGTGCGGGCGTGCGCGCGGTGGCGTGGGCAGAAGATGGCATTATTGAAGCAATCGAAATGCCCGATTACCCCTACGCCGTGGGCGTTCAGGCGCACCCGGAATCACTCACCAAAGTTGAACCGCGCTGGGCAAAATTATTTAGTTCGTTTGTTACGGCGGCGCAACCGGCAGCAAACACCGGTAGCTCTGCCAAATAAAATGTAACGCGGGCGTGCAGTTATTCCGCCGCCGTTATAGCAAAACACCCCGCCGCCGACAGGCGGACGGGATGTCTGCTGTGGGCAACGGGGGAGAGCTAGACGAGCTGGTCTCGGCAGGCGGCTTCGAGGAATAATCTGACCTCGCCGTAGTCCGTGTGACCGTCGGGAACGTCCACGCCGGCCCGGCGCCACTCCTCCGGGCTCAGCAGGTAGGCCACGCTCAGGATGGCTGCCGTGAGTTCGTCGTCGGTTGCATTCATGTTCGCCAGCGTGACGTACACGCCGAGGGCGATGACCAGGGCTTCGTAGTGCTTGAGTGTGGCCGCGCTGATTTCGCGCGTGGCCGTCGGTTCGACGTTTTTCAGGTAGGAGTAGTACGGGTTCGGCCGGGTGAACCGCAGGCCGCGGAACGCCTTCAGGCCGGCGAGTAGCTTTTTCAGCTGCTCCAGACTCCTGATGTGCTTGTCGAGGTTCGAGACGTACTGCAGGATGTTCTCCTGCTTCACGCTGTAGGGCTGGTACTCGAATTCGCAGCGCATGTTGCCGCTGTTCATCTCGTGCATGTAGATCTCGAGCAGCGACGTTGCGTAACGAACTCGCAAGCGGCGACTCCGGCGAAGCGCCATGCGCTTCACCAGATTGCCGAGTGCCTCCACCGTCCGGGTCATCTCGATTCTCCAACTCTGTCTAGGGGATCTTATATATTATATAATATTTTGATTAAACTTTACAATCATCCCTTTTATTGAGTTTGCGTTTCTGTTAAAATGATAATTAAATGAAGCATGAGCGGTGAGGCAATAATGGCACGTTTACCGATACCTGGAGCGGATAGTAATGTTTGGGGGGATGTTCTTAACGATTTTCTCGCTCAGTCGCATAACGGCGACGGTTCTTTAAAACCAAGTGCAGTGTCAAATGGTGGTGCTGCTCAAAAAGCAAATAACTTAAGTGACCTTGCAAGTGCAGCAACGGCGCGTACGAATCTTGGTCTGGGCTCGGCAGCAACAATCAGCGCAACTGCCGGCGGGGACTTGAGCGGCACACTCCCAAGCCCGACGGTTGCAAAAATTAATGGTATTACCCTGAGTGGCACACCAAGCACCGGACACGTGCTGACAGCCACAAGCGCCAGCGCAGCTTCGTGGGCTGCACCGGCAAGCACCACAAACCAAAGCCTTAACAAAGGCGCAGTCTATGTTCCTTCGGACTGGGGAAGCCGGGCGTGGCGTTCAAAATTAGCGGCAAACATCGCGAACAATGCTGCTGGGCGTCCGGTTGTTGCTGTGGTTGGGGATTCTATTTCGCAGGGCTATAACAGCTCTAACCTCGATACAAAATCATGGCCTGGCCTTATGAAAATAGCGTTGCAAGCGGCCGGCGGCGATGGCGGGGTGGGCTTTTGGAGTGCTGCCAACTCCGACAAAGGTACCACAGCACATGGAGGCGCTACCGCTACTACAACATATGGTGCGGCAAACATTTTGCATACTACCACCGGAACATGGGGCACAACAAACGCAGGCGTGGGCATGTATTCGCTTACAACGACCGTTTCTGGTTCAACGCTCACCACGCGCGCAATGCGTGGCACAACATTGGAATGGTACACAATTGAAGGCACTCCAGCCGCAACGTACACATACTCAGTTGACGGTGGCGCTGCCGTGCCTGTTACGCCTGGCGCAGCGAACGTCCAGGTAAAACGCTCGGTGACCGGATTAAGTGCCGGCACGCATACCCTGACAATTACTTTTACTGGCGCATCGGGTACGCTTTACTTTAGCGGTGCTCGCGCGTTCAATGCTTCTGGCGTTGTGGTAGATAATTACAGCCGGTACGGCGTAAGTTCTGCTGGGGCCATTGAGTCGTATGGCCTCGGCTGGCAAGGTGGCAGTAAGGCTGGCAACGCAGTGGCGGATCTTATTATCTTTTCGCTGGGCGTAAACGACGTTGGCGGTCCTGTTAGTGGTGACACCTGGGAACAAAACATCCGTAAATATTTCAATGACCAGCTAGATGGTACTGGTCAAACAGGCGCAACCGATATTATTTTCTTGCTCCAACATGTAGGTAAAAATGATACAACAAACTTTATGTATCAGGATTATGTTGCCCGCGCCCGTGGCATTGCCGAAGGATACGGTGCTGCTTTAGTAAACATGTGGGGACTCGGCCGTAATTCTTGGAACTACTGGAACGGCTTAGGGTACTGGGGAAACGGAGCGTCATTTGGTGCCTCGGGCACAGACAACGTCCACCTATCCGACACCGGCCAAGCATATGTATGGTCGGCACTTGCTCCGTTGGTTACTACTACAAGTTAATTGCCATGAAAAAACTCCACTTGTCGCGGAGTTCAATAAACTGAGGTTGGGGCTGACGGTGAACGTCAGCCCCACCTCCACCAGTACCGACCACTTACTACCACGCAATCACTCCCGGGGGCAGGTAGCGCCGTAAAGAGCGTATTGCTCGGTACTGAAGTGATTTGATGGCGCTTTCGTTTAGCCCTCCCATCTCTTTGCCGGTTTCGGCGACCGAATACTCCTTTAGAAAACGGAGCACAATGCACTGCCGCTGCTCTTTGGTGAGTTCTGCGAGGGCATCGCGCAGCCAGACGTTGTTGAGCGCGTTGATGGCCGCGGCCACGGGGTCGGCACGGCGGCTCTCGTCGGCGCAGTCGCGTAAGTCTTCCACGAGCACGGTCGTGCAATAGTATTTGGACTTGTAGTAGTCGCGGACCAGGTTGCGCGCGATGGTGACGACCCACGCGCCGAAATCACGGCCCTGGTACGTGTAACCGTCGATGTGCTCGAGTGCGCGCAGTAATGCCTCGGACGTTAGTTCTTCTGCAAGGTGCAGACTGCTCACATGAGAGTAAACAACCCCGAAGACGACGTCGAAATAGCGGCTGTAGATGGACCCGAAGGCTTCGATTTCGCCGGCCTGAGTCCGCTTTACAAGCGCCCACACTTCGGCGTGGGCAGCGCTCACTTGAATTGTGTCCGGCTCCGTGGTTATGGGGGCGGTCATGGCAAGGGGCTCCTTACAGCGCCGCAAGCGCGGGTAACGGTAGAGGTTGCTTGCATTGTACGGTAAATAGGGTTTTCGACACAACTGGTTTATGCTAGAGGTATGGCACTCTTTACTCAGATTCGTCTTTGGTGCCAACGATTAGTAATTTCTGCAAGTTTTACATTCATTGCCGTATTCATAGGTTTTAGCGTGGTGACTCTTGCGAGTACACCGGCGCCGACTTCGCTTGCTTCACCCTCGCTCAAGGAGCTGGCAGCGCGGCAAGGGATTCAGCTTGGTAATTTTGCTATTCGCAATTACATGAACACCCCAGTGTACCGTGATATTCTTACGGGTCAGTTTGATTTTGTACTCGCCGACAACACGCCAAACTGGTACTTTACCGATGGTGGCCTGAGGCCAAGCGAAACAACGTACAATTTTAAGCACATGGACGAGGTGATGGCGTTTGCTAAAATCCACAACATGTCTGTTGAGGCGCACCATTTGCTGTGGGGCGAAGACAAATGGCTACCAGAGTGGCTTAAAAATGGGAACTTTTCTGCCGATGATCTTGCGACGATTATGCACGACCATATTGCAACGGTGGTTGGGCGCTACAAAGGCAGCATTAAACAGTGGTCGGTGGTAAACGAGGCGTTTACCCGCGGGCAGCATACCAATGGGCTGAGTGACTGGTGGGCAGACCATACTGGTGGCGACACCGCATATATAGATCAAGCATTTTTGTCTGCTCGTGCAGCCGACCCACAGGCGAAGCTCATTTTAAATGATTTTAATAATGAACAATTCAACCCCGTTTCTGACGCCATGTACGATTACATAAAAGATGCAAAAGCGCGCGGCATTCCGATCGACGGCATTGGCATGCAAATGCACATTGACGGCACGCACGCCCCTGATAAAGTGGAGGTCATTGCCAATATGCAGCGGTTTGCCGCCCTGGGAATCGGCGTGTATGTGACTGAATTCGACGTGAACATGAGCGCGGTTCCTGCCGACAACCCTACCAAAGACAAGATTGCTGGCGATATTTACTACAATATGATGCGCGCATGCATAGAATCGACTGTTTGCCACAGTTTTGCGCTGCTCGGCATAACAGACAAAGAAACGTGGTATAACTACATGGGTCCGGGGACTGCCGGCGCGCGACCGCTTATGTTCGACGATGCGTACCGGCCAAAGCAGGCGTATTATTCTTTTAGAACTGCTTTATCCGACTAGGTCAAATCCGGCAATAAGTGCCTGAAAGTATATATTGCCCATTGGGACGAGTTTGTGACTTTCGGGGTCTTGGGTCATTTTTTTAAATTCATCCAACGTGCGCCATTCAAACCCGGCTACTTCGCCGTCGTTGTGGGTGAATGTTTCGTTGCCCTGGAGCTGATACAAATAGACATTCACAATATCATGAGGATCTCGGCCGAACACGCGCGTGGTCAGTAAGAAATAAAGCTTGTCTGGGTCAATATCATAACCCATTTCCTCTTTTGCTTCGCGCACGGCGGCTTGGAGTGCTGTTTCGCCAACATTTACGTGGCCGCCAGCAGAAATGTGAAACCAGCCCGGGCGTTTTTTAACCGGGCCGCGTTTTTGGAGCATGATTTGTATTTGCCCATCTGTATTTTTCTTCCAAAACCAAATATGCGCATTGCCCATGTTGAGTGTTTTATCGGTATCGAACGCACCTGAACCAGCGCCTTTACCTGGAATTTGCGTGCCGTTATCGGCATATAGTTGCCAAAGCTCATCTTTGTGCATAATTTATCCTGCAATCTTAATTAAATCCCGGAATTCACTCATTACATAGGTTGGCTTGTGCTTCATGAGCCTGTCGAGGCTGTAATGTTTTTGGTGCTCCGGCGAACAAAACAGCACAGTGTCCGTTCCGGCATTCTGCCCGGCAAGTATATCTTTGTCGCGGTCACCTACCATAATGGCCTGCTCGGGCGTGCCGCCCATTCGTTCGAGCGCCATAAGTAAGGGTTTGGGGTGCGGTTTGCGTTCCGCTTTCTGGACGTCGTCATCGGTAATAATGGTTTCGGATAATTCCGTAATACCGTACTTTTCTAGGGCTGGCATGACCATGCGGCGCTCTGAAGTAGTAATGAGGGCAAGATGTTTGCCGCTGTCCTTCAGTTTTTTTAGGACTTCCGGAGCATCGGGGAAAAGTTCTACATCTGGCGAGCGGCTCACAACAATCTCACCAGCTTCGCTCATTGCTTTGGCAGCTTCCTCGGGCGATATATCGGTATGCTCCGTAACATAAGTTACAAATCCCCAGGTTGATTCGATGAGTTGCTGGCGTGTAAGTGAATAGCCGCGCTTTTGCATAACTCCATCAAGCGCGTCCGGCCACAAATCGAGTGTATGGGCGATGTTGCCGTCCCAGTCGAGCAGGATGTAGTCGTACGATTTAGTATGCATTTGGAGAACTACGCTGCTTTTGCGGATCGTGAACGGCTTGGCTTGCTCTGTTGTCGCTTAACCAAGAAGTAGACATCGATAGCCATAATAATCAGTATTATTACTCCCGGGATAGTCCCAAAGAGTGACAGCATTGGCAGTACGTGAATCACAGAGGGATCATTTGCGCCAGCTGGGTTCGATACAACAAAGATGTTACGTATAAATTCATAGACCGTTACAAAGATAAGAAAGTAAGCCAAAGGTTTGCGAGTAGGTTCTTTGATATAAAGATAGCCGACGCCCCCAAAAAGAATGTTTAGCACTATCACAAGAATGGTTTTTTTCATAAGCATATTTTTCATATCTCTATATTACCAGTAATTAGATTTGTCGTTCGGGAACGGCCACGGCTCGTTGCCATGGCCGTTCCCTCGGTGTTGCTACGTGCGGCTTGCTACGCCCTTACGACTAGAACGGCGTGCAGTTACGGCTGTAGCTCACCACGTTCCCCCACGCGTCGATCCCCCAGCGGGGAGTGCAGTAGGTAGTGAACGTGTTTGCCCAGGTGGTCGCGGTGAAGTTCTCACCGACGCCCATCCAACCGCCGCTGCCGTAGGTGCCGTACCAGTCGTAGCCATTGACGTACCAACCGGCGGTGCTCACCCCCGGCGTGACGTTGCCGTTGCGCCAGACGGAAGAACCGTTGTAGCAGATCGGCACGTTCATGTGCGGGTTGATGACTGTCCACCAGTCGCCGTTCAGGTTCACCGTCTTGCAGTAGGTCGGTGCCGCCAGCGCGGGTGACGCGGTGACGGCGACAGCCCCGCCCGCCACGGTCACGGTCAGCGCGGCGGCTGCGAGCAGCCGCGTCACCATTCCTTTGATACGCATTTCTCTAACCCCTAGCGTCGGATGGCTCCGCATAGCCTGCGGACACCTCGGTGCATTTGCCTCAGCAACAAGGCAACGCGGTGAATGATATCAATAGTTCCCTCGACTTACCATAGTTAACTTGCTAAATAATGATGCGGAATAATCAACATGTACGCATACCATACATAGAAAAAGCGGCGCTACAGGTGTAGCCGCCGCCGTGCAAAGTGTTCTCATGGGCGCGGCTCCTGCCGGGGTTAGCGAAACAGGAGCCGCGCGATCATGGGAGGATGGAGGCCGGCGCACAGCCCAGCCATCTACATACCTCGATGAGACAACTTGCAGTAGCTATTCTAGCATCTTTGGAATATTCCGGAGTATAATAAATGCTTACTTTAACATAAAGTAGGAACCAAAATATGACTCACATTGCAGGGCAGAACAAACCGCATACCCCCTATCTCAGCCTCGATCTTTCCACTGTTACGACGGCTTATTCCGCGATGCGAAAAGCCATGCCTGACGTCACCATTCACTATGCTATCAAGTGCAATCCCGATGTGCAGCTCGCTCGACACCTGGCTCAGCTTGGTTGTTCATTCGAGATTGCATCGACGACAGAGATGAATATTTTGCGCGAGGCTGGCGTTGAACCAAAAGCGCTCTTATTTACTAACCCAGTTAAAATGTCCGCGCACATTCGCACGGCTCACGAAGCTGGCGTGTGGCGATTCTCGTTCGATAGTAGTGCCGAGCTACAAAAGATCGCTGCCGACGCACCTGGTGCTGCTGTTTTTGTGCGCATAAAAGCCCCAGATTACAACAGCGCGGTTCCGAGCGAAGGCAAATTTGGCGTCGATATTCATACCGCGGCAGATCTGATGCAAGGGGCAGTCAAGCTTAATCTTAAACCGTATGGCATATCGTTTCATGTTGGTTCACAGATGGAATCGCCGGTGCCATGGGACGTGGCTATCGAAGAAGCAGCCAAGCTCATGCGCCTTTTGCAGGAGCGCGATATTACCATTGAGATGCTCGACATCGGCGGAGGCTTCCCTGGTTTTTACGGCAAAACGCTGCCGCATATCAGCGAATACGGCGAATTTATCAACCAATCACTCGCCAAACATTTGCCGTATAAGGTCAACCTCGCCGCAGAGCCTGGTCGCTACCTTGTTGCGAATGCCGGCACCATGATCACGACCATTATTGGCGTTGCGCAGCGGGGGAGCAAAACATGGCTTCATCTGGACGTCGGGGCTTTTAATGGCATGATGGAGGCGCTGGAGACCCAGAACACCCTTCGCTTCCCGGTGAGCGACTCGCGAGAAAACAAACAAAAACAGCGCTACAACCTCACTGGTCCTAGCTGCGACAGTCAAGATAGCATCCTGTTTGACGTTGAGCTCTCCGCAGAGCTGAAGGTGGGGGACCGCATTTTTATTCACACCGCGGGCGCTTACACTACCTGCTACGCGAGCACTTTTAACGGGTTTGAAATTCCAAAGTCCTATTTAGCGTCACTAGATAGTTGACACAAAAGCAACATCACGGCGCTTCGTTTACATGTTGCGCTGCTCGCCTGAGGGCGTCATATGCTGGTTTTTTTGTCCCATCGCTACGCCTGAGTCCATAACCACCTTCGTTTTTGCGTGACACAAGCCACTGGTCGCTGTCAGAATGGACAAACAGCGGCCCCACGTTAGGTTTGTCGTACCAGCTTTCTACACCTTGGATTACTATCTGGGCCTGCATGCTCTCTGTGACGTGGTCAGGTCTGCCCTGTATTCTTGGGATGCCCATAGCGCGCTGTCCCTTTGTGCTCGCGCCGTATTCTGTGCCCCATATTTCTTTTTCTGCCCACCCAGCATGCGCCATTATGGAGCGCAAATTAATTTCGGGCTTGCCGTTATCAACACTATAGAACGCGTTGTAGTCCGCGACTTTATTAGGCATTGCCGGCCACGAATACGGATGGATCGCGATTCCGTCAAACCATTCCGGTTGGAGCTGGGGAAGCACTGCCGCCAAATAATCGCTTTGGCTCATGCCGACAGATTTTTTCGGTTCAAACAAAGGAGCTAGGCCACCCGCAATAATCACGGAGTCCTCATAATTGTGGCGAATTTGCGAAGCAGCAGCATTTGCCATGTTGGCATATTTTTCGGGATTGACGGCAATTGCGCCAGCTTGGGCGCTTTTCCAGTGGCCGGTCAGGTTCGGTTCGTTCCAGATTTCCCAAGCTCGGACGTTGGTGTCTTTGTAACGGATTGCGAGCGCGCGACTAAAGGTAGCGAATTCTTCGTTGCTGCGGGGAATACATTTTTGGGCAGATTCCTCCCGCCTTACTAGCTCGGCACACTGCGACTCTCTCGCCCAAGCCGGGGTGTAATTAATAACGGCTAAAATTTTGAGGTTGTGGTCGTTTGCAGCGCGTACCAATCGGTCATATAAATCCCAGTCGTAATTATTTGGGTCATCGGGCTGAATAACACGCCAACTAAAATCGACACGTATCCAGCTAGCCCCTAATTGATTGATGTCATTGAAGCGTTCATTAAGGTCGGCGTCGTTCATTCTGAGGAGCGTGGCACTCGTTGCGATGCCAACTTCGCGCCGGGTAGCAGCGTGCGCGGGTAACGCGGTGAAGGCTTGTAATGCAATGCTGGCCGCGAGTAAAAACGCGCCTATTTTTTTGGCGCAATGGGTAACCATACAGTTCCTTATCTATTCAAACCGAATGGTATCACGTAAGTATTAAAAACAAATTAACTAACCAATAAGGGTCGGTTTTTCGTGGTTGAGGTAGCGATACACAAAAAGCGCTATAAACGATAGGGCAAAACATATCATGCCAAAGATGTCTTCGCGGGGGAATGGCGCCACATGAGTGAGGGGTAGCGGCAGTGTTTCTGGGTGATGAACGGCATTGTTAGCAATGTAGATCCATCCTGCGCCTCCAAAAATAAAAATGGTAAAGCACAGCGCGCTGATAATTCGTTTCATAAGTTAAGTATAGCAAGTAAGGGCTTGTTTCGATTTAATAATTTTCTAACATTTTTGTACTACATTGAACGCAATTGCTTAACAATGAAGGGTTCGTTATTACAAGACCACATAAAATAGCCTACCTCCTTATTGCCGTCTGCTGTTTGGTTGGCGTGAGTGGCGCATTGTTTGTGTACCGGGTCCCGATTATCGCCCAACTAAGCGACTGGCGCCTCCTGCCAGAACCCGAGCGGGTAACAGAACTCTCTTTTGCTGATTACGCGACACTGCCAAAGTCATTGGTCGCTGGTTCACAATTTACAATCGCTTTTACTGTGCACAATCTAGAGCATCAGAAGACGGTGTATCACTACAAGCTTATTGCAACATCAGATCAGGGTGTAGAGCAAGGCCTTGGCGACGGTACCTTTATGCTGAACCATGACGACGTGCACCGGGCGAATGCCGACATTATTGTGCCAGTTCAAGAACCTCACCTCGCAATAAAAGTGGAGCTCTACTACCAAGGTTTTGTGCCACGTAATGCTGCGGAAGCCATGCAAACACAATCTATCAATTTTAGGACGGCGGTAACGGTTGCTGGTGCAAGGGGAGCTGCCTTATGACGACGAAAGTTGCGGTTGTTATCCCCTGTTATAACGAGGCGGCGAGTATTGCCAAAGTTATTGGTAAGTTGCCCAAAGAAGAACTTGCAAGCCAAGGGGTACGCCTTGATGTATTTGTGATAAATAATAATTCCTCGGACGACACAAGCGCGGTGGCGGCACAGGCGGGGGCAATTGTTATTAACGAGCCTGCAAAAGGCAAGGGTAATGCCTTGCGGACAGGTTTTCGCAGTCTCCCCTCTGACGTTGATTACGTTGTGATGCTCGATGGCGACGACACGTATCATTCCGAAGAAATTCTTAGGCTGCTCGAACCGTTGCGTAACAATTTTTGTGATGTAGTTGTAGGTTCACGCTTGGGCGGAAGTATTCAGGCTGCCGCGATGAGTCGCCTTAACTACATAGGCAACAAAATCTTTACTACTGCCGTAAGGTTGTTGTACAAGGCGAATGTAAGTGATGTGCTGACTGGCTATTTTGCCTGGAAAAAGCCCGCGCTCGACAGTCTTGCGCCACATATTACCAGCAACGGTTTTGCGGTCGAGATGGAGATGATTACTAAGATGGCACGGCTCGGCCATAAAATGACATCGGTGCCCATTAGCTACCATCCGCGGACAGGGCAGTCTAATTTACGCCCATTGCACGATGGCCTCCGCATATTGTTTATGCTTCTTAAAAACTTTGCCTGGCGCGCGTCTACGCCGGCTACAAAAATGCCGTTCACTCCCCGCAAAATTGTTTTTGTCAGCGACGGCATTTATCCGTATATGAAGGGCGGCAAAGAAAAACGCCTTTATGAGATTACTAAGCGGTTAGCTGCCATGGGTCACGACGTGCACATTTATACTATGAAGTGGTGGGCTGGCCCTCTTAAAACAAAGGTGGAGTCGGGTGTGCATCTGCATGCGATCTGTAATTATCACGAAATGTACAAGGGTGACCGCCGCACTATACGCGAGGGCCTCCTGTTTGGTCTTGCCTGTTTTAAATTGTTTAGGGTGCGGTTCGACATACTAGACGTCGACCAAATGCCCTTTTTCCCTATCTTTAGCGCTTGGGTGGTTTGTGCGGTCCGGCGACGCAGGCTCTATGCCACCTGGCACGAAGCACTTTCAGATAAAGAATGGGTCGAGTACATGGGCGCGACGGGCATGGTCGCCGCGTTTATAGAGCGCATCTGTACTCGTTTGCCGTACCATATTACCGCTGCTTCGGCGCATACGCAGGAGCTGCTCGCCACAGTGCATGGCCGAGTAAAAGGTGTTGGCTTGGTTGCATCGGGTATCGATCAATCTTTGCTCGAGACGACTCCTTCGGCTTCGCTCCGCTGCGACGTACTGTACGTCGGCCGGCTCGTAAAAGACAAACACGTCGAAAAACTTATATCGGCAGTAGATATAATCCACAAAACTCGTCCCGACGTGCGCTGCGTCATTATTGGGCAAGGAGTCGAACGGCAACGTTTAGAGCGAGAAGTCCGCCTTTTTGATCTTGAGGCAAATGTCACCTTTTTGGATCCGCTTCCGAAGGCTGCGGATGTGTATTCGTACATGAAAGCGGCTAAAGTTTTTTGCTCGCCTTCGGTGCGTGAAGGCTTTGGCATTGCGTCGCTCGAGGCGCTGGGCAGCGGGACGCCGGTTGTAACTATTGACAGCCCTAAGAATGCCGCCCGTCATTTAATACGCGATGGCCAGAATGGGAGTATTGTTCCGCTGTCCCCTCATGCTCTGGCCGAGGCAATTATGCACTGGACATCTGTTTCTCGTAAGCCAGACACAGCAAAGCTCGCGCGCGGTTACGACTGGCACGCGCTTGCCAAAAAACAAGTGGAGGCGTACTCATTATGAAAATTCTGCATGTGAGCAAAAAGTATCCGTCTGCGATTGGCGGAGACGCAGTTGTCGTTGCTAATTTGCAGAAACAGCAAGAAGCCGCCAACCATCGGGTGGTTATTGTAACGTCAAACTGCAACGAAATAAGCGGCGGCGAGCATATCTATAAGATCGGCCTTAAAGACACGCCCGCAGCGTTGGACGCCATAACTATAAAAAGAATTATATCGCTGGTGATTTTATTTTTTAGGATGTTTGTTATTTTGGGTAAAGAACGGCCGGATGTCGTACACACACATTCGGTGGACATGGCATTTTTTGCTTCGTTTGCCGCCCGGTTTTACCATATTCCGATTGTCCATACGTTTCATATCGTGACTTTTTATGACGCTGCTCAGTCGGTGCTACGCCGAAAATCTGAGTTATGGTTGGCTAAAAAAACAAAACCACGCTTTGTGACCGCCCCAAATATTTACGACGTAAAAATGCTCCGTTCAGCTGGTTTAGAACAGGCTGTTTTGCTGCCCAATGGGGTTGACCTTGAGTTTTGGAGGCCGCGTACGGAAACTCCTAAAAATGAGGCATTCGTATTTTTAGCGATCGGTCGGCTTGAACATCAAAAGGGTTATGACTATCTTATTAAAGCCGCGCTGCTGCTTGCTAGAAAGACACACGCTGCATTCCGGATCGTTATTGTGGGCGAAGGATCTCAGAAAAAATCGTTGCAGACTCTCGCGGAGACCCTCGAAGTCGAAGATATTGTGCAGTTTGCAGGCAGTAAAAGTCCGGAGCAAATTCGGTCTTTGCTTGGACGGGCAGGTGCCATAGTTTGTCCTTCTTTGTACGAAACAACGCCGCTTACTTTGCTAGAAGCGTGGTCGGGAACGGTGCCGGTTATTATTACGCCGGTAGGCATTTTGCGCGATGCGTCGCCCGACTTTGCGGCTGCTTTTGTGGTGCAGCCTAAAAACGTTCTTTCGCTCATGAAAGCCATGGAAAAGTGCATGAACAATGCTGCCTCGCGGCAAAATGTGATTGCTAACGGGTACGAAGAAGCAAAAAAATACGCCTGGGCGCAGGTCAGTAAAACGGCTGAAACATTCTACCGGGGCACCCAATGAAACGCGCGCGTATTATTCAGGTGAGTTCGTATTATCCGCCTCATTTGGGTGGCCAAGAGAATGCGGTCTTTAGTCTTACTCAGCAGCTTGCGAAGGCGCATTATGATGTGCGTGTGCTCACTTCTACAAATGGTGGTGGCGCAGTCGGCTGTAAGACCGAAAACGGCACCCGGGTGCATCGTATGCGGAGCCTGGTGTTTGGCCACGCCCCGATTATGCCGTGGCTGCCTATTGCATTGCTGCGTGCAGCAAAACCCGACAGCCTCGTGCATGTTCATATTGGCCAGGCTTTTACGCCCGAGGTAGTTTGGCTGATGGCTAAAATGTGCGGTTTTAAATATGTGGCGCAGCTGCACATTGATTTTAAGGCATCTGGACCTGTCGGAGTGCTATTACCGCTCTATAAAAAATTTGTGCTTAAGCGAGTATTACAATCTGCAGCTGCAGTCGTAACGCTCAACCACAAAACACACCAGATTGTGCAGGATACCTACAAATACACTGGCAAGGCCCGCGTTATGAACAACGGCGTGGATGATATTTTTTTTGAGTCAAATCGTAAGCTTTTACCCCGACACCCACCCAAGGTGTTGCGGCTGCTTTTTGTAGGAAGGTTTAGCAAACAGAAAAACATTGGCGCGCTTTTGCAGGCGTGTGCACTCACACCGAGGCAGGTCCACTTGGACATAATCGGGGATGGTGCCGAACGCGGAGAGGTACTTGATACGATCGGCCGCTTACAGCTAAAAAACATTAGTCTACATGGCCGTCTCGGACGCGAAGAAGTCATAAAGTTTTACGAAACATGCGACGTTCTCGTGATGCCATCTTTGTACGAAGCGCAGCCTTTGGTGTTGCTCGAAGCTATGGCAGCACGCATTCCAATCATAGGCACTCGGGTAATTGGCGTAGAGGAGCACCTCAAAGATGCGGGCATTCTGGCCGAGCCGACAGCAAAGGGACTGGCCGACGCGTTTGAACAATATTACGCGTCGTACCACTTGTTGCCTGCGATGATTAAAAAAGGCTCTGCTATTGCAGAAAAACTTCAATGGTCTCGCACGTTAAAGCAATACGAGGCACTGTATGAAGACGCGATGGCGCATTAGCCGCCGTCATATTGCACTGTGGCTTGCCGGTTGGCTTGTTGTTACCAACCTTCTTGTGGGCCTCTCGCATATTACTGATTGGTGGCCATGTGAGGTGCTGCTGTTTGTGTGTATTACATTGTTGCCGGGTATCGCCGTTTTGCGTCTTTTGCGCGTTGCGCCGCGGACGCTTTCTGCAATACTTGTGTACAGCTTTGGCCTGAGCATTCTTGTCTTGATGCTCAGTGGACTTGTTGCGAACCAGATGCTACCGCTCGTTGGCATGGACCGGCCACTCGAGCTTTTAGGAGCGATAGGAGTGTGGGATATTGTCACCGGTATTCTTATTGGGGCAAGTATACGTGCCAATACCTCGCCGGTAACTTTAGAACCGTGGTCGCCTAAAACATGGACAAAAACTGCCCGGTTGTTAATGGCGCTCAGTACGTTACTGCCCATTATTGCTGCGCTCGGCGCGTTTAGACTCAATAATGGAGGCGATGCGCTTTTGGCCGAATTAAGCCTTTGTTTTGCCGTGGCGCTTATTGCCGGTGGCATTATTTTTAGGCGGCGGCTGCCCGACGGATTACTCACTTGGCTCATTTTTATTATCGGCCTCACGGTACTGCTTATGACATCGCTCCGTGGTTGGGATATTGTGGGCCACGATATCGAACGTGAATTTCGCGTGTACACCCTCACCCACATAAATGGGCTTTGGGATATTGGCCTCGACCGTGACCCATATAATGCCTGCCTCAGCATCACTATCTTGCCTCAAATGTTTGCGCAGATATTGGATATTTCGGGCCTTGTTGTCTTTAAGGTTGTACTGCAGGTAATCTTTGCTGTATGCCCAGTGGTAATATTCGTGCTTTTGCGACAATACACAGAAAAGCTTGGCGCTTTATTCGGTAGTTTGCTTTTTATTTGCTATCCGACATTTATTAATGACTCGGCTATGCTGACGCGCCAAGGGGTGGCATATCTGTTTTTTGCTCTGGCATTGCTCATAATTTCTAATAGGGCGCAGCAGCACCGTCATAAAATATTGTTTTTGTTGTGTGCGCTTGGCGCCATACTTTCGCATTACTCCACTGCGTATATGTTTGTAGCATTATTTGCGGTGGCTGCCGCATGCAAGTTATTTGTTACATGGTTGCATCGCCGCCAAGAGCGTCGGGCGTCGCCGAGTACGTATATCAAACCCCCTACTACAATTCTGTCACCCTTATTTGCCGTCCTGTTGTTTTTAATGGCTTTTATTTGGTACACCCAAGTTACTGCCACATCTAACGGGTTAGTTGTAACACTCCAAAAGACGATTACAGACCTGCCCCAACTTCTTTCTGACGACAGTAGGTCGACCGATACTGCCACTGCTCTGTTTTTTGCGGGCGGCAAAACGCAAGCTGATTTGTACGAATCATATTTAGCTACCTCTCGCGAGCCGACAACTAAAATGGCTGCTGCGTTGCAATATCTTCCCGCGCTTACCCACGACCAGCTGCCCGTTACTCCGTTGGGCAAGTGGGCACATTCTGTAGGGTTAAGCCCGTCGCTCATCGCCACGTTGCGTCAAAACTTCGCTAAGATTCTACAGGTGCTTGCCCTCGGTGGCGTTTTGTATGCGGCGTACAGGCTACTCCGCAAGAAAAAGGACGCTCTTAATTCGGACTTCATCTACTTGAGCGTCGCGGGTATGGTGATTCTGAGTCTCATGGTGGTGTTACCTGTGTTGTCTATGAACTACGGGGTGTTGCGTGCTTTTCAGCAGGCGCTTATTTTCTTGATACTCCCCATGACCCTGTTGCTTGTACGGTTAGGTAGACGCCTCTGGCCTTGGCTGAAAACAACACTAGTAACGAGCGGGACGGTTTTGCTTTTTTTGCTGTTTACCGGGCTTTTTGCCCAGCTTTTGGGTGGCACGAGCCCCTCGCTTAGTCTGAACAACCAGGGCCTTTACTACGGCTTATTTTATTCATCTAAGGCCGACGCACTGGCATTTAAGTGGCTCAAGCAAAACGTCAAAAAGGGGAGTGATGTGCGTGCCGCCAACTTTAACCGAGCGATTATGCACGACCCCGATTACCCTTTTACGCGGGCGGGTATTCTGCCAAGCCAAACAGGAGCTGGTACGTTTACATACCTTGATCCCGCGCAGGTCCAAGCTCAGAAAATGTATCTGTATTACGAAAGCAGTCCGCTTATTATGACCTTCCCGCTCGATTTCTATGATGACACCAAGAATCTTATTTACAGCACAACATCAACTCGGATTTACAGGTAATGAAATTCATATCCCGCATACAAAATGCTCAAAAAAACACTCTTTTTACGAATGCACTTTTTTTGATGGTGTCGACGTTCGCCGTAGGAGCCTCGGGTTTTGTATTTTGGGTGCTTATTACCCGTGGCTACGAGGCAACGGCGGTCGGACTCGCCACAACGCTTCTTTCGTTATCTGGGCTGGTTTCGTTGCTGGGATTGGCCGGTTTTGACGCGACATTCATCCGTTTTTTGCCAGGTTCTGCCCGTAAAAACGACTATACAAATAGTGGCTTTGCTATAGTTGCCTTCTTTAGTGCTGGCCTGGCGATATGCGTCGCAACGGCGCTGCCGTTTATATCTCCAAATCTTGCAATCCTTAGTGGGGATTGGGCTTTTGTTGCATTCGTGTTTTTTACAGTAGTCAGCTCACTTAATGTGCTGGTGGGTGCCGTGTTCCTTGCTTACAAACAGGCCAAGTATATTCTTATCATAAGTGCAGTAATGGGCGGCGCCAAAATACTCATGCCCTTGCTTATTGCTCCCGGGAACGCACTAACTATTTTTGTGATTGCAGGCGTCGCGCAGCTAGCCGGGCTAGTATGCGGACTTATATGGATGCGCCGCAAGTTTGATTACGCTTTTTCGGTGTTATTCGATATGCGTGTACTGCGGGTTGCCCGGAAATTTTCGTTTTCGATGTATGCATCAAGTATTTTAAACCTTTTGCCTCCAACAATACTGCCGCTACTCGTGGTGCATCTTATGGGGCCAGCCAATGCCGCCTACTATTATATGGCCCTTACTATTGCGGCTGCGCTCTACACTATTGCGTACGCTTCGATGCAGTCGGTCTTTGCCGAAGGTTCGCACAATGAGGTAGCGATTCGTGCACACGTTATAAAAGCGCTCAAAATGGTCGCCATCTTGCTTTTTCCGGCAGCACTTCTTACAGCTCTGCTCGCCAATTTTTTGCTTAGCTGGTTTGGGCACGAATACGCCCAGCAGGCCGCTCCTCTTCTGCAATTGTTCGCGCTCGGTGCTGTACCTGTTGCCGTCTATTCGGCAATGGGGGCAATATTTAAAGTCACAAAAAACTTGGCGGGCATTGTGTGTATGAACACGGTATATGCTGCCGTGATTTTAAGTGCCGCTTATTGGCTGACGCCAAGCTTTGGATTAGCTGCAATTGGTGTGGCATGGATTGTTGGTAACATTGCGGCGTGTATAGTTGGTGCACTTTTTTTGGTAAACAGCAATAAAAGAGCGTAAGGAGAAAACATATGGCACGACTTCCAAAACCAGGTGGCGACGCTAACACATGGGCAGAGGTGCTTAACGAATTTTTGCTGGTTGCGCACAATCCCGATGGCACTCCGCGGGCAGCAAGTAAGATCGGCACACTTGCAACATCGGTCGGCTTGCATGATCTACGAACGAGTAATTTACCGAGTGATCCGCCGATCAAAACACCGCTACTCTCCCACGATGGAACCAATCTTAGGTGGAAAACAACCATCGAAATTAATGTACGCGACTACGGTGCGCTCGGCGACGGCGTGACCGACGACACAGTTGCTGTCCAAGCCGCCGTTGATGCAACGGGCAGCGGGCTGGTGGTCTTCCCGAGTGGCGTATTTATGGTGCGTGGCATAAAAGTCCGCAACAAAGGCACTGCACTCCGCGGCGACGGGCGTTTTGGGACGCGCATTAAACGCCACAGCGGCACTGAACCGCTTATTGACATGAGTGGTACAGGCACAGGGCTGGGCCATCTGCGCTACGACACAGTCAGTAATTTCCAGCTTGACGGCAATGGAATGCCTGGGGTATTGCTGCGTTCATACTACGCCGACTCCACCGTGTACCGCGAGCTGAGTTTTATCCATTGCGATGGGCTGGCTGTAGATTTTGTAGAGGTATGGGATGCACGGTTTGAAAGCTGTACATGGGAAGATTGCGGTTCGCTCGACGCGCCAGCGACGCTTTTCCGTAATAGCAACAGCCCCGGAACATTCGGCTACAGCGAAGATAGTACCAACCAAATCCACTTTGTAGGCTGCCGTTGGGAGCATTTCCGCAACGGCGCAATCCGTCTGGACGGCGGCGCAAATGGTTCAGTCAAATTGTTAAACGGCATCTTTTTTGTCGCATGCAAAATGGAGACGAACATTGCCGCAGGTCCGGCCTTCCAGATTCTCGGCAGCACCACGGTCATATTTGTAAACCAACTTTATATTGCCATTATGGGGCGTCACCCCGACCACGCCAATCCTATCACCGCAATCGAAGACCACGCCTCGCATATATTTATGACCAACGTGTATGTGCAGTGGGGAACGCAAGCTGGGCTGGCGAACGCTGTCGCCCACATTGTTAGGTCAGCGCCGCATATGTACCACGAGCTCGGCACATTTTACCCGAACGCCGACCCCGCCCAATCCACAGTGTGGGTCGAACCAGCAGCCAGCGATGTCACGGTGTCGTCGCTGTGGGCGAACCGCGGCATACTCGGGACGGGCGAATACAGCAAATTGGTCGATAGCAGCCCCCTTGTTGGCCTGAACATCCCCCTTAAACACCCTGGCTCTTTTAGGGTCACCGATAACACAACCGATAAAGATTTAGTCAAAATAGATAACAACCCCAACCGACCGGCGCTGCACCTGCTGAATGGCGTTGATGCTGCAGGCTTTTCTGATAATTATGTCACCGAAAAATGGCGGATCGTCGGCGCGAGCGGCGCCGCCCGTTTTGCAGGGAACAAGTTTCAGATTGACGGCGCAAAAGGCTATGTTGGTATTAATAGCTCGCCATTTGCCGGCATTGCCATGCTTGTGCGGAATGCAGCAGATAGCGACCGAGGCCTCGCCGTTAAGCGCGCTTCGGCGAATGCCACAGGTAGATTGATTGAATTCCAAGACGAAAATAACACTATTCAGGGCCAGGCATTTGACTCGAATGGCCGGCCAACAGCCGTCGGTACGCCAGCCCGTGTAACCCCGGGCGCTCAGGTAAGTTACGCAAATCCAGGCATACAGGTGTGCGATATCGCAGGCAGTATACGAGCGGCAATTAAACCGTCGCCAACAGCGCCGGGGAACATCGCCACTATTACATTTGCACGGCCGTATGCTAGCCCGCCCCTGAGCATTGCTGTCCATGACCATTCCGCCATAGCTGCGAACCTATACGTGTCAGCGCGCAGCGCAGCCAGCTTTACGGTGTCGACACGCAGCGCTCTTCAAGGTGGCTCAATTTTGAATTTTGACTACACAGTAATTGCCTAAGATAACAATAATGTTAGGAGTATAAGTTATGGCACGATTACCAGTACCCGGCGGCGATGTCGACGCTTGGGCAGCAATACTCAACGAATATTTATTAATCTCGCATAACTCCGATGGCACACCGCGTGACAAAACTGTGTCGTTGCAAGATTTGCGCATAACGAATGTATCGACCGACCCGCATATTAAAACACCTGTGCTGTCAAATGATGGCACAAACCTCGTATGGCGGGCAACAAACGAAATAAATGTCCGTGACTTTGGCGCTAAGGGCGATGGCGTGACCGATGACACCGCCGCAATGCAGGCCGCAATCGACGCCGTGGGTGACGGGGGTAATATACATATTCCAAAAGGCACGTTTATGATCCGTGGGCTTAAAATTAGGAAATCCGGCACCCGGCTGGCCGGCGATGCCCGGTGGGGCACGCGCCTGATGCGTATTGGCGGCACCGAGCCGCTCATCGACGTCAGCGGCACCACCTCCATGACTGGGCATTTGCGCTACACCACCATCGCCAACATGACACTCAACGGCAACCACATGCCAGGCGTCTTACTTCGGTCATATTATTCCGACAGTAGCACCTTTTCTGACCTGCATTTTGTCTACTGCGATGGGGTATCTACCGACCTGATTGAGGCATGGGACACGCGGTTTTTAGAAAACATCTGGGAAAACTGTGGCACAGAAACCGCGCCGGCTGTTCTGCTGCGTAATACCATGCCGCCCGGACAATTTGGCCAAAGTGACGACAACACTAACCAAATTTATTTTACCGGTTGCCGCTGGGAAAGTTTCCGCAATGGCGCAATCAGGATGGATGGCTCCGCCAATGGGTCACAAAGAAAGCTCAACGGCGTCTTCTTTACCTCATGCAAAATGGAAACTCGTTACTGCGCCGGCCCAGTGATCCAGATTATGCACGATGTCACCATAGTATTCGTAAACCAACTATACATTGCAATCATGGCCGCACTCCCTTCGACAGTAAAACCGTTGGATGCCATAGACGACTATGGTTCCCACATTTTTATGACCGACGTTTACGTACAATGGGGCTTTGAAGTAACCCTGGCCAACTCACTTGTGCATGTCTACCAAAGCGGCCCACACATGTATTACAAGCTCAGCACATTTTACCCCACGGGCGATCCGGTCGAGGCTGCAATTATTGCCGAACCAGGCAGTACCGACGTGATAATTTCGTGCAATGTTACCAACCGGGGCAGATTAACCATTGGCGACGTAGGCACCGTTATGGTACAGAGCCCAAAGGAGGGGGTGGAAATTCCCATTAACGCAAGCGGCGCTTTTGTTGTGAGCTCCCATATTAACGGTAAAGATTTGCTGAGGGTCGCAAACACCGGCATACGGCCAGTGATGATGGTACCAAATAGTGTCGACGTTGCCGGGTACTCAGACAATTATGTCGCCGAAAAATGGCGCATTGTGGGCGCGAGCGGTTCAGTCAAATTTGCTGGCGGCCAATTCCAAGTCGAAGGCACTCTGGGCTACGTTGGTATACATTCCGTCCCAGAACGCGACATCGCCATGCTCATAAAACCGGCTGGCGAGGGGCACCGAGGGCTGACAATTGTACGTCCAAGCGCCACCGCAACCAACAGGCTCGTAGAGTTTCAGGATGAAGCACACGCTGTTCAGGGTATGGCTATTGATACCAACGGCCGTCCTGTAGCTGTAGGTACGCCTGCCCGGGTGACCAAGGGCGATCAGGTTTCCTACGCCAATCCGCGTGTTCAAGTTCGAGACATAGCAGGCAATATCACCGCTGCGGTCCGGCCCAGCCCAACGGCACCCGGCACGATTGCAACCATTACATTTTCGCGTCCATGTGCGCAAGCCCCGCTGTATATTTCGATCGTCGATCATTCGGCCGTCAGTGCCGATTTGTACGTGTCCGCCCGTAGTCAAAATGGATTTACCGTATCCACGCGCACTGCACTGCGGGGCGGTTCTATTCTGAGTTTTGATTATGCAGTAATTGCGTAATAGTAAATTTAATAAATAACAGGAGAAATAAATGGCGCGGCTTCCTCAACCTGGTGGTGATTTTGGCATTTGGTCGGAGATATTAAATGAGTTTTTGCTCGTCACGCATAATCCGGACGGTACGCAGCGCACTGACAGCGTTAACACACTGGCCGACGGAACGGTTCGCCTCAGTGACCTGCACACAACAAACCCTGCTGCTGCTCCGGTTAAAAATCTCACTCTTTCTAACGACGGCACTGATCTTGTGTGGAGAAGAGACCTCGTTATTAATGTGCGCGACTATGGGGCAACTGGTGACGGCATCACTGATGACACTCTCGCCGTCCAGGCGGCCATAGATTCGGCGCCAAATGGTGGCGGCATTGTTTTCCCGCGTGGTATTTATAAGGTGAGCAGCCTTAAAATACGCGCCCACGGCGTTACTCTCAGCGGTGACGCCAGGCGTGGTGTACGTATATCGAGGCTAGCAAACAGTGGGAGTGCCCCGCTCATAGATATCAGCGGCACGGGCTCCCTCGATAACCACATAAAATATTGTTCTATCGAACATCTTATGATCGACGGTGACTATAAGCCCGGCGTGCTTCTGCAGTCCATTTACGCCGACAACCTTATATTCCGCGAAGTTAATTTTGTGCACTGCAAAGGTTTGTCGACAGATTTTGTAGAAGTTTGGGATACGCGCTTTGAAAATTGTGCCTGGGAAGATTGTGGCTCAGTAGACGCTCCTGCAACATTATTCCGTAACTCCACACCATCTGGAACTTTTGGATTTAGTAACGACAACACCAACCAAATTCATTTTATAGGTTGCCGCTGGGAGGGCTGGCGCAATGGTGCGGTGCGGCTCGATGGCGCTGCCAATGGTTCGCCAAATCTTTTGAATGGTATATTCTTTTTGGCGTGCAAAATGGAAACACGTTTCGTGGCCGGTTCGGCATTCCAAATTATGGATGGCACCGCCATTGTATTTGTGAGTCAGTTTTACATTGCCATGATGGCTCACGATGCAGGCCATACTACCCCCGTTGATGCCATCGAAGACCATGGTTCGCAGGTGTTTATGACCGACGTGTACGTGCAGTGGGGCGCGGCGCTAAACCTTGCCAATACTATTATTCACATTTGGCGGGGCAGCCCGCACACCTACCACAAAGTCAGCTCGTTTTTCCCGACCGAAGATCCCGCTACTGCCTGCATGATCGTTGACCCTGAGGCATCAACAGTTATGCTCACAAGCCTGTGGACTAACCGAGGTAAGAAAATCGTTGGCGATACGACCACTATGGTCGTTGGTGGCCCGAACTTTGGTTATACTTTCCCACTTGATGAGACCGGGCTTTTTCGCGTCACGTCAACTGTCACAGGTAAGGACTTGATCAAGATCGACAACGACGTCGTTCGTCAGGCATTAGAGCTACCGAATGCGGTGGATACTGTGGGTTTTTCAGATAACTATACAACCGAAAAATGGCGGATTGTTGGTACGAGTGGCGCAGCAAAATTTGCCAGCGGTAAGTTCCAAGTGGAAGGCACAAAGGGGCATGTGGGCATTAACGCCACGCCATTTACCGGCATCGCCATGCTCATAAAGGCGGCTGTAGAGGGCGATCGGGGCCTCGCGATTGTCCGACCGACCAGTGCTGCCACAAACAGGCTTATGGAGTTTCAGGACGAGACGTTTGCCGTACAGGGTATGGCAATTGATTCTAACGGCCGGCCGATTGCCGTTGGCACGCCGCCCCGCGTTACCCCGGGCGACCAAGTGAGTTACGCAAACCCCCAGCCCCAAGTTCGGGACATAGCCGGGGGAGTGAGTGCAGCGGTACGGCCAAGTCCTACCGCGCCAGGTGTTATTGCGACTATTGCATTCTCGCGGGCGTACGCCACAGTGCCGCTATTTATTACCATAGCCGACCATTCTGCAGTGCAGTCTAATTTGTATGTTTCGGCACGGAGCGCCAGCAGCTTCACTGTGTCAACGCGCAGTGCGCTACAAGGTGGCTCAATTGTAAACTTTAACTATGCCGTTATTGCTTAACGCGGCACTTGTGCTGCGTAGTAGTAGCTCTTGGCAAGAACGTCAGCCGATTTATAGGCTTGCATAACATAAGGCGGTATCGTTTTAGCCAGTTGTGCCTGGTAGTCGGTGCGTTTTTGAATCAATTTCTGTAAAAGCTCAGTGAGCCGAGGGGCGGTGACGTCTTCGATTTTTATTACCCAGTCTTCTAGCCCAAGGTCGCGCATAATGCCGCTGGTTTTGTGTTCGTATTCGATAGCCAGTACAGGTACGTGCGATGTGAGTGAAAATATAACCGAATGAAACCGTGTGCCAAGTAATATATCCAGATTGTCGTAAAGCGCTTTAATGCGGTGATGGTCGGGCGAGTCGCTCACGAGAGTCGTTGCGTCGATATGATGCATAAAATCGCGGACTCGTCGGCTCACCACCCGATCATCATCACCTTTATTAGCAGTAACCTGCGGAATAAAAATAACATGGGCGTGCGATGTTTCGATTATATTATCGAGAGCTTGAGCCACCGCCAGCTCGTATTGTTGTTGGGCTTCACCCTCAAGCCAGTCGCGTACGGTGACCCCAACGAGCAGTGATTCGGGCGGGATATGATATTCCTTTCTGATGGCTATTTTTTTGCGGCTGCTCAGTAAAAAGCCGGAATCTACCGCGCGGGTTACATTGGTAACGACGCCTATTTTTGCAAGCAGTGCCACCGATGTGTCTTCGCGGAGCATAATGAGGGTCATGCGCTTGAGCGCAAACGCGACCAGTGCTTCCTCAAACCTATTTTGGAAAGGCCCGACCGACTGCGCATATAATACCGTCGGCTTGCCCAGCAAATAGCCCAGAAGCAACGGATGCAACAACAGAGGGATGTTAAAACGATGCATCAACCCTTTTCGGCTACGTATGTAACCACCCCCAACGGGAACGATGAGGTCGGCTTCTTGGTATAGCGCTGCGATTTCGCGCAAGTGTTTTGGCAAGTATAGGTGCGCTTCTGCCAAACGGTACCATGTTGCCCACAGCAGCGTCGCGATTATCATGTAGGTCGTATAGGCTAATTTAGCCACCGGATTCTGGTACTTGTTGAGCGCATACGACATAAAGCTAGGGTGTTCTGGAATGCCCTCAAAATGCCCGCCTGCGGCCACGGCGTCGAGCTTGAGAATAATAATTGTTGCATCTTTAAATTTTCGTTTGAGGTCGCGGATGAGCACGCTGGTGAGGGCGGCGTCCCCCTTATTATCACTAGAATATACATGTGAGATTATTATGCGTTTTGGTAGATCAATAGGGTCATTCATGCGGTTCCTTTTTTGGCAGCACCAGCAAATGTTTATACGCAACTGCCCAAAATAGCGCGCTATACAAAATAAAGAACACCATGCCTGCGTACGTGTGGAACAGACTAAACGCAATCTCGGGGTTTATGTAATATCCCGCCATAATAAGGCCGTACACGCGCACAATATTGAGCCCAAACAAAAACAGTAGTGCAAACGGAAACACAATAAAATAGCGTCGTTTGCGTATGCGCTTCCAGTCTAAAAGCCCGACGATGGCGTACAAGCTGGTAAAGAGTGCTATAGATTCGATGCCAGAACAGAATTCGGCAATGGTAATACCGAACTTATCGAACAAGAGCGTATGCGGCGGCACAATTACAGCTGTTAATCCGCTTATGCCTAATAATATGTTTACGAAATATAGTACGACCGATGCGAGCGGCTCCCATAATGCATACACTATATTCAAAAATATGTAAAAGAAGATAGTGAGACCCGCGGCAGTTATGATCTCGCGTTTGTAGCTTGTTGCTAACAGTTGTATGTTTTTAGGACCAAAGCTGCCAATTGCTGCCAAAATAATACTGCAAAGCAGTCCAAGATGGGCGCCTGCAAGGGTGATTACACTGCGTTGGTCGGCCAATAGCCCGTCGATGCTTACCCACGCAAGTATAAAGCTGCCCACCGACGCCGCAAACCAACCGAGCAAGGCTGGACTCCATGGGCGCAAAGTAATTTCAGATTTGTTGTGGCGGACTAATAATATGAAGGCGATTAACCCAAATATAAGTGCTTTGCCAATGCCGCCATAGTGCGCAAATCCGTCGCGGAACATGACATCGCTGCCAATGATTTTGGGGCCTGCCACGCCAGTAATAATAAGAAAGAAGCATAAAAAAACTACCCCCCGCTTTAGCAGCGGGGTGATAGTTTTTAGGGTGTTCATCATCGGTCAACCCGGCCTATTAAAGCCCGAGCTGATCTTGTTGGCGACGACGCATGTAAGCAATGAGTCCAACACCAGCACCACCGGCGAGTAATGTTCCGATAAGCCCATATTCTGGGATCGAGACGTTCACAATTGCTAAGTTGAGCTTTGTGGTAACTCCCTGTACGGTGCCACTTGAGACGCCGCTTTTACCGCCTTTTACTGCCGTTACTTTAACAGTAGTGCCAAATGGGCAGTCTGCCGAGACAAAATGTACTAAGTAAGAACCGAAGGCATCTGTTGTGTCTACTTCCGTCTTGCCGTTACATAAAACAGATACTGTTGCACCCGCTACGGCGACTTGGTTCTCGGTCACTACACCCGTTACGTCTGACTCTGGTGGCGCGGCCATGGCCGGCCCCGAAATTCCCAGTACGACAAACGCCGCAACAAATACACCAATTGCTAATTTTTTCATATCCCATCCTTGTTTAATTAATAATGCCAAGTATATGGAGAAAAGATTAATTCCCCATGAACTGCATCCATTCTATAAAAAGATTTTTCACGACCTCTGTTTTTACTGGCTTATTTTGCGGCATAAGCATGAATAATCGCTAGACAGCAGGGTACTTAATTAAAAAAAGTTAATTAAGTTTTAATAATTAAGGTGTATGCTTACGGTAAGTACGAACTTAGCTTTACTCACCATGAAAATATTATATATAGACGATAATCTACTCCTTATAGATAGTGTAAGAAAACACTTACAATCTACTTACAATATTGATGTTGAGCATAACGGCCACGACGGAATCGAAAAGGCGCGGGCTGTTGAGTACGGTGTTATTTTGCTAGATCTCGGCCTGCCAGATATGAGTGGCCTTGAGGTATGTAAAGCAATCCGCGCCGCCGGCGTGACAACGCCAGTGCTTATATTGACTATCCAAAAAGACCCGCTGACCTCAGTTAAATTGCTCAATTGCGGTGCAGACGATTATCTTACAAAACCGTTTAACGGTGAAGTCCTGAGGGCACGTATTACCGCCCTTCTGAGGCGTGGCCAAGTATTACACGAAGAACAAGTGATTTGCGTCGACGACTTAACAGTTAATATTTCTAGGCGGCAAGTGTGGCGTTCGGGCGTGAAGATTTCTCTGCGGAGAAAAGAGTTCGATATCCTTGAGTACCTGGCAAACAACCGTGGCCGTATTTTGACAAGGTCGATGATTCTTGACCATGTTTGGGAGTCGGGCACCGAGGGGTGGAATAACACCGTGGATGTTCATATTAAGCTGCTTCGCGATAAAGTAGATCGGCCGTTTGGGAGGTCGCTTATTAAAACGGCGTACGGCATTGGCTATACTCTGAGCGATGTAAAATAACGAAGGGATGAATATGCAAGATACATTTTTTTCACTACTCACTAACAAAAGAGAGCGGCGCGTGCGCTCTATCCAAGCCAGTTTAAATAAAGAACGCCTGGCGGGAGCTCCGTGGTTTACTCGTTTATTAAACGTGAAGTAGTCTTCTCTACTAACTAGATCAGACGCTCCCCGGTGGCGGGTTTGTCGGAAGGGCGTCGTGCCAGAAAAATCAAGGAATACGCTTCGTAATGACCGTGTCATATGCAACGTTGTTCTTGCTGGCACATACCTTATAATTACGGTAATCATTGTTCTTATGTTGGTTAGCTTTGCTATTGGGTCTTCTTCCTACACTTTTAACAAGTTGCTTGTAGGTGGCGCCGCGCTCTTTTACGTCGCCATCGCAAATATACTTTTGCGGTTATCGTACAGACGGATTGCTGCGTATATGCTCGCTGCATTTTACCTAGTGCTTGCCAGTGGAGTCGTGTGGTGTTGGGGTATAAATGTTCCCATTGGTGGACTTATGTTTGCGTTAGCTATCGTTATGGCGGGCATCTTAATTGATGCCCGCCATGCTTTGTGGGCGGCATTGGCTTCTTCGGTCATTCTTGTGGAGCTTCAGATGGCCATAGAGCTCGATGTGTACAGGCCGTTTTTTCAGTGGACCGAAAACGAATCTAGTTTTGGCGACGTTTTGGCGTATTCGTCGGTATTTGGCATGATGGCCCTGACGTCGTGGCTGTACAACCGCGAAATGCAGCGTTCACTTGCCCAGGCGCATCACGCCGAAGCAGCCCTGCAAGTGCAAAAGGCCACATTAAAAATGCAAGTTAAGCAACGGACCGCACAATTGCATGAGGCGCAGCTTAAAGAGATACAGCAAATGTATCGATTTGCCGAACTCGGCCAGCTTGGTGTTACCCTACTCCACGACCTAGCCAATCATCTTACGGCACTCTCGTTAGAAATCGATGGCCTTAAAAAAACCGAGCATTCTAAGGCAGTTTCGCGGGCGCAGCGCATCACTCATTATCTTGGCGGCCTGATTGATAAAACACGCGACCGGCTTAACGGCGGCACTCAGGAGCACACCTTTAATATTGTTCGGACTATGAGCGAAATAATTGATTTTATGGGCGATAAAGCCGAGAGGTCTCACGTTGCTATTGATTGGCACCCGCCTGCCCAATCGTGGCAGTATTCTGGCGACGCAACCAGCCTGAGTCAAGTGGTAGCTATTCTCGTAAGTAATGCAATCGACAGTTACGGCACCTCGAAGGCCCCCGAACGTGTTGTTGTGGTTGCCTTGGAGCGCAACGAAGCTCACATTATTATACGCATAATTAATTCTGGCAAAAAAATCACCAGAAGCAGGATGAAACTTCTTTTTAAGCCGTTTCATAGTTCTAAAAAATCGGGTATGGGTCTGGGCTTGTTTATTGCGAAACAAACTGTTGAGATGCAGTTTTCTGGCACCCTCACGCATAATCCAAAAAGCGAGCAAACAGAGTTTGTTATAACCTTGCCCCGTACGCATGAAACGTGATCAGGTAGCGGTATCACTAGAAAAGGCCGTAGTCGCTCTTAGTGCTATTACTGACGACGACCTTCGGGAGTTATCGATTACAGATTGTGCCCGCATGGTCTATGTCCTACCGCAGGTGCCAGAGATCGGAGAGGTCCGTAGGCGGCTGGCCCGCCGTTTGCAGCGGCAACTCAGTGTCTCTTGGGTTGAGCAGGGGAATGCTTACGAAGTTTTTGCGGTACTCATTGCGCTTTGGCAGTACAAGCCAGCTTGTGTAACTGGCGAACATCTGGCTGCGACACTGCGGCGTCTTATTGCGGCGGAGCGTGTTGTTGGTGGGCCATATGATTTTAAAAATGTGGACACCGTTCCGATAAATGCGCAGGTTGCGCTTTTTATGCGCTTAGTTGCGAAGCCGCTTCCGAATGTTGATGCCTTTCTTGCACAAGCTATCGACGATGGCCAGTTTGGTGATTCGCGCTTAAACCGGGTCGGCCTTTTGCATTTACTTGTTCAGGCGGGTATGACGCCAAAACTCGTTGCGTACATAAAGAGCTGTTGGACGGGCAAACTTTGGCAAACGCCGCTCGGGATTGCAACGGCCTTAATTGTGCTAAATGACAGCATATCTCCTCGCCAAAGGCGCGATGCACTCGCTGTTTTATGTAGTCAGCAGCACCAAGGTTTATGGGCAGGCAGTGCTCTTGCGGCTTCTACACAAAACGCCACATTTGTGACAACTGCTATTGTTGTAGGAGTCTTGAAAGGTCAGCAGGCACAGGCTAAAGCTCGTGCTTCTCGATTCCGTAAGCGTCAGCAGGTAATTGTAGGAGCTGCGTGCCAGATATTCGCCAGCTACACCGAACCTTTACGATCTTCGGCAATCGATATGGTAACCAAAGTAGGTGCGGCCGACAAAAACTTTGAGATCACCCAGTTGTCTGTTTTGTTTGCCCATGCTCTAAAGACTCCAGATACTCTCACCGCTCAACAGCATACAAGCCTCGGGCTGGCTAGTTTTTTTGGCTGGATGGCGTATACAATATATGACGATTTTCTGGACTCTGAAGGTGAACCTGAAAAGTTACCCGTTGCCAATATTGCTATGCGTACGTCGATAGATTATTTTCGGGCAGCATTGCCTGCACATGCTGCGTTTGTACGCTACGCGGCCAAAATTTTTTGCGTAATGGATGAAGCGAATGCATGGGAGGTGGGGAATTGTCGTTTTGTCGTGTGCGGCAGCAAGATTGAAATTGGTAAATTGCCAAGATACGGGCAGCGGGCTAATCTCGCCTCGCGGTCTATTGCACACACGTTGGCTCCAATGGCGGTCTTGTGGCAGCAGGCGCCCACAGGTAAATCTGCTGACAAGCACCACATTAAGGCGGCATTTACTCATTATCTCATTGCCCGTCAGCTCAGCGACGACCTGCATGATTGGGTCGACGACGTCAAAGCCGGACAAGCCAGCTATGTTGTAACTGCAATCTTGCGCGACATACGCGCAAAGCCAGGCACGTATAGTGTAAAAAGGCTATTGCCTACGATGCAGAAGAGTTTTAGGCGCACGGTGCTCCCAAAAGTCTGTCAGTATATTTTGCGGCATGTGGTAGCTTCGCGCCAAGAATTTATAAAAAGCGAACTCTTGCATACTGATAATAATTTTTACTCGCTTCTCGATAGGCTCGAAGTGGTGGCTAGATACTCTCTTGATATGCGTGCTAAGAGCTTTGATTTTTATAAAGCGAGCAAAGGCCACCGGCTCGAGTAAGGGGTTTTTACGACTTTCGCAATTCTCGCAGTTCAGCTTCGAGTTCGCTCATGCGGGTGTCACGGGCGATCATATCTTGGTTCATTTTTTCTAATTCTTTTACGCGAGCTTCCAGTTGGGCGGTCCGCTTGGCTACTTCTTGAGTGAGACGTTTTGTATAGGCTTTCAGCTGGTCCTCCAGAAGCTTTTGCTTAGTGACGTCTTCCATGGCAAGCAGCATAATAGGCTCTTTAACACCTTCTTTATAGATGCGGCGAGCGTTTAAGATCATAATTCTGTGGCCAATTTTTGGGAAGGTATGTTCTACTTTAAAGTCGTCGAAAAAAGTGTTTTTAGGCAGAATATCTTCTAAAAGAATTTTTAGCTTAGGAATGTTCCACTGGCCATTGCCCAGGTCGTATACCAGCTTTTCTTCTGTCTCTTCTTTGGTAACCTGAAAAAAAGCGTAAAACGTTCTGTTGGCCGAAATAACCTTGAGATTCTCATCGAGAACCAGAAAAGGCTCGCGCAGCGTATCGACAACAGTTTGGATATAGGTCCAGGCAACCCGCCATAGCTCATCTGCATCGATAGTGGTTGTCTTTTTTGATGGGGGGGCTGAATTGCTCATAATCCTATAGTAGCAGAATTTGAGCTGAGTGTTTTTTTATTGTGCCCTGTAGAATGTAGCCAGTCTACAATTGCGACTGCAACTACGAACGCCACCTATACTATAGTTAGAAAAAATTAAAAAAATTGCCTCTAGGGGCAGCGGTAAAAATCCAACCGCTGTTATTAGAAACGTTCGTAGAATTGGCACCAGCGTACCATGCTGCGCCACCGGTTGCCGTAGAGTCTTTAATAGACAAAAAGTCACCGGCGACGGTACCACTCGCTTTGGAGAGGGTTGCTGTGCTGCTCGGCGTTGACGAATCGATAGTCATTAGCTTACCGCTCGTGCCATTGACATTAAAGGCAGTCAGGATGGTCGTGGTGGTAGCAGATGGCAGCGTCAGTGAGCGGGCATTACTGGCATCTGAGAAGTTGATCGTATCGAACGTATTGGCGCCTTGGATGATCAGGCTACCGGTGGAACCTGCCAGATTGTAGGTCAGCGTACCATAGGTGACGCCGCCGCCGGTGAAGGTGCGGTTGTTGGCTGAGACAGCGTTTATACGGATAGTGGCCTGGTTGGCAGTGACGGTGAAGCTAGTACCACTCACGTTCCATACGGCTATTGCGGCTGTCCCGATCAGGGACCATATGCCTTGGCCGGCTGTTAGGGTTCGGGAGGAACCGCCAGTTACGCTGACGGATGCGGTAGTTACATTTTTATTGTTTGCGTTAAAGGTACCTGAATTGAGCGTAAGATTCCCTGTCATGGTCAGATCATCTTGCAGCGTATACGTGCCACTACTGGAAAGATCAAAGGTACTTGCGGCCAAAGCCTTGCCATTGCTAGTAAGTGTACGTGGCGTAGTTCGTCCGAAGAAGTTGAAGTTGGCACTAATCGTTACGGTACCGGCCGTTGGAAACGTTAATGAGCCATACATACTCGTAGTACCGCTAGCCTGGAACGTCCCGGTAAAACCTGTAAAGTCAATAGTCCGCCCCAGCCGCGGCATATCCGCCACGTACGTACCGGCTGCCGAGCTGGCATTTAGGAAAACATCGTCATGCAGGAGCGGGACTGAGGCACCAGCTGCACCACCTGATGATGCCGACCACATAGCAGTACTTGACCAGTTACCCGCTGCAACAGCGTAGCGGGTTGTCGGAGTCGTGAAGGTAATGTTAGAGTTGCCTTGGCCATCGCCAGCGCCGCCGGTTATGGCAGATAAGTTGGTGGATACGCTAAACGTGGTGTCGCGGAAGTCTACATTTGATGCTACTACCGTAGCACCGGTTATAGTCCAGGTACGAGCGGCGCCAGTGGTGCTGGAACAAACGAGTAGGCGGTTGGTGACAGAGTTGCCTTGGAGGGTTAGGGTGCCGGTTACGGTTGCGTTTCCGGTGAGAGCCACTTCATCGTTCTTGGCTGTGGTTCCGGTACGGGTAAAGTTGACGAATATAGTACCGTTAGAGCGGAGTAGATAGCCGCCACTGTTGCCCGAACCCGTCAGTGTCACAGAAAAGTATGAAAGAGACTGCCCAGGAGAGAACGAGATGTTGTTCCCGGTTGCCGTGATAGACGACGTGCCCGCGCTAAGCGTCATGTTCGTGGCCGTACCGATATCCCAACTGGTTCCGGTTCCGGTAATCGTGATAACAGAAGCCCCCAGCTGCAACGTGCGGGTGTTGCTGTTCGAAGAAGAGAATATCCCCCACGAGCATGTCTGGCCACCGGTGCTGAGCGTACCGTTCGTAAGTGTTACCGTGGCAGTAGCGCCAGTACTGTTTGTATCAGCCAACAGATAGCTACTACCCACCCCATTGACCGTCCAGTTACCCAGTGTCTTGCCACCGGTAGTGATCGTCTGCTGCGTAGCAGAAGTAGAGATAAAGCTAATGGCTGAAGTTGAGGCGCTGCCAAGCGTATAGGTCATGCCAGCGACAAGCTTTAGTGCTACCGAACCAGCTCCAGCAGTACCATCGCCAATGGTGAGCGTAACGGCAGCAGTATGTGTCAGGGTACCGGTATAGCCGGTGCAGTCGAGGCTGCGACAGACTGAACCACTCGTAATTGTTACGTTGCCTGAGCTTGATGAAAGCTGTGCGTCATCGGCGGCGGTAGGCGCAACTCCGCCAACCCACGTACCACCGGTCGTCCAGTTACCACCACCTGCTGCCGCTACTATGGTTGCCATTTGCTAAAAACCTCTTGTTACCGCTAAGCAATCCCAAGTGCTGTCTATGGCGTTATACATAAAACCTATGTGGTCAGTCTTGTTTGCAGTCGTCGTTAACGTAGGCGCAGGGAGGTCGACGCTGAACCGGAACGCGGCACCCCAGGTTATTGTCCGTGAACCAGTTGCATCTTGGCGGATACTATAAATAATTTTTTGACCGGATGTTGGGTTAGTCGGATTCGCTATAGTACGGTTTCCTCCGAGAGTAACGGTATAAACATTACCCAGCGAGGCATCGGTTGCAATACTGGCCCCATCCGTCAGCGCCACTACCGCTGAGCCACGAATAATTGGACTCGTCAGAGTTTTGTTCGTTAAGGTGTCGGTCGTAGCCCTACCCACAAGGGTGTCAGTGCTAACGGGGAGTGTGAGGGTACCGGTGTTTGTGATAGTCGCTATGACTGGGGCAGCACTGAAGGTTTTTACACCAGAAATAGTCTGAGCGGTAGTAAGGAGATCGTATCGCGTGTCAAGCTGGCTCAGTGGGAGGCCATCGCTTAAAACATACCAGATGGCACCAGTTGTGCTGTATTGGAGCATAACTGCTTCGCCGGTGAGCGTTAAGCTCATGCTGGTCGGACCGCCAGTCCGGTTAAAGACATCACTACCCGCGGCACTAACGGTGACGGTATTCGCGCCGCCCAGGATAACCTGCTTTACCCCAATACTTGTTTTGTCGGCCGGTGCAGTCGGCAATGTTATCGTTACAGAACCGGACGTCGTATCAACAGGAACAAATTCGTTGGCCGCCGCCGTGTAGTTGGCTGTTTTTACCGCCGTGGGCGTTAAAGATGGTGCCGCATTGGCAATCCGGCTATCATTCCCCTGAGCTGCAGTGCCTGCAGTCGTTCCATAACTAACGGTAAGCGTGCGGTCTGCAGACAAATCGCCACCGCCCGTGAGGCCAGTACCGGCAGTAATAGTCCGGGTCGTTGGGACTTTCCCCGCCAAATCACTACTCAAGTTCGTAACCGCAGATTCAGGAATGTTGCTCAGTGTATTCGCAGAGCCGGAGATAGTCTTGTTTGTAAGCGTTACTGCTGCAGCGTTCTTTGTTGCATCACTAGTGTTGTCGACGTTGGCAAGGCCAACGTCCGTACCTGTCAATGTCTGCCAGGCAGCGGCTGTGCCGCTACTGGCTTTAATAAATTGTCCACTGACAGGTGTGCCAGTGACGGCTACGCCGTTCACTTTAGCAACAGTCGGGTTTGGAAGCGTGCCAGAAAGGTCACCACCTACGGTGGCGCCCGATTGCAAAGCGCCAGCAATCCGGCTATCATTCCCCTGAGCTGCAGTGCCTGCAGTCGTTCCATAACTAACGGTAAGCGTGCGGTCTGCAGACAAATCGCCACCGCCCGTGAGGCCAGTACCGGCAGTAATAGTTCGGGTCGTCGGTACTTTTGTTGTGAGGCCAGGAACTGTTGGACTCGCAGCAGTACCGGCTAGGTCGCCAGCTAGTTGGACGAGGCCTTTGTTGGTTGTTGTTGCGTCTGGGGCACCAGCAGAGGCGGCGGCGTCCACATATGCTTTGGTAGTCGCATGTGAACCCAAAGTAGGAGTAGGGACTACGGGAGAGGAGCTGAAGGTCTTTGCGCCAGAAACGAGTTCAGAGCCGGTATTATGCACGACAGTGCTATCAGCAGCACCACCACTAGCAGTAACAGCGCTTGATTTAAGCGTACCGTCTGCATTGTGCGATTGCACCAGAAAATCATTGAGGATATCACCCCAAGCGCCAGAGTCTGAACCAGGATTTGGTAGACGAGACATAGTGAATTCTTTGTTCTGTCTTTGTTATTATTTTTCTACTACTCTATTTACGGTAACATAAGCCTAATAAAAAATGTAGCTTTTAGGCGTATTTTAGTAAGGTTATTAACAAAAAATTAAAAGTTAATAAGTTTTTAATGCTGGCTTGGCATAATGATCATTGCCAAATTTACATGGCTCCTGCAGCCGAGCGGCTGCAGGGAAGGTCAAGTGAGGAGAACCCTGTGAGACGTCCGTTTTTTGTTGCCGCAATCGCAGCCACGGTCGTTGTTCTGCTGGGAGTGCCCGCTGCTGGGGTTGCGGCCGTCGGTAACGGCCCCAAGGACCCGCAAGTAGCGGATGGGACGGCGCGGGCGGCTGCCGCTGCCACCTGCGAGTGGCCGGTGAACGCCACCAACTCGGCGCTGCAAACCAAGACAATCACGTCCAGCGAGGCACGCTACAAGGCCGACATCGCCTGGAGCAACTTGGAGTGCGGCGCGCTGACCGTCACGGTTCCTCCGGGTATGCGTGCCGGCCTCGTGGTGAGGACCGACGCCGAAGTTACGTGCACCGGCTCCAGCCCCGACCAGACGGAATGGTGCCTCGGCCGGGTCTTGGTGAACGGCCTCGAGGCATTCCCTCGTGAGCTGGAAGCCGACGGTAGCTTCTCTTGGGCGCAGTCCAGTCCGGACTTCGGTGCCTGGGAGAGCGCCGCGTTCACCAGGTCGACCACGCTGACCTGCATGGGCAACGTGGTCTGTTCGTGGAACGTGCAGGTACAGGTGAGGAATCACGCTGAGGGGCTGAGCTTCCGTATCGACGGCTCGACTGTCGAGGCGCAGCTCACGTACTACCCCATCCCGCGCTGACCAACCCGCCTACCCGCCGGGGTGGGCGGCCAAGTCCGGGCTGTTTCGTCTGCCCACTGGCATTCGAGGCAGCCCGGCAACATCACATGCAATAATAACTTACTGAAGTATGTAGTGTGGCGTTCAGTGCTTGTATGATTTGACATTTACTTGTATCATTGTCTGGATCTCTAAAGTAGAGGTTGAGTAATGAGGAGGTGTACGTGACAACCCTGTTTTGGGTGAGTCCCGCTGTTGCGGTCGTGGCGTTGATCGTGCTGATCAAGACGTTCATCGTGGTGGGGCAGCGGACGGCGGTGATCATCGAGAGGTTCGGCAAGCTCCACGCCGTGAAGCACGCCGGACTGCGGGTGAAGATTCCGTTCGTCGACCGCATCCCCGAGCGCATGCAGCTGTGGCTCATGCAGCTGGACATCGTGGTCAGCACCAAGACCCAGGACAATGTGTTCCTGGAGCTCGCGTTGGCCGTCCAGTACCGTGTGGACGATGCCAGCGACGACAGCATCGCCAACGCCTGGTACAAGCTGGACGATCAGGAAGAGCAGATCACTGCGTTCGTGTCGGGCCTGATCCGGGCGCTCCTGCCCACCAAGGATCTGGACGACGCGTTCGCCGACGTCAGCTCGATCGCCGAGCAGGTCCAGGCGCAGCTGGCCGAGCGCATGCAGCAGTACGGCTACCTCATCGAGGCGGTACTGATCACCGAGATCAAGCCCGCCGAGGAAGTCGTCGCTGCTATGAACAACATCAACGCTGCCCAGCGCGACCGAGTGGCCGCCGAGCAGCGTGGTGAGGCCGAGCGCACCCTGGCCATCAAGCGCGGCGAGGGTGTGGGTGGCGAGCGCAAGGCGATCGTGGCGGCCTACGCCGAATCGATTGCTCTGCTCGCCGAGGCATCCGGCGCCGACTCAGCCGAGGCTAGCCGCCTGTTGGCGCTGACCATGCACTACGACGCTATCCGCGCGGCCGCGGCAGGGTCGGCAACCACCATCCTGCTGCCGGCCGACGGTAACGGGGTAGTCGAGAAGCTCATGGCCGGGGTGTACGCGGGTAACGCCGCGAATGAACCCGGTCCGGCGCCTGCCAGCTAAGCACTACTCAGCACAAGAGGTCTGGGGCGGGCTGCATGCCCGCCCCATGATCAAAGAAATTAAAGTTTTAATAGTAATGTCGTGCCAAAATTCTCGGCGTGTCGCTCAAAATGCTTTAGAATAAACCTATAAATACAAGTGAGGGTTCCCAAATGGGTTTGTTTATACGTACGTTTTTACCAAGTGTTACCAGTTTTTTTGTATGCGCTGGGGCGGGGGTGGTTCTGTTTGGTCTATACATTTTTGTGGCGGCGTGGAACTCTGGGCTCGTGTTCCCTAATTTGTTTGTACAAGATAGTGAAAACTGGATTTCGGTGGCTTTGTTATACCTTATTCCACCAGTAGTGAACTTTTTTAGCATTCCTGCGGTGGCAGTGGCGACTATTGCTGTGCTGTGGGGTGTTGTGGGCATTGTTGGCTACCTTAGTATTGCCGAAGCGGTAAAAGTCGTCCGGGCATTCCACCAAGAAAAGCAGCCATCGCTGCGGTTTTACGCGCTCTGGCTGCTGTGGCACGCAGTTGTAGTGACAATTGCTGCCGGAGTGGCGTGGTTGTTTATGCCCTTTAGCGCCACATTATTTACCCTGGCAGACGCGGCGTGGTTGGCAAGCTCGTGGGAGGAACTTGCATTGCACGCCGGTCTATTTATTGCAGGGTGGTTTGCTATTTTACACACTTATCTAGTGTTGCTGCGACTCTACAAAAACTACTACTTGCTTTAGTTTTGGTTGAACGCGTCCGCGGGAACGAGTATATTTGGCGTTTGGCCAGGTACGCTCCATAGCAGTTTCATCACGGCGTCGCCATAGTTTTCGTAGTACGAAAGGTTAAAGGTGTATTGTTTGCCCGCGGTCAGGGCAATAGTGCCTTTGTCTTGGCGTGCTGAGTGGTCGCTCCAGGCGTCTACAACTACCTGGTCGTTTATGGTGAGTTTTGTGCCGTCGTCGCTGATTGTGGTAAAGGTGTAATTACCAGTTGCGGGTGCAGTAATTGTGCCGCTCCAGGTGACGCCGTAACGGTCAGTGGGGACTTGAACTGCCGGCGCTCTGGTGCCCCAGTTGAAGTTAATGTTTGTTGTACTAGTGGTATGAATGACACTACCGAACACGCCGCCGCCGTTGTAGTTATAGAATGTTACTGCCAAGCCAGCGGTTGGTTTTGGACTCAAGACCTTAGACGGTACTGCTTGGCGGCTCATGCTGGCGGTGCTCCATGCCAGTTTTGCCACTGCGTCGCCGTAGTTTTCGTAGTATTCCACGCGGATGTTGTAGGATTTGCCACCGGTGAGCGTGATTTTGCCGCTGTACTCGCGTGAGCTTTGGTCGCGCCAGCCACCAATAATTTGTTTGTCGTCAACCCACATACGTACACCGTCGTCACCTGTAAGGTAGAAGGTGTAGGTGTCGCTGACGGTTGGCGTAATTTGGCCGGTCCAGCGCACGCTAAACTTGTCGGCTGGAATGCCCGTTATTGGCGATGCGGTGCCCCAGTTAAAGTCGATGTTGGGATCGGTGCGGGTAATACCCTTGCTAGTAAGGTCAAGGCTATTGTAATACGTGGCTTGTAGCCCAGTTGCGCCGCTCGCGGGTGGCGTGGGGGTGGGTGCGGGGGCTGCGGTGTCGGCAGCTAATACCTCAATTCCGGCAAGTTGTGGCGAGCCAGTCACCGCGCTGAGTGCTACGTTGAGCACGCCATCACTTACGGTTACGAGTTTTTCTTCGACTGTTGCCGTATAACCGCCGCTCTTGGCAGCAATGTCGTAGTTGGTGAGCCAGGCGCCGCCTTCGGCGGTTACGTTAAATACGCGGCAGCCCTTGGTTTGGCATGAAGCGTAGATTTCGGCAAAGTGCAGGCGGACTTTGTAGGTGCCGTTAGCCATAGGTAGCTGGTATTCGAATGCACCCCAGCGTTCGTCTTGGTAGACCTGCGCGGCATTTGTTTTAGCAATGGCTTTGCCTACAGCCTGGTTGTTAGTGTTGCCGGCGCTAAAGCCTACGTCGGCGCGCCACTTGTTGCCCGATGGGTCGGTGTATTCACCACCACCGGCGTTAATACGCAGTGGAACAGTGTAGCTGGTAGGAGGTGTTGGCTGTGGTGCAGGGGTTGGAGCAGGAGGCGTCGGTGCGGGAGTAGGTGTAGGAGAAGGAGTAGGTGCAGGTGGAGGCGTTGGCGTGGGGTCGGGGGTAGGCGTTGGCGCGCTGGTGTTTTCGTTGAGCACCATTGTAGTAACGCTGTATGGCGGCAGGTCGTATTCTACTTTGTTGGTAATATTGAGGATAGCTTTGCGTTGCGGCGCATCGAACGGTGTGTCTTTGTTTGTTTGCCAAATATCGGCGGTGCCCTTACTAAAGCCGTTTAGCTGAATACTCGCCAGGTGGGTGGTAGCGGGGTTTTTGTTGATGAGCACAATGTTCTTATTGTTGTTGCTGGCAAATACTTCGACGTTTGGCAGCGAAGTGCTGGCCTGGACCATGCTTGTGCCGAAGCCGCGGAAGAGGTCGCCACCGCTAAACATGCGCAAACCGTGGTAAATAGGCATAGGGTCGGAGAGTTTTTTGCCGTAGTAGTCGGCGGCGAGTGGTTTCTCGAAGGTCATGCCAAGGCCGCCATTAAGGTCGGCATACATGTGGCCACGACCACCGGCGGCAGCAATGTGTCCGGCTACCGACGCACCCCATACGGTGCTCGTCGATTGATACATGCGGTCGTCACCCTGTTTGTCAGGTTCATCGAAGTTGCGGCCGGGGTAGCCATTCGCACTAATGAATGACCAGTTGTATTCACCAACTTGGATTTCGATTTGGTTGCTGCGGTTAGGTGCGATTTGGTCAATAATTTGGCGGGTTTCTTTAACTTTGTCTTCCCACTCTTTGGTGCGGCTTAGGGCGGTGTCGGTACTTAAGTACGATTCGCCCATGGCGTAAAAGTGGAAGTCAACAATGTCAACCTTGCTTCCCGCACAGTTTAAGAAGTCTCGGATGTTGTTTGCGTCATAGTACGCCCAAGCTGGCCCGGCAATTTTAATAGTTGGGTCAACAGCCTTCATGGCGTCGTAGGAGTTATTGAATAAAGTACAGTATTGCTGGATGTTCATGTCGCTACCGGGGTTGCTTGGTTCGTTACCCACGACCCAGTAGTTCACCCGGTTGTTTTTGGTTTTGTTGAAATAAGTAACCAAGTTAGCGGCGTCTTGGGCACTAAAGTTAACGTCGTGCGTGCCGCCCACTACTAACACTGGTTCGGCGCCAACAGCTTTAATGTTACTAATCCAGGCGTCGCCCGAAATATCTTTTGGTCCGCTGCCCGCCGACGAGATAGGGTTGCCATTGTTCCACTGAATTGGCACACGGTACATCCCGAGACCGAGGCTCGCTACTGCGCTGCGGTGCACCGCGCTTTTTGTAAGTCCGTCGCCAAATGTAGAAACAGACCCGGAAAAGGCTTTATTAGCCAGCACCTGCGTTTGTTTTGTAAAGTCAACAGCTGTATTTGTTGTGGCGGCAAACAGTGCAATGGTAGCAAACGTGCCCACGGCTGCCGTTACCACACCGGCAGTAATGGCTCGCCAGTGGCTTGCTACGAAGTCGCGTGTTTTTTGAAGCATATGTTCCTTTTTGTTTTTATTGGGGTTTAGCTTAAATATAGGTCTGTCGTTGTAAAAAAACAATAGCCTTTTGTATGAGACAAGCCGGTAATAGGTTATAATACTAACCATAAGCGGAGAAAAATAAAATGGCACGTTTACCGACCTCGGGTGCTGATAATGGCACGTGGGGTAATATTTTAAACGAGTTCTTATCGGTCGAACACAACGCCGACGGTACCCTTAAAGCAAGTGGTACTCTTGCTGCGACTGTCCACAAGACCGGAGATGAAACCATTGCTGGTATCAAGACCTTTAGTGCTTCTCCCCTTGTGCCTACTCCTACGACAAATGCTCAAGCTGCCACCAAAGCCTATGTAGACTCAGTCGCCGTAGCAGGTGCACCAGATGCCACAACCAGTACCAAAGGTATTGTTCAACTCGCCGGCGACCTAGCCGGTACTGCTGCGAGTCCGACGGTGCCTGGGCTTGCTGGTAAGCAAGCGGCTAATGCCGACCTGACTGCTATTGCTGGATTGAGTCCTACTAATGATGATGTACTGCAACGTAAAGCTGGAGCCTGGACAAATCGTACACCAGCACAACTAAAGACAGACTTAGCTTTGGCTAAAGCAGATGTTGGCCTTGGAAACGTTGATAACACATCCGACGCTACCAAGAATAGCGCCACAGCAACCTTAACGAACAAGACTATTTCCGGTGCAACAAACACACTGAGCAACATTCCTGAATCTGCGGTTACGAACTTGAGTAGTGACTTGGCGGGGAAAGCTACTGACACCACTGTCGTCCACAACACGGGAGCAGAAACCGTAGCGGGTGTTAAGACCTTCTCTAGTTCACCTATTGTACCGACACCAACAACGGGGACACAGGCTGCAACGAAAGCGTATGTAGATTCTAATGTCGGCGCAGCGCTTACCGTGAACGTCAAAGCTTATGGCGCGGTCGGCGACGGTACCACCGATGACACAACGGCAATTACTGCGGCTGTAGATGCTGTCCATACGGCTGGTGGTGGGGAAGTATATTTTCCAGCAGGCACATACATTACGACTCCGCAAATTTTATACGCCAACACCCAGTGGCGCGGCGCAAGCCGGGCAGGCAGTGTCGTTAAGCTAAAGGCAGCCAGCGACGCCGATTTGCTCGTGACCGAAGGTTTCAACACCAACACAGGCACTTCCAACAATGGCCCTTCCGGTTTTGCGCTCACTACCATTACCTTGGATGCAAACCGCACTAACCAAACCGCACGTTCACGTTGCTTTGTGGCCTACGGCTACAACTATACTGTTCGTGACGTTTGGTTCGTTAATGGCTTTGGTGGTGGTGTGTACTCCGAATGGGGCGGCCCCGACAACCCCATGGAATCCCTCTGGAACGACGTAAAAGTCTGGAACTACGGTGGCACTCGCGGCTGCCGCGGTCTCGACTGGAACGGGCCGCACGACTCCAAGATGAACAACGTCGTCGTCGCAACACTTGACTCAACTATCCGACCAACCGACGTTAACTACGGCGCAACACCTATCAATGGCAACACCACTAGTTTCCCCGGACCTGGCGTACCGTTTACCTTTGTTACGACTGAAGCCGCAAACACAGCCTTCTTTCCTACCACGGGAGGCACATTTATAGCGCTCGTCAACAACTCGCTTAACACCTGGACAACTGTTACCTATACTTCTGCGAACACCGTCGGTAGTGTTACCACATTCAGTGGTTGCACATCGCCTACTGGCTCCAACCGAACCATCACCCCAAGCAAGGGCATTATTACGCCAACCTATGGCCTCTCGGTAAACATAGGTGCCGCCGGGCATGGCGAGACAGCACTGGTTATTACCAATGGTCACTTCTGGGGGCGCAACCACTTTCCCTTATATGGTGCCGCTCAGCTCTTTGTGGCGAACACTGAAGCCGAAGGTGGCTTTATCGCATCGGCTGTCTTTTCAAGCGGCTCAACCTATGTTGGTGGGGCGGTATATGGCACCAACGGCCAGACCGGACAAGAGAATGAAGTGGGTATTCAATTAGGAACGGACACTCAGGGGTGTGGGCACAGCAATATTAATACTCACGTACACAACGTGGGTGGATCGAGTTCGTCAAACGGCGCATCAGTATTCGTTAACAGTAGCGCAGGCGGCAACTACATCCGTGTTACCGGTACTACCGCAAACCCATCACGTTATGTCGCTCCTTACAGCGGGTCACAAGATATATGGGAGGCAATCTGCCAAAATAATACCGCTCACTCAGTTATGGCAAATTATAACCCTGTCATACCTCAGGTGGTATCGGGCATTAAACTTGGCACTGCGGGCACGGGCGGACGAATGTATTCGGGCTCTGGAGTGCCAAACATCACTAGTTCTCAAGCGGGGGACTACTATTTCCGAACAGACACGCCTTCGACTTCCAGCCAACGTATCTACGTCGCAACTGCGGTCAATACCTGGACGGGCCTTATCTAGAACCTGGAGTAGGCGAAGCTTCGATTTGGCACCATACAACTTGCAAAGGAGCGGCCGTGACACCCTACTACGACCTTGACGCCATGCTGGAAATGGTCGATGAGCCTAATCGCACCATTTGCAAGCGGGCGGTCGCCGACAATCGTACCCTGTTCCGACAGGCGGCGGGTTCCAGCTATAACCACCAGGCCTGGGCTGGTGGTTATTGGGATCACATTACCGAGGCTATGAATATCTGGCTCCTGCTGTTTGCCTCGTTCGAGTCAACCGGTCGGCTGGGCCAGCTTGAGCCAGAGGAGCGTTTTACTCGGAGTGACGGCCTGATCGTGCTGTTCTGGCACGATATCGAAAAGCCGTGGGGCTTTGTACTTCGTGACGGCAAGCCGGTAGTCGGTGAGCACGGACGGCTGGAGCGTGTGCCCGCCATGCCCGACAAGGCGGCTAAAAGAGCATTCGCCGAAGCGAAAATCCGTGAGTATGGCGTTGTGTTAAACCCATCACTCCGCAACGCGCTGGATTACGTGGAAGGTATCCGCGACAGCGACTATTCGCCCTTCGATCGGCGTATGCGGCCGCTCGCTGCCTTGTGTCACGCAAGCGACATGCTGAGCGCCCGCGCGTTCTACGGCTTTCCGCTCGCCGCTGGTGACGCATGGGGTGCGAGTCGCGCCGCGCAGTAAAGTTGGTGCTGGCCTGGGCGTTGTAAGCGCCCAGGCTTTTTATAAGTTACGGTTAATAACCCACGCCTTCTAGCGAGAGTCGAAAACTTACAAAGGGTTACTGCAAAACAAAAATCCCCATGGTAACGGCCTACGGGGATGTCTATGCGCTGGTGTTTCGTAAACACTATAATTTTCAATATGGTGAGCCTGCAAGGAGCTTCCGCGAAACATTTTTGGGATCGGCTTGAACGATTTGGCGAGCAGCTCGCTTCGAGCTAGAAATGGGTACCCCGGAGGCCGAAGCCTCCGGGGTGAAGTCCATGGTCAGCTATTAAACCACGTGTCGTACGCGATGTCGCCGCTGAGCCAACCTGCTTGCCAAGCGCGGCTGAGCGTGCGCTCGTTCTTTTCGTACGACTGGTTGTCATTGCGCTTTCCGGCGCGGTAACCCTCGTCGAAAAGGTCTTCGGCGTTCTCGTCGTTGCGGCCGCAATCCGGGCTGTGGGTGATCGGTTTACGACCTTCCTCATCCGGAGAACCGTGCCGGCAGAACTTGCAAATCGCGCGCATATCAGCGCCTTTCTGACATGAGCCCTCCTAGGCTCCGGGCATGAACGCTTAATCTGACTACCGCGAGGTAATCAGATTGCTATTCACGCAAACTGTACCTGACAGTAAAGTTAGATCAAGTTGTACATACTTTATAATATAATGTTAACTAAGTCAAAACTTTTCTCACTTGGCAACGCCGCTGTCCTACGCAGCCTACGGTGAGTCGAACACGTTCATAGGGGTAAGACAGCACAAACAAAATCCCCACAGCATAAGCCTGCGGGGACGTTCCGCGAAACATTTTTGGGATGGTTTAGAGAAGTTCGATGAGGATTTGGATGCCGAGTATATTTGCTTAAAAGTAACCTATAATTATATGTGGAAAGGAGTTGTATCATGAAGAACTACCGCGTAACCCTCGTCCATGTAGTTATCGGCCGGGGAGGTACCTATCACGACGGCGCGACAGTGAGCCATCATCGCGCCGAAACGGGTGTTATCAACGATACGGCCACCACAACACTCCTTTGCGCTTCATTTTGTGGGCAAGACTTCCAGGCACGAGTACGCACAAGGCATGAGCTGTGGCAGTTACGGTTGCGGCGTTTCTTGCAAGCGGTCGGCAGCATTGCCGTTGGTGCCGTGATTGCCATATTGGGAGACATAACAGGTCTGACGCCCGTTATTGCGGTCACAGCCGTAATCAGTCTGGCGGCGTATATTACTGGCGTGGTCTTTTTGTGTCGTATTTTTGCCCGCTCGGCGCGGTACATCCTTACCGACGCCGACGGTCGAAAAGTGTCGAGCACTGATCACAAGATTGTGTTTGAACCCTAGGGCAGCCTTGCCGTTCCACAACATCGGAGCCACCGGGTCTGGAGCATGACGCTTCAGGCCCGGGCCGGAATAAATTCACGATTTTTTGTAATTTGTGAGCAGATTGCAGTCGCTTTAGATCCACCGGCCCCCGTGCTATCTGTACGGCACGGGGGCATTTTTAGGTTAATGGCCACCTCCGTCGTCTCCGCCACCGCCATCGTATGTGTCTGCGACTGTGTCGGCTGCACCTCCCGTAAATTCGGCCGCGTCCTGTGCGAGTGATTCATGAGATTTAGGCCGAATTCCTGGCTTAAAGCCAGTCAGGAAAAAGAGTATATTTGCGGTAGCGATTACTGCCCCCAGCGTAAATAGTCCTATGCCCTGCCATTCGTAGTCGTGGACGGTGCCAAAGACGCCACGCACAATGGTTACGATGTCTAGCAACAGCACGGACGGTATTGTCATTGCTGTTATCGCTGCAAGTGCTATTCCTGGTAACGCTAGCAGCAGATTCACAATATCGTACCGAAGTAGGGGTTTACACAGCAAACCAATCAGCATAACGCACGGGACGAGCGCAATCATTCCGGCAATATACCATAGCGCGACTGCAATCATATGCTCATAGTACTGGCATAGTTTCATGCGCACAACATTGGCGTGTTCCGCAGTTGTTGGGCGACCCTGGCGATGAAGCCGCGAGCCGCCCAACTTTTAGACCAAAAGGGCTACAACTGGCAATGTGAAGGCGGTAGCCAGCTGGGACATTGAAGTTGGGCATGAGCAGTCCGGCAATTGGAGCGAGCAAAAGCGCGCCACCTAGCAGTATGGCAAAGATGCCAAGCAGGCCGAGGCAAAGCGCCGCTACAATGCCGGCGGCAAGCGCTGGTGGGATTACCCGATCTCTTTGTTTGGCCAGATGTTTATTATACAGAGTTGCGTATCAGTTGGAGCGACTGGACGAGAAACTTAGCGAGCTAGGGCTTTGATAACTTGATAACGATTGTGCAGCACACCCAATCCAAGCCGCTTCGAGTCGATTAGATCAAGTTCGAGCTTTAGTTTAATATTATGATCGCCAAATAGTCGTATGCCACTGCCAATTCGCGCATTATAACTTCTACTCTTTTGCTGCAATCACACTAATTTCAATGCTCGCGCCAAGCGGCAACGCCTTAACACACACCGCCTCACGCACCGGGTACGGCTCTTTGAAATATGTCGGATAGACTTTGTTGAGGCCGGGCATTACCGCCATATCGGTCACGTAGATAACGACTTTCACAATGTCATCGAGTGCGGCACCGCCAGCTTCAAGTATAGTCGAGATATTTTGCATAATCTGCGCGATTTTTTCTTCAGGAGTGTCACCAACGAGCTCAAGGTCGGCATTACAGTGCACCTGGCCGGATACGAAGATCAGGCCGTTACTCGCTATACCTGGTGATAAGATGTGGGCTGATTTATTGCCCTCGATGTTGATCTGCTGTTTACTCATTCCAAAATTCCCGTTTATCTTCCATTATTTCAACTAAAATACCGTCTGGATCTTCAATGAAGAAATAACGCGGGCCGGTACGCCCTTGGTTGATCGCTGTGCTAGCATCAACAACTCCCTTGTTTGCAAGGTCGTCTCTGGCAGCTTCGATAGAATCGACGCGCAAGCCGATATGTTTGGTGCCGATAACCGGCAAATCTGTAGTAGTAGCATGAATAGTGTTTGGCGCGGGAGTAAAATCTTTATAGCAAAAAAGCTCGAGAATGAAATCTTTAAGGCGCATGTGTGTAATGCTTAGCGAGCCATCTTCTGCTTGCCATAGGTGAACTTGTTTAAAGCCGAGTTTCTCGTAAAACGTAACTGAAGCAGTACGGTTGGTGACGCTTAGAGCGGTGTGGTGGATGCTGTACATATATTAATCATATCGTAACTTACCTCGAGCATACACAGTATTACGCTGGAACTGGCAAGCGCCTACGATGAATCGAACACATCCAAGGAATTGGATGGCGTAAACAAAAATCCCAGCGGTGTAAGCCTGCGGGGACCTTCCGCGAAACAGTTTTGGGATGGGTTGGAGCGACTTGATTCGAAATTAGGAGCATCCGACATCGATGACGAATAGTTGAGGCTACGATTTTTTCAGCAATAATATGTATTCAGGACAGGCATAGATAAAACGGTTGCGTTTAGCTTGCTTCTTTTTAACAACGACTTTCTCTTGCTCAAGAAGCTGTAGATACTTCCGGGTTGTAACGTAGGAGACGTCCAAGCTCTTTTCGAACTCAGCCTGAACAAAGTATGGGTGCTCATATAAAAAGCTGGCGATATCACGCGCATATGCATGTCCCATAAGCTCATTCAGTTTAGTCTCAAGTTTTGTCTTGAAATAGTTAATCTTCTTTAAAACCTCAAGCGTGTAATTTGCCTGTTGTTCGAATGCTTTAAGCATATATAGAATCCAGCTTTTCCAATCGTCTTTGTAAGTAACATTTCTTAAAAGCTCGTAATACTCGTCCCTATTTTCGAGGATGAACTTGCTGACGAACAATAACGGACCGTCCAGTACTTTTTGTGCAGTTAGGTAGAGTGGAATGAGGATACGCCCGGTGCGGCCATTGCCATCATGAAATGGATGAGCTGCTTCAAACTGGTAGTGCAGAATGGCTGCGCGCGTAAATATCTCATGTTTAGGCGCCTCACCGTTAAAATAATCCTCGTAGTTCTTCAGTAAGCGTCGAATATCGTTTTCGTTATCGGGCGGCGTATAGTAAACCTGGCCCGTTTTTGGATTGGCTAGTTGAGTACCTGGCAGTTTCCGTAGGCCCGTTTTTGTCGGTTCTAGTATTTTTTGGATGTGAATGTAATCATTTGTGGCCAGGAAGCCTTTTTTTGTCAGTATCGCTGTGCCTGCGGCTAATGCATCTACATAGCGCATAACCTCTTTATCTTGAGGCGTTACGTCTTCTTCTTCCAGGAGTCGTGCTTCATACACACGCTCGTTGGTGGTTATGATATTCTCAACTCCTGAACTCGTCACGGCTTCAGGCACATATAATGGCGACATCATATTAAGGCTGTGGCTCACATTGCTGATATCTGATCTGATCGTTGCATTAAGTGAAGCTATCGCTTGGGACGCAGATATCGACGCTTTAAGGATGTCGGGGTCGTCAAAGTTAAAACCCTTAGGTGGTAGCAGAGGTAAGTCGTTATAGGCTTTTTTTGGATCAACCATACTACTGTATATTTTAAAGCTTTAACTATACAGTAGTCAATGGGTATCGTATAGATTTATATAGTTACCGGCCTTGCCGACATTTCTATCATATTGTCGGACCCACACATGAGAGGCCTGTGATAGGATGTCTACTCTTCGCCATCAATATTAGGCTGTTTGTATCTGCAAGAACCCTTTTTTGTTTTTGCGAAGTCTAGAATGGTAGAGTGAGTGGCTTGGTCTGCATCTCTGATGTAAATTTTCCCGGCAAAACCCTCTGATATTGGATCCATGATCATAAATATGCTTGCTTCAGCACTCTTTGCATTGCCCGCTTGGAAAAGATCATTTTCCTTGGGGCTGTCCACAGTAAATACATCACTTATTTTGCAGGCTGCGAGCGCCTCGAGGGCTTCGTCTTTACTTACCCAAGTGTAGGCAATTGGTATTTTCTCTCTCTGTTCGTCGTAGAGTTCAACATTACCACATCTGGATTGGACTTCGTTCGCCACTTTAGCAAGTTCGTCGTAGTAGTCTGGGTTAAACGAGCGGTAGCCATAGAAATAACTGCTTTTTTCAGCGGCTGATTTTGCCGAGTCTTTCAGGAAAACCCGTGCTCTCGGGTCATGTTGGTCGGGTCTCTCTGTGACGTAATCGCGCCGAATATTCTCCACTTTGCAGTCCTGTACTAGTTGCAAGACCTCTTGATTGCTGCTTGTGCGTTCAGCGTTGAACTTAACATAGTAATAGGAACCAAAGCCGTATGCGATGTAGCCGCCCGGCAGGAGAAAAACAAAGCCCGTGACAGCCAAGGCGATACGAAACGACTTACTTGCCTCGTGGCGACGCGCTGCTCGAACTAAAAGGATGATGCCTCTCACGAAAAGAAATATACAAGCCGAGAGAACAAATGGCGCGTACACCATGAACATGTATTCCATGCCAGATTGCCAGTTTAAGGTTGCCTGTATTTGTAGCCAAGCGGCCAGTAAGACTATAACTAGTGCTAGGATTGTTGTAACGCCGAAAGCACTTTTGGCAAAGTCCCACTTGCTACGTCCACTGTTTGTTTTATTTTCTTTTCTCATGCCATCATTAAATCATAAAGTGCCCAATCTTGAGTTGTGTACTTCACCCTGCGGAGAATCGAACCACATTAACAGATGTAGTCTAAAAATATGAAAAACTCCCTTATATCGTGGGAGTTTTTCATATCAGAGCAGTTTCGAGAAAGTGGTAAAAAATCAACTTGGTGAGCCTGCGGGGACCTTCGGCGAAACATTTTTGGGATGGATTGGAACGGCTTGGTGAGAAACTTGATAACCTAGACGGGTAACTTAGCGGTACTCTATTTTTGAGTAGCCCTCTAGTTGCAGCAGGTCTTCAAAGTCTGCGAAGGTCACTTTGATGGCGCAGAGAGGTATGACAGACTTTTCGCTACGCATTTCAGCTTGCCGGCCTCCAATTGGCATATCATACTTCCATCCGGCGGGTATGGGAGGCACAGTTTTTTGGAAGTCATTTGCATCAAGAACTAATACGTAGCCTACCGCCTTTAAAAATTGCGATTTGAACGCCTCTTGAATATAGTAGATCAAACCTTGCCCGTTGCCGTTTGAGACGTAGCCCCAATCGCTTTCACGGGGCAATAAGGACAGAAATGTTGGAATATATGGCTTGTCACTTGCGCATACTACCGCCCCTTCGCTATCTGGATAAAGTAGTCCTTTTGGATCTTTCCAATAGACTGGCTGGGGTTCAAGTTTTGCGTGGATTTGATGAGCACCATGAAAAACAAACCCGGTCATGTTTTCGGCCTGGCGGGCAACTTCTTTTAGCAACTCCATGCCATCTTCTCTGATAGGAATCGGCATTTTTGGGCTAGTCATGAGCTTGATTATAGCAGCAGGTATCGTTGCGGTTGCCGCAGACACCAATAGCTCAAGAGGAATCGAACACTTCTACAGGGGTAACTCAAAAATATAAATTCCCCGCGGTCTACGCCTGCGGGGAATTTATAGATATAAGTGTTTCGTAAAACACGATAATTTCAACTTGGTGAGCCTGCGGGGACCTTCCGCGAAACATTTTTGGGATAGCTTAGAGAAGTTTGACGATGATTTGGATGCTGATATGGACATCGGGACGAACTAAATGTACAGTGAGCGCATTGTTATGAATGGCTTCTACGAAATCAATGACAAAGACATCGACGGCATGCTCAATTACCTTCGTATTTTCCAGCCCGAAGATGCAACGCGTGAGTTTGCGATTGAATTTTTGAAATACCTAAAGTTGACGTACCGCAAAACAGGACAGCTCGATCCCGACGAACTGAACAAGCAGCTCGAAGCGTACAAGAAGGTTAAAGTAAGTAGTGAGGATGGCGGCAATGGCAGCGAATAAAGAATGGCTTACACAATTCATGGCGGAAGAGCAAAAACGTGCAGATGCGGCAGGAATGAATATTTTTGAATATATGGCGCAAGCAAATGGCGGTATCTTGAAGGAGACTATTGGCAAAATGGTTCGGCATGCAAAGGATCATCCAACAACTTGCCCCTCGGACTGTTCGTTTCAGGCCTCAATTAAAAAACTGAAGGCGCGGCATAGTATCAGCTAACGTCGAAAGCTGTCCGAATACTACTGATGGCATTTCACACTTATGCTTAAATGGGTTAGGATTATATTATGAATGACCTTGTCATTAGGAAAGCCCTTGTGGACTTTCTAGTAAAAACCAAAAACGATCCAAATACTATCATAGTGTCAGAGATGGGCCTTAGTGAAGGCAAGGCTATTGTCGATGTCGCCTCAATTAATGGGGTTATGTGCGGTTATGAGATTAAAAGTGATGTCGATTCGCTTTATAGGCTCGAAAAGCAAATTCATACATATAAGAATTATTTTCAAAAAATAACAGTCGTTACCACGAAAACTCATCTCGCCAAAATAAGGAAAAATTATCCAAGTTGGCTAGGGCTAATGCTTGCTTATGAAGAAGGGGGCATTGTTTGCGTTAAGCAATTAAGGCAGCCGAAACACAACAGACAAACGAGCAAGCAGGAAATCAGCTCGCTTTTGTGGAGGGATGAGGTAAAAACACTGCTCGCACTGAGGGGTATTAAAGGCATATCTAACGCTCCGAGACATCAGTTATGGGAGGTTATATCTGATTTGTGTAGCGAGGACGAGCTAATTGGCGTAGTCAAAGAGACTATGCGCTCTCGAAGGTCTTGGCAAGTTGTTGGATGACGTGTTCAAGATGTTGGTTGTTGCCAACTCGTCTCCACGTCGTCAAGTTGCCTGTCGACTGACTACCTTCGGCGCACCCAAAGATATACTTATCACCCCACGAAGTATCCTCTCCGTGGTAGTGTCCCGAATCTAGGACTTTTTGCGACAGTTCTCGAAACTGAACAAATCCTTTCGACCCTTTGCCCGTCAATTTTTCGCCCTTGATTATCAGCCACTCATTACCAGCGGTATACCTAATCGATGCTGCAATCTTCATGTGTCGGGGATCAATATCGTCAAATACCTCAGGATGTGAAATCGAGTAATCGGCAAAAATCGGTAGCCTGGTTATTTTCTTAAGCTTCGCAAGCTTAACCCAGCCTAACCATTCTGAACGCTCGATCTGTTTTGTGCCATTCTTTTCAACAACTCCCCCTACAGTCTTAGGAAATGAAGATGCTGCGAGAATGACATTTCTCCAACGATTAAGATAAGGTGTTTCTGCAAGTACGAGGCGAGATGCAAGATACACTGCCTCTTCTTTATCTCCGTAAACACTCCCTAAATCGAGAATTACATCGACTTGTTCGGGATTAATATTCAGCTCTTTAAGCAAACTATCATAGTCCGTCTGGTCTAATAGAACGTCAGGGTTGAAGCTAACCCGAAGGGCGACACCTTTTTTGTCATCTGCAAGTTTTTCGACAACACCTTTGTTGTACGATAGTGAGTAGTCGAATGATATAACAGGTGTGTATCCTAACTTCTTATCCTTAAGCGCCTCAGATAATATGCCTGCGACATCCACATTCTCTTCCATTGGGCTAAGTACGGCGTCACCATATAGGTCTAAGAAGAACGCCTTTTCGCCCCAATGTTTTTCAATATAGGGAATAACCCTTTTAATGAGTTCCTCAGTCGTTTCGCCCGGCTCATCGTTAAAGAAGTCCCATTTGACTCGGGGGATCTCGAAAAGCGGTACTATTCTAGACTTCGCATCCTCGCTAAGATCGCCCAGTGCAGCTAGTTCACCCGTCTTTGCTTTTAGGATGGGTACATAGGTTTGTTTAGGGTCGTATGTATTCATATGGCAATCCTACTTCGCATTCACAATATTCATAATGTAATCGCTAATAGCTAAGCCGCGAATGACAACGATTAACACAATTAGCATATAGATTAGCCTGAAAACAAAATCGAGCAGGAAGAAAAACTTCCAGGCCTTCGGATGAGCGGCGCGAAATTCTAAAGTGCAGTTTTCTATAGTCTTTTTACTACCATTCGAATGGTAAAGATATACTTGTACCAATGATAGAGTGGGGGCTAGAAATACCGCCTCAAGCAGCCGTAGTAAGTCGGGCTGGCGTTGCGCACTGTCTTCGGTGCTTGTTCTAGTAGGCCTTGGGTCATCTACCAGACCGGCTGACTTTAGGGTATTTTTTGCCATTCTAGTTAGTCGGCGTGCTTTCTAGAGTGTCAATTCCCATACTCTTTAGCTTGTTCGTCATCGCAATTTCGGAAACGCCGAATTCTTCCGCTAGTTCAGCAACTGAGTACTTCTTATCGTAAAGTTTCTGCACCATCTGGTCGGGCATGAGGATCTCGGCCGCTATCATGTTCGCCTGCCGCTCTACCTGGTATTTGCCGTCTTCAATTTCTTCGGCACGCTTCATCAGTGCGTACTCACGAATTACATTATTTTGCTCTTCGAGAAATATTTCTGCCTGGACGGAGCCGTGCTTAACGGCGAAAAAGTGACCCAACTCGTGCGCAATGGTGAAGCGTTTTCTATTTCGAGGATGGCTTTCATTGACTACAATAGACCATTTCTCCCCATCCTTAATAAGTGCCCCACTAAGATTTTCTTCTTCAAAGCGCCCCTCTAGAAGTTCGATGCCGTTGCTTTCGCATATAGCGTCAAGATCCAACAGGGTGTGTTTATAAAAGCCGCTTACTTCATCCTTAACGCTGGCGACAATACGCTTAGTTTCCCTGTCTAATAATTTCTGAGCGTTTGACATACTATTTATATTATAACATGCGATACGACCATTTACTCCTGTAAGCCTATCGTTTAGCGAAAGGTTTTTTGACTAACGCCGCCAGTGATACTATAAAAGGCCCGATCGCCTCTTCATAACTCACCTCAGGCCTGAGCGCCCACAAGCTCAAGCCATAATGTGTCTCAATGGCATCACGAATCACTGCCTCTTGCGTCCTGCAATTATCAATACTATCGCCAAATGCTTTCACCTCCTTTTGGGTAGGCTTCAAAGCATAGTACGCGTCAACATACAGATTTACACCCGCTGCTAGCCTACCGCTTTCCAAGGCGTCTAAAAATTCAGGGTGAACACCAACGTTAGTTGCAAGCTCCTCCAAGGTAATATCTTTTCTAATGCGCAATCTCCTTACTGCTGCCCCAGCAGCCCTTTCGGCGCTGCCGCCCTTACTGTATTTGGCGACCTCATCAGGAAAGTCGGTGGCGTATACTATCTCTCCTCGGAGTGACTTGGCGATTGCTGTTACGAACGACTTCGTAGCATTCTTATAGCCCACGTCCTCCCGGAACGACCATAGCTCCTCACCGTAATGCTGCTTGATGACTTTTCTGATTTGCTGTTCGAGCGTTTGTGCCATGCTTTAACTCCTTTCTCTGAGTTTTAATTGCTGCTGGTTGCTGCCGCGCATAGATCACTACAGCGCCACCCGGAGGCATCCAGCTCGTGAGCATGTAGCGCTTTTCCTTGCTAACGTCATAGGTTATGTAGGCTGTTCGGCAAATTGGAGCGATGCCAATAAGGTCGTCAATCGCCGCAAATGTTACGTCAGCGTCTAGGTAGCCGCTTGGTAGTTTTGTCGAAAAGCTCAGATTCTGCATATAGCTGATTTGTTCAATCAGCTCCACCAAACGGGGCGCGTTTAATGTGCTGGCCTGCTGTCGCATTACATGACGCATTAACTTGAACCATTGTTTGCGTGTTGCAGATAGTAATTCCACGGGCTTGTCCGTGGCGACCACTACTTTATCTCGCACGGAACGCAAATATAAATGATGCGCCAAGTCCCAGGAAAGTAGATTCTTGCCGTTGATGTCGCGCTGCTCAATATAAAGTGCGTGCATGAACTACGCTCCAAATTGTTTTAAAACATAACTGTTAGCATGAGTGAACTTATGTCGTTCCCCTGCAAGATAGTCGGCAAGCATGTCAATAAACCTTAGGTCATCCCACAAGTGACCGTTACATAGCATGCTCGGCTCCCCGTTGGCGTCGATTGGCCCTATCGTTGCGTCGGACGGCAAAATTTTTCGGCTACACAGCACACACGTTATTTCTGCGGGAAGTGCTTCATTCTGTGGAAATTTGATTATACCCATATCTATTATTAAATCTAATAGTTTTATCTGTTATTTAACATAACATATTCGCAAAACTATTAGTAGTACTAAGTGTTACTAATACCCATAGTTATATAGGCTTAAAGATATGAGAAGCTCAAAAGAAACAAAATATCTTGGAGCATTCGGCAAGCGATTAGCCGAAGTTCGTCGCGCCAAAGGCCTCACCCAAGAAGCGTTGGCTGAGAAGGCCGATGTAACCGCACTCACCGTTGCTTATATCGAGCAAGGGCGGCAATGGCCACGAATTGCTACTTTACATAGCCTGGCGAAATCGCTGAGTGTGCCTGTAGCCGAGCTCTTTAAAGGATTGTAGACGTACAAAACATGGAAAATCTTCCTTTACCCGAGAGTCCTGAACTCGATAGCCTTCTTCCCACCGTCCTAAAGAGAAATATTTATAGGGTCTTATACGAAAACCAAGGCAACCCACTATCCATCGCAGAAATCCGTCAAGCATTAGGCATTGAAACGGATGAACAAGGGCAATTTGACCGTCGTGTACGCGAGTTACGGCACATATTTGAAGTGCCCTGTATTGCCAATAAGTACGAACTTACCGGCAGGCGAAAAGAAGAAATTGTAGATGATGACATCCCCGCGAAACTCAAAACACTAGTATTGAGCGACGGGATTTGCGCATATTGTGGCAAAACACCTCTAAGAGATGGCGTGCGATTGCACGCAGATCACAAGATTCCGCGCGATTGGGGCGGCACGAATGAGCGGGACAATCTTCAGCCGCTCTGTTCTGAGTGTAACGAGAACAAGAAAAACCTGTGGGCCGATTACGACGAATACAAGGATAAAGTCCGAGAAATAACAAAGTACGATGAGCCGCACAAGCGCATTGGAGAATTATTAAAAGCTTTCGACAATGAACCTATTCCCGATGACTTACTGGAAATGGTTGCAAAGATGGGCCAATACCAAAAAGATTGGACGCGTCGTTTACGCGAACTCAAAGAGTTAGGCTGGAAATACAAGGTTGTTAAGAAAAAAGTAGGCGGACGAGTCCGATCATCTTTCATTCTAGAGCACTATGAACCGTGGCCCGAAGGCAGCATACGCACTGAGATTAAACGGCGTGAGGCTCAGCGGAAGCAAACGACGGAATCTGCGTAGCGTCCTCGTCTTCATCATTTGCGGTAGCCGCAGCCGCTTGTGGCACCATAGCCAATGCTTGCTGGATAGCATGACCAACCGCAGCCGCAACCGGTGGCGGAAAAGCGTTACCGACTTGTTTATACGCGCTAGTCTTCTTGCCTGCAATTTTCCAATCTTTAGGAAAACCCTGGATGGTTGCTGCCATGCGCACAGTTAGACGGGGTAGCCCTTCAAAATCAGTGCTTGGAGCTTCATCTGCTACACCCTTCCCGTCGACACCTAGCTTTTCCCATGCCAACTTCGCCCGTGTAGGGCCGAGGTCTGCGCCGCCATGCTTTTTAGAGCCGCCAACAAGTGTTGGAGCAACTAGATTAGCTTTTAATTTCCATTCATCAACTTGCTTCCAGCCATTGCTTGCCATCTCATCGTAGAGAGCTTCCCCTACTGTTACCTGGGTGTCCATATTCGCTTCAGGCCATTTGAAATACTCAAAATATTCCGGCTTTAGCGCAACTAAGATTGCGCGTGGACGAAGCTGCGGTACGCCGTGCCAGGCTGCTTGAATCAGCTTCCATTCGCCTTTATAGCCTAACTTGTTTAGCTTGTCTAAAATCTGCTGCCTGTAATCGGCAAACTTAGGGTCAAGCAAGCCTCGTACGTTCTCAAGCAGGACGGCTTTTGGCTGAGTCTGCTCAACTAAACGTAGTGCTGCGGGGAATAGGTCGCGGTCATCCATGTGGCCTAATTGCTTACCGGCGTGAGAGAAAGGTGGGCAAGGTACGCCACCAGCAACGAGATCAACACCTTTATATGGTGTACCATCAAACTCATTTAGATCTTCTTCAAGAACTTTCCAGTCAGGACGGTTAAGGCGTAAGGTTTCGCAACAACGTGCATCATTCTCCACTAGGGCAACATGTTCAAAGCCCGCCATCTCTAAGCCGAGTGCCTGGCCGCCTGCGCCTGCACAAACTTCAATAGACGTTAATAGCTTCTTCTGTTTTTTCCCCATAGATATACCCTCTTTCGTACTAACCACTATACCAATAAATGACTAGCTATAAAATGGCGGCGCAAATAAAATCAAGTGTATGGCCGATATGTATAGCCCGGAAAAAACGCAGTGAGATAATGTCGCGCATCCGCTCCAAAGAAACGCAAGCGGAGAAGATCGCCTTTCAGTATCTAAGGCAGCAAAAAATCTATTTTCAAAAGCATTATGCCAGAGCAGCCGGGAAGCCAGATATAGCTCTGCCCCGCAAGAAAAGGGCGGTTTTTATAGATAGTGATTTCTGGCATGGGAGAACTTACGAGAAGGTGCTCAAAAACCGCCCGTCGGACGATTACTGGGTGACTAAAATCGCGCGAAATATGGAGCGAGACAAGCAGCAACGCGAAGAATTAAGAATACAAGGTTGGGCAGTGCTTGTGATATGGGAAGAGGACATCAAACGCAAGCGCACACGATCCGAAGGATTGCGAAAGATTGCTGACTTTTTGCGCATGCCGCAAACAGACCATAATTTGGAGAATGCCAAATAATCTGTTGCACTATTGTTGCCTTGTATTGAGTCGGTTATTATGAGGTTGTATATTTATAAAAATATGACATGGTTATGCTTTCCACAGATGATCTATTAAACTTTTTAGGCCGAAGCCTTTTCGAGAGAGTCCTTGGTGTGGCCATCTTAGCTATGGCTAGTTATTTGATCTACAGATGGATTGCGCAACCACTCTTTATAGCCATCAAAGGCATGTGGATTTTTTGGAGATTGCGCCACACCCCAGCCGCATATTTAGAGGTTACACCGCCCGCCAGCCCCGAAAAACAAACTGCGGCCACTGACCAGCTCTTTGCGATTCTACGCCGCCTATCAAGCGACCGCGCCCCAATATCCGTTGAAATCATTTCATCACGCAAAGATGGCATCCGTTATATTGTTCGCGCCCATCCTTCGGACATGCCCACGCTCCAACGTCAAATAGCATCATACTTACCGGAAGCTCAATTCCGTACACTAGATAGTGTCGATCTCCCATTAGAAGTTGCTGGTCAGCCTGCCCATGTCATCGAAATCAAGCAAACAAATCACTACGCCTATCCGTTGCAATCGCAAGAAGATTTGTCGGTTAGTGACCCTGTAGCCTATCTCGCGGGTGCAATGACCAAGCTAGAGCCAAACGAGACTATCGCCATGCAAATGGTGCTCGCGCCGCACAATTCCCGTTGGACGTCGCGACTCACCGCTAAAATTATGCAACGCGGCTACGCAATTATCGGCATCGACAACCAAATATGGAATTTCTTTGTCACTCGCTGGATTATGTGGGTGATCGCCATCGCAATTGGCATCCTCTACAGCAATGGATTGCTGGCGCTGCAAGTTGCGATCATACTCGCAATCATTTCGTTCTTTATTAAGCGCGAGGAGCCGGTATTAAACCAAGGCGAGCAGGAATTGTACGTCGACATATTAGCCAAGCTCCAGCGCCCGCTCTTTCGTGCGGATATTCGCATACTGGTAGCGGCAAATTCCGAAGCCCGCTTTAGTGACCTGGCAAACGGATTAACAGGCTCTCTTGGCCCGCTTGGCGCTAGCATGCAGGCGCTATATGGCCAGCGATTACATCCCGAATGGTTCGGCCAGAAGATCGGTAGGTTTAAGTTTGTACATCGCCTGCCGTCCTTCCTTGTTTTCGATTCAAATATCCTGAGTGCTTCTGAGCTGGCCAGCATCTATCACTTTCCTTATGGCACGATTAAAACTGAGGGCATGGTGCGTTCACATAGCCGCACACTGCCCGCCACACTTGGCATGAAGAACAATAAGTTCGATGTTGTGCTCGGTCAAAATAATCACCACGGCGAAGTCACGCCAGTTGGTTTGACCGCAGCCGAACGTGAACGGCACGTATTTATTATTGGTGGTACGGGCAATGGTAAAACGACCATGCTGCAATACGCTATCGCACAAGACATTCAGAGTGGCAAAGGCGTAGCCGTGGTCGACCCGCATGGCGACATGGCCGAAACGTTGCTGCGGCACGTTCCCAAGGATCGCATACAGGATGTTATCTACTTTAACCCTGACGATCTCGCACATCCTATCGGTTTAAATCTACTGGAACTTACGCCCGGACTTGATGGCGACGATCTGCTGCGCGAAAAAGACATAGTGACCGAATCGGTTGTCTCCGTCTTCCGCAAAATATTCTCGGACGATGACACCGGTGGCCACCGCATTGAGTACGTTCTGCGCAATACCATTCAAACGGCGCTATACGTCAAAGATGCCACGCTCTTTACCGTCTACGATCTTTTGAACGACCCGGCCTACCGCAAGCAGGTACTCAAAACTATCGACGACAAAAACCTGCAAAACTTCTGGAAGCAAGAATTAGGCAAAGCTGGTGACATGCAGAAGGTTAAGATGGCAGCAGGTATCACGGCTAAGATTGGCCGTTTCTTATTCTCGGCATCAGCTAAGCGCATTTTGGAACAGCCGCACTCGACCATTAACTTTGATGAGATCTTGGACGGCAAGATTTTAATCTGCAACTTCTCAAAAGGCTTGTTGGGCGAAGATACGTCCGAGCTATTCGGCATTGCAGTGCTTGCTAAAATCCAGCTCGCCGCCCTGCGCCGCGCCCGGCTCAAGCAAACCGATCGCAAACCTTTCTACCTGTATGTGGACGAATTCCAAAACTTCGCTACGCCATCATTTGTGCAAATGTTATCCGAAGCGCGTAAATACAAGCTTTACCTGACCATGGCAGAACAAACGACGTCGCAGCAGGACGAGCAGCAAATGGTGAGTATAATCCTGGCAAACGTCGGCACGGTCATATGCTTCCGCTCCGGCAACCCCGATGATGAACATTTAATGCTACCTCTCTTTAAGCCCTACATTGAAGAGGGTGAGATCGCTAGCCTGCCGTCATACAACTTTTACATGCGGGTTGCGGCGCAGAAATCTCAGGAACCACTTTCCGGCGAAACTATTGTGTTTGAAGAAAAAGAGGATAAACTTGTCGGCAAAATAATTGCCGCCTCCCAGAACAAGTATGCTAAAACAGCCAGCAAGCCGGTAGCTAAGAGCAAAGAATCAAAACAGGTACGTTTACCCGACTAAATCAAGTCCAGCAAGAAGCGCGCGGAAGTATATATCGCCCATTGGCACAAGCATGTGGCTTTCGGGGTCTTTCATCATCTCTTTGAACTGGTCCAATGTGCGCCACTCAAACCCGGCTACTTCACCGTCGTCATGTGTAAATGTCTCGTTGCCGGTCAGCTCATAAAGATACACCGTTGCAATGTCATGCGGCGCACGGCCAAACACACGCATTGTGAATAGGAAATAGAGTTTCTCGCGGTCAATATCGTAGCCCATTTCTTCTTTACACTCACGGACGGCAGTGCCCAGGGCTAATTCGCCCACACTCACGTGTCCGCCAACTGAGATATGGAACCAGCCAGGGCGCTTTTTAACTGGGCCGCGTTTCTGCAGCATAACTTCAATCTGTCCGTCTGCGCTCTTTTTCCAGAACCAGATATGAGCATTGCCCATGTTAAGTGATTTGTTGTTATCAAACATGTCGGCGGTAGCGCATTCGCCTGGTATTGGCATGCCGTTATCTGCGAAGACTTGCCAGAGATCGTCGTGCATAATTATCCTGCAATCTTAATTAAGTCTCGGAATTCGCTCATCACATACGTTGGTTTGTGCTGCATAAGCTTTTCAAGACTGTAATGTTTTTGGTGTTCGACCGAACAAAACAGTGCAGTATCCGTTCCCGCGTTTTGCCCCGCCACAATATCCTTGTCGCGGTCGCCAACCATGATTGCTCGCTCTGGCGTACCACCCATGCGTTCAAGCGCCATAAGCAGCGGTTTAGGGTGTGGCTTGCGTTCAGACTTCTCAATATCGTCGTCGGTAATGATGGTTTCAAATAGTCCTGTAATACCGTATTTTTCTAAGGTGGGCAGAATCATACGGCGCTCCGAAGTAGTGATGAGCGCAAGATCTTTGCCGTTGACTTTTAATTCCTTCAGCACTTCTGGTGCATCGGGGAAAAGCTCAACATTGGGCGAACGACTCACAACAATTTCACCAGCTTCGCTCATTGCTTTGGCGGCTTCTTCGGGCGAAATGTCAGTATGTTCTGTGACGTAAGCTACAAACCCCCAGGTCGAATCAATGAGTTGCTGGCGTGTTAACGAATAGCCGCGCTTTTTCATAACCTCATCCAGTGCGTTTGGCCACAAATCGAGTGTATGGGCGATATTGCCGTCCCAATCAAGAAGAATGTACTTGTATGATTTCATATCGACACCTTGTACAAAGCGTTATTAGAATGTCGACTGCACCTGAAGCTTGTTCAAGTACATAACGACGACAGACAAGGCAATTGCAGCAACAATAGTGACCGCAAGTACAATAGCGCCTACGACAATCTTTTTACGCTGACCGCTCTTAATGCGCTGGGCAAGAGCGTCCATGATGAAATAAGCGGTAAATGTAGCGAGAATATGTAGGACTACATTTGAAAGCCAGAAACGCGGAACGATAGATCCTAGTATCGAGTACAGAAAGTAGCTCTCAATTGCGACGAATGCAGCACAGAGTGCTATTACAGTTGTTCTGTTATTAGTTACTTCTGCGGTGGACATGACTTACCTTTATTGTGATTAAGAGTTGTTACAGGCTGGCCGAGATCACTTCCCCGGCCAGCCTGCTTATGTAGTTATTGTACCACTGAGCCGTTCAGTTCAGTAGCACGGCCCCCACTGCCAGCCCTGCGACTCGTTGTCCGCAGTACCTCGGTTGTGGTAGACCTCGACACCAGTGCACGCCATCGGCCTGCCATCGGTCATCTTCGACCAGGTGGAGGCGAACGGATTGATGTCCGCGTTGGCGGTGCCCTGGCTCGGTTGCCCCGGATTCCAGACCGTCACCCGGGCGACGATGCCGACCGGCGGGTTGAGCGTCTGGTAGCCCACGACTGTGCGCCAGTAGGGCGTGTAGCGGCCCCAGTTGGCGACGCAGGATGGCGACCAGCGAAGCTCCAGCATGCCGTCCTTGACGGCCATGGAGCCCACGGTCTTGGCGTCGCCTCCGCAACGTCCTTCAGGATCGAGGCCGTTGCAGCTCGCGCCGTAGCAGGCGGCGGCGCTGGCCGGTGAGGGCGAGGCGACAACCGCCAAGCTCGTCCCCATCATGACGGCGAGCAAAGCCGCCGCCACCCTTCTGCGCAAGAAGCGCATGTCTTACCCCTAACGTCGGAATGGCTCCGCACAATCGCACGGTCACCTGTGGTTCATTTACCACCTGTCAAAGTGGTAACGCGGGCGATCATAGCAATAGTTCCCTCGACTTACCATAGTTAATCAAGTAAATAATGATGCGGAATAATCAACACGTACACCTGTCATACATAGAAAAAGGCGGCGTTACAGGGGTAACGGCCGCCGGGCAAAGCATTCTCATGGGCGCGGCTCCTGCCGGGGTAAGCGAAACAGGAGCCGCGCGATCATGGGAGGGTGCGTTGGCCGGGCTTTGCAAGCCTAGCTTCTACGTTCAACCTCGATAAGAGAATTACTGCATCGGATATTTTAGCATCTTTAGTGCCAAGTAGTATGCTTATCCACAGAAGGTAACAACAATGAAAATTAGTAACGAAAAACTATGGCACACTCCAATCAAGGCATATAGCGACTATTTGCGCGAGGTTGAGGTACACGGCCTTGAAGCAGTCATGAAGCTCGGTAAATTCCAAAAGGCACGCGAAACTCGTGCTCTGGCCGTACTTTGTTTTGCGATGTACAAAATCATGGACACACCTTGGTACTTGCAACTTGACCAATCGGAAGTGACGGATGGCCGCATAATGCGCCAGTCACCTGGTAATCCTGGAGATTCCGAAAAAGGAAACGTGGAAATCACTACCTGCATGCGCCACGGCGACGGCTCACTTCCTGCTCAAAGTCTCTTGGAGCAGCTCAAAAGAAAGAAAACGTTTGAAACTTTTCATAAATATGGCCCGCATGATCTCATTCTTGTTGACCTGGGCAGTAATATGATCAAGGAAGATGGCGTAGACTTCGATGCTCTTTCAGCTTACCTGCGTTCTATAAATGCGCCGTACGCCTTATGGGCTATCGAGCAGATTGAACATGATAATGAGGATACGATCGTACAAATAACAGTGTGCATGCCGGAAGTGCAGCAGTATCGTATGAATGTTGGCGAAGCGTGGGCAGAGCAAATGGATAAAGGCGTACGTGGCACTCTAGTAAGTCAGCGCACTTCCGATTCTGCCAAAGCCGACATAAAGCTGGGTGGCGAGCCTATAACACGCACTGTGTGGGATTTCGAGGATTAATTCCTGCGACCATACCTGTTTGTCTGCGCCAAACAGGTCAACCCTCATTTGAGTACAAATGCGGGTTACTTATCTTTCAATATATTTTTCGTAAATATGATATGGCAAGTTTGCAGCCCCATTGAGATAGTCAAACAGATTTTCTAACCCTTCTTTGTCTAGTTTGTAATACCGCAAGTCAGGCATGCCACCGGCGGAGCTTGTTGGGTCGACAAAACTGAATATATAGCCATCCTTCGTTAGTGAAGGCCATTTTGCGTGAGCTATAACATTTCTTATCTCGCCAGAGCGTACAAGATGTTTTTTGAGAAGGCTGACGTCGTCGGTCATTCCATCTTCTTGTTCCGTCCAAGCACGCAATAGGTCAATATAAAGCTGGGCCTTTTGAACATACGTCAGCTGCCGTGTCGTTAGCATGCCCAATTGATCTGAACGATCATTGATTAGTTCGTGCAGGCAATCTTCAAGATTAACTTCAAGCTCACCAAAGACAATCATGCACCTGCCGATAACCTCTGCCAGCTCATTCCAGACTTTATCGAAACCGTCAAAGCCATCCATGTCAGGATCGGCGTAATCGAAATTTGCAAACTGTTCAGAAGGTATAATCTTTACCTTCATTGTAGGCGGCTTTGATTTCAAGAGAGATTCAGACTCTTGAAAGGCTTCATCGTGAGGATTCATATATTTATTCTAGCGCGTAAGAATCACTAAGGCCTAATACCGTGAATCCTATATCTTCGCTCCAAGATTCATTTAGGTGCTTAGTGATTTGTTTTTTAAGTCGCTTTTGCAAGCTCTCTGATTCGCAGACGATAAGAAAGGTGGGCAATACTGTTCCGGTTTCGTCCCAATCGCCGCTCTCAGCGTATTCGACAAGTGCTTTGATTTTCTTCACCGACTTGAAGAACGGTTGATTATCATAATGAAAGTTCAGGAAATACTGCTTTTCTTCTTTGCCTGTATGCAGGCGCATGTATGCATCTGGCAATGGTTTAGGGAAGTAATCGAAATGTTCATAGTTGAGATTGGCACGAGTGAAAAACTTGAGCCTATCGCCGTGCTGCGCCCTTAGACGATTGTAGGCGGCAAAAATATCCAGGCATTGCCGTACGAAATCGTCTTTAACGATTTTATCTTTGTAGATTGCCTTGATGTTTATAGCTGGCTTTTCCTGGCTGCGGCGTTCTTGCAACATTCGGGCACCGGTAGGCGTCAAGTAATACGCCGCAGGCTTACCCTGGATGCGGTAGCTACTGTCAAATCGTTTGCCAATCAGTCCTTGTTCTAGCAATATAGAAAGCCGCTTAAAAACAAACGACCGATTCTTCTTGCCAAAATACTGTGCAATTAAATCGTTACTGCCAAACCTAAACTTATAGAGCAGCTCCAAGACTTCCAACTGTTCTGCGTTTAATTTTTTTCTATGTTTCGGTTCTGACTTATCCATATCTATCTACATATAAACTTTTTTAATTGTCCTAAAATTAATCGCTATACGGTTATGAGTCTTATCTTCTATATATTTATATATTAGTAAGAGAGAAATATAAAGAGAGTATAAAAGAGGTAGAGTAAGTAATAAAGGTTCAACAGCGGTGTTTAATTTAAAATGTGCATAATACAACGCCAAATATATTGTTACCTATTAGTTATAGTAATAGAATAGAGGTATTACTAAAGCTAATAGTTTTCAGTGTAGCAGAGGGTAGCAAATGGATACAAATGAATCTACATCAAGCACTTATGGCACATCTGTCATGTCTGATGAAGAGCGCATGACGATCCTAGCTGATGCTATCTTGGAGGCTATTAGTTCGGAAACGGCGTAAGACGGAGGGGTATATGTCGCCACAAATCACCACGAAAAACGCGGTTGGGGCTATCCGCGTATCGACTGAGAAACAAGGCAGAGATGGCGACTCGCCCGAAGACCAGAAAAATAAAATAGAGCGCTTCGCAAGCATGCGGGGCATGCAGGTTAAAGAATACTTCGCCTTCATGGAGTCTGGCTCTAAAGCCGCTCAACCCATGCAGCCTGCAATTGATTACTGCAAAGATCCTAAGAACAATATCCAGTACTTCATTATTAAATCCATCGACCGTTTTACGCGTGGTGGCTCGCGGATTTACGAAGACTTAAAGGCGCAGCTTGATGAATGTGGCGTTATGCTCATTGATACCTACGGCATCATCAGCGGCGAAAAAGTAAATACGCTCGACCATGTCGGCTTTAAATACAATTGGAGCGAATTCTCGCCCAGTAAAAAGACAGAGATCTTGGAAGCCGAACGGGCAAAAGATGAGCTGCGCGACATTATGACTCGCATGATCGGCGCGGAAATCCGTTACACCCAAATGGGTTATTGGATGCGCCGCGCACCCTACGGCTTCATAAGCGAAAAGATTGAAACGCGGGACGGCAAGCGCTGCATTCTTAAGTCGCACCCTACCGAATCCAAATATGTCATTATGATGTTCGATATGCGCCTTAGGCACTGCAACGACAAGCAAATTGTCGAAAAGCTCAATGGCCTGGGCTTTGCAACAAGAGTGCAATATAAGCGTGATCCTAAAGATCGTTCAAAAGTCCTTAAGAAGCTTGGCGGCGAACCACTAACCGTTAAGGCCATGCAAAAGCTAATGCTCAATCCTATCTACGCTGGCGTTAATGTCGAGAAATGGACGGGCGACAGGCCGGTACACTGCGCCTTTAAGGGGCTTGTTTCTATTGAGACATTTAACCGCGCCCACGGCGGTAAAAAGATGATCGTCGAAAACGACGAAGGCGACCTACAGATTTGCGTAAAACGTCCGGCCGAACACCTAGTAGAAAAAGGTCGTCGTAACCCTGACTTTCCGTTCCGCAAACACATCTTATGTCCTGAATGCAGCAACCCGCTAGGTGCAAGCGCATCGCGCGGCCGCAATGGCAAATACTACCCCGCATATCACTGCACGAACTACGGGCACTATTACCGCATTCCAAAAGAAAAGCTAGAAACATCAGTTGCCAACTTTGTGCGCAACTTACAAGTCCCACAGGAGCGCCTAGACTTCGTTTTGGACATTATTCGTAGCGAATGGAATCTGCGCAACCAAGGCCAGCTACAAGAGATTCAGGCGCTTGCAGACCGCATTGCCGAGCTTCAAAAGGATGTGGCAAACACTCTGGATAAGATTCGTGTGCTGACGTCGCCAACCACTATCAAATTCATGGAAGACGACCTCATTCGCTTAGAAGCTCAGATCGACAAGTTGACAAAAGAAAAAGAGCGTAAGGAAGCTGCCCGTCCTGCCGATTTAGAGCGCATTCTGGTTAGGGCTAGACATTTCGTCGAAAACCTTGACGAGTTAATTAACAAACAGATTGACCCTATTAAAAAAGCACGTCTTTTCAAGGTTATTTTTGATCGCATGCCTACGGCCGACGATTTAGAGAGTCGAAACACAAAAACACCCCTTTTTACAGGGGTGAATCCGTTCTTTCAATTGTTGAAAGATGAAAATTCTCTTATGGTGACCCCGCGGAGAGTCGAACTCCGGTTGCCGGGATGAAAACCCGGTGTCTTAACCGCTGGACGACGGGGCCATAATATGGCTAACAGCTCCAAATTATAACAAAAAGTTATGTCTTCGTAAAGAGGTGGGCGCCTCCTGACGAGCGTGGATAGATAATTTTAGAAGATGCGGGGCGCGTGGTGCGCCCCGACTCTCCTTCTTGAGCAGACGCCCCGTTGTCTCCTCGCATGCGGCGCTTCGGTTACAACCTCAGCAGGTTATCGACCATTTGCAGCGCGCTTTCGAGCATGGTGGTGACGTTGTTGAGCGGGACACCGAGGATGGCGCTGATGTCGCCGACGCCGAAGCCCAGAAACGCCCAGAGCACGAGGCACTCCTGGTGGGCGGAGTCGAGCTGCTTCATCGCCTGAATCTTGTGTTCGCGCTCCGTGCCGTACGCCACAATGGCGAGGCCGAAGCTGTCGTGCAAGCGGGCCGTGGCCGTTTCGCGCGCGATCTGCATGATCCAGACTTCGGCGGTGACGCCGACGGGTCGGATCTCTTTGATGCGCTTGAGGGCTGACAGGTAGGTCGCCGCCAGCAGGCCATGCGCGATCTTCTCGTCGTCGGTGCGGAAGAAGAGGTAGTCGTACACCGCTGCATGCGTCAGGTCGTAGAACGTGCCGAACGCTTCCGAGTTGCCGCCTTGGGCGCGGCGCAGTGCGCGGTCGATGCGGATTCTGCGGCGTGTGGACTGGAGGGCGGAGGGGCGGGTATACGGTTCCTTTGTCGGGCGTACTGTGCTCATAGGGGGCGTCCTGTCTGGTTTGGAACAGAGAAGGATTGAGATAAATAATAAACTCTTTTTAAGCATAAGTCAAACAGTTTGCGGCAATTTGCTAAAAAAATAGTCCCACGCAAGGGGACGTGCACACCCGGCCGCTCTCACTGGGGGAGCGGCCGGGTGTTTTTTTGTTGTGTGGCGCTCAGAACTGACCACCGTTAGACCTGGGGTTGCGCCGCCAGGCCCGCCGCTCGGCGATCCGCCTTTGCTGCTCGGTAGTCGGCCGGTCTTCGGTCGGACGAGCGACCGTCGCCGCCATGAGGTTGCGCACCCACACCAGCGCTTCGGCCATGCTCAGGTTCAGTGCGTTGGCCACGGCGACCAAGTTGTGGTATTCGGGGCTGGTACTCACGATTCCGATCATGTGCGGATCAAAATCGAAGTGGGCGAGCGCTGCCCATTCCTGTTTGGCTGCCTCGATGTAGGCGAAATATTGCTCCACGTCGTCCTCGACGAAGCCGCGAGTGTCCTCTTCGGTCATCCGCAGCAGTGCGGTCAGGCGTGCCACGATTGCGTCGTGGTCGCTCGCCGTTTGCATGCCGAGCTGCGCGAGACCGGCCAGACGCTGGTGAGCATCACGGTCTGCCATCCCGTCGAGCGGGCCAGAATACGGCGCCGTCGCCCGTGCCCCGTTCATGCGCGGGTGCGTAGTGACCGCCAGGTGCATGAGCAGGTAGAGCACGCCGATGGTGTTACTCTCGCTTGTTGCGCGGTTTTTGTCCACCTCGACGCCATGGGCGCCGGGGTGCCCATGATCGATCATGACTTCTCCTCCGGTCCGGGCGTTGCGTGGGCAGGGCAGATCACGCCGTGGAGCAGGTGCAGGTTGTGGCACGCTTCCACATAGCGGATGTCCGCCGCGTCGGCGTAGCCCCGAATGGTCGGGTTTTCCGCCGCGAGGCATGCTGTGAGCGTTCCGATGCTGCTGCCGCCGGTCCGGGTGCATGTCTGCGTCCAGGCGTCTTCGGCATCGCGCCGCCACCTGGCCATGTTCCGAGCGGCTTTGATCAGATCGTCCAGCGCCGTGTCGTACGGTATGCCAAGGAGTTCCGCGTAGGCCTTCGTCAGCGATGAACCATGCACCGTCAGTGCTTGGTCGCGCTCGCTCGGACGATCGCTTTGAGCAAAGGCCGCGATCCTCTCGGTTACCGTGCCGTGGCCGCCCAGGGCGGTTTGGCTCAGTGCCTCGATTGCTGCACGTTGCACTGCTCGTACCGCATCGTGCGGGGACTGTTCGGACATCATACCTCCAAATGTCGGGGTGACTCGCATATGTAAACATAATTAATATTTATACGCAAGCGGGCAATTCTCCCACGCTTATGGTTAAATAAGAACAATATGGCATTCACAAAAAAGACGATCAAAGATGTGCCGCTCGACCACAAAACGGTACTGCTGCGCGCTGACTACAACGTGCCGCTCAAAAATGGTAAAATCGGCGACGATTACCGCATGGTGCAAAGTTTGCCCACACTCAAATTTTTAATGCACGCGCATTGTAAAATCGTAATTATCGCGCACCTTGGCCGGCCAAAAGGCAAGGTGGTAAAAGAACTCAGTCTGGAGCCAGTTGCCGAGCATTTAAGCGAATTGTTGGGCAAAAAAGTGATCTTCGTGCCTGATTGCGTGGGCGACCGCGTAAAAGTTGCGGTTAAGAATGCACAACCCGGCGACGTAATTTTGCTCGAAAACGTGCGGTTCCACGAAGGCGACGAAGCCAACGACCCCAAGTTTGCGAAAGAATTGGTGGAGAGTTCGCAGGCCGCATATTTTGTACAAGATGGTTTTGGCGTGGTGCATCGCGCGCACGCCAGTACCGAAGGCGTGACTCATTTTGTGCCCAGTGTTGCCGGGCTGTTGCTCGAAAAAGAAGTCGACACTATTACGAGCGTGATGAAAGACCCAAAGCGCCCTCTGGTGGCGGTGCTCGGCGGCGCAAAAGTCAGCGACAAAATTACCGTGATTCAGCGTTTTGTTGAGCTGGCTGACCAAATTATTATTGGCGGCGCCATGGCAAACACATTCTTTAAGTACCGTGGCTTGGAGATCGGTAAAAGCGTGTACGAACCCGGCGAGGAAGCATTAATTGAACGTATTTATGCCGATGCCCGCCGCAAAGTAGGTGACCGTGTGGACGATTTTATTTTATTGCCCACCGATGTTGCAGTTGCACCCAGCATTGAAGGTAATCACAAACGCACCATTGTTGACGCGCAAAAAGTAGATACAGACGATTTTATTTTAGACCTCGGCCCCACGAGTACCGAAGTCATGCTGGCACACACCAAACATGCCGCTACCGTGGTGTGGAGCGGCACATTAGGCTACACCGAAGACATTGTATTTGCCTATGCCTCGGCAAAGCTCGCCACAGCACTTGCCGCCCAGCGCGCACATACATTTAGTGTAGTCGGTGGCGGCGACACCGCAGACTTTGTACTGCACTGGGACGAAAAAGGTGGCCGCAGTTTTGGGCTCGTGAGCACCGGCGGCAGCGCAAGCTTGGAGCTAATGGCTGGGCAAGTGCTGCCGGGTGTTGCTGCACTCATGCCTCGGTAATTTGCGTTCGCTTACAAAAAACTGTATAACATGAATGCCGCAACCCAGCGGCATTTCTGTTTGGAGGCATCATTGCCCGGAAATGAGTTTGGACCCAGTGGCCGCGCCGGCCAGCACACCGTCGACTGGTGGCAAATCAGCATCTTCCTGCTCAACGTCGTCATCAAGACCGGCGTGCTGCTGGTCTTCAACGTGCTGGGCTTGCTTAAGCTGGCACCGGTGGTGGAGAACTGGGGTTATTGGGGCGTGGTGGCAACCGCCGCAATCCTGGCCGTGGCGCTTTCGCTGCTGGTGCTCGGGGTTCTCGTTCTCTTCGCGTTTGGCTTCATGGCCACCTGTGGCATGGTCATCGTTTTGTTGCCGTTCCTGGGGTACTTCGTCATGAAGGCGTTGCTGGCGCTCACGCCGCAACTGGTGTCGGCGCCAAACGAGGACGGGTTCGTGCTGCTTGTGCTGGGCACGATCTTGCTGCTGGCGACGGTGCCGAGTAAGCGCAAGCCGCCGCAACAGCCACCGGCTGTCCACCACTAAACCGACGGCCAACAATAGCGCCCTGGCCACGCGTATGCCGGCGTCCCGTTCTGCGGGGCGCCGGCGCTTCAATTTTTAGGCAAAGAATTCAGGGAGTGCGTGTTCCACAAAATGGTGCGGCGGTCCAAATAAGTGCGGTTCGTCGTGCAGGAGCGCCGTGTATTCAGGCGCAGTCAGCTTGCGCACCTCAACGGATTCGTCGTTAATAACAAATGGCTCGGCAGAGCGAATATTGTACACATGGAACAGATGGTTTTCGCGGTGACCGAGCACCTCGCGGTCATATATAATGTTGCCAATCAAATCAAATTCAAAAGTGGTCCAGCCAATTTCTTCGAGCACCTCACGCTTTAGCGCGTCTTCGAGGTTTTCGCCTGCTTGCACGTGCCCGCCGACGGGGTTCACATATTGCCCGGCATCTTGTTTGTGGGTATTCTGGCGCACCACAACGCGACTGCCGTCTGCACCTCGAACCACTCCAATCACGCAGGGGTGCAGCAATCCCTCGGCATGTGCCTGTTGTTTACTCATGCTGTGGAGGCGCTGACCATTTGGTTTTACAATGTCGACTAATTCCATGCTAAAAGCATAGCATTTTTGGCCGCAGCCTTTGTTTTTATAACAATGCTTATGCTAAGCTATAGGGTAAGAATAAAAGCGGGCACACCTCGGTAACATGACCAAAAAACTGATTGTCGGTAACTGGAAGATGCACTTCACGGTGGGTGAGGCAAGTTTGTTTTTGCATAAATTGCAAGAAAAAGTTCCCAGCTACCGCGACGTTGAAACGGTGATTATTCCAAATATGCTCACGTTGCAGTCGCTCAGTTTACAGATTGACCGCCGCAAATTCAGGCTTGGCGCGCAAAACTGTTATTACCGCGACGAAGGTGCATTTACCGGTGAAGTCTCGGCCACTATGCTGCGTGCGCTCGTCGATTACGTGCTTGTAGGCCACAGTGAACGCCGCCACGTATTTGGCGAAGACGACAAAACCGTGGCACTCAAAGTGCAAGCGGTGCTCCGCAATGGCATGAAGCCAATTTTGTGCGTGGGCGAAACCGCTCACCAGCGGGTTGAAGGCGAAACCCAGCATGTATTGCACGACCAAGTTGTTGCTGGCCTTGCCAATGTAACCTCTGCCGAGATCGAAAACGTGGTGATTGCCTACGAACCAGTATGGGCGATTGGCACGGGTCAATACGACAAAGCCGATGATGCCGCAGAAGCAGTCAAACACATTCGCAAACATATTGAAGCCATGTTTGGCAAAAAAGCCGCGCTAAATGCGCGGGTGTTATACGGTGGCAGTGTAGACGCAAGCGATGCTGGCGGTTACCTGGTCGCCCAAGGAATTGATGGATTATTAATTGGCGGAAGCAGCCTGAAGGCCAGTGCATTTAGCGGAATTGTGCAACGGGCGCACGAACTGGCCAGCGCGTAAAGTAAAGGGTGAAACATGCAAGATTTAGACCTCGATGAACTCGACCAAGCAGTGAACAACATTATGACCAAGCCACGCGGCAAGCGGGCGGCCCAAAAACCTGCCGAGAGTTCGGATGGTCCCGTGAATGCGCGGCCTGCGTCTGTTGTTCCGTCACGTCCTGTAGCGCCGCCCGACGATGCACCTGTTTCGGGCGTCCCTGAACCCGCAGCCCCCCACGATGAGCCGGTGGCGCCGCCACGTCCTTCGGAATCTATGCATGTAGCCGTAAATCGCCCCATGAGAGTGCCAGAACGCCGCCGCATGCACCCCGGCGCCATGGATATTATTCAGCCGAACAGTGCGCCAAAACTTGCTGCGCCATCCGGTCGCCCTGGTCGCATGGCTTCTGCGCTGCAACCGACTCAAGATATAAAACCGGAGCCGGCTGCTCCTGTTGCTGCACCGGAGCCAAAACGCGAATTTACCGCCGAACCGGCAAGTACGCCGCAACCAGAGCGCCACCTCGACACGCCGCAAGATGTGAGCGATGAAGTGTTGGCCTCGCTTAGTTTACTGGAAGAGAAAAAGCCAGACACGAACTTTTTAGCGCCCGATAAAAAGTTCGACAACCCCATGCTGAGCGCGCCAGAACCAAAGCCGTTCGAGGCACCCGCCGAACCGGTAAAAAAAGCAGCCGACGGTTGGCCCGATCCTTTAGACTTCCATGATTTTGGCGACAAATCCGCAGCTCCCGAAGCGCCAGCCGCTGAGCCAAAATTTGACGCCCCCATGACCGCCGAATTGCCAGCGCAACAGCCAAAAGAAACGCCACCAAGCCTCGGGGCTGAGCCGGTCAGCGTAACCGACCGCCACGACGATGCTGCTACCAGCATTGGCTCGTCGCCATTCGTGACCACTAAAGTAGAAAAGCGCCCGCTCGGGGCATTTGCCGATGCCGCCCATGAACCGGCAAAAGTTGCTCTTCCTAACCAAATCGAGGCCCCCGTACCTCACGAAAGCACCAGCAAGAGTGAACTCGCCGAGGCCTCTCTGGAGAGCAAGCAACACCTCGATGCACCAGAGCAAGGCCACGACAATTTTGACCCCGCCGATCTTCGCTCCATGACCATTCCGCCGCAATATCACGCTGCCGAGCAGAAGCCGAGCGACGATGTTCACCATGTGTTTGACACAAAAGAATACCACGCCGCACCGCCGCACATGCACCCCGCCCACAAGGGTAGTCCCGCACTTGTTATTAGTATTGTGGTACTCGTTGTGCTTATTCTTGCCGCGGTTTTGGTCGGTTACTTTATGATGACCGGCACATTCGACGTGACAAAGCTCTGGTAATAATTACTTGATAAAAACCCGCTTGTAGGGTATAAATAGCTCACCATCACGACGAAACATGTGGAGGCATGTCGTGACTGTTGTTTTGGATAGCCCGCGAGCATCACTGCTCGTGGGTCAGGTAATCGAGAAGTGTGGCTCTGACCCGCTTGTTGCCACGGTTGTTATACGAACCGGTGGGCAGCAAATGGCCGGTAAGAGCAACACTGGGGCGGGTCAGATGGCCCGGTTTTCGCTTGTGCGGGAGCTAAACATTTTGGCTGTCCAGGGACGGACAGACATTTCTGAAGTGCCCAAGGACTGGGCCGAACGCCAGGGAGCACCGATGGCGCCATGCCCGGCGCTCACGGGTGCAGCACTACGTATTTACACCTTGACCGGCACACGTCAAGACCCCAACTTCTCGCTCGTCGGCGTCATCGGGCTCCTGGGCGTGGAGTCTGAGCTCGCCATCACCACCCTGACCGAAGTCCTCCGGGGCAACGGCTTCCTCCTTTTCTCAGACCTGCCGCTGGCCGGCGCGCAGGACTGATCAGCTCACGGCAAGAAGCTCCTACAAGCGGGCTTCCGCCCGTGAGCTTCTTCATTTCCACAACACCTTTAGCCGTAACGGTTTTGCTACAATAAAACAGATGCATACTGAACAACTCCTCACCGGCCTGAACCCCGAACAGCGTAAAGCTGCCGAAACCACTGAAGGCCCTGTGCTTATTTTGGCTGGGGCGGGGAGCGGCAAAACCAAAACGCTCACCCACCGCATTGCGTATTTAATTGCCAGCGGCAAGGCGCGCCCGAACCAAATTTTAGCAGTCACGTTCACCAACAAAGCGGCAAAAGAAATGCGCGAACGCTTGGCGCACCTGCTCGGCGGCAGCGGCGAAGACCGCGCGTTCATGCCGTTTATGGGTACGTTCCACAGTATTTGCGTGCGGTTGTTACGGTTCGATGGCGAGCAGATTCAGATTCCCAAAAATTACGTTATTTTTGACGAAGCCGACCGCCAGGGCGCTATTAAACAAGCGCTGCGCCAACTGGGGGTGAGCGAAAAACAGTACAGCGCCAGCAGCATTAGTAACCTTATTAGTGGTGCCAAAAACGAACTGATTCCACCGACTGAATACGCCACCCACGCCCGCTTGCCGCTGCAAAAGGTGGCCGCCGACGCCTACAAAATTTACGAACGCATTCGCCGCGAAGCCGCAGCGCTGGACTTTGACGATTTAATTGGCGAAACCGTGCGACTGCTCAAAACCGTGCCGGACATTCGTGCAAAATGGCAAAAACAGTTCAAATATATTCTCATTGATGAATACCAAGACACCAACGCCGCGCAGTACAGCTTGGTCAAATTACTCACCAGCGAGAGTCACAACCTGTGCGTGGTAGGCGACGACTGGCAAAGCATTTACAGTTGGCGCGGTGCCGATTTTAAGAATATTCTTAACTTTGAACGCGACTACCCAAACAGTTTGGTGGTAAAACTCGAACAAAATTACCGCAGCACCAAAAACATTTTGGATGCCGCTCACAATATAATTACTAAAAACACGCAGCGGTCAGATAAAGTCCTGTGGACCAAAGAGGGTGAAGGCTCGCCAGTGCACATACAATACGTGCAAAGCGAGCACCACGAAGGCGAAATGGTTGTTGGCCGCATTAAAAATGCCGTGGCCATGCGCGCCCGCCGGCACAAAGATTTTGCTATTTTGTACCGCACCAACGCCCAAAGCCGCGCCATGGAAGAATCGCTCATCCGTTACGGCGTGCCATACCGCATTGTGGGTGGCGTGCGCTTTTATGACCGCAAAGAAATCAAAGACCTCATTGCCTACCTGCGTATTTTGTACCAGCCTGCCGACCGCGCCAGTTTTTTGCGCATTGTCAATGTGCCAACCCGCGGCCTCGGCAATGTGTCGGTGCAAAAATTCCTTGACCTGCAAGAAATGTCGGGACTGCCGATTTTAAACATGCTCGAACAAGCCGACCGGCTTGAAGCGCTCACGCCAAAAGCCCGCAAAAGTTTTGCTGACCTTGGCGAAATGCTCGCCCGGCTAAAAGAAGCCAGCGAGACGATGACCCTGCCCGAGCTAATTGAAGTGCTCATTAAACGCATTGGCTATCTCGACTACTTGAACGACGGGTCACCCCAAGCCGAAGACCGCGCCGAAAACGTAAAAGAACTAATTAGTGTGGCTCGTGAATACGCCGATCTCGGTCTGACTGGATTCCTCGAAGAAGTCGCGCTTATTAGCGACCTCGACGCCGTGCAAGCCGATCAAGACGCCGTGCTGCTCATGACCATGCACGCCGCAAAAGGCCTGGAATTCCCGGTGGTATTTATTGTGGGCATGGAAGAAAGTATCTTCCCCAGCAGCCGCGCGCTGTACGACCAAGATCAAATGGAAGAAGAACGTCGCCTCTGTTACGTGGGCATGACCCGCGCCCGCGAAGAACTTATTTTAACAAGCGCTGCCAGTCGTATGCTGTACGGCCAAACGCAGCACAATCCGCCCAGCCGTTTTTTGGCAGACGTTGACGGCAAAGCCAGTATTGAACAAGCGCCCATTTACGGTTACGCCGCCACCAATTTGCCAACTGACCCCTTGGAACCCCGCTACATACCTGAAGGCATGGACGTTGCGGTTGGTGACCATGTACAGCACAAAGTATTTGGGCAGGGTGTTATTATGGCGCTTGACGGTGCAAATGCCACCATTAAATTCATGGTCGGCACAAAAAAGCTGAACTTGGATTTTGCGCCGATTCAGCGTGTTGAAGAATAAGAAGGCGAACGGGCACTCAAGCGGATCGTTCGTCGGCATAAAAATGCCGCCAAACCCACGCCCTTCGGGTCAGTGGAATCCGCTCGGGTGCCCGTTCGCCTTCTTAAGATCTGAAAAGCAGGTGGCTCACATTTTCTAAACAAGAAGTTCCCCTTCCCGGGGTCACAGCGGAGCTTCCTGCTTGGAAGCGGAGCGGTTCTTGTGTGAAAGTGGTGAGCCACCTGCTTTTTTAGGCAATAAAAAACAGCCCTCTCGGGCATGACTTGGGGGAATAACAGAGTGAGGCATTATTCCCAGCGCCGTGCACGGCCAGCCGACGAGGCCGACCGCGCACGAGCGCTTTTTGGATCAGGGGGTTGTGGTACGGTGACGAATGCGCCGGACCAAGGCCATGAGACCCAGGATCAACAGCGTCACGATCGCGTACGGGACGAAGACCAGCGTCAGTACGTCGGCCACGACCAGGGCGGTGCGGTGGATGGTCCACCACATCGGGGCGTGGGTAAAGACGAACTGCGAGTAGGTCATGATCGCCACGTACAGCGCCAGCGGGATCGCCGCCAGCAGCGTCATCGGCAGGCGGCCGCCGAAGAAGCGGCCCGGACGCCGGATGAGCGTGATGACCAGCCAGACGGTGCACGCGCAGAGCGCGAGTCCGCCGAGCAGGGCGATCATGTTGCCGCTCGCCAGCGAGTCCAGGACGCCCATGTAGGCCGGGACGGTGAAGACGACGGCCAGGACGAACGTGGTGATGGCCGCGCCCAACTTGTAGTCGGAGCGGCAATCGGCGTCCGGGTGGGCGCGCGCGACGTCCGCACGAGCACGAGCGACGCAGCGAGCGACCAGAACCATCAGCAGCACCAGCATGGCCGCAATGGCGAGCACGGGCGGCTTGATGTCGGGCAGAACCGAGGTGATACCCACGGCTTACTCCTCACGTTGTTTGGATGACCCCAGGGGATGTCGAACGGGGCTTACAGATGACCAACAGATCACCTCAAAGCCCAGTTCGACTGCCTCACTCTGTTAAGGTGTGCGACCCTCTAGAGGTCGCTACAAAGTATATAATACCATACTTAGGCTTATTTTGCAAGTATTGTATACTAAAACTATGCCCCATATTAAACGTACGTATGCCGCACTTGGCCGCCTGTCGCACAAGGCAATTACCCCTTTTCTTAAGCTCGCTATGAGCGAAAAACACATCCGTGTACGCGTTTTGATCATAAACGAAAACAAAGAAGTGTTATTGGTGCGCAACTGGCTGGGCCACCAGAGGTGGACACTGCCTGGTGGTGGTATTAAATCTGGTGAAACTCCGGCCCAAGCTGGTGCGCGCGAAGTGCACGAAGAAACAGGTTTACGTATCCCTAGCGATCAGTTACAGGAGTTAGGTGTGTTCCCCAGTGGCGAAAAATATACCTACACCGTTGCTTGCTATATGATCGAAATCGCCAAACGCGCCCCGCGAATTGCTCGTCACCGTCGCTTAGAAATGCTCGATATTGCATGGTTCCCGTTGCACGCGCTGCCAAAAGACGCAAGCCAAACAGTCCAAAAAGCACTTGAACTGCGCGACGCGTAACGAGTTTGCTATAATAGACGTTAGCATTGCCTATGATAACGACACATGTGAGTAGTAATTGGGTGAAGAAACTAAAATGGGCTGGCGTTTTTCTTGTCAGCTTATTTTTCGTGTCGCTTTTAGGTACGCCTTTACGAGCCGAAAACGAACGCGTGGTAACGGTTTACCACGACGGTATTGAACAAACGGTGGTGACCGATGCGCAAACTGTGGGCGAAGCGCTCGAACGCGCTCAGGTAACCTTAAATAAAAACGACACGGTAGAACCGGCAATCGATACCAAATTGGTTGCTCCAGGTTACAACGTAAATGTGTATCGCGCCCGGCCGGTTACTGTAGTAGATGGCGTACAGCGGTACACGGTCATGACAAGCCACACCAGCGCTGGCAAAATTGCCGAAGCCGCGGGCGTCACTCTGTACGACGAAGACAATTACACTTTAGACCGCATTGACGATTTCGTGAGCGAAGGCGGCATGGGCCTAAAAATGACCATCGACCGTGCCACATTGATGCGCCTTGTTTTGTACGGCAAAGTGACTGAAATTCGTACCCAAGCCAACACAATTGGCGAATTGATGGCCGAAAAGAAAATTGTTCTAGCGGGCGAAGATGGTGCAAACCTCGACCCCAGCACGCCTATTACCACGGGCACCTCGTTTGAAGTGTGGCGCAACGGCGTACAAACCGCCACCAACGACGAAGAAATTAACTTTACCACCAAGCAGGTACGCGACACCGACAAACCTGTTGGCTACAAAGCTATCCAAACGGCGGGCATTAAAGGTAAAAAAGTGGTCACGTACCAGATCGAAATGAAAAACGGTAAAGAGGTGAGTCGTAAGCTCATCCAAAGTGTGACAACGCAGGAGCCAAAAGAACAGGTTGAGGTTATTGGCGGGCAACTTGGGTTTAGCGGTGACTTCCAGGCAGCACTGGCTAAACTGCGCGGCTGTGAAGCGGGCGGTAAGTACGACCGTAACAGCGGCAACGGGTATTATGGCGCGTACCAGTACGACATAAGCACTTGGGGTGGCTACATGGGGTACGCTCGTGCAGACCTCGCGCCACCAGATGTACAAGATCAAAAAACATGGGAAACCTACAAGCGCCGCGGCTGGAACCCTTGGCCAAGCTGTAGTAAATCACAAGGCTTGCAGGACATTTACCGCTAATGCCGACACCTAAAAAATCGCTTGGCCAGCATTGGTTGTTTGACCTGCCCAGCTTACAGGCGATTTGCGATGCTGCCGATGTTCAGCCAACAGATACGATTCTTGAAATTGGGCCGGGTCTTGGGCCGCTCACGGTAAAACTAACGCAACAGGCAAAGCAGGTAGTGGCGGTGGAGTTCGATGAGCAACTTGCCCGCGAGCTGCCGAGCCGCGTGCCCGCAACCAATTTACAAGTGTTCCACAGTGATTTTATGAAGTTCGACCTCAGCCAATTGCCTGCGGACTACAAGGTAGTGGCTAACGTGCCCTATTACATTACCAGCGCCATTGTGCGCACGCTCATGGAAAGTCTCACGCCACCGGTCAGCGCTACTTTGTTGGTGCAAAAAGAAGTCGCCGAGCGCATTGCTGCTGAGCCGGGCGATATGAGCATTTTGGCAGTGAGCGCCCAGTTTTACGCTGAACCGCAGTTGGGTCACGTTATTACCGCCGACAAGTTCGACCCGGCACCAAAAGTTGACTCGCAAATTATTACCCTGCGCATGCGGCCGCAGCCGCTCTTTACCGATGTGACACCAAAAGACTTTTTTAGAGTCGTCAAAGCAGGGTTTGGCGAAAAGCGTAAAACCATTCGCAATAGTTTGAGTGGTGGGCTTCACCTTGAAAAAACCGAAATTGAGGCCTTATTAAAAAAAGCCGGGGTTGACCCGGGCGCTCGAGCCGAGCAATTAACGCTCGACGATTGGCATAATTTAGTTCTTGCTTTGTAGTAGTTTTCTGGGTGGCGCGGCGTTATTACTGCCGCGCCACCCAGGGTCCGTTGCTTTTACGTCGGGATCTGCGGCCAGTCAGCCGTGGCAACGGCGACTTGTGTGCCGCCGGGCAGCAGAACGCCGGGGAGGCGACCCTGTCCCAGTGCCCTCCTGAGTTCGATGCTCTCCGTGTAGATAGCGCTCCCGCCGATTTCATGCGCGCTGTGTTGCATGCCGCCTTGGGTACTTTCGGCAATCCAGTCGTCGGCGTCGAAGTCGACACCTAGCCGGTTCGCTGCAACGTACTTGGTCACGCATTCCACCGTGGGGCAGACCGACGGCCTGATTTTGCCATGTCGCCGGACGCAGAAGGTTGGCGAGGCGATGAACCTCGCTGCTTCTTCTTTGCTGATGCCAAATGCGCGCGCCAAGAACTCGGCCGTCACAGGAATCCGTGTTGCGTTCCATGTCTGAACTGCGTGCAGCGGAATCCGTGCCTGCCCACCCGTGGTGTACAGGCAAGGGAATTCACCGTTCTTGATGAGCCGCTGCATCACCCGGTAATGGGTATGGAACCGCGCCTTGATCTGGTCCAGCGAGAGCAACTCCTCGAACTCGTACAACTCCCGCATTTTCCACCACTCTTGAGCGGTGAGAAACGACTCGCCGGCTTCGTCGTGTACCAGGTGAGCGTCGATGAAAGCCAGAAGGCTCTGCGTGCTCACCTGGGGGTGTTTCCCTGAAAGCCGGACGGTCACACGTTCCAGAAGCGGTGGGTTCGCGGCCATCATCACGCTGACGGTGTCCTCTCGCACGCCAATAATTTTGGCGACCGTCTCCCTTCGTACGGTGTCGGGCGTTGTTTGATACGCCGCCAAACTCTGCACCGGCACGCGCCATCTGCCATCGCCGGGGAGCTTGAAGGCGACTAGGGCGCCGGCGTAGATCTCGCCAAAGACTGCATCCTGCGACACGTCGAGCCTTGTGGCCACTTCGGCGGTCGTAAGCAGGCTTGGCTTGCCGGTTTCCGCCTCATACCGGAGGAGCGCCGAAACGGCGGGGATCGTCGCTTTTTTGTTGTGCAGCCCCTTCCGGTGCAGCCCGGTGATGGTGGAGTAGAGGTACCAATGGGTGTCGCGTTTGCCTTCACCGTCGCGACCATCAGAGGTGAGAACCCCGTGAGTGTGCCAGGTGGAGAGCGTTGTGCGGTCCATTCGCCAGAATTCGGCGAGTTCCGGATCGGAAATTCTTCGCTGACTCACGTATGCCTCCCATGCAAATTGCGAAGTAACGAACACTACTATAGAAAAACAAATTTGTAATTATTGCAAATTTTTTGGGCGGCACGACGTCGTTGTCGTGCCGCCCGGTCCGGCTACCTGCGAGTTATTTCGGCGTACATGCTGTAGGCCCGGTCTTGCTGCCTGATGAACTCACGGGCGCTCGTTTGGGTCGCTGCCAGGTACCGGCTTCCGACTATGCGGGGAAGCCAGATACCGTCGAGAACACCATCGCAAGCCGCTTTTTCGAGTACCTCAGAAGTCACGCCCCAGGCAATCTCCATGAGCTCGGCACTGGTGACGAGCGGCTCGGCGTCCTGGTGTCGCTGCGCAAGCCAGGCTGCGGCCGTGCGGTCCGCGGCGGTGCTATTGGCCGCAACGAATCGCTCCACGCACCAGTAGTCGGGGCATCGCTCGTATCCGCGGCGGTGATTCCGCTGGCACAAAATGCGTGCATTCAGCATCCACTGCGCCGTATGCTCGTCGATGCTGAAAAGTTTCGCGAGTTGCGAGGCGGTGCGGCGACGACGTTGGTGTAGCAATCGTTTGAGGGCGGGCACAGGAATGTGCCAGTCGTTGCCTGACAGAAGCGCCGTAAGCTCACCCGCTGCAAGGTGTCTCCGCAGGGCGAATTCGCTGATGGGGTAGCGCTCGTGTGCGACGGTAATGGTGAGCGTTTCAGCGTTATCGTGCAGTATCCAGCGATACCATTCCTCGAGAGTTATCAGCCCTTCGAGGCGTTGCTTCAGGAGTGCATTCACACTTTCGCGCGTCACGTAGTTCCAGCCGCCGAGACCGCGGAGCTCCACCACCTCCAGCTTATTGTCTGGGTTGCGCAACATGTCGCGCATTGTTCCGTGTGACGTACAAAACAGCTTCGCCGCTTCGTCGGTATTCACGATGGCATCGGGACTGGTTCGGCGTTCGTAGTACGTAACTTCGCGCGCCGGCACGCGCACCGTGCCTTTACCAGTGATGCTGATTTTGCCCAGATCGCCCTTTTTGAAGAAATGGAAGAGCGTGCCTTTTGGCGTGTCGAGCCTCGCCATGACTTGCTTGATGGTGAGGAGAGTGTCCTCGCCGGCTTCGAGCATTGCAACCGTGGGTGGCGGCACGTGGAGACCTTGTGCGCCACTCTGCATGAGTGCGTTTAGCGTGCCGACGAGGTAAAGGATCTCGCCGTTTTCGAACTTGTGGGCGGGGAGTTGGTTTTCTCGCCGTAAACGGCGCAGCGTGCTTGAGGAGATATCCCAGAGTGCTGCAACTTCAGCCTCCGTTCGCGTATCGCACGTGGTCATGGTGTGTCCCAGGGGATGTGAGAGGTGAACCTTTCGGACCTGTGAATATAATCAAAATATGGTGTTAAATGCAAATTTTAGGTGGCACAACGCGTCATTACTGCGTGTGCCACCGGTGTCAGGGGCGTTGTCGCGCCCGCCGCGCTTTCATAACCGTGAGACGGCTGAAGACGTAGCGGTCACGCCGGGCTCCGAGCATGCAAAGTCCGGGCAGGCTGCCACCTTGCGTCATTCGTACTACCTGTTTGGACGTGGTCTCGAGGAGGAGTGCCGCTTCGGTGAGCGTGACAGTTGGCATGTTGCTGTAAAGCCGACCCCGATACCAGTGCGGCGCGTAGGTACCGGGCGTTAGCATGGTGTGCAAGAGTGCCAGTACGCACGGCTCGTACAACTTATTGTCGTCGTGCGCATGAATCGGGCAATCCAGTCGACCTTTTTGGCGCGCGTGCCAGGCGCTCGCCACATTCATCGCGAAGATCTTGCCAAGCTCCTCGAACGTCAGAGGCTTGAGCTGCCTGAGGTACGCCTGAATTGACGCAGGCTCCACCATGATAGTGACGCCAGCTTGTGGCCGGATGTACCGCAGACTGCCGTTCTGTAGAAGCGCGGGCAGTTTGCTGCGATGCAACACGAGCCGCGTTGCGGCCACGCCGGTGGTCACGAGGGGTTCGCCACTGGCAATGCGTTCATCGAGCCAGTCCTCGGGGTCAATCCAGTCGGGGAGCACCCCTTCACGTTGCAGATACGCCAGAAGACTCTCGCGAGTAACCGGCCGAAGGTGCGGGTTGTGCGGGTGCGACGTCTCAACCAGTGAGCCGTCACCGACGAGCTGCGTCACCAGCCAGCGCGAGCCACCGAGCACCAGTTCCGCCTGCTGGCGACTGATGCGACTTGGGTCTTCCTCGATGTCGAGGTAGTCCAAAACGCTTTCGAGTGGGATGCGGTAGCTGTGGTTGAGTTTGATCGCCGGCAGCCGACCCAGCCGAATGATGTCCGGGATGGTTTTCGGCGACCTGCCGAGCAGGTGTGCCGCGCGCTCCGTGGTGAGCAGTGTTACTTCATTTTGCCGCAGACTTTGGATCGTCGGTGGTGTTGCGAAGTTCCGCGCTCCCGCGGCGAGGAGTGCGTCGAGCGCCTCGTAGGTGAAGTGTGGTTCTTGCGCAACAAAACTGTGCGGCACAAGATGCCCGCTGCCTGCCGCGTTCCAACTTTGTAAGGTGGTCCGAGGAATGGCGAGCAACTTCCTCACCCACGAACCGGGCATAAGTCGGGGATGGGTCATACTGCCTCCGCAGTGTTGCCTGATGACTTTGTGATAATAGCAAAATATGTCAAAATATTGAATTTTTGGTGGCGCAGCGTCATTGCTGCTGCGCCACCGAAGTACGTCTAGTTGCCGCGGATTGGGCTACCGAGTGAGTAGGCGATGCGGTGCACATCCCATCGCGAGACGAGGGCGTCGATTTCTCCTTCGCGGTTCGCTGGCAGTATGATTGCCCGCAGCACTCCTGCTTGAATGGCCCAGAGAATCTCTTCTCTGCTGGAGCCGTCGATCATGGCTGCCGCTTCGTCTATGCGGAGCGCCTCGTTCGCATCGCTGCGTCGGACGCGCCACCAGCGCTCGGGTTCGATCTTGGCGTTTGTGTGCTCGCTCACGTAGGCAAGCACACACCCCTTGCGCGGGCAGAACAGGTTGCTGCGATCGTGCTGCACGCGGCAGAACGCTCGCGTCTCCAGCCAGTAAGCCGCGGTTTCTTTGCTCACCGCGAAGAGTTCGCTGAGCTGTACTGGCGTGAGCGGCAGCCGTGCTTCCTCTAGCGCTGCCACGTAGTGCTCGGGGATGAGCCGAAAGTTACCTGGTGTGCAGATGAACGGCAGCCGCCCTTCGGCCATAATCTCGCCGAGCTTGTCCCAGTCGTACCGCAAGCGCCTTTTGGCTTGTACCATCGTCACTAGTGGTTTCGGGTCGAGGAGTCGATCATGCCACCACACAAGGGGCGGCACACCAGAATCCGCAAGCCGGTCCGCCAGGTAGACGAGCAAACTCTCACGAGTCACGTAAACGCGACGTCCTGCGGTTTGGCGCTCCAGCTGATTACCAACAAGTGGCGTGAGCGTCTCGGTGGTGATACCAAGAATCTGCGCCGCCGTACCGAGCTCAACTACGTCCTGCGACTCAATCATCATGCGTGCAATGTGCCCGGCAGAGAATCGCAGTGTTTTTTTTGCGAATCGGAGCGCCGGCATGGTTCCGGCCCGTACTCGTTCGGTGAGCGATGAGGGGGCAATGCTCAGCTGCGTGGCCGCCTCTCGGCAGGTCAGCAGCGTTTCCTGGTGATCGAACAGTTGCATGAATGTGGGTGGCGGGTAATCGGCGTCGCAGTTGACCGCCGCGCCACTCACGAATGCTTCGAGTGTCGGGATGCTAAAGAGCATGGCTCCCTGGCTGGCTGTTTCGTCGGGGGTGAGTCTCCTTCGGGTTCTCCAGTTCGCAATTGATGCTGGTACTACGCGGAATACCCAAGCAACGGTTGCTGTGGGTAGAAGCTGGTCAGCGGTCACGAATGCCTCCATGTCGCGCCAAAGACGTAATACATATTATGCAAGAAATAAATAATTTTACAAGAGTTGGGTTCGGTGGCGCAGCGTCATTGCTGCTGCGCCACCTGGTCGTCATCTGGGGAACTTGTCGATGCCGTACTGCAGGCGCGGTGTGCCTCCGCCCCATTCACGCTCTCGGCGCCGGAAGAAGCGTTGAATGGCGTATGGCCCGCTTGGGGTGGTGACGAATTCAATTCGTTCACCATTCTGGCTGGGGAGCCATACTCCCGCCAGCATTCCCGCTTCTGCCGCCTCGGTCACATCTTCCAGCGTGAGGTCGTCACTGAACTCACGGAGAGAGGTAACCACGAGACCATCTTTATGCTGGGCCGATGCGATCCAGTCGTCCGGGTCGAGACCGGCGGCGAGGCGGTTTTTCTCGATGTACCGCACGATGCACTTACGCCGCTGGCAGAACGGATGTTGTGCCGGGCACAGCATCCGCGTTTCTACCAAGGTCGCCGCGCGCGCTTCGTTTACGCCAAAGATCGCGGCGATCTGTGCTGTTTCGAGCAGCCTGGTCGTGGCGAGGACAATGGATGACGGGTAGCGTAATGTTGAGCGCGTTGTTGAGCGCTCTATGATGAACGCCGGCAGCAGCCTGTGTCTTACTACTCGCGCGCTGACGCCACCTTGAGTCATCCCGAACTGTTTCATGACCTCAGTCGTTGTGAGCAGGCGCTCACGTCCGTAGTGCAGATCCCATGCAGTTGTGCGGGGGTAGCTGTCCCCGAAGTTCCGCGCACAGCCCTCCAGGAACGCATCGACTGTCTCGATGGCGTACAGGAAGCGGCTGACATCGCCTTCACTTGGGGCGATTAAGCCCTTGTCCAGTAAAGTGCCTGGGCCAAGACGGAGCATCCCCTCGACTTCTGAAGCGGGCAACAAAAGGCTGGCAGTCATCGTACCTCCCTCCACAGGTTCCTGAAATGACCTGCCGATATGATACGCCCCTCTATGCAAAAATGCTAGCCTGTGGTGTAATAACTGTATGACAGTGGTAATCACCCACCAATCTATGATCATGTTGATGCCCTAGGGCATATTACTTTTTATATCCATCTTCTTTCAGTTACAATTAATACGACCACCTAAAAGGTTTTTTGATGAAAAAATTCTATATTGCTACCGCCATTCCGTATGTAAACGCCGCGCCGCACATTGGGCACGCGCTTGATTACTCTTTAGCTGACGTTATCGCCCGCTACTACAAACAATCTGGCCATGATGTATTTTTCGAAGTCGGCACCGACGAACATGGCACAAAAATTGCCGAAAAAGCCAAAGAACAGGGCAAAGAGCCAAAAGAGTTTGTTGATGCAATTGTGCCCGAATGGAAAGAATTCCTGCATAAATTGAACGTCGACTACACGGCTTTTGTACGCACCACCGATCCAATTCATGAAGCGGCTGCGCAGTATGTGTGGCGCAAACTCGCCGAAAAATATATTTACAAAGGCGAATATAAAGGCTGGTACTGCGTCGGCTGTGAAAGTTTTGTTTCGCCAAGCGAGGCAACCGCCAACAACGGCGTGTGTCCGATTCACCAAAAACCATACACACAGCTCAGTGAAGAAAATTATTTCTTTAAACTCAGCGCGTTTGGCGATCAAATCAAAGCCAGTCTCATCGCTGGAGAATTTAAGATTGTGCCTGACTTCCGCAAAAAAGAAGTGCTGCACCTTATCGAAAAAGGTCTCGAAGACATCAGCATTTCTCGCCCTAAAAAACACCTTTCTTGGGGTGTAGCAGTGCCTGGCGACGAAGACCAAGTTATGTACGTGTGGTTCGAAGCGGTGCTTAATTACATGAGCGTGCTCGGCTACCCAGATGGCGAAAACTTCAAAAAGTATTGGCCCACCGATGTATGGCTTGGTGGCAAAGATATTTTGCGCTTCCATGCGGCTATTTTGCCAGCAATATTAATTGGTCTCGATATTCCACTGCCAAAAACACTATTGGTACACGGTCACGTGCTCAGTAATGGCACAAAAATGAGCAAATCGCTCGGCAATGTGGTTGACCCCATGCAAATCATTGACCAATACGGGGTAGACGCCTTCCGTTACTACTTTTTGCGGCACATTCCCACAACCGACGACGGCGATTTTACCTGGGTAAAATTTGAAACCGCTTACAACAGCGAACTGGGCAACGAACTCGGCAACGTGGTGCAGCGCGTGGCGGCCATGATTAACCGATACCAAGACGGCGTAATCGGTGACGTGCCTCAGCCAAAACACGACAGCGGCACCTTTGCCAACGAAATGCACGAACTGCACATTGACCGCGCCCTCGAAAACATTTGGCTCAGCGTGCGCAACTTAAATGTGTATCTCGAAGAAGTAAAACCATGGGAACTCGCCAAAAAACCCGAAGAAGCTGAACACTTGCAAGAAGTGCTGGCCTATGCCGCAGGCTGGCTCGTTCAGCTTGCCGACCAGTTGTGGCCGTTCTTGCCCACCACTGCCGAAGCTATAAAGCACATTTTTGCCGGTGGTACGGTGAGCAAATATCAAGGGGTGTTGTTCCCGAAGATTTACAACCACACACAAGACCCGCGCACCGCACCAAAGCACTCGGCTGCACCCACTGCCCCCGCAACGCCGCCAGCCGCCACCGAACCAACCGAACAGAAGTAACCCATGCAACTCACCGACACTCATTGCCACATTCACGAAGCCAATTTAGGGCAGGCGAGTGATGACCCGACCCACAAAATGTGGGGAAAGCTCGGCGCTACCCCAGACGACATACTTGCCCGCGCCACTCAAAAAGGAGTGACGCGGGTAGTGTGTGTGGGTTGCACCTTGGCCGATAGCCAGCGGGCGGTTGATTTTGTGCAGAATCGCCCTGGTACGTGGGCGAGCATTGGCATTCACCCGCACGAAGCGGGGAGCGGCCAGACGGCGCTCGACGGCATTGCCGCGCTCGCCAAAAAACCAAAAGTTGTGGCCGTGGGCGAGATCGGTTTGGACTATTTTTATGGCCACGCTACCTCTGAAGATCAAAAGAAATCACTGCGGTTCCAAATTGAACTCGCCCTTGAGCATAATCTGCCCATTATCTTCCATGTGCGTGAGGCTTTTGACGATTTTTGGCCCATTTTTGACGACTACACCGGCATCCGCGGCGTGCTGCACAGTTACACCGATAGCTACGCCAACTTCGAGGCCGCCATGCGGCGTGGCCTGTACATTGGGGTGAACGGTATCATGACCTTTACAAAAATCGACGAACAACTGCGCGTTGCAAAAGACCTCCCGTTGCAAAAATTACTGCTCGAAACAGATGCGCCCTTCTTGACGCCGAAGCCATTCCGTGGTAGTGTAAACGAGCCAGCGCATGTGAGCTTGGTCGCCGAGTTTTTGGCTGACCTCCGGAGGGAGGCAATTGAAACCATTGCGATTCAATCGACGCACAATGCGCAGACACTTTTTTCCTTGGACTAACCAACACAAACACTCTCAAACAAAAGAACTAAAATCGGTTTTTAACCCGAGAGTTAATTATGCCCAACACATTAAGCCCTAACCCCGACATGATTACGCTGGACCGCGACGATAGCGTCTGGCAATACCCCGCCGCCGCTGAACGAGGCGAAGTCAACCCAGCCGCACTCGCTCGTGCAGAATACGAGCACGGTTTGTATGTCGATGCCATCGCAAGCGACACCCCTGAAGCCGTCAACCAGTACGAGACCGTCCCCGCTGCTGACGAAATCACTGGTTACGCCACGAACAGTGGTAATGCTATTGACCCCGCACACAGCGAAGCTGTTGTGGCTGCCGCACAAGCCAGCGTCGAAAACGCATTTGCTACCGACCCCGATATGGTTGCCATGCAACGCGCCAACGAACAACAACGTTTGAACCGCGAACATCACGCCGAGGCGCTTGTGCGCGCTACGGCTCTTACGCAGCGCATTGGCGACATGCAAGATCGCGCCTTACTTGACTGGGGCGCCGAAGGCGAAGCCTAAGGAGAATAATCATGGGTGTATTTACGCAAAAAATTGCAAACCTTATCACCGGTGGGAGCGCGCCAAGCAGCAGTCCTGCTATGCGCCGTCGTCCACGGTTTACTCGCCGCGATCTTATTCGCATGGAATCACGCATTGGCGGCCAATTGTTTGGGCCAGTTCCAAAAGGTCATCGCCGCGAATTCTTTTGCCTCGACCGCCACACCTGGGTATGGTACGAAGAATGGATTGACGAAGCCTCGCGCAAAAGAGTCAGCACCACCACTCGCTACGAAGTCCACGAAAACGGTGTCCTTAAAGTACAAGAAGGCCAGCCATACAAATTTGTGGAAGGCCAAGAACTTACCAACTTGGTATGGGCTATGCACCTCTACTACGAAGAAGTTGCTCGCAACATCTACGGGTACGATCCCTCAACGGGCCACCCCCTGCCCGTTGGCGCTCGCGCATAAAGCGGGTACCATTAACCTATGATTTATTTGGATTACGCCGCCGCCACGCCGGTTGATGAACGCGTGGTCGCTGCCATGCAGCCGTACTGGACAGAGTTGTTTTACAACCCGTCTTCTTCGACGTTGGCTGCAAAAAAAATAAAAGCCGCGGTCGAAGACGCCCGTGCGCGCGTGGCCCACTGGATTGGCGCAAAACCTGCCGAAATTATTTTTACCGCCGGTGCTACGGAATCTATTAATGTGGCGATTAACGGAGTTATGCGCCGTCACCAAGGCGCGGAAGTCTTAGCGCTCGCTACTGAACATGACGCTGTTCTGGCTACTGCAGCGCAGTACACGCATAAGATTATTCCAGTCCGCAAAGATGGCGCGATTGATCTTGATGCTTTTAAAAAAATGATCAGCGACACCACTGTTTTGGTAAGCGTTGGGTATGCAAATAACGAAATCGGCACCATTCAGAACCTGCGCGCCGTGGCCGAAGTGGTACAAGAAGCGCGCCACCTGCGCACGCTTAAAAATAATATATTACCCCTGTATGTACACACCGACGCCAGCCAAGCGGCGGCATATTTAGACCTCCACGCCAGTCGCCTTGGCGTCGATTTACTCACCTTGAATGGCGGCAAAATGTACGGCCCCAAACAAACCGGCGTGCTGTGGGTAAAAGGCGGCGTTGATTTGCAACCGCTCACCACTGGTGGCGGCCAAGAACGCGGCCTGCGCAGCGGCACCGAAAATGTGCCCGGAGTGATTGGCCTGGCGACTGCGCTGGATATTGCTCAAAGCGAACGCAAAGAAACGATTGTTAAAGTGGGCGCTCTGCGGGACGAACTGCAACGTCGCCTGCAAGAGGCCTTCCCGAATATGGTGGTAAATGGCAGCCAAAAAAAGCGCCTGCCCAACAACTTGCATGTGAGCTGGCCAGGCGTTGACGGCGAACGCCTGCTTATGCTTTTGGACGAACACGGTGTTATGGCGAGTACGGGTGCAGCCTGTGCGGCTAACAAAAACACCAAATCACAGGTGTTATTTGCAATTGGTTGCAGCGACGCAGCCCTCCAAGGGAGCTTACGGCTCACTCTTGGCCGATTCACCGCACCAGAAGACATTGCGCAAGCAGCAACTATTATTATTGCCGGCGTGCGCGAACTGCAAAATTAAGACATAAAAAATACCCCAAGCTTGGGGGTGGTGCTCGGGCACCGCGTGGCGTTAAAACCACGCGGTGCCCGGATGGACGATTCACACGGGCCAGCCGCCAGCCTTGACGTTGACGAACGTGTACGGGCCGTTGGCGACCCCGGTCAGGGTCGTCGGTACCCAGGAGGTGTCCTCGGCAATGGCCGGCGGGACGTCCTCCCAGGGCTGCACGAGCGCGTAGAACGTGCAGTTGTTGGGCTGTCCGGTGACGATCCAGACCCGGAAGTTGGTGTTGGTCGCCCGCGAGGTGATCTGGAAGGTCAGGTCAGGGTTGTACTCCGTGGCCTTCCACTGCGCCAGGACATCACCGACGAACACGTTGTTCGTGATGAACTCGCCAGCCAGTTGCAGCCAGGAATCCGCGAGTTTCGTCGCAAGCGGCCCGATGGTGTTCAGGATCTCCTGAAAAGGATCCATAGTTTGCCTCCAAGGTCGTCTACACAGCCAGGGGTAGCCATGTTATGTAAATTATACCATAAGAATGTAAAAAAGTCAATTATTTCTGATGTCAAGAATCGCACATAAGGTAAAAATATGGTATAATTTGCACGCTAACCTGCCCGTAACAAGGCGAGGCCGAACTGAGGTGGAGGTAAGTATATGCCCACTGCGAGGGTGTACCGCGACGGTCGCAAAGTGACGCTCACGGCATTGCAGGACAGCGATTTCGACCGCGTGCTGCGTAAAGCAGTGGCGGCAGCGCTGAACTGCTCGGACGCGACTGGTGCCGTGGAGCCGCGCGACGTCGAGGTCATCAATGTCACGCGGCGGTCGGAAGACGACACTAAGTACGGCCTGCTCGTGCTGGTGGATGCCCGGCGTCTGCCCAGCCGCGAGGCCAATCTTTCCGACCGGACCGGTGTGCTGAGTGTGATGCTGGAGGCCGGCGTCCCCAAGGGACTCAGCTTCGCGGTCCGCATCGCTCTCAACAACGAAGCGTGGGATATCGGTGGCGGTAAGTTCGAGTAAGTAGCAGCGGTGGGGTGGGTCGAGAGGCCGCGCCCCACCGCGAACAAACCCTAGCCATGCAGAAGTTTGGCTGCAATAATTAAGGTAATGTTAAAAGTCACTTTATTTTTCGCTACTATTTTTGGCATCCTCGCTCTCATTATTTGGGGGATTACTTCGTATTTAGTTGTCGACGACATTGCCGGTTGCGCCCGGCCCGACACATTGGTGCCAAAATGTGCACCCGCCGATGCAATTGTTGCCGTGAGCGGCGGCGACACTCCGGCCCGGGCCGAAGAAGCGATTAAACTTTACCTGGCAGGCTGGGCGCCAAAACTGGTATTTTCGGGCGCTGCCCTCGATACCAGCGGCCCCTCGAATGCCGAAGCTATGCGTCGTCAGGCAATTGCTGCAGGTGTTCCTGAGAGGGATATTATTATTGAAGGCACCAGTGCCGACACCGAGCAAAATGCCGTGCGCAGCTTTGCACTCCTGAACGACGCCGAGCGGCTGATCGTGGTGACGTCGCCATACCACCAGCACCGCGCAGGACTGGAGTTCCAAAAAGTATTCGGCAATACAGTGCAAATTGTGGATCACCCCACGCAAACTGATCACATTTGGACCAAAACGTGGTATCTTACAACGACGGGCTGGTGGTTGGCCCTTTCTGAAACAGTTAAAACATTTGTGGTGTCATTATGAGCAAAAAAGTATACGTAGGCATGAGCGGTGGCGTCGACAGCAGCGTGACTGCTGCACTTTTGGTGCGCGCTGGCTACGACGTGACAGGCGTGTACATGAAGAACTGGACGCAGGATTTGCCCGGCATGAAATGCCCCTGGGCCGACGATTTAGCCGATGCAAAACGTGTTGCTGTGCAGCTTGGTATTCCGTTTAAAGTCTTTGATTTCCAGGCTGAATACAAGCAAAAAGTTGTGGACTACATGATTGCCGAATACCAAGCTGGCCGCACGCCAAATCCCGATATTATGTGCAACCAAGAGGTCAAATTTAAAGTGTTTTTGCAGGCCGCACTGGAAGACGGTGCCGATATGATTGCCACCGGGCACTACGCCGCAACGCGCGACGGCGAGCTGCGCATGGCCGCCGACCACAATAAAGATCAAACCTACTTTTTGTACCGCGTAACTGAGGATGCTTTGCAAAAAACGCTGTTCCCGCTGGGCGGAATGACCAAACCAGAAGTGCGCCAAAAAGCCGAAGAGTTTGGGTTGGCGACGGCTGCAAAAAAAGATAGCCAAGGTATTTGTTTTGTAGGCAAAGTGGGCATTAAAGAATTTTTGCAGCAATATGTGACCGCCGAACCCGGCAATATTATTGATCAAAAAACCGGCAAAATTGTGGGCCAGCACGAAGGCGCCATTTATTACACCTTTGGTCAGCGCCACGGCATGGGCGTGGGTGGCGGCCTGCCGTATTACGTTATTGGCAAAGACATGGCCAAAAACGAAGTGTACGTTACCACCGATTTGAACGACCGCAATTTGTGGCGCGATACTATGACGCTCGGTCATTTGCACTGGATCAATCACGAACCAGTTGCTGGCAAAACCTACAAAGTCCGTACCCGTCACCGCGCGCCGCTCATTGATTGTGAAATTTCTGCGATTGCCGATGGCAGACTGACGTTACAGTTAAAAGACGCTGAGCGCGCAATCACCCCCGGCCAGTCGGCTGTTCTTTACGACGGCGACCAGGTACTCGGGGGCGGTGTCGCTCAGTAAAGGCTTTGTGCCTGGGCCAAAATAAGCTACCATAAAGCTTATGAATGAATCGTGGCTCTCCCCACAACCACAGGAGCCAAATGGACAACCAGCACCGCCAATTGGTGGCCGTCATTGGCTGCTCGTGGGCGGTATTGTTGTTGCTGGCGTTATTGTGGCGCTGTTGGTGTGGTGGGTGTTTATGGCGCTCATGCCCAAGCAGCAGCAAGAGGTTGTAGTACCTGATACAAGTAAACCAACGTTACTTACTTCGACTGTCACGGGTGGCTACGATCACATCTGGGACATGATATTTTTGCCCACAAAAGAAATGATTTTTGACGAACGCAGCGGCACGATCCATATTATGCTCACTGACGGCAAAGTGCGCGATTTACACAAAATTCAAGATGTGAGCGCCGTGGGCGAGGGCGGTTTGTTGGGCCTGGAAGTTGACCCTAAATTTAGCGAAAACCGCTACATGTACGCGTGTTTTAATAGCGTTAAAGATGGCGAAGCCAAGCGCGATGTGCGAGTGGCGCGCTTTAAAGTTGCCAGCGATCTGACCAAGCTAGAAGAACGCACCGATATTGTAACCGGCATCCCCACCACCGTTGGCGGCCGGCATTCTGGTTGTCGCGTGAAGTTCGGCCCTGATGGTTACCTGTACGTGGGCACCGGCGACGCAGCACTGGGCGGCGTGGCAGCCGATCACCGGAGCTTGGGCGGTAAAATTTTGCGCATTGACCGCGACGGCGACCCGGCGCAAGGCAACTTGGGTGGCGATTTTGACCCCCGCATTTACAGCTGGGGCCACCGCAACGTGCAAGGCTTGGCGTTCTTCCCTACGGCCGAGCACAAAAGTGTAGGCGTAAGCGTTGAACACGGCAGCAGCGAAGACGACGAAATTAACGTGCTCGACAAAGGCAACTTTGGCTGGGCGCACCCGGCTGGCGAATACACCGAAGTCGGCGTTCCCATGACCGACAAAGTAAAATTCCCCGATGCCATCAGCGCAATTTGGAGTTCTGGCACGCCAACACAGGCCCCCAGCGGTGCAACATTCTTGGTGGGCAAGCAATGGAAGTATTGGAATGGCGCGCTGGTGATGGCGGTATTAAAAGACAAACATCTCAAAGTATTGACTATTGATAGCGCCAATAAAGTGACCACCACCGAGAACATTTTTGTAAACCAATTTGGGCGTTTGCGCACGGCGGTGCAGGGGCCTGATGGCAACTTGTATATGGCCACCGACAACGGGCTCGCCGACCAAATTATTCGCGTCACGCCGCAATAATGGTATAGTTAAGCTACAACTAACACGCAAGGAGACACAAACATGGCAGACGACAACCAACAACACGCATGGGACGAAGCAAGCGACAAAGCCGGCCAAGTTGGTGAGCAAGTTGGCGAAGCACTTGGCGGTGCTACACACGCCGCACAAGACGCTGGTCAAGCAGTTACTAACGCCGCCGGCGACGCTGTTGACACCGCAAAAGAAGCCGGCGAAAACGTAGCCGAAACCGCTGGTGATTGGGCTGACAAAGCCAAAGAAGGCGCTGAAAACGTAGCCGAAGCTGCGGGTGACGCAGTAGAAGCCGCTGGCGAAAAAGTAGAAGAAGCCAAGGATAACTGGGGCAAGTAATTCCCCAGAAAAGCAAAAGAAGCGGCTTCCACGGAGGTCGTTTCTTTTTATAAAGAGTAAATCTGGTATAATCAATCTGTTATGAACGCCCAAGACATTCGCAATAAATATTTAGAATTTTTTAAGGCTCGCGGCCACGCGGTGATTCCGCGCGCGCTTTTGGTGCCTTACAACGACCCAACCACATTATTTACCGGCAGCGGCATGCAGCCGCTCGTGCCGTATTTGCTGGGCGAAGAACACCCAGAGGGCACGCGCCTCGTCGACAGTCAAACCTGCCTCCGTGCCCAGGATATTGAAGAAGTGGGCGACAATCGTCACACCACCTTCTTTGAAATGCTCGGCAACTGGAGCTTGGGCGATTACTTTAAAAAAGAGCAAATTCCCTGGTTTTGGGAATTCCTGACCAAAGAAATCAAGCTCGACCCAAACCGCATTTACGTGACCTGTTTTAGCGGTGACGAACAAGCTGGCGTCCCGCGCGACACCGAAAGCGCTGAGCTCTGGACGAAATTATTCACTGAAGCTGGTGTTTCGGTAAAAGAAGTCAACATTGACACCGAAGAAAACGGCGCAAAAGTCGGCGAGCAAGGCGGGCGCATTTTCTTTTACGGCAACAAAAAGAACTGGTGGTCACGCGCGGGAACTCCGGCGCAAATGCCTGTTGGCGAACCTGGTGGCCCCACCACCGAAATGTTTTACTTGTTCCCCGAAGTCGAGCACAACCCAGAATATGGCGAAAAGTGCCACGTCAACTGTGACTGCGGCCGCTATATTGAACTCGGCAACAGCGTGTTCATGGCCTACGTTAAAAAAGAAGACGGCGTTGAAAAACTGCCAAAACAAAACGTGGACTACGGTGGTGGATTGGAACGCATTGCCGCAGCGGCAATCAACAGCCCGGACGTGTTTAAAATCAGCCTGCTTTTGCCAATTGTAGAAAAGCTCGAACAACTGAGCGGCAAAAAATACGACGCCCACACCAACGCCATGCGCGTGATTGCCGACCACTTGCGCGGCGCGACATTCTTGGCCGTTGACGGCGTAAAACCAAGTAACAAAGAACAAGGCTACGTGATGCGCCGGCTTATGCGCCGGGCTATTCGTTTTGCCTTTGAGCTTGGCATTGAACAAAACTTTGTAGAAGAAGTTGTGCCGGTCATTACCGACCTGTACATTAATGATTTTCCAGAGGTCGCCGCCGCAAAAGACGACGTGATTGCAACTTTGGTGCGCGAGGAAAAGGCTTTTCGGCAGACGCTGCGAAAAGGCATCGGCGAGTTTAATAAAATGGTCCAAGATGCTCCGGAAGTAACTGGTGAAATGATCTTTAAGCTGCATGACACGTACGGTTTTCCTCAGGAACTGACGCTCGAAGAAGCGTTCCACTGGAGCAAGCCTGTTGAACAAAATTGGAAAGCAAACTTTGAAAGGCTCATGAACGAGCAACGCGCTCGCAGCCAAACCGCCAGCAAAGGTGTGTTTAAAGGTGGTTTAGGCGGCCAAACTTTGCAGCACAAAAAATACCACACCGCCACGCACCTTATGTACCAGGCGCTCCGCATCGTTTTGGGCGACCATGTGGTGCAAAACGGCAGCAATATCACCGAAGAACGCCTGCGATTCGACTTTACTCACCCGCAAAAAGTGACCCCCGAAGAACTCAAAAAAGTTGAAGACATTGTAAATGAACAAATCGCCAAAGATCTTAAAGTGAGCTGGGCAGAATACCCCACCAAAGTTGCCCGCGAAGAAATGGGCGCGCTCGGCCAGTTTGGCGACCGCTACGGCGAAACCGTAAAAGTGTATAAAATGATTGCTGATGGCGCCGACAAACCATTCAGCTTTGAAATTTGTGGCGGTCCGCATGTAGACCACACGCTGCAACTATTTGAAGACGGCAAAAAGTTCAAGATTTTGAAAGAAGAAGCCAGTTCTGCTGGCGTGCGCCGTATTAAAGCTGCGCTGGTTTAAAGAGTCTAGCAAGGTTAGGACGCCCTGGCCCGCGAGAGCCATGACCAGGGCGTTTTTACCTGTGTTCTGTCAGTGTGCTACGTCGTCAGACGCGCACGTCGACGTCGAAGAAGTGCTCGTCGAGCCGGAAGGCCGGCGAGGTGGACGAACCGGCCACGCGGGCGGCCTGGACCTGCACGCGCCACGTGCCCGCGCCGACGCGGATGCTGCGCTTGATGCTGTGGCTGGACCAGTTGTCGCCGTCGGAGTCGAACGCGAAGTCGGTGCCCGACTGCGGGTGGAACTCCGTGACGCCGCCGGCCGAGTTGATCGCCACGATCCGGACCGAGCACCAGCCGCTGCCGGTGCACAGCGATTCGGCGTTGTAGTCCGCCACGAGCAGGCGGGTCGTGCCACTGCCCACGGTGACCGGGCGGACCATGCCGGGTACGTTCACCCAGACGCCCGAGCTGGCAGCCGGGAGTGGCCAGCCGTTGGTCTGGGTGGCGATGGTCGTGCTGATTGCGGAACCGCCGGTCTGACCGGTCAGGACGGCCTGCGCGGCCCCGGCCCCGCCGAGGAACACGGCCACACCGGCGGTAGCTGCGAGTATCCACTTACACGTACGAGAGGCGAACAAGTCGCACTCCTTCCTTCTCGAGCTTTTCTGCCCGAGTGAGACAACAGGATAGGTCGCAAGAGCACGTTGCCCTATTTGAGATCAGGGCAAAATAATTTTTACAACCTTAAGCATTATAAAAGAGCGAAATTTTGTAAACAATATTGTTTATTTTGTAAATTGTCATATAAATAGTTACTTGTTGGGGTGCCGGCGGCCGCTCCATTTTGTGGAGGGCCGCCGGCTTTTTGTGAACCGGCCGCTCACCACCGCCTAAAACATTGTTTCCAGCAGGGGGGTGACGTACTTGTGCCACAAAGGAACCAGGAGCGCGCAGATGCAAAGCAACACCAGGCTGATGAACACGGCGCATCCGCACACAACGATCCGTGCTTGCAAGGGGTAGTGTTCGCCATCAGTGCGTTCGAGGCAATAGCGAATGGCGGCCCAAAAACTGCCGATCACTCCCGCTAAAGCCAAGCCGCAGAGGAGTGCAACGATGATGCCGGTCGCAACGTAGATGGCATCGCGATACAGACTCGTAAGCACTAGTATGCCAATGAACGCAAGCGCGCCCATGATGAATACTTTTGCCTTAGGGGATGGGGGAGCTTGAGACAACGGAGCCTCCTCACTTGCTGTCGCACAGGGGGTGTACGACGTGCGTCAATTATATAATGTTATGACGCTTATGCTGTATAATAGATACGATGATTCTGGATAAAATCAAACAAGCCCTCCCAAAGCAAAATGCAAACGACAATTATTTGGTTGCGCTCGATATTGGTACTGAATATGTAAAAGCTCTGGTCGCTAAAGTTGACGGCGAAGATATTCAAATTATTGGCGTTGGCCGCGAACACCAGGGGCTGAGTGACATGCACAGCGGTGCGATTGCCGATATTGGGGCTGTGGTCCGCAACTGCGAAGCTGCTTTAAGCGACGCCGAACAGCAAGCCGGTGTGCAAGCCAAACAAGTAGTTATTGGCATTGCCGGCGAACTGGTTAAAGGTATTACTAACACTATTCGGTATAAACGTCCGCAGCCAGATGTGCCGCTCGACCTCAAAGAGATGGAATTTATCATTGAGAAGGTCCAAGAGCGCGCCCACACCAAAGCCCAAAAGCAAATTGGTTGGGAAACCGGCAACGCCGATGTTGAAATTAAACTGGTCAACAGCGCAATTGTGAGCATTCATATTGATGGCTACAAAGTGAGTAACCCAATTGGGTTCCAGGGTAAAGATGTGGCAATTCAAATTTACACCGCATTTGCCCCAATGGTGCATATTGGCGCGCTGGAACGTACGGCGCAAGAACTCGACCTCGACCTGCTTGCCGTTGCTGCGGAGCCATTCGCGGTGAGCCGCAGCGTGCTCGGCACCGATGCCAGCAGCACGTTTACCGCAATTTTAGCCGACATTGGTGGTGGCACTACCGATATTGCCGTGGTCAACGACGGCGGCGTTGAAGGCACAAAAATGTTTGGCATTGGCGGCCGCAGCTTTACGCGTACTATTGCCACCGAAATGGACCTCAGTTTTGAAGACGCCGAAAAACTCAAAGTGAACATTGACCACGAAAACCTCAAGAAAGATGTTAAAGAAAAGCTCAGCAAGGCCGTCGATAAAACTCTCGAAGTCTGGCTGAACGGCGTGGAACTTGCTTTGAGCGAGTTTGACGCGGTAGACCACCTGCCAAACCGCATTTTATTGTGTGGCGGTGGTGCCAGTTTAGGCAAGCTCGTCGATATTTTAGAGGAGCAAGATTGGCATAAAAACCTGCCATTTACGCGCAAGCCAAGCGTGCAGCTTATTCATCCGTCCGAGGTTGCTGGTATAACCGACGCGACTGGCGAGGCAAATGATCACACATTCATAACCGCAATGGGCCTCTTGCGGGTAGGATATGATACGATGGTGGGAAGTTCCGATAAAGACAACTTGCGCGATAAATTTAACCGTATTTTAAGCAGTTAAGAGTATGAACAAAGACGTCATTTACATCGATATTGAAGATGACATTACTGGCATTATTGGTAAGGTAAAAGCCGCGGACAGCAAAATTGTTGCGCTGGTGCCGCCAAAGCGCGCCGGGGTTTTACAGAGTGTCGTCAACTTAAAATTGTTGCAGCGTGCCGCTGATTCCAACGAAAAACGCGTAGTGCTTATTACCAACGACCATTCTTTGACGGCGCTGGCTGCTGGGGTGCGCATGCCGGTTGCTAAAAACTTGCAAAGCCGCCCCGAAGTTCCCGAAATGGAAGCGCCTACGACCGATGAAGAAGAGGTGATTAACGGCGCAGAATTACCTGTTGGCGAGATGGCAGCTGCCATGGGCGGGGGTGCAGCGGTCACAAAAGGTGCCGAAACACTTGCCGACGAAGTCAGCGACACCGTTGATTTGCGTGACGCGCCAAAGGCTAAGGATTTAGCTGCGGATACTGCAAAGCCAGCTAAAAAAGCCGCGGCAGCGGGCGCTTTCGGCAAAATGGGCAAGCTCAAAATTCCTGATTTTAAGAATTTCCGCAATAAGTTCTTTTTGTTCGGTGGTATTGGTGCGTTTTTGGTCATATTTTTGGTGTGGGCGCTGGTATTCGCGCCGCACGCCAGCATAAAAATTAGTGCGCAAACCATTGCTGTGAATATTGACCGCACGCTCACGCTCGACCCCAAAGCGCAGGCGAGTGACCCCGATAAACTCACGCTCAAGCCAAATGCACAAACGCTTAAAAAATCGGTGGCCACTACTTTTAATGCAACTGGTCAAAAAGATATTGGCGCAAAAGCTGGCGGTACGGCAACGCTTTCTAACGGCTACGACAGCTCGGGTTTTAGCATTCCCCAGGGAACGGTGCTTATTGCCGGCGATGGCAAAAAATTCACCACCAACAATGCCGTGACGGTTCCGGGCGCAACGGTATCGGGCGGGGGAATTAAATCGGGCACGGTAAAAGTGGGTATTACAGCCACTGAATCTGGCGAAGCTTATAATATGCAGGCCCAAGGGTATTCAGTGCAAGGGTACCCCAACCTGGGCGCAACCAGTGAAGCAACCAGCGGCGGCACTACGCAAATCGCCACCATCGTTACGCAAGAAGACGTCGATAAAGCTAAGGGTCAACTGGCACAACCAGACACCGCTGGTGCAAAAAACGAGCTTAAAAAGCAGTTTGTTGGCGACTACATTGTGATTGAAGAAAGCTTTACCAGCGATACCGGCCAGCCGACGGTTGAGCCTGCGGTTGGGCAGCCAGCTCAGCAGGCAAAGCTCACCGTTGAAACTACTTACAATTATGTTGCGATTGCACGTGATGACGTTAAAAAGGTTGCGACAACTGTGGTAAACGAAGCTTTGCAGGGTAAAACAGATCAACAAGTCTATAGTTTGGGCGATAACAGTGTGAGCTTCCAGGTATTTACCAAGAACGACAACGGTAATTACAGCACGCGTCTCATTGCTACTGGCTTTATTGGACCCAAAATAGATACCAATGCGCTCGCGAAACAGCTTACGGGCAAGCGCTTTGGCGAGATTCAGACATTAGTGAACCAGATTCCCGGTGTGCAAAAAGTCGATATTCAACTTTCTCCGTTCTGGGTCAATACTGCGCCGTCACCAGATAAAATTGATATAAGTTTTTCAGTCGCGAATGGCAAGTAAGCGAGTTTATTTAGGCCTGGACGTAGGCACCAAGCGCATTGGTGTGGCAGTTGGCGATTCTATCGCGCGGATTGCGCAGCCGATTGCAACAATAAATGTGGGCGAGAACGAAGCGGGGCAGATTCATACATATATTGCCGACCTTGACGTGACCGACGTGGTCATTGGCCGCCCGCGCAATCAATCTGGTGACAAAACCGAGCAAACCAAACTTGTTGAAAATTTTGTGGTGAGCACGCTCAAAAATAGTGATTACGAAGTACATTGGCAAGATGAGTCAGTCACCTCTGTTATTGCCGAAGAACGATTGAAGGCCCGTAAAAAACCGTTTAGCAAACACGATATTGATGCCGAAGCGGCGGCGATTATTCTGCAAGATTTTTTGGAGACCGTTCATGGATGATTTTCGACCGCGGCAACAACCGTCGCGACCGCTTTCGGTGCCACCGCGTACATCTGGCCAGGGGCTACAGCCGGTTGCACAGCAGTCATCAAAGCCGCTGCAACAGGCTCGGTCGCAGAGCGCACCTCAGCCGCCACTTACTTCAGCAGCCACACCCAGTTTGCCACGGGCAATTGCACCGCCTTCTCTGGATCTTGGTGACGCGCCAAAAGGCCCCGAAAAACCGCTCAAAGTGCATAAAAAAAGATCGCGTAAGTGGCTGTGGATTACGATTCCGCTGGTCATTGTGGGATTGCTCATTATTGCTGTGTTCAGCGGCCTTGCCTGGTATAACGATGCGCTTCAGGCAAAATCGAGCGACGAAAACCCGGTAAAAATGGAAGTACAATCTGGCGCAAGTATTGACCAAGTTGCACAGGAGCTAGAGGAGAAAAGCATTATTAAGAGTGCTTTGGCTTTTTCGTTGTACATGAAGTTCAGTGGTCACGCTGTCATTAAAACGGGCAGTTATTTGTTTGCTCCAAATCAGAGGGTGAGCGAAATTGTGCAGTGGCTGAACGATGGCAAAGTGAGCACACGCCGCGTGACAATTTTACCGGGGCAAACGCTGAAACAAATCGCCGAAACACTCGTGAAGGATGGATTTACAGCCGAATCAGTTACTGCGGCATTCGCAAAAAAATATGAGCACAAGGTGCTGGCCGACAAGCCAGCAGACGCTAATCTTGAAGGCTATTTGTTCCCCGAAACGTATTTTGTGACCATAGATTCATCTCCCGAAGAACTGATTACTACGGCGCTCGATGAATTTGAAAAGCGCATCGACGAAGATAACCTACGCGCAAAATTACAAGCGCGTGGTTTTAGCCTGTATCAAGGTATCACGCTCGCGTCGATTATTACTAAAGAGGTAACAAAAGTTGAAGACCAACAGCAGGTTTCACAGGTGTTTCAAACGCGGCTAGCCAAGGGCATCATGCTTGGCTCAGATGTAACGTACCATTATGCTGCCGATATGCTTGGGGTAGAGCGTTCAGTAAACATAGATTCGCCCTATAACACACGTATTCACACGGGGTTGCCGCCCGGGCCAATCGGTAATTTTAACCTTTCTGCTCTGGTGGCGGTGGCAGAACCAGCCCAAGGAGATTATTTGTTCTTTGTAGCGGGCGATGACGGCGTGACGCACTTTTCGCGCACCATTGAAGAGCACGAGCAGAACATTCAAAAATACTGTCAAAAACTCTGTTCTGAGGCGTAATTCTTCTAACAGGGGTGGTATAGAGGTAGCGAATCACCGCTTGTATTGACTTTAAGAGTGGGGTTTCTTACAATAATAACAAGCACTTTCGGGAGTGGGTTGTCCAAACACGAAGTGTCCTTCCCCGTCGTGTCGCACGAGATGCTACAACATTGTATGTAAATATAACGTAATAGCATAACGGTCGACACATCTCAGTTCCATAAACAAACATGGAAGAAAGACACGACTGGAAGATTAGGGTGCCTGGTAACAGGTATTCCGGAGACGTATATTAGCACTCAACATTCTCAGGGCTATGCCCTGAATAAATCTGCAAACGTGACTGACAATGGTCAGGCGCTTACAGATATCGCAGCAAAAAATGCTGCACGCATTCGTGCTCGCACGAAGCGGTTAAATTTAGCTCTCATTGGCTCTCACGTTGCCGTTGTTCTCGGCATCTTGGGAGTTGTTGTGCTTGGGTATCGCCAACCTGTTGAAGCTTCTAGCTCTCAGCTTGCCAGCTCTATTTTAGACCAAGAAACTACCAGTGTTGACCAGATTGCTGCTGCAAACGTGGCATCGAGTGTGGCCTCAACACTTAATCTTTCAGTCCAGGATAACGTCCAGAACTTGGCCGTTTCGCTGAATGCCAAAACTGAACTTGCGCAGACCACAACAACTTTTATCAGTAAACCGCAAATTGTACAGCAAGACACCGGTCGTCGCGGTATTGTTGCGTATAGTTCTGTAAACGGCGACACAGTAAAAAGTGTTGCGGCAAAGTATGGCATTTCAGAAGATAGCGTGCGTTGGGCAAACAACCTCACTACCGATGCCATTCCTGGTGGCCGTACCCTCACGCTTCCTGGGGTGACCGGGGTGATTTATACTGTTAAAAATGGCGACAACCCTGGCACCTTGGCTTCTAAATACAAGGCAGATGCAGACCGTATTTTGAGCTATAACGACCTTGAAGTTTCTGGCTTGCAGGTTGGTCAACGCATTGTTATTCCAGACGGTATTTTGCCAGACAACGAACGCCCGGGTTACCGCCCGGTAAGCAGTTCGTACAGTGGTGGCGTTACTGTTGGTGGTCGCGTCGGCAGCTTCGGTGGCAATGGCTATGCGCGTGGGTACTGTACCTGGTACGCGTATAACCGCCGAGCTGAACTTGGTAAGCCAATTGGTGGTAACTGGGGTAACGCTGTGTCGTGGGCCTCATACGCGCGCGCAGACGGCTTTGCAGTCGACAAAAACCCACGCGCCGGTGACGTATTTCAAGTCGGCGGCGGTTGGGGCGGTCTTGGCCACGTTGGCGTGGTAGAACGCATCAACGGTGATGGCAGTATTACTGTTTCAGAAATGAACTATGCTGGCTGGAATGTCATCTCGTCTCGTACGATTCCTGCAAGCCAGGTGTCAACGTACAACTACATTCACTAGTCCATAAGTGAAGCAATTGCAAAAGCTCCCGTTCTGGGAGCTTTTTTTTGTGTCGCTGCTTGGCGACGCGTATCCAAAGCGGCAGCCTTGACCTCCGAGGCTGCCGCTTTGGGATACGGAGGTCAAGGCTAGCGATACTATTGGATAGTGCGCGCATAATCTGTTATAATAAGCACAATGTTTGTCGACAAAGTACAAGTTCATGTAAAAGCAGGCCGCGGTGGTGATGGAGCGGTTAGTTTTCGGCACGAAATTTACGTCGACATGGGTGGCCCAGATGGTGGCAATGGTGGTCGTGGTGGTAACGTCGTTTTTGAAGTAAGTCCCAACGAAAATACTTTGGTGAGCTTCCGCTTTAAAAAAGAACTCGCGGCTCACAACGGCACCTCTGGTGCAAAACGCCAACGCAATGGCAAAAATGGCGAAGACCTTATTGTAAAAGTTCCGGCTGGGACTCAAGTATTTGAAGGCGAGCAACTGCTTGCCGACCTCACTGAAAACGGCCAGCGCGCAATCATTGCACGGGGTGGCGACGGCGGTTACGGCAACGCCCACTTTAAATCGAGCACCCGCCAAGCGCCACAAGTTGCCGAAGTCGGCGAAAATGGCGACGAAAAAGACCTCACACTTGAACTGAAACTACTTGCCGATGTTGGTTTAGTTGGTTTCCCGAATGCCGGCAAATCAACATTTTTATCTGTGGTGAGTAATGCTCGCCCCGAAATTGGCGACTACCCATTCACCACGCTTATCCCAAACCTCGGCGTGGCCGACATTGACGACACAAGCTTGCTGGTTGCTGATATTCCGGGCCTTATTGAAGGCGCCAGCGAAGGCAAAGGCCTTGGCGACGCATTTTTGCGCCATGTTGAACGCACGGCCGTATTACTACATCTTATTGATATTTACGAAGATGATGTTGCCGGCGCTTACAAAACCATTACGGCTGAACTTGCAGCCCACAGCAAAGTTCTGGCAAAACGCCCGCAAATTGTGGCGCTCACCAAAATAGAAGGCCTGCCCGAAGACGGCGTTGCTGTAAAAATGGCCACACTCAAAAAAGTAGTACCAAAAGGTACGCCGCTGTTTGCAATTTCTTCGCAGGCGCACATTGGCATTGCCGAAGTTCTGCGCGAAGCACGTAAAAAAGTAGAAGCGGCCCGCGCCGAAGCTGCTGCAGCCAAGCCGGACGAAGCTGGTCTGCCACTTATTGCCTTGAATGCCGACCAAGAAGCAATGGCGTGGCGTGTGACTAAACACGACGGTTCGTTTTTGGTGCGTGGTACCAAAATTGAGAAGTTTGCGGCTCGCACTAACTTTGCAAGCGAACCTGGCCGCCGCCGTTTGCGCGACATTATGCGCAAAATGGGCATTGTGCATGAACTTGAGCGCCAGGGTATTGCAATGGGCGACACGGTGCTTATTGGCAAATCAGGCGCGTATCGCCTCACGTACGGCGAGTATTAATTTTGACGTTATAGTATTTTTATACTAAAATATGCTCACCATACCCCATTTAATGTTTGGGGTAGTGAGTTGTAGGAGGCTAGGTGTCCGAAACCAAGCTTTTGGCTGACCGTCTGGCTGGCAAAGACGCAGTGGCGGAGGCCGAAGAATTCGCCGGTCGGCTCAAGGCGCTGGCGTCGTGGTCGCGGCTGCGCATTCTCGCGCTGGTCACATGGGCTGGCGAGGAGGGGGTGGCCACCGGCAAGCTGACGACCCCCCTCGGGCTCGCGCAGCCCACGATTGTCCACCACGTGCAGTGCCTCGAAGAGGCGGGTCTCGTAATGCGCAACAAGCGGGGGAGGCAAACTTTCGTGGTGCTCGACCAAGAGGGGGCCGCTCTGCTTGCCGAAGATGTGGCAAGCCTTGCACCCAAGCCTGCTAGGGCCGGCAAGAGCAAGAAGAAGTAACTTCGGCTGTCTCCGGCAACACGGGTCGGTGCGGGCTTTTGCCCGCACCGACCCCACCGAAACATTGACTTTTGATCGCAAAATAGTATAAATGAACAATACGAGTTGAGCATAGGCTGCTCCTCATGAACCTTACGTAAGAAGTTTTTGCTGTCGTGCTGTGTGCGCTTTATGCGAGCCTACTCAGCACGACAGCTCTGTGGTGATAATGCACCCCGGGCTCACCGTCGAAACCCTGGAGGTTTGGCATGAGAAGTGCCGGTTCGTGTTTGTTCGCGCGAAGTAGCTGTGTCTGCGCGGCGGCGCTGGAGACAGAGGCGAAGGTCACCGTGTCGCTGACCGAGGACCTGATGGACGCGCAGAGCGCGCGGCAGGTCGTCAACAGCAACGGCGGCTCGAGCCTGTTCGCCTACAACTGGATCAACGGCAACAGCGGCCCGCGGGCTGGCGAGGTCGAGATGCCGGACGGCGACCCTGACGACGGCGGCTCTGGCGGTGACGGCAGCGAGATCTCCGATCCCGACACCGCGCCGGCCCACAACCCGGCCGACCCGCGGTTCGACCCGGTGCCCGTCGGCGTTTAACGCTGGCGTGAACTGACCCTCTGAGACCCCCGCGTGGGCCGGGTGTTCCCCCGAGCCTCTGGCCCACGCGGGCTAACCTTCTTACGCGTTCACAACCGCCCATCGTGTGCCTGCCGGCGCCGGGGCGGTTTTCGCTTTTGGCGGGCAACGTATGCTACGCTGGAAAGGTGAATCAGTCATTCTATTTTTACGACCTCGAAACTTCCGGCTTTGACCCAAAGCGCCAACGTATTATGCAGTTTGCCGGTCAACGCACCGACATGAATTTAAACCCGGTGGGCGAGCCGCACAATATTTTAGTGACTCTCGCCGACGACGTACTGCCTGACCCAGGCGCCGTTATGATTACTGGCATTACGCCGCAAAAAACGCACGAAGAAGGCTACAGCGAAGCTGATTTTCTGAAAATTCTGCAAGAAGAAGTATTTACGCCGGGCACTATTATTACTGGCTTTAACAGCGTGCGGTTCGACGACGAATTTATGCGCTACACATTGTACCGCAACTTTTACGACCCCTACGAATGGCAATGGAAGGACGGCCGATCGCGCTGGGATATGCTCGACGTGGTGCGCATGACTCGTGCACTGCGCCCCGACGGCATTGAATGGCCGGTGGACGACGCAGGTCAGCCAACGAACCGTCTGGAGCTTTTAACGCGCGAAAACGGTTTAAGCCACGAGCAAGCGCACGATGCTTTGAGCGACGTGTACGCTTTAATTGCGGTAGCCAAACTTATTAAAGACAAACAGCCAAAAATGTTCGATTACCTGTTAAAAACACGCACTAAGCAAGAAGTTGCGCGCATTGTAAGCGCCGACGACCCGCAGCCATTTGTGTATACGTCTGGCCGTTTCCCCAAAGGAACATTGCATACGACCGCCGCAATTGTGGTGGGCGCAGGCGCACACCCCGGCACTAATATTGTGTACGATTTACGCCACGACCCAACCGACTGGGCGACCAAAACGGTTGATGAGCTTAAAAAAATACGGTTTGCACCGTACGAACTGCGTCAAACTGAGGGTTTTGTGGCATTACCTGCCAAAGAATTAGCCATTAACAAATGTCCGGCCGTGGCACCACTTGGTGTGCTCGATGAGGCAGCGCAAACGCATGTTGTGCTTACGCTGAACACGGTGACCGAAAATTTGGTCAAACTGCGCCACACTGATTTGCCCGATAAACTGCGCGAAGTATTCGCCGCCGACCGGCAGTTCCCTAAAGGTAAAGATGTTGATGCTCAGCTGTACGACAGCTTTATGAACGACGGCGACAAGCCAAAAGCGAGCGCCGTGCGGGCAGCCACTCTGCGTGACCTCGCTGATTTTAACCCACACTTTAGCGACGACCGCTTAACGGGTTTGCTTCTTCGCTACAAGGCTCGTAATTTTGCGCAGGTTTTGAGCGACACGGAGCGCGCGGACTGGGAGGTTTACCGAACGGAACGCTTTAACGCTGATCTTCCAAAGTTCAGCCAGGAATTGCATCGCTATGCGGCTACTAACACGAGCGAACGCGACCGATTTTTGCTGCAAGAGCTGCAACTGTGGGCGGAAAGCATTACGCCGGTTAGTGACTGATTTTTTGGTGGGAGTGCGTTTCTTTTTTATAGCTGTTTTTTGAACGGGTAATGGTGGCAGGACGATTTTGCTTGCTTCGCGGTGCGCTAGTTTAAGGCTAAACCACAGTGCCACAAGTAAGCCTGCGAGCATCACCAAAGGCGGAATTGCAAAAGGAGTGCCGGGAATGATTCCAGCCATCACAAAAAGCATCAGCGCATCTTGCACGCTGGGCGACAAAATAATCATAATTAAACATACGGCCGCAAGGACCGTGAGTAATCGTTTCACCATTCCACCTTACTTTACTAATCTGGGTAATTACTTACACCATACCATTCTATTGACCTGTTTTCAAGTTAAGTATATGAACGTAAGCATTTTCCCAGCAACTTGTGGTACCATGACAGCATGGCCGAAAAGATGCCGCAAAAAAATTCTAAGGCGCATTTGTGGCCGCTGGTGATTGGCGGCGCGTTATTGGTTGTAATTGTTGCAGTGGTGATTATTTTTTGGCAACCGCTTATTGATCTGTTTACCAATCCAGAACGTGCTCGCCAATTAGTTGCGGATGCCGGCCCGTGGGGGCCGCTCATTTTTATTGCCATGCAAATTGCTCAGGTGGTAGTTGCACCAATTCCGGGGCAAGTCACTGGCTTTTTAGGCGGCCTGTTGTTCGGCTGGGCGTGGGGCACGGCGTACACCATGATCGGCGCGGCAATCGGGTTCACGCTTATTTTTGTGCTGGCGCGCAAACTTGGGCGGCCATTCGTTGAATATTTTGTCGATAAAAAAATACTCGCCAAGTTCGATTATTTGATCGAAAGCCATGGTGTGCTGGTATTCTTTCTTATTTTTTTGCTGCCGGCATTCCCCGACGACCTTATTTGTTACATTGCCGGACTCACAACTATTCGCATTCGGACGCTGGTGCTCATTTCGTTGCTGGGGCGTTTGCCGGGTAATTTGCTGCTGAGCATAACGGGCGCTGGCGTGGCAGAATCGAATACAAACATGGTTATAACAGTGGTAACGATTTTAACCGTTGTGGCAGTCGTTGGTTTCTTGAATCGAAAGCGCATTGAACGCTGGGTGCGTAAAGTTTCTGAAAAACAAGACATAAAAAGTTAAATAACGGGTGGTTTGCGGGCGGCCCGGAGAATCGGACCGCCCTTCGCGCATCAGCTTACGGATTCATGGCCGTGATGGTGACTGTGCGTTGGCCGCTCTGCACGAGCTGCACGAGTTCCGCCGGCTCTTCCATGAGCGCTCGCTCCATGGTGAAGTGGAGTGTTGCGCCCTCGGTCCGTACATAGGTGAGACCATCGAGGGGGCGCAGTGCCGTTGCAATCGCTTCCATGTCTGCGGGCTCCGAACGACCCACCACATGGAATTTGATGTTTGGGGACCAACGTGACGTCACGTGCATGCTGGCGGTGTATGGCACGTGTGGTTCCAGATTCATCTGGAGCCATCGCAGAATCGCCGCGTCTGTTGGCTCCTCACGGCAGCTCACAATCATGATCCCTCTTGTCTCGGTCAGTCGCAGCGTGACACCAGTTTGGTGTCGTTCGATGAACTGAATGAGCGCCCTGAGTGGTTGCGGCTCAGGAGTGGTTGTGAACCACAAAACGTAGCGCGAGTCGCCATTTTTGGCAAGTGCTACAGACCGCGTAATGCTCATGACCTTTGGCAGGTTTGACGGTCTGTCGTCCGCAAGCTTTGCGAGATTCACGGTGCCTCCTTGTTGGTGAGCGATGCATCACATAAAACCATAAAATTGCCGGAATTGGAAGCGCCGCGGGCGCCACCGGTGTCTCACGGTGGCGCCCGCGGCGGCGGGTTATTCGGTCTTTTCGTTGCCCTCATTCAGAACCAACGGGAGAGACTCGTGGTTCGGCAGGATTTGGACGCCCATGAAGCGCTGCGCGTTGAGGATGCCGACCACCTTGGTGACGTCGGCCTCAGCGGGTGTGCTGCCGAAGACAACGACAATCTGGTTGGTGTTTGGTATGTGGCGAACCCCCACAATTGTGGTGTGCTGAATGAGCGCCTCCACAAGTGGGGAGTAGTCGCTGGGCTGTACGCCGATCACACCGATGCGCGCCGTGAGCGGTCGCGCCGCCGCGAAGACGTGTACGAGCGCACTGTATGGGCGGTACGGCAGGAAGCGCTGTTGAAGCCACCTCAGCAGGCTGTGCCCACTATCCTCGATGCGGCAACCCACAACCACGCTGTTTGGCTTGAGCGGGTGACGCTCGGCACCAGCGATGTTGCCATGCTGGGTGACGAAGTTTCGCACCGCGCTGATGTCGTCATCGTTGAGTGGCCGTGTGAAGTCGATCTCGTAGCTGGTAGTGCCATCGGTGCTCGGGTGCCACGCGATTTGCGTAGGAACGCCTAGCCGAGGGTGTGCATCCAGGAATACGTCCACCATGCGAGCCTCCAAAAAGTGCGAATAATATTAGTAACTTTACCATAAACACCAGTTTGTGCAAACCTCACGCGTGCAATGCAAGTGCTATAAAAATTCTGGGTATTGTTGTATAATTTTTATTCGTATGGCAGATGCGATTGTAGTGCGAGGTGCGCGCGAACATAACCTCAAAGATGTTGATGTTACGATTCCGCGCGACAAATTAGTAGTAATTACTGGACTCTCTGGGTCGGGTAAGTCTTCGCTTGCCTTCGACACAATTTATGCCGAGGGTCAGCGCCGTTATGTTGAAAGCCTGAGCAGTTATGCCCGGCAGTTTTTGGGCCTCATGGAAAAGCCAGATGTTGACCAAATTGATGGATTAAGTCCGGCAATTAGTATTGATCAAAAATCGACCAGTCGTAACCCGCGCTCGACCGTGGCTACCGTGACTGAAATGTACGATTATTTGCGCCTTTTGTATGCCCGCATTGGTGTGCCGCACTGCCCAATCGACGGCCAAGAAGTCAGCCGTCGCAGCCCGCAGCAGATTGTGGACGAGATTGTCGGCCAGCCCGAGGGTGCCCGCCTAATTATTTTGGCACCGGTGGTGGTAGATAAAAAAGGTGAGCACCAACATATTCCCGAGCAGTACCAGCGCGCCGGCTTTGCCCGTGTGCGGGTTGATGGCATTATTTATTCGCTCGAGGAATTCCCGCAGCTTGACCGCCAAAAGAAACATACCATTGAAGTGGTGGTGGATCGCGTGGTGAATAGCGAAGATAACCGTGGTCGTATTGCCCAAAGTGCCGAGCAAGCGCTCGATTTGGCTGAAGGTGTAGTGCGCGTGCAAAATGCTGACGACGAGTCCGAAAAGGTCTACAGCCAGCGCTACGCATGCATTGATCACCCCGATATCGAAATTCCTGAACTCGCGCCGCGTTTGTTTAGTTTTAACTCGCCACACGGCGCCTGTCCAGTGTGTACTGGTTTGGGCAACCGTCTTGAGGTTGATCCTGAACTTATTCTGAATCCAAGCTTAACTATTGCTGAAGGTGCGATTCGCCCGTGGAACCGTATTCGTATTGATACATGGTATATGAAGCAAGTGAATGCTATGGCCGAAGCGAACGGCTTTTCTATTCAGGTGCCGGTAAAAGATTTAACCGAAGAGCAGCTGCAAAAAGTGCTGTATGGTACTGACGGTCAAAAATACCGCGTGGGACTGAGTGGCGGCCGCAGCTTTGAAACCACTTTTGAAGGCGTGATTCCAAACTTGGAACGCCGCCACCGCGAAACCGAGAGCGATTTTATTCGCCGTGATATTGAACGCTTTATGCGCGAACGCGCCTGTAATAAGTGTAAGGGCCAGCGCCTGAAGCCCGAGGCTTTGGCGGTAACCGTGCACAATCTGAACATCATGGATATTTGTGGCCTCAGCGTGGGCGACGCCCTGCAGTTGTTTGCCACCACCTTAAAACTCACTGAGCAAGAAGAATTTATTGCCAAGCAAATTTTGCGCGAGGTCAAAGCGCGCCTGACCTTTTTAGATGACGTGGGTCTGGGCTACATTGAACTCGCCCGTGCAGCAAATACCCTCAGTGGCGGTGAAGCGCAGCGTATTCGTTTGGCTACGCAAATTGGCTCTGGCCTGCAAGGTGTGTTATATGTGCTGGACGAACCAAGTATTGGCTTGCATCAAAAAGACAACGACCGCTTGATTGCCACGTTGCAGCATCTGCGCAACCTGGGTAATACCGTTATTGTGGTGGAACACGACGAAGACACCATTCGTGCAGCCGACCATTTAATTGATATTGGCCCGGGCGCTGGTGTGCATGGCGGTAAAATTGTGTCACAGGGAACGCCTGCTGAAGTCGCTGCCGACCCCAACAGTGTGACTGGCCGGTATTTAAGTGGCGCCGATAAAATTGATGTGCCGAAGAAGCGACGTAAAGGCAACGGCAAAGAGCTGGTCATTCGGGGCGCGCGAGAGCACAACCTCAAAAACATTGATGTAGCGATCCCCTTGGGCGAAATGGTGGTTGTGAGCGGTGTGTCGGGTTCGGGTAAATCAACTTTGGTGAACGACATTTTGGCAAAAGAACTCGCTCACCGTTTGCACCGCGCAAATAGTGTGGCCGGCAAACACGACGCCATCGATGGTATTGAGGCGCTCGACAAAGTAATTGTGATTGACCAATCGCCGATTGGCCGCACACCGCGCAGCAACCCGGCAACATACACGGGCGTGTTTACGCCCATTCGCGAGCTGTTTGCCAGCACGCCCGAAGCCAATATTCGGGGCTACAAAGCAGGTCGCTTTAGCTTTAACGTAAAGGGTGGCCGCTGCGAAAACTGCCAAGGCGATGGCGTGATTAAGATTGAAATGCACTTTTTGCCTGATGTTTATGTGACCTGTGAGGTGTGTAAAGGGCAGCGCTACAACCGCGAGGCGCTCGAGATTCACTACAAAGGTAAAACTATTGCAGATGTGCTTGAAATGACGGTTGAGCAGGCCGTAACGTTCTTTGAGAACATCCCCAGTATTGCTCGCAAGATGCAAACCTTGAACGAAGTCGGTTTGGGCTACATTAAGCTGGGCCAGCCGGCAACCACGCTCAGTGGTGGTGAAGCGCAGCGTATTAAACTTGCCAGCGAATTAAGCCGCCGCGCCACTGGCCGCACGCTCTACATTTTGGACGAGCCAACCACTGGTTTGCACAGCGCCGACGTGAAGAAATTGCTGCATGTGTTGCAAGCGTTAGTAGACACCGGTAACAGTATGGTTATTATTGAACACAACTTGGATGTTATTAAAAGTGCCGACCACCTTGTTGATATGGGCCCCTTGGGCGGCGACAATGGCGGCACGGTTATGGCACAGGGTACGCCAGAACAGATTGCAGCGCATAAAGATTCATTTACAGGGCAATATTTAAAGAGCTTGCTGTAGCCTTACGGCATGGTCGGCTCAACGTCGACGTTCAGGCGCCTGTCGTGTGTGGTGGCACGCTTACCGTGGTAGCGGCTCAGTAGGCTCATGACTTTGTTCATGCGGTAGCGACCACCTGATTCCAGCCATTCAAACTGTTCAAAACGGAATAGATCGACTTCTTTTTGGGCAGGTTCAACCGGCACGTCTTCCAGATCGCTGGTAAAAATAAAATCAATTATCGTGAGCGGGTCTTGGCCGCGAGCGCGTGGTTTAATCTTGCATGCAAGCTCGAAGAACTTGAGATTGGTAATAGAGTAGCCAGTGTTTTGCAAAACCAGTTTTTGTAACAGTTGTTTTATGTCCACGCCCGCCTGAAGCTCGCCACCCGGTAAGTCCCAGGTTTGTTTGCCTTCTTTGTCTTTGTCGCCCATGAGGATGTACTCCTTTTTGGTGGCGGCGATTGCACGGACGTAGATTTTGATCACTGTATTTCCTCTGTTATTTGTAGTAACTTATATGTGTAAGGGTTGCGCATATACGCATTAGCTAAGTTTATAGATAACGTTGCCTCGGGTCGCAATATTGATTTTTGAGCGAAGTATTGGTTAGATAGTAAAAAGTTGAAAATAATAGAGGTCGCAAGATCTGAAAGACGCTATAAAATGTTGGTATATTTTTCTGGGAGTGCGCGGGAGATTGAGCGGGATATTGAGATTTATAGGATGATCATAAAGGCAATCCATGAAGTGGGCGGCATAAAAAAAGGTAGCAATAATTCGTACGCTAAAGGGATCAACCATCCTAATATGCGTATCGCATTCTATACTCCAGAAGAAGTGTCTAGCACGGTTGTGAACTTTCTCCAGGAAGTAGGAACGTCATGAAGGTGTATTTTTCGGCGAATCATAGGAATTTGGAGCGCGATTTGCCATTATATCGTGCGATTATCGACGCGATTCACAGTGAAGGACATACACTCGTTAATGGTTGGGTAGAGACGGCGAACAACAAGTGGTCTCCAGAATTTAAATCTGATGACTGGGTCTCGGTGTGTATTCAAGCGCGCTGTGGAGTTGAGGATGCCGACGTAGTGCTGGCTGAGGCGAGTGGCGAGACTGGCTTTGGGGTCGGTTTTGAGGTCGCATGTGCGCTGAGTAAGGGCAAAAAAGTGTATATTTTGATTCAGAAGTCCGAAATCAACAATTCGTATGCATATGGCCTGGATCGCCATGAGGTAAAAGTCGAAGAATATGAACCTCAAAAAGTCCGGGCGGTGGTGAGGCGTATTCTAGGAGAGGTAAAATGATCATTCATTTTACCTCATCAAGATTACATGTTGCTACTGATTTCGCCACTTTGAAAGAGGTGATAAGAATTGTCCACAAGACCGGAAATGTGTTGGCGCGCGACTGGATGGAGCCGCAATATCACATTGAAGTGACAAAAACAGTTAAGGAACTTGACCCTAAAATGACTTATGAGCTTAACATGGACGCGATTGAGCGTGCGGATGTAGTTATTATTGAAGGTTCAATACGTAGTTTTGGTTCGGGGTTTCAGGCTGCAATTGCGCTACAAAAGAAGAAGCCGACACTACTTTTAGTGCATCGTGAACTTACTAAAGACGAAAGTAAGATCTCCCAAGGGATAACAGATCCACTTTTAGTACGCGAAGAATATTCGAGCCATGAAGAGCTTGAAAAGATTGTCTCGAAATTCATCGAGGATAACACTTTTAAAACTAAGGATTTACGCTTTAATTTTGTTTTAGACCCGCAGCTCTACAACCACATCCGCTGGAAGTCGTTTAAATCTAAAAAGACTAAAGCGGAAGTTGTGCGCGAGCTATTGATTGAGGATATGGAAAGAGACCGTTAGCAATTTTTGCCTGCTTGAGGCGTGAAAGCAAGTAGGAACGGCTGAGGAGCATTTCGTGGCGAGTAATCGTGTAATTTACTTCAGACGACCCCGTAGTCTTCATGATCAAATCAGCGTCGGCATCGTCTAGAGTTTCAATATTAGCTATAACAAGCTTGTTAAGGCGTTTTAAAATAGCCTCTTTAACAAATGGGTAGGCCTGTGTGAACTGGGGTACGTTGTGCATTATGATCGGGCGTTTTTGCTTCATGGCAAACAGAATTGCCAAGCTAGAGTCCTGGCTGAGGGCATGATTATTAGTGATTACCAGCAAATCAGAAGACTCGATTTTTTGACAAGCTTCCCATAATTCACTAGCGCTGGACACTTTTTGGGTGTCCATAAAATATATACGCATAACATGTGTATAATATATTCAACTGCCTATATTTACAAGTGCGATTTTTATTTTATTGCTTTCTTAAGGTGAGGTTGATCCACATGTGTGAAGGGAGGTCGCCCGGAATGCCTTCTTCCCAGAAAACTATCTCAGCGCCAACTCTTTCAATGCATTTTTTAAGAAAGTGCGGATCCCAGTAATGAATAAAGCGCTTTGCTTCAAACTTTTCAGTGATCCACTCTTCGCCCCGCCCTTGTTTGACGCTAAAGGCGAAAACCCCATCTTTTGGTAGAGTATTAATGATTTTTGAAAGCACTATTTCAAACTGCTCGGGGGTAAAGTGCGGTATGACTGCATTAGCAAATACCATTTTGTAGCTCGGGGGAATATCGTCGGTAAGTACATTTAAGAGCTCGGCGTCCCATTCTCTTGCTTTCAAATAGTCAACGAACGCCGAGGCGCCGTCTGTACAAGTTATGTTGTATCCTTTGGTTCTTATATAGCGCGCGTCTCTACCAAAGCCGCTACCGATTTCGAGTATGCGGTCATCATTTTTGATAAAACTGAGCGTCGTATTAATCCAGTGGAGTAGCGGAGTGTGATGCTGTTGGTATGTGGCCGGTGTGTGTTGAATATAGCCAGCTACTTCCGCATTGTACGAGCGTATAGTAATATCGTTAGGGTTTTGGGCGTTCTCGCTATTGACCATGAAAAAATTAACTTTATTATTTAATTTGTAGATTAACAAAAATAAAACGCCTACCTATATGATATGCCAATAAGTTACTTTGACATACCCAGCCGGCGTTATATAATCACGAGAGTATATAATATACTAGAAAGCGCGAAAATGAAAGTTCATTTAATTACATCCCGCCCCACGCTAGAAAAAGACATTGAAACTCTGAGGAGCATAGTTCGCAATATTCAAAGTGAAGGTCATTCGTTAGCCCTTGATTGGATCGAGAAAGCATATTCGAGAGTAAATGCCGACGCCAGTCATCAAGTAAATTGGAGTGAAATTTACAAAGAAAACCTCGAAGTCATCGCCAAAGCCGACGTCATTATTGCAGAAACAAGCTACGAAAACTTTGGTGTCGGTTATCAAATCGCGGTTGCCGTTCAGCAAAAGAAGCCGGTACTCATGCTTCGTCATGAAACGGCCGATAAGAACGCTTTTGCCACCGGTGTCGAAGACGGCTGGGTGAAGCGCAAAGATTACACCAAAGAAAGCCTCGTTGGTATCCTTCAGCAGTTCCTCAAAGATAACGATATTCAAGCCAAAGACATGCGCTTTAACTTCTTTATTGACCGCCCAATTTACAACTATTTGCGTTGGGCTGCCTACAAAACGGGCAAAACTAAGGCCGAAATCTTGCGCGAACTAGTTGCTCGCGAAATTGATAAGAACAATACAGATCAAATTTAAGAATCTGACTTCTTAAACCCCAAACGCCGCAATACCATCTTGCGGCTTTTTGGATCCCGCAAAATGTGGATTAAAGGTGAGCCAGCGCTAATAACGACTGCTGCAATAATTACAGGTACCACGAGTGATTCAACATTAATACCGTGCGACTCCAGGAATGCGCCCCCAAAATAACCGAGGTAGGTAATGCCTGCTGCCCACAAAACACCGCCAATAAGGTTGTAGACCATAAAGCGGCGGTAGTGCATGTTGCCCACGCCGGCAACGATTGGTGCAAAGGTCCGCACAACAGGGGTAAAACGCGCAATAATAATGGTCAGGGGGCCGTATTTTTCGTAGAATTTTTCGGCACGTTGCAGGTTGTCTTTGTGGAATAAAATAGAATCTTCTTTTTTAAAGATGCGTGGCCCAACTTTTTTACCGAACCAGTAGCCCACGTTGTCGCCCAGCACGGCGGCAGCGAACAAAATGGCCACTATAAGATGGACGTTGAGGCCTAAAACGCCTTCGTGCGCCAGAAAACCGGCAGTAAATAATAATGTGTCGCCCGGCAAAAAGAAGCCGATGAGCAGACCTGACTCGGCAAAAATGATCGCTGCAATTCCCAGCACGCCAACGGTACGGATAACTTCGGTGATTTCTAGTCCAAATAGCATAGGTCCATTCTAGCATGACTGTTTTGGTTATTTCCCACCAAAACAGCCCCGTTCACAAATGTAGTGCGGGGTTTGTTGTAGTGGGTGGAGGCTCGATAGGCATGTGCCCGGAGCCTCCACCCGTTTTTGTGCGGTTATTTGCTGGTCGCCACCAGCCGCTCACCCTCCCATGCGGTTGTGACGTGCCACCCCGTAAAAGGGTTCAGGTAGCCAGTGCCAGTTCCGTACCAGATGGTCAATCCAATCTCCTGGCCGTCGTAGCGGTAAAAACTGGCTATATCGTTCTTGCCATCACCGTTGTAGTCGCCAGTGCCGGCGGGTAAGATTCTGGAACCGTCCCAGCCGGAGCCGCTCCAGGGTGCGCCGGGTTCACCGGGCATCACGCGACTGGCGGTGCCCCACCATGACCGCATGTCCACCACGTTGTTGTCGTGGCGGAAGAACGCGATGGTTTCGGCGCGGCCGTCACCGTTGAGGTCGGTGACTCCGCCAGGGATAAGGCGCGAGCCGTCCCACCCGCTGGCCACGTGCCACGGTCGGCCAAGCGTGAACCCGCCACCGCCGTTGCCGTACCACACGTTGTGGTCGACCATACCGCCGTCGTGGCGGTAGAAGGTGGAGATGTCGATGTTACCATCGCCATCTGTGTCGCCAGCACCCACGGGAATGACGCGTGCGCCGTCCCAGTCGGGCGCCCACCACACGGAGTGCGGGCCGGTGAGGTGCATGTTCTCTTGGCCATACCACACGTACAGGCTCAGGTGGTCGTCGTAGCGATAGAACGCCGCGACGTCACCCCGGCCGTCGTTGTTGAAGTCGCCGGCCCCGGCAGGGATGACGCGGTCCTTTTCCCAGCCTGAATTTGCGTACCACGAACTGAACGGACTGAGTCCGCCCTGGTTGTTGCCGTACATGACAGTGATGCCCATGGCACCACCGTCGTATGAGTAGAACGAGGCGATGTCCTGGAGACGGTCACCATTGAAGTCGCCAGTACCCGCCGGGATGAGGCGTTGGCCTTCCCAGCCAGTTTCGGTGCCCCACGGAGCGTACGGCCCCGAGGTGTGCAGGTCGCTCTGACCGTTCCAGACCCACAG